>Ga0189287_100082_pt1 | contig 98044 bp, 92 predicted proteins | sample UW86minimetaG_FD_130319 | JGI IMG/M metagenome (GOLD analysis project Ga0189287, IMG submission 130319) | Marine microbial communities from the Costa Rica Dome - UW86 mini metaG | ecosystem: Environmental > Aquatic > Marine > Oceanic > Photic zone | place: Costa Rica: the Eastern Pacific...
GCCGACCGTGGCCGGCGCTTTCTCCTTCGATCTCTCCATGGTCAATGGCGACGGCGATGAGAGCCCTTACAACATCACCGTCTCCGGCACAGCCACCGGCGCGCCGGAGATCAGCGTCAGTTCGTCAGAAAGCGACGCTATGACAGACGGCGGCACCGACACGGTGAGCACCGCCACAGCCCAAGGGGTCACCAGCCAAATCACCTACACGATCAGCAATAGCGGCACGGATGTTTTGACACTGACCACGCCAACCGTTGCCACAGCCGTCTCCGCCAGCAGCAATGTCACCGTCAGCGCGCTGACCCTCGCCAGCACCACGCTGGCACCGGGGAACAGCACTACGCTTGTGGTCGACTTCGCGCCTACGGCCGGTGGCGCCTTTGGTTTCACCCTAAGCCTGGCCAACAACGATCCAGATGAGGCGCCTTTTGACATCTTGGTCAGCGGCAGTGCCGCTGCGGCGCCAACCGTGGTCCTTTCCGGTGCGCCAAGCACCCTGTCCGGCAGCGGAAACTTCGATGTCACAGCGACATTCAGCGAACCGGTCACCGGTTTTGTGGCGGCCGATGTCAATGTCAGCAATGGCACCGTCGCGGGGCTGAGTGGCAGCGGCGCAAGCTACACGGTCACCATCACGCCAACCGGCGGTGACGTCAGCATCTCCATCCCGGCGGGAATTGCCAGCAGCGCCAGCACAGGCGCGCTGAATGAGGCCTCGGCCAGCACCACGGTTGCGGATCAAACCGCCGCGGAGACCGAGCGTGAAATCGCGACCTTCCTCAACACCCGTGCAAACCTTCTGATCGGCAACCAGCCTGATCTGCGTTCGATTGTGTTTGGTGGCGCATCCGGTGGCTTTACGCTGTCGTCCAAAAGTGAACAGCTGAACTTCGCCCTGAACTCACCCAGCGGGGCGCCGCTGTGGTTCCAGCTGCAGGGCGCGCGTTCCAATGCTGGGGATCGCAAGGCGGATTACCTGTTCGGCGCGTTTGGGGGACACACCTGGGTCAACGATCGGGTTGCGGTGGGCGCAATGCTGCAGGTCGATAAGATCGAGCAACGCAATGGCCCGCTGTCGATCGAAGGACGCGGCTGGCTGGTTGGCCCCTATGTGGCGGCGCGGGCTGCAGAGCAGCCGCTGTTCTTTGAGGCCTATCTGCTTTACGGGCAGAGCGAAAATGACATCTCCCCCTTTGGCACCTACACCGACCAGTTCGACACCGAACGGTGGTTGTTGCACACGGCTGTCACCGGTGAAGTTCAGCGCGGCAAGGTCACCTATTTCCCCAGCTTGTCAGTCACGTACACAACCGATGACCAAAAGTCCTACACCGATAGCCTGGGCAATCCGATTGTGGCACAGCGGTTGGAATACGGACAGATCGCCCTTGAGCTGGATTTTGAAACCCCTCTGGGTGACGGCCGCACGGGCTGGAGCCTGCAGGGCGGGTTGCAGGGATCTTTTGCTTTCAAATCAGACAGCGGCGGATCGGTTCCAACTGACACCGATTATGAAGGCGGCAGTGGCCGGGTGGAACTTGGGGTTTCGCATCTGAGCGCGGCTGGTGGGCGGCTGGAACTGTCGGGGTTCTATGATGGGATCGGTGCCGGGGCCTATGAGGTCTATGGCCTGTCGCTGCGCTACGATCTGGATTTCTAGACGCGGTGGACAAGTGAACGGCGTAACAGGAAGAAGACCGATGATGGTTGTTCTGCGGTCAGGCGGCCCTAGGTTCTTGGGCATTTGACGCCCAAACGTTTCATCAGGAGCCATCCCATGTTTTCACCCAAGGCCCTTACGGCCAGCCTTGCCCTTAGCCTGACCCCGATTGCGCTGCCCGCCTTGGCTGAAAATGCCAGTCTGGAGGTCACCGCAGCCTACCGCGAACGGATCGCGCTGCCGCCGAACGCCCAACTGGTGGTCGAGCTTAGGGATGTCTCCCGCGCGGATGCGCCCTCCCGGCGGTTGTCGCAGCAGGTGTATGCGATGCAGGGTTCCCCCAAAACCGTGTCACTCAGCTATGACACCGACGTTGTCGATACCCGGTTCAGCTACGCGCTGAGCGCACAGATCGTGGCAGATGGCGCCGTGATGTTCCGCAGTGTTGACCATATTCCGGTGTTGCAAACTGCCGATGATACAACGGCTGAGATCCTTTTGGTGCAGGCCCGCACGGCGACGCCTGACACCATTGTTGGGATCAGCTGGTCGCTGTTCGAACTGGACGGGCGCAGCAGCGTGGACAATGATCAGCCCACATTGGCGGTGAACCCCGACGGCAGCTTTTCCCTCTTTGGCGGCTGCAACCGGTTCAACGGCCGCTTGACCCTGGATGGCACGGAGCTGCGCTTCCCCGCGCAGATGGCGGGCACGCTGATGGCCTGCCCCCCTGAGCGTGAAGCGCTGGAGCGGGCCTTGCTGTCCGGTGTACAGGGGGTTGTGCGCTATGAGCGCAGCGGTGCGCTGTTGCAGCTGATGGACGAAGAAAACCGGGTTCTGATGCGCTTTCGCGAGACGCTGGGTTAACGCTGTTTGCACCACATTTGGACCTGTCGCACCGCGGCAGGCCATCATCAGATCAAATCATGTTTGGGATGATTTGGTGCGGTCGAGACGCACCGAAGTAAGTGTATCAAAAAGTACCAAACTGCGCCAATGATCTAAATTTAAACTATAAAATCAAATAATATACGTCAGTCACCTGATCCAGCTTGTCCCGACTTGTTTCACCAAATACCCTAGATATTGGGGAATCTGTGGGGAATGAATTCATGTCCAAGCTTGCAGCCAATTTTGTGAGAACCGCGCCCGCTGGGAAACACTCAGACGGTGGTGGATTGTATCTTCTGATCACGGGAAGAGACGCGCGAGGTAAGGCCAAGGGTAGCTGGATCTTTCGATACACATATCTGAAGCAGCGCTATGAGATGGGCCTTGGGTCTGTCCAGACGCTATCCTTAGCGCAAGCCCGCTCTGAGCGCGATCGGTGGCGCGACCAAATGACCGATCGACGTAGCCCTGTGAACCCGATTGAAGAAAAGAGACGTCTGGAGGCAGAGGCTGCCGGCGCACGCAAAGCGCGCACTTTGAACGATATTGCACCCATAGCCTTTGAGCGTCTTAAGCCCAGTCTTAAGGACGATGGCAAAGCCGGGCGGTGGTATTCTCCGCTGGAACTATATGTCTTGCCTGCGCTGGGCGCGATGCCTGTGGAGAAGATTCACCAAAGAGACATAGAGCAAGCCCTTGCCCCCATATGGCACACCAAGTCGGCCACTGCCACCAAGGCGATCCAAAGACTGTCCGCTGTGTTGAAGCACGCCGCAGCAATGGGGCTCGATGTTGACCTCAATGCCATCCCTAACGCGCGTCAACTGCTTGGGGATCAAAGACACAAAGTACGCCATCATCCCGCTTTGCCCTGGCAGGACATCCCAGCATTCTTTCAGTCACTGGACGATCGGAACACCGTTCAGCGCGCGTTGAAGCTTTATATATTGGTCGGAGGTGGTCCGCGGCTGAAACCTCTTCGAACGGCACGTTTCGAACAGTTTGACGACCAAGTCTGGGAATTGGACGGAGAGCTCATGAAAGGGCGACAGGGAAAAGCTGATGCTTTCAGGATACCAGTGACCAGCGGCATGCAACGATTGTTGGAGATCTCGCGGGAGCAAAGCCCCTGCGAGTATGTGTTTCCGACATCCAAGCCACGTCGCGGGCAACTATCCCCGATCAGCGATCAGGCGATCGAAAATGTCATGCGCCGAAGTGAGGGAGTGTTGGGATGGCGAGAGCCCTACCGGCCTCACGGCATCCGCTCCACTTTCCGCTCTTGGGTCTCTGAAGTTGATCCGAGCCTCTATGCCGTTGCTGAAACGGCCTTGGCGCATCACGTGGGTGGCATTGTGGAGCGCACCTACGCCCGAAACGACTTTCTGGAACAGCGCCGTGAGTTGCTTGAGCGCTGGGCGGAACATCTAAGATCGAACGACAACTAAAAGAAGAAATGCAATGGTAGCTACCAAAGAAACTCGCCTGCGTATTCGAGAGGAGTCCGGCGATCTGATCCGGTACCCCGCTCTTATGTTTTTCGCTGCGACCACATCACCAAATATCTGGGATATTGAGGCGGCGTATCATTTCATGAAGAGCGAGCAAAGCGTTCCGCTTGATATCTCAAATGACGAGCAGCCGAGCAAAACTAGGCTGAACTTTGAAAAAGGTATTCTGGGAGCAGACTTCCAAAACCGACAATTCGCGGGAATGGTTGGGCGGGTGATACATGACGCGAATGTCGAGCGAGAAAAAACGCCCAGTCTAAACGAAGCATATCGTCTCGTCGCGCAAATCGTCTCTGAAAAGCATCCCAAACCTCGCAGCGTGCCACTTGCGAACACAGTCAAAAAAGCATTTCGAAAGTATCGAAGCGTTGCGCATTACCTGGCTGTATTGGTGAGTATGCCCGACCAGCTCGAAGAAGCTGAAAGAGATGTGTCCAAGATAGATATGATGTTCGAGATTGCCCTATACTTTCAAGTCTTATTTGAAAAACAATATGATACGTCTCAATGGGGGCTGATCAAACTACCAGCTGACTATAAAGATCCCTACATCCCGCGCTTCGGCTAGCCAGAAAAATCGCACATGATTTGGGTGGGGGAAAAAAATTTTCCCCCACGCGTCACAGGTCAATTTGATGCACCACAGGGCACCCTAAAAATGGAGTGCTAAACGGTGAACTTGATTTCATTCTCAACCCTTCGCCAAAAACTTGGTGGCCGCGGCCGCACCACGATCTATCGTGACATGGAAGCTGGCCGCGTACCCCAACCGACCAAGATTGGCGGCCGTCTATACTGGGACGAACAGGCGGTCGATGACTGCCTCAAAAACCATTCTCTCAGCTCTGGCGTCGCGCCGGGCGACACGAAGTCGCCCTCGGCTCACGGCGTCGGGAAGCCGATCTAGTGAACGGGGCTGCGTTTTATAAAACCTACACCAGAGATTTGTTGTCATCGACGGCGGGTCTTCCCTTCGAGACGAAAGCTGTCTTCCGCCTCGTGCTTGATCTGATCTACTTCCACGGTGGGAAACTGGTCGATGATCCTCGCTACATTGCGGGGAACCTCGGCTGCTCTGTTCGTTTCTGGAAAAAGTACCGCCAGATACTCATCGACAGTGGCAAGCTGTACCTCGATGGCCAGTTTATCATGAACTCTCGCGCCACAAAAGAGATGGAAAGTCTGGCGAAACTTCAGAAAACCAAATCCGAAAATCGGCGCCGTCCCAACAAAAACAAGGACTTAGAATCACGGTCGTTCGACCATACAGATACAGATACAGATACAGATACAGATACTACTGCTGACGAGCGCACGAGCGATCAGCATGATCTGAAAATGTCTGAAAATCTGACGGATCGCGAACGTTTGCTCAAAGCCATGGGGCTTCCGTATGACGGTCTTTCGACAAGTGGTCGCATTTTCGGAAATCAGGCCGACATGGAAGAAGCCACGCGCTGGGCGCAGGACTTGGGTCTTTCTCTGGCTGAGCAGATCCAGGTCATTCACGAGGTGTCTGGGCGCATCGCGCAACCGCCCAACAGCTTCAAATACTTCACCGGGGCAATGCAGGACGCGGCTGGCCGCAAAGCGCGCCCCAAACTTGTTCCGAAAACGAATGCAACTCCCCCAACCCAACACCCGCGTGTCCGCGCGAAGTAAACAATAAGGAAACCAACCATGCATGTTAAGCGCGAATTATTACTGGGCGCATTCAATCTGTTCCTGGATCGCTACGTCCCACCAAAACACCTGCAGGCCAACCTTGAGGCGATGCAGGCCGAGGCTGACTCTCTGTTCAAAATGATCCATGAGAACGCCCCTCAGATTGATTTTGAGCCATGGCTCAAACTTGTGATCAAATATCTTGAAGTAAACATGGAAACGCGCGCCTGGCCCACCGTGAGCGAAGTTGCCAAGGCTGTGCAGGCGACAAGCAAACAAACTTACATTACGGCGCCTTCGGCAGTCGAAGCCGCAATAGATCCCACCCGGATCATTGTGCAGAATATCAAATCGGGACGCGCGGTGGGTGAGGGACATCTGTACGGGCGTCTTCCCGCTGAAATGCTGTCTCGCGGTCAGATTACGGAAAAGGATTTGGACCGCTACCGTATCATGCTGCACGAGAAGAAAACGCGCATTTGGGGAGAAGCCGCCGCCAACAAAGCCAAGCAGGAAAACGAAGCGCGTCACGAAGCTGCAATGAAGATGGGTGCCGACACCAAGCGTGAACGCCGCCACCTTGAATTGCCAATCAAGCGGATGACCGGTGAAAAAGGTGAAACGGGCTACGAAACGTAATCAGTGCTCAATGCCCGGACAGGGCTAGAAGCCCCTGTCAGGCTGTTAGCAAATTAGCCTGGCGTTGGGCGTGACACGCACCTACGCATGACGCCTCACCCGCGCAGTGCACCTTGACCTCAGAGTTAAAAACCACGCCCTCATCATACCTCGGAGCCGCTAAGTATCGATGGATCCGAGCTTCTTGCAAGGGCCCCAGTGGCCCGACGCACATCTCCGAAATCTAAAGAAATAGAGGAAACTATGCCTGCTCTTTTTGACCCTAAACACGAAACCTTCTGTCGCCAGTACCTAGAACATGGCAATGCCACAAAAGCCGCGATTGAAGCTGGATACTCGGAAAGCTCCGCGAGCACCCAAGGCCACCGCATGTTGAACAATGATGAGATTTTGGCACGCATTGAAGAACTGCGTTTGTCCCTGGCTGAGCGCCACAACATCACCGAAGATATCTGGATGTCCCATCTCAAGGCGATCGCGTTTCAGAATCTTGATGACTTCACAAGCTATGATGAGGACGGGAAGCCTTATCTGGATCTGCAGAAAGCAACGTCGCTCCAGAGATCCGCGATTCAAAAGCTCAAGATCGACTACACGGGAAAAACCCCGCGTGTTGATGTCTCGTTCCACCCCAAGCTCCCCGCCCTGACCAAGCTTGCAGAGAAAATGGGGTATCAGAAGGAGGAACCGGATGCAGCTTACGCAGGTAAGCAGCGCTTGTTCGAGGGGCTGCGGACGCTTGCCAACACTCCCGTACCACCCGGGTATGAAATCGGCCTGCTCGAACAAGAGCCTTTCGCCAGCCCAGCAGAATACTTTGAACACATGGCGAAAAAGTTCCGCCGCGAGGAAGGGGAAGATTAAGCTTAGCAGCAAGCGACAAGTGGGCAGGTGGGAAATCTAACTCAACATTTTGGGTGGGGAAGTTAAGCCGCGAGAAAATGCGTTCAGGAGTGTTATCTCGCCCTGTCTCAACGATTGGCATCGAAGACACCAAGGTTATACACCAAAGCGTGAAACTGAAGCCGGACCTCATTGTCACAGAACCGCTTGCAGGACAGGCGGGTCCAGATGATGGCGTTCTTGCCTCACTTGATGTGGTGTTCGGCAGTGCCGCGCTGATTGTAGAAGCGGATGATCCATTCCGGCTCCATCAGCAAGTTGGTGACGACAAAACCCACGCGAGGGAACAGATCACCGGGATGCCGTTCGATCTTGGCAACCACCCGTCGGTGTTTGAGCCATGAGGCTGCTTGATACTCAAAAGCCTCATAGAAGCGCTTGATCTTTGTCTTTGAGGGGCGTCCCACGGGACGGGCCAGATGATGGCTGATCTTCACTTCCAGCACAGCGTTTTTCTTGAGGCGGATGGCGTAGAAATACCCTTCAGTCTCCAAAGTCTCGTAAAACTCTGGGATGGCAAAGGCGGCAACCCCTCGAAAAGACGTGCATGATGTCGCGCTTTGCGTAACGCGCAATGACGGGCGCCAAAAGAGCTTTCCGGTCATCCGCGCTGTGGACGTTACCATTGCGTAGAGCGCAGCGTTCCAGATGGCCAAACTGATTGGAAATGAACAGCGAGTGATAGCAGCTGCATCCAAAATGCCCGTTTCATGCGGTTCCCTCCTGAGCGCCATGGGTGGGGCCGACAGAACTATGGACATGTCGCGGTTTGATGCCGCTCCTTTGATAGCATTTACTGCAACAAAGGAGACGAACTATGGGAACGAGACGAATGGACGAATTCAGGGCTGGGCGCGGCGTCATAAAGAGGCACCCGCAAACTGATTCTTGAGCAGTCTGACAGGCAAGGGATAGGCGTGCACTTATTACGTCTGCCAATAGGAGCTACTCCCAAAATTTCTTCTCCAGGTCGGTGGGTCTACAAAATGTATGGATGTTGAATGTAGACATACACCTCAGGTAGTATTATCGACTTCCCATGAAAAGAGAATCGAACAGTCTTTCACGATGGCAGCAGGATCGCCGTGCATTCATTGAGCACAGGGTCTTTTGGCGCGGTTCTATCGGCCTGTCGGATCTGATGGACGTTATGGGCCTCAGTCGAGCTCAAGCTTCGAAAGACCTCAACAGCTACATCAATGATCACCCCAAACACATCGTCTACGACAAGACGGCCAAGACCTATGTTTTGGGCCCGCGGTTCGAAGAACACTACACTGCTCTGGATCCGTCAGTGTATCTCGATGATCTTTTGACGATTTCACGGGGCGGCTCAGTCGCCACTGCAGACTGGATTGTATACCAACCTGATATTCTGGCAACCGGAGTGCCAGGGCGGGGGCTAAATGCGCTGACGCTACGCAACGTCTTGTTGGCCTGTGAACAGCGCAAAGTGCTGCACATTCGCTATCAGTCGATGTCGTCGCCCGATCCAGAAGATCGCGCAATAATTCCTCATGCACTCGCACATGACGGATTTCGTTGGCATGCAAGAGCGCTTTGCTCAAAAGACCAAATTTTCAAGGATTTTGTTCTCGGGCGCATACTAAAGAGCGCACTAGGAGAACGGTCAGATGTCGACGCCGGTGCAGATAAAGACTGGCACCAAACAGTAACGCTTAAAATCGCACCGCACCCAGGCCTCTCTGAAAACCAACGCAGGATTGTCGAGATCGACTATGCAATGAATGCCGGGGCGGCAGAACTTTCAGTGCGAAAGTGCCTATTGTTTTATAATCTAAAGCGGCTAGGCCTTGATGTTGATCCAAGTATCCGTGCCCCACAGGATCAGCACATAGTTTTGATCAATGACGGAGAAGTCCGCGCTGCTCTCGAAGGGGGACGGCGATGAGTACTTTGGCGAGACAAGACTACAAGATGTCATTTAGCTCCGGCGGGCTCTTCCTGAACGAAAGCCTGGAAGTCGCGCGCTTGCATGAAGACGGTGAAGCTTGGGAAGACACGATTCTTAGGGCCATGGAGGAAGGCACAACCAGCCTACCGAAATCAGTATCGAACCGTCGATCGTTGCGCGAAATTTCTAACCGCCTGCTTACTCTCACGAATGAGGAACGCGCCTACCTTGTTGAAGAGGCGGGCCGCTCCGAACAGCAGGCGCTGTTGTGGATCGCCACATGCCGCGCATATCGGTTCGTTCGTGAATTTGCGGTGGAAGTGGTGAGAGAGCGATACCTATCTTACCAACTCGATTTACCGCTCGAAAGCTTTGACATTCTTCTTGAGGCAAAAGCTCAATGGGATGAAGGTCTGGCCGGATTAAGTCGGTCGACCCGCCTGAAACTTCGTCAAATCATGTTTCGCATGATGCGTGAAGCCGGGATCATTTCAGAAGATGATCGCATTCAAACCGCGATTATTTCCACACGTTTGAAACACATGATTGAAGACCACCACCCCGGCGAGCTGGCCATTTTCCCAAGCGTTCCGGTTGAGGGAGCTTAATTTGAAACAGAAACTAGACCGAAAAGAGCGAGTCGAGCACCTGTGCCGCGTAATCACCAGCGAACGTTTCCTTACCAAGCAAGGATTCAATGAAGTTCCATTTTTCATTTGCCCATTTGAGGCCTTTGAAGGGAGGACCATCGACCTTGATCGAGCAAACCTTATTACGCAAGTTGGGAATGCAGGTGTCACAGTTCTGGATATCAACCTTTATGATTTGGCGCTCGAAGTGCTATCAGATCGCGGAATTCTGGAACAGATACTGGAGCTAGAAGCTGAAGTCGAAAAAAGTGAAATCAAAGACCTGCTTCAAGGAGTTCTGGACCCAAAGGAACACCTAGCGCCGAAAATTAGTGTGCTAACCAACACAATCGATCACGATGTGGTTTTCCTTTCAGGGATTGGCGAGGTTTACCCATTTCTAAGAGCAAACCTGATCTTGGAAAACCTGCAAAGCACCATCAAAGACAAGCCGCTGGTCGTCTTCTTTCCAGGGGAATACACGGCAAGCGTCGGCGGGATGACCGCATTGCACCTTTTTGGATCGGTGCCACCACAACGCTATTACCGCGCCTTTGACATAACGAATTACGAGGTCTAAGCCCATGGTCCAGCTGCTAAAAGACATTTTTGAAAAACCCGTTGATCGCGCCATTGACGGCGTCATTAAGGCCGACGACGAGGCAAGCCTTCGCATCGAACTTGATGAGTACGTCATCACAGGAGAAATCGGCCAACGGCTAGAGCAGTTCCTAGAAGCCTACAACAACTATGACACTTCAAATGGCGTCTGGATCTCTGGCTTCTTTGGCTCTGGTAAGTCGCACTTGCTGAAGATGCTGGCTCTGCTGCTTGAAAATCGTGAAGTCGACGGCAAAACCGCTCACGAGATCTTCACTGAAAAGCTCAAAGGCGAGCCAATGCTGGCAGGCGCACTCAACAAGGCCGTTTCCATCCCGTCGAAATCGATCTTGTTCAATATCGACCAGAAGGCAGATGTGATCTCAAAAACGGATGTAGATGCGCTTCTATCTGTCTTCCAAAAGGTCTTTGACGAAGCCTGCGGATTTTATGGCAAACAGCCTCATATCGCGCAATTCGAACGCGACTTGCAGGGGCGCGGGCAATTCGAGGCATTCAAAGAAGCTTTTCGAAGCGCTGCCGGGAAAGACTGGGAGCGCGGTCGAGAACAGGCGCTACTCGAAGCCAAGAATATTGCGACAGCTTTTGCAGAAGCAACCGGTGGTGACCCTTCAGATTCAAAGGACATCCTGAGCCAATACCGGAAGGACACACGTGTCTCGATTGAGGACTTCGCTGGCACGGTCAAAGCTTGGATCGATGACCAGCCGAAGGGCTTCCGGCTCAACTTCTTCGTTGACGAAGTTGGCCAGTATATTGCGGACAACGTAAAACTCATGACCAACCTGCAAACCATTGCAGAGAGCCTTAACACCAAATGCAAAGGGCAAGCTTGGATAATAGTAACTGCGCAGCAAGACATGGCGTCGGTTATCGGCGACATGACGCAACAGCAAGAGAATGACTTCTCCAAAATCCAGGCCCGTTTCAGCAACCGCATGCCGCTGAACTCGGCCGACGTCGCTGAAGTGATCCAGCGCCGTCTCCTTGCCAAAACGTCGGAAGGGCAAATAACGCTTGGCAACCTTCATGACCGCGAAGAAAACAACCTCAAGACCCTGTTCGATTTTGCTGACGGCTCTATGAAGCTCAAAAACTACCGGGATCGCGACCACTTCATCTCAAGCTACCCGTTCCCCCCTTATCAGTATGACCTATTTCAAATGGCCATTACCGGACTCTCCGAACATAACGGGTTTGAAGGGAAGTATGCATCTGTCGGTGAGCGGTCGATGTTGGGCGTTTTCCAAGAGGTCTCGAAGAAGCTGAAAGACAATGAAGTTGGAGGGCTGGCCACTTTCGATCTCATGTTCGAAGGGATCCGAACCGCACTGAAATCTTCGGTTCAGCAGAGTATTCAGATTGCCGAAAACAACCTGGACGATCCTTTTGCCGTTCGGGTTTTGAAATCGTTGTTCCTCGTCAAATACGTCAAAGGCTTCAAACCGTCGGTTCGAAACATCGGAATTTTGCTGCTGTCAGAGTTTGAAGCGGACCAGACGAGCCAACGCCGCAAGATCGAGGAAGCATTGAGCCGTCTGGAAAGGGAAACCTATATCCAGCGGAACGGTGAGGCCTATGAGTTCCTCACCAATGAGGAAAAGGATGTCGAAGCGGAAATCAAAGCCCTCGACATAGACCCTTCTGAGCTCTCGAAAGAACTCGAAACCCTCGCATTCGATACCATTCTGCGTCATCGCAAGATCAAGCATCTCGCAACGAATAGCGAATATGCCTTTACCCGAAAACTCGATGATCACGCGGTTGGTCGAGAGTACGAACTGGCAATCAATCTCGTTTCGCCCCTCAGCGACGAAGTTGAAAGCCCCGATGGTATTCGAATGAAAACCATGTCTCGGGAAGAGCTAGCGGTTGCCATGAAACCAGATGCCAACTTCGTCCGCGACCTGATCCTGTTTAAGCAAACGGACAAGTTTATCCGTCAGTCCCGCAGCGGTTCTCCACAGCCGGGCCGCGACCGTATTGTCGCAGAAAAAGGCGAACAAAACGGTCGCCGCGCAAAAGACCTTGAAATGCGGCTTCGCAAGTTGATGGGAAGCGCCCGACTTTTCGTCAGGGGTGACGAATTGGAGATCGGTGGAGAGGATGCTCAAGAGCGCATAAGCAAGGCGTTCCAGTCCCTGGTCGACAAAGTCTACACCAATCTCCCGATGCTGCGCGGCGTCAGCTATACCGAGACCGATATCAACAAAGCGGTACAATCGGAAAGCGGGCTCTTCGGTTCTGACGGCACAGGTATCAACGAATCCGAACAAGACGTCCTCAGCTTCATCAACGCGCAGGCACGCAACGGGGTGAAGGTCTCCGTCAAATATCTGGCTGATCGGTTCACATCCAAACCCTACGGCTGGCCAATTACCGCAGTCCTTTGCCTTGCGGGCAGCTTGGTCGCCAAAGGCAAAATCGAAGCGCGCGTCGACAGCACCATCAAGGAAGGCTTGGACCTTGCCAAGGCGTTGAACAACAGTCACGCGCTTCCGAACATACTATTGACCCCTCAGACAGAATTCTCCGCTGCAGAAATTCGTCGAGCGAAGGAACTTTATCAGGAACTCTTTGCGCACCCCTCATCGGGAACAGATGCGCGTGGTTTGGGGGCGGAATGGGCTACAAGCATTGATACGCTCGAAGCCGAGGTAGACGGGCTTGTTCGCCAGTCACACCGCTACCCTTTCCTAACCGCGCTCGAGCCCTTCCATGAACTGCTGCGGGGCATGAAGGGCAAACCAGCGAACTGGTATATTTCCGACGCGCCCAAGCGCGAGGATGACATTCTGAACGCGAAGGAGGATATCCTGGACAAGGTGAAGTCCTTCATGGGGGGGGCACAAAAAGCTATCTACGATGATGCCCGCGATATGCTCGCCAGCCAATCTGCCAACATCGACTACGTCGATCCTGATGCCGGGGCGAAGCTGCGCTCCGCATTGGAGGATCCGGGCTGCTTTAAAGGGGGATCGATCCAGAACCTCAAAACCGACCTGTTTGATCTGAAAAACAAGGTCGAACTCAAAGTGCTTGAGGAACGCAAAGCCGTCATCTCTGAGGTCGAAGACGTCTCTGCCAAGATCGCACAAATGCCGGACTTCCAGGCACTCGACACGGGCAAACAAGCTCGCATCACTGCGCGCATCGAGAGCCACAAGGCAGGTCTCTACACGGTCACGCTGATCCCGGTGCTTCGCGACCGTGCCAATGGCGCGCGCACCAACCTGCTCTCGGACGTTGTCACCGAACTTGACCGCCTCGCGCGACCGGCACCTGCACCCGAGCCACAGCCCGGCATGTCGGACCGGCCAGCGCTCGCGCCGCAGCCCCCCTCAACGGTCCTCGCCTCGCAGCTAAAAGTCACAGCCCCCAAAACTCTGCTGACCGATGAGGCCGACGTCGATCAGTACCTTGAAGAAATGAAAAAGACCCTGCTGGCCGAAATCCGCGCGGGTAAGAAAGTAATTGTGTAATGGATACCAACTCGCTCAAGAAATTTGCCCAGGCCGCCCGCAACCTGCTGATCGATCAGGTCACCTCCAAGCTCGACGTCGTGCTGGCCGAGGGCAGCGGCGCGCGGCGCGAGGCCCCGAAGGCCGTCAAAGACCTCGAAAATGCCATCAACAAGGCCGACAAACAGCAGGTCATCGAACAGGTCGCCTACACCTGGTTCAACCGCTTCACCGCCCTGCGCTTCATGGATGCCAACGGCTACACGCAGGTGCGCACCGTCTCCCCCGCTGACGGGGCCACACGGCCTGAGCTTTTGTCAGAGGCGACGGCGGGCAACCTGCCAAACGGCGCTTCGTCCACGATCCAATCCCTCCTCGACGGGCGAACACCGTCGCATGACCCGCAGGCCGAAGCCTATCGCCTCCTCCTCGTCCACACCTGCAACCAGTGGCACGGCCCCATGCCGTTCCTCTTCGAACAGATCGACGACTATACCGAACTGCTGATGCCCGAGGATCTGCTGTCGCAGACATCCATCCTTGCCGAACTGCGCAAAGTCATGACCGACGACGCCTGTCAGGACGTCGAGATCATCGGCTGGCTCTACCAGTTCTACATCTCGGAGAAGAAGGATCAGGTCTTCGCGGACCTCAAGAAGAACCAGAAGATCACGGCCGAAAACATCCCCGCCGCGACGCAGCTTTTCACCCCTCACTGGATCGTCCGCTACCTGGTCGAGAACTCGCTGGGGCGGCTTTGGCTGCTGAACAATCCGCACAGCGGGCTGGCGGCCAAGATGGACTATTACATCGCGCCGGAAGAGCCCGAGACGGACTTCCTGAAAATCACCAAACCCGAAGAGATCCGCATCTGCGACCCCGCCGCTGGCTCGGGGCACATGCTGACCTATGCCTTTGACCTGCTCTACGCCATCTACGAGGAAGAGGGATATGACGCGACCGAGATCCCTGCGCTGATCCTGACGCATAACCTGACGGGGGTGGAGATTGACGACCGTGCGGGCGCGCTGGCGGCCTTTGCGTTGGCGATGAAGGCGGCGGGCAAGCTGGGGCGGCGGCGGTTCCTGCGGATGGAGGCGAAGCCCGACATCTGCGTGTTGCAGAACGTGAGCTTCACCGAAGCCGAGATGCAGGACGTGGCCGCCGTGGTGGGCAAGGATCTGTTCACCGATGAGCTGCGCGAGACGCTGGGCCAGTTCGAGCAGGCCAAGAACTTCGGCTCGCTGATCGTGCCGAAACTGCGCGATCCGGCAGAGACGCTGCGGGTGGTCGAGGCGCGGGACTTCGGCGGCGACCTGCTGCTGAAAGAGGTGCAGGAGCGCGTCATCGCCGTGCTGCGCATGGCCGAGGCGCTGTCGCCGAAGTATGACGTGGTGGTAGCCAACCCGCCTTATGCGGGAATCAAAGGGCTCAACCCCGCTTTGGCTGAGTGGCTAAAAGACACTTACCCCGAAAGCAAATCCGATCTCATGACCGCATTCATGCAACGTGCCGCGCGACTTTGCTTGAAAGGCGCAAAGTGGGGCATGATCAACCTACCGTCTTGGATGTTCCTAAGTTCTTTTGAAGCGTGCCGCTCGTGGCTGCTAAGTAGCCAGACAGTCTCTTCCTTGGTTCACCTTGGCCGAGGAGTGTTCGGCTCTGACTTCGGATCAACTGCGTTTGTCATGACATCTCAAAGGCCAACCGAAGCCAGCACAGGCGTTTATCGGCGTCTCTTCCAAAAACATGTACAGGTCCGAAAGCCCGAGGAAATCGAAAAGCTCTTTCTCGATACCTCCTATAATCGGTTCTCTTTCCGGCAGGATCTTTTCGACAAGTTGCCGGGTCGGCCGATAGCCTACTGGGTGAGCGATCAAGTTTTGTCCGCATTTGATGAAGCAGATCTTATCGGAGAGGTAGCCGCCCCGAGGCAAGGATTGGCAACAAGTAACAATGATCGCTTCCTCCGCCTTTGGCATGAAACGGGACGTAAGAGAATGTTCTTGGATGCTGGAGATCGACAGGATGCCGAGCAATCTGGTGCGAGGTGGTTTCCTTACAATAAGGGCGGCCAGTTCAAGAAATGGTATGGCAACAACGAGTTTGTTGTGAACTGGGAGAATGACGGCTCTGAACTGCTAAGTTTTGCAGCCTCGCTGTACGGAAGCCCAACGCGAACAATCAAGAACATTCCGTTCTACTTCAAAGAAGCGATCACTTGGTCTGCGCTATCAAGCGGGTCTCTATCCTTGCGCTATAGCCCCAAAGGCTTCGTTTTTGACACAAAAGGACAGTGCATATTTTCTGAAGATCGAAGCGTATTGTTAAAAATGCTCGCGCTTCTGAATACTCCGGTGGCCTTGGAGATGATGAAGTTCTTGGCTCCGACACTGGATTTCAATTCTGGCGTTCTAGCCAAAGTCCCATTTTTGCCGCTGGATGCCTCATGCCCGTTCGCAGAGGATGCAATAGCACTAACCAAATCCGACTGGGACGCCTACGAAACCTCGTGGGATTTCACCACGCTCCCGCTGCTCTCGCCCGAGCATCGCGGCGAGACGCTGGCGGACAGCTATGCCACCCTCCGCTCCCACTGGCAGGGCATGACGGACGAGATGCAATCGCTGGAGGAAGAGAACAACCGCATCTTCATCGACGCCTATGGTCTGCAAGATGAACTGACCCCCGAGGTGCCGATCGAGGAAATCACCCTCACCTGCAACCCCGCCTATCGCTATGGCGTGAAGGGCGCCGAGGACGACCGCGAAACCCGCCTGCGTGCCGATACCATGGCCGAGTTCCTGCATTATGCCGTGGGCTGCATGTTCGGGCGCTACAGCCTCGACGCGCCGGGCCTGATCCTTGCCAATCAGGGCGAGACGCTGGAGAATTACCTCGCCCGCATCCCCGAGCCCAGCTTCAAGCCGGACGAAGACAATGTCATCCCCGTGCTGGACGAAAACTGGTTCCCCGACGACATCACCGAACGCTTCCGCCTGTTCCTGCGTGTGACTTTCGGCGAGGCGCATTTCCGCGAGAACCTGAAGTTCATCGAGGACAGTCTGGGCAAGGACATCCGCAAATACTTCACCAAGGGCTTCTACGCTGACCATGTGAAGCGCTACAAAAAGCGCCCGATCTACTGGATGGTCTCCTCCCCCAAGGGGACGTTCAACGCGCTGATCTACATGCACCGCTACCGGCCCGACACGGTGTCGGTGCTGCTGAACGACTACCTGCGCGAGTTCATCACCAAGCTGGAGGGCGTGCGTGCGAGGCTTGAAAAGCTGGCCGATGATCCGACGGCGACCCAAGGCCAGAAGACCAAGGCGCTGAAGGATGTGGCATCGGTCGCCAAGCAGATCGACGAACTGAACGAATGGGAACGCGACGTGATCTTCCCACTGGCCCAACAGAAGATCGAGATTGATTTGGATGACGGGGTGAAGGCCAACTATCCGAAATTCGGCACGGCGTTGAAGAAGATTGCGGGGCTGAGCTGATGCCAAAGCGCGTTGGGGGAAATGATGAGTAGGGGCACGTATAGCGGCGGCCACACCGTCATTAAGGCGGATGGCTCTTTCGGATCCTATGACCCTGCGGAAAATCGCGACTTTGCTAAGCCTGTTCGGAAGAAAAAGCCCAAACAGGCTTCCAAGGTGGCGAAGTCCCCCAAGAAAACCAAGCCGGTGAAAACACTGTCCTTGGTCGAGCAACGCAAGGCTTTACTGAATGCTGCGGCGGATGCTCGCGTTGCCTTGCGACCGCCTGGAATGAAGTTTCCGAAGAACATCGGCGACGAAGTGAAACGTGATGTCGCGCGGATAGGGACAATCGAAGATTGGGCGGCCAAGCAGGTTGGTTTTGCTGAACTCGTCAGGAAAAAGAAAGAGAAAAAGAAAGCCAAGGGTAAGGTGAAAGAGGCTGTCGCTCCTGCAAAGGAAGCCCCCGCGAAGATAATTAGCGCTGAGGGCAACCCGGTGCTGTCTGACACCAAGAGCCGGATTGCCAGGCTTACGAGTGAGATATCGCAGGCCAAGGAATTCATTCGGTTGGCTGAAAAAGAAATAGAGCGTCTTCGAGGAGCTTCGGATGAACTTTGAATACACAGAGCTGATGGCGTCTGGTGCCAACGTAAGCGCGATGCAGACTCGAACTGAGGGTAAAGCAACATGACCGACCGAATAGAGACGGGTCTCGCCCGACTTTTTGAGGAGCACCGGATAGTGTTCTGGTATGACGCCGCGCGCGACATGCGAGCCGAATATGAAGCAGTGGATCTGCAGGGTGTGGAAAAGGTCGAGATCGCCAATAACGAGTTCGGCCTGAAATATCGGATGCTGCGGCAAGAGCCGAAACAAAAGTTTCTGGTGTTCCACGACGGCCCTGCGCCCGAGAGGGCAGATAATTGGCTGCTGGACCTTTATTTCGCTTGTGGTGTTTTCAAGGCCGACCAAGCGGCGATATGGCTGGCTGAACTGGGCCTGCCGCTGCAGTTCGAAGACGTGGTGCGCGACCACATGGAGTTTTATCGCGCCAAGGGCCGCATCGAAGCGCTGAAACCCCTCTTGTCTAGCGTCGATACGAGCTTGCACCCCAACGACCAGAAGAAGCAAATTCGCTTGCGGATGTTGGCCGTCTGCGCCGGGACCGAAGGTGCCTTGGACACGGTTATCGAAGAGCTGCTAGCCGAGCTCGCGGACGAGCGTGATGACGCCATGCGCCTGATGGAGCGCTCTGGTCTGACAGAGTTCTTCTGGAAGCAGGTTGAGAATGCCTACGGCTATGTTAGCGATACACCTGACTTTGAAGATTTCGCGATCACCCTGTTCCAGTCCTGCTATGCCCGCGCCCTGGACGAAGATGGGAAGCTGAACAGCGAGGCACTTCTTGTCTTCAGCCGTTGGAAGAACAACCGGCTGGGGGCGCAGGCGTTTGAAACGCTGAGCGGGAAGTACCAGGAAATCCTGCGGATCCCAGAAGACGTGCAAGAGCGCGACATCAAGGCCTTGCGTGCCATCGACCATTTTGAAGAGATCGACCGGCAGATCATTCGCTCTCTGGTGCGTGAAATGGCCAGCCAGACTGTATCCTCGGCCGAGGTGCTGAAGACCGTGCGAGAGCGGCGGCAAAGCCATTGGTACCCGACATATGAGAATATTTATCAAGCCATCGGCTATGCCACAGAATTCCAGCAGGCGTTGGCTGAGGCGAACCTGACCATGACCTCTCCCGCTGAGGGGGTGAAGCGCTATGTTTCGCACTGGTACAAGATCGACCAGCTCTACCGCAAATTCATCTTTCATATGCAAAAGAGCGGTCAGGCCTCGCTGCTTAGCGCGTTGTTCGAAAGCGTTGAGAACCGCTACACGACCAACTTCCTGTCTGCCGTCAATGACGCCTGGCAAGATCAGATCGCTGGAATGAGCGATTGGAAGATATCGGGATTTGCGCATCAGACCGATTTCTATATGGACCAGGCCGCCGAATTCCGCCGCCGCGATCAGAAGGTGGTGGTAATCATCTCTGACGCGTTGCGCTATGAGGTTGCAGAAGAAGCCCTGCGCGAGATCCGTAAACTGAACCGGTTCGACGCCGATCTAAAGCCGATGATTTCCGCTTTGCCCAGCTACACGCAACTCGGCATGGCTGCGCTCTTACCGAACAAGGATCTGGAGCTGTCGGAGGACGGCAACGTGTCTTCGTTTGGCTTGCCTACTCAGGGAACCGCTAACCGCGAAAAGGTTCTGGGCATGGGGCGTGCCGGAGACCGTGTCAAAGCCATGAAGGCTGATGATTTCATGAGCTTGAAGGCGGACGACGGAAAAGAGATGTTCCGCGATCATGACATTCTCTACCTCTACCACAACAGGATCGACATCGTTGGCGACAAGCTCGCCACTGAGGAACGCGTGACAGGGGCTGCAGAAGTCGCTGTCGAGGATCTGACCAAACTGGTCCGCAAGCTTACGACGGCCAACTTTTCCAACATCCTTGTGACGGCGGATCATGGCTTCATCTATCAGCACCGGGCATTGGGTGAGACTGACTTTTCGGTAGCGGCTCCTGCTGGTGCGGAAATCCTTGTTAAAAATCGTCGATTTATCATTGGGCGAGACCTGGATGCGACATCTGGAATGAAGAAGTTCTCATCATCAAATCTGGGTCTATCGGGTAACTTGGATGTTCTACTGCCCAATTCGATCAATCGCATGCGCGTCAAGGGGGCGGGAAGCCGGTTCGTACATGGCGGGGCCACGCTTCAAGAGGTCATTGTTCCCGTACTCCGCGTTGGTAAACGACGCGAAGCCGATGTCGAAAAAGTTGAAGTGCAGATCATCGTAGCTGGAAAAAGCCTGATCTCTTCCGGCCAAACGGCGGTCACTCTCTATCAAACGCAGCCGGTTTCAGAGAAACAGCAACAACGTAATGTTCTTGCTGGGATTTACGCTTCGGACGGCACGCTCATTTCAGATGAGCACCCGCTGACCTTTGACTACACCTCGCAAAATGCGCGCGAACGGGAGCTGCCCATCAAGTTCCTGCTTTCTCGCGATGCTGATCGGTTCAACAACCAGGACGTCTTCCTCAAGCTTCGCGAACGTATCGGCAAAACGAGCCACTTCGAAGATTACACAAACCACCGTTTCCAACTGCGTCGTGGCATATCGACAGATTTCGACTTTTAAGGACCTATCATGAGCGCACTCGACGAAAAGATTAACGAGCATTTCGCGGGCTACGTGGTCCGCAAAGACCTTGTGAAAGCGGTCAAAGGCAACGCAATCGTTCCAACATATGTCCTCGAATACCTGCTTGGGCAGTACTGTGCGACTGACGACGAAGCATCAATCGAGAGCGGCATCGAAACCGTCAAAGAAATCCTCAGAAAGCACTACGTTCACAGAAGCGAAGCGGGACTGATCCAATCCACGATCAAGGAAAAGGGACGCTACAAAGTCATCGACCAAATCAGCGTCTCGCTGAACGAAAAAACAGACAGCTACGAGGCCACGTTCGACAACTTAGGCATCAAAAAGGTTGCGGTGGACAGCGGTACGGTCAAAGCGCATCCAAAGCTGCTTGTGACCGGCGTATGGTGTATTGCTGATGTTCAATACGAGTTTTCCGAAGACGCGCGAACGTCTCCGTGGGTGCTCGAGACCATCAAACCCATCCAGATCGCCAAGGTCGATTACGATGGGTACAAGGAGGCGCGCGCGCAATTTACCAAAGACGAGTGGATTGATCTCTTAATGCAGTCAATTGGCTTCGATCCTGAAGCCTTCGGACGTCGCAGCAAGCTTTTGCAGCTGATGCGGCTGATCCCCTTCGTGGAGCGAAACTATAACATCATCGAACTTGGCCCAAAGGGAACGGGTAAATCGCATATCTACTCTGAGTTTTCGCCACACGGGCAGCTGATCTCCGGCGGCGAAGTGACCATCCCGAAGCTGTTTGTAAACAACTCGAATGGGAGGATCGGACTGGTAGGATATTGGGATGTGGTAGCCTTTGATGAATTTGCAGGGCGCGAGAAAACTGCGAACAAGGCCCTTGTCGACATCATGAAAAACTACATGGCAAACAAGACCTTCTCGCGCGGGGTTAACCCAATGGGGGCAGAAGCGAGCTTCGCGTTTGTCGGCAACACAGACCACAATGTGCCATTCATGCTCAAGAACAGCGACTTGTTCGAAGCCCTGCCACCCCAGTTCCATGACTCTGCATTCATTGACCGCCTCCACGCTTATCTGCCTGGCTGGGAGATCGACGTGATCCGAGGCGAGATGTTCACCACTGGCTACGGGTTCATTGTCGACTACCTCGCCGAGATCCTTCGCCATTTGCGCCAAGAAGACTTCTCCAACCGGCCAGACCTGCATTTCAAAGTCAGCGAGAAGATTTCAACCCGTGATCGGGACGCCGTCTACAAGACCATGTCGGGCTTCCTGAAGGTGATTTTCCCTGCCGGAGATGAAACAGCCGATGACGTTGAAGAGCTCTTGCAGCTCGCACTTGAAAGTCGAAAGCGCGTTAAGGACCAATTGTTTCGGATCGATGCGACTTATCCAGATGTCGACTTCTTCTACACTGGCTCTGACGGGGAAAAGCGGCGCGTCCAAACCGTCGAAGAGCAAGAGTTCCCCCAATTCTACTATCTGAAGCCTGCCTTAGACCCAAAGCAGCAGGACCAACCCACTGATGCTGTCGATAATGGCGTCATCGAAGTCGAACATGAGCCGCGCGACACATCGGAGACCTCAGCGCCCGCCAAGCCGCGCGCCGAAGAGGGTCACCACGTATTCGCCGAAAACCGAAAAGGCATCAGCTACGATAAACTGTTTGGGCCCTATCTGGACGGTGCATCTCGGATCGTGGTGACAGACCCCTACATTCGCTATTTTTACCAGATCAAGAACATGATGGAATTCGTCGAGATGGTTATTCAGCGCAAAGCGTTGGAAGATCAAGTGGCTATCCATCTTGTCACCGGGCCTGATGACGGCAACGTGCAAAAGCAACGTGAGCTACTCGAGAGCATTACTGAGGCATGCATTGGTTCTGGTGTTGAATTCACTTGGGGATTCGACACTTCAGGTACGGCTCATGCGCGGGATGTCGTCACCGATACAGGTTGGAAAATTGTTCTGGACCGTGGCTTAGATATTTATCAGGCGCCAATGCGGCGTGACGGGTTTAGCCTTGGCGACCGGCTACAGGAGCATCGCATGCTCAAGAACTTCTATGTCACCTATGTGCGGCAAGAGCAGCAGTAGATTGGTGTCAATAATCCGGAATATCGCTAAGCCATGTTCTGCGTTAATTTGAGTTGCATCCGTTTGTCCCGCTCGTCGCAGAAGTGGATTGGCGAGCGGCACGATCAGCCGTTGAGTGGCACCTTTACCAACAGAAATTTAAGAGGCGTAGTTGCAGTTCTCCGACCTAATTCAACATCTAGAAGCTGACGTGACTAGAAGTTCCAGAAAAGCGGCCTTGCGTACATGCATTTACTTTTCATACGGGTATTGGCTGGCCGAAATCTCTGATGGGATGACTAGTGAAGAGTTTATCAAGCATGTAAGGGAATACGTTATCGATAAAACGGGATCGAAATCTCAAGCTTCGATGCGAGTAAAAACTACACGCCTTGTGGGACCGTGCATTCAAGAGCTGACAGGTGGGTGCAATTTTTCAGATGATGAGGAATTGACTTCGAGGATTGACCGGATATGCGCTCGAGCTGAACGATCGGGCATCCATTCAGTCAAAGCTCTCGAGGATTGGGCATCGAAAAACAAGGTGCTTTCCAAGTAGCCAATGTTTAGCAACTGTATTTCTCAAGCTGATTGAGCGGTCCACTTTTTATGTGATCTGCACAACGCGTTCGCGATTGTAACGAGCTTACGGACCACCGCGGTGATGACGACCTTGTGAGGTTTTCCCGCGTCGCGCAATCGGTCAGCGAAGGCCTTCAGAACAGGGTTGTGATGGCTGGCAACAAGCGCCGCCTGGAACATCACATGTCGCAGCAGGCGCCGTCCGCCAGCGATGGCGCGTTTGCCGCGCATTGCGCCGCTGTCATGCGCAATAGGGGCAAGTCCCGTGAAAGCCGCGGCCTGTTCGCCTGAGATTTGGCCGAGCTCTGGCATTTCAGCGATCAACATGGCGCTGGCGACGGGGCCGATTCCGGGACGAACTGCTCAACGGGGAGATTTTCTATACCCTACGTGAAGCCCAGATCCTGATCGAAGAATGGAGGAAACACTACAACACAAAACGACCACACAGTGGACGTGTCACGATTTGATGCCGCTCCTTTGATAGCATTTATTGCAGCAATGGAGACGAACTATGGGACTGAAACGAACGGACGAATTTCGTGCTGATGCGGTGCGGATCGCGCTGACGAGTGGGCTGACAAGGAAGCAGGTGGCGTCTGATTTGGGCGTTGGCCTATCGACCTTGAACAAGTGGATTGCGGCACATCGCGACACGGATGTTGTGTCTGACAAGGACCTAGACCTTGCCCGTGAGAATGAGCGGCTTCGACGGGAGAACCGCATTCTCAAGGAGGAGAGGGAGATCCTAAAAAAGGCAACGCAGTTCTTCGCGGGTCAAAAGCCATGAGGTTCAGGTTCATCGAAGAACACCTTGGTGCCTTTTGTTCGCAGCACATGTGCGATGTCCTGGGTGTCAGCTCACGTGGCCTGCGGGCCTATCGCCGCCGACCTGCCAGCCAACGGCAGCGAACGGACATAGTCGTGCTGGCCCCAATCCCGTCTCAGCCTGGGCAGCTATGGCCGTCCGAGGATGACGGAAGAGTTGAAAGAACTGGGCCTGAATGTTGGCCACCGCCGCGTCGGTCGGCTGATGCGTGAGAACGGCATACGGGTCGAACGGTCAAAGAGATACAAGGTGACCACGAATAGCAATCATGCGTTCAACATCGCCCCGAACTTGCTGAACCGGGACTTCCGTGCAGATCAACCGAACCAGAAGTGGGCCGGTGACATCAGCTACGTGTGGACCCGCGAAGGATGGTTATCTCTTGCGGTCATCCTTGATCTCCATTCCCGGCGTGTCATTGGCTGGGCGGTGAGCAACCGGATGAAGCGCGACTTGGCAATCCGGGCATTGAAGATGGCTGTGGCCTTGCGGCAGCCGCCCAAGGGCTGCATCCATCACACCGACCGTGGAAGCCAATACTGTTCGCATGACTATCAGAAGCTTCTGAGTCACCACGGTTTCAAGGTGTCGATGAGCGGCAAGGGCAATTATTATGACAACTCTGCCGTCGAGACATTCTTCAAGACGATCAAGGCAGAGCTGATCTGGCGCAGGTCGTGGCAGACGCGAAGAGAAGCCGAGCTGGCCATCTTCCAGTACATCAACGGCTTCTACAATCCGCGCCGACGGCACTCAGCATTGGGCTGGAAAAGCCCGGTCGCCTTCGAACGGAAAGTGGCCTAAACGAGCATTTGGGGCGGCACATAAACGTGACAGGTCCACAGTGCATTGGGCTATCGCCCACTAGCGCCAGTAGCGACGATCACGGTGGAACAAAGGCCAATCATGCACTAACAATCAAATTGGACCAGTCAGATAAGGTTGCTCAGCGGGCCGCCAGTCCTTGAGCCTACCGAACATGATCTCGATCCGATTGCGCCGTTTGTAACGACGCTTATCGTACTTTTCTGGCTTTTTGCGCTGTTTTCGGCCAGGGATGCATGCGCGTATCCCTTTGTTTTTCAATGCTTCCCTGAACCAATCAGCGTCATCGCCACGATCTCCGAGCAGCCAATCAACATCCGGCAGGCTACTCAGCAATGCTCGTGCACCGATGTAGTCGCTGACCTGACCCGCGGTGACGAACAGGTTGAGGGGGCGACCCTGGCTGTCGCAGATGGCATACAGCTTGGTGTTCATGCCGCCTTTGGTTTGGCCAATCAGACGGCCACGCCCCCCTTTTTCACGCGCATGCTGGTCGCGGTGCGGTGAGCTTTCAAGTAAGTGGCGTCGATCATCACGGTCTTCTGTTCGCCATGCTCGGCGGCCAGACCCGCCATCATCCGGGCGAAGACCCCCCTATCGCTCCAACGCTTCCAGCGATTGTAGAGTGTCTTGTGCGGGCCATAGGCTGCAGGTGCGTCTCGCCAACTTAACCCATTGCGATTGATAAAGATAATCCCGCTCAAAACGCGCCTGTCATCAACGCGGGGTTTGCCGTGGGACTTGGGGAAAAAGGGCTCAAGACGCGCCATCTGCGCATCCGTCAGCCAGAAAAGATCAGACATTGTCACCGCTCGTTTTCGAGCCGTGAATCATGCCATCAGGCGGAAATCAATGGGTCCTGACCCTAGTTGAATGCAGTTAGCTAAGAATCTTGGTCCGAGTAGGACAATAGCCTTGGGCAATTTTAGCTTTTTCCTCGACGCCTAGTGCGTTCTAAATCAATCACTATCGATTTCTTGGGGAATATCTGGGGTATGCGGCAGAGTTAAGCGCACAAGCCCCTCATTTCACTTGACTTTATTTGCTAATTGGTGCGGTCGAGAAGACTCGAACTTCCACTCCGGTTAAGGAACAGCGACCTCAACGCTGCGCGTCTACCAATTCCGCCACGACCGCACGTGATCAGGTAGTGGAGCCGCGTATAAATCAGCTGTGCTGGGATGTGAAGAGGCAATTCACGCTTTCTGCTGATTTTGTAGCGCCCCTGAAACCCGCCCAAAAAGCCACGGCCCGAGGCGATGCCCCGGGCCGGTACATGTTCAGAAAAGTCAGCGCGTTAGCCGCTTATTCCAGGCTGAAACTTGGCAGACCACCTTCGGAGCTCGCAGGCATTGCAATCGCCCCTCCCAGACCTTCGGAGGCAGCTTTGATCAGCGCAACGCGCTCTGGCTGGGCAGGTGCAAAGGCCGGTTCTGCGCCTGCTTCCAAGGCTGCAACAGCCAGTTCATACCAGCCCCGTGCCAGATCCGAGTTGGTCTCAACCCCGAACCCCTGCGACAGGTGGTGGCCGATCAGCTCCGCATAGGGGGCCTGGCCCGTGCCGACCATCAGCATGGCCGAGCCCAGCGCCACATCCAGCGTGTCCCGGCGATAGCCTGAGTAGAGACAGATCTGTGCCGTGTTTTGCAACTGTTCCAGCGACATCGACGAACCCAGCACGAACTTCTGCACTTCGCCAACAACTTCCATCGCCGGTTTCTGCGTCAGCATCGCAATGTAGGGCGCCGCAGCGGGTCCAAAGGCATCACATTGTGCATCGATCTGGGCAGCGGTTGCGCCTTTCACTTTGGCCACCAAGGTTTCGCCATTGCCGATCGCATAGGTGCGGGTCAGGCAGAACTGCTCGCCCAGCGCCAGATCCGGATCGCGCAAGTTTGCCAGCGTGACAAAACCGCCGTTTGAATTGGTCATCAGGCTGATCTTGCTGCAATGGCTGGCCAGCGAGGCCTCGGGCGTATCATCCCCCGCCAGATTAAAGGCCTGAATGCCACCCAAGGGGGCTGCGGGCTGGGTTGCCGTGGCAGCCGCCATCTGGGTCACCGGCTGCTGCGCCACAGGCTGGGCGGGCTGCGCCGGCTGCACCTGCGTCGCCGCCATTGTCGTGCTGGGCGCATCAACCATGCGGCAGACGGTCTGCTGACACTGGAAGCTGGCGGTGGTCACGCCACGGGCCAGAAAATCGCTGCGCTGATAGCCCTGCGGGCTGGAGGCGAAGACCATCACCGTACAGTTTGACGGGCCACACCAGAAGTTGCTGCCAGAAACAGCGGTATCAAGAATGTAGTCGTTTTTGCCATCGCCGTTCAGATCGGCCAGCTGCATGAAGCCGGTGCGCTGCATCAGCTGATCAGCGCTGGGGTCAGAGCTGGCGGCGATCTCATCAATGGCTTGGCTCACCTCAACCGGCAGACCGCCATAGCTGTTGGACATGCCGACCATGGTGGTGCTGCCGCCCAGCGATTCGTTGCGCCAGGTCTGCAACAGGCTGCGCACACCGTTTGGTCCTTGCATTGCCTTGATGACCTGAGGACCGCCGATTTGGGCACGGCTGTAGGAGGAGATCAGAAAATCACGCTCATACTGGGTGAGTTTGCCAGTGGCGGGGAACCCCATGAAAGCCTGATACTGCGCCACGGCCTGGCGTGACCGTTTGCCCATGACCCCATCCGGGGTACCGGCGGGAAAGCCGAAATAATTCAGCGACGTCTGGGTTTCACGGTTCTGCGCCCGCGCGGCAGTATTGGCGGAGCTGCTGTAGGTCTTGCGCTTATTCTTGTTGGCTTCGTTCATGATCGCGCCGCCGATCAACCCGCCGACAATCGCCGCGCCCAGGTTATCAGCCAGCACCGGCGCACTGCCCGTGGTCAGAACAAAACTTGCCGCCAAGGCGGTCTTAATCGGCTTGGAAAACATCAGCCTTCCTCCATATAACTCTTTGAATAATGGAATCACTCTACTGCATCCTTAAGGCTTCGCAGCAATAAAATGTGGCGAATACATCCTTAAGAGGGCACCAAATCTGCGGAATCGTTACATGGTCGAATGGATCACCACTGAAGGGCTGACAGACTACCAAAAGGCGGTCGATTTCATGGAGGCCCGCGCCAGCGCCATCGCCGCAGGCGACGCTGAGGAATGCATCTGGCTGGTGGAGCACCCGCCGCTTTACACCGCAGGGACCTCGGCCAAGATCGATGACCTGACCGATCCTGACCGTTTTCCGGTCCACACCAGCAAACGCGGCGGGCAATACACCTATCACGGGCCCGGCCAGCGGGTGGCCTATGTGATGCTGAACGTGGGCAAGCGCGGCCACGACGTGCGCAAGTTTGTGCAACAGCTGGAACAGTGGGTGATCAACACCCTGGATGAGTTCAATCTGAAGGGTGAAATCCGTTGTGGCCGGGTTGGGGTTTGGGTGGAACGTCCGGACAAGCCGAAAACCATCACCGGCCAGACCGCTGAAGATAAGATCGCGGCCATCGGCATTCGCCTGCGCAAATGGGTCAGTTTCCACGGGATTTCAATCAACGTCGAACCTGACCTCAGCCATTTTGACGGGATCGTGCCCTGCGGAATCACCGAATTTGGCGTCACCAGCCTGGTCGATCTTGGCCTGCCGGTGACTATGGCGGATCTGGATCTGGCGCTGGAACGTCAGTTCACCGCAATGTTCGGGGACACGCCCGTCAAAAAGGATGGTGTAGGCGCCTGACCCGTTGCACGCGGCTCAGATCAAGCGCCCATAGGCGCCTGGGGTCAGCCCCATCTGCGCCTTGAAGCTGCGGCTCAGATGGCTCTGGCTGGAAAACCCGCAACTACTGGCGATCTGGGCCAAAGGCTCCCCCGCAGCGATCAGCCGCTTGGCCTCTTCCAGCCGTTGCCGCTGGATCCACTCATGGGGGGACAGCCCCAAGGAGGCGCGGAAGCTGCGCTGCAGATGAAACTCACTCAGATCACAAAGCTGCGCCAAATCTGACAGGGTCACTTTCGCCGACAGATCTGCCCGCACAAAATCCCGGATCCGCCGCATCAAATGTGGTGCCAATCCACCCACCAGCTGTCGTTTGCGCCGGGTTACGCCGATGCCTTCAGCAAAGATGCCATGCACCAGCTCGCTCACCGCCTCTTCGGCCTGCACCGGATTGCCGCTCTGGGTGGCCTGCTGGATGGTCAGGAAATGCCCCGCCAGCCAAGGCGCGTCAAAATAGGTTTCATCCGTCAGTTCCATCAGCCGGGCGTCACAGTCAAACGTTTCGGCAAAGGCGCGGCGCAACTCGGCATCACTGAGGTAGAGATGCACAAAGTCGAAGGGATCGGTGATCTCCCACTCACTGTCCATCCCATGGGGCAGAATACACACGGCCCCCGCCCAGCCATGGACCGGCGCGCCATCGATCCGGCGGGTTCCCATACCGCCCTGCGCATAAAAACTCAGGCAGTGCCCTTCGGGGGCGACATAGCTGACACGATCATCACTGTTGTGCCAAAGCGACGCCTGCCGATCAAAGCCCAGATCGATATGCCCACGCTGCTGCGCCTGCGGCGACGCCGTCAGGAAAGAAGCAACAGAGGGTTGATCAAAGGGCATGGTCTCTCACGGGTTGGCACGGTTTGGCACGGTCAGCTTGGCTTGGCCCCTTATAGCGGCGGCGTGCGACCCGGTGAAATGGCCAATCTGACCAGCGCGCGCCTTTACCGCAAGATTGTGCAATCCACGCGCCCCCCGCCCCGTCTATCCCGGCGCAAAAGACACCGGAGACCGTCATGACCCTCATCCTTTATATCGCAACCGTGCTGATCTGGGGCACCACTTGGATTGCCATCGCCCTACAGGTGGGTGACGTGCCGGTGATGGTTTCGGTGTTCTATCGCTTTGCAACAGCCGGTGTGGTGTTTGTTCTGGGGCTGGCGCTGCTGGGTCGGCTACAGGTGCCCGCCGCGCGGCAGCAGAAATGGGTTCTGGCGCAGGCGCTCTGCCTGTTCAGCCTGAACTTCCTGTGTTTCTACGTCGCCGCGGGCTATCTGGCATCAGGCGTGATCTCAGTCATCTTTTCGCTGGCGACCATCTTCAACGCGTTGAACGCGCGGATCTTCTTTGGCGATCGGGTCAGCGGCAAAACCCTGCTGGCCGGGATTTTGGGGCTCAGCGGACTGGCGCTGCTGTTTGCTGGCGATCTGTCAGGCGCCGGGGCCGAGAACGCCTGGATCGGTATCGCCCTGGCCAGCTGTGGCACGCTGATGTTTTCCTTCGGCAACATGGTGTCGCGCCGGAACTCAGCCAATGGGCTGACACCGATCACGGCCAATGCCTGGGGCATGTGCTATGGCGCGCTGTTTCTGCTGGCGCTGATCTTTGCCACCGGCACGCCAACCATCCTGCCCGGTGATCCGGTTTATCTCGGTGCGATGCTCTATCTGGCTGTGATCGGATCGGTGGTGGGGTTTACCACCTATCTGATCATGGTCGCGCGGGTCGGCTCGGCCAAGGCGGCCTATGCGACTGTGATGTTCCCGATCGTCGCTTTGGCAATCTCAACCGTGTTTGAAGGGTACGTCTGGGGGCTGATGAACAGCGCCGGGCTGGCGCTGGCGCTCTGCGGCAATCTGGTAATGTTTGCCCCTGCGGACTGGCTGAGCCGCCTGCGTCCCCGGACCAGATCCCATAACGCAGCATGATCCAAACGCCAGAACGCAAAACGCCCCGGTGATGATCACCGGGGCGTTGTAAATTAGGTGGGATGTCAGCTCAGGCGCCGATCATCAGATCCAGGTTCTGCACTGCTGCGCCGGAGGCCCCTTTGCCAAGGTTATCCAGCACGGCCACCAGCACGATACGGCCGTCTTCAGCATCCCCACGGACATGCACCATCAGATCATTGGTGCCGTTCAACGCGGTGGGATCAAGCCGACTGTCCTGATCCGCTAGGTCAGCGACCTTCACATGGGTCGCGTCTGCATAGGCCTCAGCCAATGCCGCATGGACCTGCGCCATAGTCAGATCACCAGGCAGCTGCGACAAATGCAGCGGGATCGACACGGCCATGCCCTGGGCAAAGTTACCAACTGACGGCACGAAGATCGGCTTGGCGGTCAGACCTGCGAACTTCATCATTTCAGGCAGGTGTTTATGCGCCATCCCGGTTGCATAGAGGAAGGCATCAGGGGCTTCACCGCTTTCATATTCAGCGATCAGCCCTTTGCCACCACCAGTATAGCCAGAAATCGCATTGACTGAAATCGCCGCATCCGCCGGGATCAGCCCGGCCCGCACCAGCGGGGCCAGCAGCACAATTGCGCCGGTCGCATAACAGCCGCAGTTGGCGACATAGCGCGCCGATTTGATCTGCGCTTCCTGCGCGGCGGACAGTTCCGGCAGCCCGTAGGCCCAATCCGGGTTCACCCGATGCGCGGTAGAGGCATCAATGATACGCACATCCAGATCCTTGGACAGCTCTACCGCCTCTTTGGCCGCCGCATCCGGCAGGCACAGGATCGCCACATCCGCCTCCGTAAATGCGGCCTTACGCGCATCTGCGTCTTTGCGCAGGTCAGGGTCGATCTGCACCAAAGTGATGTCATCGCGGCGGATCAGGCGTTCGCGGATCTGGAGTCCCGTCGTGCCTGCTTCGCCATCGATGAATACCTTGGTGGTCATTGTCTTACCCTTTGCATGTCTTGTGTGAGTGTTGGCGGCATTGGCACTTGGCCCGCCATCAACTGCGCCGCTTCCTACAGGGAAAGGGTGAGAATCAGAAGCGCTAAGTGCCAGCCCTGATGATTTTACAGGCTTTCAGCGCCAAGCTGCACCTTGGCAGGCACCCAAACCCACCTTGATGATGCCCCCCTGCGACAATTCAACCACGCCCGTGAGACACAGAAACCTATTGCCGCAGCGGGGTTGGCGCTATCTATTGCTGTGACGCGAACCCATATCAACAAGAGGCACGCAATGAAAAATCTTCTGATCGCCACAGCCACCTTGGCTGCCCTCGCCGCTCCCGCTCTGGCCGAAGGTGATGCAGCAGCAGGCGAAAAAACGTTTAAGAAATGTAAATCCTGCCACATGATCAAAGCCGATGACGGCACCATGATCGTCAAAGGCGGCAAGACCGGCCCGAACCTCTATGGCATCGTCGGCAAGCCGCTGGGCTCGGTCGAGGGCTATAAATACGGCAAAAGCATCGTGGCCGCAGGCGAAGCGGGCATCGTTTGGGACGAAGCGGGCCTGGCCGCTTATGTCGCAGATCCCAAAGGTTACCTGAAAGAGGTGACCGGCGATTCGAAGGCCAAATCGAAAATGACCTTCAAACTGAAAAAGGGCGGCGAAGATGTAGCGGCCTATCTGGCGTCGCTGGCCCCTGCCCCGGCTGAGGAAGAGGCTGCTGCCTCCGACAGCTAACCAGAACGGACACCGCCCCTAGGCAGTGATTCCCACATTTTCAAGGCATTTGCCGGACAGGCACCCCATCGGGTGCCTGTTTTCACGTCTCCAGACAGAAAACCCTTAGCATTGCAAGGGTCTGAGGGGCGGGGGTGCGACAAAATACTTTGATCTACGTCAAATTCCGCAATTGCCCCCTAAGGCCCATCATTCTAAAACGTGAATTGATCACCGGCGTGTGGGGGCTTCCCTCTTGCGCCGTTTAACACACCAACAGGAGGCAAGAATGGCAGACGCAGCCATCCACGGCCACGACCATGAGGACGAGCGCAGCTTCTTTACGCGCTGGTTCATGTCGACCAACCACAAGGATATCGGTATCCTTTACCTGATCACCTCGGCGATCGTCGGTCTGATCTCGGTATGTTTCACCGTTTACATGCGCCTGGAGCTGATGGAGCCCGGCGTTCAATACATGTGTCAGGAAGGCTTCATGGCCGATCCCTGCACCCCGAACGGCCATCTCTGGAACGTACTGATCACCTATCACGGCGTGCTGATGATGTTCTTCGTGGTCATCCCGGCACTGTTCGGCGGCTTCGGCAACTACTTCATGCCGCTGCAGATCGGTGCACCGGATATGGCGTTCCCGCGGATGAACAACCTGTCGTTCTGGCTGTATTTCGCAGGCACCTCGCTGGGTGTTGCCTCGATGCTGAGCCCCGGCGGCAACGGCCAGCTGGGCTCGGGCGTGGGCTGGGTTCTCTACCCGCCGCTGTCCACCAGCGAAGGCGGCATGTCGATGGATCTGGCGATCTTTGCGGTGCACGTATCGGGCGCCTCGTCGATCCTGGGTGCGATCAACATGATCACCACCTTCCTGAACATGCGTGCCCCCGGCATGACCCTGTTCAAGGTTCCGCTGTTTGCCTGGTCGATCTTCGTCACCTCGTGGCTGATCCTGCTGTCGCTGCCGGTTCTGGCAGGCGCCATCACCATGCTGCTGACCGACCGTAACTTCGGCACCACCTTCTTTGATCCTGCTGGCGGCGGCGACCCGATCCTGTACCAGCACATCCTGTGGTTCTTCGGTCACCCCGAAGTGTACATCGTGATCCTGCCCGGCTTCGGTCTGGTCAGCCACGTGTTCGCAACCTTCGCCCGCAAACCCGTCTTCGGCTACCTGCCGATGGTCTGGGCGCTGATCGCCATTGGTGGTCTGGGCTTCGTTGTTTGGGCGCACCACATGTACACCGTTGGCATGTCGCTGACCCAGCAGTCCTACTTCATGCTGGCCACCATGGTCATCGCGGTTCCGACCGGGGTTAAGATCTTCTCGTGGATCGCCACCATGTGGGGCGGCTCGCTGGAGTTCAAAGCGCCGATGCTGTTCGGTCTGGGCTTCCTGGTGCTGTTCACCATCGGTGGTGTAACCGGCATCGTGCTGAGCCAGGCTGGCGTTGACCGTGCCTACCACGACACCTACTACGTTGTGGCCCACTTCCACTACACCATGTCGATGGGTGCAGCCTTCACCATCTTCGCCGGGATCTACTTCTACTTCGGTAAGATGACAGGCCGTCACTACAATGAATTTGCTGCCAAGATTCACTTCTGGCTGTTCTTCATTGGCGTGAACGTCACCTTCTTCCCGCAGCACTTCCTGGGCCGCCAGGGCATGCCGCGTCGTTACATCGACTACCCGGAAGCCTTTGCGTACTTCAACAAGATCAGCTCCTTTGGTGCCATGATCTCGTTCGCATCGTTCATCCTGTTCTTCGGCATCGTTATCCACGCCCTGCTGCGCGGTAAAAAGGTTGAAGAAAACAACTACTGGAACGAATACGCAGACACCCTGGAATGGACCCTGCCTTGCCCGCCGCCGGAGCACACTTTTGAAACGCTCCCCAAGCAGGAAGACTGGGATAAAGCGCCGTCGCACTAAGCGATCGCTGATCCAAGAGATACCACAGGCCCCGGTTTTCCGGGGCCTTTTTCATTGGCCTGCCCCGTCTTGGCATAATGCCAAAACGCATCAATTCGTCACTTTCCCTCCCTGAACAGGGCGCTAAACTCCGCCCTATGCCGCACCAATGGTCCCCCTCCCCGACGGTTCCGTCAGACACCCCGGCGCTGCGCCTCTGGCCCTACCGGTCCCTACCCCGCCGCGGATTTGCGGCGATGATTTTGATGGCCTTCTTCCTCAGCCTCATCCCGCTTTATGGGGTTTTGGGCACAACTGCGCTTTGGGTGATCTTGCCCTTCATCCTGATCATGGTCGCCGCCCTTTGGCTGGGTTTGGAAAAGTCGTACAAAAGCGGTGAGATCTTAGAGGAGTTGCACCTCGAGAAGGACGAACTGATCCTCACCCACACACCTGTGAAAGGGGCCGCGCAGGAATGGCGCTGCAATGCCTATTGGGCCCGGGCCGAGATGCATGTGAGCGGCGGCAAGGTACCGTTCTACGTCACCCTGTCCGGCAATGGGCGACGGGTGGAAATCGGCAGCTTCCTGTCTGAAGATGAGCGCAAAGTGCTGCATGGCGAGTTGAAGGATTACCTGAAGGCCCTGCAAGTCCCGCCCAGCGTTTAAACTTAATACCCGGCATGCAATCGGCGTTCGTAGATGTGGTAGCTGTGCTCCGGCATCTGTTCTTCACTGCGGAACTGTGCGGGGCGGCGTTTGTTGCGTTTGCGCAGCGCGTTGACCTGATCGGCCAGCCCCAGAAACTCGATCCATTTGCGCAAATCACCAACCTGCAGACCCAGCGCCTGAGCGGTAGGTTTGCTGATCGATCCGTTGTGCTTTTCCACGGCGGCCAGCACCTCCTTCGGGGTAACGGGAACCAGCTCACTTCGTTCAAACAGCCCCCCGCCTTTAAACTGCTTGGCCACATCCCGCGGGTGGTCGACGAACCTTGGCTGACCGGGATAAGGAAACCCATCTTTGGTTTCCGCCACCGCAGAAACGGTAAGCGCCAACGATTCGTAAACGTAAAGGCGATAGCCCTGGGCCTGATAAGGGGCCATGCCCTTCAACCGCGCCTGCCAGCGCTGGAGGATCGCTTCGACAAAACGTGTGCGCAGTCCGCTGTTGATCCATGGCTCGGATAGGGCCAGCAGTTCCAGATAGCCCAAAGTTTCATGGTTCCAGCTGGACTGGCGGTTGGCGTTGTCACCGTCAAATCGCAATGGCTTGTCTGCAACCGCCTCCAGATAGTCCGCCAAACCACGATGGTGGCCGCGCACCTCTGCCAAAACCTCTGCAAACATGGCCGTCTCCCTTCACTCCGGGGTGAACTAGAACATGGATCCGACGCAAAGAAAAAGGGGCCAGACGGCCCCTTTTGAAAATAGCTCTGACAGATGGGTCAGCTGAGGCGATTTTTCACCATCGGCCCCACCGCGCCAAAGTCCATCTGGCCGGTGTACTTCTCTTTCAGAACACCCATCACCTTGCCCATGTCGCGAATCGAGGACCCTTCGACAGCGGTGATCGCGGCATCTACGGCAGCGGCCACTTCATCGTCGTTCAGCTGACGCGGCAGGAAGTCTTCGATCACTTTGATCTCCACCAGTTCCTGCTCTGCCAGATCGAACCGGCTAGCCTCTTCGTACTGTCGGGCACTTTCCTGGCGCTGCTTGACCATTTTGCCAAGGATTGCCAGCACATCTGCATCGCCAACGCCTTCTTCGCGACCTTCGCCACGGGCGGCAATATCGCGGTCTTTGATCGCTGCGTTGATCAAACGAAGTGTCGATACACGGGTGGTGTTTTTGTCTTTCATGGCCTGTTTCATTTCGGCCATGACACGCTCACGCAATTCCATTTGGTCCCATCCCCAAGGGTTTCCGATAGCCGCCGACCCTACCCTGTTGCCTTGTGTCTGACAACCATTGGCTTGCCGTGCGCGTCAACGCCCTATCCTTCTGCCTTGGCTGCGCGCACGCTCTGCGGCAGAATGCCCGAAAAACCTGCCCCACTTGACCCCAACGGGCCTTGACCCCATGCGCCACCAGCCGTATTACCCCGCCAATTTGCCCACATCGGAGACCAGACACATGGCCCAGCAGCCCGACACCCGCCCCACCGCGTGCCTTGCCCTTGCCGATGGAACCGTCTTTTACGGACGAGGGTTCGGCGCCACCGGCGCAACCGAGGCAGAGCTTTGCTTCAACACCGCCATGACCGGCTACCAAGAAATCATGACCGACCCGTCTTATGCGGGCCAGATCGTGACCTTCACCTTCCCGCATATCGGCAACACCGGCACCACCCCGGAAGACGATGAAACAGGCGACCCGGTTGCGGCAGGCATGGTGGTGAAATGGGATCCGACGGAGCCCAGCAACTGGCGCAACGTGGAAACCCTGTCGGATTGGCTGGCCAAACGTGGCCGCATCGCCATCGGCGGCATCGACACCCGCCGCCTGACCCGCGCGATCCGCCAGCAGGGTGCGCCGCATGTGGCTCTGGCCCATGATCCCGAAGGCAACTTTGACATCGAAGCCTTGGTAGCCAAGGCACGCGCCTTTGCCGGCCTGGAAGGCATGGATCTGGCCAAGGAAGTGACCTGCGCCCAGTCCTACAAATGGGATGAGATGCGGTGGGCCTGGCCTGATGGCTACCCGCGCCAGGAAGCACCGAAGCACAAGGTTGTTGCGATCGACTTTGGTGCCAAGCGCAACATCCTGCGCTGCCTGGCTTCCGCCGGCTGTGACGTGACAGTACTGCCGGCCACTGCCACCGCCGAAGAGGTCCTGTCGCACAATCCTGACGGCGTGTTCCTGTCAAACGGCCCCGGCGATCCGGCGGCGACCGGCGAATATGCCGTGCCGATGATCAAGGGTGTGCTGGATGCAGACCTGCCGGTCTTTGGCATTTGTCTGGGCCACCAGATGCTGGCGCTGGCCCTGGGGGCCAAAACGGTCAAGATGAACCACGGCCACCACGGCGCCAACCACCCGGTCAAGGAACATGACACCGGCAAGGTGGAAATCACCTCGATGAACCACGGTTTCGCGGTGGATGCGCAAACCCTGCCCGAAGGTGTGGTCGAAAGCCATGTGTCGCTGTTTGACGGCTCAAACTGCGGCATCCGCATGGCCGACCGCCCGGTCTTCTCGGTACAGCACCACCCCGAAGCCAGCCCCGGCCCGCAGGACAGCTTCTACCTGTTTGAGCGTTTTGCCGAAAACATGGCTGACCGTGGCTAACAACGCCTTAACGCGCCATTAACCACAGTTGAGACAGAGTAAACCGCGTCGGCCCCGCCCGACGCGGTTTTCTGTTTCCACAATCTGTTGGCGTGTCATGGTGCTTCACCATCCGAAATCCCCCCCCAAGGCAACCGGCCCCCGCTATGGGCAATATCTGCTGGATCGCGGCGTGATTTCAGCCAGCCAGTTGCTCTGGGCTCAGGGGCAGCTGATCCGAACCTCGCTACTGCTTGGGGATGTCTTGGTCAGCGCCGGTATCCTGACCAGTGAGACACAGCAGGAACACTATGCCAATTGGCTCGGGCTGGAACGCTACCCCAGCCCCAACCTCCGCCACGACCCCGCGCTTCTGAACAGGTTCGATCCGCATAGGTGCTTACAGATGCAGGTGCTGCCCCTCTGGCAAGAGGCTGGTGTGACCCATCTGGCCGTGGCCCACCCCGATCAGTTCCGACCCGACAGGCTGCGGGCTGATCTGCATCCCGGCAATTGCAAACTGTACCTCAGCCCGCGCAGCTTCATCCAAGACACGCTGATCGCCCATCAGGGGTCGCGCCTGTGCCATGCCGCCAGCCATCGCACCGCGCTGGATCACAGCTGCCGGCGTTGGGGGCAGCGCCCGCTGCGCCGGACGCTTGGCCTTGCCAGTGTGCCGCTGCTCATTCTGCTGGCACTGTCCATCGCCCCGCTGCTGGTGCTGGCCGCGCTAACCTGCTGGGCCATCTTCACGCAGGCGGTTGCCAGCCTCACCAAAAGCCTGGCTTTGCTGGCACATCTGGGCCGCGACAGGCAGCAAAAGCCCCTGCCATCCGCAGCGCCCAGCCTGAGCATTTCCATTCTGGTGCCACTTTATAAGGAGCCTGAAGTGCTGCCCTCGCTGATCCAACGGCTCAGCCGGTTGGACTACCCGAGGGAGTTGATGGAAGTGCTGGTGCTGTTGGAAGAATGTGATCATTCCACACGTCAGCTGATGGAACAGATCGCACTGCCTGACTGGATCCGACCGCTTGTTGTGCCGGATGGAACGCCCCGCACCAAACCGCGGGCAATGAACTACGCGCTGGATGTTTGCGTAGGCGAGGTCATTGGCATTTACGATGCGGAGGATGCCCCGGCCCCGGACCAATTGCGGCAGGTGGCCCATGCCATGACCGATGCGCCAAGCGATCTGGCCGGGGTGCAGGGGGTGCTTGACTACTACAACGCTGGCCGCAACTGGATCGCCCGCTGTTTCACCATCGAATATGCCAGCTGGTTCCGGCTGATCCTGCCCGGCAAGCGGCGTCTGGGATTCGCGATACCTCTTGGCGGCACCACGGTGTTTTGCCGCCGCGATGCCCTGTTGCGGGTCGGGGGCTGGGACGCCCACAACGTGACCGAGGACGCAGATCTTGGCATCCGGTTGGCACGGTTTGGCTATCGCGTCGAATTGCTGCCCAGCACAACCGAGGAAGAGGCCAACTGCCGCCCGCTACCCTGGGTGCGGCAGCGCTCCCGTTGGCTGAAGGGGTATCTGGCGACCTACCTGGTGCACATGCGTCAGCCGATCAGATTGTTCCGTGATTTGGGGCCACGGCAGTTCCTTGGCGTCCAGCTGCACTTCATCACCGCGCTGTCGCAGTTTTTTCTGGCGCCGCTGCTCTGGAGTTTTTGGCTGGTCCCGCTGGGCCTCAGCCACCCGTTGGAGGCCGTAGTGCCCGCGATTGCGCTGACACTTTTGGCCGCAGGGTTCATCACGGTGGAGCTGCTGACCATAACAATCGGCATCATCGCCACACGCGCGGCGCATTTACGGCATCTGACCCTTTGGGTGCCCAGCCTGCACCTCTACTATCCCATGGCTGTTCTGGCCGCCTACAAAGCTTTGGCCGAGTTGATTTTTGCACCGTTTTATTGGGACAAAACACAACACGGCATCTCCCCGCCCACGCAGGCGTTGCGGGGATCAGGACAGGCGGCTGTTGCGCCCGGAATCAAGCTTCAAGCGGGTGGTGAAGGCCTTTGAAATATGCGTTTTCAGCGCTTCGTCCGCGCGATCTTCGTCACGGGCCTCAATCGCGTTCACAATCGCCTCATGTTCGGCCAGCGCATCAACGCCGCGCCCCTCGGCCGCCAGCGAGGTGGTCGCCATCAAGGCCATGGTGCGGTGCACCAGATCCAACTGCTGCACCAGATACCGGTTGTGTGAGGCTAGATGGATCTGTTTGTGGAACCGGCGGTTGGCCCGGCTCAGCGCAGCCGGATCATCAAGCAGATTGCGATCCTCTTCGACCATGTCGCGCAGCACGCTGACTTCTTCCACACTGGCATGGCGCGCCGCCAGCCGTGCAGCCAGACCTTCCAGTTCGGCGCGCACAGCATATAGCTCGGACAGTTGGTTGTGATCCAGTGAGGCCACGATCAGGCTGCGGCCATCCCGCGCCAGCAGCGATTGTGTCTCCAGCCGCTGCAAAGCCTCGCGGATCGGGGTGCGCGACACGCCAAAACGCTCGGCCAGCTCGCTTTCCACCAAACGATCGCCGGGGCGATAAACGCCTGTGTCGATCGCCTCAAGGATCAGCGTGTAGGCGTCTTTCTGCGATTTCAGCTCACTCATTCAACTCTCTCCGAGGGGCTAACTGGGGTCATCCCGGCACAGTAGCGACCCAGCCCAAAGGATCAAGGCAAACTCACCCCTTCCCCTCTTGCGCCTATTGTCGCGCGTGCCTAGTTTGCGGCCATGCCTAAAAATGACTTCTCCCACGTGGATCAATGGGTCTTTGACCTCGACAACACGCTCTATCCACCGCAGGCGCGGCTGTTTGATCAGATTGAGGTCAAGATGACCCAATATGTCATGGAGGCCTTGGGGGTGGACCGTGACCGCGCTGATCACCTGCGCACCCACTATTGGGCGACCTACGGCACCACACTGGCAGGGTTGATGCGCGAACATGATGTCGATCCCGGCCCTTATCTGACCGAGGTGCATGAAATCTCGCTGGATCATCTGGAGATTGACGCCGATCTGGCCAGCCACATTCAGGCGCTGCCGGGGCGCAAGATCGTCTACACCAATGGCTCCGCCCCATATGCGGAACGGGTGCTGGCGGCGCGTGGTCTCTCGGGCCTGTTTGATGCGATCTACGGTGTGGAGGATGCTGATTTCCGCCCCAAGCCCGAGTTGGAAGCTTTTGAGATGGTGTTTGCCAAGGATGGGATCAGCACGGAACGGGGCGCCATGTTCGAAGATGACCCGCGCAATCTGGCCGTGCCACACGCCCTGGGAATGCGCACGATTCATGTCGCCCCCGATCCGCATGAGGCCGATCACATCCACCACCACACCGATGATCTGACCCACTTCCTGGGACAACTGCACGGGCGCTAATCCTCAATTGCCTAAGCATATACGCCCTGCGGCATTGCGCAGCAGGGCGCGTGGCGCGTTGCCGCACTGCGGCAATCCTTCCAATGGTGCGGCGGGTTTGAATGTTTATCTGGGGGTCAAGCCAACGGCTGATGCCCTCCAGCACCCGCCGACCCCACGTTGATTGGAGACCCCAAGATGAGCATCGCAGACGCCAACACCACCTTTAAAACCACAGCAAGCCCCCGCAAATCCCTGTCGGGTGAAGTGATCGCCTTTTTGATCGCTGTTGTGCTGCTGGCCCTGTGGGGCCTGTCGATTTTCACCTTCGGAATCCCTGGTCTCTACATCCCTGCCGTTGCCGCAGTGCCGGTGGTTTACCTGCTGCTTTTGGTGATCACCCGCGGGTGACAGGATGCCGCTTGGACTGCCCGCAAGATAGGTCTAGGTTGCCGGGCAAGAGAGAGGCAGTCCAATGCAAAACACAGCGCAGAACATTGATGTTGATATTGTGGTTTCCGGCGGCGGTGTCGCCGGGCTGACGGCCGCAGCGCTTTTCGGGCAGGCGGGTTTTTCGGTGCTCTGCGTCGATCCCACGCCCCCGGTGACGGAACGGGATGTGCAAGGGTCCGACCTGCGCACCACCGCGTTTTTGCAACCTTCGCAGGCCCTGCTGGAACGCGCAGGCCTGTGGCCCCGGCTGGCGGATGAAGCTGCCCCCCTTCAGATCATGCGTATTGTGGATGCGGGCGGCGCGCTGCCAGAGCCGCGCATCGTCAAAGATTTCAACGCCTCCGACATCTCGGACAAACCCTTTGGCTGGAACCTGCCCAACTGGCTGCTGCGGCGGGAGTTGACGGCACATCTTGCGACGCTGGACAACGTAGAGTTCCGCGCCGGAACCGGCACCACGACCCTGTTCACCCGCAGCACGATGGCGCGGGTTGGCCTGTCGGATGGGACCACTGCCACCTGCAAACTGGTGATTGCCGCCGACGGGCGCGCCTCCCCCATGCGCGAGGCGGCTGGCATTGGGGTGAAAACCACGCGTTATGGACAAAAGGCGCTGGCCTTTGCCGTCACCCACCCCATCCCGCATGACAATGTCTCAACCGAGATCCACCGCTCCGGCGGCCCGTTCACGCTGGTGCCGCTGCCGGATTATCAGGGCATGCCCTCCTCCGCGGTGGTCTGGATGGAACAGGGCGCTGAGGTGCAGCGTCTGGCAGCCTTGCCCGAACCCGAGTTCGAGGCCGCGATGAACGAACGCTCCTGCCTGCTGTTCGGCCCCTTGTCACTGGCTTCGCGCCGCACCGTCTGGCCGATCATCAACCAAGTGGCAGAACGGATGGACGGCGAACGTGTTGCCCTTGTGGCCGAAGCCGCCCATGTGGTGCCGCCCATTGGGGCGCAGGGGCTGAACATGTCGCTGGGCGACATGCGGGTGCTGCTGGATCTGGCCGAAGCCCGCCCCGAGGGCCTGGGGGATGCGAAGATGCTGAAAGAGTTCAACCGCTTGCGCCACCGCGAGGTGCAGATCCGCGCCGCAGGCATTGATCTGCTGAACCGGGCGTCGATGATTGAATCCCAGCCGCTGCGCGATCTGCGGGCTGCCGGGCTAAACGCGATCTATTCCATGCCGCAGGTGCGTAAGCTGATGATGCAAATGGGGCTTGGCGCGAAGGGCTGACGCCAGCCTGAGTTGTGCGCAGGGAGGGCGCTGCCCTCTTGGGTCAAAATGGGATTTTGCCCCAATTCACCCAGTGTATTTTCGGAACATTGAAAAGGGCCGCCGCGCGTTTTTGCAGCGGCCCCGTGTTTTCAGAGAACCTTGTCGAGGACTGTCTTCAGGCGGGCGAGCGTTGCGTCCACGTCATAAAGCTTGTCCAGGCCAAACAGGCCAAGGCGGAAGGTCATGAAGCCCTCAGGCTCATCACAGGCCAACGGCACACCGGCCGCAATCTGCATGCCTTCGGCGGCGAATTTCTTGCCGTTCTGGGTCTCGGGATCGCTGGTGTAGCTGACCACCACACCCGGGGCGCCAAAGCCGTCTGCCGCGACAGAGGTGATGCCCTTTTCGGCCAACATCGCCCGCACGCCGTTGCCCAGCGCCCATTGCGCCTCTCGCAGCTTGTCAAAACCGTAATCGCGGGTTTCGACCATCGTGTCCCGGAAGGCACGCAGCGCGTCTGTGGGCATGGTGGCGTGATAGGCGTGGCCGCCATTTTCATAGGCCACCATGATGTCGCGCCATTTCTTCATATCGATGGCAAAGCTGTCTGAGGCCGTGGCGGCCAGCCGTTCCTCCGCCCGTTTCGACAACATCACCAACCCCGCCGAGGGGGAGGCTGACCAGCCCTTTTGCGGCGCGGAGATCAGCACATCAACGCCGGTGTCCTGCATATCCACCCAGGCACAGCCGGAGGCGATGCAATCCAGCACCATCAGTGCGCCAACCTCATGGGCGGCCGAGGCCAGCGCTTTGATGTAGTCGTCCGGCAGAATCAAGCCGGCCGAGGTTTCCACATGCGGGGCAAACACCACCTCTGGCTTGGCTTCACGAATGGCGGCAACCACCTCATCAATTGGGGCGGGCGCAAAAGGTTCGGTCACCCCGTTGCCGGTTTGACGTGCCTTGAACACGGTGGTTTTGGCGGTGAAATCACCCGCCTCGAAGATCTGGCTCCAACGGTAGGAAAACCAGCCGTTGCGCACGATCAGCGCATGGGCGTCATGGCCAAACTGGCGGGCCACGGCCTCCATCGCGTAGGTGCCGCCGCCGGGCACGATGGCCACGGCATCCGCGTTATAGACGCCTTTCAGCAACGATGAGATATCGGTCATCACCTCCTGAAAGGCGGCGGACATGTGGTTGAGCGAGCGGTCGGTGAAGACCACCGAAAATTCAAGCAGACCGTCTGGATCAACGGTATCGAGCAGCGCAGACATGGCTTCTCCTTTGTTTTCTATGCGACCTGTTTATGCGGCCCGGCGACAGGGGCCAAGGGGCATTATAGAACTAGCTGGGCGCCGCGCCTAACGGGCCGGGCCGACGTTCCTCGGACAGGAGCACGTTCGCTTCCACATTCCCGGCGCCGGGCAGCGTCATGATCCGGCGGCGCAACACCCGTTCAAAATCGGAAATGTCGCGGGCGGTGACGCGCAGCCGGTAGTCATACATGCCCAAGACATGTTCCACAGTCTGCACCTCAGGAATAGCGGAGACGGCACGTTCAAAATCCTCCAGACTGGCGCGGCCTTTGGTGGCCAGTTTCACGCCAAGGAAAACGGTCACGCCAAAGCCCAGCTTCTCCTTATCCAGATCCAGCTTGCGCCCGGCAATGATGCCCGCATCCTGCAACCGTTTGATCCGCCGCCACGTCGCAGGCTGGCTGAGCCCAAACCGCCGCCCAAGGGCCGAGGCGCTTTGCGTGGCGTCCCGCGACAGCGCCAGCAGGATCTGGTGGTCGATTTCGTCAAGGTCGATCATAACTTGTCATCCCTCGTAGACATCCAATCTACACAGCGGTTCTCAAGCCTCGAACCGAGCGCTGCCGTTTTCATATAGAGGTCAAACCCTCCGTCATAAGGTTTGAAAACTATACCTTCGCAAGGTTCAAACCAAAAAGCGATCAGAGCTGCGTCGGCGATCTCAAGCAGCTGAGCGTCGAACCTACCCGGTTCCCAGCGGTCACGCCCTGCATAAACATCTACAGTCACATCCTCGTCGACATATGGATCGCCAACCACTGAATGCTGCAGTTTTAACGACCCCGACGGCCATCCATGTAAAACCCCTGCTGGACGGGCCTGAAAATCGCGAAACTTCAATGAGACGCACCAAACCTCAGTACCAACCCCGAAAAGTTCCCCGCCAATGGTATTTGCTCGTTTCAGAACCTCCTGTTGCTCATTATCGGTAGTCGCGAAGCGTTTTGCATTAGGCAGAGCATGGAACCTAGTCCAAGAGCCATTGTATTTCAGCGAAGAATTGAATCGCAAAGGATCATCGGCTTCACGAAACGTGTCCCAATCTTCCAAAAAATTACGTTCGCGCGATTTTTCAATCATATCGGCAGGCTTTCGTCTGATTTGATCCGCGCCACATGCATCAGCGCTTCGATGTCGTTGATATGTGGCAGGGTCAGGATCTGGCGGCGATAGATATCCTGATAGTGGCCCATATCGCGGGCAATGACCGACAGGCGCACATCGACCTGGCCCAGGAAGGTCTGGATCTCAATCACCTCAGGGATCAGCCGCGCGGCCTCCATAAATTCGTCAAAGGCGCGGGTCTGGGTTTTATCCAGCGTGATGCGCAAAGAGACTTCCACCTCAAACCCAAGCGCGCGCCAATCGATGATGGCTTGTTGGCCGCGCAGTACGCCGCTTTCACGCAGCTTGTCCAGCCGGCGCGACAGGCGCGAGGTGGTCAGCCCGATCCGATCCGCCAGATCCGGGATCGAGGTTTCAGGGTCACTTTGCATGTAGCGCAATATGCGCCGATCCAGATCATCCAGCATGATTTTTCCGAAAATTCGCTGATTGACGAATAACTACGGCAAAAATGGAACAATTTCCATTCCCTTCACACTCGCACACGCAGATTTTCTGCCTATGCTCAGCCTCAGACAAACACATCTGACAGTGAAGAGGAGCGCCCCATGCGCGTTTATTACGATCGCGATTGCGACATCAACCTGATCAAAGACATGAACGTTGCGATCCTAGGCTACGGCTCGCAGGGTCACGCCCACGCGCTGAACCTGCGCGACTCGGGTGCGAAAAACGTTGTTGTTGCCCTGCGCGACGGCTCCGCCTCGGCCAAGAAAGCCGAAGCAGAAGGCCTGAAGGTTATGGGCATCGCCGAAGCGGCGGCCTGGTGTGACGTGATCATGTTCACCATGCCCGACGAACTGCAGGCTGAAACCTACAAGAAATACGTTCACGACAACATCCGCCCCGGCGCTGCCATCGCGTTTGCCCACGGCCTGAACGTACACTTCGGCCTGATTGAGCCGAAAGAAGGCGTTGACGTGATCATGATGGCGCCGAAGGGCCCGGGTCACACCGTACGCGGCGAATACACCAAAGGCGGCGGCGTGCCCTGCCTGGTTGCTGTTGACACCGACGCCACCGGCAAAGCGCTGGAAATCGGCCTGTCCTACTGCTCCGCCATCGGTGGCGGCCGTTCGGGCATCATCGAAACCAACTTCCGTGAAGAGTGTGAAACCGACCTGTTCGGTGAGCAGGCAGTTCTCTGCGGTGGTCTGGTAGAATTGATCCGCTGCGGCTTTGAGACCCTGGTTGAAGCTGGCTACGCGCCGGAAATGGCCTACTTCGAGTGTCTGCACGAAGTGAAGCTGATTGTGGACCTGATCTACGAAGGCGGCATCGCGAACATGGACTACTCGATCTCGAACACTGCTGAGTACGGCCAATACGTCACCGGCCCGCGGATCCTGAACTACGACGAAACCAAGGCCCGCATGAAAGATGTTCTGACCGACATCCAGCAGGGTAAGTTCGTGCGTGATTTCATGCTGGAAAACGCTGTGGGTCAGCCTACCATCAAAGCGTCGCGTCGCGCCAACGACGAGCACATGATCGAGGAAACAGGTGCCAAGCTGCGCGCCATGATGCCCTGGATCTCGGCCGGCAAAATGGTCGACAAAGAAAAGAACTGATCGGATTTTCCGGTCAAGGCTTGGCGGGGCCTGCCCCGCCGCCTAAAGGTTCTGGGGCGCGCCGGTTTTCGGGGCGCCCTTTCAATTTGAAATCCCACTTTCGGAGCAGCGCCATGACGGCCCGTCAGCCCAACCAACCCGGCCTGATCAACTGGATCAAACTGATCACCCTCGGCATCATCTGGGGGGCGTCGTTTATGGCGGTTTCGGTGGCGTTGAACGATATGGGGCCGATGAGCATTGCGGCTGTGCGCATCCTGATCGGTGCGCTGAGTGTTCTGGCGCTGATCCGCATGATGGGGATTTCCCTGCCAGCGCTCAGCAGTGGTGAGGGCCGGATCATCTGGTTTGCAGCCGCTGGCATGGGGCTCTTTTCCAATGCCCTGCCCTTCACCCTGCTCAGCTGGGGGCAGACCTACGTCAACAGTGGCTTTGCCGGGGTTTGCATGGCGATTGTGCCGTTGTTTGTGCTGCCGCTGTCGCATGTCTTTGTGCCCGAGGAACGCATGACCTTCCGTCGCACGTTGGGCTTTTCGGTCGGCTTTGTTGGGGTGCTGGTACTGATCGGGCTGGATGCCTTTGCTTCTGCCGGGACCGATTTTGAATCGCTGGCGCGTATTGCCTGCCTGGCAGCCTCACTCTGCTATGCAATTGGGGCGATCATCACCCGGCTCTGCCCGCAGGTGAACATGCTGTCGCTTTCAGCCGCCGCGCTGATCTGTGGCTCTGCCATGATTGTGCCCGTTGCGCTCTGGCAGGAAGGGGTGCCAAGCCTGCCCTCAACAATGCCATTGCTTGCCATCCTTTACCTTGGGATCTTCCCCACCGCCGTTGCCCAGATCCTGCTGGTGCAGGTGGCGCGCTCGGCCGGGCCGTCCTTCCTGGCGACGGTGAACTATCAGGTGCCGGTCTGGTCGGTGATCTTCGGGGCCCTCCTGCTGTCCGAAGCGGTGCCACCGCAGCTGTTTGCGGCACTGGCCTTGATCCTTGGTGGGCTGCTACTGTCGCGCCAACCCAGTCGTGCGACAGCCTGATTCAACAGCCTGAAACGGTAACCCTATGGAAAAGCGAGACACAGCGAAAGATTGGCTGAAAGCGATAGCGATCTGGCTGTTCCTGGGCTCTTGGATCTACTTCTTCGTCACCGGCCTCTATGCCGGCGGTTGCTACAAAGGCAAGAACACACCAGAAGAACGTTTAAGAATATGCACGAATGCTGAAAGGCTTAATGGCTTCCTTTATACGAAGCACCAAGAAGTCGGCCAAAGTTTTGCCCTTGGGTTAGCACTCGCCGATCTTGGTAGGATGGAAGAGGCCTTTGAGAAGTTCAAGTTCTCCCTAACGCACACCAATGCTGTCGCCGACATTAACGACAAGACATCCTTGCAACGCTTCCTGAACGATTATCGGAGAGATATCGAACTCAGCAATAATGCCTTGCTATCCTTTTTTGCGGCTTTTGCTTCAATTCGGGGCCAGGCAGCGCTTGATGCTGTTCTCAGTTCTCCCTAAGCCCCCGCACACCGCCGGTTCACCGTCGCACAGCCCGCGCGGTTGTATGATACCCCACACCGCCCCATCTGCCTGTCATGACCCAATATGACATCACCGTCAGACAGGGGCTGCCCGAAGACATGCAGACCCTGCTTCGGGAGTATCCGCGCGATGCTTGGCCGGATCACCCGAATTTCGCCGCTTCCATCGAACGCTGGATGGGGGCTCATACCATGTTCCGCCAGATCGCTGAGATCGTGGCGGTCGATACCGAAGAGATGCTGGACAAAAAGCTGGATCCGGACTGGTACGCGATGCGGCTGGGCCATTTCGGCAATGCGCTGGTGCGCAATCTGCATGGCCACCACACCTGGGAAGACCGCAAGTTCTTCCCCGAACTGATGGCGGCGGATGACCGGTTCATCGACGGGCTGGAGATGCTGGAGGCAGACCATCATGAGATGGACGGCCTGCTGGATGGGCTGGTGCAATCGTCGAACCGGTTCATCAAGCTGATGGACCTGTCGCGACAGGATGCGCCCAGTGAACTGCCGGATGTTCTGACAAACGCGCAGGCCATCCAGCGGTTTCTGGATCGCCACCTCACGGATGAGGAAGACCTCACCGTGCCGATCCTGTTGCATCACAAACTGCGCGGGTAATCACCCCGCCATCAGGGGGTTGAGGTCGGGCAACCGACCTCAGCTGGCGATCAGCGCAGCCGCATAGCATTCCCGCAGCACATGATCCCACCCCGGCACATATTGCGGGCGAATGGCTGCACCATCGGCAATGCGACCCCACCCATCGTGGCAAAGGGTCACCTCCGTCTCAGCTTCGGCAAGCGCTGCGAACTGCACCTTGACGTGAGTGGCGCGTTCAACCGGGTGCCCGGGATGCCAGGTGAAGGCGACACGCTGTGGCGGCTGCCATTCGGTCACCTGCCCCCAATCACTTTCGCGACCATCCGGCAGCACCTCATAGATCCGCCCGCCAAGGCGCCCCTCCATCACAATATCGGTCGGCTGCGCGCCCTGCCCTGCAGCAACCGAATGGGTACTGGCGGGCCACCATAGCGCCATCCGTTCTGTGAACACCTCAAAGGCAAAGGCCTGCGGCACCCGGACTGTCAGATGTTTTTCAATCGGATCCACTGCGTGCAGGTCAGTCATCGCGGGTCTCCTTGGCGTATTGCGCTTCAGCGGCTTGGGCATAGGCCGCCAATGCGCGGTTCCACATGTCATCGAAATAGCTGCGCAGCGCGGCCAGCTGTGCAGGATCCACCTGATAGAAATTGTGCCGCCCCTGCCGTTCGGATCGCACAAGCCCGGCGTCAGACAGAACCCGCAGATGCTGCGAAACAGCCGAGCGGCTGACCGGCAGATCTTTCGCCAGGTCCGTGACCGGGCGCGGACCAGCCAGCAGCCCCTCCAACACCTGACGGCGGGTAGGATCAGCCAATGCGGCAAAACTGTCATTTACGTCAGTCATGGCTTATACGTTAGTATTTACTAACGCGATTCGTCAATCCCCCCACAACCCCTTGACCCGGCGGGGTGAAACGCGTCAGGTCCCACCTGAGCGGAGACCAAAACCTAGAAAGATCACCCAATGCAGCCTGTCATCACCCGCGCCTCTTGGGCGATGGTCATCACCCTTGGCTTTGTCTGGGGCGCCACCTTTATGGTGATTGAGCTGGCGCTGCGTGGCATCACGCCGTTCTGGCTGACCTTTGCCCGCCTTGGTTTTGCGGCCCTTCTCTTGGGCACGATCTGGCAGCTGCGCGGCGGCAAACTCTGGCTGGGGGAGGCGCGGCCCTGGCATTGGCTGACCCTGTCAGGGGCCCTCAGCGCGGCAATTCCGTTTCTGCTGCTCAGTTGGGGGCTGCAATTTGTGACCTCTGGCTTTGCAGGGGTGTCGATGGCCGCGATCCCGTTGATGGTCCTGCCGCTGGCGCATGTGTTTTTGGTGGGGGAACAGATGTCCCTGCGCCGGTCCGTTGGCTTTGTCACCGGATTTGCTGGCGTCGCGATGCTTATCGGGGCGCAGGCCTTTGAAAGTTCCGGCCTGGAGGGTGAGATCTGGGGCCGTGTCGCCTGCGTTTCGGCCGCGATGTGCTACGGGGTGAATTCGATCATCACCCGCCGCCTGCCGGCCATCGATCCGCTGGGCCTATCCGCCAATCTGATGATCATCGGGGCGCTGATCATCCTTCCCGCCGCGCTGGTGATCGAAGGGGTGCCGCAAATGCCCACAGCCGAAACCATGGGTTACCTTGCCCTGCTGGGTCTGGTGCCCACTGCGGCAGCCAACCTGTTGCGGGTATTGGTGATCCGTTCGGCTGGATCAACCTTCATGTCGCTGACCAACTACATCGTGCCGGTCTGTTCGGTCTTTCTGGGGGCATGGGTTCTGGGTGAACCGCTGCCGCCGGGCCTGCTGAGCGCGCTTGCCCTTATCCTAGGTGGAGTGCTGATTTCACAGCTTGGCGCGCTCAAGCGGCTGTTCAGCCGCTGACCGCCTGCCAGAGGTTCAGGGCGGACCGGGTTTCAAACACATCATGCACGCGCAGAACCTGCACCCCTTGCGCCACAGCTGCCAGCGCAAGGGCGACGGAGCCCGCAGCGCGGTCACGTGGTTCAGGGGCATTGCCCAGGGTGCCGATGAACTTCTTCCGGGACACACCGATAAGGATCGGGCAGCCAAGGCTGTGAAACAGCGATACGCGTTTCAGCAGCGCCAGATTATGCGCGATGGTTTTGCCAAAACCGATGCCGGGGTCGACCATGATTTGATCGCGCGCCACACCTGCCGCAACCAGCGCCTCCACTTGCTGTTCAAGGAAATCATAGATGTCCAGCAAAACAGCCTCATAGTTGGGATCATCTTGCATCGTGGTCGGATCACCCAGGGAGTGCATCACACAGACAGGCAGCGCGTGCTGTCCCACATAGGGCAGCAAAGCCTCATCAAAGGTGAAGCCTGAGACATCATTGACCAAATCGGCACCGGCGGCGATGGCAGCCTCAGCCACGGCTTGTTTTCGGGTGTCGATAGAAATCGGCACACGCATTCCTTCGCGGATCGCCTTGATCACTGGCGCTGTGCGGTCAACCTCGCGCGCGCGCTCAACCTCCTCGGCCCCGGGTCGGGTGGATTCACCGCCAATATCGATGATGTCAGCACCGTTGTCGCGCATATCACGGGCATGTCGCAGCGCCTTCTGGATACCCTGAAATTCACCGCCGTCGCTGAAACTGTCGGGCGTGACGTTGAGTATCCCCATGATCTGCGGCTGGCTGAGGTCTAATCGGGTGATGTCAGCGCGCGGCGCGGTCAGCCGGTCGCGCATGGCGGCAGGCAGATCCAGCGCCGAAATGCGCTGCGGCGCCTCATGGCGGCTGAGCACCTCAACCTCAGAAAACCACGCCCAGCCGCCGGCCAGCGTCAGGGCATGGTCGGGCCGCGAAGGGTCAGTTTGCACAATGGGCCGATAGTAAGCTTTCATTTGCGGTGCCTCCGTCACAGGCTGATCTGGCGTTGCGGCACATCCAGGCCGGGGAGGATCGGCGCATCAATCAGCACCAGCTCAACTGCGGAAACCTCCGCCGCGAACCACTGCGTCAGGCCAACACCGCTTAGGTCACCCGGCGCCTCGGTTGCGTCCAACACCATCTTGGCAGGGGCCCAGATGCTGATGTGGCCCTGTTTCATGGCCCAGTCGAGTTCGGTGCGGGTGTTGGCCACATTTAGACGCGCATCCCGCGCCATCAGCGCCCAAGCCGCCTGATCCTGCCGCAGCAGATCAATGTTCAACTGCGCCCGTGGTTCGGAAACCGCCGTGGCCTCGGCCTCTGGCTCCGCCAGGCAAAGGATGACCGGCACATCGCCCTGCAGATCATCCAACCAGACAGATAGCCGATCTGAGACCTGCGCGGCACGGCTGAGGAAGACCAAACGGGGCTGCACAGTTTCTTTGGACGCCGCACCGGACTGATCGGACCGGCTGCGCACAATTTCGACACCCAGCTTAAACGGACCGCGATCCAGCTTCTCAATCCTCAGGAAAACCCGCCGCGCCTGCGGTTCCGCCAGAATGCGGGCGGCGACGTTATCGGCCAGCGTTTCCAACAGGTTCAACCGCTCCGTTGCCAATTCCGTTGCAATTGCCTCGGTCACTTTGTCATAGGACAGGATGCGGTCCACATCATCCTCCAGCGGTGCCGTAACCGGGGCCACTTCGACCACAACGTTGAAGGCCAACCGTTGGGTCAGATCCCGTTCCACCTGAAAGGCGCCGATCTCAACCTCCACGATGTGATCGCGCAGGGAAATACGGTCCAGCGGCTGATCGGCCGCCGCAGCGGCGCGGGCCTCTGGATGATCAAAGGCCAGTGCGATCTCAGCGTCGCGCTCAGGCGAAGGCGTTGTGGGGGTGGTCATGGGCTGCCTCTGACGTCAATTAAGCAAGCAAAAGGAGGCCGAAGCCCCCTTTTCCAGCTAGCTTAATTGTGTGCAGGCAGCAAGAGCCTCACTTCATCGAGACCTCAGTCGGATGCCGGTAGAAGTGATGCACGCCGATGGTGGTGGTGCGGGCAAACTTGCGCGACCAACTGGGGCGCACTGCCTTGGTGTGATAATAGGTGGCATTGTCGGTCAGGGCGCGCGGCGCACCGTTGATCATCAACTGCGCCACTTTGGCGACCCGATCAAAGGCCTCCGGTTCGCGCACCACCTCTTTGTGCCCGTCACAGGTATAGGTGAATTGGCATTGGTATTTGCGGCCAGTACCCTGATTGATGACACCGCAGACCGTATCGGGGAAGCGCACGGAATCCACACGGTTCAAAATGACCTCAGCCACAGCGAACTGACCCTTCACGCTTTCACCGCGCGCCTCAAAGTACAGCGCCTCGGCCAGACAGGCCCATTCTTCGTCACCTTTGGCCTTGGGCAGACCGTCGACAAAGCTGCGCGAATAGTCGATCTTGGCTGGCGCTTTTTTCGGGTTGAACAGACGGTCCAGCAGGCCGCCTTTGACACCGATCAGGCCACGACGTTCCTGTTTCAGCACCTCTTCGACCTGTGCTTCGGCCACAGCGGGGCCGGCCAGCGGGGTCACAGCGGCAAGCATCAATGCAAGTACCGGCGCCGCCCAACGGGCCGGGGCGTTAAACATGCGTTTCATCTTGATCTCCTGGTTCACCGGGACGCAGAGCCTCCCGATCCTCTGGGTCAATCTGCGGCGGGATACCCAAAATCGCTGCCCGGGTCCAGCCGGGAGCGTCAAAGCGGCGCATGATAGGAATCTGATCGATTCTGATCAAGGCACAAATTTATTTAAAATTCGCAAAGATCACAAAGAGTTAGATCTTTCGCGCCCCAACCTTCTCAAGGACTGCAAATTGAGCAGCGGCCAGCCGCGCAACGGGAACCCGGAATGGTGAACAAGACACATAGTTGAACCCGGCCGCCCGTGAGAAGGCGATTGATTCGGGGCTGCCACCGTGTTCGCCACAGATCGACAGCACCAGATCAGGCCGCGCATCCCGGCCCCGTTTGGCGCCGATCTCCAACAGTTCCCCTACCCCTTCGGTATCAAGATCGTGGAACGGGTCCTCGGGGAAGACCCCCTGCTGCACATAGGCGGACATAAACCGCCCCGCGTCATCGCGTGACAGACCATAGGTCATCTGAGTCAGGTCGTTGGTGCCAAAGGACAGGAACGCAGTATGCGGTGCAATTTCCCCCGCCTTCAGCGCGGCGCGTGGCGTTTCCACCATGACGCCCAGACGGTAATCAAAATCCCGCCCCTTTTCATTGCGCACAGCGGCAGCAACGGCATCAACACGGGTTTTGACCAGCTCAACCTCACGTTTGGCAGAGACCAGCGGGATCATGATTTCCGGCACCACCGGATCCCCCTCTTCGCTGGCCTCAATCGTCGCCTCAAAGATCGCGCGCGCCTGCATGTCGTAAATCTCAGGCACGGTGATGCCCAGACGCACGCCGCGCATGCCCAGCATCGGATTATATTCGCTCAACGCCTCAACCCGGCGGGTCACATCGGACAGGGGCAGGTCCAGCGCCTCGGCCAGCTCACGATGGCCGGCGCGGTCAGAGGGCAAGAATTCATGCAGCGGCGGGTCAAACAGGCGAATGCAGACCGGCAGCCCCTGCATGATACGGAACAGTTCGATAAAATCCGCCCGCTGCATCGGCAGCAGACGTTCCAGCGCCGCCGCCCGATCAGGCGAGGTATCGGCAAAGATCATTTCCCGCATCACCGTAAGGCGATCCGCCTCAAAGAACATGTGTTCGGTCCGGCAAAGGCCGATGCCCTCTGCGTCGAAATTCTTGGCGGTTTGGGCATCCGCCGGCGTGTCCGCATTGGCGCGCACCCCGATGTCACGCACCGCATCCGCCCAGGTCATCAACTGACGGAAGGCATCATCCTGCGCCGCCTCCAGCATCAGCGGTTCGCCCCAGAGGACCTCACCGTTGCTGCCGTCAATCGTGACCATGTCGCCCGCCTGCAGCTCACGCCCATCGGGGGCGACCAGCCGTTTTTCGCGAATATGAAACTTGATGTCAGAGGCCCCCACCACACAGGGCAGACCGATGCCACGCGCGATCACCGCCGCATGGCTGGTCATCCCACCACGTTCGGTCAGAACGGCGGCGGCGGCGTGCATGCCGCGAATGTCTTCGGGGCTGGTTTCCCGGCGCACCAGCACGCAGGCCTCACCGCGTGCCGCGCTGGCCTGCGCCTCATCAGCGGAAAACACGATCCGGCCCGTTGCCGCGCCGGGGCTGGCCGCGATCCCTGTCGCCAGCGTGTCACGGGCCGCATCAGGCGCGACTTGTCGGTGCAGCAGCTCATTCATTGAGCGCGGATCAATCCGGGTCAGCGCCTCTTCGCGTGGGATGATCCCATCTTCGGCCAGGCTGACCGCAATCCGCACGGCGGCGCGGGCGGTGCGCGCCACACGCACCCCATCAAGAATGTGCACCCTACCGTTTTCGACCGTAAATTCGGCCTGCATTTCTTCGCGCAGGCGCCGGCGCATCAGCCTGGTATGCTCCAGCAGTTGTTCAAACAGCTCAGGCGATTGCGCCTGCAGGGATGGACCGCGATCGTCCGTTTCCAGATACATCGAGGCCGAGCGATCCAACAACGCGTCGCGCCCCTGACTTTGGCTGAGGTAACGGCCAGTGATCTGCGGCGCCCCGGTTTTGGAGTTGACCAGCTGGATCACACCGGAGCCGCATTCGCCCAATCCCAGACCATGCGCCATTTCCTGCACAACAAGGCCAAGGCCTGCATCTGCCGGCGCCCCTTTGGCCTGTCGCAGCAGCCGCGCGGTGGTCCCTTCCCAAGCCCGCGCCATTGAGCGCAGCACTTCAGAAAGCTGCACCGCCGGGTCCTGTGGAAAGGCTTCCTCAGTCTCATCTTCATAAGCGCGCAGCGCTTCGCTCAGCGCATCGGGGCCGTCGGGCAGGATGTGGTCAAACATATCCGGATCAAGCCGCGCGACATGAATCGCATAGGCCTGCACAAAACGCAGATAGATCGAGGTCGCGGCCTCACGGCCCAGCTGTTCACACAGGTCGACATAGCGCGCATCGTTGATGCCGATGTTCAAAACCGCCCCCGGACCGCCCCAATCCGGATCCTCGGACGAGGGGCGCACACAAAGCAACGCATCCTCACCAAATGGCGCCAGCATCGCCTGCAGATCCGGCATTTCACCGGCCGCAATGGCATGCACCTCATCAAACGACAGGGCTACGGTCTGTGGCACCGGCAAGTCCAACCGCACCAGACGCTGCAGGCATTTCGCCCGCCCACCATGGGTTTGGGTCGCCAATTTGGCGGTCGGCGTAATGACTGTGATCTCGGGGATCTCGGTATTTTCAGGGTCGTGCTGCACTGCCGCATCCTTTCTGCGTCACTGCAGCATAACGGGGATATGACACAAGGCAAGGGCGTGATCACATTGGAACGCGGGGGAAATTTGCCGCAGCAGCTGCGAGAGACAAGAGCGGCGCCCGACCCTATGTTTCTCGCAACTCTAGGGTCGTGCCCGATCCCGAGGGCGGGGTCTTTGAGCCTATATTGTTGCAAAACTCGCCGACGAAAGTGCAACGCAAAACCGTGCAAATCGTGCCCGCCCTTGGGGGCGGGGTCGGGCACGAACCGGCTCACTTTGTGACCCGGTGAGAAAACGGCTGTTACAAAAGCAAAAGGCCGGGTTGCCCCGGCCTTTGGTCATCATTCTGAAGTCTAAGCGCTTAGCCTTCGACGCGGGTCAGATCCGCCACACCGCCACAGATCTGGCGGATACGGCTCAGGAGGTTCAGGCGGTTGCGGCGCACAACATCATTGTCGCTGTTGACCTGCACCCCTTCAAAGAAGGCATCGATCGGCGCCCGCAGCGCTGCCATTGCGCCCATCGCCGCTTCGAAATCTTCGGACTGCATCGCAGGGGTGATCGCGGCCTCCGCCTGATCCAGCGCAGCAAACAGCGCCTTTTCTTCGTCGCTTTCGGCAAACTTCACATCTGCACCGAAGGAATATTCCACCCCATCCTTTTCCTCGGCTTGGGTCAGAATATTGTTGGCGCGTTTGTAGCCCTGCAGCAGGTTTTCACCGTCATCGGTTTTCAGGAACGCGCCAAGCGCGCGGGCGCGTTTAACCAGCAGCGTCAGGTCATCATTGCCCGGCATTGACAGGCAGGCATCGATCACGTCATGACGCAGACCTTCGTCTTTCAGATAGACCTTCAGACGGTCATGGAAGAAGGACAGGAGGTCGGCGCTATCTGCCCCCTCATAGCCCTTGGCAAAGACGTCAACCAACCCGCCACGCACACCGTTTTCCAGCACCAGACGGATCACCCCCAGCGCTGCACGACGCAGGGCAAAGGGATCTTTGGAGCCGGTGGGCTTTTCATCAATCGCCCAGAACCCGGTCAGCGTGTCGATCTTATCGGCCAGCGCCACGGTGGCCGAAACTGGCGCGGTGGGCACGTCATCGGACGGACCCAGCGGCGAATAATGTTCCTCACAGGTGGCAGCCACCTCCGCCGGCAGGCCAGCAGCCTCAGCGTAGTAGCGGCCCATCAGGCCCTGCAGTTCGGGGAACTCATACACCATTTCCGAGCTGAGATCGGCCTTGGCCACCCGCGCGGCCTGTTCCGCCAGATCCGCATCCACGCCCAGCACTGGTGCAATCTCACGCGCTAGCGCGGCAATGCGATCAATCCGCGCCGCCTGGGTGCCCAGCTTGTTGTGGAAGGTCACGTTGGACAGCTGATCGGTCCAGGTCTCCATGCCGGATTTCGCAACGCGCAAGTCATTGGTCCAGAAAAACTTTGCATCCGCCAAACGGGCCGAGAGCACCTTCTGGTTGCCCGCCAGAATAGTGGCACCCTGATCTTTGGTTTCGCGGTTGGCGACGGTGATGAACTTCTCAATGCGACCGGTCTTAGGGTTCTTCACGCTGAAGAATTTCTGGTGCTCCTTCATCGAGGTCTGCAACACCTCTGGCGGCAGCTCCAGGAACTCCTCATCAATCGCGCCCATCAGAACCACCGGCCATTCGACCAGACCGGCAACCTCTTTCAACAGGCCCTTGTCCTCAACCACTTCCAGACCAGAGGCGAAGGCCTGATTGGTGGCGTCCTGCCAGATCGCCTCAGCCCGCTCAACAGGGTCCAACACAACATGGTTGCGCTTCAGCTTGAGGAAATAATCCTCAAACGAGGTCACGGCAAAGCGGCCCTCGCCCATGAAACGGTGGCCTTCGGTGATGTTGCCGGATGTGATGCCGTCGATATCCAGATCCACCACCTCGGCCTCACCGGCCTCATTGGTCAGGATGCACAGGATCGAATGCAGCGGGCGCACCCAACGCAGCGAACCTGCGCCCCAGCGCATGGATTTCGGCCAGGGGAAATTGCGGATCGCACCTTCCAGCGCTTCGGCAATTATCGCGGCGGCCGGGCGGCCGGGCTTTTCGATCGTCGCGAAATAAACGGCCCCCTTCGGGGTATCACGCTCTTCCAGCTGGTCCATGGTCAGACCAGCGCCGCGCAGGAAGCCTTCGATGGCTTTTTCCGGCGCGCCCACTTTGGGGCCCTTGCGCTCTTCACGCACCGTGGGGCTTTCGGCCAGCACACCCTCCAACGCCAGCGTCAGACGGCGCGGCGTCGAAAAGGCAGCGGCGCCCGCATAGGTCAGACCGGCGTCAACCATGGCGTTGGTGACCAGTTTTTTCAGATCTTCCGCCGCTTTGCCTTGCATACGGGCCGGAATTTCTTCGGAAAAGAGTTCAATCAGCAAATCGGGCATATCAGTCGCCTTCCGGAGGTGTGGGGCAATCAGCAGGGGTGGGTTTGCCGTCAAAGACAACCTCACCGCAGTGGTTGATCTGGTGCCAGACATAGCCGCGTCCGTCGTCCATCACGGCGACGACACGGTCAATGCCATATTGGTAGTTTTCCTGCCCCATGAAGGCCAGGGCCTTGCCGCTTTCCAGTGCTGCGCCAACTTCTTTGGCGTCAAAACAGTCAAACCAGCTGGGCGCGACCAGCGGTTCGGGGCGGTCGAAGATTTCATAGGTTTCCGTCATCATCGCTTGGCTCATCGTGGTGGTGAAGCAAGCGCGGTAGCGGATCGGGGAGCTGTCAGAATCGATGGCCTGATAATCCTCATAAAGGATCGGCTCCGCCTGACCGGAGGCCAGTACGGTCATCACAACATCATCGGTGCCATTGGCCTGCACCTCATCGTAATAGGCGTAGACCTGCAGGTAATACATCGCAATGCCAGCTACGATCGACAAAACCAACAACGCCCCCCCAAAGAGTTTTCCGGACATTTAAGCGCCCGCCTCTGCTTTGGCAGCGTCGTATCCCCCAGCCTCGGTCAGCACAAAGGCGTCGGCGCATTGTTTGGCCAGCGCACGGACGCGGCCGATATAGGCCTGGCGTTCGGTAACCGAGATCACGCCGCGCGCGTCCAGAAGGTTGAACAGGTGGCTGGCCTTGATGCACTGGTCATAGGCGGGATGCGCCATGATGATGCGTTTGCCGTTCTTGGGGTCGATGTGCTCTTTGGCCAGAATGGCTTCGCATTCGGCTTCGGCCTCTTCGAACTGTTTCAGCAGCACATCGGTGTTGGCCACGTCAAAGTTCCAGCGGGCGTATTCTTCCTCGGTCTGTTTGAAGACGTCGCCGTAGGACAGCGCGATCGGCGTCTGCGGATCGTTGAACGGCATGTCCATTACGTGGTCCACGCCGAGGATATACATCGCCAGACGTTCCAGACCGTAGGTCAACTCACCCGAAACCGGTGCACAGTCATGGCCGCCCACCTGCTGGAAGTAGGTGAACTGGCTGACTTCCATTCCGTCACACCAGACTTCCCAGCCCAGACCCCAAGCGCCCAGTGTCGGGCTTTCCCAGTCATCTTCGACAAAGCGGATGTCATGCATATCCATGTCGATGCCGATCGCAGCCAACGAGCCGAGGTACAGCTCCTGCAGATCCGGCGGCGAGGGTTTGATCAGCACCTGGTACTGATAGTAGTGCTGCAGACGGTTCGGGTTTTCCCCATAGCGGCCATCAGTCGGGCGACGCGAAGGCTGTACATAGGCCGCTGCCCAAGGGCGGGAGCCCAGCGAGCGCAATGTGGTGGCCGGGTGGAACGTCCCTGCCCCCACTTCCATGTCATAGGGTTGCATCACGGCGCAGCCCTTTGAGGCCCAATAGGCCTGAAGCCTCAGAATGATCTCCTGAAAACTGCGCGGTTTGCTGATCGTCTCTGCCATAATCCCTGCCTTATCCGGCCAAAAGCACCCCTCACTGGGGCCCATGTGAATTTGCTCGCCTTACCTACGAGGGCAACAGCGCGGGGTCAATTGCAGCCTGACGCATTATTTAAGTGCAAGCCTCGCGGAACCTGATAAAACAGCGCGCAATCGTGACGACGCGACAGGTAAGGATATTTCTGACTATGATGCGAACATTTGTTTCTTTCTTTATCGCGCTGCTGATGCTGACCCGCATCGCGTCAGCCCAGGAGGGGCAGGTTTGGGTTCAGATCGAAGCCCAGCCCAATCTGGCAGCAGCCCAAGACCGGATCCGCGACTATTCTGCCGCGCTTGAGGATATCAACGGTTTTGCCATGCAGGGCGGCTGGTACGCCGTGGCCCTGGGCCCGTACAGCCGTACAGATGCCGAACAGGTACTGAACGTGCTGCGCAGTGAGGGCAAAATCCCACGCGACAGCTACATCGCCTTCTCCCGCGCTTATGGCCAACAGTTCTGGCCGGTTGGCGGCAGCACCGTCACAGCGGTCACCCCCTCAGTGACCACCGGCGCGACCAACACCGCAGCAGCGCAGCCCGAAGCGGTTGCCGTTCCGGCAGAACCGCTGCTGCCGGATGAAACCAAGGCAGAGGCCCGCCGCTCCGAGTCGCTGCTGTCGAAAGAGGAAAAGATGGAGCTGCAGCGCATGTTGCAGTGGGCCGGCTTTTACAACTCGGCAATCGATGGCGCCTTTGGTCGTGGTACCCGCGGGTCCATGGCTGCCTGGCAGCAGGCCTACGGGCATGAAGAAACTGGCATTCTGACCACCGGCCAGCGCGCCGAACTGCTGCGTCAGTATAATGCCGTTCTGGAAGGGCTGGACATCCAGCTGGTGCGCGACGCCACCGCGGGCATCGAGATGATGCTGCCGCTGGGTGTGGTTGCCTTCAACAAATACGAAGCGCCCTATGCCCATTTCGACGCCTCGGGCGCTGTACCGCAGGCGCGCGCCCTGCTGATTTCGCAGCCCGGCGACCAGAAAACGCTGTTTGGTCTGTATGACATCATGCAGACGCTGGAGATTGTGCCGCTGGAAGGCAAACGTGAGCGTCGCAAAGACAGCTTCCTGCTGACCGGCAGCAACAGCCAGATCGTTTCGCACACTCAAGTGGCGCTGAAAGATGGTGAGATCAAAGGCTTCACCCTGATCTGGCCCGCCGGCGACGAAGAGCGCCGCAGCCGTCTGTTGGGTCAGATGCAGGAAAGTTTTGCCCGTCTTGATGGCGTGATGAGCCCTGCCGCCGGCAGCAATGAAGAACAGCGCATCGACCTGCTCTCGGGTCTGCAGATCCGCAAGCCGCGTTTGGCGCGGTCCGGCTTCTATGTGGATGGCGCAGGCACCGTGCTGACCAGCATTGACGCTGTGGGCAGCTGCAGCCGCATCACGCTGGACGATGGCGTCGAGGCGCAGGTGATCGGCACCGACGCCGCTTTGGGTCTGGCTGCGCTGAAACCGGCACAATCGCTGGCACCGGCGCAGGTGGCAGAACTGCAGCGCGCAGTGCCGCGTCTGCAATCTGACGTGGCCGTTTCCGGGTACTCCTACGGTGGTGTTCTGGGTGCGCCGACCCTGACCTTCGGCACCCTCGCGGATCTAACCGGCCTCAGCGGTGAGGAAGAGCTGACCCGACTGGCACTGGCCAGCCTGCCCGGGGACACCGGCGGACCGGTCTTTGATGCAGGTGGCGCGGTCATGGGCATGCTGCTGCCGCGCAATGCCGGTGGCAAACAGCTGCCGCAGGACGTCAGCTTTGCTGTGGATGCCGCAGCGATTGAGGGCTTCCTCAGCACGCTCGACGTTACAGCCACGGCAACCGATGTCCTCTCGACCATGGCCCCTGAGGACCTGACCACCAAGGCCAGCGGCCTGACGGTACTGGTCAACTGCTGGGACTAAGCCCCCCCCCCCAGTGAGACAACAAGAAACCGGCGCAATTTGCGCCGGTTTTTCTTTGTCGACCCACTACCGTGCTTGCACCAAGATCATTCCCAACCGCTCCGCCCCATCATAAAGCACGACAATGACCTCTCGGTTAATTGAAACATAGTAGATGCCCGGCGCATCGCCCCACAGCAACCGGTCCGCCTCAGGATGTAGGTCACGGATACAATCGCGGTTGTCCAACACCGTCATTGCAGCACCAGTGCCTCGCTTGGCTTCGTCCCATGTTTCAACCCTTTCGGCTAAGCTGCGCGCACGGTGCCAATGGCCTTCGCTGTTTGAATTATCAGGTTTTTACCACCTGCCCGGCAACACCGGCTTCATAAGTAAAGAAGCCAGCGCTGCCAGTCAGAGCCGACACACAGGCATCGGTTATTTCGCCTTGCCAGATCGGGTTCAAAATCTCGTTCAGGAAGGTTTCAAGCTGACCTTTCGTGGCGCAACCAGCGGTCAAAGACACCAACAGCCCTGCCGTTAGCAACCGCATCCGTTACGCCCGCCAGAAGGTCACGGTCAGCATCGCATAGACCGCCAGCAGTTCCAGCCGCCCGATCAGCATTGCCACGGACAACAACCATTTGGCTGCGTCGTTAAGGCCGGCGAAATTGCCTGCGGGGCCAATCTCATCCCCCAGCCCCGGACCGATGTTGGCCAGGGCCGACGCCGCACCGGAGATTGAGGTCATGAAGTCCAACCCCGTCATCCCAAGTGCCACGGCCAGCACCCCCATGGTGACAAAGAAGAAGACGAAGAACGACATGACCGAATTCAGAATATCATCATCGATTTTGCGCCCCTCATAGCGGGGCGGCACCATGGCGTTGGGGCTTTGGGTTTTCAGCAGCTGTGATTTGATCGAGGCAAAGAGGATCTGGTAGCGGAACACCTTCACCGAACAGGCGGTTGAGCCCGCGCAGCCACCAATCAGACCGATGAAGAAGAACATCGCGATCAGCAGGTTGCCCCAGCCCATGTAATCGACCGACGCATAGCCGGTCCCGGTCATGATGGAGGTCACGTTAAACACCACCTGCCGCAGCGAAGACCCGGCCTCATGCCCCTGTAGGGTGATCAATACGGTGGTGGCAAAACCGATCAGCAGCACCAGCGTCAGCAGGAAACCATAGACCTGTCGGTCCATCAGCAGCGCACCGTGGTGGCCGTTCAGCATCTGCACGTACCGCACAAAAGGCAGCGCCGACAGCGCCATGAACACCGCCGCGACATATTCCAGCGGCCCTGAGAAGGCCCCAAATGACGCATCATAGGTGGAAAACCCGCCGGTCGAGATGGTCGTCAGCGCATGCACCGTGGCGTCAAAGGCGCTCATCCCCAAAAACAGATAGCTCAACGCGCAGAGCACCGTCAGCGCCACGTAGATCACAGAAATCTGGCTGGCAATCTCGGTCGCGCGGGGCAGGATCTTGCCCATGGTGTCAAACCCTTCCGAGCGGAAGATCTGCATCCCACCAACGCGCAGCTCCGGCAGGAACACCATCGCCACAACAATGATCCCAATGCCGCCCAACCACTGCAGGATGCCCCGCCACAGCAAAAGCCCCTTGGCCATGGTGTCGAGCCCGGCAAAGACCGTGGCCCCCGTGGTGGTCAGCCCGGACATGGCTTCGAAAAACGCATCTACAGGCGTGGCCTGGGTTTCACCGAAATAGAAAGGCAGCGCAGCAAAGATCGGCAGGGCCAGCCAAACGCCAGTTGTCAGAATAAAGGTCTGCTGGATGTTCAGCCCCTCCTGGTTGCCGTTCTGACACGCCAGAGAGATCATGCCGCCGATAAAGATGGTCAGCAGGGCGCTTTGGGCAAAGACGCGCCAATGCTCCTCACCCGTGGCCAGATCCACCAGCATCGGTGCCAGCATGGTCAGCCCCAGCACGGCCACTAGTAGGCCAATCACATATCCGACGGGTCGAAGATCCAACATGAGGAAGCGATGGACCCTGAACAGGGTCGAGTCAAGACAGCGCGCGGCCAGGCCCATCATCTGACCCCCTGCCCGCAACCGCCGCGCAACAGGTCTTGCCCCAGCATCAGACAGCAAAAAGGCCCCGGCATGCTATGCATGCTGCGGAGCCCCTTGGTGCGGCCTATCGCCTGTGCATCTGCCCTGCCATGCGCAGGGTGTCTGATTACAGGTAGAACTGGTCGCGGAAAACGTGGCGGACAATCTGGTCGCGCTTCAGACCGATATCGGCCAGTTCGCGGTCGCTCATACGATCCAGTGCCTGGATTTCGTTAAAGCGCGAACGGCTTTCACCATAGGCAATCATGCCCTGGACCAGACCGGACCACAGTTGCCCCATACGGGCAACCAGACCAGCGTTTTCAATGTGATTTACAGCGTTCAATGCCATGATCTTGGAACCTTCTGTTACTTTGGTCCCCCCCTTGGCCTCGAAAATAGGACAGAGTGATTGACCATACCACTGCCGGTTCGGAATATCAGCCCTGCGCCTGCTGCAACGCAGCGATCATCCGGCGGCACCTGCGTCAACTTACCGCTAAGCCGCTGTCACACAGGCATATTGTTGGGACCATCCACCGTATCGATAGGGTCCTCAGCCAGTGGCATCTGCGGTGGCACGGCAGGTTTGCGCGGACGTTTTTTGGCCTGTTTCACCCGTTGTTTTGCTGGTTTGGCACTGCTGTCTGCGCGTTTTGTTGCAGCGGTTGGCACCGGCGCGGGCGTCCCCTGCATCATGCCTGTCACCACCCGCACCATTTGCGTCTGTGTTGCCAGCCCCAGCGCCGTCAAATGGCAGATCGTACTGGCGGCCTTGAAAGGGGTCATCATGATCATCATCGCACTTCCCTCTTCTTTGCTGATCTCACCGGCTTAGCCATAAGAGCGCTGCGTTACGGAATGATGACCTGCCGGGAGCTGTGCAATAACGAAAATGCCGCCTCAACAGGCGGCATTTAGGCAATTGCCCCGAATTCAGGCAGCGGCTCAGCCTGGATGATGCAAGGTGGCAAACATCTTGGGGTCATAGCTTTCGGCGGCGAAGGTGGCCCCTTCGGTCAGGATGGAAACCGCATCATGGCTGTGCAGGCTTTCCTGATGGCTGGCGACGACCCGGAAATCCCCAACCCGCGCATCTGCCTCCAGGCTTTGCGAAAACAGCCGCGCTGCATCTTCAACAAAGATGGGGTTGGCGGCGTTCAACTCGGCAAAGGCCTGTTCATCTTCGCGTTTGACCATCACCTGGGTTTCCGTCGGAACCGCCTGACGCGCTAGTTCGATCAGATCCTCAAACCACAGGCAGGCCTTACCCACCAATTCGACCGAGATCCGCGCCACAGAACGCTGCGAATGCGGCGTGGCCAGCTGACCGCGGGTCTGACGGGCATGTTCGCTCAATTCCAGCGAACAGGGACAAGTGGAGGAATAGACATAGTCCAGATGCATGATCTTCTTGCGCACACCGGCGCTTTCGATCAGCTCCAGCGCGATGTCGTAATACTGGTACCCTGCAAGACCCGACCGCAGCGACGGAACCTTCACCGGATAGGAAAACCGCATCTGGATCCGCGCATCAAAGCTTTCCAGATCGGCCTTGTAATCCTCCAACGCGGCCTCAACCACTTCGAAGCTGAAAGTCTTTTCCGCATGGCGATAGAAGGACCGCATGATGCGGGACATGTTGATGCCCTTCTTCTCAGCCTCAAGACTGACTGTACCGGTGACCGAGGTTTCCAGCGTGATGTCCGCCCCATCGCGGGTGTGGAAACGGATCGGCAGACGGAAGTTGGAAATCCCAACATGCTGGATCGCCCGCTTGGCGCCGCGGATCAGGCTGGAGGGACCGTTTTGCAGATCCGGCAGGCTGGCCTTATAGGCCGCATCAACGGTGAAATCTTCGGGATATTCACGGCTTAGCTCAGGATATTGCCCGCCGCGCAGCAGCGCCAGCAGCCCTGCATCCACCTCTTTCAGCTCCGCATCCGAGGCAGTTTCAGCCCAGGCCCGCAGCCGCGCCAACGCATCGCGCGCCTCATCCGCCTGCATCACCCGATCAATTTCGGAGGTATGGACGTTCATAGCTGGTGATCCCCGACCTGCTGTTGCCGTGGCAACTGTGGACCCTCAATCTAATGCAGCCGGGCCAGTTTGCCAAATTTATCCGTGAACTAGTGCAGCCCCCGCGGCGGTGCAATCCCATGAACGGCAAAAGGGAGACACAAAGCGTCCCCCTTGTCGGTTTCTTACTGAAATTCTTCTTAGGCCTGATCCAGGGCCTGCAGCAGATCAGTGATCAGGTCGCTTGGATCTTCCAGCCCGATCGACAGGCGGACCAAGCCGGGGCTGATCCCCAGCGTGTCTTTCTGTTCCTGCGGCAGACGTTGGTGGGTCGTCGTGGCCGGGTGGGTGGCGATGGATTTCGCATCTGCGAAATTGTTTGAGATGGTGATCACCTGCAGCGCGTTGAGGAAGCGGAAGCAGGCCTCTTTACCGCCCTTCACCTCAATCGTCAGCACGGTGCCGCCAGCCGGGGCCTGCGAAAGCGCCAGTTCCTGCTGCGGATGGGCCTTGTGCGTCGGGTAGCGCACCACGTTCAGCTTGTCATGGCCGCTCAGCGCCTCAGCCACATCAAAGGCCGCAGCAGCCTGCGCGCGCACGCGCAACTCCATAGTTTCCAGCGCCTTCAGATGGGTCCAGGCGGTGAACGGGTTCATCGCGCCGCCAGTGTGTTTGATATAGGTCTCAACCGGGCCACGGATCAGATCCTTGGGCCCACAGATGATACCGCCCAGCATCCGGCCCTGCCCGTCCACATGTTTGGTGGTCGACACAACCGAGATATCGGCGCCGCAGGCCTTGGCATAGGAATAGACCGGCGTGGCCATCGCATCATCCACCACCACGATCGCGCCAACCTCATGCGCCAGATCGCAAACGTGTTTCAGATCAATAACTTCCAGCGTTGGATTCGAAATCGATTCAAGGAATACCAGATCGGTCTTTGCAGTGATCGCTTCGGCCCAGGCCGCATTGTCGGTGCCATCCACAAGCGTCACATTGACGCCAAAACGGGTCAAGATATCTTCGAGGATGTAGAGGCAGGAGCCAAACAGCGCCCGTGAGGCGACAACGTGATCGCCTGCCTTCAACAGCGCCATCAGCGCGCCATTGACCGCCGCCATGCCAGAGGCACAGGCAAAACCATCCTCATAGCCCAGATAGTCAGCAATCCGATCCTCGAACATCGCCATGGTCGGGTTGCCATAGCGGGCATAGATGAACTCATCCTGCCCTGCCTTTTCAAACCGCGCTTCGGCCTGTTCGGCGGTGTCATAGACAAACCCCTGGGTCAGGAAGACCGCTTCGCTCACCTCATTATACTGGCTGCGCCGCGTGCCGCCGTGCACCAGTTTGGTGCGTTTGTTCCAGCTCTCGCTCATTCCAAATCCTCCGGGCATCCCGCCCAAATAAAAAAGCCCCGTCGCGGTCAAGCGAAAGGGGCTCTTTCATCCTGACCTCTTTAGCGGGATGTTTTACGTGGCCCGCAATCCGGTAAACAAATCGCCACGGCCCGCCTGATAGGACAGAGCAGCGGCAAGGTCAAGTTTACCTATCGTCACGACACCTATACGTGAGATACGCGATGCCCCCTTGCCACCAGCGGTCAAAGCGCCATCATCGCCCCCAACAAGGGAGTATGACATGAGCAACGCAATCGACCTTTATTACTGGCCCACGCCAAACGGCTGGAAAATCTCCATCGCGCTGGAAGAAATGGGCCTGCCCTACAATCTGCATCTGGTGGACATTGGTGCGGGTGCGCAGTTTGAACCGGATTTCCTGAAAATCGCCCCCAACAACCGGATGCCCGCCATCGTAGATCCGGATGGGCCAGATGGCGCCCCGATTGCGATGTTTGAAAGCGGCGCGATCCTGCAGTACCTGGCCCGCAAGACCGGCCAGTTCTATGGCTCCAACGCGCGCGAACAGGTGGCGGTGGACCAATGGCTGATGTGGCAGATGGGCGGCGTCGGCCCGATGGCGGGTCAGGCGCACCACTTCCTGAAATACGCCCCGGCGATGGAGCCGCCCAATGACCTGCCCTACGCCAAGGACCGCTACCGCAATGAGGTCAGCCGTCTGTATCGCGTGTTGGACACCCAGCTGGCGGACAACGAATTTGTGGCCGGCGATTTTTACTCGATCGCAGACATGGCGATCTGGCCCTGGGCGTCGCTCTGGGAAGGGCAGCAGCAGGACCTCAGCGATAAGCCGAACCTGAAACGCTGGCTGGACCAGCTAGCGGCCCGTGATGGCGTTGCCAAAGGTCGTGCCGTGGCCGCGGACATGCGGTCAAACCTGCAGGACAATAAGAAGGCGCAGGAACTGCTGTTCAAACAAAAAGGCTGACCAAGCGGCCAGCCCTTCACAGATTCTTAGACAACGGCGGGGGTTACTCCGCCGTTTCTTCTTCGGCCTCAAGGCTGTGGTCCTTGAACAGCTTGCCCTGTGTCATGAAGAACAGGAAAATCGCTGCGGTCAGACCAAAGGTTTTGAAATAGACCCAGGCCTCAGTGGTTTGGGTGCGCCAGACAATTTCATTCAGTGCCGCCAGCCCAAAGAAGAAATACATCAGCCGCCGGGTCAGGATCATCCAGCCTTCCCGCGTCAGCGCCAGAGCGGTGTCCATCACCGCCTCCAGATAGCTGGTCCCGCGCATCAGGCCAAAGCCCAGAGCACCGCCAAACAGCAGGTAAATCAGCGTCGGCTTCAGCTTGAAGAACCGCTCATCATTGAGCCAGACCGACATGCCGCCAAAAACAACCACCAGCACCAGCGTCACGATCTGCATCTTCGACAGATGGCCGGTTAGGCGCCACAGCACCAAGGTTGAGGCCACAAGAAGCGGGATGAACCCAGCGGTGACCACAATGAACCCGTCATAGGCCGTGCCACCGATGTCAAAGCTCTGATCCTTCAGCAGGATATAGGCGGCAAAGAAGGCTGCGATGGGGCCGAATTCCAGCGCGGATTTCAGCATCGGGTTCACCGACTTGGCAGGCACTGCGCCGTCAGTTTCGGGGGTCTTTGACATCTTCACTCCTCATCGCGGCCCAATTGCGGGCTGTGCCGCCCTATATCGGGTGTTCAGCCGCCCATTTCAACAATCACCGCACCCAAAGCAATCAAAGCCATCAAAGCGATGCGCCGCGGCCCCACTGTCTCTTTCAAAAAAAGCCAGCCAATGATTGCCGCAAAGACGGTTGAGGTCTCCCGCAGCACTGCGGCTTCACCCACTTTGTCCAGCCGCGTCGCCATCATGACCGAGCCGAAACTGGCAAAAGCAATCAACCCGCCAATCACCCCGCGGAGCATCAGCGGTGCCACGGCCGGTGGATGCGCCATGCGGCGCCAGCGCAGGTAAGCAATCGGTGGCATCGCCAGACCATCAATCAAGAAGAACCACGCCAGAAAGGTAAAAGGATCCGCCGTCGCCCGGATGCCGTAGGCGTCATAGGTGGTGTAAAGCGCCACAAACAACCCGGTGAAGGAAGCCAGCACCATCGCCACACCAAGCGTGTCACGCGATGAGGTCAGGAAGATCATATTGTAGATCGCCAACCCGAAGATGCCCGCCAACAACACGCCGACACCGGCCCATTGCATCCAGCTGAACGTCTCGCCAAACACCAGATAGGCGCCGACCACGGTAAACAACGGCCCCATGCCGCGCATCAACGGGTAGACCACGGTGAAATCACCCTTGGTGTAGGCATAGCTCTGCAACAGCTTGTAGCCGACGTGGATCACAAAGGCGCCGCCAAGGATCGGCCACATATGCGGCTCAGGCCATGGCACTACAAAAAGGGCAAAGGGCGCCGCCATGACGCCGTAGCTGAAATCAATGGCGCCCCGGGTCAGCCAGGGATCGTGTCGCCCCTTTTGCAGGGCACCGAACACTGCATGCAGGAAGGCCGCCGTCAGGGCCAAGGCCAGCGCCAGCTGGTGCCCGGCCTCTGTCCCTTCCAGAGATGTCAGCCACGCACTCATCTCAGCTCACGCCTTATGTTTCAGATCACGCGGGGTTCAAACTGCCCCATTTCGATATCGCGCAGCCGCTCCAGCCGTTCCGAGATATCGATCTCACGCCCGTCATGGCCCAGAATCAACGGCCCACCATCGGCATGTTTGGCGTATTCATCGATCAGGCTCGACACGATCGTCTCAACCGTGAAGGCATTGCGATAGCGGCGCAGCAAGCACAGATCTGTGATCCGCGGCAACGCCTGATCCTGGGCAGAATCCCAGATCAAACGACCCGCACCGATCAGGATATCGCCATGGGTCACCACGACCTCCGCATAGAGAATGCGGTCGTCGCCCCAGATATCATCGCCGGGGAAGGGGTGGCTCAACCGACTGCCATCCAGCAGCTCGTCCACCGCCTCATGCAGCGCTACGATATCCCAACCGTGTTCGTTTTTCAGTGAATCATGAATTTCAAGCATCGAGACCCGTCAGCGCCTTCGCAAATTCTTCGGGATCAAAGGCCTGCAGATCATCGATCTGCTCTCCCACGCCAATCGCGTGGATCGGCAGGCCAAACCGGTCAGCCAAGGCCACCAGCACGCCGCCCTTTGCGGTCCCATCTAGTTTCGTCATGACCAGACCCGAGACATCCGCCAACTCCCCAAAGGTCGAAACCTGGTTCAAAGCGTTTTGTCCGGTGGTCGCATCCAGCACCAGCAACGTGTTGTGCGGTGCGGTTTCATCTTTCTTACGGATCACCCGCACGATCTTGGCCAGCTCTTCCATCAGATCAGCGCGGTTCTGCAGCCGGCCTGCTGTGTCGATCAGCAACAGATCGGCGCCCTCTGCCTCGGCCCTGGTCATGGCGTCAAACGCCAGACTTGCGGGATCCGAACCTTCGGGCGCGGTCAGTACCGGCACACCGGCGCGTTCGCCCCAGACCTGCAGCTGCTCAACCGCGGCCGCCCGGAAGGTATCGCCCGCAGCAATCACCACGGATTTGCCCGCAGCGCGGAATTGGCTGGCCAGCTTCCCGATGGTTGTGGTCTTGCCGGATCCGTTGACGCCCACCACCAAAACCACCTGCGGGGTCTTGGCATAAATCGGCAGCGGCTTGGCCACCGGCTCCATGATGCGCGCCACTTCCTGGGCCAGCAGGGATTTAATCTCTTCGGTCGACAGTTTCTTGCCAAACCGCCCTTCAGCGATATTGGCGGTGACGCGGGTTGCCGTTTCCACACCCATATCCGAGGCGATCAGCAGCTCTTCGAGCTGTTCCAGCATGTCGTCATCCAACACGCGGCGGGTCACCTGTTTGGCTTCGCTCCGCCCCATGAGGCGACCGAAGAAGCCGGGTTTGCTGGCTTGCTGTTCAGGTTCGGGCTCGGGTACTGCCGTGGGTTCAGCGGCGGGTTGTTCCGCTGCCTCAGGCTCAGACACCTCAGGTTCCGGAGCAGCCGCTGAAACCTCTTCTGCGCCCTGCTCTTCAGGCTCGTCCGCTGGCGCAGGCTGCGCTTCGGGGGTTGCCTCCACAACCTCCTCAACTTCGCCACCATCCTCAACAATCGACTCCAGCCCGTCCTCAAGACGTGAGGACGACTTCATCAATCGCTGTTTCAATTTGCCGAAAAAGGACATCCGGGACTCCGCAAGTGTTTGATTTCACCTAGCCAGTTCCCGCCCCCTTTGAAAGGCCAAGCCCTTGTTTTCTTGGGGATTAGCCTGTGGAAAACCCTGTGAGACTCAATGTATTTTCACGCGATGAATCCATAAAAAATAAGCACTTGCGCAACGTAGTAAAAGAACCAGATGACAAAAGGCGCCACCCGACCGAAAGGACCGTCATTTTTGACAAAAATCTGCACCGACAGCACCAAATCCGACAAAATGAACGCCAATGCGCCCCAAAACACCCAGGTTTGGGGAATCGGTTGCTGTGCGGCGACACAGCCCATGGTCAGGATCAGCAGCACATAGATCCGCACCGGCCAGCGCAGCGCCCCGGTATGGGGCTGCAACCACACCTCGGTGGACAGGCCCAGCAGGATCAGCAGCGCCGGAACCCAAAGGGTCGCCCAGGCCAGTTCCGGCGAGAAATGCACAAAGAAGGCAACGACATAGAGGATATGCCCCAGCGCGAAAGCACCGATACCCCCCTGCAACATCGCCTCACCATCCCGCGACAGCAGAAAGTCCCCCAAGGCACAGGCCCAAAGCCCCAGCAGCGGCAACAAGGGCGCACCGCTGAAGCTGAGCCCCAGCGCCGGCAGTGCCACGGCAAGGGTTTTGACCGCCGTCTTGGCGCCGCTTGCAGGCCGGTAGCAGAACCACAGCAGATACAGCGCGGACAGAGCAAACCCCGCGAAAATGGTGAAGTTAAGAAAGGTAAACATCCGGCCCCGCAGCGCAGTTTCAAAAAATGTGATTTGGTTGCTGCGCCGCTTTGCGGCAGCATGGGGCCATGAAAGCCATGTTCCCCCTGATCGCTCAAGCCCTTATGTCTCTTTCCCTGCCGTCACCCGCGCAGGCGCAGGACGCGATGACCGGTGAGGAATTTGAAAGTTACACCAAGGGGCAGACCTTCTACTTCGCCGAAGACGGCGTGCCCTATGGCGGTGAGGAATACCTCAACAATCGCCGCGTGCGCTGGTCGTTTCTGGGTGGCGAATGCAAAGAGGGCTACTGGTACGAAGACAATCGGCGGATCTGTTTTGTCTATGAGGACCTCAATGGCCCGCAATGCTGGAGCTTTGTCAAAGAGGCCGAAGGGCTGCGCGCCACCTTCTACGGACCAGAGCCAGCGTCAGAACTGTATGAGGTGCTGAAAACTGATGATCCGCTCAATTGTCCGGGTCCAGAGGTTGGCGTTTAATTGTCTTTAAGCGATTTGAAATCCGGCATTGCCAGTACAATCCCGCCCAAACTTGTCTTTAAGACTCCATAACAACAAAATCCTTCAGTATTTGCACTGATCCATGTGCGCGGGTAAGCTCGCTCTTGGATTGAACCTGAGTGCCCCACCATGTGGCTATTTACTGTTGCGACATTGCTGCCAGCCGCGCTGCTGATCTGCGCCAGTGTCATCGGTGGCTGGCTGGTTCTCGCCGCTGTTCTGGCGATCACGGTTTTCACCTGGAGCCTGGACAAGTTCAGCCCCACAGCGCCAAGTCCCGACGCGGAGTTTCCCAGCGGTGATGGTCTGTCCGTGACCTTGGGCCTGTTGCATCTGCCGATGCTGGCGCTGGCTGTTTGGGCGATTGGCGGGGCCAGTGGTTTGGGCCTCTGGGAACGGTTTGGGCTGTTGATCGGTTATGGCCTGTTCTTTGGTCAGATCGGCCATCCCAATGCCCATGAGCTGATCCATCGCCCCGGCCGATGGATGCGCCGTTTGGGCAAGCTGGTCTATTCATCTTTGTTAATCGGCCACCATGTGTCCGCCCATCCGCTGGTGCATCACATCCATGTCGGCACGGACCGCGACCCAAGTTCCGCACCGCGCGGGCAAAGTGTCTGGCACTTTGCACCACATTGGTGGCGCGGCGGCTTTCGCGAAGGCCTCATCGCGGAAAACAAACGGCGCAAAGGACGCGGGATTTGGCAGCATCCCTATCTGCACTATAGCCTCATCGCCGTCCTTACGCTGCTGAGCACAGCCCCCTTTGGCCCCGGCCCGGTTTTGGCCCTGATCGCAGTCTGTTGTTATGCCCAGCTGCAGATGATCCTGTCGGACTATGTGCAGCATTACGGGTTACGCCGCGCGATCCGTGAGAACGGCAAACCCGAACCCGTTGGTCCGCAGCACAGCTGGAACACACCGCATCGCTATTCGTCCGCGATGATGCTGAATGCGCCGCGTCATTCGGACCATCACCTGAACCCAACACGCCCCTACCCCGGCCTGCGGCTGGAGGCGGCGATGCCCCGCCTGCCCTATGCGCTGCCGACAATGGCGGTAGTCGCCCTGTGGCCAGCCCTGTGGCGCCGCATCATGCACCCGCGTCTGGATGCGCTAGCGCCGCAATAAGCGCACAATAATCAGCCCCATAAATGCAAAACGGCGCCCCGAGGGGCGCCGCTGTGTTTCCTATCACGTTCAGGATCAGGACGCCTGCGGCGTTTCCGACAGATCCGCCAGACGCGGCATCAGATCCAACAGAGATTTGGTGTAATCGGTCTGCGGATTGCTGAACAGTGCCTCAGTTTCCTGCAGTTCCACCAGCTTGCCCGATTTCATCACCGCCACGCGGTCACACATCTGGCGCACCACCGGCAGGTCGTGGCTGATGAACAGCATGGTCAGGCCCAGATGTTCCTGCAGATCCTTCAGGATGTTCAGGATTTGCGCCTGAATAGACACATCCAGCGCCGAGGTCGGCTCGTCACAGATCAGGAAGCGCGGCTGGGTCGCCAGAGCCCGCGCAATCGCGATCCGCTGACGTTGACCGCCCGAGAACTCATGCGGGTATTTGAACGCCGCTTCGGCGCCCAGACCCACACGTTCCAGCAGCTCAGCCACCCGCTGATCCACCGCTTTGCCGTCCAGCAGGCGGTGATGACGGATCGGTTCGGACACGATCTGATCCACCCGCATCCGCGGGTTCAGTGAGGAATAGGGATCCTGGAAGATCATCTGGATCTCTTTGCGATAATCAGCCTGACGGGCCTTATCGCTCAGATCGCTGACCAGCTTGCCGTCAAAATCTACCGAGCCGCCATCCAGCTGATAGAGACCGGAGATCATCCGCGCGATGGTGGATTTGCCTGAACCGGACTCCCCCACTACGCCGAACACTTCGCCCGGACGGATGTCAAAGCTGACATTGTCCACCGCAGTGAAGTAATCGCGATCCCAAGGCAGCAGCCCCTGACGTTTCACGAACTTCTTGGTGACGCCCTTGACCTCCAACAGGGGACGGGAGGGGTCGTTTTCGACCTTCGGCCACGACCGCGCCAGATCCTCAATCGCAAATCGCGTCTCACGGCCACCATAAGACAGCTGCGGGAAACGATGCAGACGCACCGACGGGCGCGGCACTGCGGCGATCAGGGATTGGGTGTACTCGTGACGTGGGGCGCCGATCACCTGCGAGGTTTCGCCGGTCTCAACCACCTTACCGCCGTACATCACCGTCACACGATCGGTGGTGTCAGCAATCACGCCCATGTCGTGGGTGATCAGGATCACACCAACCTGACGTTCCCGGGCCAGTTCGCGGATCAGATCAAGGATCTGCGCCTGCACGGACACATCCAGCGCTGTGGTCGGTTCATCGGCGATGATGACCTCAGGCTCAGAACAGAGCGCGAGGGCAATCACAACCCGCTGCCGCATCCCGCCCGAGAACTGGTGCGGGTACTGGTCCAGACGGCCGTCCGGATCAGGGATCCCAACACGGTCAATCAGGTCACGGGCACGCTTGTTGGCCTCGGCCTCATTTACGTCCAGATGGGCGCGAATGGTCTCAACCAGCTGCTGACGCACGGTGAACAGCGGGTTGAGCGAGGTCAGCGGATCCTGGAAGATCATCGAGATCCGACGGCCCCGCAGGGCACGCATGGCATCCGCGTCCAGACCGCTGATCGCATCGCCCTGCAGTTCGATACCGCCGTCGGCGATATGGCCGGGACGTTCCAACAGGCCCATGATGGCCGCGCCGATGGTGGATTTACCTGCGCCGGATTCCCCGACGAGGCCATGGATTTCCCCCGGTTCCACCGACAGGTCGGCGGCGTTCACCGCCGTGAAGACACCGCGACGCGTGGGGAACTCAACTGTGAGGTTTTTGATGTTCAAAAGGCTCATGAGATCACCGCAGTTTGGGGTTCAGCGCATCGCGCAGCCAGTCGCCCAGCAGGTTCACACTGAGGGCAAGCGCAAGCAGGGTGCAGGCAGGGAAGAACAGGATCCACCACTCACCCGAGAACAGGAAGCCCTGACCAACACGGATCAAGGTGCCCAGGCTCGGCTGGGTCGGCGGGGCGCCCACGCCCAGGAAGGACAGCGTTGCCTCAGCAATGATCGCCAGGGCCAGGCTGATGGTGGCAATCACCAGAACCGGCGACAGCACGTTGGGCAGGATGTGACGGAACATGATCGGCAGGCTGCCGCGCCCGATCAGGCGGGCGGCTTGGACGTATTCCTTGTTCTTTTCCACCATGGTGGCGCCCCGGACAACACGGGCAAACTGCACCCAGTCCGACAGGCCGATGGCCAGGATCAGCACCCAGATCGCCATCTGATCACGGTATTCCACCGGGGTCACACCTTTGGCGATCCCGAAAATCAGCATAGCCACAAGGATCGAGGGGAAGGTCAGCTGCACGTCTGCCGTCCGCATGATCAGCGTGTCGGTCCAGCCACCGTAGTAGCCAGACACCAGACCAGCGATCACACCAAGGGTCAGGCCCAGCATCACAGCCGCAAAGCCCACGAAGAGCGAGATGCGCAGACCATAAAGAATGGTCGAAAACACATCACGGCCCTGATCGTCAGTACCCAGCCAGAAGGTTTCACCGGTAAAGGCGTTCGGCTCACTTGGGGGGGTGAAGCCGTTCATCAGGTTCAAAGTAGCCGGATCAAACGGGTTGTAGGGCGCGATCAGCGGGGCAAACACCGCCGCTAGCACCAGCGTCATTGCCACCGCCAGCGACACAATCGCGACGGGGGAGCGACGGAACGCATAGCCGATGTCGCTGTCCCAGGCGCGGGCCAGCTTCGACATCGGGCGCGTTTTTTGAGGGTTTGTTGAATCAGTCATTGGTGTCTCTCTTATCCGCGCAGTCGTGGGTCGATCGCCACGTAGAGCAGATCGACAATCAGGTTGATGCCCACGAACAGGACAGAAATCATCATCAGGTAAGCGGCCATCACCGGCACATCCACAAACTGGACGGCGTTGATGAACAGCAACCCAACACCCGGCCATTGGAACACGGTCTCGGTGATGATAGCGAAGGCGATGATCGAGCCCAGCTGCAGACCGGTCACGGTGATCACCGGCACCAGCGTGTTTTTCAGCGCATGGCGGAAGTTGATCACCCGCTCAGACAGGCCACGGGCGCGGGCGAAGCGGACATAGTCCTGACGCAGCACCTCAAGCATTTCCGAACGCACAAGGCGCATGATCAGTGTCATCTGGTATAGGCCCAGCGTGATCGACGGCAGGATCAGGGCTTTTAGACCGCTGGCGGTCAGGAAGCCTGTGGTCCAGTTGCCAACTTCCACCACTTCGCCGCGCCCAAAGGAGGGCAGCATGTCCAGCTCAACCGAGAAGATGTAGATCAGCAGGATCCCGATCAGGAAGGTTGGCAGCGACACGCCAACCAGCGACAGGGTCATCACCGTGTTGGCCATCCAGCCATCGCGGCGGATCGCGGTCAGCACGCCCATCACAATGCCAAAGAACAGCGCCAGGAAGCCCGAAACGAGCGCCAGTTCCAGCGTGGCAGGCAAACGTTCCGAAATGATCTCGGTCACAGGGCGGCCCTGACGATAAGAAACGCCCATGTTGCCTTCAGCTGCATTCATCAGGAATTTCCAGTATTGCACCGGGAAGGGCTGATCCAGTCCCAGCTGGGCGCGCAGACGATCGATGTCCTCTTGCGTTCTTTCCTGACCCAGCATGTTGTCGATTGGATCACCGACGAAGTTGAACATCGCAAAGGCGACAAGCCCCACGACGAGAAGCACGATGACAGATTGGAACACCCGTCGAACGATATAGGAAAACACGTTGTCCCCACTTTATTGTTGCGGCGCGCCAAAGCGCGCCACGGGTTGGTTATTTATGCTGACAGGCACAGGCCGGGGCCTGATACGGATGCACAGTCAGCTCGGTGTTTTGTGCAGGCTTGGCCTGCGGTCTTTTATCTACGCAGCGCCCGGTTCAAGCCCTGCAATCGCAGGGGCTCAGGCGCCATGAGCTCCGTGGCCCTACGGGCCAGATCGGCGCTGCTTTCCCCCATCAAGGACAGGAGGTCAACCTTCGCTTTGGGATAGTCTGAACGGCGCGCGCGGCTATGACGCGGCGTTTGTCCCGCCCATGTGCCGAAACGCGTGCCGGAACGCGAGTTGGACCATGCAATCAGGGCGTTTCCCCTAACGTCTGAATGCAATTTTTGCCCCTCATCCGCACAGCGCACGCCGATGCGCACCATAGAGGCGGCAAGGCATTCAGCAGATACAGATGGCAGGGGTGTCATGGTCATCCTCCCGGCGGAAACCGGCGTTGAGAAATCGGTAACGTCGGTCGGTTCGGCGATGCCCCAAGCACAGAGTTGAACGACCAGGAATTGATAACACAAAGAAAACCGGTGGCCCGAGGGCCACCGGCAGCAAACGAACCTTAGTTCATTTTGATGTATTTGACCTTCGGCTGATCTTCGGGATCAACATCGATGCCAACGCCGTCCGCCATGGCCCAGTTCAGAACCTGGTGGTGGATCGGGATGTACAGCTGATCACCCTGAACGGCAGACCAGATCGACGCGATATCCGCGTTACGGGCTGCCAGGTCGGTGTTCGAAGCCAGGGTTGCGATCTTGGCGTCGACGTCATCGTTGTCATAGCCGGTGCCGTTCCAGGTACCGATGTCCGACTCACGACCGTGAACCAGGAAGTTGAAGATGTATTCCGAATCATAGGTCGGAACGCCCCAACCCAGCATGTAGAAGTCGGTCTTGCCGTCGGTGATCAGCGGGAAGTGCTGCGCCTTCGGCTTGGCGTCGAGGTTCACAGTGATACCGATCTGAGCCAGCATACCAACCGACGCCTGACAGATCGCTTCATCGTTGATGTAGCGATCGTTCGGGCAGTCCAGACGGATCGAGAAACCGTCGCCGTAGCCGGCTTCAGCCATCAGCGCCTTGGCGCCGTCCACGTCGGTTTTCGACGAGGCGTCCATTTCAGCGGTCCAGCCGTTGACGAAGGGCGGTGCGATCATGCCAGCCGGGATCGACTGACCACGCATCACAACCTGACGGATGGCGTCACGGTTGATCGCCATCGACATCGCTTTACGCACACGAACGTCGGCCAGCGGGTTCTTGCCGTCAACGTTGTCTGCTTCGATGTCATCTGCGCCCTGGTTCATACCAAAGAAGATCACACGGTTCTGCGGGGCCTGTTTGACGCCGTAGCCGGCTGCGCCGTCAACACGCTGAAGGTCCTGAACCGGCATATCCTGCAGGAAGTTCACCTCACCCGACAGCAGCGCTGCAACACGGGTCGGTGCGTTCTGGATCGGGGTGTAGATGATCTCGCTGACTTCCAGCGGGAACATGTCACGGCCCCAGTAGTTTTCGTTACGCGCCATGACGGTTTTCACGTCGGGCTCACGGCTGACCAGGGTGTAGGGGCCGGTGCCGTTGACGTTGGTGGTTGCGAAGGTGATTTCGCCGCCCTCAAAGTCCTGCACGTTGACGGTGTTGTTCGCCTCAGTCCAGCCTTTGTCCATGATGAACAGGTTGGTCAGGTTCGACGGCAGAATCGGGTTCGGACCATTGGTGACCATTTCAACGGTCAGGTCATCCACGGCGCGCACTTCGGTGATCGAGCCGATCAGCTCTTTCATGTCCGAGTTCGGCTGTTTCGCACGGTTGTAGCTGAACACCACGTCTTCGGCGGTGAAGTCAGCACCGTCGTGGAATTTCACGCCCGGGCGCAGTTTGAAGACCCATACGTTGGGGTCGGTGGGGCTGGGCGCCCATTCGGTGGCCAGCGCGGGCTCAAAGGCGCCGGTGGTGTCACGAATGATCAGCGGTTCGTACATCTGGTGACGAATCGTGTGGGTCGGCCCTTCGTTCTGGGCGTGCGGGTCCAGCGTCAGTGCATCACCAGCGCGGGCCCAGCGCAGGGTTTCCGCCTGTGCTGCAATGGTGCCGCACAGAAGTGCAGCAGACAGACCGATAACTCGGGTAATCATCTCATTCTCCCTGAATGTGTTGTGGCAAGAGATGAACATGACCAGCGCTTCGGCGCAAGATTTCTGGTAAAACAAATTTTAGCACACAGCAAAAAAGATGAGTTATGCACAAATCTTTTTTCTGAATCCGCCTTTATGCGGCACCGCGGGTCGCTCTCAGAACAGGCTGCCCTGCTCCGGTTTTGCTGGGGTCGCTTTGGGCTTGGTCTTTGTGGTTGTGGGCGCCGGCGCCTTTGCAGCCGCAGGCTCAGATCCGCCCGAACCAGGCGCCTTGCCTGAGACATCGAGCCGGCCATCTGCGAACTCGATCTCCAGCGCCGTTGCCTTGGCCGCAGCCGCCCCGGTTGTCACCACAGCGCCGTCGCCACGCACCACCGCATAGCCCCGCTGCAAGGTCGCCTTATAGCCCAGTGTTTCGCGCAACCGGTCCATCGCCTCCAGCTGTTGCTGCCAGCCCTGCAGCTGCCGCCCGCCGGCATCCGACAGGCGTTTGGTCAGGCGATCAAAGGCGTCGCGTCCCTGCTTGACTTCACGGGTCAGCGCCGCACCAAGACGGGGCTCCAGCGAGGACAGCTGGCGTTTCTCACCCTCAATCCGCCGGCTGAGGTTCACCGGACGCAGCCCGCCTTTGACCTCAGACAGGCGCAGGCGGCGCGATTGAACGCCGCGGATCAGCGCCTGCGGCAGCCGGTCCCCCAGCACGTCCAGCCGTTGGCGCGGACCGTCCAACAGTGTTTCGGCCCGTGGCAGGGCGCGCGACAGATCGCGCAGACGCTGCCCACGCTGGGCGATCCCTTGGCTCAGCGCCCGGCTGAGGCGGGCGTTTTGCTGATCCACCCAGGCCAACAGTTCCATCCGAACGGGCACCGCCAGTTCCGCCGCCGCCGTGGGCGTCGGAGCGCGCTGATCCGACACAAAGTCAATCAGTGTTGTGTCGGTTTCATGCCCCACCGCTGAAATCAACGGAATGTCCGAGGCTGCGGTCGCGCGCGCCACCACCTCTTCGTTGAAGCCCCAGAGATCCTCGATCGAGCCACCACCGCGTGCAACGATCAGCAGATCTGGACGCGGCAATGCCCCGCCCGGCGTCAGCTGGTTAAAGCCCCGGATCGCATGGGCCACCTCGGGGGCACAGCGTTCACCCTGAACAGCCACCGGCCAGATCAACACCTTGCGTGGGAAACGGTCGCGCAGCCGGTGCAGGATATCGCGGATCACCGCGCCAGAGGGTGAGGTCACAACGCCAATCACCTCAGGCAAGTAGGGGATCGTTTTTTTGCGGGATTGATCAAACAGCCCCTCGGCCTGCAGCATCGCTTTGCGCTTTTCCAGCATCGCCATCAAGGCGCCCATGCCGGCGGGTTTCAGATCCTCAATCACCAGCTGGTATTTCGACTGACCGGGGAAGGTGGTCAAACGACCGGTGGCGACAACCTCCATCCCCTCCTCAGGGCGGGTCTGGACGCGTGCGGCCACGCCCTTCCACATCACCCCGGCAATCACCGAACGGTCATCTTTCAGGTCCAGATAGACATGGCCCGACCGGGGAAAGGACACGCGGCCAATCTCACCCTTGATGCGCACGTGGGAAAACTCCCCTTCGATCATCTTTTTGATCGCACCGGACAGTTCCGTGACGCTGAATTCCGGGGCGTTTTCGCCTTCTCTGGGGTCGTCGAAGAGGTCAGACATGCCTGCGCCGCTCTGCTCACTTGTTTCCTAGTCCCGCGCACCTTAGAACGCCGCCAACGGAAGGCCAAGCGGAAGGGCTATCATGAATATCCTAATTCTCGGAAGTGGCGGGCGTGAACATGCTCTTGCCTGGGCAGTGATGCAGAACCCCAAATGCGACAAGCTGATCGTGGCACCGGGCAACGCCGGGATCGCACAGATCGCCGATTGCGCCAACCTCGACATCCTGAGCGGCGCGGCGGTGGTGAACTTCTGCGAAGAAAACGCCATTGATTTCGTGATCGTCGGCCCTGAGGCCCCGCTGGCCGAAGGTGTCGCCGACCGTCTGCGTGACGCGGGTGTTCTGGTCTTCGGCCCCTCTGCTGCCGCGGCCAAGCTGGAAGCCTCAAAAAGCTTCACCAAAGAGATCTGCGACGCTGCCAATGCCCCGACCGCAGGCTACGGCCATTTCACCGACGCTGACGCCGCCAAGGCTCACATCCGCGCCAATGGTGCCCCGATCGTGGTCAAGGCCGACGGTCTGGCCGCAGGCAAAGGTGTGATCGTCGCCATGGACGAACAGACCGCGCTGGACGCCATCGACGATATGTTCGGCGGTGAGTTTGGCGCTGCTGGTGCCGAGGTGGTGATCGAAGAGTTCATGGAAGGTGAAGAAGCCTCCTACTTTATTCTGGTCGACGGTGAGGACTGTCTGGCCATCGGCACCGCGCAGGACCACAAGCGTGTGGGCGAAGGTGACACCGGTCTGAACACCGGTGGCATGGGCGCTTACTCCCCTGCCCCGGTGCTGTCTGATGAGATTGCCGAAAAGGCGATGAATGAGATCATCAAACCCACCATGAAGGTCATGGCCGATCGCGGCATGCCCTACCAGGGTGTGCTCTACGCCGGTCTGATGATCAAAGACGGCCAGCCGCGTCTGGTGGAATACAACGTGCGTTTCGGTGATCCGGAATGTCAGGTACTGATGCTGCGCCTTGGCGCACAGGCGCTGGACCTGATGCAGGCCTGTGCCGAGGGCCGTCTGACAGAGGCGCAGGTGAACTGGGCCGATGATCATGCAATGACCGTTGTAATGGCCGCCAAAGGCTATCCCGGTGCTTACGAAAAAGGCTCCGTCATCAACGGCCTCGACACCCTGCCCGAAACCAGCACAGAGATGTGTTTCCACGCCGGCACCGGTGCAAAGGACGGCCAGATCATCGCCACCGGTGGCCGTGTCCTGAACGTCACCGCACGTGGGGCCTCGCTGAAGGAAGCCGCAGATCGCGCCTACGCGATGGTTGATCAGATCGACTGGCCCGAAGGCTTCTGCCGCCGCGATATCGGCTGGCGCGCACTTTAACCGCTTGCGTGAATTGAGACAGAAAGCCCCGGACCTTGGTCTGGGGTTTTTCTTTTGCGGGTGCCCCAGCCCCACAGGGCTGAACGGACAAAGCACCCCGGTGTTAAGACGCTTGAAAATCGGGCCTACGAGCGGCATCGTCGCCGCAGGTTTTTCCCAAGCGATTTTCACATAGGTCTTAGGTACAAATGAAATTGATCTCCGCCGTTCTGGCGAGTTTTTGCAGTGTCGCAGCCGCACAGGCCGACACACTCCTAGACACGTTTCCATACCCGTTGATTGAGGTGAACGGCGCAGAGGCCCTGCAGGAGTGGCAGGCACTGCGGCCGCAGGCAGGCACGCCAATCATCTTAGGGGACCGGGAGCAGGTTGAGCGTATTCTGGATGTCTTCCATCCCTCGCAGCAGGCGTTCTACCCACCGATTGAGCAGGCGATTGCTAAAGCCATGGCCCAACCGGGTTTAGACCTGCTGTATGAACACCTGCGCGAGGAACACCAGATGTTTATTGCAAGCGTCAAGGAGGACGATGCAGACTGGGCTGCGGAATTGGCGGCTGAAAACCCTCTTGAAGTGCCGGCAGACTATTGGGGGCCCTGGCCTGAGGGCATGCAATCCGCGAGTCGGTTGATCTCCTTGGATGATTGGCAAACTGGCCGCCCCAAGGACAAGGTGTTCATGACCATCCTCCCAACGGAAGCGGCCTGGCAGGCCCCGATTTACCTGCGGTTTGGCGGCTGGAATGCCAATCCGCCGCCCTATGTTCATGCCGCAACTTTTCGACACTGGGGGAATGCCTTCGGCGCGGTGCCCGTCGTCATTCAGTCAGACACGGTGGAAATGCTGGTTGCCGATCCCGCCTCTGACCGCGACGCGGCGCGCGAACTGGCCACGCAGCAATACCTCTACGCCAGTGACATCGTTGACCAGGGCGTTGGCGATCTCAGCGCGCTGGCAGCCCTGCTGCACAGGGGTGGTTTTTGGTATTTCTGGTGGGATTAACCGTGCCGCCACTTGGACGGCCAAAAGGGCGGCATTTGCTTAGCGGCACTCCGCCGCGCGGTTCAAACTGTCGGGGCCGCTATAGGCGCCCAGATCGCGACTAATCAGCTGCCCCGCCTGCAGCCCGGTTGCCACAATACGGGTCCAGCCCGCATTGGCTGTGACCAGTTCCAGATTCTCACCGCAGCCACGAATACCACCGGCGATGAAACCCCAGCCGATCTTGTGGTTGGTCAGCCCTTTGGCGCTGGCAATCTGGCGCAGGCTGCCATTCTCATAGCGCCAGACCCGCAGGGTCTTGGCCAGATGCGGGCGATCAATGTAGGCCAGTTCCACCGCGCCATCGCCATCCAGATCCGCCACACCAATCGGTGCCAGCCAGCGGTTTGGGGTGCCGATATGGGGCGTTTCCGCCAGTTTGCCTTTGGGCCCGTAGATCGCCAGCGCGGCGCCTTGGCGCGCATCTGTTTCAATCACCACGACCTCCGGCAGGCCATCCCCGGTGACATCCGCCAACCGGGGCTGCAGATCTTCAAACACATGATCCTGTGGCAGGGTGATGGTCACGGTCTGACGCTTGCCGCCATCGCGGATCTCCAGAACCAGCTGACCATATTCAACCGTATCGCCCAGAACCCCGTGGGCATAGCGGGTCGTCGGCCCATCAAAACGGGCCGACGTGATCTGGGCCTCTGCCAGCGCTGCCGCGCCACACAGGCCTAGCGCGGCCGTCAGGATCGCCGCGCGCCACATCAGATTTGCTTCTCAGGCATTTTGACAACCAGACCGTCCAGCGCATCGGTCACTTTGATCTGGCAGGTCAGGCGCGAGGTGGCCGGATCGGGCTGATAAGCGAAATCCAGCATATCCTCTTCCATGTCATCCTTCGCAGGGATCTTTTCCACCCAGGACGGATCCACATAAACATGGCAGGTTGAACAGGCACAGGCACCGCCGCAGTCGGCTTCGATGCCGGGGATGTTATTGTCGCGTGCGCCTTCCATCACGGTCAGCCCGTTGGCAACCTCGACAACATGTTCGGTGCCATTGTGTTCAACGTAGGTGATCTTCGCCATGCGGCTTACTCCGATTGCTCGTTTTGCTATTCATGTCCAAACCCCTCCTAGCGGGGTCATCGGGGCAATGCCAGCCCCATTCACGACACTCACGCCTTTCTAAGTGTCGCATATGGCGGGCTGCGGCCAAGCCGGTGCTTTATTGACGCAGCGTTTGGCGTTATGGTGTCAAAAAACAGACCGCCTGCCGAGCGAAAGACACGGGACAGGCGCCATGAGGCAAAGCAGATGCGCAGATGGATCATCACAGCACTGGTGGGCTCCGGCTTTGGGCTGGCGGGCTGCATGTCGACGTTGCCCGTGCCGCATCTGGGCACTGAGCCTGAGGTGACCCGGCTGGTCAGCGGCACGCCCCCCGGCGCACCGGCTGGCAGTTGTTGGGGCAAACGCATTCAGCCCGGCGTCTATGAAACCGTGACGGAGCAGATCATGCTGCAACCGGCTGAGGTACTGGCCGATGGCACGGTGCTGAGCCCGGCCATTTACAAGACCGAGACACGCCAGGCCGTGGTCAAAGAACGCCGTGAAATCTGGTTTGAAACCCCTTGTGCCGCCCAGATGACCCCGGACTTCATCGCCACCCTGCAACGTGCCCTGCAGGTGCGGTCGCTTTACCGCGGTCCGATCACTGGCGAAATGGACAAACGCACCCGCGCTGCAGTGCGCAAGTATCAACAGCCCGAAGGGCTGGACAGCGGCATCCTTTCCCTTGCCAGCGCCCGCCGTCTGGGGCTGATTGCCGTGTCACGTGACGGGATCTGAATTACCGCCCATTGTTGGACAGCACGTAACGCCAGATCTGGCTTGGCGGGGTCGCTTCTGAACACTCAACGCCAATAAAAAAGCCGCCCCGATAGGGCGGCTTTTAACGTTTCAGCGGGATCAGCGCTTATTCTTCGGCAACTGACAGCGCAACGAAGCGCGGCTCACCGGCGCGGCGCACCAGCAGCAGCAGCGATTTGCGTCCCGCTTCCTGCGCTTCTTCTACACGCTCTTCCAGATCGGCAATCCGCTCCAGCTTCTGCTGGCCTGCCTCGGTGATCAGATCGCCCATCCGCAGACCTTTCTCAAAGGCTTCGGTGGCTTCATCCACACCAACAACAACCAGACCCGTTGCACCCTTCTTCAGCTGCAACTCGGCGCTCAGCTCGGGGGTGACCGGGCTCAGCGTCATGCCCAGCATCTCCTTCGGTTCCATCGGATCCGCAGGACCAGGCTGGGCGGCAGGAATGGCTTCGGCCTCTTCGCGGCGGCCAAGGGTGATTTTCAGCGTCGCGGTCTTGCCATCGCGGAACACCACCACACGCACTGTTTTGCCCACCTCGGTGTTGCCCACCTGACGGACCAGCCCGCGGGTATCAGCAACCTCAACCCCGTCAAAGGTCACGATCACATCACCCTGAAGCATGCCCGCATCCAGCGCCGGACCTGCCGGCACATCGGTCACCAGCGCGCCAGCGGTGTTTTCCAGACCAATCGCTTCGGCGACATCTTCGGTCACATCCTGAATGCGCACGCCCAGCCAGCCGCGGCGGGTTTCACCAAACTCACGCAGTTGGTCCACAACACGGGTCACCACGTTGGAGGCCATGGAAAACCCGATCCCGATGGAGCCACCGTTGGGCGACAGGATCGCGGTGTTCACGCCGATCACCTCACCGTCCATGTTGAACAGCGGACCGCCCGAGTTGCCGCGGTTGATCGCAGCGTCGGTCTGGATGTAATCGTCATAGCTGCCCGAAAGCGCCCGGTTGCGGGCCGAAACGATCCCAGCCGAAACTGAAAAGCCCTGGCCCAGCGGGTTGCCCATGGCAACCACCCAGTCACCAACACGGGCGGTGTCGCTGTTGCCAAAGCTGACAAAGGGCAGCGGCTTGTCTGCCTCAACCTTCAACAGCGCGATATCCGTGTTGGGGTCGGTGCCAACAACTTCGGCCTGCAGCTCCTCACCCGAGAAGAACTCGATGAAGATCTCATCAGCGCTTTCGATCACGTGGTTGTTGGTCACGATGAAACCGTCTTCGGAGATCACAAAGCCCGAACCCAGCGCCGAAGAGCGGCGCGCGCGTTCATTGGGGTTGCGATCCTGGAACTCGCGGAAGAAATCTTCAAACGGGCTGCCTTCGGGGATGTTCAGATTTGGCCCATCGCTGCCCGCCACCACGGTGGAGGTGGTGATGTTGACAACCGAGTCGCTGATGTCTTCGGCCAGTTCCGCAAAACTGTCGGGTCGTGCCTGCGCCTGCAGCGCCAGCATCAGGGTCATCGCGGTGGCCAAGAGCCCCAGCCAGAAGGCCCGCAGTGCGGTGCCCCGCGCATGAGGGGTTGCGAGTACAACGGCATTTGCACTTGAGTGGTTCACGCCCATGGTCTCCTCTCCTTAAATGTCTCTCACCGGGAACGGTCAGAACTGATTGCCTTTAACATCGGTCGAGCGGGGCGGATGTGCAACTCACCCCAAACAAAGATTTTTTCAACAGAGCGTGAAGCGGCGGTGAGCCGCTCATCTTGTTTTTGGACAATATAGGGCAAAAATGGCATTCGCCCCACCCGAAGCCGAGGGGCAAAGCCCCGACAGCTGAGAAAACCTGCGCGCGCGGCAGCGCGCACCGCTGGGCTACTCCGCAGGCGCCCAGCAATTTGGCCAGCCAGACCAGGGCCAACCCAAGGGCCAGCGCCGAAAAACCTAAGTTGCGACGCATCGCTTCCGGCAGGGTTTTCAGCAGCTCCAACAGCTGCTCAACAAGCGAAGGGGCCAGCGCATAGGCCAGCCCCTCCACAATCAACACCAGCCCGATGGCCAGGATCACATGTTCCATTACTGGCCCGCTTGATCCGACTTCAGGTAGTCAAAGAACTCGCTGTCCGGGGTCATCACCAACGACGAGTTGCTGCCCTGCAGGGCATTTTCATAGGCCTGCAGCGAGCGGTAGAAGGCAAAGAACTCAGGATCCGCTCCGAAGGCTTCGGCAAAGATGGCGTTGCGTTCCGCATCCGCTTCACCACGCACAACCTGCGCCTCACGCTCTGCCTCGGACAGGGTTTCGACCACGGTACGATCGGCCAGCGCGCGCACACGCTGGGCGGCTTCGTTACCACGGGCGACCTCATCTGCGGCTTCACGTTCCCGTTCTGCCCGCATCCGGGCAAAGGTTGCGTTCAAGTTCTGCGCCGGCAGGTTGGTCTGTTTCAGACGCACGTCCACCACATCCAGACCCAGGCTGCGCGCCTCAGTACGGGATTGGTCGCGGATCCGCACCATCAGCTCAGCCCGGTTTTCCGACAGGATCGTATCTGAGGTGACCTGATCGGCACCCAGAACTTCACGGATCTTCGAGTTGAGGATCGAGCTCAGGCGTTCCTCGGCCAGACGGACACCGCCCGCACCAACCGCCTGACGGAACTGAACCACATCAGCGATCCGGTACCGCGCAAAGGCGTCGACAACCAGACGACGGTCATCCGATGGGGTAACCTCGATGGTGTCGGTGTCCAGCGACAGGATCCGGTCGTCGTAACGCACGACTTCCTGAATCATCGGGATCTTGAAGCTCAGGCCCGGCTCTTCTTTCACGGCCTTGATCTGACCGAACTGAAGCACCAGCGCTTTTTCACGTTCATCCACCACAAACAGCGAGGACATGATGCCAACAACCGCAATCACGATCACGGGCACAAGGTAAGTCATCTTACGCATCGATCAGTTCCCCCCCTGTTTGCGCAGCTCGTTGAGCGGCAGGTAAGGCACAACGCCCTGACCGTTTTCGCCCCCGGTGAGGGAGCTGTCGAGGATGGTTTTGTCCACGTTGCCCAGCACTTTTTCCATGGTTTCCAGATAGAGACGTTTGCGGGTCACTTCCGGCGCTTTTTCATATTCGGTGCGCACCGCCGAGAAACGGCTGGCTTCACCCAAAGCGTCGTTCACGACCTGCGCACGGTAGGCTTCGGCCTCTTCAAGGGTCTGCGCCGCTTCACCACGGGCTTGCGCCAGAACGCGGTTCGAATAGGCATCCGCTTCACGCTGCAGACGGTCACGTTCCTGTTCGGCAGCCTGCACTTCGCGGAAGCTGTCGATCACTTCACGCGGCGGGTCCGCTTTCTCAAGGTTCACACGCACGATGGAGATGCCGGATTCATATTCGTCCAGAATGGCCTGAATACGCTCTTTGGCCCCATCCGCAATCACGCCACGGTCCCGGTTGAGGATCGGCGCCAGGTTCGAGGCAGCGATGATCTCACGCATCACCGATTCCGATACGGCCTGAACCGTCAGACGGGCATCGCGGATGTTGAACAGCAGTTTCGCCGGATCGTTGATGTTCCAGACCACCTGGAAGTCGATATCAACAATGTTGGCGTCCGTGGTCAGCATCAGGCCGGTGTCCTGGCTGGAGCGCGACAAGCCAATGCTTTCGGTCCGTTCCGAGGTCACATTGACCACTTCAGCGGTCACAAAGGGCCAGGGGGCGAAGTTCAGACCGGGATTGCCGGTTGAGGAGTATTCACCGAGGAACAGTTCAACCGACTGCTCTTCCGGTTTCACAGTGTAGAAGCTGGAAAACGCCCAAAGCGCCACAGCTGCCAGACCGGCCAGCACAAAGGTGCCTTTGGGCAGGCCCTGCCCACCGCCGGCGCCGCCGCCACGCTGATTGCCGCCGCCATCGCGACCGCCCATCAGCACTTTCAGCTGTTCCTGGCCTTTTTTGACCAGTTCATCCAGATCGGGGACCTGCGGACCGTCGTCCTGCGGGCCACGGCCACCGCCGTTGTTGCCGCCCCCATTGTTGCGACCACCGCCGCCGTTATTTCCGCCGCCGCCCCAAGGGCCGCCAGAATTGCCTGACATGGGCTATGCTACCTCTCTACATTGTCACCGATTGCACGGTTGATAACAAACCTGTGCAATCGGCAGGAAATTTCAAGCTTTATGCCGTGCGCGTCGGCGCTTTCATAGTGACGATTTCTTCCGACATGGTCGGGTGCACCGCAACGGTACGGTCGAAATCCTCTTTTGTGGCGCCCATTTTGACCGCGATGCCGGCCAGTTGGATCATCTCACCGGCCCCCGGCGCGACGATGTGACAGCCCAGCACCACACGGGTGTCCGCGCAGACAATCAGCTTCATCATCACCCGCGCATCGCTGCCGGCAAAGAGCGACCGCATCGGACGGAACGAGGTGCTGTAAACCTCAATCGGTCCTTTGTCGCGCGCGTCTTCCTCGCTCAGACCCACAGTGCCCATTTCCGGCTGGGTGAAAATCGCGGTCGGGATCAATTCATGATCTACCGGCGTCGGCTTGCCCTTAAAGACGGTTTCAACAAAGGCCATGCCTTCGCGGATCGCCACCGGGGTCAGGTTCACACGATCGGTCACATCCCCCACTGCATAGATCGAGGGCACAGCGGTCTGGCTGTATTCATCCACCTCAACCTGACCTTTTCGACCCAAATTCACGCCGGCCTCTTCCAGACCCATGTTGTCGGTGTTTGGCACACGACCGGTGGCAAACATCACCTGATCAAAATCATGTTCGCTGCCGTTGGTGGCTTTCACCCGGATCTTATCGCCGACCTTCTCCATCGACAGGATGTTGGTGCCCAGATGCAGATCGATGCCGTTCTGGATCATCTCTTCGGCCACCAGACCACGTGCTTCATCGTCAAATCCACGCAGGATCTGAGCACCGCGATAGAATTGGGTGACTTTAACGCCCAAACCGTTCAGCACCCCAGCAAATTCCGACGCGATATAGCCGCCACCGACGATCAGGATCGACCCGGGCAGTTTTTCCAGATGGAAGATATCGTTTGAAGTGATGCCCAGCTCGGCGCCCGGCGTGTCAGGCAAAACCGGACGGCCGCCCATGGCCAGCAGGATATGTTTGGCGGTTTTACGCTCCCCTGTTGACAGTTCAACGGTATGCGCATCCACGACCTTGGCACGGGCATCAAAGGTGTCCACGCCCGAGTTCGCCAGCAGACGGCGATAGATGCCTTCCAGACGGTCCAGCTCTGCGTGCAGTTTGCCTTTGAAATTGTCCCAGCTGAAAGCGCCGGTCGGCATGTCCCAGCCATAGGCGCGCGCCTCTTCGGCCATGCCCGGAAACTCGCTGGCAAAGACCATCAGTTTCTTGGGCACACAGCCGCGAATGACGCAGGTGCCGCCATAGCGGTCTTCCTCGGCCAGCGCCACTTTGGCCCCGGTGTCGCCAGCTGCCACACGGGCCGCACGCACACCACCGGACCCACCGCCGATGACAAAGAGGTCGTAATCAAAGCTCATGTGAGATGTCTTTCCATTCAGAGTTACGGATCGGTGCCAGATGTAAGCGTTGCTGCGGCAAAGTCCAAGTGCTGGCGCTTCACCAATTGGTGTTGCCAGGTTTCATCCAAAATTGGCCAATACAAGCGCACTACGGTCCAGATCCGATCCCGCTCTACCGCGTTCATTTGCGGTGTCGTAACCTTCCGTTCGCACCAACCCCTGGGGTCAGCGCTACATTCATAGTTCACTATACCGAGCTTCGGTTCAAAATAGCGCACATCTTGCCAACCAATGGCATTGGTCTGCCCCGTTCTGTCGCGCAGCTGCAGCCCTGCAACATCGACCCGAACATCAACCCCGCGGCTACCAAAATCGGTCCGCAACTGACGCAGCAATTGTTGTAAGGTCCACAACACCATCGCGAGCACGACCACCAACAACACCAATTCGAACCCGTTGTGCTGGTAACGGCCAACAATAACGTCTGCGATTGCCGGACCTATCGTGACTGAAAAATAGCCACAGAACACAGCCCCAAAAACAAATGTCCCACGATGTTTACGCCAGAGTGGCAGCGTGAGCTCCAAGGTCTCGGGGGCGGCCTGCATGTCAGTCCCCCAGGTCTGAGAACAGGTTTTCGCTTTCCACAAACTCCAGCCGGTCCTCACTCACCGCGTTTTCGTTGATGTCACGCACCTGCACCCGACCGTCGCCGTAGCCGACCACAACCGTATCGCAGATATCAACAAACAGCCCGTTTTCCACCACGCCGGGGATTTGGTTCAGCACCATCCCCACCTGACGCGCATTGCCGATCCGGTTCAGATGCAGGTCCACAATGTGGTTGCCCTCATCGGTGAACAAAGGCGCTGCGCCGTTCATCCGCAGGCTGGTGGTCTGGCCCAGCACATCCAGACTGTCCAGCATCTCCTCAATCAGGGCTTTGGTGGTCTGCCAGCCAAAGGGGATCACCTCCACCGGCAATGGGAAAGCGCCCAGAGTTTCGACCTCTTTGGACACGTCCGAGATCACCACCATCCGGTCACTGGCGGTGGCCACAATCTTTTCCTGCAGCAGCGCAGCGCCGCCGCCCTTGATCAGGTTGAACTCACCATCAAACTCATCCGCGCCATCAATCGTCAGATCCAGCCATTTGGCTTCATCGAGGCTCACCACATCAATGCCCACATCCCGCGCCAGGGCAGCGGTTCGGGCAGAGGTGGGAACGCCGCGGATCTTCAAACCGTCTTCGCGCACCATCTCCCCCAGACAGCGCACCATCCATGCCGCGGTTGAGCCGGTGCCCAGCCCCACGCGCATGCCATCTTCGACATATTCCACAGCCTTTTTGGCCGCCACAAACTTGGCTTTGTCGATCGGCGACAATTCTCCGGACATCAGGCCTCCTCCGTGCTGGGGAATGGGTGCAATTCCCGTCGCTTATAGGTCGAATATGCGCCGCAAGCGAGGGGCAATTCCCATCACCCTGCTGCAAACCAGTGCAAGTTTCGCCTCTGGCTCCGCCATTGCGGGCTTTTGTGTCGCATTTGGGCTGGCAGCGGCGGGGGCTGTCAATAGCTTAGGGGTATGGAACTGCGCAACATCCTCCCCTTTGCGCTGCAGAGCGCGCCGCCCCGGCTTGACCCTCTGCCGCGGCCTTTTCACCGGCTGCGGCAGGCTGGGGCGATGTGCTTGCATTCCTGCCCCGGCATGGTCACCCTGCATCGGACCAAACGCCGGGGGCAAATCCGCCTTCCGTGCTGTACAGACCGCCGCCAACACCCCGGCCGCAAATCCCTCGAAGGAGTGAGCCCGTAAATGTTTCTGTCCGTCTTTGACATGTTCAAGGTGGGGGTCGGCCCCTCGTCCTCTCACACCATGGGGCCCATGGTGGCAGCGGCCCGGTTTCTGGACCAGATGCGCGCCGCCCCTTTTGAACCGCATGGCGTGAAGGCCTCATTGCATGGGTCACTGGCCTTTACCGGTGTTGGCCATGCCACAGATCGCGCAACGATTCTGGGCCTCGCCGGGTTCCTACCCGACACCTACGATCACGACGCCGCCGAAGAGGCATTGGAGGCCATCAACCGCGACCGTCAGGTCTGCCCCGAGGGTCTGCCGCCACTGCGGTTTGATCCCGCACAGGACCTGCGGTTTGATTTCGGTCCGGCCCTCGCTGGTCACGCCAATGGCATGATCCTGATGGCGACTGATGCGCAGGGCGACGTCATTTTGCAGGAAACCTATTATTCGATCGGCGGCGGCTTCGTGATGACCGAGGCGGAGCTGTCCGGTGGCAAAAACACCGAAGAGGGCGCGCCCGTCCCCTACCCGTTCAAAACCGCCGATGAGATGATGGAAATGGCCCGCACCTCGGGCAAGAGCATCGCGCATATGAAACAGGCCAACGAAATCTCACGCGGTGGGCACCAGAACCTGAAACAGGGCATGGCGCGGCTCTGGCAGGTGATGGACAGCTGCATCGAGCGCGGCCTGACCAATGAGGGTGAGCTGCCCGGCGGCCTGCGGGTGAAACGCCGCGCCAAAGGCATTCATGAGGCGCTGCTGGCCGAACGCGGCATGAACCTAACCGCGCCACATACCATCAACGACTGGATCAGCACCTATGCAATGGCGGTGAACGAAGAAAACGCCGCTGGCGGTCAGGTGGTCACTGCACCAACCAATGGCGCCGCCGGGGTTCTGCCGGCTGTGATCCGCTACTGGCTGGATCACGTGCCCGGTGCCTCCACCACCAAGATCGATGAGTTTCTGCTGACCGCCGCCGCTGTGGGGGGGCTGATCAAACACAATGCCTCCATCTCAGGTGCCGAAGCCGGGTGTCAGGCCGAGGTGGGTTCCGCCGCGGCGATGGCCGCTGCCGGGCTCTGCGCCGTGCTGGGGGGCACGGTGGAACAGGTGGAAAACGCCGCTGAAATTGCGCTGGAACATCACCTGGGCATGACCTGCGATCCGGTCAAAGGTCTGGTGCAGGTGCCTTGTATCGAGCGCAACGGCCTGGGCGCGATCAAGGCGGTCTCGGCCGCCTCCCTCGCGCTGCGCGGCACCGGCGACCACTTTGTGCCGCTGGACGCCGCCATTGAGACTATGCGCCAAACCGGCCGTGACATGCATGAGCACTACAAAGAAACCTCACTGGGGGGCCTGGCCGTCAACGTGCCGAACTGCTGACGCCTCAGAAGATTGCTTCCGTCGACGGGGTTACTCCGTCGGCAGGGGCAACCCGTGTTGCCGCAGGAAGCTCAAACGATCCCAGTAGCCGCGCTGGAAAATGATTTTGCCCGCTTGGACATGAAAGAACCCGCAGCCGCGCAGGCCCAGCGGGTCCTTCCATTCAAGGATGGCCCACTCCTGATCCTCAAACAGGTTTTCCACCAGGCATGTCATCTCGGCCTCGGCAAACTCAGCCGCGAACATCGCTTCGATCGCCAAGCGCCCCACTACTGGCTCATTGGCCACCTGATGGTTCACCGCATCCTCAGCGTAGAACGCGCCGATGGTTTTGGCATCCCCTGCGTTAAACGCAGCCACCCAGGCTTGCACCACTTGTTTTGGGGTCATGTCGACCGCCCTCCCGATTATCGCGTTATCCACTTCAACTAGCGTGCTTATCGCCTCAACCCAGCCGCACGTGCTGGGACGATCCGTTCAGTCATTTGCCATCGCCCCATTGCCAATGCACGCGATCCGTGAAACCTCTTGCGCATGACACAAGCCACCACACATGACCGCCCGCTCCTTGGGATCACACTAATGCTGGGCTTTTGCCTCGCCGCACCTTTGGGCGATGCTTTGGCGAAACTGCTCTATGGTGCGCTGCCACTGGGGATGCTGATCCTTGCGCGGTTCCTGTTTCAGGCGGTGATCCTGGCCCCGATGGTGGTCGCGACACATCGGCCCTGGCGGGTACGGGGCCGGGTGCTGCGTCTGGTGGCCTGGCGGACCGTACTGCACATTCTGGGCATCGGCATGATGTTCACCGCCCTTGGCTACCTGCCACTGGCGGATGCGGTGGCGATCGCATTTGTCATGCCCTTCATCATGCTACTGCTTGGTAAATATGTTCTGAACGAACAGGTCGGCCCCCGCCGTCTGATCGCTTGTGTCGTAGGGTTCATCGGCACGTTGCTGGTGATCCAGCCCAGTTTCGCTGCTGTCGGCTGGCCGGCTATGTTGCCGCTGGGTGTGGCCGTTGTCTTTGCCCTGTTCATGCTGGCAACCCGCCAGATTGCCAAACAAACCGATCCTATTAGCCTGCAGGCGGTTTCAGGCACCATCGCAACGGTGGCGCTCCTGCCGCTGATGATCATCGGTCACATGCTGGAATGGCCGGGGCTGCAGTTTGCCATGCCCACCGCGGAGGAGGCCTGGCTGGTTGTTGCGATCGGCTCCGTCGGGACGCTGGCACATCTGATGATGACCTGGTCGCTGCGCTACGCCCCGTCGACCACACTGGCGCCGATGCAATATCTGGAAATCCCCTTTGCCACCGCCATCGGCTGGCTGATCTTTGCGGATCTGCCCAACGGTCTGGCCGCCATTGGCATCCTGATCACGCTGGCTGCCGGCCTCTATATTATTCTGCGCGAGCAGGCCACCCAACGAATGCAGCGCTCAGCCCTGCAACAGACGCCGCCAGCGCCGCCCGCGGCAGAATAACCAGCATCTGCGGCTGATCGAACTGCAGCTGCACAGGCGCGGTCGTCGCGTCAGCCCCCTGAGAGCTAACCTCATTTGAGGTGCCGATCTTGCTGTCCGGGGCAAATTTCAGCCCTTCGATGGGCCAGCGCAGCCCTTCGGAGCGTCCGGTCACAGCCCCCATAGGGAACAGGGACACCAGCATCCCCGCCGGCAGATCCAATTGCAGATGCGGCGGCGCCAGGAAGGTGATCTGCTCCTCCGACAGCAGAATGCAGCGCTGATCAGGCCGGGCCAGCAGCACATGCAGCGCCGCCAGATAATGATCAATCCGGCTGCCATCAAACCCGACGCCCAGAACCAAAGGCGCGGCAATGCTGCGCAACGCCTTGTCAAAATCGGTGCTGTCCTGTTCAGAAATGGCGTGGATCACATCCTGGGGCAGCGCCGCGCGGGTCGCCTCTGACAGGCTGTCAAGGTCGCCGATCACCGCCTCCGGCGACAGCCCAAAGGCCAAAGCATGGTCCGCCCCGCCGTCGGCGCAGATCAATTCTGGCCCGATGGCCAACGCCGCCTGCAACACCTCTTGCGAGACATCTCCAGCCCCCAACAGGGTCACCGGCGCGACCGAATGCACAATCTTGTTCAACATGTGGCAATATCTGCCGTTTTTGGAAGGAGACCACAATATGGTCACAAAATGATACAGTTATTTTCCAAGATTCGTTCACCTTTTGGCGGGATACACTTGGTAAACAGCACCCTTAGACGCGAAACATGTCCCTGTTTTTACGGGCGTCATGGCAGCCAGAGGCAAGGAAAGGCGAGTTTACAATGGTTACGAACAACAAAGTACTGACAGTCTCCTACGGGACGTTTTCCTGCACGCTGGAAGGCTTCGACGACTCTTTTGACACAATGAAGTCCATTGCGGAGTATTTCCGTGATTTGGCCGCCGATGACCGCTATTTCGGCGCCGAGCCCCCGACCCCGGATGCAGAAATGTTGGCCCGGATCGCTGAGCGCGAGATCGCCCGCCAGGTTGTTGCCCGCCAGGATGAGGGCACGATCCACCTGCGCGCCGCCGACAGCGCCGCCCCCGCCACGCCCCCTGCGCCTGCACCAGCTGCCGCAAAAGTTACCACTCCAGCGCCCGCTGCCCCTGTTACCGAACCCGTTACGCCCCCTGCCGCCGAAGCCGCACCCGTTGAAACCACTCCGGCTGTTGCCGCACCGATTGAGGTGGCTGACGATAACACCGACGCACCGGCCAGCGATGACAGCGTTGCCGCCAAACTGCAGCGCATCCGCGCCGTGGTGTCCCGCAACACCGAGGCCGCAGTCCCCAACTACTCCGAGGATCAACACGCCGAGGAATTGACCGGCGATCTGGATGAGGCGCTGGATGGTGCTTTGGATCAGGTGCTTGATGCTGAACTGGCGGCGCCCGCCGCAGAGGTCGAAGCGGAGCTGGAACCCGCGCCAGAGCTGGAGGCAGATGCCGCCGATGCCGAAACGCCTGGCGTGGTCGCCGCGCCGGCAGAGGACGCAGCCGCTGACGAGGCTGCCATCGAAGCCCCTGCAGTGGAGGTTGAAGTTGAGGCAGCAGATCCAGCACCTGCAGACGACGTTCTGGAGGTCGCACCGGTTGAGGAAGCTGCTGCTGACGTTGAAGAGGTTGCCAAAGAGCCTGCCGAAGAAGCGCAATTAGAAGAGATCGAAGCCGAAACCGCTGAGGATGAGCCCGTCGAGGAAATCACCAGCGAAGCCGCCCCATTGGCTGAGCTTGAAGAGGCGCTGGCCGCTGATCCCGCCGGCAGCGACGTAGACGCTGCAGTTCTGGCCGCCGTGGCCGAATTGAGCAACGCGCAAGCCCCTGAAGAGGCTACCGCCGAGCCCGAGGCCGCGTCTGAGATCGAAGAGACCCGGATCGAGGTTTCGGATGAAGCCGCCGAAGAGGCCGAGGATGATTTTGACGCCATCCTTGCTGCGGTGCGGGATGCGGAAAACAACGAAGCCGAAGCCGAAGCCGAAGCCGAAGCCGAAGCCGAAGCCGAAGCCGCAGACGAAGCCGAAGCCGAAGCCGACGCCGAAGCCGAAGCCGAAGCCGAAGCCGAAGCCGAAGCCGAAGCCGAAGCCGAAGCCGAAGCCGAAGCCGAAGCCGAAGCCGAAGCCGAAGCCGAAGCCGAAGCCGAAGCCGAAGAAA
>Ga0189287_100083_pt1 | contig 96013 bp, 89 predicted proteins | sample UW86minimetaG_FD_130319 | JGI IMG/M metagenome (GOLD analysis project Ga0189287, IMG submission 130319) | Marine microbial communities from the Costa Rica Dome - UW86 mini metaG | ecosystem: Environmental > Aquatic > Marine > Oceanic > Photic zone | place: Costa Rica: the Eastern Pacific...
ATATGTGTAAATGACAAGGAGCAGTTCCCAATACTCGACATCGTGGGCGAATTTGTAGAGAAAGGTCGTGCGCTGCCTGCTTGCCAGGCGCTGCAACTCGCGTTTCGCCATCAATTTCGTGAAGCATTTTCCCATATCTAATTAATACCAAATTGGGACACTTGCCCCAATGTCTATTTCTCAAAAATAGTATAAAATAATTAGATAAAATAAATGCTTGTAATCTTTCGACCGGCTCAATCCTTCGATATCATGTCTGGAGAAAATTGCAATTTGGAAATATGGATACCTCGGTGGTTACAAGAGATAGATTTTATCTCGATCTGAGATTTCTAGTATCGCAAGGGTCTACCGTCGTCGCGATGCGTTGCGGAGTATTCAAGCCTGAGCCTGTGTCCCTGACGGGCAAGACAGCTGCCTGGCTACCGGGGTCCGAGATCGGGTGGGTTCGATCTTCAGAATCGCGCTTGCATCCCCGGTGTTGGGCCGCCCGAGGGCGGATGCTTCTGGCTTCGGCGTGAATGTGGGGCGGGTGGCGCCACCGGGATCCTGCGGTTTGACCGCGTTGACGAGCCAGTGCGCGACCAGGCTGCGATTGGACCGGATATGCATGGCGGACCCAAGTGTCTTGATTTTTGGGAAGAAGAGTGTCGTTCAAAATCCATGTCGCTTTCAACAATCGTAAAACTTCATTTTCTTGTCCGGCAGTCACTGTTTACAAATGAAACGAAATGATCCATATTTTGAGACTTGATCTGCCGTGGAGCCTTGGATGGCCTATGAAACTCTCATGACCTTGCGTCACCTGCGCTGCGCGATGAAACACGTTGCAAGCCAAATGGGTTTGTCGGATTTGAATGAAGCCGAGTTGGATGCGTTGGCGGCCATAGGGGCGCTGGTCGAGAAAGAGCCGACGTTCCAGGCGTGTCAGATAGCCGAACATGAAAACATGTGCGGCGTGTCGCGCACGTCGAAATATCGTGCTGTGAAGTCGTTGGAAAGTCGGGGGGTCATCTCGCGTGTCTGCCTGAACGGCAAGCGTGCACTTGTCTTGAATTCGGATTTTTTCGTTGCGCCTGCCAGCGCGCAGAGCTCTGGACAATCGCGGAATCAGGGCGACGCGAACGCGTGCAACAAGTGAACCGGGCACCGCATTTCCGCGACGATCCGGGGGTCAGGTTTTTTGCGAAACGCTGTCCTGTCCGAGGCTTTGGTTGCACTGCGCAATCCAGGCGAGGTGGTCTTCCAATTCCTTGCGCAGCGCGTCACTGAGCGTCAGGGTCTTGCGGCTTTTCTTGGCGGATGGACACACGATGAGATGCCCGTCTGCTATGCGATCTTTCACGAATTGCGCCATGGTGAGGCGTGTTTTCCGTGATGTCTGCAGCTGTGAGATGTAGTCGGAAATTCCGTAATTGGGATTTCCATCCAGTCTGTAAACAATCAACAAAAACTCCCATACAGCCGGTGCCGAGGAGAAATACTTGAGAAGCTTGCTATGATGCTTCTGAGCTATGCGCTCGAGTTCGACATCAATGTAAAGTTTCTGAAGGTCAGACTGTTCCATAAAGGGATAGGCTAAAGCGTTTGCGTTTTCGATGTTAGCTATCTTTGGTCAGTGATGAAATCGATTGGATCGGCATCATTTGCGGGGATTGGGGCGTTGTAGCAGGAAAGCGTCGCGGGTCCTGGGGCGATCTGCTGATCCGGCCGCGTCCAGCGCAGAGGCTGCGCGGCCATCGCGGTTGAGCTGAGAAAATGTCTCAAAAAAATACATAAAAAATAGACATAAAAGCCCAAATTGAATTGATCCTGCCAACAATGCTTCAAGAAGCCCATCGTAGCAGGCTCGGGATGCATCTTCGATGCAGGTTGGAGCAGTGGTTTTTCAGGTGGGCGGCGCAAGGCCGTGTCATGCCTCGGAGCACTGTGCCCAGTCCCTGAGCAACCAATGGAGCAGGATCATTGGAGGGACCGTCCAAGCCCAATTCGTGTTTGCGTCATGCGCTTGGGTTTCGTGGTTTCCCGTTCCCGTTGGTGGCCCGGCGCGTGACGCCGAATGCTGCCCGATCCGACCGCCGGTCTTGGTCTGGCGCGGCTGCCGATCAGGGGCCGCGCGGCAAGGTGGCGTGGCTTAATCCTTATTTTCCGGGCGGAGTTCAACGCATGGTCAACCGTCATCATGTGCTTTTGCTGGGTGCATTTGTTCTGTCTGCATGTGCGGATACGTCGCCCAAGCTGGATGATCTGGATGACGAGATCGTTGTCCGGTTGGCCACGGGAGACATGGTGGCGCAACCGGTTGACACGCTGCAAGCACCTGTCGACTTGACCAAGGGCTTCAAGGCGGCGGTGCGGGAGGCGCTTGAGAAAAACCCCGGGTACCGGGCAGCGATGAAGCTGGAAGAGGAGGCCGCAACGTCGATCGATGTTGCCGCCAGTGGCCAGCGTCCACAGATCACCGGTGACTCCACGCTTGGCGCGATCCACGAAGGCGATCCCGTCTCGGATACGACGGCGGGCGTTGCAGGCGGACTGACCCTGTCGCAATTGATCTATGATGGTGGTGGCACGCTTGGGTCCATCAATCGCGCGACGGCAGATGCGGTCGCAGCCCGCGCCGAGCGCCTGGATCAGGGCAATACGATCGCCTTCGAGGCCGCCCGTGCCTGGATCGATGTCTGGCAGTATCGTCAGCGTCTGGTCTGGCTGGGCACCAAGACCTCGGAGATGGATGCGGTCGTTTCCCAGATCGAGCGCATGGCGTCGAATGGCATGCTGGATCGGGCCGCGCTGGACAGTGCCAAGCGCCAGATCGTGGACATCTCGCTTGAGCGGGCGACCCTGGAGGGCCAGTTCGACGACGCAAGGTCCCGGTTCGAGCGGTATTTCGGCGTGGCGCCGTCTTCGGTTCAACAACCGGAAAAGATCATGACGGGCCAGATGGCGCGTCTGCGGGCAACGGATTGGAAGACAGCGCCGCGCCTGCGCCGCAGTGCGGCCGAGCTTGTGTCGGCGAAAGGTGCGCTGGCAGAGGCGGAAGCGGCGTTCAAACCTCGGGTGAGTTTGCAGACGGGCGTCATGTCGCCGATGAACAGCGATGATACGACGGATGTGACCGCCGGCTTTCGGGTGGAATATACCTTTGGGGATGGCGGCCGCCGGAAAGCACAGCTCGAGGCTGCAACGGCGCGTGTGGACGCGTTGGAGGCGAGACTTGCCGATGAGCAACGGGATGCCGAAGCGCAAATGCGGGCCGCGCTTGATCGGCTGACATCGATCGAACAGTCGATGCCTCTCTTGAAGCAGAAGATCACCTTGAGCGCGTCCGAGGCGAAAACGGCACGGTCGCAGATCGCCACGGGGCAATCCAACTTGCGCAACCTGGTGGAGGCGGAGGTCGAGAATTACCGCGCGCGTGACCAGGAGATACGCATGCAAGCGGAACTGCGTCTGTTGTTGCTGGAAATCGCCGCACGCTCAGGGACGCTTTCAAAACTCATTGGCGCCTCAGATTGAGGCAGACCGCCTTTTGTTGAGTCTGCGTGAACCGACCAGGAGGTGGAATGACCTTGTCCTCGAAGAATATTGACATCGCTTATGGCGACGCCGAGCGCGCGCGGACGCAAGACATGGGGATAAGGGAGATCGAGCGCGATCCGGGGGATCCCGAGGCCGAGCACGCGCCGTCCGGGGAACGCCCGGAAGATCCGGGCGCGCACCAGGAGCAAGACCAGCCGCTTGTCTTGTGTGTGCAGCATATCCTGTCGCGGTCGGGGATGGCCTTTTCCGAAGGTGCCGTGCGTGATTTGCCGGAATTGACAAGCGAAGTCTTCGATCCGAAGGCGGCAGTGTCCGCGCTGATGCATGTCGGCTTTGACGCGAATTTCGGAGAGATGCCTGTCCAGAAGTTGCGCGAGGGACATTTGCCCGCGATCGGTTTTACCAAGGCGGGCGATCCGGTGGTGATCCGCAGTATTGCGTCGTCGGGCCAAGCCGAGCTTTGGGACCCGCGAACCGGTGATGTGCAGTCCGTGGCTGCAAGCGAATTGACGGACCGGCTGAACCCCTATTTCGTCCTTGCGCGTCCGCGCCACAAGGCAATGGCGAAACGCGGTCGGAACGATTGGTTCTGGGGGTCGTTCGCGCAAAGCAAATGGCTTTACCTGCAGGTCATCGCCGCGGCGGGATTGACCAACTTCCTGGGACTGTCGACGTCTCTGTTCATCATGGTCGTCTATGACAGGGTGGTGCCGAACGAGGCGATGGAATCCCTGATCGCCCTGACGATCGGTGTGCTCGTGGCCTTGAGTTTCGATTTCATCATCAAGACGCTGCGGGCCCAATTCGTCGACCGGGCCGGCAAGCGCGCCGATCTGAGAATGTCGCGATTGATCTTCGACAAGATACTGAACATGCGGCTTGATCGAAACCGCCGCAAGGCCGGTGCGTTGGCCAGTATCGTCAGAGAGTTCGACACGCTGCGCGAGTTCTTCACCTCGGCGACACTGGTCGCGATCGTCGATCTGCCGTTCATCTTCTTCTTCATTTGGGTGATTTCCCTTATTTCAGGGCCTTTGGCGCTGGTGCCACTTATTGCGGTGCCGTTGGTGATCCTGAGCGGTCTGGTGATCCAGCCGTTTCTTGCACGGATCTCGGAAGGGTCCCTGGAAAGCAACATGTCCAAGCAGGCCGTGCTGGTCGAAACGCTGAACGGGTTGGAAACCGTGCAAGCCACGGGGTCGGGCAGATTGATGCGAAAACGCTTCGAAGAGGCGGCGAGTGCACAATCCGATCTCGGCCTGAAAAACCGGATGTTATCGCAGTTTGCCATAAACGCGGCGGCGTCCATTCAGCAGCTGGCGCAGGTCGCGACGATTTTCTACGGCGTGTTCCTCATCCAGGATGGCACGATCACGATGGGGGCCTTGATCGCGGCAGTGATCCTGGGCGGCAGAACGCTGGCACCCCTGTCACAACTGGCGTCCGCGATGTCGCGGGCCAACGGCGCACGCCAGGCGTTCCGGTCCTTGTCCGGCGTCATGCAGGAAGACGAGGGCGACGTGGCAGCGGACCAGCCGCGTCTGAGCCGGCCCTACCTGAGTGGAAGTGTCGAACTCAAGAACGTCTCCTACACGTTCCCTGGCGCAAAAGAGCCCGTCATCCGGAATTTGTCGCTGAAAATCCCGGCCGGTCAGAAAGTCGCGATCCTAGGCAAGATGGGATCCGGCAAATCCACCCTGGCAAGGTTGATCTCGGGTTTGGCGGAGCCGACCGAGGGCGCGATCATGCTGGATGGTGTGGACCTGCGCCAGATCGACAGATCCGACGTTCGGCGAAACCTGGGCGTGATGCTGCAGGAGACGTGGCTGTTTTCGGGGTCGGTCAAGGAAAATCTCCAGATGGGGTTCTTCGAGTATGATGATGCGCATCTGTTGAAGATCGCCGAGGTTTCCGGTGTCGACGATTTCGTGGCGCGGCACCCGCAAGGCTATGACATGCAGCTCAAGGAGCGCGGTGAGGGGCTGTCCGGGGGGCAGCGTCAATCCATCAATCTTGCGCGGGCGCTTTTGCATGACCCCAATCTGCTTGTGCTGGACGAACCCACGAGTTCCATGGACACGGCCACCGAGAAAGCCGTTCTCGACCGCCTCAAGGCCTGGTCCAGAGATCGCACTCTGGTGATGATCACCCATCGCAACACCCTTCTGGAGCTGGCGGACCGGGTGCTGGTTCTCGACAAGGGGGTGGTGCTTGCGGACACGACACCCGAACAGATCAAGGCGGGGCGGTAGGACTGGCATGTCGGATATTGATTTCAAGACCTTGTCACGGGATATGGCGGGCCACGAAGGCATCAGCGGCTCGGCCGTTCTGGTGACGATCGCGGCCCTGATCGCGGCGCTGTTTTTCTGGGCCTCTTATGCCGAGCTTGACAATGTGACGCGCGGGGAAGGCCGGATCGTCTCGTCGGTTCAGAACCAGATGATCCAGGCCGCCGAAGGCGGGGTGATCCTGCGCCGTTACGTGTCCGAGAACACGCATGTCGAGACGGACCAGATCCTTTTCGAGCTCGATCCCATAGATGCCAGCAGCGAATTGAACCGCACGGCAAAGCGCATGGCCTCTCTCAACATCAAGGAAGCCCGTCTGCGCGCCGAAATCAGCGGAGAGCCCTTTGTTCTGGAGGCTGGGTTGCGCAGCCAGGCGCCAACGGTCGCTTTGACGGAAGAGAGCCTGTTTGCGGCACGCAAGGCCGAACTGGCCGGCACGATCTCGGTGCTTGAGCAGCGCAAACAGCAGCGTATGCAGGATTTCCAGGCGGCGGAAGCGGGCGCGACGACGGCACAACGGACCATGGCCCTTCTGGAAGAGGAGATCCAGGTCGTGGAGCCGCTGGTGCGGGACAACATCGCGCCGGCGACAAGGTTGCTGGAATTGCAGCGCCAGTTCGAGCAGGCGCGGGGGGACCGGGATCGGTCGCGGGTTGCGATGGACCAGGCGACATCGGGGATCCAGGAACTCGAGAATGAAATCGTGAACGCGCGGGACGCCTATACCCTGACGGCCATGGAGGAGTTGAATGGCGCGGTGGCGGAAAAATCCGAGCTGCAGGAAGCGATGCCGCGGCTGGAAGAGCGGGTCAGCCGGACGGTGATCAGGGCGCCCATGCCCGGGATCATCAACCGCCTGAATTTCCGCACGCCGGGCGGTTACGTGAATACCGGCGACGTGGTTCTCGAACTTGTGCCGACCGGAGAGGCGCTTGTGATCGAGGCGAAGATCGCGCCCAAGGATATCTCGAACATCCGGCCCGAGGATTCAGTCCGCATCCGATTTTCCGCTTATGATTCAGCGAAGTACGGCACCGTGGACGGGCGCGTTCTGAGGATCAGCCCGGATGCGATCGTGGACCAGCAGAACGAGGGGCTGAGCCATTACCTGATCGATGTCGCCATCGAGGGAGACCTGAAGGTGGAGGGCGAGCCGGTGACACTCATGCCGGGGATGACCGCCACCGTGGATGTCCTGTCGGGCAAGCGGACGGTGCTGGAATACATATGGCAACCGGTGGCCAAGGTGCAGGAGCTGGCGCTGCGCGACTAGGGTGCGGGGCCGGTCACCCGAATCGGGGTTAATGCGCTGAAAATCATGGAAAAAGGGCCTTCGGCATCGCGTCGGTATCACGTCGGTATCGCGTCGGTGCGGGATCGGTGCCGGGGCCGGGGTTAACGCGGCGCGCGCCGCGTTGCGGGTGGCGCGGATGCCTTGCCGGTCCTGACGGGCCGTCGCGGTTGGGGATCGGTGTGGCGGATGGGGAGTGGTGGGCTGTCGAGTGGCGGGTGGATGTGCAGCGTCGACAGCCATATGGCTGTCTAAAATGTATAATTTTTCCGTTATAAAAGTCTCACGCCCCGCCAAAAGGGGAAATAATGAGAGCCTCCAACATTAGAAGGCTCTCAGCAGTTTACGTGTCAATAGTCCGCAAAGTAATTGGCTCTATGACTGGGATTTAAGATGCGTTGGTCAGTAACTCGGTTATTTGTGCCGATTGTCCAGACCGATCTGCCAGCGGATCATGTCGCCGATCAGTGGGAAGATATCGTTGTGTTTGGCACCAAAGCGCATCAATCCGTCCTGATAGGAACCTGGATCGCGATTTGCCACATCGTCTTCAGGCAAGTAGTGAATCAACTCCGCCACGTTATTTGAAATGCGCTCACGTTCGGCTAGCTCGTAGAAGCGCCATACAGGGTTTGAGTGAGAAAAATCAATATCACGCAAGCCCTCAAGTAGCTTTTCATATTGCTGATCCCCGTCTTCAGGGCGGCGGCGATTGAATTTGAAGTCGTAGACAAGTTTGGCGATAGCCTTAAGAACGACAGGCTGCGCGAGGATAGTCTTTTCCTTCGCCCTTTCTTCACCAAAGCCGTCGAGATCGGTAACAACCTCCCACATTCTAAGGATAGCATCTTGTCGAGGTTCGATAATCGCAGGTGTTGCTCCTCCGACGTTCCCCTTGTTCATGAACGCAATTGCGTTGACCGAAACGAGGTCCTTGAGCGCAAGTGTTCCTTTGTCGTCAGACCAGTTCCTCGGCTCTTTGTCCGTTACTTGAACCAAACCAGAAGCCACGATTTCGTTCTTAATGAAATGGGTAATCGGATTAGAGCTGTCGAACTCCAAGGCGAGCGACCGATCGACGCGTTTGCCGAGTTGGTTCAAATCGTGGAAAAGCTGTCGTTCTTGGTCCACGGAAAGACCCAGATGTACCTCTACTGAGATTGTAGCAAAGCTACGCATGGTTGAATAGACTTCTTCCCATACCAGAGCCTCGACTTCCGAGACTTCATCACCCTTTCGTGGGAAAAGTACAGGCGACTTTGCAGGATATTTACCCGTGCTGCGCACCTGTTTGAGGAACTGCACCACGGAGTTTGCCGCCTCTCTTCTGTGCTGCCCATCAATTACCCAAAGGACATGTTTCTGTGCGAGGAAGACCTTGAATGCCGCAGTCTCCCCATCCGCAACGAGACGCTTACCACCTATATCGGAGCCTCCAGGCGCTACGCCGCGAATGGAACAAACGATTGGCTGCAGCGAAAAGTAGGGCTGCGATCCCATCTCGTGAAGGATTTCGTCAAAAACAGCAGGAACATCTTTTTTCTGATTTATTCGGCGCAATTTTGCCGCAGAGACTAGGCCCTTCAGCATGTAAATAGCAAGCTTCTGTGCGTGTGACGCGTCCAACCTCCTTTGCGCTACTGGCCCAGCATCCGGGTGGTTTGCAACGTCCGACATCTCATAGAATTCCATGAATGGGATCGAAAGCGTAAATACGCGATGGCCGAGATTGTGTCCGATAAAAACGTTCAGTGGCCGTTCACTCACACCACCTGAGCTATCAAGTGCGTCCAAACCTTGAAGTTCCGAGCTGAGCGGTGTCGGCAAATCATTTGTGCTTATGTTCATTGGGTCCTCCTTTTCCTGGTTACGCAGAAAGAAATACATAATTGATCTACAAATTCAATACCAGGATTGCTGATTAATAAAAAAATAACGAATAATAAAGTATCCAGGGTAATTCACGGTGTAATTTAAAAAAGTATAAAGTGACGCCCAATCAATGAAGATCGTCCTCGCAGGCGGAGTATGTACCAGTCGATTGAATTCAAAGAGATGGATAGTGGCGTTATTTACAGCCATAGGATTGGTCAGCCGGCATACGTAATGGCTGCACGTATTGTGCATTTTTTCGCCTTTGAGTAGTAAAAGAACCCGTAAACAAATGGGGCACCTCTCTACACCTATGCGCGCGAAATGGTCTCCGACATGGTCTACGGCTCCTGGCAGTTGTTAAAAGCTGGAGCGAAAACAATGAGTTAGCTAATGAGGTGGTACCCGCGGCCGGACTCGAACCGGCACGGCCTTGCGGCCTGGAGATTTTAAGTCTCCTGTGTCTACCATTCCACCACGCGGGCCCCGGGCGCGGACAATATCGGTTCGGTGGCGGGTGTAAAGCGCTGTCAGAGCTCTTGTTCGGCGGCTTCGAGAACCGGCAGCAGGTGGCGTTCGCCAAGCCAGGGGTTCATGGCAAGCGCCTTGCGCAGGTCAAGCACCGCCTCGGCCTTGCGTTCAAGCGCCGACAGGGTCAGCGCGCGGCCCGTGATCGCCGCCACATGGCGCGGCGACAGGGCGATCGCACGGTCGAGATCGGGCAGGGCCGCCGAGAAATCCTCGCGCAGGAAATGAATGAATGCGCGCTGGTTGTAGCCTTCGGCGTAATCCGGGCAGTAGGCGACCAGGGCCTCGAACGCCTTCATCGCGCCGTCGTAATCATAGATGTTGCGGCGCGACATGCCTTCGTCCAGCAACTCCTGCGCGTAGGCGTCGGGGGCGTCGGACCAGAGCGCCCACATCTCGTTCGAGAGCTGGCGGCCGGCGGGTTCGTCCTCGGCGGCTTGGGCTGCGCGGATCAGCTCGGTCAGGGCGGCGGAATGGTCCGGCGCGGGCGGGCAGGCCCCGTCCTGGGCAAGGGCGCCCGAAGGGGCGAGCAGGCAAAGGGCCAGGGCAAGGCTGGAGGCGACACGGATTTTCATGAGCGTATTAAATGACGCGCCCGCGCCCGTGGTCAAATGATATCTGACAGGGCGTTTTCCTTCACCGCCTGCATCGCCACATAGGTCGAGGTGTTGGAGACATGCGGCAGCGTCGAGATATGTTCGGCCAGGACCCGGCGGTAATCGGACATGTTCTGGGTGCGCACCTTCATCAGGTAATCGAAATTTCCGGCGATCAGGTGGACCTGTTCGATTTCGGGCACACGGGCCACGGCGGCGTTGAATTCGGCGAGGGCGGCCTCGCGGGTGTCCTGCAGGCGGACCTCGACGAAACTGACGTGATCGAGGCCGAGGCGGATCGGATCGAACAGCGCGCGGTAGCCGGTGATCACGCCATCGGCCTCGAGCCGGCGGAGGCGGGCCTGGGTCGGTGATTTCGAAAGTCCGATCCTGCGCGCCAGATCCGTGATACTGATACGACCATCCACGGCGAGAACGCTGAGAATCGACCGGTCGAAGCGGTCCAGTTCCATGTAGTCGTTTTTCATGAAGAACCCTCGTTAATTTACCCGTTTTGCGTCGTCGTTCTGTAGTATTCAGGAAAAATGACTTATCGCAGAGTGATATGTTGGGTCAATCCACTTGGAAGGACTTGCCATGCCCTATGACAGCGATCTGCGTCGTGCCATCGACCTTGCCACCTATGCCGACGAGGCCGCCACGATCGAGCGGCTGACCGAGATCGCCGCCCTGTCGGAGACGGACCGCGCGAAGATCTGCGAAATGGGCGCGCAGCTGGTGCGTGATATTCGCGGGCAGTCCAGCCCGGGGCTGATGGAGGTCTTTCTGGCGGAATATGGCCTGTCGACCGATGAGGGCATCGCGCTGATGTGCCTGGCCGAGGCGCTGCTGCGGGTGCCGGATGCGGAAACCATCGACGCGCTGATCGAGGACAAGATCGCGCCGTCGGACTGGGGCAAGCACATGGGGCATTCGGCCTCGCCGCTGGTCAATGCCTCGACCTGGGCGCTGATGCTGACGGGCAAGGTGCTCAAGGATGAGGACCCCGGGATCGTGGGGCACCTGCGCGGTGCCGTGCGCCGCCTGGGCGAGCCGGTGATTCGCACGGCCGTGGGCCGGGCCATGAAGGAGATGGGCCGCCAGTTCGTGCTGGGGGAAACCATCCAGGCGGCGATGAAGCGCGCGGCGGAGATGGAGAAGAAGGGGTATTCCTATTCCTATGACATGCTGGGCGAGGCGGCCCGCACCGATGCGGATGCCACGCGCTATCACCTGAGCTATTCGCGGGCGATCACCGCGATTGCCGATGCCTGCACCAATGCCGATATCCGCGACAATCCGGGTATTTCCGTCAAGCTGTCGGCGCTGCATCCCCGCTATGAGGTGGCGCAGCGAGACCAGGTGATGGATGTGCTGGTGCCGCGCCTGCGCAGCCTGGCGCTGTTGGCGAAATCGGCACGCATGGGGCTGAATATCGACGCCGAGGAGGCCGACCGGCTGTCATTGTCGCTGGATGTGATCGAGACCGTGCTGAGCGAGCCGGCGCTGGCCGGTTGGGACGGGTTCGGCGTGGTGGTGCAGGCCTATGGGCAGCGCGCGGCCTATGTGCTGGATTACCTGCATGACCTGGCCACGCGGCTGGATCGGCGGATCATGGTGCGGCTGGTCAAGGGCGCCTATTGGGATACCGAGATCAAGCTGGCCCAGGTCGAGGGGGTCGAGGGGTTCCCTGTCTTCACCTCGAAGGCGGCGACCGACATTTCCTATATCGCCAATGCGCGCAAGCTGCTCGGGATGACCGACCGGATTTATCCGCAATTCGCCACGCATAACGCGCATACCGCCGAGGCGATCCTGTACATGGCCGAGGACAAGACGAGTTTCGAGTTCCAGCGGCTGCACGGGATGGGCGAGGCGCTGCACGACATCATCCTGCAAGCCGAGGGCACGCGCTGTCGGATCTATGCGCCGGTGGGTGCGCATCGCGACCTGCTGGCCTACCTGGTGCGGCGGCTGTTGGAGAACGGGGCCAATTCCAGTTTCGTGAACCAGATCGTCGACGAGGATGTACCCCCCGAAACCGTGGCCCGGGATCCGTTCGAGGCGCTGAGGGATCCGCAGCCGTCTTTGTCGACCGGCCCGGACCTGTTCCAGCCCGAGCGGCGCAATTCGATGGGGTTCGACCTCAAGCACCAGCCGACGCTTGACCGGATCGAGGCGGCACGCGGCCCGTTCGCCAAGCACAGCTGGGCGGTGACGCCGATCCTTGCCGGCAAGGCCGCGCCGAAAGCGCCCGAGCCGGTGATCAACCCGGCCGATCCCGCCGACAGCCCCGGCACGGTGGCCTGCGCCAGCCCGGCGGATGTGGAGACCGCGCTGGCGGCGGCCAAGCCCTGGGATGCGCCGGTGGCGACACGGGCCGAGGTGCTGAACCGGGTGGCCGACCTTTACGAGGAGAATTACGGCGAGCTTTTTGCGGCGATCCATCGCGAGGCCGGGAAATCGGTGATGGATGCGGTGGCCGAGCTGCGCGAGGCGGTGGATTTCCTGCGCTATTACGCGGCCAATGCGCCCGAGGGCGAGGCCGTGGGCACCTTCACCTGCATCAGCCCGTGGAACTTTCCGCTGGCGATCTTCACCGGCCAGATCAGTGCGGCGCTGGCGGCGGGCAACGCGGTGTTGTCCAAGCCCGCCGAGCAGACGCCGATCATCTCGGCGCTGGCGGTGCGGTTGATGCACAAGGCGGGTGTGCCCGAGACCGCGCTGCAGCTGTTGCCCGGTGCGGGTGATGTGGGCGCGGCGCTGACATCCGATCCCCGGGTGGACGGGGTGGCCTTTACCGGCTCGACCGAGACGGCGCTGAAGATCCGCGCCGCGATGGCCGAACACCTGACGCCCGGCGCGCCGCTTATCGCCGAGACGGGCGGGCTGAACGCGATGATCGTGGATTCGACGGCGTTGCCGGAGCAGGCGGTGCAGGCGATCGTTGAATCGGCCTTCCAGTCGGCTGGCCAGAGATGCTCGGCGCTGCGGTGCCTTTATGTGCAGGAGGATATCGCCAAGCCGTTCACCGAGATGCTGACCGGGGCGATGGATGCGCTGTGCATCGGGATGCCGTGGTCCCTGTCGACGGATGTCGGCCCCGTCATCGACGAGGAGGCCAAGCGCGGGATCGATGCGCATATCCAGCAGGCCCGCGCCGAAGGCCGCCTGATCCACGAGCTGAAGACCCCCAACGCGGGCACATATGTGGCCCCCACCCTGATCCGTGTGGGCGGTATCGACGAGATGGAGCGCGAGATTTTCGGCCCCGTTCTGCATCTGGCGACCTTCAAGGCCAACGAGCTGGACAAGGTGATCGACACGATCAACGCCACGGGCTACGGGCTGACCTTCGGGTTGCAGACGCGGATCGATGACCGGGTGCAGCATGTCACAGACCGGATCAAGGCCGGCAACATGTATGTCAACCGCAACCAGATCGGCGCGATCGTCGGCTCTCAGCCCTTTGGCGGCGAGGGCATGTCGGGCACCGGTCCCAAGGCGGGGGGGCCGAACTATCTGCCCCGCTTCAAGCGCCGGGCGGCACAGTCCTGCGCCGAAGCGTGGCCGAGGGACATGTCGGCCAAGGACCTGCGGAGCGCGCTGGATTATGCCAATACCCGCACGGCCGAGCGCCGCGAGGCGCTGGTGATGCCCGGCCCGACAGGAGAATCGAACCGCCTGACCACGCATACGCGCGACGCGGTTCTGTGCCTTGGGCCGGGGGCGCAAGCCGCAGCGGCACAGGCCCATGCGGTGCGCAAGCTGGGCGGGATCGCCGTCGAGGCCACGGGCCATGTCCCCTGCGAGACGCTGCGCACGGTCGCGGGTATTTCCGGCGTGCTTTACTGGGGCGAGGATGACGCGACGGCGCGCGCCTATGCACGGGCGCTGAGCGAACGGGCCGGGCCGATCCTGCCGTTGATCAGCGGGATGCCGGATGTGGGCCACGTGCTGCACGAGCGGCATGTCTGCGTGGACACCACGGCGGCGGGCGGCAATGCCGCGCTTCTGGGGGGTATGGCCTGAGCGGCCAGCGCCTTGGACGCGCAGGCGGGAGACCCGGATGAACGGCCCGCGCCCTGGAACGGCGCGGGCCGTCGCGTCATTCGGTCCGCCAAGCGCGCTGCGCGCTTGACCTCGGGTCGGGTGCGCGCCAACTATCCAGCATGTTTCCGATCCGTGATCACAACCCGTCGCGGCACACGCCGTTCGTCACCTATGCGTTGATCGCGATCAACGTTGTGGTGTTCCTGAGCTATTGGCCGCTGTTTGCCGATCCGCGGGAGTTGAACCTGTTTTTCTACGAATGGGCGCTGGTGCCCGCGCTGGTCAGTGAACAGGGCACATGGTCCACGATGGCCACGTCGATGTTCCTGCATGGCGGGTGGATGCATCTTGCGGGCAACATGCTGTTCCTGTGGATTTTCGGGGACAACCTGGAAGACGAGATGGGGCATGTGGGCTATCTTGCCTTCTACTTGGCCTCGGGGATCGGGGCGGCGGCGGCGCATATGATCTCGGCGCCTTACAGCCCGGTGCCGACGGTGGGCGCGTCGGGGGCCATTGCGGGCGTGATGGGGGGCTACCTGCTGATGTTTCCCAAGGCGCGGGTGGATGTGCTTTTGTTTTTCGTCTTCATCATCAGGATCATCCCCGTGCCGGCCTGGATCATGCTGTGCCTGTGGTTCGGCCTGCAGCTGTTCAGCAGTATCGGCGCCGATCCGATGGCGGGCGGCGTGGCCTATTGGGCGCATGCGGGCGGTTTCATGATCGGCATGGTCCTGACGGTGCCGCTGTTCCTGCGGCGCGGCGGGCCGCGTTTCTGGCGAAGCACCGACGGGCATCCGCCGCACCCCGAGGCGAGCTATACCTATCGCCGCACGGATATTCCCCGCGTCAGGCGTCGCCGGTAAGCCCGGCACGGGCCGGGGCGGGTGTTTCCCGGCCCGGCTTTGGCATGCGGATCAGTCGCGGGTGCCCGAGAAGCGGGTTTCCCATTCGGCGCGCTGCTCATCGGTGATCTTGGTGAACAGCACCTCGGGGACGCTGAAGGCGTGGCCCGGTGCGAGCTGCGCCAGGGCCTGGGCCACGTCATCGGGCCAGCCGGTGTCGGTGGTGTGCATGGCACCCAGCATCGTGTCGGAGGCGTCGGGGATGAAGGGCGCGGAGAGCACCGCGTAAAGCCGGATCAGGTTGAGCGCGAGGCGGATTTGCGCGGCGGCCTGTTCGGGGTCTTCCTTGAAGGTGGACCAAGGTGCTGCCTCTTGCAGGTATTCGTTGCCCGCCACCCAGATCGCGCGCAATTCCTGCGAGGCCTTGCGGACCTCGATCGCGTCCATATGGGCCTGGTAGGTGCGGATGCGGTCGGCAAGCTCGGTGATCAGCGCGTTTTCGCGGGCGCCCATCTGGCCGCCTTCGGGCACGGTTTCGCCGAATTTCGAGCGGCAGAACTTGGTCACGCGGCTGACGAAATTGCCCAGGACATCGGCCAGGTCCTTGTTGACCGATTGCTGGAAATTCTCCCAGGTGAATTCGGAATCCGAGCTTTCGGGCGCATGGCTGAGCAGCCACCAGCGCCAGTAATCGGCGGGCAGGATATCCAGCGCCTGGTCCATGAACACGCCGCGTCCCTGGCTGGTGCTGAACTGGCCACCGTCATAATTGAGGTAGTTGAAGGACTTGATGTAATCCACCAGCTTCCAGTCCTCGCCGGAACCGAGGATCGTGGCGGGGAAGCTGAGCGTGTGGAAGGGCACGTTGTCCTTGCCCATGAACTGGGTGTAGCGGACATCCTGGGCGCCGTGTTCGGTGCGCCACCAGCGTTCCCACGCGGTGTCGTCCAGCGAATGCGCCTCGGCCCATTCGGCGGCGCAGGCGATGTATTCGATGGGCGCGTCGAACCAGACATAGAACACCTTGCCATCCATGCCGGGCCAGTCCTGATCGCCGCGCTTGACGGGAATGCCCCAGTCGAGATCGCGGGTGATCCCGCGATCCTGAAGCCCGTCGCCATCGTTGAGCCATTTGCGGGCGATCGAGGTGGTCAGGATCGGCCAGTCTGTCTTGGAGTCGATCCATTCGGAAAGCTGGTCGCGCATCTGGGACTGGCGCAGGTAGAGATGCGTGGTCTCGCGCACCTCGAGGTCGGTGGAGCCGGAAATCGCCGAGCGCGGGTCGATAAGGTCGGTGGGATCGAGCTGCTTGGTGCAGTTCTCGCACTGGTCGCCACGGGCCTTGTCATAGCCGCAATTGGGGCAGGTGCCTTCGATGTAGCGGTCGGGCAGGAAGCGGCCATCGGCCTTGGAATAGACCTGTTTCTCGGTGACTTCCTCGATCAGGCCGGCGGCATGCAGGCGGCCTGCGAAATGCTGGGTCAGGCGGTGGTTTTGGGGGCTGGAGGAGCGCCCGAAATGATCGAAGCTGAGGCGGAAGCCCCGGGCCAGGTCGGCTTGCACCTTGTGCATGCGGGCGCAGTACTCGGCCACGGGCTCGCCTGTCTTGGCAGCGGCCAGCTCGGCGGGGGTGCCATGCTCGTCGGTGGCGCAGAGAAACATCACCTCATGGCCGCGGGCGCGCTGGTAGCGGGCATAAAGATCGGCGGGAAGCTGGGAGCCGACGAGGTTTCCCAGGTGCTTGATCCCGTTGATATAGGGGATCGCCGAGGTGATCAGGTGCCGTGCCATGGTGTCGGATGCCCTTCGAATGTTGACGTGTGCCTCGTTTAACGCAGGTCGCCGGGGTATGCCAGCGGGCGTTGCAGGGTGAGGCCCGCGTCCGTCGGGCCCGGGTCAGTCGGGCTCGCGGGTGCGGCCCGTCAGGCGGCCGATCTGGAAGCTGGTGCGCGGTGTCCAGATATACGAGGTGCGGGGCCGGCCCGAGGGGCGCGCGCGCATCCGGATCAGCCCGAAGGCGATCAGGGCCACATGCCCGAGCGCGATCATCCAGAACATCGCCGCAGGCCCGTAGCGGTCGATCAGCGCCGAGGCCAGAAGCGGCGCAGCGATCGCGCCGATGGCATAGAAGAACATCAGCGCCGCCGACAGCTCGACCCGTTCGGAGCTGTCGGCGTAATCATGGGCATGGGCGGCGGCGACCGAATAGATCGGAAAGGTCGTGAGGCCGAAGAAGAACGCTGTGAGGAACACGCCCGAGGAGGTCAGGTCATGGGCAAGGGCGGTGGTGATGCAGCTGAGGATGGCGGCGACCGAGAGCCACAGCATCACCCACCGGCGGTCGAAGCGGTCGGCCAGCCAGCCCACGGGGTATTGCGCGAGCGCCCCGCCCAGCACGAAAGCGGCGAGGAACCACGCGATCTGGTCCACGACAAGGCCCACCTGCTGGCCATAGACCGGCCCGACCATGCGGAAGGTGGCACTGGACAGCGCCGCCACGACCACGGCCATGGCCGCCAGCGGCGAGCAGCGCACGGCAAGGCCGGGGCGCAGGCGGGGGGCGGCGGGCGTCTCGGGCTGGCTGACGCGTGTCAGGGTCAGCGGCAGAAGCGAGGCACAGCACAGGATCGCCAGAAGGTTGTAGGACACGTAAGAGGCCGGTTCGAGCACCGAGATCATCATCTGCGCCACGAGGGACGCGCCCATGTCGGCCACCCGGTAGACGCCCATCGTGCGGCCCCGCGTCTCGTTGGTGACCTTGGCCTGAAGCCATGCCTCGATCACCGTGTAGCACCCCGCCACGCACAGCCCCGAGGCCACACGCATCACCGCCCAGGCATAGGGATCGACCACGATCATGTGCATGAGCAGCCCGATCGCACCGGTGGCGGTGAAGGCGGCGAAGGCGCGCGAATGGCCCACACTGCCCATCAGGCGCGGCGCCCACCAGCAGCCGATGAAGAAGCCCATGAAATGCGCCGAGCCGAGAAAGCCGATCTGGGCGGTGCTGAAATCCAGGGCCAGTCCCGAGATCGCGTCGAGCGGTGCAACGCCCCCCGTCGACAGTTGCAGAAGGATGACCGAAAGAAACAGGGCGGCAAAGGAGATGAGAAGGCGCATGTCCCGCCCAGAGTGTCAGGCTGGGGGCGGCATGCCTGCGGTTTTTCGACAAATCCGCGTCGTTTTCCGGGGGTGGGGTATTATTTCGTGATCCGCGCCAGGATGCGGATGCCGATCCTGTCGCCCACAAGCCCGGCATAGCCCGTGGCCCCGAAGGCGCTGCGGCTGACGCTGCCGGTCAGCAGCACGGTCAGGTTGTCCCGGTCGCCCGGCTGCGTGCCGCGCTGCCGGTAGAGCCCTGCGTCCAGTGTCACGGCGCGGGTGACGCCGCGCACGGTCAGGTCGCCGGTGATCGTGGCCCCCGACAGATCGCCCGTGATCCGGGTCGAGCGGAAGCGGATCTCGGGGTGGGTGGCGGTGTCCAGAACATTGGCATCGCGCAGGGCCTGGGTGGCGAGGAAAAACCCCGCGCGCGCCTGTGACGCGTCGAGGACTACATCGACACGGCTGGCCGGGACAGTATCGAGATCGAGCCGCATGTCGGCGGATTTGACGGGCATCTGCCCGGTATTGACGGCGTCGCCGATCGTGTAGGTGAACGCCACGGTCGAGCGCGCGACATCCAGCCGGTAGCGCTGTTGTGCCGAGTGGCCCGCGCCGGGGAGCGCAATGGCGCAAAGGGCGAGGGGCCCGAGAATGGCTGAGCGTCGGTTCATGCAGGCACTCTAGCGGGTTTTCGGGCGGGGCGTGTCACATTCGCGTCATGCGCCACCGGCCGGGCGCGCCCGCAAGGTGCCACGCGGCCTGGGGGGCGGTGCGCGCACGCAGGCGCGTCAGGGTCCAGCCACGACTTTCGGGCGCATGCGCGGGCGCCATGTGCCAGCGGGTTTCCACCCCGGCCGCCCCCCCATCCCCGGGCGTGAGGATCAGCCCGAGCGGCACATGCGGCCCGGTCTGCGCGCCGGTTTCGGCGGCCAGGTGCAGCCGGCGCACCGGCGTCATTGAAGGCGCGTCGGGCAGGTCTGCAACGGCCAGGGGGACGGCGCCGCTGCGCAGCACCTCTTCCAGGGTCCAGAGCAGATCCTCGGGGCGGGCGGGGGTCAGGAAGGTGAACCGCCCGGGATCGGCAAAGCCGGTCATCCCGTCGGGGTTCAGCCGATCCCCCAGCCAGGCGGGGGTGATCCAGAAGACCGGCCCGCGCGTCGCCGCTGCCACCAGCATCGCCAATGTGTGCCGCGCCGGACCGCAGGCTTCGTGCAGGCGCGCCAGCGGCAGCGCCATGTCGCCCAGCACGGGCAGGGCAGGGCGCGCGGTGTGGCGGTGGCGATCGAGCAGGTGGGTTGTCATGGGGGAAAGATAGCGTGTTCACCAAATGTTCTCAAGCGCGCAATGCAGGGGACAGGGCACTGGATAGGGGGTGACGCCGGGTCGAAAAGGCGTAAGCTGCGCTGACAGAAGAATAATGCGATGACATGGAAGGAATGACGGATGAAGAGGGTTCCGCTTGGCCGCACCGGGCTTGAGGTAAGCACGTTGTGCCTTGGGTCGATGACCTGGGGCAGCCAGAACACCCCGGAGGAGGGCCATGCCCAGATCGACAGGGCGTTGGACAGGGGCGTCAATTTCATCGACACCGCCGAGATGTACCCGGTCAACCCGACGCTGAAAGAGACCACCGGCCGCACCGAAGAGATCATCGGCCAGTGGTTCGCCAAGTCCGGGCGGCGTAACGAGGTGATCCTGGCCACCAAGCATTCCGGCGAAGGCTTCATGAACGCGCGCGACGGGGCACCGATCAGCTCGGCCACGATCCCCGAAACGGTCGAGGGATCGTTGCGGCGGCTGCAGACCGATCATATCGATCTCTATCAGCTGCATTGGCCGAACCGTGGCAGCTACATGTTTCGCAAGAACTGGAGTTTCGATCCGTCGGGTCAGAACCGGTCCGAGACCATCGCGCATATGGAGGACACACTGGAGGCGCTGCAAAAGCAGGTCGACAAGGGGAATATCCGGCATTTCGGTCTGAGCAACGAAAGCGCATGGGGCACGGCGCAGTGGCTGCGGCTGGCCGAGGCGCATGGCTGGCCGCGCGCGGCGTCGATCCAGAACGAATATTCATTGCTGTGCCGGCTCTATGATACCGATCTGGCGGAACTGAGTGTCAACGAGGATGTGGGATTGCTGGCGTTTTCGCCCCTGGCGGCGGGGCTTTTGAGCGGCAAGTACCAGGGCGGGGCCATGCCCGGCACCTCGCGCATGGCGCTGAATGCCACGCTCGGCGGTCGCGTCAACGCGCGCGCGTTCGACGCGGTGGCGGCCTATCTGCAGATCGCCGAGCGCCACGGCCTGCACCCCGTGGAGATGGCATTGGCCTGGTGCCTGACACGGCCGTTCATGTGCGCGGCGATCTTCGGGGCGACGACGCTGGAGCAGTTGGACATTGCGCTGAACAGTGCCGACCTGGTGCTGTCGGAGGAGGTGCTGGCCGAGATAGAGACCGCCCATCGCGCCCATCCCATGCCGTTCTGAGGGGCTATCGTGCCAGGCTGTGGTGCCAGTGCCGGGGCGGCTAGCCCCCGGCCCGCAAGGAGCGCAGGTGATCGGGCAACTGCCGGGCGGTGACATGGGCTTCGCGCACCAGGTGGTCGAAATGGCCGGTCAGGGCCTGCACCCGTTCGGTGTCGCGGAAGGCCATGTAGGTCTGGCCGATATAGATCACCCCCAGAAGCGGGCCGAAGATGGTGATGGGAGCGGAATAGAGCCGGCGGGCATCGTAGAGATAGATCCGCAGGCGCGGATAAAGCTGTTGTGCGACCTCGAGCAGGCGGTCGACCTGCGCCTCGCGGATATCGCGTGGCAATCCGGCGTAATAGCCTTCCCCGCGCACAAGGCTGTGGATTTCGAACAGCGGCATCGCGATCTCGTAATCGGACTGGGTGCCGCGCATCCATTCGAGCCGGTCTTCGGAGGCGCCGATCGCCTGTTTCGTGCTGCGGCCCAGATGGGGCGCGTATTCCCATTCCAGCATCTCGCGGGTCTTGAGCATGTCCGACAGGCCCGCGGGCACATGGCGGATCTTGTAGCCCGCGGCCTCCTTGTGCCACTGGAAGATCTGTTCATCCACCAGGGCGCGGGGCGCCTGGGTGACCGACATGCTTGTGGCCAGGATATCGGCGGCGGTTTCGGGGCGGTCCGTGAGGCCCAGAAGCCAGTCCGCCGACACGCCAAGCGCACGGGCGCATTCGCCGACCACCTGCGCGTTGGGCAGGCGCGCGCCCTGTCCCTTGAGCAATTGCGAGATCGTCGAGCGATCCACGCCGACGGCCCGGGCCAGCGCGCTTTGACTGCAGCCGCGATCCTCCAGCGCCTTGGTCAGGCGGAGGCGAAAGAGATCGGCCCGGCTGCGCTTGTCGGTTTTTTCCATCATGTGTTTAAAATTATCACGTTTGCAGAAAAATGTTAACCAATTTCAGAATGTTCGACCCTGGCGGGGACGCGTAGCCATGAGGGCAAGTTCAGCATCGGAGGTGTGTGATGGAAACGCGGCGGCGCACGCTTGTGAAGGCGATTGTGTGGAACCTGATGGGGCTTCTCGTGATGTCGCTTGTCGGGTTGGCGATGACCGGATCGGCGGCCATTGGCGGGGCCATGGCGGTGGTGAATACCGTGATCGGGCTGAGCATGTATATCGCCTATGAGCGGGTCTGGTCCCGCATCGGTTGGGGGCGTGTGCAGGGCTGAGGCGGTGGAGAGGCAGACATCGCACCCCCTCCGGTCCCGGGCATGAAAGCAAGCCATGACGCGCTCCGCCGTGACCCCGAGGCATCTGCCGAGGGTGGACCGCGTGCAACGCATTCACAAAACACGGCGTGTCGCGAAAATCTGTGATTCATGTTTTCCGCGAAAGGCTTTAGCTATGCGCCATGGAAGCATGGATCATCTTGTCCGTGGCGGCCGCGGCGTTCCAGACGCTGCGGTTCATGCTGCAAAAACAACTGAGTATCGGCACGCTGTCGGCGGGCGGAGCCACGTTTGCGCGCTTTGCCTATTCGGCGCCGCTGGTGGTGCTGGGGGTCGTGGCCTACGCGATCTGGAGCGGCCAGGCGCTGCCGGAAAGGGGCGGGGCGTTCTGGGCCTATGCGCTGATCGGCGCGCTGATGCAGGTGCTGGCGACATGGTGCGTGGTCGCGTTGTTCGCGGCGCGCAATTTCGCGGTCGGCATCACCTTCAAGAAGACCGAGGTGATCCAGACCGCCCTCGTGGGGCTGCTGGTGCTGGGCGACAGGATCAGCGGGCTGGCGCTGGCGGCGATCGTTCTGGGCCTGATCGGCGTGTTGGTGCTGTCGGACAATGCCGGCCTGCCGGGGCTGAGTATGCGGCGGATGCTGAACCGCGCCGTGGGGCTGGGGCTGGCGTCCGGGGCGTTCTTTGCCATATCGGCGGTGGCCTATCGCGGGGCCACGCTGGAGGTGGCCAGCGACGATCCGCTGTTGCGCGCCGGCGTCACGCTGGCGGTCGTTACCGTGTCGCAGACCATCGGGCTTGGGGCATGGCTGGCATGGCGCGAGGCGGGACAGGTGCGCGCGGTCTGGGGCGCCCGGCGGGTCGCCTTGTGGATGGGCGTCACCAGCATGGGCGGCAGCCTGTGCTGGTTCACGGCGTTCACCTTGCAGAATGCCGCGCTGGTCTTTGCGGTGGGGCAGATCGAGGTGATCTTTTCGCTGCTCGTGTCGTGGCTGGTCTTTCACGAGAAGCTGACGGCGCGCGAGGCGGTCGGGATCACCCTGTTGACCGGCAGTATCCTGGCGCTCGTGCTGTTGGGTTGAGGCGCGCGCGCCGGGTCAGATCCGCGCCATGGGGCTTTTGCCCTGCAGGCGCAGGAACAGGCTTTCCTCGTCGTCATTGCGGAAAAACGGCACCGAAGCGGGTGGGGCCGTGTCCTGCGCGCGGGCGGCGATTTCGGCCAGCACCACCTCGGTGATGAAGGGCAGGTCGAATTCGCGCGCGCGCGACAGCGGCACCCATTGCAGGTGCGAAAGCTCGTCGCTGGCGGCCGAGAAATCATCCAGATCGCCGACAATCGCGCTGGCATCCACCAGGAAGAACCGCGCGTCGAAGCGGCGCGGGCGTCCGGGGGGCGTGATCGCGCGGAACACGAATTGCAGGGCCTCGGCGCTTGGCAGCAGGCCGCGTTCGGCAAAGCCCGTCCAGTCTTCGGGGGGCCGGGCGGGCCAGACACCGGGACGCCCCAGCATGAGGCCTGTTTCCTCCCATAGCTCGCGGATCGCGGCGGCGGCCAGCGCATGCGTCAGGTCAAGGGCGCAATCCTCGGTCAGGCGTTGCGCACACAGTCCGGGCAGGGGGCGGGCCAGGGGCACCGACGCATCGGCGGTATCCACGGCCCCGCCCGGAAAGACGAACTTGTTGGGCATGAAGGCCGCGGTCGCGCCGCGCTGGCCCATCAGGACATGGGGATCGGTGCGGCGATCGCGAAGCGCGATCACCGTGGCCGCATTCCGGATCGCGGATTTGTCTGGCGTGGTCATGTCTGCCCTTTCGTTGCCGAAAGGGGGGTGTCAGGCCGGATCACCGAACCCGTGCATCTGCCGCGCCCATTGGAAGGCGACGATCATCCCTTTCAGTCGGGGCAGAAGATACAGCGAGAGGGTCACGCATCCAACCGCGAAAATGGTGAACAGGACCAGCGGCTCGGGCCGCCAGGCCACGAAAGCGACATGCAGCAGGGGCGCCATCAGGTGACCCACGATCAGGATCGTCAGATAGGCCGGACCGTCATCGGCGCGGTGATGGCTGAAATCCTCGCGGCAGACGGTGCAGGTATCGCGCACCTTGAGGTAGCTCTTGAGAAGCGGACCACTGCCGCAACTGGGGCACTTGCGCCGAAATCCTTTTCGCAGCGCTGGCCATAATTTCCGTTCGTCGCCGTGGTCAAGAGCGTCGTCATACTGGTGATCGTGCTCGTGGTGCTGCGCGCTGGTCATAATAATCCCCAACCAATCAGATCGGGACCATGGGACATTCCGCGAAAGATATGAAGGTGTCAGGTCGTCATTGCGTCGTGATGTCGCAAATGCGGGGGCTTTCCGGGGTTTCCGAGGATCACGCAAGCGTGACCGATTGATGGGTTTCAATGCGACGGAACGCGCCGGCTGATCCGTATGACATGCTGAACCGGCCAGCGTGCCGGTCGCGCGAAGCGTCATAGCAAGGGAGATAAACTGCCATGAAACGCACGTATCTGATCACCGGGGCGGCGACGGCCCTTATCATTGCGACGGCCGGTCTGGGGGGCGCCCAGCAAGGCATGCAGGACGGTATGGGCGGCGGGCATCACGGACCTGCCTTCGAGTTCGAGGAGCTGGATACCGATGGCGATGGCCGGGTCACGCCCGAGGAAATGGCCGCCCAGGCGGAGGCCCGTTTCGGGCTGGCCGATGCGGATGGCGATGGCAAGCTGTCGTCGGAAGAAATGGCCGAAAGGATGCGCGCCCGGATGATGGAGCGCATGGCCCGGCGCGCGGATCGCATGATCGCCCGTCTCGATACCGATGGTGACGGCATGTTGACCATGGAGGAAATGCGCTCGGGTCGTATGGGCCGGATGTTCGAGCGGCACGACACAGACGGGGATGGTGCCATTTCCGAGGCGGAATTCGAGGCCATGTCCAAGATGCGCGCCGAGCGCATGTCGCAAGCCCGCGATGGCAAGGGGCATGGCATGAAAGGCCACCACCGGGACGGGCACGAGATGATGGATCATGGCCATGGTCATGGCAAGGATCGCAAGGGCCATGCCGGCCATGGGGGCGTGAGTGAAATCCATTATCACACGCACCACCACTACTATTCAGGTGACCACGAGCCCATGCGGCGCGGTCAACCCGACTGATCGGGCCCCGTGCGGGACAGGGCCGTGCGTCCGGGCCGGAGGCGGCCCGGGCTTGCCCGCCCGCACCATGGCGCGCATCATGAGGATCGGGGACAGAGGACATGCCACTGGACGCGATGAGCGACATATCGGACGAGGCCCTGCTGGTGTTGTTTGCCAATGGTGACAGGCGGGCGGCGCGGGCCTTGACCCTGCGTCTGACGCCGAGGGTCCTGAACCATGCCCACCGGTTGCTTGGCAATGCCGCCGAGGCCGAGGACGTGGCGCAGGAGGCGATGCTGCGCCTTTGGAAGATCGCGCCGGACTGGCGGCAAGGCGAGGCGCTGGTGACCACCTGGCTCTATCGTGTGGTCGCCAACCTGTGCACCGACAGGCTGCGTCGGGTGCGGCCGGTGACGCTCGAGGCGGCGGCCGAACCGGTGGATCAGTCTGCGGGGCCGGTCGCCCGGTTGCAGGGGGCGGAGCGGACGAACGCGTTGCAGCGCGCGTTGGCGCGGTTGCCGGACCGGCAGCGTCAGGCCATCGTGCTGCGCCACATCGACGAGCTTGGCAATCCGCAGATTGCCGAGATCATGGGGATCGGCGTCGAGGCGGTGGAAAGCCTGCTGGCGCGAGGAAAGCGGGCATTGTCGGCCGATCTGATCGACCGCCGCGAGGAATTGGGGTTTGAAGATGACGAAAGATCATGACGACATCCGGACGTTGGACGACGTCTTCCGGGCCGCGCGCGACGCCCCAATGGAGCCCTCGCCGGAGTTGCTGGCCCGGGTTCTGGCCGATGCCGAGGCCGTGGGGGCGGCGCTGCGGCCGGTCCGCAATGAGGCCGGACCGCCGCGCGCCGACCGTCTGCGCGACGTGTTTCGCGCGCTTGGCGGATGGCCTGCGATGACCGGGCTTGCCGCCGCAACGGTTGCCGGTATCTGGATCGGGCTGAGCCCGCCCGCTGGCCTGCAGGCCGGTCTTTCGGCGCCGGATGCCGCCTATATTGTCGACCTGGCCCCGGGGGCCGTGGTCGATCCGGCCTGGGAGGCGTTGTGATGGCGCAGAAAACCAAGGGTAACACTGGCGACGGTACCGGGATGTCAGGTGCGATGCGCGGCCTTCTGGTGGGGTCGCTGGCCCTGAACCTCGTGGTGATCGGGGCGGTTGCGGGCCTGCTGATCTCGGGTGGGGGATGGCATGGCAGGCATCATGCGCCGGGGATCGCTGCGGCGGGCGGGCCATTGACACGTGCACTGGACGCGCAGGACAGGCGCGCGATCGCCCGCCAGATGCGCGACGCGTATCGGGACGGAAGGCCCGGTCGCGCCGAACAGCGCGCGGCCTTCGATGCGCTGATCGCGGATCTGCGCAAGACACCGTTCGAGCGCGCCGATGTCGCGGCGCATATGGCCCGCATGCGCGGCATGCTTGTCGGGCGGCTGGAACTGGCCCAGGGGCTTTTGCTGGATCGGCTTGACGGCATGACTCCCGACGAGCGGGCCGCCTTCGCCGACCGGCTGGAGGCCGGCTGGCAGCAGCGCCACGACAGGTGAGGGCCCGCGCGACACCCGGCGCCGCGCCGGGTCAGGCTGCGGGGCGACGGCTGAAGGTGACGGTGTTGCGCCCCTCGGATTTCGAGCCGTAAAGGGCGCGATCGGCCTCGTCCAGAAGGGTCTCGACCCGTGGTATTTTGCTATCGGGGCGGGGGTGCCCCAAAGTGGCGCCGATGCTTATGGTGACGTTCAGCGGGGCTTCGCTTGACATGACGTGGACCGGGTTGCGCCGCACCGCCGCGCAGAGACGCCGCGCCATACGGCTGGCCTGGTAGCGGCCGGCATCTGGCATCACGATCAGGAATTCCTCGCCGCCGATGCGGGCGATCATGTCCTTTTCACGCAGGTTGGATTTCAACAATCGCGCGATCTGGCTGAGCACGGCATCGCCTGCGGCATGCCCATGTTGATCGTTGATCCGCTTGAAGTGATCCAGATCGGCGACCATCACCGCAAAGCCGCGCCCGGTCCGCGCCGTCTCGTCGATCAGGCGGGTCATGAAGGGCAACGCATAACGGCGGTTGTACAGCCCGGTCAGGGGATCGATCACCGCCGCCTGCAGCCCGGACTGAAGCTGCTGGCGCATGGCTTCCGCCTTTTGGGCACGGTCGAGTTGCCGGTCCAGCCGCAAGAGAAGCTCGCGCGTGTCGGCTGTCTCGAAGATCACGTCATCGGCCCCGATATCCAGCAACCCCGGCAGCAGGGCGGATGCCTGCGGCGGCAGCATGGCGATGATCGGCCGCTTGCGGCTGTGCGGTGAGGCCCCCAGCCGGGCGATCAGGTCCACCGTCGCGTCGGGCCTGTCGGGACAGACCCGGAGCAGGTAGAGATCGGGCACGGCCTCGTCGCGGGGCGTCACGAGTGCGCTTTCGGGGTCAAGCGGTTTCACCGTGTAGTGGCGCAACCGGTCCAGCTGTGCCGCAAGCGCCCCTGCATCGCTGCGGCCTTGCGCGACAAGCCCGATGGTCCGGCTGCGGTCGAAGCTGGGCGCGCTTTCGGAAAACCCGAGCGCCGTGGCCGTGCCGGCATGTACCCGCAGATCGCGCGCACGCTGATGTTGCCGCAAGAGGTTGCGCAGCCGCGCCAGGAGCATGTTTTCGTCCACCGGCTTTACCAGCACCTCGTCGGCCCCGGCCTGCAGCGCATCGAGGCGCGCCTGGTGATGCGCGCTGTGCAGGAACATGATCACCGGCGCCGCCTCGAGCCCATCGCGGGATTTGATCCGCTGCACGAAATCATGGGCGTCCATATCCTTGAGCGTGGGGGCGCAAATCACCAGGTCGGGGCTTTCGCGGATGGCGAGCGCCAGCCCCTCGTCGCCGGTGCAGGCCTGTATGACGTCATAATAGGCGGCCGATAGCTTGACCTTCAGGACGATCCTGTTGGTTGCAAGCTCATCCACGATGAGAATTTTGCCTGACATTGGAGGGTGCCTTTCGGACTTGCTCTTTTTGTGACCATGACTATCCCTGTGAGTGGTTAAGAAAACCTTTCCGGGATTTAATCAATTTGACGATCACGCAGGATACCGCCGAAACAATCGCCTTGCGCTGCCTGGGGTGGTTGGCTGGCAATGACGAGCTTTTGCCCGTTTTCATGGGGGCAACGGGCGTGTCCGAGGCCGATTTGCGCGAAAATGCGCAAGATACCGAATTCCTGGGATCGGTTCTGGATTTCATCTTGATGGACGATGCCTGGGTTGTGCAGTGCTGCGACGCCCTGGGATTGGCGAACGATCTGCCGATGCGGGCCCGCGCGGCGCTTCCGGGCGGGCAGCAGGTGAACTGGACATGAACGCTGGCAGCCAGGCGATCGCAAGAAAGATTGACGGTGCCATCTTCGACAAGGACGGCACCCTGTTCGATTTCAACGCGACATGGAATGTCTGGGCGATCGACACGATTCGGGACCTGTCCGGCGGCGCGCCCGAGGTCATGGCCCGGATTGCCCGAGAAATCGATTTCGATCTGCAAGCCGGCTGTTTCAATCCGCAAAGCCCGGTGATCGCCGGCACCAACCGCGAGGCCGCCGAGTGCGTGGGCCGCGCCCTTCCGGGACGCAGTATCGAAGATATCGAGCGCATCCTGATGCTCAGCGCCGCCGAAGCCCCGCTGGCGCCCGCAGTGCCGCTGGCGGCCTTCCTCGATGGGCTTTCGGCGCAGGGCATCGCCCTTGGCGTGATGACCAACGACACGGAGTACGGCGCCCGTAGCCATCTGCGCAGTGCCGGCGTCGACGATCGTTTCGATTTCATTGCAGGGTTCGATTCGGGTCACGGGGCCAAGCCCGCGCCCGGTCCGCTTCTGGCCTTTGCGCGCCATGTCGGGCTTGCGGTGGACCGCATCGTGATGGTCGGTGACAGCACGCATGACCTGTTGGCCGGGCGGGCTGCCGGGATGCAGACGGTGGGCGTTCTGACCGGTCTTGCCACGCGGGACGATCTTGCCCCGTTGGCGGATGCCGTGCTGCCGGATATCGGCCATCTGCCGGCATGGATGGTGGCATGACCCGCCACCCGATGTTCGGCCTGGCGCTGGCGGTCTTCGGAACCCTGGTGCTGACGCCCGACACGATGTTCATGCGGTGGTCGGGGATGGGCGGGTTTGAAATGGTGGCCTGGCGCGGCCTGCTGATGGGCACGGCCATGCTGATGATCTGGGCCGTTCTCAGTCGTGACCGGCGCGGCGACCTTCTGATGCTGGGTTCCGGGTTCGGTCTGACCATCGTGGTCTGCCAGTTCTTCAACGCGACCCTGTTCGGGCTTGGCGTGTCTATGGCGCCGGTTGCCGTGGTGCTGTTCGGGCTGGCCACGGTGCCTGTGTTCTCGGCGATCCTGGCCTGGCTGATCCTGGGCGAGCCGACGCGCCGGGCGACCTGGGTCACCATCGCGGCGGTGATGACCGGGATCGGGATCGCGGTTTTCAGCGGCGACAAGGGGCAGATCGGGCTGGACCGCAATTCGCTTTACGGTGCGTTGTTCGGGCTTGGCACGGCGCTGGTTCTGGCCCTCAACTTCGTGGTGATGCGCCGCCGTCCGCAACTGCCGATCCTGCTGGTGATCGGGGTGGGGGCCCTTCTTGCGGGGGGCAGCGCGATGGGTGTCGCGGGCGGACCACAGGCGATGATGACCGGGACTGTCTGGGCGATCGCGGTCACGGGCCTTGTGATCCTGCCGGTGTCGTTCTTCACGCTCTCGCTGGCCTCGCGTTATACGCATGCGTCGAATGTGAGCCTGCTGTTGTTGCTGGAAACGGTGCTTGGTCCGGTCTGGGTCTGGGCGGGGACGGGGGAAGCGCCCACGCCGATGATGATCCTGGGCGGCGCGATCGTCGTGGGCAGCCTGGCGCTGTACATCCTGTGGACCGGTCGCCGTCCCGAGGCGCGGGTTCGGACGACCTGAACGCGGCGCAAGCCCGGGTCACGGAACGCCGTTTGTCAAAAACGACAGCATCAGTCGCAAAGCGGCAAACGCAGTGCCCTGCGCGGTGGTTCCATGATCCCGAACCGCAAAGGGGGTCACGACCATGGCAGAAGCTTTGAGACGCAGGCGGCGTGCGGGCGGACGGGCGGGCAATGCCGAGCGCCGCGGAACCGCCGTGATCGAGCAGATGCCATGGGCGCCCCCGGTCAATATCGATCGTCCGGTGGAGCCGCTGGACGAGGCCGGCATCGCCGCGATCCACGAGGGCGCGATGCGGATCCTCGAAGAGATCGGGGTCGAGTTCCTGAACCCGGAGGCGTTGGAGATCCTGCGCGGCTCCGGGGGCTGCACCATCACCGGCGAGAATGTGCGGATGGGCCGTGACTTTGTCATGGAGATGATCGCAAAGGCGCCGCGCGAGTGGACGATCACCCCTCGCAACCCGGCAAGGCAGCTGGCCATCGGGGGCCGCAACATGGTGTTCGGCAATGTCTCGTCACCGCCGAACTACTGGGATATGGCCGTTGGACGCAAGGTCGCGGGCAATCGCGAGATGTGCCGCAACCTTTTGAAACTGAGCCAGTATTTCAATTGCGTGCATTTCATCGGCGGCTATCCGGTCGAGCCTCAGGACATCCATGCCAGCGTGCGGCATCTGGACGTGCTCTATGACAAGCTGACCCTGACCGACAAGGTGGCGCATGCCTATTGCCTGGGCCGCGAGCGGGTCGAGGACGTGATGGAGATGGTGCGCATCGCCGCCGGTCTGAGCGATGCCGAGTTCGAGGCGCGCCCGCATATGTACACCAACATCAATTCCACCTCGCCGCTCAAGCATGACATGCCCATGCTGGATGGCTGGATGCGCGTGGCGCGGCGCAACCAGGGGCTGGTGGTCACGCCGTTCACACTGGCCGGGGCGATGGCGCCGGTGACCATGTCGGGGGCGGTGGCGCTTAGTCTGGCGGAGGCGTTGTGCGCGGTGGTGCTGGCGCAGATCGTGAGGCCGGGGGCGTGTTGCGCAATCGGGACGTTCACCTCGAACGTGGATATGAAGACCGGGGCGCCGGCCTTCGGGACGCCGGAATACATGCGCGCCACGCAGATGACGGGGCAGTTGGCGCGGTTCTACGGGCTGCCGATGCGGGCCAGTGGCGTCTGTGCCGCCAATGTGCCGGACGGGCAGGCGATGTGGGAGACCTCGAACAGCCTGTGGTCGGCGGTGCAGTCGGGGGCGAACATGGTCTACCACGCGGCCGGGTGGCTGGAGGGCGGACTGATCGCCAGCCCCGAAAAATTCGTGATGGATTGCGAAATTCTACAGCATATTCAACGCTATATGGATCCATCCCTGACGGCCACAGGGCCTGAGGAAATCGCGCTCGAGGCGGTGCGGGAGGTGGGCGACCAGGGCCATTACTTCGGCATTCAGCACACCCAGGATCGCTATACCACGGCCTTCTATCAACCCTTCCTGAGCGACTGGAGCAACTACGAGGCATGGGAGGCGGCGGGCGCTGTCTGGACGCCGCAAAGGGCGCATCAGGTCTTCCAGGACATCATCGCGGGCTTCGAGGCGCCGCCGATGGATGCGGCCATCCACGAGGAGCTTGCGGCCTTCGTGGAGCGGCGCAAGGCCGAGGGCGGGGCGCCCACGGATTTCTGAAAAACGGGCGTCGGTATCACGTCGGTATCACGTCGGTATTGCGTCGGTCTCGGTTCGGTACATAAGGGCGCCTCAGACGGGGCCGGAGGGCCGGTCCAGAAAGCGCCGGCAGAGCCGGTCCACCAGCGCGTAGGTCAGCAGGGTGAACACCGCCAGCGCGATGGTGGTGGCGAACATCAGGTCCACCTTCACCCGGCCAAGCGCCAGCAGGATCAGGTAGCCCAGGCCGCGCGACGCGCCGACCCATTCGCTGATGATCACCCCGATCGGCGCATAGACCGCCGCCAGCCGCAGGCCCGAGGCCAGGCCCGGCAGCGCCGAGGGAATGCGGATATGCCACATGATGCGCGCGGGCCGCGCGCCCATCACGCGCGCCAGATCGAGCCAGGCGGCGGGCGGGCGCATCAGCGCATCGAAGAAGGCCGAAGTGACCGGGAAATAGATGATGAGCAGCGCCATGATGACCTTGGGCCATATGCCATAGCCCAGCCACAGGGTCAGGATCGGGGCCAGCACGAAAACCGGGATCGCCTGGCTGAACACCATCATGGGCCGCAAGAGCGCCTGCGCCAGGGGAGAGGCCGCGAGGCTAATGGCCGACAGCGCCCCCAGCCCCGCGCCGAGCACCAGCCCCAGAAGGATCTGCCCCACCGTATAGACCGAATGGTGTGCGATCTGGGCGCGCGCGGTCCAGAGCGTTTCGGCCACATCGAGGGGGCCGGGCAGGATATAGGGCGGCGGCGCCGCGACGAGGATCACCGCCTGCCAGAGGGCCAGCCCGAAGAGGGCCGAGCCGACAGGGGATATCCAGCGCTTCATGGGTCGGGATACCCGGCCTGCGCCGCGTCGAAAAAGCGCCGTTCCAGCCGCACCGCGAGGGTGAAGGTGTCTTCCACCGCGCGGCGCTGATCGGCGTCGAGCGTCTGCCATGCGGTGTCGAGCTGGCTGCGCAGATAGGCGACGACCCCTTCGAACCCCGCGCCGCAATGCAGGGTGATCCATTCGCCGAACCAGAACGGCAGATCGGCGGCCTTGTCGGCATGGGGCGTGGCCCAATCGAGATAGATCCATTCCGCGACCACCAGAACCGCAAGCATCTGTTCATAGCGCCCCGAGCGCGCGGCGCGGGCCATGAGGGCCTGGAACTCGGCGGTGACGGGGGCCGCCTGTGCCGGCGGGTCGGTGCGCCCGCCAAGGGTTTCGATGGCGCGCAGGAAATAGGTGTTTTCAGGCCCCGAGATCAGCCCGAGAAACTGTGCGGCGGGGATCGCATCGGGCAGGCTGGGCGCATGGGCGATGGCCGAGGCCAGCAGGCGCACGAAGCCTTCGATGAACAGGTGATCCTGTTGCAGGTAGCCGAGCATGAGGTCCTGCGACAGGGTGCCGTCGGCCAGGGCGTCGGTGAAGGGATGGGTGGTGGCGGCCTGCCAGTCGTCGGCGGCCAGCGCGCGCAGGTGGTCGGTGGGGCGCATCGGGATCTCCTTGGCTGTCTTCGGGCGGGGTCAGGCCGCGCTGTCGCGCAACCGGGTGAGCAGGGCGGCCTGTGCCGTGAGGGTGGCGGGATCGTCGATGGCGCGCGGCGGCGCGCCGGGTGGCGGGGTCACAGGGGTCAGCCGGTCGGGCGCCATGATCAGGATCGTCTCGCCCATGCGGGCGGCCTCGGCGGGGTCATGGGTGACCATCAGGACGGTGCGCCCGGCCAGAAGGTCACAGGCCAGTTCCTGCATCTGCGACCGGGTGCGCGCATCGAGCGCTGAGAACGGCTCGTCCAGCAGCACGATGGCGCGATCCTCCATCAGGGTCCGGGCGAGGGCGACGCGCTGGCGCTGCCCGCCCGAAAGCTGGCCGGGGCGTTTATGGGCATGATCGGCCAGCCCCACCCGGTCCAGCACGTCGCGGGCGCGCGCATGATCGGGCGGCGTGCCGCGCAGGCGCGCGCCGAGCAGGGTGTTTTCGGTCGCGTCGAGCCAGGGCATCAGGAGATCGTTCTGCGCCATCAGCGCCATCCGCCCGGCAAGGGGCCGGCCATCGGAGGCCGAGATCGTCCCGTCGAAGCGGGTCACGTCATCCAGCCCCGCGATCAGCCGCAACAGCGTGGTCTTGCCGACGCCCGACGGCCCCAGAAGGCAGGTCCAGCGCCCGGCATCCGCGTCAAGCGTCAGCGGGCCGAACACATGCTCGGGGCCGATATGGGCCGTCCCCGACAGGTGCAGCGCCGGCGCTGTCATTCGGCCAGCCCCATGTCCCAGAAGCCCACCTCGAGCCGGGTCGCGGTGGTGAAGCGCGCGCAGAGCGAGGACCAGCGCGGCGCGTCGCGGGGGGCATCGCCAAGCCGCCGGGCCACCGCCGCATCGATCAGCGCGCCGACATCATGGCAGACCTGCTGGTATTCGGAGCCGCCATAGGTGGCGATCCAGTCGGCATAGGTCTGCGATGTGGCGGTGTCGGCCAGACGCGCGCCGATCTCGCCATAGCCCAGGACGCAAGGGGCGAGGGCGGCAAGCAGATCGAGGAAATCCCCCGAATGGCCGGCATCGAGCACGTAGCGGGTATAGGCGATGTTGGCGGGCTGTTCCTGGGCCGCGAAGAGATCGGCTTCGGTGAGGCCGGCCTCGGCGCAGGTGCGCACATGCAAAGCGATCTCGTCATTGATGAGCGCGTTGACCGTGCCTGCGGCCAGCCGCATCTCGTCCACGGTGTCGGCCTTGGTCACCGCCAGCGCCCAGGCCCGGGAGAAGTGGATCAGGAAGATGTAATCCTGCACGAGATATTTCAGGAAGGCCGTACGCGGCAGGCTGCCGGTGCGCAGCCCTTCGACGAAGGCGTGGCGTGCATAGGCGGGCCAGTGATCGCCCGCCGCCGCGCGCCACAGCGGGAAGGTGACGCCGTAGCTCATTGGTCTGCCGACGGATCGAGGGCCAGGTCCGAGACCGGGCGGATCGTGTCGATCAGGCCCGAGGCCTGCAGGAACGCCTCGAACGTGCGGTAGCGGCCATGATCGAGCGCGGCGGGGCGCAGCGCGAAGCGCGGCAGCGTGTCGGCCCAGGCCATTTCATTGAGCCGGTCCTGAAGGTCGACCGAGGTGCCGGAAAAGATCTGCCAGCTGTCTTCGGGATGGTTGATGATATATTGCGTGGCCTTTTCGGTGGCGCGCAGGAAGCGGGCGACGGCGTCCATGTCGACAGTGTCGGGATTGGCGACATAGATCAGCTCGTCATAGGTGGGCACGCCCATTTCCTCGATATACATGCAGCGGCCTTCGACCTCTTCGATTTCCATCTGGTTGAGTTCGAAATTGCGGTAGGCGCCGATCACCGCGTCCACCTGGCCCGACATCAGCGAGGGCGAGAGCGACCAGTTGACGTTGATCAGCTCGATATCGTTCATGGTCAGCCCGGCATCGCGCAGGAGTGCGGTGAGCAGCGCCTCTTCGACGCCGGCGACGGAAAAGCCGATCTTGCCGCCCTTGAGGTCGGCGATGGTGTCGATCGGGCCGTCCTCGAGCACGAGAAGGCAGTTGAGCGGGCTGGCGACCAGCGTGCCGACGCGGCGCAGGGGCAGGCCCTGGGCGATCTGCAGGTGAAGCTGCGGCTGGTACGAGATCGCAAGGTCGGTCTGGCCTGCGGCGGCCATCTTGGGCGGCGCGGAGGGATCGGCGGGGGCGATCACCTCGACCTCGAGGTTTTCGTCGGCGAAATAGCCGCGTTCCTGAGCCACGATGATCGGGCCGTGATTGGGGTTCACGAACCAGTCGAGCACAAGCGTCAGCTTGTCCTGCGCGAGGGCGGGCGTGGCAAGCAGGAGGCCTGCGGCGAGGGCGATGAAGCGTGTCATGAATGGGGTCCTTGCGAGAGCGCTGTGGTTGGGTGGGGCCGGCCAGCGGATCGCGAAGCGGGACGGCACGACAGCGCCCGGCGCAACGGCCGGCGGGCAAGGTGACGGGTATGTGTCATCTGCATCTGCGCTTCCTTTCGTGCCGGTCCCGGGGTGAAGGAAGAGCGGTGCGCGCAAGCGCCCAATGCCATCTCCGTTCCCTCCGCCGGTGCTGACCGGATCAGGTTCGATGGGTTGGTCTGCGACCTCTCAGCCCCGGACAAGCGGAGCACCCCAACGGATGAAGCATGTGTAACAAGCCCTGCGCCCGGCGGCAAGCGGGCCGCGTCACCGGCGATGAATTTCATGTCAATTGTATATGTTGAGGGGGTTTTAACCCGGATGCGCGATCCTGCGGCGGTCGAAGAACGGAGCCTGGCATGCAGGGATTGGTCAACCGCGCGGTGGAACGCTTCGTGCGCGATACATATGGGCGCAGCACATGGCTTGCGATCATGCGCGAGCTGGACCTGGGGTTTTCCGAGTTCGAGGCGATGCTGACCTATGACCCCGCCCTGACGCCGCGCCTGCTGACGGCGGTGGCGGCGGCGCTGGAGCGGCCGGAGGCGGATATCCTCGAGGATATCGGCACCTATCTGGTGTCGCATCCCAATGTCGCGGCGGTGCGGCGGTTGTTGCGCTTTGGCGGCGACACGTTCGAGGACCTGCTCTATTCGCTGGAGGATCTGCCGGGCCGCGCCGCGCTGGCGGTGCCGGATCTGCACTTGCCCCCGATGGATGTCGCGGATGAGGGCGGCGGCCTGTTTCACCTGAGCATCGGCAGCAGGGACAGCCCCGGACACGGCTTTGGACATCTTGCCGTCGGGCTGTTCCGGGCCATGGCCGACGATTACGGGGCGCTTGTGGTCTTGCAGCATACCGGCACGCATGCCGGCGCGGAGCAGGTCGAGATCGAATTCCTGAGCGCCGATCACGCCGAGGGGCGCGGGTTTTCGCTGGGGGTGGTCGGGTGATGGATCCCGATACGGCGCGTCCGCCCGAGCCGGCGGTGCTGGATGTCTTGTGCCCGATGCATGCGCGGCTGGATGGGCAGGGGCGGATTGTCCATGCCGGCCCGATGCTGGCCAAGCTGGACGGGCAAGGCAGGCATGACGCGCGTGGCGGGCATGACGCGACTGACGGCAATGCCGCGCATGACGGGAATGCCGCGCATGACGGGAATGCCGGGCTGACGGGGCGCCTGTTCCTGGAGGTGTTCGAGCTGCGGCGCCCTCGGATCGACAGGGATTTCGACGCGCTGATGGGCCGTGATGCGACGCGGCTGCGCCTGCGTCTGCGCCAGCGGCCCGGTATCGGGCTGAAAGGCGTGCTGGTCCCGGTGGAGGGCGGCGCGCTGGTGGACCTGTCCTTCGGGATCGCCCTGCAGGATGCGGTGCGCGCCTTTGCCCTGACAGCCGCCGATTTCGCCGCGACCGACCTTGCCATCGAGATGCTGTACTTGATCGAAGCGAAATCCGTCGCGATGGAGGCGTCACGCAAGCTGAACCTGCGCTTGCAGGGCGCGCGCCTTGCCGCCGAGGAAAAGGCGTTCACCGATACGCTGACCGGGCTTGGCAACCGGCGCGCGCTGGAGCCCGTGCTGACCCGGCTGATCGAGACCGACAGCGCATTCGCGGTGCTGAACCTGGACCTGGATTTCTTCAAGGCGGTCAACGACACGCTGGGGCATGCGGCGGGCGATCATGTGCTGCAACTGGCGGCGCGGATCATGCAGGACGAAACCCGCGAGGGCGACAGGGTGCTGCGGCTTGGTGGGGATGAGTTCGTGATCATCCTGCAAGGGCCGGTGGATCGCGCGCGGCTGGACGAGATCGCCGCCCGCCTGATCGCGCGCTTGCGCGAGCCGATGATCTGGGAGGGCAGGGCGTGCCATGTCTCGGCCAGTATCGGCATGGCGTTGAGCCGGGATTACCCCCCGCTTGCCGCCCCCGCCTTGATCGCGGCGATGATGGAGGATGCCGACCGCGCGCTTTATGCCGCAAAGGCCGCCGGGCGCGGCTGTCACGTGGTGCACGATCCGGGAGCAGAGGGGCGTGACGCCGTGAGGTCCTGACGGTGCGGGTGGCCTGTTGCGGCGTGCAGGCCCGAGGGGCATTCAAGGGATAATCGCCAGAGATATTGGCCAAAGACGCCGCGCAGAGCGGCTGCGCCGGGACGCGGCCCGGAGGGGCCCTGTCATTCCCGGTCCGGTTGCGCGCCTTCGCATTTGAAGCCACCTTGGGGCTGGCGCCTCTTTTCTCTGCCGCGGGGGCCTTGTATCAGTCAGGTCCGCACAGGAGAGGACAGCCGATTTGACCCAGGTCGCAGAGCGCATCGCCCATATCATCGCCACCGAGATCAAGGCCCGCCCCGATCAGGTGAGCGCCACAGTCGCCCTGCTGGACGGGGGCGCGACGGTGCCTTTCGTGGCGCGCTATCGCAAGGAAGCGACCGGCGGGCTTGACGACACGCAGCTGCGGGTGCTGGCCGACAGGCTGGGCTATCTGCGCGAGCTCGAGGCGCGCCGTGCGGTGATCCTCGGCTCGATCAGGGAACAGGGCAAGCTGACCGATGCGTTGGAGCGCAGCATCGCCGGTGCGCTGACCAAGGCCGCGCTTGAAGATATCTACCTGCCGTTCAAGCCCAAGCGGCGCAGCAAGGCGATGATCGCGCGCGAAAACGGGCTGGAGCCGCTGTTGCGCGCCATCCTGCAGGATCGCACGGCCCGGCCCGAGGAGCTGGCTGCCGGATACCTGGGCGAGGCGGTGCCGGATGTCAAAGCCGCGCTGGAGGGTGCGCGCGATATCCTTGTCGAGGAGTTGAGCGAAAACGCCGATCTTCTGGGCCGCTTGCGCCAGTTCATGCAGGAGACCGCGCTGATCACCGCGCGGGTGCAGCCCGGCAAGGAAGAGGCGGGGGTCAAGTTCTCGGATTATTTCGATCACCGCGAGACATGGGCGAGCATCCCGTCGCATCGGGCGCTGGCCATCCTGCGCGCCGCCAAGGAAGAGATCGTGACCGTCGATATCGCCCCCGATCCCGAAACCGACGCGCCGCGCGCGATCGACATGATCGCGGCGACCATCGGCATTGCCGGGGCCGCGCCGGGGGATCTGTGGCTGCGCGAGGTGGCGGGCTGGACCTGGCGGGTCAAGCTGAGCCTGACGATGTATGTGGACCTGATGGGCACGCTGCGCAAACGTGCGCATGACGAAGCGATTGCCGTCTTTGCCCGCAACCTGCGGGATCTCCTGCTGGCCGCCCCGGCGGGGCCGCGCCCGACATTGGGGCTTGATCCCGGCATTCGTACCGGGGTCAAGGCGGCGGTGGTGGATGCCACCGGCAAGCTTCTGGAGACGGCGACGCTTTATCCATTCCAGCCGCGCATGGACGAGGCGGGCGCGCAGGCCGCGATCACCGCGATGATCGCGCGCCACGGGATCGAGCTGATTGCCATCGGCAACGGCACGGCGAGCCGCGAGACCGAAAAGCTGGTCGCCGACACGCTCAAGCGCCTGCCCAAGGGCGGCAAACGCCCGGTGAGCGTGATCGTGTCCGAGGCGGGGGCCTCGGTCTATTCGGCGTCGCAACTGGCGGCCGAGGAATTTCCCGATCTCGACGTGTCGCTGCGCGGCGCGGTGTCGATCGCGCGGCGGCTGCAGGATCCGTTGGCCGAATTGGTGAAGATCACCCCGCAATCGATCGGCGTGGGGCAATACCAGCATGACGTCGATCAGCGCCGCCTGACGCAGGCGCTTGATGCGGTGGTCGAGGATGCGGTGAACGCGGTGGGTGTCGAGCTGAACATGGCCTCGGCGCCGCTTCTGGCGCGGGTCGCCGGTGTGGGCCCGTCGCTGGCCCAGGCGATCGTGGCGCATCGGGATGCCAAGGGGCGGTTCACCTCACGCAAGGCGCTGCTGGAGGTGGCGGGGATGGGGCCGAAGGCCTTCGAGCAATGCGCGGGGTTCCTGCGGCTGCGCGATGGGAGCGAGCCGCTGGATGCCACCTCGGTGCATCCCGAAGCCTATGATGTGGCCCGCCGGATCGTGCAGGCCTATGGCCGCGATATCCGGGCGATCATGGGCGCGCCCGAGGCGCTGCGCGGGGTGTCCGCCGAGGATTTCGTGGATGACCGGTTCGGCCTGCCGACGGTGCGCGATATCCTGACAGAGCTGGAAAAGCCCGGCCGGGACCCGAGGCCCGATTTCGTCACCGCCCGCTTTGCGGACGGGATCGACGACATCAAGGACTTGCGCCCGGGCATGTCGCTGGAGGGGACGGTGACCAATGTGGCGGCGTTCGGGGCTTTCGTGGATATCGGCGTGCATCAGGACGGGCTAGTGCATGTGAGCCAGCTGGCGGACCGGTTCGTCAAGGACCCGCACGAGGTGGTCAAGGCCGGAGACGTGGTAAGGGTGCGGGTGGTCGAGGTGGATGTCGCGCGCAAACGGATCGGGCTGAGCATGCGCAAGGACACTGCCGGGGGGCAGCCCCGCCCGGAGGGGAAGGCGCCCGATGCGCGCAGGCCGCAAAAGCCGCGCCCGGCCAAGACCGGCGCCCGCTCGGCGCCGCAAGACAGTGCACAAGGCGCGCTGGGCGAGGCGTTGCGCCGCGCCATGCGCGACAAGACCTGAAGGGGAGCGGGCAAGGCGATCCGCCGGGTTGCGCGACGTCTTGCACCCGCACCGCATCGCCGGGGCGATCCGGACCTAGAGGACCACCAGTTGTGACTTGCCGTTGGTTTTTGCTTCGTACAAGGCGGTATCGACCAATTGGTATGCCTCGTGCAAATCGTGGTCGCGTGTGACTTCACACAAGCCCAGGGACAGGGTGACGAGTGCATCCCGCGTCACGGAATACTTTTCGATATAATCGACGAAGTCCTGGCAGATAGCTTGTGCACGATCGATATCGGTGAACAGCAAGACGGCGAATTCGTCCCCTCCGATCCGGTAGACCCGGATGTCGATGCCGGCCTTGCGCGCCATCGACATGATGTTGTCGACGACGCGTTCAAGAACCCGGTCGCCCGTCGTGTGCCCGAATTCATCATTCAGTTGCTTGAAGTCGTCGAGATCATAGAGGGCAAGGCATACATGGCTGCCCTTCAGAGATGAGGACTCGAGTGACGCGAGCATGTTCTCGAAAGCGCGCCTGTTGCCTGCGCCCGTCAATGGATCCGTCTCTGCCAATTGCTCGATTTTCTGCAACTCGGCCGTGTTCACGCGAAAGAAGGAATTCACTATGCCCAAGGTGATTGCACTCGCCGCGATCAAGAGCAGAAGTTCGTAGCTTGATCCGTTGGATATCAGAAAAGCGACCGAGACAATCGCGGCAACGAGGCCGGGTACGAGATACGGTCGCGCGGGAAAGAAGAATATGGACGCTATGAGTATGGGAAACAGCCAGACGATATTCATCGCACTGTCTAAAAGCACAAGGGCCGAGATGATGATGGTGGCGCCGGCCAGAAAGAAACTGCCGGTTATGTGGTCCTTGGCGCCGCGTCTGTTCAAGTAGAGGACGATCAAAGACCAACAGAAGACCAGCAGGTCGACCACGACCAATGTGTAAAAGCCGTAGAGGTAATTGACCGGGATCATGACCACTACCAAACCTGAAACAAAGAAAAACTGAACCCGGAAAATATCGAATTTTCGCGTCAAGCTATCTATCCGGTATCCGTTGAGATCATTAGTTTATATTAAGCATTACGGAAGATTTCGACGACAGGCAAGCCAAAGCGAATGCTTGCCCTGCGACATGGCGAGACACCCGGCATATCGCGCGGCTGAACCGGAAATTGTCAGATGTCGAGGCGTCGGATGGACGGGTCACGTCTCCGCGCGAGACGAGTCGCGCCTTCTTGAGCGTTCACGTGCCCGACACTCCTGATGCCGTTCAGTTTGTCGCAGGTGCCAGGTTGAAATAGTCGATCGGGGGCATCGGTTTGCCCAGGTGAAAGCCCTGGCCAAGTTCAACGCCGATCCTTTTCAAGACGTCCAACTCACGATGGTTTTCAATGCCTTCTGCAACCAGTTGAATTTCGGTAATTCTGGCATATTCCACCAGAGCGGACACGAGGGCCTTTTTACGATCATCCTCGTCAATCCCGCTAACGATACTGGCGTCGATCTTGAAAATATCGGGGGTCAGTTCGATCAGCTTTGCAAAACTCGCATACCCGGACCCGAGGTCGTCGATGGCCAGGCGCACGCCGCCTTGCCGGAAAGCTTCGACCGCTTCCCTGAGTTCGACGTAGTTGTGGACCGCGTCATGCTCTGTCAGTTCGATGATGATCCGATAGCCGGATACCGAGTCGATCCAGTCCTTGAACTGCGGCGCGACGATGGTGTCCGCCGAGAAGTTGAACGAAAAGAAGTACTCTTTCTCAGGTATTTGCAATTTCGAAAGAGCGTTTTTGATGACTGTGATTTCGAGCGTTTCAAGCAGACCGACGCATGAGGCCTGTTCAAACCATTCATTCGGAGCCATCCGAGGCTCCTGATTGAACCGGGTCAATACCTCGAAGCCAACAATGGTCTTGTCCTCCAACCGAGTTATCGGTTGCATCATTGTTTGAAACAGGCCGTCATCGATGATCTGCTGAATATCGGCCTCCTGGTGGTCCATGTCAGCCGAGCGCTGCTCCAGGTTTTCGATGTGCCGCGCTACGAAATCAGCGAAAAGCTTTACCAGCTGCACGTCCCTTTGGTTCAATTCCGGCACGACTTTGTAGGAAAAGCCACAAATCGAGCCGAAGATACGTCCGTCGGACAAGCAGATTGGCACACTCAGGTGGGTACGTATCTTCAAACGGTTCACTTCCTCGATATCGGGGACCTTGGTATTGGTTTCGACATCGTGGATCAGGGCCGGCAACTTGCCGTCTGCGACGCGCTTGCAATAGCTCTTTTCGATTGCGATGCGGTCGCTGGTTTCAAACGGTGGGGGCGTGATGCTTTCACAAGCCTCCACCACTTCGAACGTTTGATAATCCCGGCCAAATCGAGAGATGAACACGATGTCGAGACCGAGGTGATCCCGCAGAGTGCGTGCGAACTCGCCGAGGTTATCGAGTAATTCCCTTGTATCTTCAGACTGCCTCTGCCTTGCAGAAGTAAGCACCTTTTTTCGCAATCGAAGCCCCGTTTACGTCACGTCTGTTCGAACGAAAAACCCGAGGTTTGCCCCTATCGCATGCAATCAGCATGGCGATTGCATGCGCGAAGCCGTCCCCGACGCTGCACTTGGTACATTCACCGCTGTGTCTTGCATCGATTGCCACGATGCGTGCCACAGAACTACACGCCAGCGTGACATATCAAACGGGCTGAAAAAAGGAATAATATTGAGTTTTTGTGATGTTAATGCTAAATGATAATGTCAAAAGTGAAAGCCACCATGCGCGGTTGTTTGGGTGTACGCGGTCTCGGGCAAAGTCGATTATTCCATTGAAAGTTCAATGGGCATCGGCCCGACGATGCAAGGGTAGTGAGGTTACGCGTTGTAACAGCAACTGACCCCTGGCCAATGTGCCAATCAACAACGAGTACATGATAAAACTTCATACTGGCGTAGTTTCTACGAACCATTTCCAAAATCTATTCGGGGCTGTCTTTCGCGGCACCCAAACCCATTGGGGGCTTCCGACATGAAGGGGGCTCGATTGCGCGTGGCGCTTGCCATTATCGCCTTGGCTGCGGTCGCGGTGACAGTGGCGCCACATATTACCAATTACATTTCCACATCCGCGCTGGTGAATGCCCCGGTTCATACCTACCGCGCCCCTTTCAATGCCATGGTCGTGACGCCATCGATGGAAGCGTCGGCACCTGTGCGCAAGAATGACCCTCTGCTCGAGATCCGCGCCACGGTGGAACCTCGAAATCAACTGGCTGAGCTTGAGAAGCAATTGAGCCTTGCCCAAGTCCGCAAAAGCGCGACATCGCAACAGAGAACCCTGCTTGAACAGCTTGCACAGCAGCTCAAGAACCGGGTCGCAAACCAGAGTGCGACGGCACAAAACTGGATCAGCGCGAAGATCAAAGAGGTGACGGCAACGCGCAGGGAAACCAAGCTGCGATATGACCAGATCAAAGCGGATATCGCTCGCAATGAAAAGCTCAGGCAGAGCGGATCCGTAAGCCCGCTGACCCTCGATCGTCAGCGGCTGAGATTGTCTTCCTTGTCTCAGGAAATCGAATTGCAGAGCGCACGGATCGAGGCATTGCAGGCGAAATCCCGGGGCTTGTCCATGGGCGTCGAAATCAGTGGGGAAGTGAGCGGCGGCAATTACATTCGGCAGCGCATCGACGAGGTGGATATCCTGTTGATCCAATTGCAGCGAGATGAATTGATCCTGGATGAACGGATCAAGGCGCTTGGGACACAGATCAAACTCGAACAAGAGAAAATTGAAGATCGAAGCATTTTTTCTCCGGTCTCGAGCCTCGACGGTGTGCTGTGGCAATCGTCGCCCAGTCGTGGTGTCATCCTGAATTCGGGCGATCCCGTGGTCAAGGTGGCGGACTGCACGCGGCGCTTTCTGGAAGTCAGCCTGGAAGAAAGGCACTTCGAGTCGATACGCCCGGGGGATCCAGCCGTGATCACCTTCAAGGGCAGCCGGTCCAGTTTCGATGGCACGGTCGTGTCGATCAGGGGGGCGGGTGCAAAACCCGATGGCGAGGTATTCGCGGCCAACCTCAAGGAAGTGCAAGAGGGGCAGCTGAGTATCCGGGTCGCATTGCCGCCGATACTGGACATTGGCCGAGATGAAGCCGCAGAATTTTGCGATATCGGTCGCACGGCGCGCGTGAGCTTCAAGCGCGGAGGCCCCTCCATGTCCGGATTGCGCGCCTTGATCGCAAGCCTGGTAGAGACATTCAACGAGGCTGCCAAAGGCACGTTCACCTCGGCCATGAACCAAGAATGATAGCGGAGTACCTGGTCCCTCTTGCCGTCGTTCTGGCGATAACACTCGGGTTTCCGCGCAAGTGGCTGGAACATAAACCACTAAGGGTCGGGCTCATTCTGGTATGCTTGGCCTTTCTGGCCCGCTACCTTGTCTGGAGGTTTTCCCATACGGTATTGCCCGCCCAGGGCTGGGGCGGTGAGACACTGTTCGTATGGGGCGTGTTTTCAATCGAGTTGCTTGTCTGGACAGATACCGCGATCACGTTGATGGCGCTGATGCGTCAAACCGACCGAACGCCGGAAGCCGATCAACACGAGGCCAGGTTGCGGGCGGCCGATGCGGGGTCTTTGCCGACAGTCGACGTTCTTGTCACGACCTACAACGAACCATTCGAGGTTCTGGAAAAAAGTATTCTCGGGTCGCTTGCGCTGGAATGGCCATCACATCTGCTGAACATTTACGTCCTGGATGACGGCCGCCGGGACTGGCTGCGGGACTTCTGTGATGAGAACGGGGTACACTACCTCACGAGACCCGACAACGCGGATGCAAAAGCAGGTAATATCAACGCCGCGCTTCCGCAGATTTCGGGGCAGTATTTCATGGTCCTGGACGCTGATTTCGTCCCGCAGCAAAATCTGCTTTTTCGGGCCATGGGATTTTTCGAAGACCCCGATGTCGGGATCGTTCAAATCCCCCACAGTTTCTTCAATGCCGATCCCATGCAGACAAGCCTGCAAATGCAATCGAAGATGCCGGACGACCAAAGGCTGTTTTTCGACGTCATCATGCCCGGACGTGATGGTTGGGATTGCGCGTTCTGTTGTGGATCGAATTCGATAACCAGCCGGAAAGCCCTTGAAACGATTGGCGACAGACTGCCCACGGGCTCGACCACCGAGGATATCTTCCTGACCGTCGCTTTGCTCAGGCAGGGATACATTACCAGATATCTCAACGAGCGCCTTGCGATAGGTCTTGCCCCGGAGTCGCTGACAGGATTTTTCGTCCAAAGGAGGCGATGGGCCCAAGGTGCTCTGCAAATGGTGTTCAGTCCCACGGGGCCGCTCGGCCCGGGGCTGAAGCTGACGCAAAGAGCGTTTTTTCTTCCAATCTATTGGGTTTCCAGCACGTTTGGTCATTTGGCCGGTTTGATCATACCCGTCATATTCTTCTGGACGGGCTTTCAGCCGCTGGTGAACGCGACCACCGAGACGATCATCGCATATCAGATACCAGCCATCGTGATGACACTCGGTCTGCTGAGGCTGTTGGCACCAACCCAGTTCTTCCCCCTGACGTCATCGGCGCAGGGCGTTTTACAAGCATTCCGGCTTTTGCCGGTCATATTCTTCACGATTTTGCGACCTCGAGACAGTTCATTCAAGGTGACCCCCAAGGGCATTGGCACGGCGGATACCTTGCAGCGTGATCGCTTCACGATCCTGACGTGTCTGACAATCATTCTTGCAACGGTTTCAGGGATTTACCTCAGCGCAGACTTCCATCTTGCAACCGTCAGCGCCTCGCAAATGGTGCCGATCGTCATTGCCTGGTCCGGTTTGAACCTCTTGATACTCCTTATCGTCCTGGCGCTTGCAGTGTCGCCTCCCAGATTGCGGGCGGAAGAGCGGTTTCCGGTCTTTGAAACGTCAAGCATCAGGAATGAAAAAGATAAAAAAGCGGTAGTAGAGATTACCGACATGTCATTGAGCGGCGCGGCCCTGACGCTTTGCGACGAGACCTTCCGGCTTGATTTGCATGAGTGGTTCGCCCTTGAAATACCTGGTGTCGGCGAGGTCCCCTGCTGCGTGCGCCGTGTGGGGCACGCAGAGGACGCCCAGATGCTCGGAGTGGAATTTTATCTGCCGGAGGGCCCGGAAAGAACCGCGCTCGTGCAGAAGCTTTTTACCGAGGGGCGGGACAATACCCCTGAAACAGCAAATGCCATGCGCGTTGCCTTAACGGTCATCCATCGTATCTTTGACGATCGCACCGCGACGCGCAAAGACCGGGAAAAGCCCGGCTCGGCACCAAAGCCGCCCGAGTGGGCAAGAGACTTGGCGTCACGGACTCCGTCCCGCGCCAAGGTATTTTCGGCCGAACGCGACTGAAGGGCGTCTTGGGTCCAGGGCCCTCGACAGGTGTTCATGAAACCCTATGGCGTTCCCCCATGAGACATCCACGGTTCTTGGCACGGACCTGCGGTACGTCGTTGAGGATAAGTAGAATTTGCGCGTCGTTTGGATTGCGTGCCTGAGACGCGGTGAGTTTGTCGAGCTGCTTGCCGCACCCATGCTTACAAGGCGGAAACTCCAATCACGTAGGGGTGCGCCAGAAGCAGAGCAGCGAAAGCGGCGAGACCGATCAAAAACCTGCAAAACAGGTTCGGCCAGGAGAACGGCGCGTGAAACGGTGGAGCAGCCTTGCGGGTCGAGTCGAGCGCCATCCACCGTGACACGCCGAGAAGCCGCCGTTTCCGCCGATCGATCATAGCGCGCCCGGCAAGGGCGAAGCTGCCCAGCACACCGAATAGGACGACATGCGCCAGGTCTCCGTTCGGCAGAAGGTGAACGCCTGCCCAGATCGCCAATGCGAGCAGGACGGGATGCCGCGTCCAGCGCACGATACCGGGGCGGGATGCGTCGAAACAGTCGTTCCGCGCGCCGCCAAAGGAAAACGGGTTCGGCCGCCCGATGCTGAGCGCAAGGAGCAGACACACCACCAGCATGACCAGATGCGCTGCATGGCGATGCCATTCTGCCTGCGGCCAAAGCTGAACGTGGGGTGCCTCGCCGGCGGACCAGATCAGCAGAGCCAGCATCCCGATCGAAAGGGCCGAGTAGGCAAGCCCGAAACCGCGCGTGCCGATGCTGCGCACCAGGCGCGACTTGACGGCCGGGCGCACGGGGATCGAGTGCGTCAAGAAGAAGGCCGCGAAGATGGCCGCAAATCCGATCCATTCCATATCACTTCTCCGGTTTCGAACGCAGGAGTGACGGGCCGTATGCGATCACGAACCCCGCAAAGGCCACAAGCCAGAGCGCCCCTGACACATGCATGAGGTCCAGGTGGATCGAGGCGGCGAACCGGGCGAGGACCGAGCCGAAGAGACAGAGATAGATCGCCAGGGTCGCCCGGTTCGCGGTGAGCGCCTGGCCGGTGTGGCCCAAGCTGGCGCGGGTCATCACGGCGAGGGTCATCGCGCCGATGGCACCGGCCATCCAGAGGTGCTGCGCCGCGGCGGTGCCCGGATTGCCCAGGATCTGGTCGAGGCCGAGCGCGAAGGCACCCAACGGGATGAACATGTAGGCTGCGTGCAGCACCCATAACAGGGGCTCTTGCAGCGTATGGAGCGGCGTCCAGCGGGCCTGTCGGACAAGGTGCAGCCCGCCGAACAGGATCAGCGCGACACCGGTTTGCACTTCGAAGGGCTGGACGACCCAGAGGACCAGGATGGCGATGCTGGCGAGCAGCACCAGCTTGTCCAAGCGCTGCATCGGCGGGGCAGGGCGCGCGGTATCGTTTTCTTTCGCCAGCCAGTTGCGGGTGAACGAGGGGATGATCCGCCCGCCGATGACGGCGATCATCATGATGCCTGTCGCCAGGCCAAGGCGCAGTCCGATCCCCTGGGCGGCGTAGGTGCCGGTCAGGGTCTCGATGTGGAAAATCCCGTTGGCCAGCGTGAAGACGGCCAGGAGGCCCAGCACCATCAGGTTGCGCCAGTTCTTGCCCGCCACGATCTCGCGCAGGATCAGGCCGCCCAGCACCAGCGGAAAGGCAAGGTCGATGACCGGCGCGACTGCTGCGGGCAGGTGCCCCGAGACCAGCACCGCCACGCGCCCCGCGCCCCAGAGCGCGAAGAGGGCCGCCAGCGGCCAGCCCACCATCGGCAAGCGGCCGGTCCAGTTGGGCACTGCTTTCAGCAGGAAGCCTGCCAGAACCGCGCCGAGATATCCGAAAAGAAACTCGTGCGCGTGCCACGACACCGGGTCGAACCGGGTCGGCAGCGTGATCGTCCCTGACAGGGCGTGCAGCCACAACAGCATCGCCAGCGCCACCCAAGCCGCACCGAACAGGAAGAAGGGCCGGAAGCCGAAGCTGAAGAGCGCCGGGCCCTGCCACGCGCGCATCTGTTCTGCCGATGTCTTTGCCATCATCGCTGTCCCTTGCTGGTGCGCAGCTCGGCGAGGTCGGTCGCGTCGATGGTTGGCCGGCCGGTCCGCATGTCGATCTTCATGACGTTTCCTTTCCCTCTGCCACGTCCATCAGGTGACGGATGTGCCGCGCAAAATACCATGTCGCGGGCGCCCCGATACCGCAGCCCAGTCCCAGCGACCAAGCGGTCGAGGCGACGGGCGCCCCAAGCCAGCTGAAAATCAGTGAGGCGAAAAAGACGTTCACCGCCGCCGCGCCCGCACCGAACGGATAGAGCGCCAGAGCGATGCGCCAGGTGTGCCACCCCTGCCGGGTCATCTGCGCGACACCAGTGTCTGGACCGCGATCATGGACGCGATGAGCGCGATGCAGGCCAGTGCGTACCAGAATTCGGCGGTGGCCGACTGGGCCTGCGGGATCGGTCGGTCGAAGCTCTCGGCGATCGCGGGCGAGGCGAAGAGGGTGCTGAAGGGAAGGATCAGTCTGCGCATGTCAGGTCTCCTGTGTCAGGGTGCGGTAGATTTGGGGCAAGGCCCGTGTCAGGCGTTCGGGAGCGGGCAACAGGGTAAAGCCACCGCGCCCGAAAATGCGCGCGAACCAGTCCTGGCCGTCTTCGTCGATGATGATGCCATGCAGGCTTTGCCCGGCATTGCGGGCTTCGCGCACGGCTATATGGCTGTCCTCGATGCCGTGCTGGCCCTCGTAGTGGTCAAGGTCGTTGGGCTTGCCGTCGGTCAGCACGATCAGCAGCTTGCGTGCGCTTGGCTGGTCCGCCAATCGTGCGCTGACATGGCGGATCGCGGCGCCGAGACGGGTGTAGTGGCCGGGGGTCAGGGCGCCGATATTTGCGGTGATGTCCGACGACATCGGGGCGTCGAAATCCTTGCAGCATGTCAGGAAGACCCGGTCACGGCGCAGGGATGAGAACCCCCAGATGCCCAGCCTGTCGCCCGCCGCGTCGATGCCCCCGGCCAGTGCCGCCATCGCCTCGCGCGCAACCTCGATCACCGAGCTGTCGCCGATCGCGGCCTCGGTCGAACGGGAGGTGTCGATCAGGAAGGCCACGCAGAGGTCCCGCTCGGTCTGGCGGGCCGATTGCCAGATGCGATCCGAGCCGCGCCCCGTGGCTGCAAGGTCGGCCCGGGAGGCAAGCAGCGCGTCGAGGTCAAGCTCGGAGCCGTCCACCTGCCGCGGTTGCAGGATCCGGCGCGGGCGCAGCGCCTCGAACTGGCGACGAACCTCGCGCATGCGCCGTGCATTGGGCATGAAAGGCGTGCTGCCCGGACGCGCCGGCGCGTCGAGCACGCGGCAGTGATCCGGCATGTAGCTGCGGCTGCGATGGTTCCACTCGGCATAGGTGTATGTGCCTGCAAGCGCCTCGTGATCGGCATCGGCGGGCGATAGATCGAGATGCAGGCGCAGGCGGGTCGCGGCCTTGCGATCCTGTTTTGACAGGGTGATCCGGTCCTGGTCGTCGGCGGCCTTCTGGGCATTCTCGTCGTCGTCATCATCGACGCTGCGATTGATGTTCATCGACTCGACCCAGGACAGGATCGACTCGAACCGGTGGATGATGAAACTGTCCTTGCGGTTCTGTTGATCCTGGTCCTTGCGTTCGCCCACTTTGCGGCTGGTATGTGCGGCATTGGGCGGCGGCGCGGCTTGATCAGCTTGTTCCGCGCCCGCCGGGGCGCCGCAACCGGGGTCTGCAAACCGCAGCCAGATCGGCACGGGTGCTGCGGGCATGTAGCCGCCTGGGCCATGCGTGGGCGCAAGCGCCGGTTCAGCCCCGCAAAGCTGGTCGAGAATGGCGGCTTCCATGGCTGCCTCCCGGGCGGGCCGGATGACGTTCGGACGTGCCTCGGCGCAGAACAAGGCCATCCGAGCATAGCTTGGCCGCAACCCGGGACAGGCGGCATAGGCCGCGTCCGCCGCCGCCATGTTGGCCCGGATCTGGGCACAGTCGAGCGCAGGGCCGTCAACGGCGAAATCGAACTCCGCGATCTCGGAGCAAGCGGCCACTGCCGTCAGCCAGAAATAGGCCGCACGGTTCAACGCCTGTTCCGGAAAGGCGGCGATGAAGGGCGGCAGGGCCAGGCGCTCACCGTCGAACCGGGCGACCCATTCGTGATCGCGCTCGGCCCCCAGCTTGTGCCGCAAGGGCCGCCTGTGGCGCACCAGGGTCGCGGCGGCCTCGGACAGCTCCACGCCGGGTGCGCCGCCGAGCGATCGGAAAAGCACGGCAAGGCTGGGCCGCACCGAGGCGAGCGAGACGCTCGCCTGCGGGTGGCTGACCTCGGCGCCGATCCTGCTGGCCATGTCATGCCAGAGGTTGCCGACGGTCTCTTCCGGTTCCATGAGGTCAAGAAGGTGCATCGCGCTTACCCGTAGATCGTCTCGACGAGGTCGCGCAGCGCCTGCTGCACGTCCGGCTCGTCGCTGAGAGGTTCGATGACGGCCGCCTCCAGGGCCTGGATGACTCCCATACCCCCGGCCATCAGCGTCGCGGCATAGATCAGCAGGCGGGTCGAGACGCCTTCTTCGAGGTCCATGCCCGACAGCCGCCGGATGTGCCCGGCAAGCCGCACCAACGGCGCGACGCGTCCCGGCTCCAGCCGGCTTTCGGCGGCGACAACGGCGATCTCGGTTTCCAGATCCGGGAAGTCGAAGGAAATCGACAGGAACCGCTGACGGGTCGAGGGTTTGAGCCGTTTGAGCACGTTCTGGTAGCCGGGATTATACGACGCAACCAGCATGAAGCCTGCAGGGGCCACCAGCTCCTCGCCCGTGCGGTCGATCATCAGGGTGCGGCGCGTGTCGGTCAGAGGGTGCAGCACCACGGTGACGTCCTTGCGCGCCTCGACCACCTCGTCGAGATAACAGATCCCGCCCTCGCGCACGGCGCGGGTCAGCGGGCCGTCGACCCAGACCGTTTCACCCCCCTTGAGCAGGTAGCGCCCGATCAGGTCGGCGGCCGACAGGTCGTCGTGGCAGGCCACGGTATAGAGCGGCTTGCCCAGACGCGCCGCCATATGCTCGACAAAGCGGGTCTTGCCGCAGCCGGTCGGCCCCTTCAGAAGAAGGGGCAAACCGTTGTCATGGGCTATCTCGAACAGCTCGCATTCGCGGCCCGTGGGCTGATAGAATGGCAAGGTGGGCTTGGTTTCCATATTCATTGCTCATTCTCCCGGAACAGGGTTGGCAGGGCCAGGTTCGATGACTTCCTTGCGGCGCACGACCAGCATCGCGTAGATGAACAGGAGTGCCCCGATCACCACGGCCGCCCCGGCACCGAAGCGCATCAAGTAGAAGACCGACAGGCTGTCCTGCACGTCCATGTAGTAGTCACCCACCACGCGCTGCATATGCGTCTGGATGGTGCCGGCGAAGGTCAGCACGAAGGTCATGAAGGCCATCCCCCCGGTCATCAGCCAGAAGCTCGCCATGTTGAGCACCTGGTTGTAGGGCTCGCGCTGGCGCAGCATCGGCATGGCATAGCTGAAGACCGCGAGGTTGAGGGCCACGTAGGCGCCGTAGAAGGCAAGGTGGCCGTGCGCCGCGGTGATCTGCGTGCCGTGACTGTAGAAGTTCACCCCATGCAGCGTATGCAGGAAGCCCCAGACACCCGCGCCGAAGAAGGCGACCGTGGACGATCCCAGCGACCACAGCAGGGCAGCCTTGTTCGGATGGTTCTTGCGGCCCTTCCACACCATGACGAAGGCGAAGGACATCATCAGGAAGAACGGGATCACCTCGAAGGTCGAGAAGATCGAGCCGACCCACTGCCAATAGCCCGGCAGACCGATCCAGTAGAAGTGGTGCCCGGTGCCGAGAATGCCCGAGAAGAGCGCGGTTGCGACGATGACGTAGAGCCATTTCTCGACCACTTCGCGGTCGACGCCGGTCAATTTCAGCAGCAGGAACGCGAGGATCGCGGCCATCACCAGCTCCCAGGTCGCTTCGACCCAGAGGTGGACAACGAACCACCAGTACATCTTGTCGAGGCTCAGGTTATCGGGGTTGATGAAGGCGAAGATCCAGAGCAGCGACAAAAGCCACAGGCCCATGAGAAGCACGTTGGTGATGGCTGTCCTCTTGCCGGACAGCACCGTCATCGAGATGTTCACGAGGAAAATGACCGCCGCGACGAGGATGCCGAACTTGACCCAGAGGGGCTGTTCGAGGAATTCGCGCCCGCCATGGATGCCCACGAGGTAGGAGCCAACCGCACCCAACGTCCCCACGAGCAGGATGACAAGCTGAAGATAGGCCAGCTTTGGCGACCAGATCTCGCGCTCGGCCTCTTCGGGCACGAGGAAATAGGCCGCGGCGAAGAAGCCCAGCAGAAGCCAGACGATCAGCGCGTTGGTGTGGATCATCCGGATCACGTTGAACGGAAGCAGGTCCGACAGGAAATTGGGTGAGACATAGATCCAGCCCGCCAGCAGGCCGCCCAGCACCTGGATGCCGAAAAGGGCCAGGGCCGCCAGGATATACCAATAGGCCACTTTCTGAGTTTCGTATTTCATTGCTTCGCCTCCTTATCCGGCGTCATTGGGCGGCCAGCCCTGGGTGTCTGTCTGATCTGCCCAACGCAGGAATTCCGACAGGGCGCGAATGTCTTCATCCGTCAGCTCGTAGCGGGGCATCTGGCGGCGTCCTTCGATGCCGCTCGGCTGGCTTTCGATCCAGCCCTTGAGCATCCAGAACGCATCGTCGGGGCTGTCCTGCACGCCCCATCGGGTCGTGACGTTGCCAAGTTCCGGGGCGAAATAGGCGCCTTCGCCATGCAGGCTGTGGCAATTGATGCAGGAGTTTTCCTCCCACACATGCTTGCCGCGGCGCACCTCTTGGCTGAGCGGCATACCGGCGGTCGAGCTTTGCACCACGTAGCGATGCGAGTGGACGGTCATCAACGCGAAGACCGCGACGAAGAAGATGGAGCCTCCGTAGAAGATGTTTCGCGCCCGGGATTTCGTGAGAATTTCAGCCATGTTCGGGCCTCCTTGAAAGCGGGATGCCCTTTCGTAGCCGCCCCTCCGAGGCCGAAGTTTGTGCCAGCGCAAAGTTCGCCGCGATTGGCCGGATAGGCTGAGAAGGAAAGGAGAAAGCCAATGGCCCGCGCCCGCCTGGACGACCCCGATCTACCTCTGGCCGACCTGATGACAGCGTGGCCGCAGACGATCCCGGTTTTCGTGCGACACAAGATGCTGTGCGTCGGGTGTCTCATCAGCCCGTTTCACACCGTGACCGACGCCTGCGCCGAGTATCACCTCAACGAGGAAGACTTCTTGGCGGAACTCAAGCAGGCGGCGGAGTTGGGGTAAAACTGCTACTTCTGGCCAAGAACGACCAGCGCGTGGGGATCGCGCACGACGATACGCTTGCGGCGGCTTTCGACCAGACCTTGCTTTTCCCACCCACTGAGCAGCCGACTAACGGTATGCAGGGTGGTCGCGGTCAGTTCCGAAAGGTCCTGTCGCGTGATCGGAAAATCGATCTCGATTCCATTTTCGACCTTGCGCCCCGTTTGGTTGATCAGCCGCAGAAGCGCGTTGGCGACACGCTGTTCGACCTGCAGCGTGGCCATTTCCACGATCTTGTTCTGCACTTCCCCCAGCCGTTTGCCGAGTGTCTTGTAGGTTTCTGTGGCGAACCCGTCATATTCGGCGACAAAACTGTCCCACAGGGCCATCGGCCAACTGAGCGCAAGCGCCTCCGACGCGGTCATCGCCGTCGCCGGATAGGTCTCGCGTCCGATCGCGCGGGCAATGCCGATAAGTTGACCCGGCGGGATGTGCAGGGCTGTGACCTGATCACCGGTGGACGTAATGCGCACGACCCGGACATAGCCGTCGAGCAGCATAAAGAAACGCTCTGCCGGGTGCTCTTCCTGAAAGATCGCCACGCCCTCGTCGTAACGCCGTGACGAGGCCTGATCCAGAATCGTACGGATCTGCCGCTTCTCAAGGCGCGAGAACGGCGGCAGATGCGTCAGCAAGCTCTCGTCGAGCCGCGGCAGGGTCTTGCGTGAAGGCGATACGGTCATGCCGCGCCTTCTGCCACATTACCGTGCGCCAAACCAAGGCGCGATTTCCGACGGCATCGCGCAAAAGTTTGTTCCAGCGCAAAAAACGCCCTGTTCGGCCAAGGTATCTTTCAGTCAACCGAAACAGCGATCTGAAAGGAAGACACCGATGATCCGCACACTGGCAACCGGCCTGGCACTCGCGGCCCTGATGGGCGGCACTGCCTTTGCCGAAACGTTTGAAGTCAAGATGCTCAACAAGGGCGCCAATGGCGAGCGCATGGTTTTCGAGCCGGATTTCGTGCAGGCCGCACCGGGCGATACGATCAGGTTCATCGCCGCGGACAAGGGGCACAACGCCGAAACCGCCAAGGACATGATCCCCGAGGGGGCCAAGGGCTTCAAGGGCAAGATCAACGAAGAGATCGAGGTCACGCTCGATGCCGAGGGCGTCTATGCCGTGCTGTGCAAGCCGCACTATGCCATGGGCATGGTGATGACCATCGCCGTTGGCGATGTCGACGCACCCGACAGCTTCCTCGAAGGCCGTGTGCCGAAAAAGGCCAAGGCCCGTTTCGAAGAGCAACTCAGCAACATGTGACACAGCGCTGCGCGCGGGTTTCGCCGCCGCATGCATCTTCCAGGAGGAAAGAATGACCAAGTTCATCAACCCAGGCCTCATGCAAACCAGCCGCCGCAACGTTCTGCGCGGATCGATCCTGGCGGGGGCCGCCGCCATGACCGGTGCAGGCGCCATGGCCGCCCGCCGCCCACAGCAGCCGCTGCAGGCCGACGCGGTGTCGCGCAACCTGCACAAGGCGGCCGCAAAACAGACCGCGAACAGCACGGCGAAACCCGTGGACCTGTCGGGCTATACCCGTGTCAAGCAGGAGCTTGTCGCGCCGCCCTTTGCCCCGGAGCACGAACAGGTCGCCACCGGCGGGCCGAAGATCATCGAGATCACCATGGTCACCGAAGAGCGCCTTATGGTCGTCGATGAAGACACCGGGGCCAGCGTATGGGCATTAACCTATAACGGTTCGGTCCCCGGCCCGCTGATCATCTGCCACGAGGGCGACATGGTCGAACTGACCCTGCGCAATCCCGCGGAGTCCATGATGGAGCACAATATCGACTTTCACGCTTCCACAGGCGCTTTGGGCGGCGGCGGCCTGACCCATGTCTATCCAGGCGAGGAATGCGTGCTGCGCTGGAAGGCGACGAAACCGGGATGCTTTACCTATCACTGCGCCCCGGGTGGCGCGATGATCCCGTACCACGTCACCCATGGTATGAACGGGGCCATCATGGTGCTGCCGCGCGACGGGCTCAAGGATGCTCAGGGCAATCCCCTGCGCTATGACAGCATCGCCTATATCGGGGAGCAGGACTATTATCTGCCGATGGACGAGAACGGCGACTACAAGAGCTATGACGCCGCCGGGGATGATTATGCCGACAGCCTCGAGGCCATGCGGTCGCTGGTGCCGACACACCAGGTCTTCAACGGCGCGGTCGGCGCCCTGACGGGCGAGGGCGCGCTCAAGGCCAAGGTCGGCGAAACGGTTCTGATGATCCACAACTCCTGCAACGTGGACAGCCGCCCGCACCTGATCGGCGGGCATGGCAACTATGTCTGGGAAAGCTCCTTCAGCGACGTGCCGCTGACCGGGATGGAAACCTGGTTCGTCCGTGGCGGCAGCGCGGCGGCGGCGATGTACACGTTCGAGCAGCCGGGCGTCTACGCCTACGTGAACCACAACCTGATCATCGGTGCGATGCTGGGCGGAACCGCGCACTTTGTCGTCGAGGGCGAGTGGGACAATGCCCTGATGGAACAGGTGGTGGAACCGCACCCATTCGCAACCTGACGGAAGGAGTTGCAACATGACCGCCGCAGAGACATCGAAGCCTGACTGGAAAGTGTCCCTTCTTCTGGTTGCGCTGATGATCGCTGCGGTGGTTATGCTCGGCGCTGCGCTGATCCAGCGCGGCGCCTGGTATGATCCGGCGCTCTTGCCGGAAATGGCTACAACCCCCGTCACGCTGTCTACCGGAGCAAAACTTTATGTTCAGAAGTACGAGGTCAGTGTGGCCGAGTGGAACACATGCCACGACAAGGGTGCCTGCACGCTGCGCTTGCGGGTCCGGCCCGATCAGGATGCGCGCCTAACGCCGGCGACGGGCCTGAGCTATGTCGATGTCGGCGAGTTTCTTGACTGGATCAATGCAGCGACCGGCATGACTTTTCGCTTGCCCACCGTTTCCGAGTGGACCGAGATGGCCGCGTCCGTCCTGCCTGAGGAAGCCGATCCGATCTTCACCGATCCTTCCCTCACGTGGGCATCTACCTATCTGACCGAAGGTTTGACGCCTCGTGCGCTGAAGCCGCAGGGAAGCTTCTCGACCTCTCCCGAGGGCGTCGCGGATCTCGATGGAAGCGTTTGGGAATGGACGCAGGAATGTTTTTCAGGCGCATCCGGCGAGTCCGATCCGGCGCGGTGTCCAGCCTTTTACGTAGGAGGCGAACATGTCGCCGCGATGTCCTACCTCATCCGCGACCCAGCCCGCGGCGGATGCGCCGTCGGCTCGCCTCCAGCGCACCTCGGCATGCGCCTCGTGACCGAAAAGGCAATTGGAGAACTTTGATTTTGTCTCGCGAACTGCTCTGGTGGGCGTTCAGTGTCCGCTTTCATGAAACCGCCCCGCAGCGTTCCCTTCGTTGCGAAACGACCGGTATGGGCCGATAGGTGCGATCAGCCCGTTCTTGGAGCAACCGGGAACGGACTTGCGCGCGTCGTTGTTGGCCAGACAGTTCCTGGCCTTGGGACGTGGGCCTTCTTATGCAGCCCTGTCACCACGCTGCATCCCCGGATGAGCACGTCATAGCTTATGCTAGGCGCAGCCCACAGAAGAGCCGACCGAACGAACTTATAGGAGGGAAATGGCAGCCCGTAGGGGGGTAAACTATTATATTATTATCAATTACTTAAGTTGACCAACCGGCTCTGAGGGCGTCATTGATTTCCTTTGCGTTTTTCCCAGTTTGACCAACCATGAAATTGCCCCTCGCAGAGCACGTTATCGAAACGCTTGATCCCTGAATTCCATGAGAAGTGCTTTTGATCACGTTACTCTCAGAGATGTCTCTGGTGTGTCGGGCACGGCCTAATAGTCTCTGGTGATACTGTCAGGGGCCGTCGATCTTTTTGACAGGCATCCCGGCCCGCGCTGATATGTGACGTGCTAGTCTTGGCTCCTTCGCTAACTGCGCGCGTCAGGACATGAAACGATCAACCCAACGGGACCATTGCCGCCGGAAAATTGGCTCTCCGGACCATGATACCTCGATCCAGCCGTCAAGCCAGTAGCGATCCGCATCGCAAGTGGCTTGCAGCCGTGACTGCACCGATGCGCATCCATCCGGTCGTTCCAGGCTCATGTGGTGAGTGAACACACTCCGTGCAGAGTTTGTGTCTTCCGGATCAAGCACGTGCTCTGCCCATGTCTCATAGGAAAAGGTGGTGCCTATGTCATTGTATCGAACGGATACGGGCGGCTGATGCCATGTCATGGCGATGTCCCCATCGGGTCCGGTTTCGCGTGACCGGGTCAATCTCGGCGCCTTCAGCGTATCGAAGCTCTTGGCAATCGGCAGGTCTCGGGGCGTGGGAAATGGCGTCTCCATGGCGTGCGGCTCATCCGGCAGGACAGGCAAGGTAATGCACCCTTCAGCGATCCGGATGGACCCAAGGTGCGGCGGTGTCCAGACAATCGGCCAATAGGACGAGCCTACTGACAGCCGGATGCGGTGACCGGCGCGAAACCGATAAGCCACCGTATGAAACTGGATGCGGACGGTTCTGGGACCGGGGCCATTGGGAGTTTCGGGCGCGTCCAGGGTTTCATCAAGCGCCAGGTTCAGAACAGACAGGCCAACCCGGGCCGACGCGCCGTCTGGCGAGATATCATTGATACGCAGGCAAAGTTGGCTGCGCTCCTCCTCCACCTCGATTTTCAAGTCAACCGCGACGCTGCCAAAAAGCAGAAGGTCATCTTCGAGCCCAGACGTTTCGAAGATGAGGCACCGGTCATCATCCTCGTTCTGGGACAAGGGCAATCCACCGAAGCGCCCGAAATAGCCGGTATCGCCCGACGCTTGCCCGTGCCGCAGATCATTGGGAACCCGCCAAACGTTCCGACTGATCGGGGGCGTGTTTCGCAAAGTACCGCCTTCGGCCAGCCAAAAGCACTGGGGCTCTGTTTCTTGCGTTGTCGGGCCGCTTTCGATCCACGCGCCGTTGCGCCTGTCCAGCGCATCCTGCGGCGGATCGAATTCCCGCATCCAGACCCGCAGTTTCGGCCATGGCGCATCCGAGTCGATATCCGGCTTAAGCCAATGATCCCACCACTCCAGCGCCACGTGCTGAAACCCTATCGCGGGCCCCGGGTGGCCCTGATCGGGATAGTGATGCCCCCAGGGACCGACAATGCCCCACACCTTGTCCGGACATGCGTCAACCAATGACATGACGGAATTTGAGTACCGATCCGACCAGCCTCCCACGGACAGCACCGGGCAACCGATCCTGTCGGCTTTTTGCTTGATGGATCCATGTCGCCAATAGCGGCCGCGCGCCTCTTCGCGAACCCATTTTTCCACAGGAAAAGACAGGTTTTCCAAGCGCTCCAGCCAGCGCCCATACCAGTCGCCACCGCTTTCCGGTGTGGGGGGCAAGGCCAATATAGATGGCAACGTCGCCCCCCACTCGAACGTGTCGGTGATCAGGCAGCCACCCTTGTGATGAATGTCGTCTTCGTACCGATCATGCGTGGCGCAGACTGCGATGATCGCCTTCAGCGCCTCGGGGGCGTCAAGGCAGGCCTGCAGACTGGCAGTGCCTCCCCACGACGTGCCGAACATGCCGACACGGCCGTTGCACCAATCCTGCGCTGCGATCCAGTCGATCAAGTGCCGAGCATCGGACAACTCGTCCGGGGCATACATGTCGGGCATCACGCCCTCGCTGTCGCCCGAACCGCGCATATCCACACGTAGGCTGACATATCCGTTTTGCGCCAGAAACGGATGATTGCGTTCATCTCGGGCGCGCACCATGTCGGCCTTGCGATACGGGATGTATTCAAAAATCGCTGGCATCCCACCTGCGGGCAAGCTGGCGGGCATCCAGATGCGTGCTGCCAGCCGCACACCGTCAGGCATGGGAATCCAGACATGCTCTATCGACCGGATGTCCGACTGCGCGTCCATGTGTTCGTTCATGACAGGGTCCCGCTGCAAGATCACCCGTAAAGTGGCGGCCGCGCCTTGCAGGCGCAGCCGCGGCTTGGCATCAGGCGAACCACCAGCGGCGCTGCAGGCGGCTGTCATCCATCCGGCGGCTGACACCCACCGGGCCATGGGCCAGCTTGTCGGAATGCCCGATCAGGATATTGGCGAAGGCAAAGACCGCCGTGCCGCTGTCCTCCCAGAAGATGCGCTGCGCCTCGTGATACATGTCGCGGCGCCTGGCCTCATCGGGCTCCGCCCGCGCGCTGACCAGTAGCCCGTCGAAGGTGGCATTGCGGAACGCGCTTGAGTTCCAGTCACTGTCCGAGGTGTAGGTCGAGCTGAACATCCAGTCGATCGTCGGACGGCCGTTCCAGTAGACCATGCACCACGGCACCTGCAGCCAGACATCGGACCAATAGCCATCGGCGGGACGGCGATCCACCATGACGTTCATTCCAGCCGGCGCCATCGAGTTCTTCATCAGAACTGCGGCATCCACCGCGCCGCCAAAGGCCCCGTCGCTGGTGGACAGCGTCAGGTCAATACTGTCCATACCGGCCTGCCTGAGGTGGTATTTCGCCTTGTCGAGGTCCAGTTCTCGCTGTTCCAACTGGTCGTTATGGAATTGCTGGCCCCGACTGATCGGTAGGTCATTGCCCACCGTGCCATAGCCCGACAGCACCTTGTCGACGATTTCCTGCCGATTGATCCCCCATTTCACCGCATTGCGCAGATGATGGCTGGTGAACGGGTCCATGTCGGCGCGCATGTCGCAGGTGAAGTGTTGCGTGGCCGAGACTTGCACAAGGTCGAAGCCGTCGGATTCGGCCAAACGCCCGGCAGTTTTGGTTTCTGGCGAACCGATGGCATCAAGCGTCCTGGATAGCAGGCCCGACATCCGGGCGCCGGGATCCGTGATGTTGAGCAACTCAATTTCGTCGAAATGGCCCTGATCGTCGCGATAGAAATTGGCAAACTTCTTGCCGAGGTACTGAACGCCGGGCTGCCAGTTTTCCTTCACATAAGGACCGGTGCCATTGCCCGCACTCCAGTCCTCAGTGCCTTCCTGCCCGATGATAAGGGCGAAGGCCGATAAATGCGTCGGCAGATCGAAATTGACCTCTTTCTGCTTGATGATCACCGTGTCGGTGCCATCGGCGCGCAGCTCTGCGAAATTCTGCACGATCTGTTGGGCCTCGGCGGCGCGGTTGTTCTCGTTCAGGTGCTGGTTCAGCGACCAGACCACGTCATCGGCGGTCAGCGTTTTGCCATCGTGGAACTCGACCCCCCGCCGTAGCTTGATTGCCCATGTCCCATCTGCATTGCCTTCCCAGCTTTCGGCCAGGCTGGGCTGCGGCGTGCCATTTTCGTCTATCTCGGTCAGCGTGTCATAGCTGGACAGGATCGACATCGTCGGATGATCCGCCCCGTTCATGTTCAGCGGATTGAACGTGTCGGTGGTGGCCCCGCCATCCGAACCGGCGCGCAGTGTACCGCCCTTGCTGGGCGTGGCGGCCTGTGCCTCTGACCAGACGGACCCGGCCATCGCGACCGACAGGCCGGCGGTGGCCGCGCTGCGCATGAAATCGCGCCGCGACAATCCGGATTGCGCACGCTTTCTCAGTATCGCGATTTTGCGATCTTCCATTTTTGCTTCCTCTCCTGTTGGGCGCTTTGGCGCGCGCAGTATGGCGCTTTACCGACAGCAAGGACGAGTCAGCGCACTATTTAATGATATTTCTGATATTAGCGTAATTAATCAATAAAATTCTTTTCTTGACGTTTCCGGTCACACAAATTCCACTCAGCATAGGTTTCACCACACTGGCACACCCGAGGTACGAGGCGCATATGACGACCAAGAACACCGTTCACACGATGGTGCAGAGCCTGCTGACCATGGGGTCCGAGGTGCGCCAGCTGCGCAAGGCGCGTCAGATGACGCTGAAGGCGCTCAGCCAGGCCAGCGGTGTGTCACTCAGCCATCTGAGCGCCGTTGAACGGGGCAGCTCTCAGCCCTCGATGGAGGTTCTCAGCAGCATCGCCGAAGCGCTGTCCGTCACACCGGACTGGTTCTTCGCGCGCCGCCCCGGCGCCGGGCCGATGGAACAGGCCTGTGTCGTGCGCGCCCAGAACCGGCGCAACCTGAATTCGCTGTACCAGCAGGACGCGCAGGAACTGGGGTATACCGATACGTTGCTGTCCAGCTCGATCGGGGGTGATTTCTACATGGGCCTGTCGGTTTACGAGCCCTATTCGGACCGGCTTGAAGATACCCTGCTTAAACATGTCGGCGAGGTGCACGCCTTCATGATCGAAGGAGAGTTGGAGGTGCAGATCGCCGACGAGCTCATTACCCTTCGCGAAGGCGATAGCTATAGCGTGGATGCCAGCATCCCGCATCGCGCCCGCAACCGAACCGACAGCACCGCACGACTGATCTGGGCGATTTCGCCCGTGGTCATTCCCAAGGACGTGCTGCATCAACGCGACGAGACCGATATTCCCGACCAAAAGAAAGCCAAGACCTGAGCTGCGATCCGCGGTTGCCGGCCCATCGGCTTTGACACCTGGCACTGCGCAACGGGATCATGACCGCCAGCCCGGAACCGGGCTATCCGGAAGACGGGATGCCCAGGGCGCGATGTGCCGCCTGCCATATCCGGAACACAGCCCAAAGGAGAAGTGATCGAACAAATTAAGGGGAAGAAATGGCAGCCCGTAGGGGGGGATCTATTATAATGTTATCAATTAATTAAGTTGACCAACCGGCTCTGAGGGCGTGATTGATTTTCTTTGCGTTTTCTCCCAGTTTGACCAACCATGAAACTGCCCCTCGCAGAGCACGTTATCGAAACGCTTGATCCCTGGATTTCATGAGAAGTGCTTGCGATCCCGTTGCCCAAAGAAATGTTTCTTGCGCTCAACACCTTACACAAGTTTGCCGACGGGGGGTATCGGGCATGCCCCAATATTCCCGGGTGATACTGTCAGTTGATTGGAAAATGCGAAAACATGCGGCCGGAACTGTGCAAAATCAGCCATGAAGGGTGAGAAGCTGACATTGGCCCGAGGTTTCGCCTATGCGCGGTTTGCGGGACCTGGCCGGCATCCGCTGCTCTAGTCTCAATGGCAGCTAACTGTTCCTCGTGTTTGCGACGAAATGCGCCTGATGAGAAGTGGCATTCCGCTCCGTCTGCAAGCCAGACAGGCAGAATTGCCTAGAACGGACAGTCCTCATCTATCAGAGATTCCGGGAAAATATACACCGCCAAGAAAGACTGGTTTCGAGAAACCACTGCCATGCGGCCGCTTTGTCATGAGTGGGAAGTTGCGAATTGCGCAGAAAGCTCGGTGTTAAGCCAGTCGACGAAACTACGGGAGGCCGGAGTGGAGGCATGCGGCGCGGGAGGGAGAAGGAAGTAGCTCTCCGCCATGGGTGCGGCATGCTCGAAGGGACGGACCAGGCTTCCACTCGCGATCCGGTCCGCCACCAGGGTGTCGTGGGCCATCGCGACCCCTGCTCCTGCCTCGGCTGCCAAAAGCGCGATGACGAAGGTCGAGGCGAGGTTAACCTCGCCCTCGCGCGGAAAACGTTTCCCCTGGCTCTTGAGCCAGGCTTGCCAGTTCCCGGTCATTCCGGCGCAATCCAGCAGGACAGCGCTGTCAAGATCGACCTTGCCACCCTGGTAGCCAGGCGCGCATACCGGAAAGAACCGGTCGCTGGTCAGCTTCAGGGCCGTGGCCGTCATGTCGTCGGCGCGGCCGAAGCGGATTTCCATAGCCGCGTTCACCGCGTGACGCTCCGGGTCCCAGATCGGCGTGACAATGTTGAGCACGAGCCAGGGATGCTTGGCGTAAAGCCGGTGCAGCCGCGGCGCGAGCCAGAACACCGAGAAGGCCATGTTGCACTGCAGCACCATGTTGTGACCGCGATCGCCGCCGGTGAAGGCCTGGGTTCCCGTGGCTATCAGGTCGAAGGCCTCGCGTACGATGGGCAGGTAGTTCGCGCCCGCCTCCGTCAGGTCGAGCGCGCGCGGTTTGCGGATGAACAGTTCTTTCCCGAGGAAGGCTTCGAGGCTGCGTACATGCTGGCTGACCGCGGATTGGGTCAAGTTAAGTTCCGATGCGGCGCGGGTGAAGGACAGGTTTCGCGCGGTCGCCTCGAAGGCGCGAAGCCATGTCAGTGGGGGCAGGTTTGAGGCGGGCATCTTGGCTCAGAAACATGACATTAACTTTACTAATAGTATGGCTGAAAAAACATCGTTTGTCAGCCTCGCCGAGCATCTTCATTTATTTTCTGGCTGATTGAGGGAGGCGAGGATGAACCAACAAGCGAAGATTCGACGCGGCTCGAATCTGGACCACTGGCAGGAGCGTGTCGACCTGGCTGCCGCGTTCCGCTGGACGGCGCGACTGAACATGCATGAAGGCGTCGCCAATCATTTCAGCCTTGCAGTGAACGATGATGGCACTCAGTTCCTGATGAATCCTAACCAGGCGCACTTCAACCGCCTCAAGGCCTCGAACCTTTTGCTGCTTGATGCGAATGACCCGGTGACGATGGACAGGCCCGATGCGCCCGATCCCACCGCTTGGGGGCTGCACGGCTCGATCCATCGGCTGGCGCCGCATGCCCGCTGCGTCATGCATGTCCACTCGATCCACGCGACGGTGCTTGCCTGCCTCGCAGACAGCAGCCTTCCGCCCATCGACCAGAACACCGCGACCTTCTACGGGCGCCACGTCGTCGACGGGCATTTCGGGGGGCTCGCGTTCGAGGATGAGGGCAGCCGCTGTGCCGGCTTGCTGGGCGACCCGAAGATTAAGGTCATGATCATGGGCAACCACGGTGTGCTCGTGCTTGGCCGCGATGTGGCTGACACGTTCAACCGGCTCTACTATTTCGAGCGCGCGGCAGAAACCTACATACGCGCGCTGCAGACGGGACGACCGCTGCGCGTGCTCAGCCACGAGATCGCCGAGAAGACCGCGCAGGAACTCGACGACTACCCCGATCAGGCAGAACGGCACCTGGCGGAACTCAAGGCCATTCTCGATCACGAAAACTCTGACTACGCGAGCTGACCCATGCCTGATTACGTCCCCACGAATGCCGCCTCGTCCGGCGTGAAACTTGACAAGAAGACTCTTAAAGCGATTGCCGCGCGCTCAGACGGGCCCGGGCTGATCTGGCTCGCGCAATGGGCGGTTGCGCTCATCGCGACTGGGAGCTTGGTCTGGGCGGCTCTGGGCACAGTCTGGGTGTGGCCCGCGATGCTCCTGCACGGGATATTCCTGAGCGTTCCCGCCTACGCGGCGAGCCACGAGACGGCCCATGGCACGGCTTTCCGCACGCGCTGGCTTAACGAAGCGGTTCTTTGGGTAACGTCGTTTCTCTACATGGAGGAGCCACTGCACCGGCGCTTTACCCACACCAACCATCACACCCACACCTGGCATGTCGGCAAGGATAGCCAGATGCCCTTCGACACGCCAATGGGGCTAAGAGGCTGGCTGACGGAGATTACCGGTTTCGGGTTGCTTCGGTTTCACCTGCTGGCCTTCGTGAGCCTCGCACGCGGCCACTACACCGACACGATCCGCATGGTGGCGCCCGAGGTCGAGCTGCCGAAGATGACGCGGAACGCTCGGATCATGTTGGCGCTCTACGCGCTGATCGCCATCGCGCCTGTTGTGGGCATCTCTTGGCCCATCTGGTTCATCGTCATCCCGCGCCTTCTCGGTGCGCCGGTGATGCTGCTGTTTACGCTGCTCCAGCATGTCGAATTGCAGGAGAACTCTCCGTCGATCCTCGAGAGCACACGCTCTTTCAGAACCTCTGCGCTCGGCCGATTCCTCTATATGAACATGAACAACCACGTTGAGCACCACCTCTACCCGCAGGTGCCCTTCCATGCGCTTCCGAAACTGGCGGATGCCGTGAAGACGCAGGTGCCCGAGCCCGATCCTGGCTTCTTCCGTACCAACTGGGAGGTGCTGGTCGTGGTCGCGCGGCGCTCTATCGGTCTCTCGACCAAAGCGGCGAGCATCCGCCAGGCGCCGCACATGATCACGCAAGGCGGGCCTGTGCCGCGCGTGGCGGACCGGAGCATGTGACCGATGTTCCGAACGCTGACTGAGATCATCGAGAGCGGCTATTGCATGGGCTGCGGCCTCTGCGGGCACTACGCGTCAGATGCGATCGAGATGCTGGTCGCCGACAGCGGCCAGATGCTTCCGACGATCGCGCGGGACCTGACCGCAGAAGAGAACGCCGAGATTGTCCGGCTCTGCCCCGGCGTGTCGCTGGACGCGCCCTTGCGGGAGGGTGACGATCCGGTGTGGGGGACGGCGCTGCGCGTCTGCGAAGGCTGGCCGGCGCCTATGCGGCAGGCAGGCCGGCGCCGGACTTCCGCAATCTCGCAGCGGCCGCGGACACCATCGAACCGGCCGCCATGGCCGATACCTTCCGCGGCGCGCTCGACCGCGCGCGGAACGTGCCCGCAGACCGGATGACGCCTCACGAGGTTTGGGCCGCCGTCGGACAAAAGGACGGAGCATGAAACGGATATACGATTTCAGCCGCAATCCGGCGAGACGGAACTATACCATCGCTGATCTGCAGGCGCTCAAGAGCAGTGGGCGCAAGCTTTCGATGTCGAACCCGGCCGACAACGACCAGATCCGAGCTTGTGTCGAGGCAGGGGTCGATCTGTTCGTAGTCGGGACCGAGCAGATGGCGGATGTGCGCCGCATCGCGCCGACCCATTTTACCGGCGCGGGCTCGACCTGGGCGCAGTTCGGTTCGAATGACGAAATTCTCGCCCACGCGTTCGAAGCCATGCGCCTTGGCGCCGACATGTACTATACGCTGCGTTCCTTCGACGCGATGGAGATGCTGGCGAGGGAAGGAATCCCCGTTCAGAGCCACATCGGCCTCATCCCCACCTTCAGCCATTACTGCGGCGGCTTGCGCGCCTGGGGCCGCAACGCAGATGAAGCGATGAAGGTCTTCCAGACCCTGAAGCGGATGGAGGATGTCGGCGTCTTCGCCGTCGAGGTCGAATGCCTTGCGGAAGAGGTGCTTGAGGCGGTGAACCCGCTGACCAGCATCGTCACTTTCTCGCTCGGTTCCGGGCCGCATGGCGACGCGATCTTTTCATTCGTCGCGGATGTCTGCGGCGAGGCCAGCGAAGAGGACAAGCCGCCAAAGCACGCCTACGCCTTTGGTGACGTGGGCCGGCTGCAAAGGCAGATCCACGAGGAGCGCGTGGCTGCGCTCGGGGCTTTCCATACCGAAGTGGCGACGAAGGCCTTCCCTTATGCATCCACGAATATCGGCATGCGCCATGGCGAGAAGGCCAAGTTCCTTGAAGCGCTCGATCGCTGGCGCCCGATACACGAATGAGCGCCTGCGCTCGCAAAGCAAGAAGAGAGGACACCCGATGAGTACCTGGATAGACGCCTGTGCAGTAGATGATGTCGACGAGGAGGATCTGATCACATGGGAGCACGGCGGAAAGCTCTACGCGATCTACAACACGGAAAAGGGCTTCTTTGCGACCGATGGACTCTGCACCCATGAGGAGCAGAGCCTTGAAGAGGGTCTGGTCGTCGGCTGCGTGATCGAGTGCCCGCTCCATGGCGGGCGGTTCGACATCTGCACCGGCAAGGCACTTTCCACGCCTGTCAGCATCAATCTCGCCACTTACCCGGTGAAGGTTGAGGGCGGGCGCGTCTATGTGCAACTCCCATAGTTGATGTCGCGGCTTTGATAGCGGTTGTCGGTGCTGTCGAAAGCTATCAGAGCTTCTTCAGGCCGCATTTGGATTCTTGGCCGCGCGGGTTTTGCGAAAACTGGAACTACAAGGTTGCCCTTCAGGGCGGGGATTGTACGCGGTGCGACGGATATCGGCTTTGGGCTAGGGGCAGACCTTCGTAACGATGCGCTTGAATGACCGCTATGGGCTGTAGTTGCAATCATCCATCGTTGAAGCGGGTTAGTGCACCTGAGCGCTTCGTTATAGGCCGGACAGTTCCTTGCCTTGGGGCGTGGGCCTGGTCATGCAGCCCTGTCACCACGCTGCATCCCCGGATGAGCACGTCATAGCTTATGACAATCATAGCTCAAGAAGAGCCAATCGAACGAACTTAATGGGAAGAAATGGCAGCCCGTAGGGGGCAGATATTATACTTTTATCAATAACTTAAGTTGACTGACCTGGTCTGAAGGCGTCATTGATTTCCTTTGGATTTTTCGGAGTTTGACCAACCATGAAACGGCCCATAGCCAGCGCAAGTTATCGAAACGCTTGATCCCTGGATTTCATCAGGAGTGATTGCGATCTAGTTACTCGCATAGATGTTGCTGGTGTTCTATACCTGACGCAAGTTCGTCTATGGGGGTGTATCGGGCAGGGCCCAATATTCTTTGATACTACTGTCAGGCGACGCCTAAGCGCAGATCTTTTGCTGTCGCAATCTGTGCAGAACCAACCACAAATGGCGGGTAATCAGACGTTCGCTGCAGTATGGACCAGTTTCAGCTACGCGTATTTTGCCGCCATAGACGTCACATGTGACGACTGCTTTGAAGCTGGTGGTTAGGCTCTGTATTCACTTTTCTTTTGTCGCGGATGATCAAATTAGGTGAGAAACCAAGTTTCATTTTCGACATAATATGTAGACTGGACCCGATGCAAACATTGCCGACTCGCAGATATCCAGCAAGACTACGGCACGAATACTTCCAGCGTATTGTTCCCAACGAAGCCGGATGAAAGCTGATTTGGGGCTCGTTTTCCTTTTCCCCAGGCTCCGTCTGGCAGTGATTAATCCTCGAATGGCCAGGGGCCTGAAAAAACCCCTGTCGGGATCACATCGGACACGAGGCCGGTAGCGCCCTGCGATTCAACCCAACGATAGATTGTGATTGCGCCGGGTTCCAAGACCAGTTGCGGATCGCGGCCTTCGCTGTGGTCGGTAAGAACAGCGTGGCCCGTTGAAGGCCCGATCTGGCACGTGATGGAGCCTATCTGACCAGAGACCGCGCGGTGCACATGACCCGAGATCATCCTTACAGGGCCGGGATATGCCGCCAGCTTTTCCATCAACGCGGCGCCATCATGCAGGTTGTCGACATCCATTGCTCGAATTCCGGTATGCATCCAAGGATGATGGGTGGCTACAACAACTGGCTTGTCGCCCAACGTGGCCAAAGTTGTGTCGATGAAGGCCAACCCTTTGGGCCCGAGTTCTCCGTGATGCGCCCCCTCCAACAAGGTGTCCAGCCCGACAACGGCAAATGGACCGAAATCGCGCATCCATTGAATTGGCCCATGGCTTGGCATCCAAGGCGTGTCCGCGAAAGCCGCCCGCATCGGGGCACGCTGGTCGTGGTTACCGGGAACGGCCAGCCAGGGCAGTTGAAGCTCCAACATAATAGAGGTGAAATGCGCGTATTCTTCGGGCGTGCCGTGATCGGTCAGGTCGCCGGTGATGATGACGCAGTCGATTCCTTCCAGAAGTGGTAGTTTCGCGTTGATCGTTGCTATGGCGCGGCGCAAGGCCTCGCTCGTGTCCGAGCGTCCGCAAACGAGCTTGCCGGGTGCGACAATATGGGTGTCGGTGACTTGAATGAACCCGGCCATCAGGCGGCAACCGTTTTTGGCAGGATGATCAGCGCCTCTGGCTGGATGGACAGACGTACATGCTCGCCGGGTTTGGGCGCGCTGAGACCTGAATGAAGTGCAAAGAGCAGTTCCGGACCTACCCCGGCCAGTGCAATGCGGTAGTGGGTGCCGAGGAAGGTCACGGTCTCTACCCGTGCTGTGACCGGCCCGTCAGGGTCGATGCGAATGTCTTCAGCACGCACGAGCACCTCTTTCCCCACCGCCGACTCTGGTAAGTCAAGCATCCCGCCAGGCAGGCGCAGTCGGCCTGCTTCGATCTGCCCTTCCAGCGGCATCGCGTCTCCAACGAACCGGGCGACAAAGCCTGTGGCGGGGTTGCGATAGAGCGCCTCCGGCGACCCGATCTGGGCCACTTCACCTTGGCTCATCACCGCAACGCGATCCGCAATCGCCATCGCCTCGTCCTGATCGTGAGTGACAAAGATCGCGGTGATGCCGAACTGGCGCAAAAGCATCGCCAGCTCATCCCGCAACTGACTGCGCAAGGCAGCATCCAGGGCCGATAACGGCTCGTCCAGCAGCAGTACGCGCGGACGAGGTGCCATTGCGCGCGCAAGCGCCACCCGTTGTCGCTGCCCCCCTGAAAGCTTTGTGACCGCCCGGTCGGCATAGGGTTCCAGCCGGCACAATGCGATGACCTCATCCACCCGAGCTGCGATCTCGGGTTTGGGCATGTTCTGCATCTTGAGCCCGTAGCCGATGTTGCCGCGCACCGACATGTTGGGAAACAGCGCATATGATTGAAACACCATGCCCATCTTGCGGCTCTCGACCGGTTGTTGGGTGACATCCTCACCATCAAATACGATCCGTGCCCCCGGATCGGGCACCTCCAGTCCGGCAATGATCCGAAGGAGTGTAGACTTCCCGCAGCCCGAGGGACCGAGCAGCGAGACGATCTCGCCCTTGGCAATATCCAAATCGGTAGGCAGGAGCGCCTTGGTGCCGCCGGGAAAGGTCTTGGCGATATTGGTAAGACTAAGCGTCATTGCATGATCCTTTGGGCACGGGCACTGGCCCATTGCATGGCCATCAGCAGCGGTACGATCATCACGAAGAACACCAGTGTGTAGGCCGAGGCGATTTCCAACCGCATCGAGGCGTAGCTGTCAGCGAGGCCCACAGGGAGGGTCTTGAGAAGCGGGGTGTGCAGCATCCAAGTCAGATTGAATTCACCGATCGACAGCGTCACCACGGTCAGCGCCCCGGCCAAGATGCCAGGCAGCGCATTTGGCACCACAATGTCGATGAAGCGCCGCGCCGGACCTGCACCCAGCGAAGCGGCGCTTTCCTCGAGTGTTTTCAGGTCGATCGCGGCCAGAACGGACAGGACGGATCGCACCATAAAGGGCAGCGTGTAGAGCACGTGGCCCACAAGGATGAAGACCCAACTGGTGCGAAAGCCTTGGTAGGTTCCGTAAAGCTGAAGCAGTGCCAGCGCCAGCGCAAGGCCCGGGATGGCAAGCGGCAGAGAGATAAACTCCTCAAGTATGCGTGACGCCCGCCCTGGGTTGCGGGCAAGTGCATAAGCTGCGGGTACTCCAAGCACCAACGTAACGGCAAGACAACTCAGCGCCAGCCAGATCGACAGAAAGATGCTGCCCGAATAAAGCGTCCAGACCTCGCCGACCCATTTCAACGTCAGCCCAGAGGACAAACCGCGGAAATAATTCACGGTCAGCCCGGCCAAAACCGATTGAATGATCGGAACGAGCAGAAAGGCGCAGGCCAGAAGCGTGACAATCAAAGGGATAGATTTCGTGTAAGATTTCATCGGACTAGCCCCCAACGGCCACGGTGTCACCTGACAGGCTCCGCGCGATGAGCAGCATGACCCAAGTCACCAAACCAAGCACCACGGACAACGCAGACGCCATGGCAATATTCGCAGACAGGGTGAATTCGGTGTAAATCACCATTGGCAAGACATCGATATCCGTGGCCAGGGTAAAGGCGGTGCCGAAGGCTCCCATCGCGGTGGCGAAAGCGATAGCTCCGGCCGCGATCAGCGCCGGTGCGAGCGCCGGCAGAAGCACGTCGATGACGATGCGGTGCGGCGGCGCGCCCAACGTGCGTGCGGCTTCTTCCAAGGCCGGGTCAATCTTTTCGGCGGCGGCCATGACCGTCAGCAACACACGCGGGATCGAAAAATAGAGATATCCCAGAAACAGCCCAAAAACCGAATAGGCAAAAATCACATGACCGGGCATGAGCTGGTTCACAAGCCCCTGCCGTCCGCCGAGCAAGATAATCATGAACCCTACCACAACGCCTGGAAACGCGAGCGGCAGTGTCAGAATCGACAGAAGTGCATTGCGCCCGAAAAATCGATTGCGCGCCAAAAATAACCCGGCAGTGGTAGAGATGGCGAGCGCAGCTGCCGTGACAGCCAGCGAAACGACAACCGTTTGCATAAGGGTATCCAAATAGCGCGGGGTTTGCAGGATCTGCAGATATATCGCCCAACCAGCGTCACCTTCACCAGAGGCGAGGATCAACCGCCCAAGCGGGATCGCCAAGAAGGCCAGCGTAAACACGCCAAGCGGCAAAAGACAGATCAGCAAAAATTGGTGCTGCTTCATTGCAGAGACCTCCGGGGCGGTGCGTTGCGGGCCGAACGAGGTTGCCCAGCCCGCAACGGCGGCGTTACTTGACCTCGGAGAGGTAGCGTTCACCAAAGCCAGCCTGCGCTCGCTCCATCTCGGCATAGTCGACCGCGACAGCGCGCTCATAGTCTGATGCTGGAAGGAATTTCGCAGCGACGTCGGCGGGCAGTTCCACCGGACGCGACGGTTGCAGATAGGCGTTGGTCCAGATCGCCTGACCCTCGTCCGACAAAATGAAGTCCAGAACGCGTTTGCCCAGCTCAGGATTCGGGGCGTTGGCGACAAGGCTCATGACGTAGGGCACGCGAACCGAACCTTCGCAGGGCAGCACAAATTCGAAGTTGCCATCCTCTTCATATTTCCCGCGATAGGCGTTGAAGTCGTAGTCGAAGAGGATCGGAATTTCACCTGAGACAACTCGTGCAAAGGACGTCTGCTTTGGCACAATCGGATCGTTTTCGGCGAGCGCGTTGAAGTACTCGATCGCCGGGTCGAAATTTCCAAGATCACCACCATTCGCCATATTCACGGCCACGGCACCGGCGTAGCCGACGAAGGCCGAAGATGGGTCCAGATAACCCACCATGCCGCGATATTCAGGCTTGGTAAGGTCAGCCCAGCACTGGGGCACGGGTGCGCCGCCAAGGGCGTCAACATTCACGAAAAGGCCCAACGTACCGTAGTGAATGGCGAACCATTTGCCCTCTGGGTCTTTCAGGCCTTCAGGAATGTCCTCAAAGCCAGTCGGTTTATACGGTTCCACGACCCCCTCATTGCCGGCCTTGATGCCGGTGGTCACCCCGTAATAGGCTACATCGGCCACCGGGGCCGCCCGTTCTGCCAGCAGCTGACTGAGCGTCTGACCGGAGTTCTTGTTGTCATGAGGCATCTGGATGTCGAGACGCTCGTCGATAGCTTCCAGCATCGAAGCCCAGTCGGCCCATTGTGGCGGGCAATTGTAGCAAATGGCGTCTTCGGCCAAAGCCGGGGCGGCAATCGTGGTTGCGAAAAGCACCGAGAGAACAGTATGTTTCATAGGTTCATCCTTGTTTGAGTTTGGTCTTGATCGAGGGAACAGACGGCGGCCAGGGGGCAACCTGGTCGTCGTCGCGGCTTTTCATGCGGGGGCGAGCAAGCGTGGCGCCCGCACGAAAATGAAATGGCAGAGGCGGCGCTTGGACGGCGGCCTTTCCCTGCATCAGATCGAGGACGGTCAGTGCGGCCTGACGCCCCATCGACTCGGGTGCTGTCTCGACCGTGGCAAGGGGCACATCCAGGAGGCGGCCAATCTCGATCCCGTCAAACCCCACCACCGAAAGGTCCCGGGGGACGCTCTTGCCCATCAGACGTGCAGCCTTCTGAACTGCGATTGCCAGAAAGTCGTTGGACGCGAACACCGCGGTCAACCCGTCCAATGAAGCAAGGATTTCAGCCAGCACTTCGGGCGTGTTGGCCTCTGTTTCGCTCAGTTCGATCAACGCCGGATCTGGCAATCCCCGGTCACGGCATTCTGCATGAAATCCTGCGTACCGATTGCGCGACCTGTCCGAACTGGAAAATCGCAGCGATAGAAATGCAGTATTCCTGTGACCCAGATCAAAAAAGCGCCGAGCGACCTCTCGTGCGGCCTCGAAATTGTCTACGTGCACGGTCGGGAAGCCCTCAACCGCGTCATGGAACATCAGCGACACCGGCACGCCGCGCTGGCGCGCCTTCTTCAACGCCTCGCTGCTTTCGGGCGCTACCATCGTCACGATCAGGCCGTCGATTTCCTTCGCAAGAAGCGTCATGATGGCTTTGTTGTCTGCATCACCATCATAGTTCGAACTCGAAATCAGGAGTTGGTATCCTGTCCCCCTCAGCGCCTCTTGGGCGCCTTGAACCGCTTCGGCAAAAACAGGGTTTGCCAGCGAGGGTACGAGGCACCCAATGGTCATGCTTCGCCCCCCTTGCAGAGCCCGGCCGATCGAGCTGAAGGAAAACCCCAACTCGCGTGCCGCCATCTCGACACGTTCGCGCACTTCAGCGCTGGCTGGTCCGGATTTGTTGAGAACTCGACTGGCCGTGGCGATCCCGCATCCGGCTTCCCGCGCAACGTCCTTGATCGTGATCTTTTTGAAGGGGTGCATGGGCTGGCCTATATGGAAACGTTTCCAGAAATAGGTAAACCTGATTCTTTACAGGCGTGTGACACAAGTCAGAATTGCTCACCTGGAGAATTCGACGGCGTGGCTGCAGAACTCTCACTGTGAAGAATTCACATCACGAATCCAAGCGGTTAGACGGGCGTCATGAGCAAACCCAAGCCCGCCCGCTACCGCACGACGAACTGGTCCGCCTACAACGCTGCGCTGACGAAGCGCACTCTCTGCTGATCTGGCTGGACAAGGAGATGGCTTGGGACGCCCCGCATGAGGGCCGCCCCGGACGCCCGCCAGTCTTCTCGGATGCGGCGATCCAGTTCTGCCTGTCGATCAAGGTGCTATTCAAGCTGCCGCTCAGGCAGACCGCCGGGATGGTCGCCAGCCTCCTGCGCCTCGCCGGGCTGGACTGGCCCGTTCCAGACTTCTCCACGCTGTGCCGCCGGCAGAAGACTCTTAAGGTGCAGATCCCCTATGGGTGGTGGTCGCATCCCCGGCTTTCTCTCAAATTAAAAACTTTGACAAAACTAGATTAATGGTTATTTTTGCCGCATGATGATCACCAGTCCAAATGCCCGTGCGCTTGCCGCCCTTGGTCACGATGCCCGCCTTTCTATTTTTCGCCTTCTAGTGAAGGCCGGGGAAAACGGCCTGCGTGTCGGCGACATCGGTGAGCATCTGGGGCTTGCACCCTCGACGCTGGCCCATCACCTCTCGACGCTGGTCGAGGCCGGACTGGTGCTGCAAGACAGGCAGGGCCGTGAGGTGTTCAACCGGGTGGATTTTCCTGCGATGCACCGTCTTGTCGGATTCCTGACCTCCGAATGCTGCGCCGGTGTTGAAGTCCGCGCGTCGGAGGACGCGGCATGAGTGGCGTGCCCCCTTTTTTCGCTCGGAAAAAACCGTAATGATGGATATTAAGTGATGACTGATACATCCCTCCCGACAACCGGGATAAGGTCCACGCTACGCCATCTGTGGCAGGCCCAGCGGGTCTGGCTCGCCTCAGCGATGATCCTTGCGGCGCTGGCGGTGTTCGACACTCTCCAGGCCGCCGACTCCGCCCTCTTCGCCGGCGAGGCGCTCCTGAACACTGCACCATTCCTGATACTATCAATCGCGATCGCCGCTTGGGCGAATGCTACCGGTGCCGACAACCTTATTGCAAAGGCCTTCACTGGCGCGCCGATCCTGATGATCGGGCTGGGCGCGCTGGCAGGCGGCATCTCGCCCTTCTGTTCGTGCGGGGTGATCCCTCTGATTGCGGCACTTCTGGCGATGGGCGTGCCGCTGTCGGCAGTCATGGCCTTCTGGCTTGCGTCACCGATCATGGACCCCTCGATGTTCGTGCTGACGGCGGGCGTGCTGGATCTGGAATTTGCGGTAGCAAAGACCACTGCTGCCATTGGTCTTGGTGTGTTCGGCGGTATCGTGGTCCACCTGATGATCAAGGGTGGCGCCTTTGCCGATCCGCTGCGCGACGGGATCGGGAACGGCGGCTGCGGCGGCGCGAAGATTCGCGCACCCAAGGCAGTGGTCTGGCGCTTCTGGACTGATCCGGATCGGCGGGCGACGTTCGGCAAGACGGCCCTCAGCACGACGCTCTTCCTAGCCAAGTGGCTGACGCTTGCCTTCATCCTCGAGAGTCTGATGCTGGCGTGGATCCCGGCGGAAACCGTCACCGCCGCGCTCGGCGGCGAGGGGCTTTTGCCTATCTTGACAGCTACGCTGGTGGGGGTTCCCGCCTATTTGAACGGGTATGCAGCGCTGCCGCTGGTTGGTGGGCTTGTTGAGCAAGGCATGGCGCCTGGTGCCGGTATGGCCTTCCTCGTCGCCGGTGGCGTCACCTCGATCCCAGCGGCAATGGCGGTCTGGGCTTTGGCGCGGCCGCCGGTGTTTGCGGCCTACATCGGCCTATCGCTCACCGGGGCTTTTGTCGCAGGCCTCATGTTCCAGCTCTGGAGTTTTGCATGAGACACCTCACCGTTACCGTAATGCCACCGCTGACCGGGCCGTTACTCGTACCTGCCGGAATCGCCACGCCCCACGGCTGCGTCGGCGGGCTGGAGGTTGAGGGCGGGCGCATCACGGCCCTCACCAACGAGCCGGAGCTGGGCCTTTGCGCAGCGTTGGTCGGGCATGAAAGCGGGCCGGTCACGTTGCGCTATACGGTGGCGCCGGCTGACGCCGATCGACCCTATCCCGAGGCGGCCTACTTGCCGCGCGCGAACTGTTACACCTCAGCCGGAACCGACCTCGCCAGGGCAAGCCGCGCTATTGCCGAGGCCGCGGGCGGCGGCCATGCCGGGATCGCGGCGTTGGTCGCTGAAGCAGAATCGCGCTTTGCCTATGCTCATCCGGAGCAGCGTTTCAATGACGGAACCGACAGCGTGCCTTACCTGTCCTGCGGCCTGACCCCGGGGTCCTGCGTGGACATCAACACCTATCTTGTGGCGAGCCTTCGGGCTGCAGGATACGAAGCGGCCTATGTCTATGGCTACTTCTTCCCTGCCGAGCGCGGCGGCTGCACCGATGACGGCCATTGCTGGGTCGTCACCCGGCATGCAGGCGAAGTGCTGGAATGGGATATCGCGCATCATCTCAAGGCTGGGCTTGGGCCCACTCGGCCCGCGCCCAACCCTCGCCCGGGTGAACGGGTCGCCTTGACGCATTCGATGGGTCACAGCTATGCGCTGCCGGGCCGATCGCTATTTCTCAAGATCCTTGGCGAACCGATGCATCTGCCGACCGATGGACCACCAGGATGGACGACTCTTACGGCAAAGCTGTCGTCTCCCGCTGCATAGTCAAAACCGGGCCCGCGGCAGTTGGCTGCCATCGATCACGCTGGCAACCCTGTGTGCGTGCGGTTCGCACAGGCCACGAGCAGCATCATCACCGGCCCCAATCAGAGAAATTCAGGAGGTTGGTCAATTTGGCAGCCCGTAGGGGAATCGAACCCCTCTTTCCAGGTTGAAAACCTGGCGTCCTAACCGATAGACGAACGGGCCACTGCTGCGCGTGAATGGCTATCTAGAGAAGTGGCTGGAGCTGTTCAAGCAGTTTTTTTCATCAATCGCGACAATTTCCGAAATGCCGCCCGAACGATGCTTGCGCCCCGTTTTCCAGGGGGCCGATCGGGCCGGTTCGTGGCGCTGTCAGGCGGGAGCTGCGTCTTCCAGTTGGAGCTGCGCGCTGCGTCGGCCGCCCCATTCATTGATCCCGATCCGACCGGCCAGGTGGAACCGCGCACCGCCATGCGACATCAGCGCCGTGCCGAGCGGGCCGTCGAAGGCACCGAACGCGATGGCATCGAGCGGGGCGGACAGACCGTCGCCGAAGCGCAGTTTCAGATGCGCATCGCCGACACGTTTTGCAAAACTGATCTGCATGTCGGGAAACACGTAGCGCGGCCCCGGCGCGCCCGCGCCGAAAGGGCCTGCGGCTTCGATCCGCTCGACCAGCTCGACGGTTGCGGCACCGGGCATCAGCACGCCGTCAAGCCGCAGATCGGCAGGGCCCGCGGCGCCTGATCCTTGCCTGCCCAGCAACTCGGACAGGCGCGCCATCGCGGCATCGATCCGGTCGCGCGCCACGGTGAGGCCCGCAGCCATGCGGTGACCGCCGCCCTTGATCAGCAGGCCTTCGGCGGCAAGGCGCTGGATCGACGCGCCCAGATCGACGCCCGATATGGACCGCCCCGATCCCTTGCCCTCATCCCCGTCGAGACCGATCACGACGGCGGGCCGGTTCGTCAGTTCCTTGAGGCGCGATGCCACGATGCCGACAACGCCGGGATGCCAGCCTTCGCCTGCGGCCCAGACCAGCGGCGCATCGAGGCCGCGTGCTTCGGCCTGGTCCAGGGCTGCGGCGCGCACGGCGGCTTCGATATCGCGGCGTTCGGCATTGAGTTGATCGAGGCGCTCTGCCATGGCCCTGGCTTCGGCCATGTCGCGCGTGGCCAGGAGGCGCGCGCCCAGATCGGCCTTTCCGATCCGCCCGCCGGCGTTGACGCGCGGGCCCATCACGAAACCGAGGTGATAGGCCGACGGCGCCGTATCGAGCCGCGCGACATCGCTGAGCGCCACAAGGCCCGGACGGTCACGATGCGCCATGATGCGCAGACCCTGCCGGACAAAGGCACGGTTCACCCCCTTCAGGGGCGCCACATCGGCCACGGTGGCCAGCGCCACCAGATCGAGCATCGCCATGAGGCCGGGCCCTTTTTCACCGGCCTCGCGCAGTTGCCGCCCGGCCTCGACCAGCATCAGGAACACCACGGCGGCGGCGCAGAGATGCGCGAGGTCGCCGGTTTCATCCTGCCGGTTGGGATTGACCACGGCCAATGCCGCAGGCAGCGTCTCGCCGCCCAGGTGGTGATCCAGGATCACCACATCCGCGCCGCGTGCCGCCGCGATGGCGTCATGGCTGAGCGTGCCGCAATCCACGCAAATGATCAGGTCATGGGCGGCGGCAAGATCGGCCATGGCGGGTTCGTTGGGGCCGTAGCCTTCGTCGATCCGGTCGGGGATATAGAGTGTTGCGGCAAGGCCCATCTGGCGCAGCCAGTCGATCAGCAGGGCGGCCGAGGCGCCGCCATCCACATCGTAATCCGCGAAGATCGCGATCCGCTCGCGGGCGCGCACCGCCGCGATGAAGCGGGCGGCGGCGGTCTGCATGTCCCGCAGGCCACGAGGGTCGGGCAGCAGGTCGCGCAGCGACGGTTCCAGGTAGAGCGATGCCTCGGCCTCGGGGACGCCGAGCCGCGCGAGTGTCTGGCACAAGGGGCGGGGCAGGCCGGTGGACTGGGCCATCGCCTCGGCGCGGCGCGCGACTTCGGGACCGGGGCCGATCCAGCGTCGCCCGGTCAGCGATTGCGCGATTCCGAGATAGGCATTCACGCCGCCCCGCCGGCTCAGCGGGTGGGGTTGCGGTAGGTCATCCGGCGCAGCGAGCCGGTCTTGGACCGCATCAGCACGGTTTCCGTTTCAACATAGCCCGGGCGGCGCTTGATGCCCGACACGACCGATCCGTCGGTCACGCCCGTCGCCGCGATGATGACATCTGCCGTCACCATCTCGTCACGGGAATAGATCCGGTCGAGATCGGTGATCCCCGCCTTGGCGGCGCGGCCCTTTTCATCGTCGTTGCGGAACAGAAGCCTGCCCCACATCTGACCGCCCATGCATTTCAGCGCGCTGGCGGCCAGCACGCCTTCGGGGGCGCCGCCGGCGCCCATGTACATGTCGATCCCGGTCAGCTCCGGTTCGGCGCAGTGCATGACGCCCGCCACGTCACCATCGGTGATCATGTGGATCGCGGCGCCCGTGCTGCGGACATCGGCGATCATCTCCTGGTGGCGGGGACGCTCGAGGATGCAGACGGTGATATCCGACGGCTTGCAGCCCTTGGCCGCGGCCAGAGCCTCGACCCGTTCGCGCGGCGACATCTCGAGAGAGACGACATCTGCGGGATAGCCCGGGCCGATGGCCAGCTTGTCCATGTAGACATCCGGGGCGTGCAGCAGGGTGCCGCGCGGGGCCATGGCGATCACGGTCAGGGCGTTGGGCATGGCCTTGGCGGTCAGGGTCGTGCCTTCCAGCGGATCGAGGGCGATGTCCACGCCGGGGCCGTCACCGGTGCCCACCTCTTCGCCGATATAGAGCATCGGCGCCTCGTCGCGCTCACCCTCGCCGATCACCACGACGCCTTTGATGCTGAGCATGTTCAGCTGCTCGCGCATGGCGTTCACCGCCGCCTGGTCGGCGGCTTTTTCGTCGCCCCGGCCGATCAGGTCGGCGCAGGCCAGCGCCGCGGCTTCGGAAACACGGGCCAGGCCCAGAGACAGCATGCGGTCGTTGAAATCGGCGGCGGTCATGGCAAATCCTTGTTAGATGCAAGTCACATAAGCATTAGCGGCAGCACCTTGCGCGCACAAGTGTCGCAGGTGGTGCCGGGGTGGTCCTGTCAGACGGTTTCGATCCTCAGCGCAACGGGTTCGGTGGCCACGACATCGAGCCGCGCCATGGCATCCAGCGCCGTATCGAGCGCGCTGCGCGTGGTCTTGTGGGTCACGATCAGCACCGGCGCGGTGGTTTCGTCATGGCGATACTGGCGCATCCGGTCGATTGATATGCCCGCCTCGCCCAGCACTGCCGCCACCTTGGCCAGGGCGCCGGGCTTGTCCTCGAGCGCCATGCGCAGATAGTAGGGGGCCGGTGTCGCGCCCAGGGCGCTTTGGGCCTTTTGCAGGCTCGCGGCGGGTTGTCCGAAGGTGGATACACGGCAGCCACGGGCAATATCCATGATATCGGCCATCACGGCGCTGGCGGTGGGGCCTTCGCCCGCGCCGGGGCCACGCAGCACGATCTGTTCGACCATGTCGCCTTCCAGAACAACCATGTTGGTGCCGCCTTCGAGCTGACCCAGGGGGCTGTCGGCGGGCACAAGGCAGGGCGACATGCGCTGTTCGAGCCCCCGGCCCGTCATCCGGGCCACGCCAAGCAGCTTGATGCGGTAATCCATGTCGGCTGCGTGGCGAATGTCGGAGATGGTGACCTTCTCGATGCCTTCCAGGTCGACGGCGTCGAAATCGACCTGCGTGCCGAAGGCGATGGAGGCCAGCAGCGACAGCTTGTGACCGGCGTCGATCCCGCCCACGTCCAGCGTCGGATCCGCCTCGAGATAGCCAAGCTGTGCGGCCTCGTCGAACACCGTGTCATAGGGCAGGCCCGCGGATTGCATCCGGGTCAGGATGTAGTTGCAGGTGCCGTTCATCACGCCCATCACGCGGGTGATCTCGTTGCCGGCAAGCCCTTCGGTCAGCGCCTTGATCACCGGGATACCACCGGCGACGGCGGCTTCGAAGCGCAGCACGCGACCGGCGTTTTCTGCAGCGATTGCAAGGGCCTGACCGTGGTGGGCCAGCATCGCCTTGTTGGCGGTGACCACGTCCTTGCCTGCCGCGATGGCGGCTTCGGTCGCGGCCTTGGCCGGACCGTCGCTGCCGCCCATCAGCTCGACGAACACATCCACATCGTCGCGGGTGGCAAGGGCCACGGGATCATCTTCCCATGCGTAATCGGTCAGGGTGACACCCCGGTCCTTGTCGCGGGTGCGCGCCGAGATGGCCGAGATCGTGATCGGCCGGCCCGAGCGGGCAGCCAGCAGGCTGGCTTTCTGGCGGACGATCTTGACGACGCCGGTGCCGACGGTCCCCAATCCGGCGATGCCAAGGCGCAGGGGGTGTGTCATGTCGGTCTCCAATCGTCGCTTCAGGGCTGGTATGGAAGCGCGATGTAACGGGTTCGTCCGGGCCTTGCAACGCAGGTTTTCGAGGGGGTTACCGCTCTTGCACGCCGCGGGCCATGCGGGCGCGGGTGTCGGGATCGATCACGGCGCCGCGCAGGGTGTCGGCGCGGGCACGTAGCGTGGCGACGCGGGCGTCGATATCGGTGCGGTCCTCGACGGTGAGATCCGGGGTCGGGGCCTGGGCGCGGAGGCTTTCAGCGGGCACGAGCCGAGGATAGGGATCATCCTTCAGATCGGGGTCAAGGGCTTCATCCAGCTGGGGAAATGTCGTGCACCCCGCCAGGGAAAAGGCGGCGAAAGCCAGGAAAACAAGGGGGCCGCTGCGCATGGATCGGACCTCGGAAACGCTGTGTTGTCTCTCTCTTGCCACTGTTTGAGGGGGGAGGGCAAGCAAGGGCTTTGATCTGAACGGGTGTTCAGATAATTTGACGCCCATGGCCAGAACCCAGGGATCGCATTCCGACATCACAGGCCCGCGGGTGCGGGACGCGGCGTTGCGCCTGTTCGCCCGCGAAGGCTATGCCGCTGTTTCCATGAGACAAATTGCCAGTGAAGTGGGGGTGCAGGCGGGGGCGTTGTACAATTACACGCCTGACAAGCAGTCCCTGCTGTTCGATCTGATGAAAACCCATATGGATGACCTGCTGGCGGCCTGGGAGGCCGAGGCGGCGCCGGAGGCCCCGATGGAGCGGCTGGAGCGCTTTGCCCGGTTTCACATGCGTTTCAACTATGAAAGAGCCGATGCGGTGTTCATCTCGTATATGGAGCTGCGCAACCTGAGCCCAGAAAATTTCGAGATAATCGAAGGGTTTAGGAGAAAATACGAGGACCAGCTGGAGCATATCCTGCGGCAGGGCGTGGCACGCGGGCTGTTCGATGTGGCCGAGCCGAAGATCACCACGATGGCGGTGATCGCGATGCTGACCGGGATCAATACGTGGTTTCGGGAAGGCGGACGGTTGAGCCTGCCGGAGGTGCAGGAGATCTATTGGGGGATGGTGCGACGGGCGGTGATGCCGCATGGATGCGCGAATCAAGGTTAACCCACTGAAATAACAAAAGAACGGCTTTCGGCATCACGTCGGTATAACGTCGGTATCGCGTCGGTGGGGGATCTGTGCGGATCGGCATGGCGGCCCGCGTTAACAGAACGCGCGTTGCACAGGCGTGACGGAACGACATCCAGCCGCGGGGCGAGACCGGTCGGATCCGGATCGATCAGGCCGGGTAAGATCAGATCAGATCAGATCAGATCGAGCCGGTTCGCGCGGACAACGGCATGGGTCCGGTTCTTGGCGTTGAGTTTCGCGCAGAGCGTCCGCATCATCATTTTCACCTGGCTTTCGGTGATCCCCATCTCTTGCGCGACTTCCTTGTTGGTGGCGCCGTCCGAGGCGAGGCGGAGGATCTGCCGTTCGCGCGCGGTGACGGCATCGTTGCGGGGGCGCGCGGCGTCGGTCCAGTTGTGATTCAACTCGGCATTGATATTGGCGGGGATGAATACCTCGCCGCTCTGGATCAGGCCGATGGCGTTGACCAGCGACCGAAGGCTCAGTGCATGAGAGATGATCCCGTCGACCCCCTTGCCGAGGGCGTTCTTTGCAAGGGTCGTATCGACGTGATTCGTGAAGAGAACCACCTTGGAGTCCTTGCTGGCGCGCGCCGCCTGCGACAGGGCGTCCAGCCCCTTGATCCCGGTATTCATCGGATCGAGGAGGATCACGTCAGGCGCGTTGCCTTCGTCAACGAGATCCCGCACTTCATCAAGCGAGCAGGCGACGATCACCACGAACCCGTGTTCGCTGCTGAGAAAATGCTGGATGGCTTCCGATACCATGCGACTTGTCGCGACAAGACAGATCGTGGTTTCACTGTCTGGCATGTACATGTGCGGCTTGTGCGGAACGGTATTCATAAGTCTTCCTTCAGGACAGGGTCCAAGAGTGAAAACTTGTTAAACAAGCAAACGGATACCGACCTTGGAAGTGGAGATTTACACAACGTTCACTGGCACCATTGGATGAAAAATCAACGCATCAGTCAACCTTAGATAATCCTGCGCTCATCTACCATTGGGTCATCCGCAAAAATGCTGACACGCTGAACGTGTCGCATCGGCGCGGAGACCCGCGCCCTGGGAGATGCCGGGGCATTCAAAACCGGGCCGGGATCGGAACGGGGCGGGTGGCCTGGGGGGCGGTTTGCGGGACGGGACGTCCCGGATCGTCCGGGGCTGTGTCTCGCCGCGCTTGGGCGTTGCGCTGCATCACGTCTATCGCCTCTTCGATCCGGTCATAGTCCAGCGGTCTGGTGAGGCTTGCGTCGCATAGATGCGTGAGATCATGCCCCATATCATGCGCACAGCGCGACGCCATGACCAGCAAAACCTGGATATCGGGGTGTTTCCGGCGGAATTGTGCCAACCTGCCCGGCAGGTCGAGCGGGGCAGGCCAGCCGCCAAGGTCGATCGCCCACCATTGAGGGTCGGGCAAAGGGCGGGTGTCGAACACATCCAGGGTCGTATGGGACCAGTCAAGCGCGCAGCCCGCCGACCGCGCCCAGCCCGCCAATGGCCCGAAGGCCTGCAGGTCCGACGTCACCAGGCGCGCCCGCGCGGGTGGCCGGCACCGGGGTGAATGCTGGGGATAAGCCGCTGCAAGTCTTTTGTTTATCGGCATGGTCTTCCGTTGGTTACGCAACGTCAGATCAATGACTACCATCAATGACAGGGCGATTGGGCGACGCTTTTGGGTGGGGCGCTGAAACCTTGAGCAAATCCGCGCCGAAAGACCGGATTGCCCGTCGAAAGTTGCGGCCGGCTGTCGGAGAGGGCGAGGGCAGGGCGCCGGGCCCAGGGTGGGGGTCGAGTATTTGGAGAACGATGAAAGCCCGGTGGGAGCGCGTGCCTGTGAGGAGCGGGCGTGCGGAAGGTCCGTCAAGGGGCGCCGCGCGGCTTGCTGGTTTGAGTATTTGGAGAACGGTGAAAGGCCGGGGGAGGGTGCGGGAGGCGGCGCGCGGGGGGCTGGGGCGAGAGGCGGCGCGCGCCGCAGAAGGCGGAGGGGGCAAGAGGGCGGCGGCCGGGGCGCGCCCTCTTGCGGCTTGCGGCGGGCCAGTGTGTGGCGGGCCAGTGTATGGCGTGTGCGGGCTTAATGCGCGGGCTTTATGAAGGTGCCGTTGCGCAGGTCGGCCATGGCCTGTTGCAGCTCTTGCCTGGTGTTCATCACGATCGGGCCGTGCCAGGCCACGGGTTCGTCGATGGGGGCGCCGGAGACCAGCAGGAAGCGGACCCCTTCGGGGCCGGCCTGCACCGTTACCGTGTCGCCGGTGCCGAAGCGCACCAGAGTGCGGTCGCCCGAGAGGTCGCGGATATTGACCTCGTGGCCCATGACCTCTTTTTCCAGCAGGATCCCGGTGGGCCGGCTGGCATCGACGAAGGCGCCGGAGCCTGCGAACACATAGGCGAAGGCGCGCCGGTAGGTATCGACCCTGAAGGTCTTGCGAGTGCCGGGGGGCACCGAGAAGTCGAGATATTGAGGATCGGCGGCGATGCCGTCGACCGGGCCGGTGCGGCCCCAGAAGCTGCCGACGATCACCCGCACGCGCGTGCCGTCGTCATCGGTCACCACGGGGATGTCGGCGGCCTTGACGTCCTGGTAGCGCGGCGCGGTCATCTTGAGCGCCGAGGGCAGGTTCGCCCAGAGCTGGAAGCCATGCATCTGGCCCCGGGCGTTGCCGCGCGGCATTTCCTGGTGCAGGATGCCCGATCCGGCGGTCATCCATTGCACGTCGCCCGCGCCGAGCGTGCCGGTATTGCCCAGGCTGTCGCCGTGATCGACCTCGCCTTCGAGGACATAGGTGATCGTCTCGATCCCGCGATGGGGGTGCCAGGGAAAGCCGCTTGCGTATTTCGCCGGATCGTCGTTGCGGAAATCGTCGAAGAGCAGGAAGGGGTCCAGCTCGGACGGGTCGTGAAAGCCGAAGGCGCGGTGCAGATGGACGCCCGCGCCCTCGAGCGTGGGCTGGGCAAGGCGGGTTTCGAGCGTGGGTCTGATGGACATGGGGTGGCTCCTTTCGGGGCAAGAGATATCGCTGGACGCGGCGCATGCAATGGGGCGATCTGTGAGCGGATGAACGCGATATGTGCGCGCGGGGGGCGGCGCGGTTGCGAAACCCCCTCGCGTCGGGGGCGGTTTCGGGCTAAGCCGCAGCGGCAATCAGGGAGACATGGATGGCGGACGAGGTTCTGGCGGTTCTGAAGGCATCGCCCCCGAGGCGGATCCTGGGGGTGGGAACGGTGCTGACACTGGGCGCCCTGGCGATGTATGTGGCGTTGTTCGAGCCGCCGGGGCATCCGGGGTGGACCGCGTTCCTGGTCGCGCTGGGGCTGACGGCGCTGTGGCTGAGCAACAAGATGCGCCATGCCACGAGCGCGCATCTGGAACTGACCCGGACCGAGCTGCGCAGCAGCACCGGCGAGATCATCGCGCATGTGGCCGATATCAAGGGGTTGGAGCGGGGGGCGTTTGCCTTCAAGCCGTCGAACGGGTTCACGCTGCGGCTGAAATCGGGGCATGAGGCCGGGCCGCGCCGCTGGGAGCCGGGCCTGTGGTGGCGCATGGGGCGGCGCGTGGGGATCGGCGGCGTGACACCGGGCAGCCAGGCCAAGGTGATGGCCGAGCTGCTGGCGGGGTTGATGGCCGAGCAGGCCGGGGATCAGAGCGGCGGCTGAGCTGTGGGCGTGACCGGCGTCAGGTGCCTGTCACGCAGCTTGGGCATCTGATCTGTTCGACGAAACGAGGGCTGGTGAACACGCGGGTGGAGATCGGGACGGTTGTTTCGAAGCCGGCGCTGAGACCGGGCTGGTAGTCCGACCAGCTTTCCACGAGGATCACCTGGCGTCCATTGCCCAGGGTCGGCAGGGCCTCGTGCGCGGTGGCGACATCGGCGGTCTGCAGGGGGATCATCGGACCGATGCCCCTGATCTGGGACCAGACGACGGCATATTCGTCATCATCGGCGACATAGGTGATGACGCTGACCCGCAGCTGGTTGTCGCCGTCATCATTCGTGAAATCGTCGAAGAGCTGCTTGCTCCCATCGAGGAACGGCTGGTCGATCGGGGCCTGTTCGCGCGAAATCAGGTCGACGACCGCGTAAGTCGCCTTTTCGCGTACGCTTTGGTAGCGGTGGATCTCGAAGAATTCGAACGTCGCCTGAAGCGCCCAGAACAGGAGCGGGACGACGATCACGGCTTCTACCGTGATGGTTCCGCTGCGGCTGTCACGGAAGCGGGCGAGGAAGGATTTCACGCTTGCATACAACATCGGATCACGGCTCATTCACAAAGGCGGAAATCGAGATGACGGCGCTCTGGCCGCTGGCGTCCTTGCTGAGGGCCTTGCCCAGGGCGACTGTCGGCAGCAGGGGGTCATATTTCAGGCAGGCGCGCAGGATCATCAGCTGGTTGCGCTGCCCGGGGGTGAACTGTTTCACCGGCTTGGTCGGTTCCGCGCGATCCGTGCAATCGGCCACCTCGTCGAGGCCGGCATAGGCGCGGGGATCGATCGGTTTCATCTCGAGCCGCACGTTTTCCAGGCAGTCATCGCCGAGCCGCGCATATTCGCAGACCATGCCCTTGATCGTAGGATGGTTCGGCGGCGTGGCATAGCCCAGCCGGATTTGCCGCACGGTCAGATCGAGACCGCGTTCCAGCATCGCATGACGCAGGGTGATGAAGCTGAGTTCCAGCGAGAACAGCAGAAACGTCATGAACAGCGGGAAGATGATGACGAACTCGACCGAGCTGTTGCCATCGGTCCCGCGCCTGAATCGCCGTAGCCGGTTTGAAAGTGCCCGGATCATTGTGTGAGCCTCAGTTTCTGGACGTTGGCGGCAATCGAGCCGAACGCCTGGCTGACATTCAGGGTGTTCGCATTGTAGTGGTTGGCTTCCGACGAGGCGCAGTTTTCAAGCTTTTCGGAGGCGCTGTCGAACTCGCCCATTTCGAAGGCGATGGTATAGATCACGATACCCTGGCCCTTGGCCGCGCCGCAGATGGTGGCCATCCGGGCATCCTTGGTTTCGGGCGCGGTGCTGCCGGTGCCGAACCTCGAGAACATGGTGTCGGGCTCGTAATCTTGTGTCACGCGAGAATAGAAATCCGGCGTCATGAGTCCCCAGGCCTCTTCCCAGGTCAATTGCTGCTGGCTTTGGAAGTTGGGCAGGGTCGTCGGCAGGGCCTCGAACTGCGCCGGGGTCAGGAAACCGCCCTCGAGTATGTTGGCGTAATCGTTCCAGACGGTCGAATAGAGATAGTAGTTGGTGATGTCCTCGGATTCGTAGACGCAGACCCAGTAGCCGGTGTTGCAGTTGAATTCGTTGTAGGCGATGAAGCTGGGGTTGAACACGAAGTAGCGATACTGGAACACGTCGTCGGTATATTCGACCCGATGGAGATGCGATGCCGGCCCCCGGTAATCGGGTTGTGTGTGATTTTCGACCACGTCGGGGTTCATCAGCTCGTTGGGATCGGCCAGCCCATAGGACCAGTCATTGGCGCCGTCGCCCATCACGATCGCGATTTTCATGACCTGCGACGTGGTGTAGAGCGCAGGAACGTTCGACAGTTCGGGATTGACGATATTGTAGGTGACGGTGTTGCCTTCGGCGTCGGTGGTGGTCCGGTCCTGCTGAAGGTATGTGACCACGGGGGCGAAGGCCGGGTCCAAGAGGCCCGCTGCCCATTTCATGCCGATATCCGCAGAGGTACTGCCCGCCGCCTTGAGGCTGTCGATCTTGGCATGGAGCGCGCTGACCGACGTGGAATAGGGCAGGATGCGGAAATACTCGTCCGTGTAGCAGGTGCGGTCATAGGCGGTGTAGCTGGTGGTCGGATCGCCGACACCGATACTGCCGAAGGATCCAGTGAGGGAGGTGTAGATCATCTGCCCATAGGAGCGCGTGGGGTCGATGGCCGTGGACGCGTATTCGCCATCGACGAAATCGAGACAGGTGGAATAGCTGTGGCGTTCATCGACGGTCAGTGCCTCGAACATCTCGTCCGTGGGAGTGACAGACCAGCTGTAGGGCACGATGGAAATCGTGGTGGTCCCCTGATCCGATGCGCTCATGACGTCGGTGACGAACTGCTTGGCGGCGGTCTTCATCGCGGCAAGGCGCGCGCCTTCCATCGAGCCCGAGACATCCAGCGCCAGGACGATTTCGATGCGCGGTGTGGCGATGGCGGCGGTCGAGCTGCCCCCGGCTTGCAGCGTGTCGACCCCGGACAGCCCCATCAGGTAGGTGTCCAGCGACACGCTGGCCGATGCGGTGACGCTGCGTGTATTGAGCGTGGCGACGATATCCTCATCGGGGTTGATCGTATCGAGATACTCTTCGAGGCCGGCGGCGGCGAAGTAGTCTTCGACGATGGCCTGGACCTCGGTGTCGGTGATATCCGCAGGCGCGCCGGCGGCTGCCAGAACCGCGCTGTCGAGCGTCGCCTGAATATGCGTGCGCGCCATTTCATGGCGCATGGTGTCGATGCCCAGACCGGCGGCGGCGAGCATCACGAGGAGCAGAAACAGGGAAAGAATGGTTATGGCCCCGTCCTCGCGCGCGGCGAAGTCATCGGCGGCCCGCAGAAAACGCGGGCCGGTCGCGGCGGACGTGTGGATGGATCGGGGCATTCCCAGGCCGGACATGGTATCACCTTCGTATTGCGGATCACGTCAAAATGGACGCGGTGCATTAATTGAATAGCGATCCAGGTGACGAAATTAAGGCCAAATTCAGAGTAATTCTCTTTATTAACGCCTTGTTGGAGGACATTTGCGGGTCAGACCCCCGACTGTTTCCGGATCGCGGTGGAATGCACGCGTGCAGTTCTTTGCGCGAAACGTGACCGGCCGATGGGTGGACAAAAAAGCCGCCCCCCTTCACCATGGTTTAACGCGCTTCTGGCACAGCGTTTGCAGAACCACCGAGAAGACCGGGAAAGGGAAACGCAAAATGCAACATTTGAAAGAGCCGTCATTCCGCGAAAGTGTGGACCTGATGTTCAACCGGGCGGTGGCGCTCATGGATCTGCCCCCGGGGCTGGAGGAAAAGATCCGCGTCTGCAATGCCACCTACACGGTGCGCTTCGGCGTCCGGCTGCGCGGCCAGATCCATACATTCACCGGCTATCGCAGCGTGCATTCCGAACATATGGAGCCGGTCAAGGGCGGCATCCGCTATTCGCTGGCCGTCAACCAGGACGAGGTCGAGGCGCTGGCGGCGCTGATGACGTTCAAATGCGCCCTGGTCGAGGCGCCGTTCGGTGGCTCGAAAGGGGGGCTTTGCGTCGATCCCCGGCAGTGGGACGATCATGAGCTTGAGCAGATCACCCGACGCTTCGCCTATGAGCTGATCAAGCGCGATCTCATCCATCCCAGCCAGAACGTGCCGGCCCCCGACATGGGAACCGGTGAACGCGAGATGGCGTGGATTGCCGACCAGTACCGCCGGATGAACACCACCGACATCAATGCGCGGGCCTGCGTGACCGGCAAGCCGCTGAATGCCGGCGGGATCGCCGGCCGTGTCGAGGCGACGGGGCGCGGGGTGCAATATGCGCTGCGCGAGTTCTTCCGCCATCCCGAGGATGTGGCGGCGGCCGGCCTGTCGGGATCGCTGGATGGCAAGCGCGTGATCGTGCAGGGCCTTGGCAATGTGGGCTACCATGCCGCCAAGTTCCTGCAGGACGAGGACGGCGCCGTCATCACCGGGATCATCGAACGCGATGGCGCGCTTTACAGCGACGATGGCCTTGATGTCGAAGCCGTGCGCGCCTGGATCATGAAGCATGGCGGTGTCACCGGATATCCCGATGCCACCCATACCGCCGAAGGGGCTGCCGTGCTCGAGCATGCGTGCGACATCCTGATCCCCGCCGCGCTGGAAGGTGTGATCAACATGGGCAATGCCGACCGGATCAAGGCGGCGCTGATCATCGAGGCTGCCAATGGCCCGGTCACCGCCGGCGCCGACGAGGTGCTGCGCAACAAGGGGACGGTGATCATTCCGGACATGTACGCCAATGCCGGCGGTGTGACGGTGTCGTATTTCGAATGGGTCAAGAACCTCAGCCATATCCGCTTTGGCCGGATGGGCCGCCGTCAGGAGGAATCGCGTCACCAGTTGATCGTGGACGAGCTTGAGCGGCTGGATCGTCACCTGGGCGATGCCTGGGTGATCAGCCCCGGCTTCAAGCAGAAATACCTGCGCGGTGCGGGCGAGCTGGAGCTGGTGCGCTCGGGTCTCGATGACACGATGCGCATCGCCTATCAGTCGATGCGCGAGGTCTGGCATGGGCGCGAGGATGTGACGGATCTGCGGACCGCGGCCTATCTGGTGTCGATCGACAAGGTGGCCGCAAGTTATCGTGCGCTTGGGCTATAGGGTGTAACCTGAACGGCGTACGGTCAGCCACGGGTTGTCAATCCGTGGCTGACAACCTATGATTGTGGCGCGGCTCTGTGGACCAGGGGCGCGCCACATCTGTTTCAAGGCGGCCCGCCTTTATCCTGATGCATCAGCGATCGGTGGCGCGCGGGCAACGATCGAACGGAACAGCGCATCGCGCGAAAATCCGGGGTCCGAGGTTTTTCGCGACACGCTTCAGGGGGCCGGGACTGCCGCGATGACCGATCAACAGAAGGACGCTCCGGGGTTTGACGCGCGCTACCAGGCGTGGCTGAAGCGGAACCCGGGCAAGAGTTTTTCCGACTTCTTCGATGCGTTCCATGTGCCGAAGATCGTGGCGGGGCACCGGCATGCCTCGCTTGGGGGGAACCTGACCACCGGCGACAGGCGGGTGTCCGGCAAGGGCGCGTTTCGTCGGGTGCGGGACATTTACCGTCACGTCACGGGTGCGGCCGATCTGCCGCCGGAGGCAACCATTTGCGAGGTGGGATGCGGCACCTTGCGGATCGGCGCCCATTTCATCGCGCATCACGACAGCGGGCGTTTTGCCGGGCTCGACATATCGCAGGGGCTGATCGACGAGGGGCGCGCGGCCTTTGCCGATCTGGTGGCCGACAAGCGCCCCGTGCTGGGGACGTTCGACACGAGCCTGCCTGTGGTGACGCGGATGGCGCCGGACCTGGTGTTCGCGTTCAACGTGGTGTGCCATGTGCATCCCGATGAGGAGCAGACCTTCTATGACCGGCTGCTTGCGCTGTCGCACAAGCCCGGCTGTGTGGTGGCCTTGCAGGTGATCACGCATCCCGAAGCGTTCCGGTACCAGGAATCGGGCTGGGCCAAGCCGATGCAGGCCTATCTCGAGCGGCTTGCGCCGTTGACATATCATCCGACGCCGGATGAATTCATCAAGTCCACGGAAAAGGCAGGCCGGATGGTCGACTCGCTGTTGCTGGCTTTCACGCGCCCGGCAAACGGGGGCTGATGCCCCGGTCAAAGGGGTTGCGGGCCGCGCGGGGGACTGACAGGATGAAGCCCGACTCGAGCGAGATGAGGCCTTGCATGCTGCGTTTCCTGACATTTTCCTGTGGATTGGCCGTCATGGCCGGTGCCGCCTGTGCCGAGACCGAGGCGCAAAAGGCCGAACGCTGTGCCGCGCAGGCCGATATCGTGACACAAGCCGTCACGGCGCGCGAAGAGGGGCGCGACATGTCGGCGGTCAAGGCGACGCTGAGCGGCAAAGACAGCAGCGTTCCGTCGAAATATGCGCCCGGCATCACACCGCTGGTGGAGTGGGTGTTCACCTTGCCCGAGGATCAGCTGGAACTGGATGTCGGCAGTGCTTTCGAAAAACAGTGCCTGGATTTCAGCCAATAGCAAGAATGGCCCCGCGCGGTCCTTGCCGATGCGATCTGGATCGACCATATTTCCGGCATGAGCCTTCCACCCGGTTTTCTTGACGAATTGCGATCGCGCACGTCCCTTTCACAAGTGGCGGGGCGCAAGGTGATGTGGGACACGCGCAAGTCCAACCAGGCCAAGGGCGACATGTGGGCGCCATGCCCCTTCCACCAGGAAAAGACCGCCAGCTTTCATGTCGATGATCGCAAGGGGTTCTATTACTGCTTCGGCTGCCACGCCAAGGGGGATGCGATCGGTTTCGTCAAGGAAACCGAAAATGTCGACTTCATGGAAGCGGTGCGCATCCTTGCGGCCGAGGCCGGGATGCAGGTGCCCGAACGCGATCCGCAGGCCCAGCAGAAGGCGGACCGCAACCAGCAACTGACCGATGTCATGGAGATGGCGGTGCAGTTCTTCCGCCTGCAACTCAAGACTGGGGGCGGGGCAGCGGCGCGCGAGTACCTGGCCGGGCGCGGGTTGGAAGAGGACGGGCAGGCGCGGTTCGAGATCGGCTTCGCGCCGGCCTCGTGGCAGGCGCTGTGGGAGCATCTGAAAGGCAAGGGCGTCGACGAGGAGCTGATCCTGGATTGCGGGCTGTGCCGTCGCAGCACCAAGCCCGGCGGCCGGCCCTATGACGCGTTCCGCAACCGCATCATGTTTCCGATCCGCGATCCGCGCGGGCGCTGCATTGCCTTCGGCGGGCGCGCGATGGACCCTGCGGATGATGCCAAGTACCTGAATTCGCAGGATACGGACCTGTTCGACAAGTCACGCGTCCTGTACAACCACGGCCCGGCGCGCGAAGCGGCAGGCAAGGGTAAGCCGCTGATCGTGGCCGAAGGCTACATGGATGTGATTGCCCTTGCCCTTGCGGGGTTCGATGCGGCGGTGGCGCCGCTTGGCACAGCGGTGACTGAGCACCAGTTGCAGTTGCTGTGGCGCATCGCGGATGAGCCGATCATCGCGCTGGATGGCGATGGCGCCGGGCTCAAGGCCGCGTATCGGGCGATCGACGTGGCGCTGCCGTTGCTGGAGGCCGGCAAATCGCTGCGCTTTGCGCTGATGCCCGATGGCATGGACCCCGATGACCTGCTGCGCGCCAAGGGACCGGTCGCGGTGCAGGAGGTTCTGGACCGGGCCTTGCCGATGGTGGACCTGCTGTGGCAACGCGAGACCGAGGGGCGGTCTTTCGACAGTCCCGAGCGGCGCGCGTCGTTGGACAAGGCGTTGCGCGAGAAGATCAAGCTGATCCGTGATCCGTCGATCCGTGGCCATTACGGCGAGGCGATCAAGGAACTGCGATGGGGGTTGTTCAATCCGCGGCGTCAGGAGGCAAGCGGCGCGCGGCCCGCCTTCGGGCGGGGCGGGCGATGGCAGCCCCCGGCCAGCGCACGCCAGACCACGCGCGCGTCGCTTCTGGTGGCGGCGGGTGAAGGCGCGCACCAGCGTCTGAGAGAGGCGCTGATCCTGGCCACGGTGATCTGCACGCCCGAGGTATTCGAAGACGTGGAAGGGCAATTGGAGGGGATGACCTGCTCGGACCCCGAGCATGAGCGGCTTCGCGTGCTGATCCTGCGCCACGCGGTACAGGCGGGCGAAGGACTTCGTGCAAGGCTCGAGGCGGAGGCGGGCCAGGAGGCCCTTGAAAAGCTCCTGTCACTTCCCCATGTCGCGCTTGCACCGGCCGTGCGCCGCCCGGGTGACCCGGATATCGCGCGCATGACGATTGCCGAGGAACTGAACAAACTCGACGCCGAACGCGGCTTGAGCGCCGAAGTCAGGGAGGCCGCCGAGGACCTGGCGGGGGTCGCCGACGAGGCGGTGACATGGCGGCTGGGACAGGCCGCAGAAGAACGACAGCGCGCTTTGCGCAGCCAGGCAGAAGACAAAACCGAATACGAATTGGCGGAGAACGGCGCGCGAATCAGCCGCGATGAGCGCGAACGACTGGAAAAGCTGCTGAAGGGCATCACCTTTTCCAAACCGGGCCGTTGATTGTTGTTTGGTGAGGAATAGGTAAAAAAGACAGGGTAAAGGGTGTGCGAATCAGTATATCGCGTTATTGATTCGCCTTATTCGAATCACCCGTCCGCCCACTGCTCAGGAGACCTTCATGGCCGCCAAGGATAACGACGACCAGAAACCCGACGATCAGGAGGCCGAGCTTTCGCTGGACATGAGCCAGGCGGCGGTCAAGAAAATGATCGGGGAGGCGCGGGAGAAGGGGTTCATCACCTACGACCAGCTCAACAAGGTGTTGCCCCCCGATCAGGTGTCGTCGGAACAGATCGAGGACGTGATGTCGATGCTCAGCGAGATGGGCATCAACATCATCGAGGAAGAAGACGCCGAGGAAGAGGAACAGAAATCCACCGCCGTGGCCGAGATCGGCCGCCGGGGGGAACTGGCGCTTGGCTCGGGCAAGGACGAGAAGCTGGACCGCACCGACGATCCGGTGCGCATGTACCTGCGCGAGATGGGCAGCGTCGAGTTGCTGAGCCGCGAAGGCGAGATCGCCATCGCCAAGCGGATCGAGGCCGGGCGCAACACGATGATCGCGGGCCTGTGCGAAAGCCCGCTGACCTTTCAGGCGATCACCATCTGGCGCGACGAACTTCTGGGTGAGGACATCCTGCTGCGCGACGTGATCGACCTGGAGGCCACGTTCGGCACCCAGATGGGCGAGGATGGAGAGGCCGAAGAGGTGGTCGAGGCGGCCAATGTCTCGACGGCGCCGGCCTCGGAGCGGCGCGACGATGGCCAGCCGGAACTGGATGCCGACGGCAACCCGATCGCCAGCGACGACGATGACGACGAGGACGAACAGGCCAACATGAGCCTTGCGGCGATGGAAGCCGCGTTGAAGCCCCGCGTGCTGGAAACGCTGGACCGGATCGCCGACGATTACGAGAAACTGAGCGAGATGCAGGACAGCCGCATCTCGGCCACGCTGAACGAGGATGGATCGTTCAGCGCCAAGCAGGAAGAGACATACCAGACGCTGCGATCCGAGATCGTGCAACTGGTCAACTCGTTGCATCTGCACAACAATCGTATCGAGGCGCTGATCGATCAGCTCTACGGGATCAACCGCCGGATCATGCAGATCGACGGCGCGATGGTGAAGCTGGCCGATCAGGCGCGCATCAACCGCCGCGAGTTCATCGACGAATATCGTGGCCGCGAGCTGGACCCCAACTGGCTGGACGACATGGCCGAAAAGGACGGGCGCGGCTGGAAGATGTTCATGGAACGCTCGCTGGACAAGGTGTCCGAGCTGCGCGCCGACATGGCCCAGGTGGGCCAATATGTGGGTCTGGACATCAGCGAATTCCGCCGCATCGTCGCACAGGTCCAGAAAGGCGAGAAGGAAGCCCGCCTGGCCAAGAAGGAAATGGTGGAAGCCAACCTGCGGCTGGTGATCTCGATCGCCAAGAAATACACGAACCGCGGCCTGCAATTCCTTGATCTCATTCAGGAAGGCAATATCGGCCTGATGAAGGCGGTGGACAAG
>Ga0189287_100084_pt1 | contig 92619 bp, 67 predicted proteins | sample UW86minimetaG_FD_130319 | JGI IMG/M metagenome (GOLD analysis project Ga0189287, IMG submission 130319) | Marine microbial communities from the Costa Rica Dome - UW86 mini metaG | ecosystem: Environmental > Aquatic > Marine > Oceanic > Photic zone | place: Costa Rica: the Eastern Pacific...
CTCCGGAACCAGCCAGTCAGGACGCTCCTCTCCAACAATGGTGAACGGGACCGTCCCTGTTGTATACGAACCCGGGTTTTCGGCGCTCACGCTATTCGGGTCGAACTGATAAACCTGACATCCAGATAATGCTAACGCCCATACAAAAAGCAGCAATCGCTTCAACTCAAATTTTTTTCCATCTTTGTCACGTGATATCGACTTTGCAAACCATTGCATCCTCTTATCCTCACCAACGTTACCGCGCAAACACGTCGCACAAGCTAATCGACAATCGAGAAAGCCTCAGCGACCCCGGCATGTCTGCTAGACCCATCAGCACTGACCTAGCCCCTGCACCTAAAATTGTTGAAATTACAATGCTTATCGACCCACTCCCATATCTTAAAGAGTTATCACCCTTGCTCTGTGGCCCAGAAAACTGGCGATCGCGACATTACGGTCACTGGGTGGATATTTGGGTTGGACGCCTGGTCGAGCCGCAGTTGCAAAGTACTTGGGTATGCAGTGGAAATCCCGAAGCATTTTCCATCTCCAGAAGACAGTAGGGAGGTATCCGTTGTAAACATCCTTGAGGTCTAATCTTCTAAAGTGATCTGCCTCAATCACGTCAATGTTGGCCCTCGCTCGCATACTTGAAGTCTACAACTATATACGACTACATACAGATTTCCAGTTGATCGCTTAACTCAATCTATTCTTTCGGCTTTTCATAGCGCTAGACACAAAGGCCTGCTTATTAAGGATGCTTAAAGGCGAGCGAAACCGCTTGCAGCGACCGTAACGCACAAATTTTAAGGGGACGGCTAACGGCCTACTGAAACTCAGACGAGCCGAAAATTGGTGTGTCGTGTTAAACAAGAAATTTCAGTGATGCCAGCGACCATCTCGCCAAAATTGCGCAGGATCTAACCGCCTGGCAACAACCTCCTCCTCAACACAGGAAAGAAGTTCATTGTAGATGGGAAGTCCTCTTTCATATTGTTCAGCGAAAATAGTTGCCAAACGGCGAGCAAAAAAGGGGCATTGCACGCTTCCGTCGACAAACCCATAGCTCATTACCCGCGAGGCACCAAACAACGGCGCCAACTGACTTAATTTGAAGCTTGGGTCTTCTCTCTGAACCACCTCCAAAATCCAACGCCCCTCTGGTGGGCTTTTTACAAACAGGTCAATATCGTTGGGAAACCGAAACAAATATCTCAGGAGGATTGAGGTTGCCGGGTCAACCCTCTGATCTGCTCTTTGCCGGAACCGGTAGAATGCTTTTATTTGGATCCCCAGCGTCCAATACGACTCCGCGCTCGTCAGCCCAAAGCTTTCTCTGAATAGCGAAAACGGACTGTCTTCTCGGCCAAGGATTGGAGCCGAATTCCGACTGTAAAGACTTAAATCTTGTACAGCTTCTCGATTAACCCACTTCCCCTTAGAAATCGCTATCTCAGGTTCAATATCCCTGGAGACAGCTTCGTCGCTGAGGACACCAAGGTAGTCTCTAGAAAACCACTGATCGAAACGACGATGCAATTCCGTGTTGAAGGACTGAAACACGTCGTCGTCCATCCAATCTGTGAAGGAGTCCCGATTCCTAAGCAGAGCCCACCCGGTCTCTTTTAGGTCTTGATCCAATGATTGCGCGGTTTTAGACGGGTCTTTTGAAAATTCCTTAAGCAAGGTTTTAAAGATCTCGGCATATTTCCCAACAATGAGCATCTGCAGACGCACAACCGGCAGGCTGCTATTCTGACTGCCCTCGCTCATGTCGGTCAGCATTTTGTAGGACGAAATATAGGAGCGCCCAAAAAGCGGAGCAAAACCCAGCTTCCTAGATTTCAGTACTGAACCGCCCGTTTGTTTTTCCGAGGGGATAAAGGGCGCAAGTAACTCAAAAACGTCAGAATTGGTTGGTCTGAGAGGCAAAGGAGCAAATTCAGGATGCCGCAATAAAAGCCGAGTCAAGATGGCCTGACTGGGTCTCAAGCTCGGTACGTCGTCAACTCCATCCTGCTCATCGTCAAGTTGCTTACCTAATGCATAGATAGAAGACCTAGACCGCTTCAACTGACTGAGTCGGTTGACTGGCACATTCATCAGCATTGCTAAATCAAGATCGCGCACCTCTCCCGAATCAGGCCGACTCTCCAGCAGGGTCTTCAGCTGCATTAGGCACTTGCCGTCGATTGGACTTTCGGGATGAATTAACGGGTTTCTCGCCATCTATGGGGACCTAAATTTGTTAATCTCGGTTCATCTGTAAAGAGTTTCGCACTTTGACATTTGCGGAATTTTTTTTCAATGTTACCATACTGTTTTGAAGTTCAAAGATCACCGAATCCAATAACGTTCACACAAGGTAAGGCGCGCAGTGTCTGTCATCGGAGCTAAAACCTTTTTTTTCTACGAGGGAGAACGACCACCTTCAAAACACACTCTGAAATTACCCGATTACTTTCAGGGCGCCGATGTAATTTTGCCCAGACGAGGTGTAACGCTTCTCTACGGCAATAAAGGGCCTGGAAGCCTCATTGGTGCGGCTGTCAGACGGAGCGCGTCCAATGATATTGGGGTCTGTTTCGCAGATGTAAAAGTTGACATCGGCAACTGGGATGCGAACAAACAAAATTTGGACAATTTTGAAAACTGCCGCTTTCTGAACCTACCGTTGCGAGCTAACAAAGAAATTCTCGATGATATCAATAGGCACTGGAATCGATGGTTAGATCAAGAATGTGAACCTCAAGAAGCGTTTCCACGAAAACCTTCAAAGCGCATGGATTTGCTAGACAAATTGATGTGTCTCGAACCTTATAAACACCTGAACGCTGTCGCTTACGACATAAGCACACAATTCGGTATTGCAAAATTCGTCACTGTTTACAAGATGGAAGCCATCATGCAAGACGAAATTAACGTCATCCCCCCTCAGACTGAGCTATTCTTCGAATGTCCTCGCCGGGATTAGTGAGGCCTCAGCACAGTACCAGCCCCTTTGGACATACCATGACATCTCCCTTCCACAAGCGAAGGGGCTTTTCACCGATCTTAGGTAAAAAACTGTTAAATGGTGACTGAGTGCTCGACATAACTGCGCCTCTTGAATATATTAAAAGCCGTTATACACAGCATAGATATATCCTTACGATAATGTGATCAAACTATGGAACAGAGACGATTTTTCCGCATTCGAGATAAGCTGAAAGTTTCCGTATTTTTGAGAAATGGCGAGCGCTTGATTAGACTTGGGTTAAACTCTAGCGAACCCGTATACAAGCTATCGTTGGACGAATTGGAAGATCTTCTCATAAAGATATATAAAGAATCGGAGTTTATACCCTCACGTTTGGGAGACGGGAATTTTCGACAAGCTATAGACGATACGCTTAAAACAGTTTTAAACAAATCGCCGTTGATACCGGAGCAATTGCCAATACCCGAACTCTACCATGTATCTCTCAGCGAAGGCGGCATACGGATTGATTTCCCTAAAAGAGTAAGCGTGCCCCAGGCAGGCCAGAGGGTTCTCATCAATCTGGAGTTAAACGACGAGACACGTCCCCTCGATCTAGCCGCCACCTTAGTTGGCGCAGAAAACCTGTCTGATGAGGGTATCGTCTCTGCGAGGTTTGAATTCGACCACATTGAGGAGTCGGACCGACAAAAGCTATTTCGATATATTTTTAAGCAGCAAACTAAACGCATCAACGGCTAGTCGCTTCAAGAGGCGTCATTCTGGATCACTTGCAACTACTTGATTGCGACCTCTTTCCTTAGCATCATACAGAGCGATATCGGCTCGCTTCAACAAAGAATCAACCGTGTCGTCTTTTTTAAATTGCGACACTCCGATACTAACGGTCACGGGACGATTTAATGCATATTCGCCCCTCTCAACCGTCTTCCGAATATTCTCTCCGACAACTAAGGCACTCGAAAGATTGGTTTCAGCCAACATAACGATGAACTCTTCCCCACCCCATCTTGCGACAGAGTCCACAGAGCGAACGGCACCTTTCAACCGAGATGCCACGGCTTCCAGGACGCGATCACCAACGTCATGACCGAATGTATCGTTGATAGACTTAAAATGATCGATATCTAACAACAAAACGGTCATCGGGTTTCTATACCGCCGACATCGCTCGATTTCATTAAAGAGCAACTCGTCCATAAATCGACGATTAACCAATCCTGTGAGTTGGTCGAAATGGGCCTTCTGAGTTAACTCAGCAACTAGTCGGTATCGCGCGGCAACGCCAGACAGACTAACAAGCACATTACTTACGATCGACAATTGCTTATAAGTTAGAGCTTCACCTTTAGGCAAGATGAGCATTCCTTCCAGCTCACCGACCCACCAGAGCGGAAAAACTGCGAACTCGTCTGCCCCATCAGTCTTGAGCGGCCCGATGTTGAGCACCGTTTTAAAGAGCGGGTCCTGAGAGCTCACGGAGAAAAAACCAAACCTGGATTCCTGAGTACCAAGTTCATTTAGCCCGCGAGCGGCGGAGGGCGCTCGATGCCCATCAACCCAAGTCTGGATGACTGAAAATGTCAAAGATAGACGCTCTCCTCCCTCCTGTTCGGTCGTAAGAAACTCAGTATCACCATCCCAACATCGCACCAGCATTTGTGTAGTTTGCTGGTCAAAATTTGCTCCACTCTCAAGCAGCTTGAGCGCCTTAATTATTCCTGCTAGGCCATCAGTACTATCATGCGCCATCAACTCTCGGTTAATAGTGCGAACAATGCGTTCAATGTCCAAAAGTCCATTTGTGTGAATCACCGCTCGATGCCGCTCGAGTATTACAGACAAAACTTTGATTGTTACAGGTAGGTTATTTTCGTAATCCAAAGAAGGTAGGTCACTTGTACCGAAAATATCCATAACGCCCACCACTTCGCCACGTAAGTCAATTATTGGATAGGCCCACCAAGTTTTCACCAGTGATTGTTCCAGTCGATTACAAACATCAGTTGAGAGTGTCCGATCAAAATCGAATCGGGAGCATTTCCTCGGCGTCTTCGAATCAAGCAGCACCGCTCTATCGAGCTCAAGCGATGGCTGTGTAAAAATCAACGCCAGTGGGTCAGGAAGATTTGCACTAGATAGCAACGCCCATTGACGAGTTTGCCCATTCCAAAACGTGACCGCGGCCCGAACCTCATCATTCAGAGCAGCCACAAAACAATCCAACACCCTCGAAAGAGCTTTGACAGAGTCCAGCTCAATTAACGCATCCTCTAACACTTCCCGCTTGAATCCACTTTCCTTTTCTACAGCTGACAGCTCTGATGGCGCTGATCGCATTAAAAGTATTACTCTTGCATCGGGAATATCGGCCACGAATTTGATGCAAATTGATACAGAGGATTTCCCCTCGTGTACTGGCAAATCAACGTTTATTTCTTTAGCACGATCACCGCCAACTGCATTTTCGATAAGGGCGTGCAAACACAACCGATCGTGCTCGCTCAGCCGATCGAACACCGTACTCAAATGCACAGATTCCTCGAAAACCGGCTTTTTCTCGACCAAATCAGCCGCTCGACCTGACATTAGTTCAACCTTCATGGTGGAGCGGCTGACAACAACAAGCCCGATCGGCAGCGCCGCCAAGATCTCGTCCAATAATCTGAGCAGTTGGGATGTTCGCTTCCTCCGATCCGCAACAAGTTTCAGTGAAACCGCAACTTTCTCTCTTAAACCAACCGTTCTAAGAGCCCAAGAAATCACCATCACAAGTATGATTGCAATACATGCTAAGACTAGCCAAACCTCGATCGATACTGACATCATCCGGGCAAACTCTGAGCAATATCTTCCGTGACTAATGACAGATTTACGATTTCCCCGTAAACCTCACTCGTGCTTTTGCTTCGACGAACCTTCAGCCGATATTCAACATCAATGATGCTATCTGGCCGCAAGCGGCCCTGGTCCTTGTCGACGCTATTGCGCCACAACAAGTTGAAAGCTTCCCCATGACTGACTTTTCCCTCAGGCGTAACGTCTCTTACTTTTACCTCTTGGTGTGATTCCATTAGTGTCGAACTTTTTTGAACCACGAAGGACTGCCTAAATAGAGGTTCCGGGTACTGCCTACCCCAAGGTTGTTTCTCCACCCATAAGGCCAGAGCGGATGTTCTCTGATTTACGCCCAACGGCCCGTCATGAATGACGTTTTCGGAGGATTGCTCAACAGCACTGCTCTCGGAAAGGCATCGGGCAATGATTTTCTCAAAATCCGAAAAACAAGACGTAGGCATAAGTATGTCGCCAGAAAACGCATCTGCCCAAAAACAAAAATTTGCCCCCTTTACCGCGAGCCGAAAACTGCACTCCCTAAGCACATCATTAACATTGATGACGTCCGAACGAACAAAACAACGTGCGTATCCCGGTGCAGACTCTGATACAACAAGCTGGGTGACACCATGCTCTGCATGTTTTTGTTCTGCAAAAACAGGAATGTACTTTTCATTGGCAGCATCAAGATCATGTACTACATACCTGAAGCGATGAACGTCGCCCGCCGGTGATGGATCAAGTTTTTCACTGTCTCCTTTCATTAAACCAGCAAGGTGCTTCAAAGATGGGAAGTAGGTTTTTGCCTTTATTAGTGAGGCTTTTGCGGCTTTATCTGACGCAGTCTTGCGCTCATTCGATAGCAAGCAGTCAATTAAAATTTCAGCAGTACCGGCATAGCAGAGCGCACTAAACAGGGGAGAAAGTCCGAATTGCAAACTTTGGGATGTAACCGGAAGAGGTAATTCGCATTCAGCAAGAAGGCTTCTCATTCCATAACTGAGCACGCCTTTTGAGTGCGCTGTACGAGGTTGCAATATCGCACCCCGGTTGATTTGCTCCACACCACGCTTAACAAAGTGACGTACCAACCGTGTCATCGGCATATCATCGAGCAATAACGATAGGGCAACGAGCCCTTCACTCGACTCAAGACAAGCAGATTGAAGCTGCGCCATTAAAGCTTGCGATCGAGGATGTTTAACAACCTTTTCAATTGCCTGTTCCCTGCACTGCGTGCAAAGCTCGTACACAAGTGAGGTCAATGTCAGCGCTTTTTTATTTACATCTTCCTCAAACAAGGAACAATCCGGGTATAGTACGGCATCACTGGGCCTAATTTCATGGCGGGGCGAGTCCGATAGTACACTTACAATCCGTATATCATCTTTCAGATTCAGCGCTTCTAGGTAGTCGAGTAATCCCTTAACCGGGTCAAGCACCAGTATGATGTCGGGCGATTTTGTACCCAACGCTTCCTCTACGGCTGTAAACGGATCGCCGCTTTGAGATGGGTTTGAATACATCAAGCTATAGTCTGTCTCGAAATTACCGCACCAATCACCGAGGCTTCCTCTGTTCGTTTCAATAACGTCTCGGGTTCGCTGCATAGCCTGAGAAAGAAGCTTCATTGACCTGATGAAAGTGACAATGGCAAGCACATGGTCTGAGTTACTACGACCAACGACCAGAACTTTTCTTCCATATAGAAACGCATCGGCGATGTTAGAAGCTACAGACTCTGCCATCTCGTTGATGAGCTTGTGCCCAACATTTTGCGTGGTATATGCATCGTCGCGCTTTTCTAGAATAGCCTTTTTCACTGCAGCCAAAGCGTGAGCAGAGTCTTCATTGAAACGCCGCTTTGTGGACGCGAATGTTGTCTGATCAGAATCCGTAAAATCCGCATTGTTTGGCCAATCATTCATGCGTTCAAACCCACCGTTCAAAATCAAAGGATAAGTGTGTCTTCAGATGTCTTCGAGGAACTTCCATCCTCCAACAGAGAGCCGAGCTTTTCATAGAACTGACAGATTGCTTCTCTATGCAGCTCAGATTCGCTTCTCAGGTTTGCGATCACAAGCAAGCCCTCTAAGGAAGAAAGCCTGATTTCCATCTCTGACAATTCAAGCCAAGTCATTTCTACGTCTAGCAACCGTTTAATCGCATACTGCCCCAAAAGATCTCGTTCTTTTAACAAACAACCAGTTACGTCAATAAGCCAGGACAAATCAAACTCTTGGAGACGGCGCTTTTCGATGGGACTCAGATAACACCCGAGAAAGAAAGGCACGCCCGTATCCGTCATCTGATACACAAGCTGCTGTCCGCTGGCCTCATGTTTCATGGAATAGGGTGCTTTTCCCACCACAGCCATAATTTTCTCGTTCAACTGTGCAACATCTGAGCGAGATCTGCAGCGACCGATCACCTCATAGCTGGCCATACCCTCCTCTAAGGATTGAGAAGCCGAGCGAAGCGAATGAACGGTCACTAGAAAGTCTGTCGAAGCCCCTCTGTTCTCTAAAATTACTTCAAAGTCAGGTGGGGTTGGCGAAGGTTGCACCGATTGCCTTTGAGGCAGCTTCCAGCTTAGACCCGATGAATCACTGCTGAACCCAAGATTGATGGCTGTATGCACAAGCGTTTGCGAAACGCTTCTATCAAGAGCTTCCGCTTCCTTCCGCTCAAGCCCATTTATGAGATGGATAAACTGTTGCTGTTTACGAATGCAAAAATCTTTCGAAGGCAGCGCTGGCAGATTTTCCGAGCATGCAAACATGTCATTACCCAACCCAATGTCGCCCAACTCCTGAATTAAATTGGCCTGCTTGTTCAAACTTTCAACAATCATAACAACGCTTCCTATAGGCGAATCGCCTGGTACTGTGGATGCTCCATGTCACTTAAGGGTAGCACTCAAACCAGGCCAATTGTTTGTTTACATTATTTCGTGCGATGTTTTTTTGCAAAAGTTTATGTTTTGGGATGACATATGTGGTTGCCCGGCTAATCCTTTGGAATGATTTTCGTACTTTACAGCGACAGATTGTTGCACCGCTTTCACCGGCAACCTTCACAAATACGGTCACAAATGACGCACCGCATCATCTAATCAGCCAAGGGTGGGAAAAGGAGAAGCGTAGCTTAAATCGGATATTGCGATTTCGATAAAGTCAGAGGTCGAAGGATGGGCGAAATCCTCTGCAACGCCAATGGCTTGGCTAATAGTTCAACCCCAGCCCAAACGTTTACAACTTAGTGCAACTAGGCACGGTTGAACTTTTTATGCAGCTGGTATTGATGGAATTCATTGAAGGATTCAAAGGGCTCTCCCCGCTCCCGCTCGGCTGCAAGTAGCAATTTAAACTCGTGTTCGTTGTCGCAATCCTTGTACAGTGGATGACTAGAAGCTCGCAAGTCACCGACCTTACTTGCCTGATCCTTTTGACCATCGTACGGAGTCACATCCTTGATAGGCCGTACTGGATTTCTAAAGTCCAGTTCAGGCTCAACATAATCTTCCGCAAGAGCGTCCATGAGATAAGCTGGGGGATTCTTGATCTTGCCTTCCTTATGCTTCTGCTTCACATAAGAAAGATTCCTGGCAATCCGATCCTCATCATATTCGGTGAAAATTTTACGGATTGTGTCTTTGGAAACACCTATCCCGACCAACTCGGGATATAGAGGGTGATCTGTAACATGCTCAAGCGCTGAGCTAGTTTGCCAAGTGAATTGAATCGCAACCGCCTTGCGTTGGAAACGAATCACCTTGAAGTTGACCTGTTTAAACTCTGTGAAATCCTGGACTTGCTTAATCGCCGGCATCAAGATTCGCTGTTTCACGTTGTTAAAGCGAGTGTAGCTTCCAGTTCGATTGTCATACCCCATCAGCTTCGGGAAGTTCTCCCAGCTCGGGTGACTCTTAGTCATGTCTGGATCAAGGCTAAAGGTTCTCGATTTAAGACCATCATATTGCTTCAAAAGCTCAAACAGACGTATCGCGTAATTGCTGGTCATTCGGAGAATCGCTCCGAGTTCGTACAGGGTGTACTTGCCAACCAGGCCAATAAGGAACGGTTTAAGGTCTTCGCTGAAGCGAATACCGAAGTGCCCTTTTTTGCACCATGCTTTGGTAACCCACTGATACAGTTCGAATTCGCCCGTTTCATCGTTACGGATCTCAACCTGCCTTTTCATTAGATCCTTTGCAATGCGATTAAGATCTGTATAAGAGCTGGTCTCCGAGGCGCCGATGAGACGAACCAGATCTGGAACAGCGAAAACCTGTTCAAAAAGCTGAGTTTGATCTTTGCGGATTTGGGCCATCGCGACCAAGACGAGTTTGTGTGCCTTTCCTGTCAGCTCGTACTGAGCTTCAACAAGGGCGTTTGCTTTGACGACCTTAAGGTTCGGCGTTTCCTCGTCAATGAGGGAAAGCTGCCGCTGGTCTTCCATGTCAATAGATGCCTCACCAGTCATAGCAATCTCTCAGGTCCCAATCGATCCGTGTCTAGGAATTTTTGGTATTTTGACGTCTTGTAAGTAAAGCCTTAACAGACCGCCCAATTAAGCATGCCTACGGATATCACGCGGGAAGCAAGCGATCAACGCATTTGACCCACAAACTACTTTATTAATCCGACAAACTACTTTTCTAATGCCTCATGCTACATTTTTGATTATTTGAAGGGGAAGCCGATCGGATCTGGAGTCGTTTGGTATGAAATGTAATCAACAAAGAGCCCGCAAGCAGGAAGAAAAGAAACCAGTGCTACATTTCTGATGCTTACACCCCTTAAAACCATTAAATATGTAGCACTTAGCCAGATACTGCAGTGTCTTTGAGTAAAAACCAGCATTAAAATCTGGCGACCGGGGAACGTGTAGCCTCATTTTATATGATCATCACTGCCCCGGATGTTCAGACAATTCAAAATGTAGCACTTCGTGTTTCCGAGCGATCAGGTCCTGACGTACGTCGTGTCCCATCCCAAAGCCGAAAACATTAAAAATGTAGTTCTTAACAGCTCTAACGCTGAAGAAGCACAAATATTCGGGAACCTGGGGGCCTTCAGTTTCTGCTACATTTTTAATGCTTCCGGCAGTCAGTAATTCAAAACGTAGCATATAGGGAGGCCCTGAATTTGGCGATCAACGATAGTGTTTCCATCGTTAACGGCATCTGGTGCGTTGCCGTCATGAATCAAACCACGCGCTTCGAAGCAAGAACCAGATCAAGAGGCCCAGGACCAGTAGCAAGACCTTTCTGAGGCAAATGGAGGGGTTGAGCCCATATTACTGGCCGGCCTCTCTAACCGTTGTCTGCCATGATATGAGTTAACTGGGTACGTTTGTTCGGTGTCCTCATCGACCGTGCGATGGAAGATGCCATGTAACACACTAAATCGATGCGTCAGTTCTCCGGACGGAGTTACGAACCTCGAGTTACGGTAATGTCTGCTATCGCAGGCTCGGCGAAAATAAAGGCTAGTCAGATTTTCCGTTGTCTTTTCACAGGTCTCCCGCTCCGCCATGAAGTGCTACATCTTTGATTAAACGCAGAGCAAACAATTTAAAATGTAGCATTAGGGCAAAGTAGAACCCTTATCGATAATGCCATTGGGGTAATTATTCGGCTTACGAATTGTGATCACATTCGTCGTGCTACATTTCGAATGATCAAGCTGTCTCAGGACATTTAAAATGTAGCACTTGTAGTCCCGCAGCCTACCTCCGGACCCACTCCGTGCCCAAGAAAGCTCGCTTGGTGCTACATTTTTGATGCTTAAAGGGAGCGAATAATTCGAAATGTAGCATTGAGGTGCATCTGGCAGGCTGTGACGAGGAATCTTGTTGCCAAGCGAGGCGACTGCGCTACATTTTTGATGAATTCCCACCGCTTGCCAATTTGAAATGTAGCATTGAGGGAGCTTGGGCAAACTCACTCCCCTGGTCGGCACTTGATTTCTATTTCATTCGTGATCTTCGAAGCCTATCCGTTATAATTTTCATACCGCAATTGAGGCCACATCATTAGGAATGTAGTCTCCTATCATTGCGTGGGATTTGGCGTAGACACTTCTTCCGTTCAACGCGGTCATTGAGCAAGCGTTCCGTCGGTGAGAACGCATAGATGCTACATTTTTGATGTTTGCTTCACCGGCTCGTGTCAATGATGTGCTCAACTCGACTCTACCTGCTACATTTTTGATGAAAAAGGCCCCTTAAATCACTGCAAAAACACCTATAAAGAGGCTGAAACTACATTTTTGATTAAATTTTAGTGTTAACTAACCAAAAAGGTAGCCTGAAGGATTTGAAATGTAGCATTGACGATCAAAAAAGTAGCTCGGCGCCTTGACATGCTCACTAGACATTTTTCATGTAGCGGCAAGTGATGATAATTGAGCTCTAGATAATTCCTCATGTAGTTTAGAACATTGAAAAAGTAGCTCCAAACCGCACTATGAGATTGAAAATAAAGACTAAAAGAGACGCTTAATAGGTTAATGGGTCAATAGCTCAATATAAAAACAGGGTTGTTTCCTCCTAGTTCGTCAAAAACCAGCGAAGGTCCTACCTAAATCCACACGGGTTCGCTTTCATCCGTTACCGGTAGAAAACAAAGCCTCTTTCCTGCGAAGAACGTCACCGAGTTTGGTTAGATACCATTGTACACATCAATCACCCACAGAATGATTTCATTGTGCTATGCTGTTGCCCAATAGTGATGATGTGCTCTTTTTGGAGGTATCACCTCCTTCTGCGAACATTGATCTATGTGAACAATATTCGACCAGTGAAGGTGTCGCGCAATGGTGAGCAAAACCGAATCAGGTAAATGGCTTGGTCCTGGTGAACAAACGGATGAATACCTGGCACAAATTACGGAAGCCGGATACGACATCCTGGAGGATGCCCGAAGCGAGGTATATTCATTTGAAGAGGCAGGCAGCAATCGTCCAGCCAAACTCTGGCCAGCTAGTCAAGCTGCAGCAATTTTAGGACGATCGGTAGGATGGTTGCGCGAAGTTGATCCAGACAATCCTATCCGCAACGCTAGTGGACACACCGCATGGTCTTTGAAACGTTTGATGGCTATCGCTGACCGTGTTGGCGGTCTACTTTACCAGCGGCCTCCAAGTACAAGGGCCCTTATTCTGGCGATGGCGAAATTCAAAGGTGGTGTTGGCAACAGCTGCAATGCTGCACATATAGCTCATGGCCTTGCGATTAAAGGTTTAAAAGTACTAGCAGTCGATCTTGACGCTCAAGCGTCTTTGACTGCCGTTCTAGGAGGACTCATTCCGGATATACATCTGGAAATCGAAGATCTACCGAACGAGGCGCTCATCCGGGATCCTTCAGTGATTGCCAATCCTGACATGGGCGTCATCAAGCCTACTTACTTTCATAATGTTGATTTGGTCTGTGCCAACAGTTACCTCAACCGGGTTGAGCAGCATCTGAGTAGCTACCACCACGGCACTTTATCTGATGAAAGTGGACTGAATCCTGCTGAACGCCTCAAAGTAATGCTTTCCCATGTTGAGCAGGATTACGATGTTATTCTCCTAGACTGCCCACCTACCCTGGGTATGTTGACGACCAATGCATTGGAAGCCGCAGATGGCATTATCAGTTCCGTTCGCCCAGAAGCTTTTGACAGAACCTCATTGGTAAGTTTCTTTGATACGGTGCAAGGGCATGCTGAAATCACTGGTAAAAATTACGACTATATCCGTATTCTGATTAGTCAGTCCCGAGATCGGTTGCCTTTGGCTGGTCCAGACAACGCGCAGGTCAATGTTTCTGGTATGAAGGAGGAGGACGTTCGCGAGGGGCACCGACGGAATGAATTCAAGCTTCGTCGTGATTATGGTGACGCTATTATGAAATCGACAATGGATTGGTCTCCAGCGTTTGGGCAGGCTATTGGTCGATTCTCGACGGTTTTCTCCGCGCAAAAGCGAATTGGTTCGCGATCATCGTGGGATCGGGGAATTTCGATTGCACAAAGTGTTGTGGATGAAGTCTATTCAGATCTAAAAGCGATCTGGGAATTGCACATGAAAGATCAGGAGGAGGCAGCATGACTCAAGCTTCTGATTCCACGTCTAAGCGGTCTCCGCGCAAGCGCGCACGGGCATCAACTGGAAATGAAGTGTTGAAGAAGACCTTTGGCAAGACGGAAGAGTCCGTCACGCCGCTCTCTGGTAGTGAATTGCCGGCAGATGAGGTCGTCCCTGGCACTCCGATTCGCTCAGCTACGTCGAGGACCGATAAAGTAGAGCCAAAACAAGTGCCGGAATCGACGCGCAACATGGTGGAGGCTGTTAGTGCTAAAAGCTCTGATGGGGATGCGCTGCGGCAATATCAATGCACAACCAATTACTATATTCCAGCAAATAAGATTCGCGATTGGAAGTACAATGACCGGAGTCAAGAAGCCGTACTTTCGGATCCCAAATTTCCTGAGCTTAAGGACAGTATCGAATTGGCTGGGCGCCTTGCAGAGGCGATCGTCGTTAGACCTTTATCTTCAGTCGATGAGGATGGCTTTGAATTTGAGCAGGTTATTGGCTGTAAGCGGCTAACTGCTTGCAAACTGATTAGCCCAAACTTTCCAGTCGAATGCTCTGTTCAAGCCCTAACAGACGCTGAGGCTGCTGCTCTGCAGGCAGCTGAAAACAAAGGCAGAAGTGATCCACCGATATGGGATAGGGGTTGTGCTTGGGCTAGTTTGCTAGATCAAAAGGTGTATGGATCGGTAAGAGAGCTGGCCCTTGCCTTGGGGGAAAAACACGAGAAAACAGTTGCTAATTACGTACGGTTTGCCAGGTACATTCAGGCTGAGCCAGAGTTTCGAACGCTGCCGTTGAGTCGCTTGGCACAGGCACCGCTTGAGTTACTCGCAAACATTGCTAAAGGCAAAGACGTGCCAGTAGAAGAGCGTGATGAGCTCGTTCAACGTATTGTTGAAATCGAAGATGACCTGAGGGCGCGGCCAGAGCGGGCAACGAAGCTACTTGAGAAGGCTATTGTTAAGTTTAAAGCAGAGAAGAGCAATTCTGGTTTTGATAATCGATCCGTTGAAAAACCAAGAGTGTTTCAGTCAGAGTACGGCAAGACACTCACCCTTACTCGAAAAAACGGTGAGCTGCGTATGGTTTTGCATGCTGACGTCGCTAGTGAAGTTGATCATGACGAATTAGAGGGGATAGTTGTTTCCTACTTGCGCGAAAAAGGTCTACACATGAAGGAGAAGGCCGGTAAATAGTTTCCAGAGTTTGGTCACAACGAGTTTAACGGACATTATTAGGAAGCAGCTCAATTAAACACTAGAGGTAAGTCAACTCACTGCGAAGGTGGAAAATAGAGCGGCAGTTTGTGAGGTTGTCGCAGATTTCTGGTATTTCGAGTGACAACAAAACATAATTGTTAAAACTATAGTAAGCATGCTAACTGTTTGGTGGTGCAGACAATGGTTATTTGGCAACTCCGTTAAATATTTATAACGGTTACGCGTATCAACTGTGCTTGTGATTAAACCAAAAATCCATTTTTTGGAATCTTATTGAACCGCTCTGGTTTTAGAGACTTTTTTGATGTGATTGCGATAATCAAGAACGACGTCGAGCCACTAACTTATATAATTGAAACGTGCTGCGTGTACTTTTTGCCATGCCGAGTGCACATTAACTGAAGATCACTCTTCTAGACGAAATCAAAAATGCATTTCATTGATATTCATCAGAGGTATTTGGCTAATCCTTTGTTGTGCCATATATCAGACTGTTTTCGTTTAGAAATTGGTCGGAAATTGGGATGGCCTTTCATTGTTTCTTAGTCCCTCTCCCCTCCTCTCCTCTCCTCTCCCCTCCCCTCCCTTCCCTTCCCTTCCACCCCCTCCTCCTCTCATCATGAGACGGATATATTTTTGTTCATCAGATGCTAGAAGGTGTATGCGTGAGGATGTTCCGTTTGTTGATTTAGTAAGCTTTCCATTGAAAGAGATAAAGTAAAGTCAAGCTAGTGTCTTGTGTAGGCTGATGCAATATTGGAGTTTATTAAGCCATAGGTTGGGTTCACTGGCGGTTGAGTGATGCTGCAATAAAGAGAATGTCGAACGGTCATTATGACGATTTTTCGGGTGTACTCGCATGCGAGTACGGATCTGAGCGTACAGTAACGCTGAAGTTAGACCACAAAAATTTGCTTTGTTAGTGACCTCTCTAAAAAAATGACCAAAAGGCTATTCGCTACAGCAAAGGTTGGAAGTCCAGGAGTTGTGGTAACTATGCGCAGATTTATTGTCTTCGATTGTGTTTGCAAAAAAAGAAACGTTCAGTCTCGCCGCCTCTATTCCCCACTTTTTTAAAAAATTCCAACTTATAGCGACAAGGCTTTCTTGAATAACCCTATTTCGATTGGGCCCCCACTGGTTTCAACCATGCCCTCCTGCTGGGAGGATGTGAGCAAAATACTAAATGTAATGGCGCCTATAAACGTGTACTCCACTCCTAAACTTGGGGGAGCTTCTGCATCTCTGTCGCGCCTGTTGATCGGAGAGCCGAAACGATCATAGCCTGCGCCTTTAAAGCTAGCTTTGATCTCTTCTGCGTAGCGTGGAACGTACAACGGTGCTGGACTTGAACCTTCTGAGAAGGGTAGCACCCTAATGAATATCACTAACATAGTTAATAATGGTCACGGTATCTATAAAGTAGCTGAGTCAAAAGTCCAAGACGCACAGTAATACGTGTAGTAATTTGGCTGACTGCTGTAATGCGATTGGAATGGCTGCTCTGTAGGAGTGTGCTCTCAATTATTTGTTCCGACTACTGCTAATAAGTGAAACGCATTTTAACGCTTGGTGATAGATCTGCATCTGGATGTGGAAAGGTCAACGTTGAAAGCTCTAGAAATTTCCGCACCTGTGTAGTAAAAATCTCATAATACCAATAAAAGGGAAGCTGGTACTAAGATCGAAACCACTTTGACAGGGAGTGCCTGACGTAAGTTAGCAAGATTTGTTTTAGAAGTATTTTCTTAAGTTGGCCTTTGGAAGCTTGTTATGGAATGAGCGCACTATGACTCTCCCATATACCTGGCATCTGGATCGGCGAAGGCGCACGACGTGGTCAATAGCATTATATCTTGTGAGCGAAAGTTATTTTTTCAATGGCAGCGCTCAACAGGCATGTGATTTGTAATTTTAAATAAGTCACAGGGGCGGGCGGCATTAGTGGCAAAGCCTTTCAAGTATTCGGTGGCAAACTCCTTTCCTTGGGCATTGGCTGATTAGAATAGAGCTGGCGACATCAAAGGCCTGGCGTGTTCGTGTTGTTGGGGCAAGTAAACATTAACCATCGTGGTGGATAGGTTCCATAGTCTTCCACGGTAGTTCTTGAGTTAGGGGGCTGGAATATGAGCATCATTACGTACTCGTATGCGAGTACAATGTCCAAAGAGTTAATATGGCTACCAAGTTATGGCGTAGAAAGAAGGTTTTGGGCTGCAGTCGTAACCAAATGGGTTAGTTTGGCCCTGCCAGGCGTAAAAGATCGGAGCTATCGTTTGAGGTGTTTGACACAAGGTCTACGTGTAGTTCAGCCTTACGAAAGAAAATAAGTCCCCAGTCGAGCCTGACGAACACACGTCTGTTTATAAGTTTAACCAGTTTAAACAAATTGAATCTTTAAGTGACGTGGACGATTTCCATTAAAGATTTGAACTCGATAACAGCTTTCAAGGCTCGCCAGCCAATGCTAAGACAAAATTCAAAGGATGAGTACTCGTGTAAGAGTACAGGGCGTATGTTTTGGGAGAGAGAGACATTTCGAGAGTGACGAATCTCGTGCTAGAGCATCAAAAGAGCTAGAGCAGAAGCGGCACATTCATATGGATATCATTAGAGGGCGCTCCTTTGCAATTTACAGCCAGCTCAAGAAGGGGCGAAGATACCTTGGGCTCGAGACATTCCAGTCCAATGCTCGTAAGACCCATCTATCAATCAAACTGTAATAAATGATAGGTAATGGTTTGCCCCCGAAAAGCAAGTGAACACTACAAACCTACAATTGTTGTATTAAGGTATTGAGCGGACAGGTCTCGACTATAAACTTAAATTTTGTCAAATGACCTTAATTGAATCAGCATTTTATCACTAGTTGTAAATATATGGCTTTTATAATCCCGACCGCGATACTCGTGCGCGAGTACAAACGCGACAGAAGTATAGCTAAAATTATTGTCGTGGATATCTTTCTCCTCGATCTTTTTTGGGAAAGCCGGAACCCAATCAGTTGTGACAAGATATGATGTTGTTGCTGTCGAAACTGGCGGTGCAATAATAAACAGATAACAAAAAGCTCCAGTGATCCAAAGCTTTCTCATAAACATACTTCTAATCCTAGTGATCCAAATAATCACTGGCTACGGTTCCAAAACGTGCGCAAGTTCACTTAATGTTGTTTTGGCATAGTCTGCCGTTGTAGAAACGTTAGCATGACGCGCTAGCTTTTGCGCAATCGTGAGGCTACCCGTTTTCAGTGTTATTGCTTTAATGGCCGAGTGTCGGAACCAATGGGTTGAAGCACGACGAATAATGGTGGCATCCGCCGATTGCGAAGGCTCGCGCTGTTCCAACTCGCGGGCAAACTCGCTGAGCACGCTTTTGATGTGCTGGTAAAGACCAGCTCGACTTAGGGGCTGAAGTTGCTCCGCATGGCCGTTTCTTTTGAAAGTCTTCAGCCCAGGAATTAATGGAATGCGTGATTCCCCGGGGGAGGGTAGGGCAGTCAGTCCAAGCTGGATGCGCAGGTTAGAAATCTTAGTCATAATCGACTTGGGCAAAGGCAATACACCCGACTTGTTCCCTTTCCCATGAGGAATGTGCCACACCCAATCGACACCCGCATTGGCGGGGGCCGGACGAATATCCGTCATAGTTGCGTTCAACAAATCGCTTGAACGCGCAGCCAACACGCTTGATAGCTCAAGGATCACCGCAAGGCGCGCCTTAATGATTCGCCGGCGTTGTTGGCTGTGCGCGTTATTAGACCCTCCCTCGGGGGCAGTTTCGGGCGTCCAGTTATGTGCAAACTGGCGCAGTTCCTCCAAAAGCCGCGGAGGAATTTGACGTTCTGCAATTTGATCGGCCCGGTCTTGTTTTGCGACAGAAACGAGATTCCGTGGGTCGGGCATAGGGTTTACTGCAAGCCACCCCTTCGTATGCAAATAACTGATCAGGGATTTGAGGACCGTGAGCGATTGTTTGGCGGTCCCTGGTGATAATGGGCCCTCGAATGGTCGCCACCTCGGATCGCTTCGTTTCACACGGATACCGCTGCACCACTGCTCGGTGGGTTGCGGGTTTCTCAGGAAGCGCGCGTATAGAAGATAGTGCTCTCGCCTGGCGTCTGAAAGTGTTAAACCTTGATCGCCCAGCCAAACCACGAACCGTTCGGCTTCTTTTCGATAGGCGTTTGCGGTATGGGTGCTTGCGCTGGCTTTCTCTGCCAACCACACAGCAACCGCCTCCACATCGTTGTCGGCTGTCCAGCCTATTGGGTCGGGTACCCGCAACTTTCCGGCATGACCAGGCACCGTACGAAATTCCTCGGGCGTTTCCCAGGGTAGAGTGGCTCTCACTTTCGACTGAACACTACGTTCGGGCGTCAGTTCGGTGCTGTCTGAAAAAGGTTCCACGGTTTTGTCGATGCCTGTTTTCTGGCTCATGGTTTTCCTGCCCTAATCCTCTCTAACCCCTGCCACGCCTACCTTCCGTTTCGGTGGGGTAGGGCGGTGCCTGGTGCGGCCGCCCCTTGTTTCGCAGACGTTCCACGGCTCAATGTTCATAATACCAGGCTAAGCCGAATTCAGCAAACATAATGATACGTATGTTGTTTGATATATTTTTGAAATTTGGTATATACCGGTATATGAAAGGTGTACGTAATGATATTGGCTGCTACAATATGGCTAAATTGAGACACAAGGATGCCGTTATGCGGTTCCACAAAATGTGCGTACTAACAAACGACATCATTGGTACCAACTATTTAGTGAGCGACCTGGGCTGCCAGTGCAAGCGGCTCGTGGAAGTGTTGGGCAAGATAGGGTTTTATGCCCACAAAGACCGCTTTCTTTGTGTTGGCGATCTGGTTGAGCCATGGCGAAAGTACGCGGTGTCCTCACGGTTGCTGATAAATAGCGTGTTCTGTCATGAATTGGCAGACACAAGCACGTTAAGCCGAAAGCCGTGTTTTATGATTACGACAAAAACCTTCAATCATTGGAGGAACGGTTAATATGGCAGGTCGTCCCGCTTCCTTTTCACCTAATGATGTTGCGCGTATTGCCACTCGACTGATCGGGCAGGGAAAGAACCCTACCGTAGACTCGGTACATGAGCAGTTGGGCCGACGCGGATCGCGGACCACGGTAAATAATTATCTAAAGGCCTTTCGAGACGAGTTTAAAGAACGAGGCTTAACCGCCCTCCCGTCGGCGATACCGGAGCCTTTGATTCCGATCATTGAAGACTTCTGGGCACATGCGCTGGTTAAAGCAGGTGAACGTTATGATGAAGAACGGCAAAGCGTTGAGCAGGAGCGGCAGGCCGAACAAGAAGCTTACAATGCTGTTCATAGTGAGCAGATCGGGATTATTGATGAGCAGGCGGCTCTTCTTCAAGATCGTGAACAGTTTATCTCCGAGCAAGCTCGGACTGTTTCAGAGCTTGAACAACAAGTTCGTACGTTGAAGTCACTTTTATCTGGATACGAAGAAACTATCCTTGATTTAAAACGAGATAAATCCCGCTTGTCAGATCAATTGGATGAGGAGCGTCAGGAATCACATCGGCGCTTTGATCAGGCGAAAGAAGACTGGTACCGAGAGAGGGCAACACTTCGACAGTCAGTCGATGATGCTCGCAAACAACTGTCCGAAGATAACGAGAAGAATGCTCGCTTGGCCGATCACTGGATGCTTCAGCTCGATGATGCGCGCCAACAAGTTCGGGAGCTTAAGGAGCGACATCAAGAGGATAAGCAGCGATGGGAGGCAGATATTAAGCTTGAGCGTGCGCGTGCAGATCGATTGGCCGGTACCGTATCCGGTTACGAGCAGCGAATTGAAGAGCGGGAAAAAGAGGTAGAGATCTTAAACGCCCGGCTTGTTGAAATGGAGGAACTCAATTCGTCTCAGGCTCAGACCATTACTAGTCTCGAACACCTCATTGCCGATTGGGATGTTGACAACAAACCCTTCAAGTCTTGACAGGCGCTTTTGTAAACATCTAATCGGGGCAGGCGGTGCCTGCCACTGGCCATGAGGGCTGTTCCCTGTGGGATGGTTGGTAGGTTTGTTGACTAAGCTGCCGGCTGGGCACCAGCAAGTCGCACTCAGTACGTGGCAGTCGTATACCAGAACGGACGCTTGGACATCGTACGTATCGCTGTGCTGGTCGGAGCCCGCTTTGCAATAGGTTTTGTATCCTATAGTCGTGGATCTAGTCGATCCAGCGAACCCAATATGTCCGTTGGAATAGACACTTTGTGAGCGACACACTCGCGATTAGATCAGTTCACAGGCAATTTTGTCTGGTGGTTAGAAGATGCGCCTAGCTCAATGGCTGCCCCTCTAACACGCAGAATTTATAATCATGGCAATACAGGCAAAGGGTTGTCGATCAGGGGCTCTCTCTCATGCCCGTCATCATGGGCTTCCGTGCCCTTGAGTATTCAAATCCTTTTACCCTTGCCAGTCCGACGTTGAGTTAGTTGCTTAATGGCCGCTTTTAGTAAAGTCAGTGATGAGGGGGCGCCACTCAAGACGCCCACGAATGGAAGATGCTGTATGCTCACCTTTTCTCACTGGGATTATCCATTGGGTTTGACTGTCCTGCTGAGATTGCGATGTCCGTGACAAACGGGGGTCTACCCAGCCAAAACTACCTGAACCAGAAACTTGTAACCACCTGTTTCCGCCCGTGACTTCATAGCTCTGGCTTTGGGGTAAATTTTTCCAGTACGAACTTTGCACGTTTGCCTCGACGCTGTTTTGCGTAAAACGCAAAAAAGGCCGTTGGTTACTGTCATAGACAGTCAGCATGTCGGTCGCTTCATAGCGAATCATGACTGCTGGTTGGGGAGCGTCAAGTATCACCACAGACATGCCAGCAATGTCGCCTTCGTCGCTAATCGTGGCAATGTACAGGCCTTTAGGTACCTCGCTCGCTCCTGGCGGCTCGTGGGCTAGCACTACTTCAGCCAAACCAATCAATCCAACGAGGACGGCTAATAAATATACGTTCTGTATAGGATGGCGTTGTCTCATAGACGTCATGTGGCCTCCTATCGCTGACCGAATAATGTGGAAAGCAGGTTAGAGAGTGGACTGTCGGACGGCGCCACCGTGTTTCCACTCTCGTCTACCAACTGAGTACCACCGCTGCACTGCAGAGAGTCAGGCGTTTGCACGCTGACAGAGGCAGCAACAGATGGTACCCGTCCTTCTGGCGTATCTTTGCTAATAAAGAGCATATACTGACCTGCGGGGACAACGCTGTTCTTTTGCGGCATTGCTAACTTCAGTTCATTTCCGCTCTTTTTGGCTATCGGTAACTCAATTGCTCTTTGGTCGCTGTCAACGGCATGTGTCATAACGGTTCTGCGGATCAACAAGACCTTGTCGATTGCGTCTGCCTGATCGACTTCTATACTGAAGTCGTCACCGGGCATTAGCATTTCAGGCGCGCTCAGGATCTTTGGACGATCGTTTCGCATAGCATATGGCGGCGTGTAAATCTCGAAACTTGGATCTCGACCGTCGTAAGGTGCAAGTCCAAAATCTTGGAGATCGACAAATTTGAGATAGGCGGTATTGATTGGTGAGTGGCCGCCAACAAGAACCCGACCGTCTGGCAGAAGAATCGCTGTGTTGTGGTAAGTGCGGGACCGAATGCCGGAGGCCATCTCAGTCCAGGTGCCAGTCTCGGGATCAAAGCGTTCGGCGGTTTTGATCGGACCTTCCAAGCCAGGGACGACAACGCCGTCGCGGTTGCCGCCGCTGAAAACCATTACGGAACCGTCGGGTAACAGGACATTTGTGCCGTACCAACGTGGCTGATTAAGGGGCCCTGCAAGGCGAGATTCGTAGTCAATGTCGTCACCGTTTGTACGCACTGTATCGATGCGTGTTTGTGCGATAGGCAGGTATCCACCGGGATTGGTCAGCAATGCGTAGCTCGGAACGCCGCCTGCTGTTAGAAATTCAGCGTCGTTGTACTCGCCATTTTCATTGGGTTTCAGAGGAAGCATAGTGGACGACGTTGATCCCCGCATGCCTCCTCCAATGGCGCTTTTCAGGGTTTCAGCGTCAATATCCAGCTCAGACGCGACGGTCAGTAGATTTGATGCCGAACCGAGGAGGTCTCCGACGAGTAAACTAGCTTGCTTTAAGGAAATGTTTGTAACGTTGAGCGTACTGGCAAGTTGTCCTAAACCTATCTCGTCAAGTCTCAAAGGAAGTCCCGCATATCCTAAATCCGTCCACCGATTTGAAGCCGGGTTAAAGGTAGCGGCAATGTTCCACAACGCCTGATCATAACCTTGGCCGAACGGGTTGAAGGCTTGGCCACCCGCGTTATAGAAAACGTGACCGTTTGGTAGCAAGTGCAGTCGGGGATAAAGTGGCAAAGAACGATCTGCGGTGGATGGATTAACGGCCCAAGTGCCAGTGCATGGATCATAAATCTCGGTTTGCACAATGTTGCGGCCCGAGTTAAGTGGGTCGCTCGGGTACACCGGTTTAAGGAGTTTTTCAACGCCACTGGTTACGAGTACTTTGTTATCCGGCAGGGTGACCAGTGACGGATACCAGCGGCCGTACTTCATATCGCCACTTTGGGTCCAAGTATTAGTGCCCGCATGAAAAATCCGTGAGTTTTTAATGCCTTCAAGTTCAGCTACGCCCAGAGGCAGACCATCAATTCCTGGTTCTGAGTAATAATCGGTGCCACCAACCGCCATGACACTTCCGTCGGCCAAACCTACAACATCACTGCAAAATAGAGCGCCATCGTTTTTGTCGGTATTGTTTGCGGTGTCTAAAAGGCCATCCAAAACCGCTAGAGGAGTGTTGTTGAACAGTGTTTCGCTGTCTGCTCCGTCTGGGTTTGCTCCCGCCCGAAGAGGACTCGGTTTGAGCCAACTCGGTTCGTCGTTTTGACTAAGGGAAAGCACTCGGCTTTGGTCATTGACCGATACTTCGCCGAACTCTGCAACAATGGACAGTTCGACATTTTCCGTGCCCTCCAATGCATTTAAGTAAAGAATCCTCCCATCGTTGAGAAGTGCGACGGTGCCGGCTGCCGGTTTGCACTCAGCTAACCCATCAGCTGTTTCAACGCATTTCCCATCGGTTTCTACAATCTCCCCATCGACAACAATGGTGGGTTCAGCGAATGGCTCGCTGAAAGACCCTTTAGGTGAATAATTTGCTTTGAATGTCGGCGTTGGTTCGATATCGATGTTCGGCTGCTCTTCTGCGGGGGCATTTGCTTCCCCGGGTTGAGGCACAATGGTTGCTGATTCACTACTATCTGACGATTCACCGCCACAGGCCGTTAGACCAGCAATGCTTAGGACCAACGCGATGTGACGGAACCGGAAATTTATGTTCGGATTCATTGTCGCTCTCCTGAGTATTTGTTGTTGTATCGAAGGAGGTAAGGTATACCGTACAAACTAACTTCAGTTGGTAGCGTAGCAAAATTTGTCCAATGTAAAACAGGTTTGTGAAATATTGTCCTACAAGGCCACTTTTTTGACTTGTCTTACCGACACATAATCACTTGATTGGTTCGGGATGATGAGCGGCTATTTACTTCCCTTTCTGCCGGAGCAGCGCTCGTCTCTGGGCGCTATGGCCAAGGTTTGCTGTGCCCTTGCGTACTAAGTTGGCGACATCGGCAAAAATCTTGGGAAAACAATATGAGCACTCCTTTACTGAATGCTTGGCCGGCTGCCAGGGCAGCTCAGAAGTATTTGCTTCGAGTAAAGCGCTGTGAAGCAAGTATTGACGGGCACAGAATGGTTTTCTACGAGCGCGGACAGCCGGGGCCAAGGAGCCCAACCATTGTTTTGGTACATGGCTTTGCCGCAATGAAAGAAAACTGGGTGTTATGGTCGCAGTTTCTGCCGAAAGAGTGGCACTTACTGGTTCCGGATTTGCCCGGATTCGGGGAGAGTGACTACTTCCCTGACGCTTGCTACCAGTTTGAAACGCAGGCGAAGAGGTTGCAAAATTGGCTTTCGGAGTTCGACACCACAAAGGTTCACTTGGTCGGAAGTTCGATGGGCGGTGCGATCGTTGCGGTTTTGGCCCATACACTACAACCGGCACCGAAGTCCGTTACGCTGTTAAATAGCGCAGGTATTCCGGAACATAATCAAGTGGATATCACCGCTCCTTTTGAATCGAATCGTGATGAGATCTTAATTCCTCGGAGCATGGGAGCCGTTTACCAAATGCTTACAAAAGTTGGGAACGGCAAACCGACTATTTCAGGCCTTGCAATGGCGGGCTTGCTTGGACCTGATTTATTGAGCCGGACCGAATCACTGGAACATATTTTTGGCGATATGGTTGCGGATGCCTTCGCCCCAGCCCGATATTTGGGTGTAAAAACACCACCGCTTCAGGTCCAGTGGGGTGATAGGGATACCATTACACCGACCTCGTGCAGCGATTGGTTTATTACAGCGGTGCCTCACGCAGAAATTCATTTGTTCAGGGGAGTAGGGCACCTGCCGATGCTTGAGGTTCCATTTCGCTCTGCCATCGTGTTTGAACATTTTGTGCGTAAGTACAATTCCGCCGGCGGCGTACTTTGACCATTTTCTCATTAAAAAATTGGCAAATACCTATAGCGACATAGCGATGATTGTTCCACCTGGGCGACGCTGTTGTACCTGTTCAGAAAATTCGACCCATCAGTTGGCGTAAAGCATGTCTGCCAGAGGCACAGTGATCAGATACCATAACCCAGAAACTTCACCAGCGTAGAAGGTTGAGCCCCCTCGGAGTCGAGGAATGAGCGAATGCGCTCTAACGTAGGTGAGTCTCTAGGGAGATTTGCAGCTCTGTACCTCCTGCCGGCTAAACGCGCCAAGGATCGGTGTCCCATGGGCTCTGAGAACATATTCTATGTCCTGGTGCAGTGCGTGGTAGCGGTAAAATGGTACCCGTGGGAAAAGGTGATGTATCGAGTGTAGGTTTTGCCCTAACCAGAACCACTCAAGGGGTTTCATCCAAGTTGGCATGATAAGGCTACAGGTATTTCTGTACCGCTGAGTTTCTCGATACGGTATGTGTGGTCTGTAGGCGAACCAGTAAGCGGTGAAGGCACCGCCGGCTACATATCCCACAAGTACTACTGCTGCAGCCGAAGGATTGTCGATCATCGATAAAAAAATGACTCGCCAACCAATTGATAGAGTTAACTCGGTAAGGTACGTCAAACGCTTGCCAAACGTTGCTGTTTTCCAATGGCGAGTGACAAAAAAGGTATTTTGAACCCAAACGAAACGAAGGACTGTTAGGAAAGCACTCCAGGGACCATTGCCGATGCGACTTACGATAAAATCCGGGTCTTTTTCTGGTTGGTTGGTGTACCGATGGTGGGTCATATGTTCCACACGATGCGAGGCATATGGCACTGCGATGAGAGGAGCTACCAGATAGCCGCAGAGGTCATTTAGCCATCTCAGGGTCTCTATGTTGCCATGTATATTTCCGTGAACAGCTTCATGCAGCGGGGTGTAGGCCATATAGGTCAGGATCGCGAGGAATAGCAATGCGAGCCATGCTGGAGTATTGCCGATGGAAAATAGCCACAAATTCACAATAAAACCTGCACAGATGAAAACCGTAAAAACAACGGTGAGCCACGCAGGTTCTCCCATGTATTTGTGAGCCGCGGCAAGTGCTTCTCTATTTTGACGGGTGAGTTCCTCTTGCATCATGGGCTCTCTTTATTGTTGGACAATGTGACAAAGTAATTCGCTTTTCCTGCTTCTTAATTGTCTTTCAAGGCCATTCATTCGATTTGCATCCGCAGCTTCAATGCAAAAGGGCTGGGGTCGCGCTAGAACTTGCTCACTTTGTCTATCGGGGCTCGCGGTTACTGGAGCCGATGAACAGGTACACGGAGTGTCGACGAAGATTTTCTACCCGGTGCAATGAAATAGACGGTAGTTCGGCACGTTCAGTAGCGAAATCGATACGTTCTCCTGCCGGCTTATTATCGCGTTCACGAACACTTTTTGCAGTCTGCCAATCCGGACCAAGGCATTCAGCGAGTTGGCTGGTGGCTATGGCCTGTAAATTTCTGGCGACGTTTTTATCGGGCGCTGAGATCGTGCAGGTGTAAGCAGAGTCTCCGTTGCCCCACGCCCATATCTCACAATAGCCCTTTATCAACTGTTCTTTTGCCCGGTAAATAGTCACTGAGGAAAAGTTACTGCTGCTTCCGCGAAAATGTGAGAAATCGTTAGGGTAATCGGCGACGATGTTTTGAAGGGTGACGCATGGGGCTGTTGTGCCACTTGTAACAGGTTGAAAACTGCTGCACCCGGCCATCGCCGTACCCGTAAGGATGACAACAAAAGCGGCGGTTGTTTTTCTAACCATTAATCGGTTCCTTAGCTAAATGGGGAGTTACGGATGGACTGTGCTTAACTCATCAGGTGAATCAAGGCGCGTCCATATTGTCGCGCAGCATAGCTTAAATTGACTACAATAGAATATCGTTTAACGGGAGCCATTCAATGCCTGCTCTGCCCAGCTTCGCCACGTTTTACCCTCTAAATCATCACCATTCCCAAGGCGCCTGTCAGTGCGGCTCGCCGATTCTGTCTCAGTTTCACGAGCGCATGATGGCGGATATCAGCCGCAGGCAGTTCATTGGGGGGGCTGCCGGCGTTATGGCGATGTTCGCAGGATTACGCGCCCCTAGAGTTCTGAGCCAGCAGCCCTCGGACCACAACCGCCCGATTCTGCTAAAAAACTTGAGGCTTTTCGATGGTAGCGGCGGACCGCTGCGTGAAGGCGTTGCTATCCGCATTGAGGACGGTCGCATTCAGGCCCTGCTTGCCAACGGGGCAGATTCCGGCAACGCGGAAGTTGTGGACTGTGGCGGCCGTGTTGTGATGCCGGGCCTTATTGACGCCCACTGGCATACCACATTGGCCGGAATAAGCCAGTTTGAAGCCATGACAGCGGATCCTGGATATGTGCATCTGGTCGCAGCCAAAGAAGCGGAACGTACACTGATGCGTGGCGTCACTTCGGTTCGAGATGTTGGTGGTCCCTCCTTTGCCCTCAAACGCGCAATCGATCAAGGAATTGTTAATGGTCCGAGAGTCTTCCCCGCCGGTGCCATGATTTCGCAAACCTCCGGCCATGGTGATTTCCGGATGCGGCACGAGGTGCCTCGGAGCGCCGATTCGCCTTTGAGCGAGCAAGAAAAACAGGGAGTCGCTGTCATCGCCGATGGTGAAGCCGAGGTGCTCCGCCGTACTCGTGAGCAATTGATGCTGGGGGCCTCTCAGATCAAACTGATGGCGGGCGGTGGTGTGGCTTCCACTTATGATCCGCTGGATAGCACACAGTTTACCGAACGGGAATTACGCGCAGCAGTTGACGCCGCAGAGGACTGGGGTACTTACGTTGCAGTGCATGTTTACACGCCTAGGGGTATTCAGCGGAGTCTGCGGGCGGGTGTGAAGTCCATCGAGCACGGTCAACTGGCAGATAAAGAAAGCGTTCGTATGATGGCAGGCGAGGGTGCTTGGTGGAGTTTGCAGCCGTTCCTTCAAGATGAGGATTCCAATGTCTATCCTGATGCCGAACGCCAAGAGTCACAACGGATGGTGGCGGAGGGAACGGTACGGGCTTACGAAATGGCGCAGCATTTTGATGTCAAGACAGCCTGGGGCACGGATATTCTGTTCAGTCCTCGGAACACGCAGAACCAGTTGCGTCACCTCGCCAAACTCACGCGTTTTTATGATTCGCTCACAACGCTGGCAATGGCGACCGGTCGAAACGGTGAGCTCCTGGCAATGTCTGGTCTTCGAAGCACCTATCAAGGCAAGCTCGGTATCATTGAGCCTGACGCCTTAGCGGACCTTTTGGTAGTGGATGGTAGTCCGGAACAGGGACTAGATTTTTTGAATGATCCAAAGGCTAATCTTCGGCTGATTATGAAGGGCGGGCGCGTTTACAAAAACACCCTTTAGCACAATAGTCCGTATGCCTGCTATGGAGCGCCAACCAACGAAGGCTGGTAACGAATTGGGTTTAAGCGTTTGCGTTTGCAGGGTGAATTTGGGTCCAAAAAAGTTCACACTCGATGTTTCGTGCAAAACAGGTCAATGAGAACTTTTAATACATCTGGCCATTTTCCTCGAGGAACGGCTTTTTGCTTAGCTAAGGTCATCTCCTGTATAAACTCACCGGACGTTTCAATCAGCGCTTTGGCCATCGTGGTGTGCACGCCTGGGGGAATACGCCACTTGAGCTGGTTGTGGAAGCTAAGATTGCTCTTCGGTGAGTTCCTTGAACTAATAGACTTCTTCTGTCTTTGCCAACCTCACTCTTGATCGCATGGTATACAGGCATACGCACCGGAATCATTAATAGGTGGAAAATCGTTCGATCAAGTTCACTTCGGCGTTAAAATGTTATCTTGCGCTATTGCGACTGCGACGGGCGAGCCGTAGCGGTTTGAGTACCCATTGAATCCATCAACTTACGCTGACTCGAATTGACGAGTTCGTTTTTCAGCAGATGCTGTAGAAACCGATCTACACGAGTTATGTCGTGAACCATATTAGGGTCTGCCAGAAGTTCTGGAACCCAATCGCGCACGCTGTCAACACAACGCCTGAATGCAATCAGAGCATAACCCACCCCTCCATCTCGGAAATTCAAGGCTTGAGACAATCGCAAAATAGCCGTTTCGCTACCACTGGCCGTTGAACGCTCTGTTTCAATTGCCAATCGAAACTGTCGATTTTTTCGTCGTTCTAGAATCCATAATACAAGGAAAACAGTCGTTGAGAGCGTGCTGGCAGCGGCAATAAAGGAAAGAAAATGGTCCACGTTTACACTCCTTACATTCGATGTCCAGCAAATTGGTACGAATGATATTCCTAAATAGGTTTTCAAAGAGCGGCATCGTCTTATGTCACAAAACATCATTTCCCAAGCGGTAAATGGGAGAATTCGGGGTCGTTTGCCGAACGGTTTAATACCATTTGTTGGAGCACTGTGAGAAAAGCAGATGTTGGTGACTCGTGGTTGAAAGGGGTACGAGCTGATGGTGAAGGTGAATTGGCACATGCGCCTCCGCCACAGAGACGCTCGTTAGCTGGTTGGAAGGGGAGGTGGGCCTTGCTGAATTATCAGCACTGATATTTTGCGAGTGTCGAATGCATCGGTCGTGACTATAACAAAAACGGACCTGACTTTTGTCGTGTTGTTTGGCCTGATTCATGGTCGTATCTGTTTGACGGAGCCGTTTATTTGCGTCCACGGATTAACCGGATACTATGATTCAACGAGAGGTTGAGGCTGACATAGGCATAGAAAGCGCTTTAATGGGTAGTGATCTCGGGTAGGCAACGGTTTCCGGTGGGAAGGGAGAGTGATGTGTGAGGTCCTGTTAACAGAGCGATTACCCGTGGAATGTGCCGAGATAGCTCGTAATCCGATAATTTGGGGACTGTGTTACCGACAGTCCCCGATAACCGCTGGTAGCAACCATTACAAGAACTTATTACCCGGCATTGCAAGCCAACTACTTGTGGAATTCGTAATGTTATACAGCACAAAATAAACACTATAAATTAGGCCATGTGATGAGTTTGTTGATCTGCCCATCATTTGGCAATGAGTGGGCATAATTCTACAAAGAGGTCTGACTTTGGTACGACAGGAAACCTGCGGCGCGTGGATGTCACTGGGAGAGTCTGATGGACGTATCGATATATGGCGAAACGAGGGACATGGGCTCGAAGTCGAGATATACGCGCCAGGATCTCTCCAGAGACGCGTTGATCTGCCATCGGACCAGTGGGTTGTTCTTTTGCGTCGATTCGACTCCTTGCTTGAAGACGAGCGCATTCTTAAGACGTTAAATAGCGGTGATCAGGCAGCTGCATTTGTGGCCGAGTGTTTCAAGGTGTGGAGCATGGCTGATTCGCGGTTAGAGGCATTACTTCAAGAATTGAGTTACGTCGGTTATCGGTTTCCCGATATAAATCGAACTATTTCCCTGACTGCCGCGGCGCCTATGGTTTTGGCAGAAAGGCTTATATTTGCAATTTATCAAAGTGGCGAGTCTCACAAACCTGACACGGACTTAGTGACGAGCCCATCAGAGATTGCGGATATTCTTCAGCGGTATGGGTTTCTGCTTGAGGATATTGTTTTGGTTTTGGATTCCATGGCGCGATTTGAGCCGGCATACAATTATGACAGAGGGTTTTGGGGCTTTGAGGCGGTGCATCGACACATCCCGATTGGTTTACGTCAGGGCCCTGATGGAATCAGTGAAGCTTTTGCACCGATACTGCCCGGTTGTTTGGTTAATGGAAAATCGATTAGTGAAGTGCTGTCCCGCATTCAGCCGCGTGTTAAAGACGTTCTTGATCATTTAATTGCCAATGGAGAGCCTTTACCAAGGCAACTGGACTTGTATATGGCGCGCCAACGAACTGAGTATCAGGATGCTCGCTTTTTCACGTTGGCCGTTGAAATTAGCTAATTGGCCGTTTTGTGTCGTTCGTTGCCAGCCCATGGTCTCTCTATGAAAGCGACAAGACCGTTACCAGAGTATACTCCGGGGGTTGGATCCAGTGTACTAAAAACTACCTCAATCCTCAGTAAAGGAGGCTTACACTTAGGGCATCTCAAAAGATGTTCTTACTGGCAGATAGGCACGGTGATTAGGGCAAATGATCATAATGGCGTTGCTTGTTTTTCCAGTGTCGAGAAATTTAGAATGCTCTGTACGTAGCTCGGCTTGAGAACAGCGTTACGATGTATGCTCCAGACTCCGAAGTTAGCACTATTGAAAACCGAGAGCCGATATTTGTTCAGATGAAATCGGTATCAAAGTCCGCATCTTCGTCAGTGACCGAGCAATGTTAAACCGCCCAAGTGCAATAATGGGGTCAACAGCATCTAGGTTTTGAAAATTGAGTCGGGTCCATTGTTTACGATGGACAAGGACGCTTATGAGGTAGACGTTGTCTGCCTGACCTGTTGCATCGTTAATTTCGGTTTTAAACGCGGTCGCCAACACGGTGTTGATATCAGAGTGCACAGTGAAAGCTTCCCCAATAAGTCTGAAGAGCATGGAGTGCGCGTAGCTGCAAAATCTTTGCTGTTTTTTCCGTTGGGGGAATGGTTTCACGGACAGACCGATTCCTCGCTTATAGGCAGCTACATCTTCCGAAGGTACTTGCTCTATATCAGGTAGCTCTACCTCGATGCTAAACAGTCTTTTCAGCTCATCTGTGTCTACAGCTATGTCGCCTTCAGTCGGCCAATCAATATCTTCCAGAACATCCTCAAAGACCTGCGTAATGGCGCTCCAATCTCCTTGCTGGCAAAGTCTATAAGCGGACTTCCTTTCTGCCTCAAATTGCTCATGTTCCTCTTTTGCAGATTGCCAATTTTTTGTCGCCTCTCGGTGAAGTAGAAGGGTCGCAAAATTTTGTCGTTCGACTTCCCCGCGCTTTTTGGACATGAACCGTTCAATGAGGCCTAATTTTCGAAGGCGTGGAGGCTCGGGCGCTGGTTCTTCAAAGGTCGTGGGCAGATAAGTTGCCGTTTGCTCCGGAGACGGCGTTTGGGCATGCAGCGAACGGAACGACTCGAGAAGCGCAGAGTGTCCCTGCATATGAGTATCCAAAGCTTTGCGTAAAGACTCGGCGGCAAAGCTCTTAGCGGCTTGTAGGCCGTCTTCTCCAAGGTCTTGACCGTGCTCATCGAAAACCCGAATTGATCCGTCTACTGATCGAATGCGCACTTGCTCTATTCGACGAGCAACGTCGGGAATGTCTGTCGAAAGTTGCAACGAAGGATAGGCCTTGGCATTGCGAGTTGTTTCACCAGCAATGCGTTCGCGATAAGTTACTCCGGCGTCTGGAATATTTAAACTCTCCCATTGGCCCCGTCGATGTAGGGAAAGTGGAGTTTTGCGAGTTCCCGCAGACAAACCCACTCCTCTTTTACCGATGTTAACGCGAAAGCCGGGTGCGATTCGGATTGATGTGCGATGGCGGAATGCCATAGTAGCTCCGTTTAGAAAAACTAATGATCAAAGAATATATCGATAAGAAGTCATCATACGTTCGTGGGGTTCTGCATATCTCGAACATATAGTATTGGTCCGCTAATTTAATACCAATGCTCGGCGTAGTTCGTTGCCCATGCTTTTTACGCTAATAGAGGCTGACTTGAGAACAAGATGGTGTCTTTCATTGTTGGTGTATGAAAAAAACCGCGCCATCGTGGCGCGGTGAGAGTAAGGCTTGCACATAAAAGGACGCACTTGACATGCATGAGACATTACGCCACGCCATTGTAGATAGATGCATGCGGCATTCACGGTGGCCTGATATGCCAAATATTCGAAGATTGTCTCGCTTTAGCCGGGACATGGCGAAAGGCCCTTTCGCTTGAGGAGGGGAGCTGTAAACCCAAGTTATCGAAAAGCGCGTCCCAGCGATGACTTCAACCGCCTTTTGCTCGACGATACTGATCTGGCGTTATTCCGTACCATCGTTTGAATGCTCGACGGAAGCTCGCACCATCGTGATAACCCAATAATGTCGCGACGGATTCAATAGAAAGGTGTCTATCTTTCAGATAATTTCCGGCTTGGCGGGCTAAAATTCTATCTCGAATCTCGCGAAATCCTGTACCCTCACGCTTCAAACGTCGAGCTAATGTGCGCTTACTGATGAACAACGCAGCGGCTGCGCTATCCTCAGTCAATTGGCCAGCAGGGGAGGAGATCATCATTATCTCAATTTTTCGCCAGCAGGTATTCGATTTTTCTGGGAGGTTTGCCAACATAATTTCGCATTGTTCGCGCACTAAGGCGTAGCTTTCGTTACTCGCAGATGCGTTGGCGACCTCGCACAACGTCATTGGTACGCGCACGAACAACTCACCACTTGAAAAAAAGACCCGGCCAGGAATGTGATCCGCATACCCCGCCGCCGGCCCCGGATCTTTGTGGACAAAGAACGTGTCCACCTCATGCGCAGGTCGGCCAATAATAAATTCAGCGCAAGATAGCAAAGTCAATGCGCATATCTCAGCCATAAAACGGCTTACTTCAGGATTCATTTTGGCATCAAGAATCGCGCGCACGATTAAATGATCATGATCAATGTATCGATCCAGCCTGACAAAACTTATTCGTGTTGGCAAAAACGCCTGAAAAGCTTCAATGGCAGACAGCAAATTAGGGCTGCTACACGCGAGATAACCTAGGGGACCATGAGCAGCCGGGGTTAGCCGCCTGCCAATTCGCACCCCCAGTTTGTCGTCCTCGGCAAGGCGCAAAGCGTTTTCGATGACTCGTATTTGTTGATGGGCATTAAGTCGGGTGCCTTCGTCCAACAACTCTTCGACAGTGAGGTGCGTTTCCCGCAGTAGCTTTGGCAGGTCGCTCGCTTGCATGCCCAGTTCCTGCGCAATAAGCCGTGTATAGCTGGTTGGAATACTGGCAAAAGCGAACGAGTCTAAGTGCGTCATCTGGCTTATCAATTGATTAATTGTAGGGCAGTCGTACGATTGTCTTTTTATGTCCCTCTCCTGTCAATTGATGACCTTTTAGCCTCGTCTTCTGCACGGCAATCTAGAAAGCATCCAAACTCATTCGCTTGTGGCTGATCTATAGCCATCCGAGAACTCTGGAGGATTCATGGGCCATATCACGTTTATCGAGCACAACGGTACTCAGCATAAGATAAAAATTGAGCCAGACAAATCGCTGATGCAGCATGCCACAGACAACATGGTTCCGGGCATTGATGCTGATTGCGGGGGCGCCTGCGCTTGCGGCACTTGCCATGTGGTTGTCGATGATGCTTGGTATGCGAAGACCGGCAAGACCAACATTGTCGAGCAGCAGATGCTAGACATGACACCTGAGCGCGCGCCGACCTCTCGCTTGGCTTGCCAAATTGAGATCACCGATGCCATGGATGGTCTAGTGGTTCGCTTGCCCGAATTTCAGATGTAATGGAGACGCCTGATGAAACTTCAAACCCGTGCAATGAATCTTAGTGCCCGTTTTGTGCCGATACAGTGGCAAGTGAGAGCCGCCCATCTTGCGCAACAGGCGCTGGAGAGGGTTGGTTTGGCACCACAGACTCCGAAGTTTTCGGAGCATCCCTTGCCCGATGTGTCTTCGCTAGCGATTGAAGATGTCGACGTTAGCAATCCTTTTCTTTGGCGCCAGGGTTTGTGGGACGCCTACTTCAGGCGATTAAGAAACGAAAAGCCGGTGCACTTTCAACAAAACAGCGCGTTTGGGCCTTTTTGGTCTGTGACCCGGTTCAGCGATATCCTCTTTGTAGATAAACGACATGATCTATTTTCCGCGGAACCCATTATCACTTTGGGCGATCAACCGGCGGGACTGGCAATTGAAACGTTCATCGCGATGGATCCTCCAAAGCACGATAGACAGCGACAGGCAGTGCAGGGCGTGGTTGCACCCAAGAACCTCAGGGAATTGGAAGGCTTAATCCGACAGCGAACTCAAGATGTGCTGGATCAACTCCCTGTTGATGAACCCATTGATTGGGTCAATGATGTGTCCATCGAGCTTACGGCTCGAATGTTGGCAACGCTGCTGGACTTCCCCTACGATCAACGCCGCAAACTGGTGTACTGGTCCGATTTGGCTGCCGCGAGCCCTGAGACAACCGGGGGCGATGTCGGGCGAGATGAGTTTTTCCCAGCTGTTGCCGACGTCGCACGATCCTTCTCCATGTTGTGGCGCGAAAAAGAGGCACTTCGGGATTCGGGAGAAAAACCGGGCTTCGACGTGATTAGCATGATGGTCAATAACGAAGATACAAAGGACCTGATCCATCGCCCCATGGAATTTTTGGGCAACCTGGCACTGCTTATCGTTGGTGGCAACGACACTACCCGCAACTCGATGACCGGTGGCGTGTTAGCTTTGCACAAATTCCCAAAAGAATTCGATAAGCTCAAAGCTAATCCGGCCCTCATTCCTAATATGGTATCCGAAATTATCCGGTGGCAGACGCCATTGGCTTACATGCGCCGAGTTGCAAAAAAGGACGTTGAGCTAAACGGTGAAAAGATTCGCAAAGGCGACAAGGTAGTCATGTGGTATGCATCCGGCAACCGGGACGAGCGAGCGATTGATAAACCGGATCAGTTCATCATTGATCGTAAAGGAGCTCGTAACCACCTTTCTTTCGGTTTCGGTGTGCATCGGTGCATGGGCAACCGCCTAGCCGAGATGCAACTCCGGATTCTTTGGGAAGAAGTTTTGGCACGCTTTGACCAGATTGAGGTTCTGGATGAACCTGAATATGTCCAGTCAAACTTCGTTCGAGGCTATACCAGGATGATGGTCAAACTCACTAAAAAGAATCAGGAGTGAGTTACAGAAAAAGCAAAGCTTGAGCGTGAATAGGTAGAGGCCCAGTTGCAGGCGAGCGAGAACGCATTGCAAGGGCGGTGATAATTTAGTTATGCGATCGTGACATGTAACTCTGCTAGTCGACTGTGCCTCTTAGATGTCAGTCAAGTCGATATTTAATCAATGGCCTGATGGCCAAAGGTCAGGCCGTTGTCAATAAAGCGCTGCAAAACAATACCATAGGTGCCATCAGGCAGTTCCTTGGCAATTTCGAAAGGTTTTCCGGCGCTGTTAAGGGGTTCTCTGCTCAAGTCCAGAAGGCGGTATTTTTTCGGCCGCTGTTTTTTCTCATCTCTTACCAACATTACCTTCGGTTTCCGACGATTTCTCGGGTTAGAGGCAATCACGATGGCCACCTCGCCCGATTTCATCTCAACGATGGAACCTGGCGGATAGATGCCGATCATAAGTACGAACTCGCGGGTTAAGTCAGGATCAAACTGATTGCCTCGGCATCTGTGGATGATTTCCAGTCCCTCCATGGACGATCGACCTTTGTCATAGACTCGATTGCTTGTTATCGCATCGTAGGTGTCTACGATGGCAACAACTTTTGCGAAGTAGGGGATCTGATAGGCAACTAGTCCTCGAGGATAACCTTTGCCATCCAGACGTTCGTGATGGTTATATGCCACGTCTACCGTGGCATGAACGACTTTGGGTAGAGCCATTAACATGTCACGGCCCCAGTTAGTGTGATTCTGCATAATCCCGTATTCCTCTGGGGTCAGAGCTCCTGGTTTTTGCAGAATATCGACAGGAACTTTGGATTTGCCGACATCATGCAGCAGACCGCACAGTCCAAGCGTGCGAATCTCCTCCTCTAACAATCCCAGCTTCTTGCCAAAAGCAGCTGACAGGATTGAAACGTTTAGGCAGTGCTCGGCGGTGTATTCGTCCTTGTGCTTTAGTTTGGTGAGCAGCAGTAGCGCATCATCATTTCTCAATAGACTGTCGACGCAATCGTTGACAACTTCCCTGGCTTTGTTGAGATCCAGTGCCCTGCCAATACGAAGCCCGGACATGATGCTGCTAGCGACCGATTTTGCTTCTGTATAGTAGCTCTTTGCCCGGTTCACCTCCTGCTCGACGCCGATCTTATTAATATAGGTCACTCGCTTGCCGGTTAGAGCCTGCTTGTGGCTGTTCCGATCTTTGCTGCGCGTGTTTGGATTGTTGCGTTGTCTGACGCGCCCTTGGATGCCATTGACACGAGATACCGGACGGTTTTGATGATCGTCCGTGGGTTGTAATTCTGATTCAGTGTGTTTGACCTTACCCTCGATAACAACCTTTCGACACTGGGATTGAATAGCATCGATATCGTCTTGCCTCTGTATAATAAAACCCTGAATCAAAAAGTCGGTTTCTTCCCATGGACGGTCAAGCCTGACCACATGCATACCGATTCGTAGTTCGGAGACGTCAATTTCAAGTTCGATTGTTTCGTAGCGCATGTAGTAGTTTACCTATTTTCCCAGCTTTAACTCCTGACCCGCCCTCTCAGCGGTTTAAAACAGCTCGGGCGGTCGTGCTTGATTTGGCAAAAGCCTTGCCGCTCTATCACTGTGCTCTACAGCAGTCACCGATAGGTCGACAGGGCAAGATTTGCTTGTCTAAGAACTAGATCATGGTGGCTGCGCTAAGTTGAGTAGGTTTGCCGCCTCCTGCTTGGCCAGTTCGGCATTGTAGGGCCGTTCATTTAATATCTAACGCTGCCCCGGCTGGGTCAATAGCATCATTAATAGACCTACTGGCCAGCGGAATTGTGAGCTTGCGCCAGATATCGTCATAGTATGTCAGGTTGGGCTCCTTCGGACGTTGATAACGTATGACTCGAGTGGTTCGAGACTCTAAATTGCCGGCGTGGTACGTCCGCAAGCTTGCCTCGTACTAACACTGAGGCAAAGCTCGGGCTTTTAGTTTATCGGGTTCGATCATGCCGCAGACGCAATTGATGGGTTTTTAGTGTGCGAGTGATGAGGACACGGTATGCAATTACACGATAGAGCGCCGTTGATTTTTCAGGCGGAGAATGATCATGGGGCGTTTGAGCTACGCGTTTTGGTCCAGCTGGATGGTAAGCTAGCGGCTTACGGGCGCGAGTGGCTTAATCAAGATCAGCGCAATGCGGTTCTTGACGGCAAGCTGCAAGTCGCTCGTCTTCTCTGGGTACCAGAGACAGCGACGCTTAACGATCAGGTGCATTGGTGCGTGTCCGACTGGCGTAGGCAGGGCTTTGCGCCATTGGTCCGCAATGATTTAGCGTTCGATGTTCGCCAGCGCCGCCTTATTCCCGATGTGGATCTTGGCTACCTATCCCTCCCGACACAGCGGCCCAGCAATTCGCTATGCAATGAAGTAGGGTGCTGATTCTGCGAGGTTCTGAATTGATCATCGAGCAGGTTGCTCACCCCCTCCGCAAGCGAGGGGAAGCTGTCAATGGACACGTGTCCGGTATCATCCGTGTCAGAGTCAGACACTTGTGTAAGTTTCTGGGAGAGTGAGGGCAATTTAAATCACTGCCACGCCACATTTGGGAGCGTGCCGTCGACTTGTTTGAACCTCTGACACTCAGACCATGCACTTGATTATGCTTGCGATTCCGGACGACGATGTGCTGATCCATGCCGGCGATAGTCTAAGGTAACGGGCGTTAGATTTTGAGGCACTTTGGACGGCAACATATGCAATGTCCGAAAAGTTCCTTACGTCTCGTTGAGCCGGAACCCACGACGCCGGTTCAGCCTTGACCGCACAGCAAAAAGGCAGCAAGCATCGCTGAATGTAAAGGTGAGCTTCAGGCCTGATGATCAGGTTTGAGTAGGTCGCTCCGAACTGATCCGATTAAAGATCTTTGCCTGAAAATTGCAGAACGGTTATGGGCGTATTGCCAAACGCGAATTACTCAATGGTCGGTAGAAATGAAACACGCGCAGTATCCCATGCAGCTTGTGTTCTATTTTTTGGACAAACCAAAACGCGAGATCGGTTTGGAAAGAAGCCAGCCCGGAAAATCGAGTAGAAAACCGGGCCGGCTCGCCCCATGTTGTGTGTCCATCAGCTACGATGATCACAATCAAAGGTATACGGGCTACATTATCCGTTGGATTTTAGACTACTCAGTTTAGTTGTTCCCAGCTGGCAACGGCTTCCGCGCCGTATTCTTTGCGCCACTCGTTTAGCGTTTTTTGATTTCCGCCCCGTGTTTTGACGATTTCACCAGAGTGAGGGTTTTTGTAGGTTTTCATTGCACGCTTGGGCCCATCGGAAGTGGGCATGGTGGTTGGTGTCAGTGAGGAATCAGCAGCGGTAAGGACATTGAACGCATGTTTTGCGGTGAAATTATACTCTTTGAGCAACGCTTTAATATCGGCCTCAAATTGTAGTTCCCGTTTTAGGCCAGTATCTTCTTCGAGCTGCCGGAGTTCATCGGCAAGCTTTGCCATCAAGCGTTTTTTCTCAAGATAATTGGACAGTTTTGCCATAAAAATAAACCTTCGATTGAAAGTTGGTAGGAGATGAATAATTAAGAGTCAAATATATAGCAATAGGCCCGAAAATTGAAGGTAAAGGGTGTTGTACGATAGATAGCCTGGTCTCAAAATCGGGAATATCACTTCTAATTGCACTGTCAGACATTGACTTCGTAGTTCGTTGACATTCACGTAATCAACAAGGATCGAATTTGGGCGAAGTTCTTCCAAATAACGCTCGGCCTTAGTCCGGGTCAGAAGTCTCCCCCGATCGTTTGCCTTAAAAATCTTGATGATGAGGCCTAGTGGAATGTTTGGTTTCTCGGCAGCGGTATGGAGAACAGCATCGCCCCAATAATTCTGGTCCTCTCTCGGAACGCTCAGTTCGCTAAACAATCCAACAACACCATCGAAGCTTTCAATGAGCGGAGGTTTTTGCGCAAGCGTGAAAAACTCATGAAAGGCAAACTCATATTGAAAGGAGCCTTCTTGTTATTCGCTATTCCGCAAGCTCAATTCAAATATAGGTCGCGTGCCAATGCATGGCTGTCGACATCGACCGCGCGTATCTGAACGTCGACCTCTAACCAGACTTTGACCTCGCAAGTCTCAGGGAATTGCCGTCGGCACTGCAGGAGGAAGCTCTGGCGATTATTCGTCTGGATTGGTGCGGCGCGGCCTTGCACGCCTATCTTCCAGATGGGCATCTCCACCTGGATCAGTGGGCAGGCGAGGGCATTTCACAGTTTGAGACGCCGTAGATCGTTGCGCTGGTTTTATCCGTGGAGTGCTCCCCACCCCTTGCGAGCGGGGCGGGGAGAGCGTAAGTCGAGTTAAAAAGCGGTACCAAGTTCAAGGGCAGCCCCGACATCAGCGTCGCTGTACAGAGCTGCCAGATCAAGGCGAGCACCGAACACATTGAATCCTGCGCCGGCGGTGAACTGCGTGCCTTCCTCGATTCCAGCCGACTCCGTTTCGTCGGCGATGTTATGTCGAACCCCGACACGCAACTGGGCATAACGGAACGCGTCGAATTCAGCGCCCACGGCAACCCATTGACGGTCGGACTCAAAACCAAAGCCCTCTTGCTTTGTCAGATCAGCCTCGGCCGTCACCACATGGTAGTCGCCGTAGTGCGCAATGCCGGCGGTGACTCTCGGATCCAGTGTCAGTTCGCGTTCCTGCTCGCCCAGATCGGGACGTTTTGCCGCGGACTTGAGGTCCATTGGAATCACGTTTTTGATTGCAGCACCGGCTTGCCACCGATTCGTCTCGCCAAAGCGATACGCGACGCCGAGGTCCAGGTTAAAGCCGCTTTTTTCGGTTTCAAACTCGCTGCCGTCGAACTCATCTTCGTCGAAACCGGACACCGTTTCGGTGTATTGGAAGGTCCGCAGGTTTACATACTTTGGAGAAACCCCAACCTGAATTTTTTCCCCGTTATTGAGCTCAAATTCGCGCGCAAAGCTGACGCCCACCTCGGACACGGCAGAAGCTAGCACGCGGCCCCGAGACTCCAGGTCGGTCGAGATTGGTGTTCCAGGGGGCGGGAGAGTGCCCGTCTCGATGGCCTCCAGGCGAGCATCATCGTCTTCGTCAAATTCACCCCGGACAGTTGCCGTAAGATTGCCGTTGACAAAGACGCCTACAGAAAGCGACTTCCCCGGAAAAGCGACAGCCAGCCCAACTCCGACATCGGCCCGAACGGTGTCCTGGTCAAAGGCCTGAAGCTGATCTCGGAGCCGTCCGGCTTCGGCTTGTACATTCGATGGGTTGGCGGGTAGAGCGGTGGCTGCGGCGTCCAATCGGCCGATGGTGTCCTGGATAGTATCCACCTGGTCGGTCACTTCTTCCTTATCGGCAACACGGGCGTTTACCGAAGGAAGTAGGAGGCCAAAGTCGTCGGACCACCCGTGGTGATCGCTTGCCATGAGTGCCGGGTTTGTACTGGCCGCGTCCACAGGCGAAGCGGCTGCCACCCCGGTACCACCCATCCCCAATGAACGAGCGGATGAGAAGGAGGCGGGCGCTGCGAGTGCCGTGGAAGAAATAAGGGCAACCGAAACGGCCAGAGCATGAGGTGCCAATTTTAGATGCATACTTAATCCTTTGGGTTAGAGGGACAAACAGTTATCTAACATAAAATAGAATAACCCGTACTATGCTGCCAATTTGTAGCTGAACACGGCGAAAAGCCCCTTCGCTTGCGGAGGGGAGCTGTCAAAGAAACCGATTCTAATTAGCGTATTAAAGTGAGAACTATGTACAGCACTACTGTCAGACACCTTATATTGCTGCAGTTGATCCCTCGGGCGCCTCGGTCGACGACAGCAAAACACCTTGTGCAGCCGTTAGCAGACTGGGGTATTCGAGTGACGGTTCGTTCGGTACAGCGAGACCTGGACGCCCTCAGCGTCCGGTTTCCGTTGATTCTGGATTCAACAGACCGAAAAGCTTCTTGCTGCATTGGAGCATACGGGTGTTTTGAGCGATGAGCAGTTAATGGCGTTGCACATTGAGTGTCTAAACGAAAAATATAGCGATTAAACTTCTCTAGCTACAAGCTTAGATGCTGTCCGTTTCACCTGCTTCATCTCATTCTAGAGTTCGTTGGTCAGGATGACCCGGGCTCAGAGCTGGCAGGGATGTCTGGCAAACGCGACATCCATCTAGGGGTGCGATGGTCCGAAGAGCGGCTTGGCTTCGTCACGAAGGAATGGCGCAGAGCGTTCCATATGGCAGCTCAATATCCAGTCGTACTTTGGCCTCAGTGCCCTTTACATGCCGTTTCACAGAGGATAGCCGCAAATCTTTCCCAATTTTTCCATACGAGCGATTGCTGGCTGAGGTACTCCCATAGCTCCACCCGCCCTTGGCTGATTAAAACAAGAGAGCGAAGTTTTTGAAGCTAACAGCCAGAGTAATTGTGTGTATCTATAGAAGATGACTTTCCCCTTTTAGGGGCACTCAGTTGCTACCAACTTAATGCGGAAAAGCCTCCTTCGTGGCTGTCTTTTCATTTCCGGCTCCGAGCTTTCTGGTCGGGATGTGGCCGTATGAGAACGAATGTCTACGTCGATGGCTACGACTTTTCCAGAGCACTTCGAAATGGCACCGACATATATCTTTCAGAGTACTGGCGACTAACCGCATATAGCATTGATGTAGCGGTAGCTCGCCAAAAGCGACGCCCGAAATCAGGTTATTAGTTGGGATGTCTTGCGTTGCGTATAAGAAGGAACCAACTGTTTTTGGTCGACTGAACGACGAGAGAATGCCGATACGCTGGCAACATTGTTGGACGCCGTATAGACCAAAAATAAGCCCCCAATCATACCCTCCAACACGATCTGGAAACCCATTCCCTATTCGCCACGATGTGCCGGGTTTCAGGCCGTTTACACAATTGGCAACGGCATATTTGTGTGATTTAGAGATAAGCCAAGCTGGATTTTTTCTTCATCGCTGAATTCAAACTTGTGCGAGAGGCTGACGCCCGATTGTTCAAGGCGCTTGGTTCCTGCGGTATGGGTGTTGTCTGGCCCTCATGGCTTTCCAACCCGGGGACGGGGCTATCCACCGGAGAAAAAGGATGCTTTTTCTTGTGCGAAGTCTTTATAATTGTACGTCAGAATACAAGATACTATGCGAGAAAAAAATGAAGCGTTTACCAATCGTTGTTGCTTTTTTTGCTCTTCCGTTGAGCTCCGCTTTGAGTGCGGAACCGGTTAATCGCCTATACCTTACACCTTTTATTGGTTATCAATTTTTTGATAGCAAAACAAACGTTGATGATGCAAAAACTCAGGGGTTGGGCGTTGAGTATCGATTCTCTCAGCAATGGGCGATAGAGCTATCTTACACATCGGCAGACCCGGATGTGAGTTTTGATAAAACTCATCTTGACTCGATGTTAGGCGAGCCCGAGTTTCCAATTATTGAGGACCCGCTGCCAGGTAGTCCGGCTCAATCGGTCGGAGCTACTGGTTCATCGGAGTTCAGTGCCTTTCGGGTCGACGGTTTGCACTATTTTGCGCCACTCTCGCAAACTTTAAATCCGTACGTCTCGGCTGGGGTTGGACATGCGTCGATCGATCAGGGTGATCAAACACGACTAAATGTGGGTGCCGGGCTTCGGTTTGACTTCACTGACCGACTTTCATTGAAAAGTGAGGTTAGGCAGTTTCATGGCGTGGACGACAGCGTTTGGGATACGCAGGCTCTGATCGGTATTTCATTTGCCTTTGACCGTGCGCCTGTTCGACGTAATGAGGTGCGCGCTGTTTCAGAGGTTGCGATGGTTGAGCCTAAGCCGGACGGCGTAATCGACAGCGATGGCGACGGTGTCCCTGATGACCAAGATCAATGTGCTGGAACGGACGCCGCTCGTGTTGCTGAAGTTGATTCTGTAGGTTGCCTTGGAGAAGTCAAGACTTTGCGAACTGAAGTTGTAAGTATTACTTTTCCGTTGGATAGTGCAAGCATTCCGGCCGAGTTCGACTCGGAGATCGATCGCATTGCCGCTTTAATCCTTGAGAACACGGGTACAGTAATCGAAATAGCGGGGCATGCTGATGCTTCGGGAGACTCTGTCTATAATCAAAGGCTGTCTCAACGTCGAGCTGAATCTGTAGCGTCGGCTTTGATATCGCGGAATGCAACGATAGCGGATCGTATTAAGGCTGTTGGTTATGGGGAAACTCAACCAATAGCGACAAATGAAACGGCACAAGGTCGGGAAATGAACCGCCGCGTTGAGGCTCGAGTACAAGTGCTGCGTTAATGCATTGGGATCTTCCCTGAACAGACAAGGTACTTCGACCTTTGCTATGTCGGTTAGCGCAAAAAAATAATCTACCGATGTTCGGACGCGTTGCGTCGCGTTTGTGGGTATACAAATGGGATTGTTAATCCCAATATTTTGTTAGCCCACTGAGTCCGTAATGAAAGTGGGCTTGTTGAGTGTCCACAAGAACTGCAGTGGACATTCTTTTATCGACCATCCTGCCAGCCGTTGATAGGGATACTAGGTTGTTTGCTTGTTAAGGAGTGATAATTGAAAGAAGCGATGGGTGTTTCACTAAACTTCGAACGCCATGGGCGTGATCCTCATTGAAAACATTTGATTCACACCAACGACCCACAGACGCGATATTAACCTTGGTAATTTTCGGTCGCATCGTTCAAGCAAGCACCGAGTGTTGGCCCCGGTGAAACGTTTGCGGTGAAATGCACGTAGTGCACTTCAATAGTGTCACCGGGATGCAAGCTGCCGCATTTAAACGAGCAAATGTCAAAGCGTTGCTGTCGTCGACTATCACCATGGGTGAGAGAACGGTCGCTTTGCGCCAGTGTTGAAACGATCGGTCACGCTTGAGAACGGCCTTTGTGACGTTCGATTTCTTGGGCCAGATGAGCCGCGAACTCGCCTAGTTCTTGTTCACCCCAGAAGTCATCAGACGAGGATCCATTCCGACCTTGAAGAGTTTCTGACACCTTGCGGCGTTTTAGCTCAGCCCGCTGATGTGCGAAGACAAAGTGTAAGGCATCGACTGGAATGTCATGGCCTTCGTCGTTCATGATTCTTCTTAGATATTTGAATGCGTCCGGTCCGGGTTTTTTCTCTTTTCGAATACGATCTGCATCCTTTTTACGAATCTCAAAAGCACTCGTCCATTGGTCAATCGCAAGGTCCCATGCCGCATCGAAGCTCTGTTCGGCACTGATAACGAACCGTTGGGTTTGCTCTCTCAAATTCACTATAAATTGACAGTGATACCGTTCAGAACCGGGGTTTCGGAGGATTCCAAGAGTGACTCCTCTGAAGCCAAGCCCTCGTCCTGCCAGTGTACGGGGATGATCTGAGCGCAGTTGGTCGAAGTATTGAGCCGCAAACGAGCGCATCCTCAGCCGAGCATAATAATGTTGTGCTCGAAGCCGCTGGTACTCGTTCCACTCAGAATCCCGTATGAACGGGTGGGTATTGCGAATCGAAAAATATTTTTGATAACGCTTGTTTCTGACGGTGCCGCTGACTCTCCAGCCAGCAAATCCGCTTTTCAGTTCACCATAGTCGTAAAAGTCGATCGCCATATTTTTCGGTTTAGCAGGTGTTGTGAACAAAAAGAATTTGTCTTGATAGTTTAAAAGATCCATCAAGAAATGTCAGTATACAGTGTGCTCTACGAAACACCATCGTTTAAAGAGCTGCAGCCATCATCACCACTGAATGTTAACTCATTTAAGTGGTACGCAAAGACACTTGGTCTGTATCACGAAAACCATAACAAACGGCCCTGCCGGCCATTCTTCACGCGCGGCTCTGCTTGGTTATCCGGTTTTAAAACAAGGCTATGAGTGCTCTGTTACGAACTGACTAACTGCTTGTGCGACGCGTTCCGGTTGCGTAATTGGCGCCCAATGTGGTGCGTCAATTGCGAGTATTTTTAAGTCAGCAACCCAGCTAGAGAGGCCATCCATTAGTTGGGGTCGGACATAGGCATCGCGTTTTGGAACGATGACCTGGACGGGGCAGCGAGCAATTCGAATCCTGGGATTTAGGAGTCGCGACACAAAATTAGCTCGGTACAGTTTTACGCCATATTGCCCATCATCTCTTTGTGACGAATGATATGTGGCGTCTGATATTTCCTCATGCTTCTTCAAATAATCTGGCCAGTACTTATCGAGTCCAATGCGCCAAATGGCCTCCGGCACAACAGGAATTTGAAACATAAATACATACCAGGAATGCGCTAACTGATCAGCCATTCTCTTGAGTTTCGGAAGGTTTGCTGAGGATACTGCGTTGCGAATCCACCAGCCTACATGATCCAAGCAGGGACCGGATATTGAAGTGTAAGACAGTATGCGATCTTTCAAAGTGTTGCCAGTGACGGACTCCCAGCACTGAATCGAGCCCCAGTCATGAGCGATCAAATGAAAGCCACGCCCAGGAATCAGGGCATTGACCACGGCCTCTAGATCCTTTGCAAGCAGGGGCAGTTTATAACTGTTTGTCTTACTCGGTTTGTCTGACTTACCGGCGCCGCGGACATCATATCGGATAATGAGATATCGATCTTTCAGCCTCTGTGTGACTTGATCCCAAACCTGGAGGTTATCCGGATAGCCATGAACTAACACAAGAGGTGTTGCCTTCGAATCGCCCTCAATCACGGCATGGATTAGGAGATCGCCGCTGATGATCCAGTGTGTTTTTTGCTGACTCACGGTGTACTCCCTAGCCTCGACGGTGTCCCGATCATAGCCCAACTTGTTGATCAGCGTTGGCAGCAGAGTGGGCCAAGACTCGACAGCCCCTCTCCGCAAGAGAACGGGATTCTTGGTTAGGCCGCAGAATCCATCGTTATGTAGAGCTACTCAACTTGCAGGAGTTGATGCGGTGGTGATTTGGCCCGAGAAACCCTTCCGACTGTCGCGCTTGTGCGTCGATAGTGTCGGGAAACAATGTGAGTGAAGCCAAAGGTGCAATATGAAGAGTGCGGATTACATCATTATTGGGGGTGGGTCGAGTGGCTGTACCTTGGCAGGCCGTTTAAGTGAGAATCCGAGATCTGAGGTTGCATTGCTGGAGGCCGGACCGGACCGGGGGAGTAGCGCGTTGATTAGAACGCCGGCTGCCGTGGTCGCTATGGTCCCGCGTAAGGTTAACAACTGGGCCTTTGAGACCACACCCCAGCCTGGACTGAACGGCAGACGGGGGTATCAACCCAGGGGGCGAGTACTGGGTGGGTCTTCAGCAATTAATGCGATGGCCTATATTCGCGGCCACGCAAGCGACTACGACGCGTGGGAAGCCGCAGGCAACGAGGGTTGGGGCTTCAACGATGTCCTTCCGTATTTTAAAAAATCAGAAGCCAATCAGAGGTTTCATGACGATTGGCATGGAAATAGTGGACCGCTGAAAGTTAGCGATTTACAAAGCGATAATCCCTTCCAGAAGCACTATCTCGAGGCCGCTCGGCAGGTCGGTTATCCGATAACGGAGGACTTTAATGGACCTCAACAGGAGGGAATCGGATTATACCAAGTTACACAGCTCAACGGTGAGCGCTGGAGCGCTTATCGGGCTTACATAGAACCTCACAGGTCAAGCCGAAGAAATCTTTCTATTCATACGGAAGCAATTGCGCAAAGAATTGTTTTTGAAGGCAAGCGGGCCATCGGTGTCGAGTTCACCAGGCGAGGGCGGTTGGAGTATATTCGGGCTCGGAAAGAAGTCATTCTGAGTGCTGGCGCATTTCAGTCCCCTCAATTGTTGATGTTGTCTGGTATTGGCGACAAAGCAGAGCTGAGCGAGAAGGGCATTGAGGTAATGCATCACCTTCCCGGCGTCGGCAAAAACCTTCAGGACCACCCAGACTTTATTTTCGGCTACCGATCCAATGATAGTAACCTGCTAGGCCTTTCGCTCAAGGGAGGTATGCATGGCATTCGACAGTTTATCAAATACAGGCAAACGCGGCGGGGTCTGCTTGCGTCGAATTTTGCAGAAGGTGGCGGATTCCTGAAGACATCCCCAGAGCTTGAGGCTCCAAACATCCAGCTGCATTTTGTAGTCGCTTTGGTCGATGATCACGCAAGACGTTTGCACCGGGGCCATGGGTTCTCATGTCACGTATGCCTGTTGAGACCAAAGAGTCGTGGAACTGTGGTGTTGAAAAATAACAACCCTGCATCACCGCCGGTAATAGATCCGGGGTTCCTTAATGATGCAAACGATGTCGAGGAGCTCGTGGACGGCTATAAAATGACTCGAAGGCTCATGGCAGCTCCCGCCCTGGCCAAGTTCTGCACTGAGGACCCGTTCACGGCAAACGTCAAAACCGACAAGCAAATAATCGATATTCTCAGAAATCGCACCGACACGGTCTATCACCCAGTTGGCACGTGCAAGATGGGTACCAGCAAGGATTCAGTGGTCGATCCACGGTTGAGGGTGTATGGAGTGGAGGGGTTGCGTGTCGTCGATGCTTCCATTATGCCGACCATTATCGGCGGCAACACCAATGCACCAGCGATTATGATTGCCGAAAAAGCGGCTGATTTGATAGCTGAGGATGCGGACGACACGCAAAGTTGATCGTATGGGTTGAGTCGAGCTTCGAAATCAAGTAAAGCCTTAATATCAAATGCAATTGTCCTCCCCAAAGGCTTTCGTTGTCTCGATCATCCAGTGGTTTCTGGTCCTTAACGAAAAAACACTTGGTGCAGAATCTGATGTTAAAAAAGGCTTTTCCTAGACAGAGCCAGTATAAGATAGTCCATGCGAGGAATGTATTAATCAGGCTGGAATCAGCACGCAGCCTAAGAACTGTAGCGAATCCTGGAGATACCCGATGGGTCAGAGGGAGGAGAATTGGGGACCAACACCGTGAATGTGGAGTCGCAGTCGTTGCGACTGGATAACTCCTTGAAGAAATCACTGATTGGGCAGGTTTTGTCCGTCGAAATGGCAGGCAGCAGTCGGACCGTTTTTTGGTTGGGTCATGCGAGCTCCGAGAGTGACGAGAAGGTATCTGGCCAACCCGCACGAGTAATTTATCAAGGGGGAGTCGAGGTTGGATCATACGTACAGGTAATTGGCTCTTGGCACGAGCACCCAAAATATGGGCTTCAGTTTCGTGCCTCTTCCATCCGGCAACGCCTACCCCAAACCGTGGGCGAAATAGAGACATACTTGGTGTCTTCCAACGCTCCTTTTATTGATGCTGAGCTTGCTCAGAGGCTTGTAGCCACTTTCGGTGAAAAAACCTTAGATATAATCGAGTCAGCACCGAGAGCCCTGACCGCCGTTCAAGGTATTCGGGCAGAGGATGTCAATGAAATAAGCAAGTTCTTTAGGGCCAACAGCGAAAATGTGCGCCGTATCAATGAACTCGTCGAGTTGGGAGTCGATGCGCCAACGGCCATTAAGCTGTACAAGCGCTACGGAAATGTTGCATTGAGTCGCGTTAAACGAAATCCCTACGAATTGTTGGGAGGGTTCCCATTTTTTGACTTCAGGCTTGCGGAGACGGTTGCGTCAGTTGTTGGTTTTGAGTCTGCGCTGTCGAGAACGTCTGCACTGATTGGTTGCGCTATCAGACGATTGGAAAGTTCGCAGACCGGGTCTATTTATGAGCTTAGCGACGTAATTCGCTCAGCGCAGGTTTTCGATTCCGAAGCGGGCGATCTCATCGTAGCACGGCTCGGGCAACCGATTCCGGGTGTTAAGGTTCTTTTTGATCAACGCCATAATCCTGCTGTCACTTATTTAACAGTGCCCAAATATTTTAAAGATGCCACGTTCATCGTAGATGAGTTAGCGGAGAGACAAACAATTCGGTCGTCCATCGGAGAGGCTTTGAAGGATCCAGGCCTGTCGACTGCAAATGAGGCTCTTTCTCCGCTGATCTCACCGGCATCTTTTGACAAGACACTGTTGGTCGTCCAAACGGTCTCAATAGAGGTGGCTTGTGATACATCGGTCGAATTGGCAAGTGCCGTTTCGACGTACTTGGATTCACTCAGTGGAAACCTGGTATCGGTTACGGCGGTGGGGGCGGAACGTATCCGCTCCACTACGGGGCAACAAAGTCCGACGTTGCATGCGTTGCTCAATGACTCAGATTTGGATGGCCAAATGGCCGTTTCCAACTGGGATTGGATTATCGTTTATTCGGCAGATCACCTGAGTGCAACGTTGTTTGCGAGACTCTTGAAAGCCGTCAAGACGAATTGCTCCATCATACTGATTGGTGATTGCGGCAATGCGAAAACCTTGCACGGACGTTCTATACTCCCCGATCTCGCAAAATTTGCGGAGGGCCATGGCGGGTATGTTGACCTTGAGAAAGAAGTGCCTCCGACGCCCAACTCCGTTATAACAGTTGCAAAGTCATTTTCTAGGTTTGGGGCGCAGCGGCCTGTCCTCTTGCAGAACGCTGGGTCGTATCCGAATGCTTGCCTTGGGCAGATTCAGAACCAACCACTATCGGCTTGGTGGACGAACGATGACGCGCATACCTTCAGTGTCCTACCACGTCTTATCAAGGCTGCTGTCGCTCGCTTCACAAGAGACAATGTTTTAGTATTTTCTCCGAGTGAGACCGGCTTCCTCGGTTTTCCCGCCTTGAACGATCATTTGCTTAATATCTTTAACCCCTCAGGACGCGAGGGACCCTGTTGGTCAACGGCAGAAAGACTTCCACCGAGGATAGAGGGGTTGGCTTTGCAGCCTGGAGATCGATTGACTTTGATTAAAAACGTACAATCCAAAATCTGGCGCCAGGGAGATTTTGCGACGATTACGTCAATTAATTACGAGCGGAAATGCTTTTCTGTGAAGACAAGTGCGGGTGCAGAGGAGACACTTGGATACGCAGCACTCGGTCGAGCGCGCTTGGGGTGGGCAGTACCGCCAACGCGAGCTCCCGCAAAACTCCCGATGTACGGGATTTTCGTGCTTGACGAGCGCCCCGGCATTGTTACCGGCGAAACGATTTATCAAGCGCTTCGCAATGTTCAAAAGGGCTTGATGGTCGTGGGCCCCAAGAGCGTTTGGGAGAGGGTCATTGAGGAATCCCGAGACCTCATCCATAAGACTCATCCAGGCATTTTATCGATTATGTTTGCGCAGCGGGATGCTAAATGACGTTAATGTGGATGTCGTTAAAATTATCCGCTTAGGAGGACGGCCTAGTCTGTTGGCTAACTAAGCTTCGTTGCATGGAGAGGTCGGTGTGGCGAGCGATCATTAGCAAACGTCGCTTGCATGGCAATTTCGTTATTGTGGATAACTTGGCCATCAGAGAAGCAACGAACTCCAGTTCTTCCTGCAGATTCTGGGGTGTTCGCTGATGAGCCTGATCGGCCCAACCAGGAGATTTGAGGCTGACCTTTTGAAACTGGCTTGGCCTAACGGCTTGGTTAGCTTGATGGGCAATCAAGACCTCCGTCAGCTCAATTTGTGCAGGGATATTCTCGATCCCGGAGAAGCAGGACAGGATGATTAGGCGTTGAGCTGCTAACTCAGCTGGTAGATCTAAAGGCGTACTCTTGAAAAGCGGGCGTGCCAATCGATTATTTGATCGCTGTTTTGTGCGTCGATACAGGGAACCCAAGCCAACTGCTGCCCTGTCCCAAGCCTCTACTGTCATGACACGTGATAAAAGTGGATGCCTGAAAAGCGCGTAAGCAAGGCTGTCGCGGTCAAGTCGAGCATGTGGGTGTCCCGCTCTGCGATACCGGTTAGCTTGAATGTCACTCGCAGTTATGAGTTCGAGGCGGCTTGAATCTTCGCAACGATATAAGAAATGAGCCCCTGTTGGTGACCAGAGTAGCTCACAGTCATCAGTTAATTTTCTATCGTCGTGACAATTTGCCATGCACTGTCTCGTTCGTCAAAATTGTGTTTTCTGTTCAGAATCTGTCCTGAGATCATCGACACCAAATTTGAACCGTCAATTTGATTTCTAGATAAAGAATAATCGCATACAGTAATCTATGCCATATTGGCTAACACCGCTGAAATACTTAGTTGGCACGGTGAATTATGCGAGGTCGATTTCTGAGGAAATTATTTTGCCTTTACGGGTCTAAGGCTTTCCTATCTGGGCCTTGCCGCTGTTCGTGAGAGTCAAGAGGTCTGTTGAACGGTATTCTGTCCGATGCCGCCTTCATAAATAAGGCGCGCCGGATCATCTGGGCTGGCTGTCCAGCCTTGTCGCTGCAAACAGAAAAGGAAATGAGTCTATGAATACGGCCTTAGCGGAAGCAACTGAACAGCTCCAGTTCGATGCCAGAGAAAAGCCCAATGTGCCAGTCCGTCACATGGAGTTTAACTTTGACTCGGCGAATCTGGACGACAGATTTTACGAGGGCACCGAACTCGCCTCTGCGTATTTTGAGGCACTGTCCATATTTCTGACGTACGGCGAAGACCTGGTGATTGATACGGCGCGTTATCATCGACAGTTCGTCAAAGACCCCGAATTAAAGCGTTTGGTCACCGTTCTGATTGGCCAGGAAGCGATCCATTCGAAAATGCACAACGAGTTCAATGATGTTTTAGCTGAGCATCGATTCCCGGTGACATTTTACCGATTCCTGGCCGACAAGGTATTTGAGTATGGTTTCAAACGCCTCTCGAATCGTATGCAGCTATCTCTGATGGCGGGGATTGAGCATTTTACGGCGGTACTGTCTGAGTACATGATGAAAAACGAGGCTGTTTTCTACACAACTGACGATGAGAAGCAGCGTGCTCTTTGGATGTGGCACATGTTGGAAGAGTCCGAGCACAAGGACATCGCCTTTGATGTGTTCCAAGAGTTATCTGGAGATTATGCCCTCAGGATGCGGGGCTTCGCATTGGCAGCTTTTACCATCCTAGTCCTCGTACCCCTAGGTGGTTCTTTGATCCCGTTGATTCGAAAACCTACAAATCTCATTAGCCCCCGCTATTGGAAAGACGTTAGACGAAGCCTTGCTCTGATTGCAGGTCCAAAGAAGGGTGTTTGGGGTAGTACTCTCGGTCATATTATCGATTATACCCGTCGGGATTTTCACCCACAGGATCATGACACCAGCGCCTACCTTGAATATTACAAAGCGAAACTCTTGCACCCTGACACTGGATTACTGACTCCGTTCATGACTCGTGAGTTCTCTCCAGGCCTTCGCGGTTAACAAAATCTACGTGGTAAACATGATGAATATTCTTAAATTCCGTTCTCGTAAATCGAGTCATAATGGTTACGCGGTGGTCACTGGTGCTGGCAGTGGTATCGGTCGAAGCTTTGCATTGGAATTGGCAAAGCGCAACACGGCCGTTGTTTGTGCTGATCTCAACAAAGAAAACGCGGAAAAAACTGTGGAATTGGTTGAACGAGCCGGTGGTGTTGCTTATGCGATTTCCTGTGATGTGGGTAAGGCTGCCCAGGTCAAAAGGCTGGCGGAGCGATCTGAAAAACTGTTGGGTAATCCCGTAACCTTATTAGTGAATAACGCCGGCGTTGGTATTGGAGGAAAATTCGATGAGTTGAGCCTGCAGGATTGGAAGTGGGCAATGGATGTAAACCTGTGGGGAGTGGTTCATGGTTGCCACTATTTTACGCCGCGCTTTAAGAAGCAAGGTGGTGGTGCGATCATTAATGTCGCTTCAGCTGCCTCTTACACCGCCGCACCTGAAATGAGTGCGTATAACGTAACTAAAGCTGGGGTTCGAGCACTTTCAGAAACCTTGTATGCGGAGCTCAAGCGCGACAATATCAGGGTAAACGTTCTATGCCCAACGTTAGTGCCGACGAATATTATAAAAGATGGACGTATTCCTGACCGGTACGCAAAGCTCGCTGATCACGCTCTGATGAACTATGCCATGACTTCGAGTGAGTCAGTGGCAAAGCTAACACTCAATCGCCTTGATAAAGGTGAGCTCTACACGACGCCCCAGGTTGACGCCAAATTGTTTTGGGTCATGAAACGCGTGTCGCCGAATTTGTATGCCGATTTACTCGGCTTTTCATATCGTTTCGTCAAGCATTGAGGGGTTGCACGTTATGTCGACAACCAATCCGAGGGTAAAGTCTAAAGAGCATGTATATGATTCTCTAATTGTGGGCGCGGGTATTTCCGGCTTGTGTGCTGCAATCAAGATGAAAAAAAACGGGTACACAGATTTTAAAATTATAGAAAAGGCGGAGCGTGTTGGAGGTACCTGGCGAGACAACACTTACCCGGGTTGTGGTTGTGATGTGCCTTCGTCTCTCTATTCTTTTTCATTTGCGCCGAGTAGTAAATGGAGCCATTTGTTCGCTCGCCAGCCGGAAATTTTGAGTTACCTGGAAGAAGTGGGTAAAGACTACGGTATTAGTGAGCTGATCGACTTTGGTACTGAATTAGAAAACGCACAATGGAATGAGGAGGAAGGGTTATGGGTTATCGATACGCTGGTTGGTGAACGACGCGAAATAACTTACGCGCGAACAGTCGTGTTCGCTACCGGTCCTATTACTGAACCTCAGATTCCAGCCCTACCGGGCCTTGAGACGTTTGAGGGAGAAATGTTCCACTCGGCCAATTGGAATCACGAGTACGATTTAACCAACAAACGGGTTGCGGTTATTGGTACTGGTGCATCGGCGATTCAGTTTGTCCCTCAAATCCAGCCGAAGGTAAAAAAACTGCACGTGTTCCAGCGCACGGCGCCCTGGGTTTTGCCTAAACCTGATCTGGATTTAGGAGATGCCAGTAAAAAAGTTATCGGTAGATTTCCAGCCATTCAGCGGACCTGGCGTAAAAGTGTGGCTCAGACCTTGAATGTGATTAATTTTGGTTTGCGCAACCCCGCGGCCTTGAAGCCAGTTAGCAACGCTGCGAAGCAACTACTTCGCGTTCAAATTAAAGACAAGGAGCTGCGAAAAGCGGTTACGCCAAACTTTACCCTTGGTTGTAAACGCATCCTATTTTCCAATAACTATTATCCGGCTTTGCAAGCCGACAACGTGAATCTGATTCCGCATGGACTCGTTGGCGTAGAGGGTAACAGTGTTATTGGCGCCAATGGTGAACGCCATGAAGTTGATGCGATCATTTGGGGCACAGGTTTTGAGGTATCTCATCCGCCGATAGGCCGAAAGGTCTTTAACACTAAGGGGCAACGGTTATCTGATCTGTGGAAGGATAGTTCACCAGAAGCGTATTTGGGGACAGCGTTGAAGGACGTACCAAACGCATTTCTGGTTTTAGGGCCTAACGTCTTGGTTTATGATTCGTTCATTCGGCTCGCCGAAGCTCAACTTGATTACATTATTGATGGCCTGAAAAAAATTAAAAGAGAAGGGCTTAGGCGGGTCGTCATTAAGCCCTCTGTCTTGCAGAAACACAATGAGCGAGTTCAGGAGAACCTTAAATCCACTGTCTTTAATAGTGGTGGTTGTCAAAGTTACTACCTCGACCAAAACGGTCGGAATTTTGCGGCTTGGCCTTGGTCACTCCGGGTGTTGCAACGACGTCTGCGGAGTTTTAACCTCGCCGACTACGAGGTCATTCGAAAGGTGAATTCGAAGCAAGATGCAGCTTAACACCTCCTTAAATGGAATAGTTCTTTCCCTTGGAACTTGCGGCTGCTCTGCTTCCAGTCCGCATTGTTGAAAACTTAAGCATTTTCTGACCCCTCACAACCCCTTCCTCGACGGAGGGGGTTCATCCTGCTGGTTAACTGAATCTCGAGAATAATGAGTGCGCCGGCAATTGGCGAAACTGACGGTGAACCCTGGAAGCAGGTCAATGATAGGTTGAGCGTTTTTTGATCCACTATCTGCAAAGTACAAGATAGATGCAAATACACGATAATAAAAAGGATCAACCTGATGCTCCGTTATTATATTTTTGCGGTAGTTCTGTTGGGTCTTGCAGGCTGTGGTGGCGATAGCGGGCCAATGCAGACACTTGACGACGGCCTTAACCATAATTCTCCTACTGACAACAACGGAAATGGCCAGCAGGATCCTGATGCAGCAATGGAAGAGGGCGCAGAGATGCCGGCCTTAGGCGAAATGCGTGCTGGACGGAGCTTTGAAACGGATCAGCGGGACAGTGACCGGGATGGCATAGCAGGTTTGGATCCAATTATTTCTGATGCGCCTCCAACCTGTGCTCGGCCCGCGTTCAACGTTGACGACGGACCTGCTTGTACTTCTGTAGGCACCAACGCATATTACGAAGAATCAGGCGACACTTGGATAGATGCACAGGTTTTTATTCCACCTCATCGCGATGGTGAAACCTTACCCGTTATCCTTCACAGCCATGGTTGGGGTGGCAGTAAGAAGTCTGAATTGGATGCGCTCCCAGACTGTGAGAATCCACAGGCCTATGATTGTCCGATTGCGGAGGGAGACGGCCTACTAGCAATGTTCGGCCAGCTAGACTCATTGCTCAGTGATCTCTACCGAAAAGGCTACATTATCGTCTCGTTTAGTCAGAGAGGATGGGGTGAAAGTGAGGGCGATGTGATGGTGATGAATTCCTATCACGAGACACGGGATGCCCAAGCAGTTATCGACTGGATTGCACGCCAGGCAAGTCAAGGTCATCTCCCCGTCGCAATTGATGAAACTGGCGATTTTACACTGGGTCTCATGGGTGGTTCCTATGGAGGTGGCTTCCAGCTTGCTCTTGCGGCGATTGACGAACGCGTCGACACGATTGTACCTGTTGGAACCTGGCATTCGCTTGAGCAGGCAATTCTACCGAACGGAGGTGTGAAAGGCGGATGGGGAAATCTGTTGTGCTTACTTTCAACGGGGCGGCCTCGGCATCCTTTTTTAGCGAACGCTTGCGGTGCCCTGACTGCACCCTTTATCCGACAAGCAGATATTCTCAACCCCTCAGGTAACTTATTAGAATTTGTCAGACAGAACGGGTTGAGCTTTTTCGCGGATCTGCAACTTGCCGAGCAGCCGTATCTGGCTGGCGAAAAGCCGTTTGAACTGCGTCCCGTGGATGCCTTTTTAGTTCAGGGAACTCGTGACGTTCTATTTAATGCTCAGGCTGCGTTTGACAATTACAGATATCTCCGTGTGGCTGGGGGCGATGTTCGTCTGATGACGAATCAGTCGGGGCACATGAATCCTCTGGCCAGCCAGATAGATGGAGCAACATCCTGTGGCAACGTGGATATGTTTGACTCCATTCGCCGGTGGCTTGACGTCAAACTACGGGGTGCAGATGAAGATGTACTTGAGGAGATCCCTCGCCTGTGCTTGTCGCTTGACGATGATCGAGGTGTCATTTTGGATGCGATACCGGGAGAGTCGAGCCGCACGGATTTACAAATGAACGTCGATAGAGCTTGGAGACCGTTCGATATTCGGATCGGGAATTTACGGGGGCCCCAAAAATGTGAGGTAGTTTATGAGGTGCCGTCTGACACAACCCAGGTATTGGCTGGTATTCCAAGACTCAGGGATTTTTCAGTACAGGGCGGAATTGTAGGAGGCGGCGGGGCTGCTTATCTTGGATTGTGTTTACAACGTGGTGGTCAAACTTTGTTAATCGATGACATGCTCACTACTTTCGCGCCTCAGTTCAGATCGTTCTCTGAGTTGGTTGGAGTCGGTGAGGTTCTGAAAGCGGGGGACAAAGTAGGGATTATGGCCTTCAAAGCACAGGAACAAATGAACTTTTTGACGACCGCCACGCTTGGTCAGGTCTCAGAACTTTTGCTTGACACGATTGTTCCAGGGCAGGGCCTTGAGGAAACTCTCTTAGGTGATGTATTGGATCCGCTCCAGTCATTGCTTAGTGCTGTCAATACAAACGCATACACGGTTCGAGGTGAAATAAGACTGCCCATATTTGCGGCTGAAGCGGCGAGTTATAGGACAGGAGCCGAGCCTCCTTTTTCAGAGCAAGTCGACCGATTTAATCAGTTTCCGTTGCAGTAGCGGGCTGGCAGTTCGATGTTTTGCGCAGGGTATGGGCGATGCATCGCCTCATTATTTCGAAGTTCATTGATGAGTATCGCTCATTGGCGGGAGGCTAGTTAGGTTGTCGTATCAATATCGTTAAGTGTTATCCGAAGAGCACCCGTGTCAATCGTGATAGGAAAGTGTAGATGAAAATTTGGCTGGTTTTGGTGGTGCTATTTGGGATCGCCGGTTGTGGTGGCTCTGAATCCAGTGGTGAAACCACGAACAATGAGAGCGATGCCACTGAGCCGGTCATTGGCGAGAAAGAGCCTGAAACTGAGCGTCCGCAGTCCAATCGGCTGCTGCCTACGACACCAGTGGATCTCGACATTCGCTGTGATAATGCACCTGCGGGTAGCAAAGTATGGACGGAGTGCGAAACGACAAACTTTGCCAGAACCTTAGAGGCGCCGGTTGAGCAACTTTTGACCCCATTTTTGCGGCGATTTGTCGACCAATCATTGATCAATCTTGGTGAATTTGCCGAAAGATCAATTGCAGATCCCTCGTGGCTGCTATCGTTGTCGTTGAACGAGTCGCTGTTCCCTCTATCACTGACTCTAAATTCTCCCGTAACTCCATTATGCGCGACATACGGATTGCCTTGCACCGGTGACCCTTTCCGTTATAGGGAGGCGGAAGGTCCTGATGGGCGACTTTTCTATGAGACCGAGGCTGATGTTACGGATGTGGTTTTCTATGACCGCCAGTGCGCCCGTTTGTCAGGTAAGATGTGGATACCAAAGGGGGCAAGTGCGAACAACAAGGTTCCAACGATCGTGATAACGAACGGGTCCGTTCAAGCTCCTCAAACAGCGTATACATGGGCTGCTCAGGAACTAGTGAGGGCTGGGTATGCTGTACTAACCTATGACCCTCGCGGTCAGGGACGGTCAGATCTTTTCACACCGCTTTTGCAGCAGGGGGGTAATTTAAACCCCAGGGTGTTTTGGGAAGGTCAGGTAGACGCGATCGATTTTTTTCGCTCAACGCCTGACAAACCATACCCACACCAAGAATCGTGCGAGGAGAGCGGAGCTGCATCGGCCCTAGCATTTAATCCTGAATGGTTTCGGTTTGATCACTCGCGATTAGGGATTGCAGGACATTCATTGGGCGCTATCGGTGTATCTGTTGTCCAAGGGTACGGAGCTTCGGGGGCTGAACCTTGGCCTGGTTTGATTGATGAAGAGAATCCAGTTGATGCGGTCGTTGCTTGGGACAGTTTGATCACGCCGTCTGGTGATGGACTGACGACGGCCTCAAATTTGCAATTACCCGCCCCGCTTTACGACGTGCTGCTTCTGGCAATCACACAGGGTACGCTGCCGAACTTCGCACCTCGAGTACCCGCGATGTCTTTTTTTGCTGACTACGGGTTTGCGCCGCTCCCTTATTTGACGCCCCCAGACCCTGAGGGTGGCAAGGTGGCCTTTAACGCTTGGCGCTCTGCTGGTGTTCCCGTCTATGCGCTGGGCTTTCAAGGAACTACTCATTTCGACTTTTCTTTACTCCCGTTGTTTCCAGCATCCTCATGGTGCCCGGATGTAGCAGCAAAGGCCTGTGTTGGCGGGTGGGGACGACCTTCGATTACTCACTATACTGTGGCTTGGTTTGATCGTTGGCTAAAGGAGCCTGAAGAGGCGGGCTATGCGAATGCTGATTTCCGACTCATTGATGATGCTCGAATTGGCGGAGCAGATCGTATGAGTTTCCATTATCAGTCTGCGCGTTCGTATCCAGATCGTTCTGGTGTGCAACAGGAATGTGGGAATATCCGAGCAGGCTGTCTTGAATAATTGGGTTATTAGACCGAGTGAACAATGTCAGAAACGCCAACGGATCTGAGTAATTTTCCGAGATTGCGAGACTTTCAAGATCAAAAACGAATTCGAGATACGGGAATTCAATGGCTCGCACTTTTGGTGGGTCTGGTTTTAATGCCCGTACTGATTGCTCTGAACTACAGTGAAGTGGATTTTATTCGCGAGGCACCGTTTGCGTTTGGAGCTGCTCTCTTGTTACTGGCTGCGGCAATTATGGTCGTCGTGTTGTCCGCTCAGAACCTATCTCAAATGCAGCGCCAAAATCTTCAGGCGTATGTTGTACGTTTGGATGAGGCGTCGACTGAAAGACTACTTTTTGCGTTCCGGAAAAGCCATTTATTCTCTGATAGCGAAATCACAGCAATTGTTGGGCTTTTGGATCGTCGTATGCCTGGATGGAGGGGATAAACGAGTTAGAGCTCACGTTCTAATAGGTTCTTTGTGTGATCAAACAAAGTCGATGATCCCTTCTGAAACCGCTTTTCTTACACAGGCCATTCTAGAACCGACGCCGAGGATACTGTAAATGTCCTTTAGGTATGATTTCAGGGTATTGAGGTTTATCGACAGTTCGTCGGAGATTTCGTGATTGGTTCGTCCTTCTGATAACAAGACCAAAATCTCAACGTAGCGTGGTGAAAATTGGTACTTTGTTTCTGGCATTAAGAGAGAACGTTCAAGCTTTGAAACTTGACGAGCAATGGCAGGGTAGCAGTATCGATTACCAGTGAGAACTTGTCTGGCTGCTTGATAAAACTCTTCAACGGATTGTGATTTGGATACGAAACCATCGATGCCCTGAATAAACGCTTTGGCGATACTGGCGGGGCGATGATGGGCCGAACACAGTAATACTGAAGGTAAGTTCTTGCCGCAGATTACTTTAAGCTGACCTAAGAGACCCAACCCTGATTCGTCCGCAAGCTCGAGATCAAGGATGATCAAATCGACGAGGTGCGACATCAAAAAGTCGGAAGCACCCCTTAGATCGTGCCTGGCTGTTACCAAAAACCCTGGGTCATGGCTGCGCAGAGCTACTGACAAGCTGTCTGCAAAAAGGGCATGATCATCGATTAGTAAAACGCGAATGTTTTCTTTGTGTAGTATTGTGTCCACGTTTCTTTCACTGTCGAAATGGTGGCTTCTGCAGCCCTAAATTGATTGTACGCGAATTGAGACAACCGACCAGGCGGTCGGTTGTCCTTTTTAAGCCTTAAACAGCTACCGCTGGAGGCTCATTTGGATCTGTCGGTTTTGGCTGAATGACGGGCTCGTTCGGATCTGGTTGGGGTGCAGAACCATCCGGATCCGGAGTCTCAAACTCTGGAACATCAAAGAAAATGAATTGTCCCGGGGTAGACGCGCTCATGCACAACCCTTCAGAGTCGGAGACAAACGTGAGGGCGCCCAAGCAATCCATACCAACCTGACCGAGGCTCTCAAATCGCGTTGTTGCAGGTGACGCATCGCCTGTTGGCTGAGCATCCCGACCATCGAAGGAGGCAAGTCCTTTTGCATTGGGCTCACTGGCATCATGCACTGCGATAAAGCGGGTCGTTCCCGGCAGTTGCTGGAGTGAAGATAGCTCCATATCGTCTGGGTCAACTCCTGTGAAGACGTTGTCATCCTGGTCAACAATGGGTCCGTCTGACCCCACATTCGTGCGGCCGAGTTTTCCATCAGTTTCGTTGGGATCGCGAACGGTCACCAGCGGTACCAGGCCATCGAATACAGCGAGCTCCACCGAATCCACAAGGAATTGATCGCTTCCGTCATTCTGAGTTGAAGGACCGCTAAACACAAGGTCCCGATCACCGTTACGGATAGTTACCACTACAGAGTCGTCATCCCAACTGTAAACGACTCCTGGCTCAAAATACGCCTGCGACCGCTGTTGAATATTTTGGTTTGAGGACGAGCTCTGGGTGGTATCAATACCCGCACCGGAAACCAAAACCGCAAAGTCGGTTTCACCAAAATTCACTTCGTCATTAACAGCAACGGATAAGTCGTTACAGTCGGTGAGAGCTTGCTGCAGCTCAACACCTTGACCCGGCACGAAACCCCGATAAACAATTTGTGCAAACTCTGCCGGGCTGCTTGGACCAGGTTGAGTTAACTCCTCGCCTTCCAACACACTCGTGTTCGCGAGATCGTCGTCTCGATATGCGACCAGGCCAACAATTTCCGGTGCAGCGGCTGCGTCGAGTGTGTTTTCTGCCGGATAGCAAGCGACAACCAGATTGTCTTTCGGTCTGACGCCATCCACCTCATCGCCAGTTATGACGGTGATTGCATCAAGGCCGCCCACACGCTTTCCGTCCAGCTCCTGAACCACTTCAAACTCATTTGAGCCTTCCGCAGCACGCAAGATTACGGAGTCAAAAGTTGGCTCCACTGCGCTCTCGACTCGGAAAACGCCGACGACAGGCCGGGTATCAACCCGCGAAGCGTATACCACCCCGTCAACGGCCGTGAGGCCAGTGTATTCAGAGCGGCCGGGAATAAAACCTGGGTCGAGGATGAATTGACCACCGATATCCACGCCGCCATCGTTGTCGCCAGCGTCATCTGCTGGGGCGGGGGCGTTGTTTGATGAACCGTTACAGCCGACTAAGAGAGAGCCACTGATCAGCGCAATTGACGCTGCGAGAATCATTTTTTGCATATTAACTTCCTAATTTATTGGTGGTGGGCGGAGCATTAGTGCCGGGCATAACGTTCGCCCGGTATTCCTCCGCCCTGTGTCTGTTAGTCGAAGAGACTAGAAGCAGCTCCGGGATTGATATCCTTGAGGAGAATCGTGCCCTGTTCTGTACCATCGGACACCCATGGCTCAAAGCCCTGACTGCCATCATTTGCAAAAAAGAAGTACTTGCCTTCGAGCGATCCCGTGACAGTTGGCGGCACCTGGTACGCAATCGGAATCAGCGGAGAAGGTACGGAGTCTGCGCCAGCCGTCTGGTCGTTGATATCTTTGACTAGCTGGGTTCCCGGGTTGTTACCGTCGGTTTTCCAGAGCTCGATGCCGAAATCAGCGCCGCCAGAACCCTCGGCTGTTGCTGTGAAGAAGACCGTGCCGTCCACATCCACTAGGTTAAAAGCTAGAGAAAAGGAATTTGCTCTACCCGTCGGGCCGCGCAGAGCTCCACCGATCCCTGTCGAGCCGCCAGTGTTACCCACGTAGAAAAGATACGGATCCACTCCAGAGTCGCGCCTTTCCACAGGCATAAACACACCTAGTGAGGTGCCTGTTAGATTTTGTTGATAAGGACGGCTGCCCTCTCTGGTAGTGAGGTTAGTCACTGTACTGCCGTCATACTCGAAAATATGCAGACCAGCAGTCGAGTCCGCCACGAAATACACCTTGCCGTTGCTGGCCACCACATTCTGGGTGATATCCAGCCTTACTGTGTTGCCGCCATCATCGAACGAAATTTCCTTGATAACGCCATTCCGATCAAGCTCGTAAAGACGGGTTTCTGCATCGAGTACATTGAAGCGTCCGGTAAACAGAAGCTTGCCGTTGTAGCCCAGCCAATCACCATCTTCAATGAGTTCCGGATATTTCGCCAGCGAACTGTTCGGGTCGTTAGTCGTGTCGTTGTTGGTCGCGATCTTCGCCGTCCCGGCTAACGTACCATCAGTGAAGTAGATATCGCCGGCAGCTCTATCAAAAAAGAACAAACCGTCATCCACAGAAGTCAAAGACGTTGGAGACGTGTTGCTTGTTGGGCTTCCATTGATATTTGACGACAGCACTTGTTTATTTCCGGAAACGGGGTCGTAAACCACCAGCTCGCGGCCAAAGCCATCGACCACTGCATTCATAAACAATTTTCCAGCCGCCGGCACCATATTGTGTGGCTGACCATTGCCATTGGGATAGATATCCGCCACACGCTCCGTGCCCGCGCCGGTTCCGTCAGTGGCCCAGAGTTCCACATCGCCATTGCTATCTTTGCCCGCGAAGTAGAACGTGCCGTCCAGCTCCGCCATGTAACCGCTGCCAAAACGCCCAACTTCAAAACCGTTGCCGTTGTCATCGACAATTTTGATCGTACCGTCAGGGGTACCGTCGGTTTTATACAGAAACTCGCTCGGGGCTGCAGCGAGGGCTGTGACCCCTCTTGGCTGTACCACTGAACCACCACTATCTGACGCTGCAAAAACCAAAATTCCGCTATCAGAATTATTTCCGTCGTTTCCGTCATCGTCGGCGGTGGGAGGAGTATCAGTGACCGGGTTATTGTTTGATGAACCATTACAGCCCACTAAGACTGAACCACTCAGTAGCGCAATCGCCAAGGCAAGAGTATTTTTGTCCATGTTTCCTTCCTGTAGAAATCGAGTGTAAACAGAAGCTATGTGGTATTGATCTCGTCGCATGGCATTAAACTCTGTTTCCCTAGCCTGTCGCCCCCCTCCTTTGAGTGAGTAATGTAACAAAATGTAACGGCTCGATACCATCGTAGGAACTATCCTAAGCCAACGTTACTCGCATCATCAGATATTCTGAGTATTGGCTATCAAGTTTTGCAGTCAGACATGTGTGCGAGAGGCTTGTACAGTGGCGCCGTGGTTAAAATTGGCTTAAAATGTCAATTAAAAGATAACCTGGAGTTTTGCTGTTGCTTTTAATCCTTATTTCTTTGTGAAAACGATTATGAAAGTTTTAATTTTATATGCTGTTTACAAATAATGAGGGAATGATTTGAATAATGTTAATCGTTGTCAGGTAAACGAGCCGAGTAAAACCCGTTCCGTCTATGATGATGCAGAATCTGAAGCGGCCAAGTTTGAAAGTGACTATGCCGATTTACTAAACGCAGCGGATCAAAAGGCTCTTTTGGCTGTGCCAACCGATTGGGAAAATCTGCAACAGTTGGCGCTTCCAATATTGGATATGTCGGAACTGGATTCTCTCGGTAGCGTTGAGTGTAAGCGTCGGTGTCAAGCAGTACTCGGAAATATTCAGCACGCATATCGACTTATTCGCGATCAGGCGCAGGTTGTTCGCGACTGTGTTGTGAAGGACGCGCGCTTAGGACACAAGGCAATGATGGCTCGACCTGTTCATCAGACTGGGTCTCACGCCCGAATGAGCATTCTGAACGCCATATCTAATTGGCACTATGCGGATGGTCAGGATGAAAAGGAGACCTTGCTATACATGGGGGCGATTTCTGGGAGCCGCTCTACACTTAAGGCAGTTATCGAACTGAACAAAAGGAAGACGGAATTTGGAGCTTGGCTTCAACATTTAAAAAGTGCTTTGGGGCAAGAGAGCGGTAAGGAAGAATTGGCAAAACTCTACGCTGTTTTAATGCCAGAGGCACCGCTGAATATTCGACGGAAAGTCGCGGGCAATATGGTGCGGGAGCTGTTGCATAAACGGCTTAATATTCGACAACTGACTCGACAAATTCCGGTTGTAAGCGTAAATCCTGATAAAATTAGTTGGCGGTGGTCGGTGACACCATCGACATTAAAAATCAAAAAAAATGAACTTATTCAGTTACTGGGCAAAAGAAATGATGCTGCAGCTCATCACGATTTAAAGATCCTCGCAAATGAGAAGGCTGAAGTTTACAGCTGGCGAAAGGGAGAAACCTACGACAGTCGCATTTCAGTGTTCTGCGCAACGGCGTTTGCTAAGCAGGATCCTCTTAACCCCATTCTCAAAAACAAAAGCCTGGGAATCAAAAGCCGTTTGCCTGTATTTTACTACGCTGAACATCCGCGTGAGCAGATACCAACTTTCCAAATTGCTTCAGACGATGAATTGCGTTACCAACGTTCGACGAAAATTGAACGGGACCCTTTTCTAATTTCTTTGCCAATTCATCGTTACGTTGCAGACCAATCTGCTTGAGCATCAGTATGTTTAGCTAATTTCAGATGGCACGTTTGCGGCCTGAGGAACGACGTTTACGTTGATCAGCATTGACATAAATTTGCTCAGTAAATCCTGCGCTCGAGTGACCGAGCTCTTCGGAGATGTGTCGTATATTCGCTCCACCCTCGATGGCTTGGCTAGCACCGGTGTGCCTTAAATAATGAGTCTCTGAGGCTATCGCTGCAAGTTGGCTTGCCTCGTCGAGGAAGCCATCCGCTGTCATTTGTTGAACCGCCAGCATAATGCCCTCTTCGCAGATGCGCTGAATCTGCCGCGAACCTAATCCTCCGCCACGCCTTGATGGAAGGATTGCACCGTGTTCTCCAGGTAACGGAAGGGGAGAGGGACACCCGATATGGGAACGCCATCGTTTTATATATGGGATATACTCATCTGGACATGTTATTGAGCGCTTTTTGTCACCTTTACCTAACGTGGTGTATACCCAGAATTCTTCTCCATGTTGTACCTGTTGCTTGAAATCCGAAAATACGGGCAGTCGAATTTGGCCATCAATGAATCGAACGGATAACTCACTGATTCGTAGGAACAAGGTTTTCATTGTTATTATGATGAATAAATGGCGTTCAAAATACGAATTCACGTTCGCGGACTGTTCTAGTGTGTTCCGTATGTAAGACCATTGCCAATCGGTGTAGCGACGGACAGTATTTTCTTGTTGATTGAGAACGGTACTTGGTTTTGCCCGAGTGTTTCGGCGACGAACCTCTAGGAATGGATCTCCCGAGATAATCTGATGTTGGCGTAGGAACCGAAAATAACTCGTTAAGGCCGTTCTTGATGACTGTAAGCTGACTGAACTTGCTTCGTATCGTTTGGCTTTTGATCGCTGATTTGTGAACGGTCTCCAGCGAGGGTTGATTGCTCGGCTTCCTTGGTTGTTTTGAAATCCCGAAAAAATGCTCGGCGCGACCCATGAAGCTGGAGGCGTTTTTAAAAATTTGAAGTAGCTGGTGACAACTTGTGAGTCGACGTGAACAAGCGTGCGCTCTGAAACTACCCACAGGTAGTTCAAAAATCTTTGAACTTCGCTTCGAAATCGATTGTAGGTTCCCGGGACTGCTGAGTAATCACTGAGATATTGGAGACTTACTTCCAAATCCCGAAGCGCTTGCTCGGAATTAACAGATAGACTCCCAATGGCATTGCGCACTGCGGGATAACCACCCTCCTGAATTTGGCGATCCAGGTGAGATGCAGCGTCAATAATGGGGAAACCCTTAAAATTTGTCATTGTTAGGTATCTTGCTGGCTAGAATCGTTAACTCGAACTTTTCGAGGACGAAGAGTAATCAGGTTATGCGGCAGTATAGCGAGAGAAATCCCTATGTCAAATACTGATAGGTATTTGACATAAGCAGTCGAGCCCCTCATTTGTCTTTGGGATGTTCTCTCGGTGAAAGCAATGTTTTGGTGAAGTCTATCACCTGAATTACTTTCAATATCGCCATTGTTGTACGTTGTCCCAATGCAGAGCGAATTTGAAAAAATAGGATGGTTGCTGTTCTCAGCTTAAATTTTTTAGAAATATGGGTTTAATTAGGGTAAAGCGCTACTTATTCTTGTGACGTTGAGGATTCAGGCAAGATTATGGGTTTTTGCTGCCAGGGACAACGTACAACATAGAGGAGTGAAACGAATACGGTCGGCTAGCAAAGATATTAGTACCAAGCACTACTTACTCTAACTCGCCTCTTCTAGTTTTATCGTGCAAACATCAACAATTTTGTTCGACGTCGACTTGCCAAAATAAAACCCAGGATCAAACCGATCATGATGAGTAGCAACTCACACGGAGCCGCTGTTGTATCTACCAGCAAGTCAGTATTCTCCCATACTTCGACAGTTTTCAATAAGTTCAACCATGTGGCTGGCAAGAGGGACCCCATCAACCAAACGAGCAAAAAGAAAACATAATGCCAACCCATCCATATAATGAGTGGTACTTGCTGCCTGATTGGAGAACATGGATATTTTTTGTGTATTCTTTGAAGCCTCCCGGCATCCCTCAAGGAAACGAGGCCCACGGCTGAGCCAACAAAGCCAACCCATGACCCGAGGGCCTGTTTCACAGGGTTAATTGCATTCATAATCGAGTTCGATGGTGATAGTCGAACCTCGGATCCGGCAATGGTTAACAAAAGATCGAGTAAAGCCAACCACCAGAGGGGCGCCGTTACAGCGACGAGGCCCATACCGAAGCACGTTAGAAGCAGTTGATGGGTTAACCAGGCCCATTTCCATCGTCTGGGGTTAACGCGCTTCACCTTTCAAGGCAATCTCATATGCTTAATGATTTTCTCCAACTGATAACTCCCTATCGTTTTAATCTCCCAAACTGGGCACGACCGGTAAAACAAGGCTGGAAGGTGTATCCGGTCCGAGATGCAGGGTCATTTTTCCAAGGAGCGATGGGATCAGCGACGTCAATACCGGGGCAAGGCCCTGTGCAACATTGCTCGTATTAATCGACACTCGCAGGGACTGGCCTGGCTCGACGAAAACACTCGTTGGGAAAATTTCCACCGATACCTTTCGGATTTCACCAGGCGTCAAAGGGTCTCGGTCCTCTAACCGGAAGGTGTGCCACGGTTGAAGCATTTCGCCATCGATGATGCGTGATCGATTCTCGTCGACCGCATTCATGCTAGCGGTCAGTAGCCCATTGGTCACCGGAGTCGTCGTTCCATTGGGATTTACCAAGTCAATCCGTACGGATAACTGAACATCAAATGCGGTCGTCGAAACCCAAAGGTCAGCCTGCATTGGACCGTTGAGGTACAGGCCTCCGGCTGGCGCATCCAGTTCGAATTTTAGAGCTGCCAATTCCGATAAACGGTTATCCTCCAGGCATGGAATAGGCAGTAATCCCGTCAGACCGGCCGTCCATTGCGTTGTACTGAAACTGCATAACCCATTGAGAGGCTGTTGCAGCGTGGACAACTCTGACTCGCTTGCCGGAAGCATCTCCGTCATGGTTCCAGATTCACCTAAAAAATACCGTTGTGCTTGAATATCAGGGTGGGGCCACTGACTGGTGGTTTCATACCTTTCGAGACCTAGAATGTACTGCGTAACGTTTGGCTGCTGTTCTACGTCGGTATCCAATCCCATGACGTACTCATCAAACCATTGCAGCCGCATCTGATCCAGTGTTGGAACGCCATCACGTGGTAAACCGTCGTCTGGTATCCCCGCCGCTTCTATATGCGTCCACGGACCTATAAGCAATTTGACAGGGACTCTCCCGCTCAACCGTTCGAACCACAATGGTTCGCTTCGTTGAAACAAATCGAAAAGACCGCCCACAATAAACGTGGGTACGTTGATACTGTCTACTTTTTCGATGGGTGACCTGACGGCCCAAAACTCTTCATCAAAAGCGGTATCCGACGCACCGAGTAAGGCTTTTAGGATAGTCGGCACCTGGAAGTCCACTACCGCACCGGTGAGACGCTCTGGTATGGCCTGAAGGAATGCCGTTGGGCTCGTCGGTAACAACTCAACAGGCAAAAGGCCCAGTCCAGACACAAGCGCCATCCAAGAGGGTATGAATGTGGCGTTCACGTTCCCACCGGTAAATACAATATCTCGGTAGCCGTCCCCGATTGGCACAATGGGAAATGATGCTTTAATCGCCGGGTGATTAAGCTGTGAAGTGAGAATCGCAGTAATACCCAGATATGAAATACCTTCAACGCCGATGCTGTCTTCAGCCCATGGTTGGTCCACTACCCACTCTACCACCTCAAGGTAATCCGCCTGCTCAATTTCACCAAACGCTTCCCAGTTCCCCCCAGAGTTACCGGTTCCTCGGACGTCGACAACCACGTGGGCATAGCCCCGTTTTACCAAGAACTCATTGGCACCGCCCAATTCTGGTATGAACTGCCCGACCGATGTGTTGTACGAGGTTTGAGTGAGAACCACTGGAAACCGGCCTTGTGCTGGCTCATTTGCTGAGAATCCCGGCAAAGATACTTTCACGAAGAGCTCAATGCCGTCTCTCAACGTGATTGTGTCTGCGGGCAGCGTGACTGCGTGGGTGTGGGTTGGTGCCCTTTGATAAGACTGCCAATTGCGAGCCTCGTGCTCGTTTACGGGCCGTGCCTGTGCGAGAGTTGCCCTCGACCCAAGTGCCATGACGGTTCTTTCCGGGCTCGGTTCGGAATTATCTGGGGCCAACTCCTCAGGCGCAGCATTTGCCGGGGATTCGGTCGTCACAGAATTTGCTCCGTTAGAGGAAGACCCTCCGCATCCTGTTACTACCATCGACACAAACACAGCGGTTAAAAGAGATTTGTTTAGCCATTTCTTATTCATGAAAAGAATCCTTTAGCCCGAATCAGTCAGAACCACGACCTCAAAGGCCAGTATTACGACAAGATTGGTTGCATCCTATGGCACGGCTGACGGTACACAATGGCAAGCCAGCACCTTAATAGCATCACCTCTTCGATGCTGACCTTTGCCATTTGGACCCAGGGAAATCCGACGGCTTTGAAGCCGCGTAAAGAATAACTCAAACGAGCACTGCCACTTACCCTCACTGGTATGCATTCATGCAAGAAACGATTCTGAGTGTTAGGCCACGCCCATCCGTGTGTGAATTAGCAAGGCAACGCAAACGTTTCAGGCGAGAAGCTGCGAGGTTAAACCGTAGGTTTCAAGACCACCCCGCTATTGACGTCGCAGACCTTACAATTCGGAAGGGTGATGGTTCGGTGTCGATGGTTCTCTCTGTCCAATCATTCAGGGGGTTACGCGAGCAGTGGCTGGAAGATGTGTTTCGGACTTTAACTCCGCATTCAAAGATAAACATAGCCTTAATTGAGGACACTCAAGACGGTGACCTCCAACCACGCACATTTTTCGTCGATTTATGGTTATTGCCCACTTTCAGTGTCTTGGCATGAGAAGGCCTGGATGACTCCTCTTTAAGTCTACCGAAGAGACCTTTATCGGGAAGCACTTTTCCATGCTAAAAGACCGTCGATCAGCCAATGCCAGGCGTGCCCTCGTTCTAACACTTATAGGTCTGTCGGCTTTGGCTGTGCACCTCGGGGACTTTAGCCATCTCGAAGCATGGCTTATCGGAGTGGCCACGGCTGTAGCCAGTCTCAAAATGGCGAACAAGTATAAGTCGTCAGCGAGGCAACGTGCCTAAAATTGTGTTAACCAACAATCTTCAAACCCAGTTTGCGAGGTTACAAAACACGGATAGCTGTTCCCTTTCCGGGTTCCATTGCCTGTACATGGCCCCCTAGGCAATTTCCCTTTCGCCTGCTGGCAACTGTTTTTAAAAAGGCTAATTCAATTAAAAAAGCCGCATATAAATGCGGCATAAACGGGACAACTCGATGCTAAGCTTCTGCTTTCGCAGACTTCAAAATAAATATAGCGCCTGAACATAAGTTTGTCGCCGCCAAACAGCTCAATGGCCTACAAAGATAATAGACGCTGACTTCAATCCAAGCTCTTACAGCAGTTAAAACGAACTGCGATGCAGCTATTGGCGGTGGAGCTGTTTCTGCGACTCCTCAGTCACTCGTTAACCCCCAATCACGGAAGATCTACAACGTTTCGAGGGCCCGGCACAGCGCACAGGCTAAGTGAATCCGTCTACAGGTCAAATTCATTTATAGTGCTGCACCGAAGGTAACCTCACCAATCTCAATACGTACGAAACCTTGCTCCCTTCCCGTTTAGGATATTTGCGTCCATACGAACATAGCCCGTTATGACAATAAAAGTCACGCGCTTGAAACATAAGACAGCCAAACTTCAGCGATTTAGCCAGAGTTACAACCATGAACCGAAGAAGCTTTATATTCTCAACAGCCGCCGTCACTACAGCTGCACTATCTGGATGCGGAGGAGGAGGGAATTCCTCGTCCCTCAATAGCACGGATGACGATGGGCAAGCGGTTTCAAATCCACCGACAGACAGCCCGAACGAAGCACTTAGGACCCCTATCGGTTCGTTTCAGCATGGAGTTGCATCCGGTGATCCAATGCATGACCGAGTCATCGTTTGGACCAGAATTACACCCGACGACCCTACGTCCGAAACTATTCCGGTCGACTTGATCTTTAGCAAGACGCCGGAATTCGACAACCCATTTGTCATCCAAACCAGTGCGAATGCCGAGCGCGATTTTTGTGTAAAAGTGGATGTAACCCAGTTAACCAGCAACACCTGGTATTACTTTGCCTTTAATTGTGGAGATGCGACATCCCCAATCGGACGGACCCGAACGTTTCCTGCCGAAGGTGAGCGGACGCGACGCGCCCGGTTCGCCACCGTATCGTGTTCAAATCTACCTTATGGTCATTTTTCAGTGTACACCGCGTTGGCAAAAGTTCCTGAGCGAGACCTGGATTTTGTGCTGCACTTGGGAGACTACCTTTACGAATACGAGCCAGGCAATTATGACGACCCAGCCTCGGTTCCCAACCGCGTGCACGAACCTGCTAACGAAATTGTTTCCCTGAGCGACTATCGAACTCGGCACGGACAATACAAAAGGGATCCAGACCTTCAAGCGGTGCATCAACAGTATCCCATGATTTGTATATGGGACGACCATGAGTTCACCAACGACGCATTTAAAGACGGCGCCGAGAATCACACCCCAGCAACAGAAGGCGACTGGGAAACACGAAAAAACCGGGCTATGCGTGCCTATTTCGAATGGATGCCCGTTCGCGAGTTTGCAAATGACGAGGGACGCATCTGGAGGCAGTTTCAATACGGTGATTTAATCGATCTGTGGATGTTAGATACCCGAATTGAAGGTCGCGATGCCCAGGCTTCGTTGCCCTTCGGGCCTGAGCGAACTGATGAATCGCGCGAGTTAATTAGCGAGGCGCAAATGCAGTGGCTTACTTCTGGGCTTGCGAACTCCCAAGCGCGGTGGAAAATGATCGGTCAACAAGTGATGTTCGGGCAACTCAATATTGCGGAACTTCCCCAGCCCGATGCCATTGCGGAATTAGTGCCCTACGGAACGACGCAGCAAGGGGTCAACATGGATCAATGGGATGGATACACATCATCCCGCAACAAAATCCTGGACGCCATTGAACAAAATGAAGTTTCTAACGTCGTCATTTTTACCGGAGACATTCACACCTCTTGGGCCAATGAAATCTATCGAAATCCTGCCACGCTCCTCGGCGACCTATTTGACTCTCAATCAGCGCTGGCCGTTGAATTTGTCTGCCCAGCAGTGTCCTCACCCGGCTTTCCAGATGGGTTGGCTGAAGCGGTTGCGCCTTTGCTCAGCGTTACAAACCCCCATGTTAAATACTCTGAATTGAAAAAACGCGGCTTCATTTTGATGGACGTGGATCGCTTCGGAACGCAAGCGGAATATCATTATGTAACGTCCATTAGCGATGAATCGAGGAAGGGCGAGCTCGAGTCGACGCGCAAGCTTGTCAAAGTCTTCGCCACAGAAACGGGTCGACCATACCGACTTGAGCAGGATTTCCTATCCGCAACTCGTCCCCGCACGACGCAAACCGCCTTTTTGGCACCGCCCGCCACTGAAGCTCAACGCCGAGCGTTAGGCGAGGCACTTAAAATGTCCTATTCCATGGAGCTTTACGCATGAAATTGTTTATAAACGCCCTGTGGGTCAGCTTTTTTCTGATTCTGGCTGGTTGTGGTGGATCGGGCGACGGCTCGAATGAACCACCGGGCAACGACCAGAACCCGGGTGTTACACCTGAACCTGCGCCAGATCCTGAACCTGCACCGACACCCGTTGCCACAACTCAGTTTATTGCGATGGGGGATTCAGGCTCCGGCAGTCCCGGGCAATTCGCGGTTGGCGAATCTATGGCCGCTGTCTGTGAACTAAAAAGTGTCGAGACTGGTCCGTGCGAATTTGTATTAGGCTTCGGTGACAATATTTATGAGGACGGCGCAACATCCGTTGAAGACGCCCAGTTCATCGAAAAATTTGAGAAGCCGTTTGAACCAATGGGAAACACTCCCTTCTACATGGTTCTCGGGAATCACGACAACACCGGCTATGTCGGTGGCGACGGTGCGAACAACAGCCGAGGCGATATCCAGGTCGACTATCACTACGAGGGGAATAGCCCTCGGTGGAATATGCCCAGCCGCTTTTACGCATTCGATACCAACGGCATTCCGAGCGTTCAAATGCCAAGAACTCGCGATGGAAAACCGCTGATCAATGTCGTTTCTCTGGACTCAAATCCTATCGCGTCGACTTTGGCAGATGCCGATTCCAAATACAGTTGGCAAAACTACGGCATGAACCAGCTGGTCTGGGCACAGGATGAGCTGCTGTCCTCTGAGGCCCTTTTCAATATTGCGATGGCTCATCACCCATACCTATCCAACGGTTTCCACGGCAACGCTGGAAATTACGACTTTATTCCTTCGTTCATTCTACCGGTTATATCAGGACAGCGATGGAAAGACTTCATCGAGGAGGCCGTTTGCGATTACGCCGACTTTATCATGACTGGCCATGACCACGATCTTCAGCTTTTGGAGCCTGTGGAGTCCTGCGGAAGAACGCGCTTCGTCGTGAGCGGTGCCGCAGGAAAGATGCGATCGCTTACCGATGAAAACCGCAACAACGCCATGTTCCAGCAGGGGGACACCTACGGCTTTTTCTGGGTGCAGGCATCAGAAAGCGACCCAGAGACTGGAACACCGGCACAGATGTGCTTTGAGGCCTACACCGTTGACGAGGACGTTGAAGGTTTTGGCGTGGTAAATGACGCTGGGCAACTGACACCGGCGCACACCCAGTGCATGGCAAAAGCTGACCCGATGGGCATCGGTCGAGGCAAAGATTTCTCTGGAGCCCCGATCTCAATGCCGGTGCCGCTGACCAACGGTGATCAGTTTGATCAGTCCTTTACCGGGCCTTTAAAAACGTTTCGAGAAGAGCTCGTCAGTGGCCTGAATACTTACAATATGGCGAACCCGAATCCGGAGACGCAGCAGGCGGTTGCGCAACTCATTAATGGAATCGATACGCTGCTCGTTGCCATCGACGCGGCTGCTTCTTCCATGACGGAGGGGGGATCAGAGTCCGACATAACGCAAGCAAACCTCGCCGTTCAGGCGGCCGCTGACCGTTTAAGTGCGATGGACACAAGCGGCCTACCCGCTCCCTTTGATCGCCTCGGCGATGCTTTTGACGCATTCTCCGATGGCTTCGGCGGTGTTGGTAACAACGACTCCGGACAGGGTTTGTCGCAGGACACCGCATTTCTGCTTGGTCCGGTGGTACAGCTCGCCATTAACATCGACAACATACTCGATGCCGTGGACCAACAGGCGGAACCCGTCCCCGTGTTGCGTGGGGTCACCGGTTTGCTTTCGACGGTTCTGCGCGGAGTAGGCGGCACACTCGAACAAGTAGCTGCTCTCGATAGCTCTGGCGGCACAGACGCTCTCGTCGGCAGCGTCAATGAGGCGCTGAATACCCTGGTGCTAGAAGTTCTACTGTTGGAGAACGCGCCGGAATCAATCAACCAAAACGCCACGTTACCGGCTAATTTTCTATCAGATATTCTGTTGACGGCCCTGCGGGAAGTGACCGAGCAACTTGATCGTACTGTGCTCGGCGTAGTCGATGGTTTGCTTGGCAGGCTTCTGTCGCCCGTAACGGGTCTGCTGGAGGGCATACTAGACAGGCTTTTCTAGCGGGAGCTGCAGGTATGAGGCAGTGGCTCGAAGCAAGGATGCTTCAAGCACTGATCCACCAATATAGGGTCTTCATTTTAAACGACAGGCTACTCGCTCACGCATCACTTTTGGGTTGGCATTCGTCGACCAGGAAGCTTCGATCAATCTATGCGAGTTCCTCTCTGGTTTCACCGAACACACGTAGACATAATTTTGCAACATTGTTCACTTATGTTATGCGATACGAGTATTATGTTTTGGCGCACCTTAGATGAGTTTTACCCTACCTCCCTATCTTTTTTATAAAAATCAAACCTGTTGCCACTTTATACTGCTAGTCGCATTGGCAGTCAGTAGCTGCGCCAGTCCTGCTTACAGTGAACCCCGATCCATTGGATGGAACGATCTCGTTCCTTTGGGATGGCCTGACAGAGATCCGCTCGATGGACGCGATATTTCGAACCTGTCGGATCAGGACCCTGAGGCCAAGCGTCTTTACGCCATCTTACGTGAATACCTCGACAACGCGCCCGTCGTCGAGGAACTTGATGGACAACAGGTCAGTATCCCGGGCTACGTTGTACCAATGGAGTTTTTCTCTGGAACACGCCAGATAAAAACGTTTTTGCTTGTGCCATTTCAGGGCGCCTGCATTCATGTGCCACCGCCAGCGAGCAATCAAATCGTTCTTGTTAATAATGATCGGAAAGATTTCGACTTCACCTACGATCCGGAAGTTCCGGTCCTGGTCTCTGGTCTCTTAACCATAGACCACATCGAATCAGATCTTGCCGTATCCAGCTACCAACTCGACGCATCATCGATTACCGAGTATGGCAATTGACATTGGAGTACCCCATGAGAAGTTTGTTACCAGTCTTCGCCTTATTGCTCAGCACATCCATTGTTGGTTGTGGTGGTTCCTCGTCGGATTCCACTGGGCCTATTCCGCCAAACAATATCAGCGACAATCCGGCTCCAGTAGACCCCAACGAGCCAAGCAACCCGACTTCCCCCCAAACTTTCAACGTCAATGCGGGTGAGCCGATCTCCGTTGATGAAGCGGAAGAATTCATTCTTGAAGGAACAAGTTCGATAAGCGGTCAGTCTGACATCACCATTGTACGTGTACTTTGGCGCCAGATATCTGGATCTCCAGCGTCTCAGCTGACTCAACCAGATCAAAATTTAGTAACCTTTCAGGCTCCGCAAATTGAGGGAGGCGCCGAAACCATCGTGTTTGCCTTTGAGGCAGAGACGTCCTCGGGAGATCTTTTTGAGGACACAGTGACCGTTACAGTAAGGGATACCATCGCTAATGCCCTACCCTTGGTTGACGCTGGCACAGATTCGCAGGTCATTGGTGGTGAAACTGTTACCTTGAACGGTTCCGCTGAGGATGAAAACGGGATCGCCTCCTTTGAATGGCGCCTACAGGAACCGGACTCTAATCTTACAATTACCAATGCGAACGAGCCTGTCGCTACAGTCACTCTGCCACGGACGGAACAACGTGAAGAGTACCGTTTCGCTTTACAGGCTGTCGACAACCTCGGCGGGGCATCGGTGGATTTTGTTACGATTACCAGCCTTCCTTCTAGCACAAACACAGCTCCTGTGATTCAGAGTCTGAGAGCCAACCCAGGCGTTGCGACGGGTGGAGAAGTCGTTAGACTTGAATCGAATGCCGTTGACTTTGAGAACGATCAACTCAGTTACCGGTGGAAACAAGCGCCATCAGATCCTTTCCCTCTGGCCATTGATAATGCTCAGGCTGACATCGCCCAGATCGTTATCCCGGAGATTAGCGATCCGGCAACGCTGAATTTTGAGGTTCTGGTTACCGATGGTGCGCTGCAGGATATTCGCACTACGCAGTTGCAAATTGTGCCCCGCAGTGAGCCCAAACCGGGCCTCGTTAGTTGTCTTTTTAACGTGTTCCAGCAAGGTTGCCCGCTGCAACTGGTCGATGATCTTATCGGTGATGGCGGAGCGTTGCGGTGCGAGGATAACCCCTTTTCTCTCGAGTGCCCGCTGAACATCCTGGCACGTATCAGCCCACCCATTGCGGACTGTATCAGTTCACCTTCTGTTGCAGGATGCGGTCAGATATTAGGTCAATTGGCCGACCCGCTTTTTGTATTCCGCTCTCTACCAACGCCGCAGATGGCATCGGAGTGTACGCCCGCATTCGACGAGCAGTCCTTTGAGCACTTTGCGGGCGTTCTCCATGGCCACACTGGTTATTCCGACGGCACGATTGGCACGCGACCGGCGACTGCGTTTGAACGGGTGAAAAACGAGGGTCTTTCGTTTTTCGGTATCAGCGACCACTCAGACAATGCTCGTTTGCCATTGACGGTAACCGGCGATTGCTTTTCCGCGCAATTTCTCGATTGTTTGATTGCCGATAGCGAAAACCCCGAGGACAGTTTTCGCAAATGGCGAGCAACCGCCGAACAAGCAGAAGCGGCCACAACGCCATTATTCACGGCTTTTCGGGGTTTTGAGTGGACGTCAGATCGTTTCGGCCATCTGAACGTCTTTTTCTCCGACAATGTGATCAACGCAAAAACCGGCCCCGGCTACCTGGTTTCAATGGGTTTGTTTTGGCAGTGGTTCTTGTACCCGGAGTTCCTGGGCGGCGGCAGTGACGGTCTCATTGTTTTCAACCATCCGGGTCGCGAGGATCTTTTCGAAGGTATCATTCCAAACATTCCGGGCGCGGGAGATCCAGCGTACACCTTTAACGATTTTGACCATGTGCCGGGCGCGAATATGCGAACGGTAGGCCTGGAGGTATTCGGTAAAGGCTCTGAATACGACACATCCGGCAGAAACGGAAGTTGGCTCTCTTACGCGTTGGATAAAGGCTGGTATTTAGGCGCCGTTGGGTCTGAGGACCATCACGGGACATCATGGGGAGCGCCATCCCTTCCAAAAACCATCATGATTGCCCGGTCGAACGATGCCCAAGATATCAAAGAGGCGATGCTGGCGAGACGGTTTTATGCCGTTGCTCAAAACTTCAACGACCTGAGGATGGAGTTTCGCATTGACGAAGCACCTATGGGCTCCAGGCTTGCTCGCGGTACCGGAGCAGCCTTGCCTGCACGATTCGAGTTAACACTTGGGGATGCGTTACTAGACGCGAAAGTCGAAGTCGTTACCTCCAACAATCGCGTAGTGTCCACTCTAGAGGGGTCTCAGGGCCTGTTTGAGGTGTCTGTGTCACCGGACGAGCGGTATTATTTCTTGCGAGTGTTAAACTTGGATACAGGACGCCCCATCGCTTTCTCGAGTCCAATCTGGATTGACGCCGATGCCGCTCCGAAGCCTTTTTGCAGATATGAGGCGCTCGATGGGGGAAGTTTACTCTGACGAGTGGTTAAAAAACACGTGAGGCATAGCGTTCGGACAATTTCTTAGCTCAGTCCGAACGCTACATTTATGTCTGTATTGCCCAATCAGCAAGACCTCTTTGGCCGCGGTGAAAGCAGCATGATAGGGCGCACAAAGCAGCATTGCTGCGATATAAGTGTGTGCTGTGGTGCCCCACGTTTGCTCTATCTGCAATCGAAAAGAGCCGTTTGCCACTCCCAGCGCAAAACGTCCCCTTCGCAATAAAAACTTCAAAAGAATTTAACTTTATAACCCATTGGTTTTACGAACATTTAGTTTTACGTCTTATTTGTGCACAAATAATTTTATCCATTACTGCATCCAATTGCCGCCTGCCAGAGTATACGCCTATGCAACATCCCAAACAGGATATGGAGTGTTATATGACAATCACGAAAAAACCTCTGGCCATTGGCGTAGCCTTGTGTGCGCTTACGCTACAGTCAGCGACCTCATTTGCTTCAAGCCACCGCGAAGCCCCATTTATCACGGAAATCCCAAAGGTCGATGGTACCGATTTCTACATGTTTCGTAGTTACGAACCCACGCGGGAAAACTACGTGACATTGATTGCAAACTACCTTCCTCTGCAAGACGCCTATGGCGGCCCAAACTACTTCGATTTGGACGAGGATGCGATTTATGAGATCCATATCGATAACAATGCCGACGGAGTGGAAGATTTAACCTTCCAATTCCAGATGCAAGATAACTTCCAAGACATTCAGTTGCCGATCGGAAACGAGATGGTGTCAGTGCCGCTTAAGAACATCGGTGACGCCGCAGATCCGGGGAACGTACAATTTAGCCAAAGTTACACTCTCAAGATGATCCAGGGCGATCGAAGAACTGGCTCCGCAACGACCTTAACGAATGCCACAACAGGGATGTCGACCTTCGACAAGCCGCTGGATAACATCGGCGAGAAATCTTTCCCGAACGGCTATGCCAATTACGCATCAGACTTTGTCTACGATGTAGATTTGCCAAACTGCAGCGCAGACGGACGTGTATTTGTTGGACAGCGCAAAGAAGCCTTTGCCGTTAACCTTGGTGAAATTTTCGACTTGGTCAACACCAACCCGCTAGGTGAAAGGAATGCCGAGGGCCCAGGGGATCTCGCTGATAAAAACGTAACTTCGTTCGCACTCGAGCTCCCGAAAGCTTGTATCACAGGTACCGCCGCAACAAGCAATGGACAAGCGATCATCGGGGGATGGACAACCGCAAGTGTGCGTCAGGCTCGGATCATCAACCCAGAACCTTCATTAGCAACCAGCGATATGTCTGGCCAGAAGGGTGCAACAGTTGAAGGCGGCGCCTTCACACAAGTATCGCGACTGGGCATGCCCCTAGTAAACGAGGTCGTAATCGGGCTGAAGGACAAAGACAAGTTCAACGCGAGCGAGCCGAAGGACGATGGACAATTCTTGACCTACGTCACCAATCCGACGCTTCCAGCGCTGCTGGAAATTCTCTTTTCCGATGCAGGTGCTGAAGCGCCAGCTATTGGGCCAAACGGTCGAACAGATCTCGTAGCAGCCTTTCTCACTGGCCTAGACGGGGTAAATCAGCCGAGCAATCCGACGCCTTCAGAAATGCTTCGTCTGAACACCGAACTGCCAATTACGCCGCTAAGCGAGCAAAATGATCTGGCAGCACTTGCGGGAGATGTTGGTGGCTTCCCCAATGGCCGTCGCCCCTACGATGATACTGTAGATATCGCCCTGCGAGTCGTCATGGGAGCTTTGGTCGATGGGGCTCCGAACCAAAACGTGCCCTTTACCGATGGAGTGCGTCTGGATCGTAAAGAACTGCCAAACGAGTTCCCGTATCTCGCCATGCCCATTGCTGGCTCACCCAATGATGAAGTCATGGTTGGAGGTATGAGATGAATCGGTGGATTAAGCTAGCCACTATACCTGCGTTGGCGTTTGGTTTAACAGCCTGTTTTGACGGGTCAAGTGGCGGTGGTGCAGCGCAAGCCGACGAGCCGCTCGAAAAAGTCGCTTTTGGTGAGTTCGTTGAAGGCATTTTTGCCAACCCCAACCCAAACCGCGAACCGGAACAAGTTAATAACAAGGAGTTTGTTTTTAATGACCAGGCTAACGACCAAGCGTTTGATTCGCTGCTCTGACAAGCCTGGCACCCAAAGCGTGAGGCGTCTTCGGACGCCTCCGCTCTCTGCGGGGCCATGCAAAACCCTTCTCTTTGGTTTGTTTTCTATAATGCTTGCCGTCTCGGCCCAAGCATCCATTCCTGCCGCTGAATCCTACGACGACACCGACGTTTTACTAACGATCACAGACACAATGGCAGCGGCTTCTTACAACACGTTTGAGGACGACGTTGAGTCTCGAGTTCGAGAACTCATCACATTACATCGAGAGACCGATGATCCGAGGTTCTTGGGTTACGCTAAGTCAGCCCTGCAGAATAGTGAGGAGTCGGGAACAAGTGAAGATCTGATCGTGCTGTCTGCGATCGTAGATCAATCACTTCATGACTTCGATTCTGCGCGCACCAAACTCACGGATATTGTTGCATCGTCTGAGAGTAAGGCGACCTATTTGCAGGCGCTGACTGTTCTTATCAATCTAGAAATTGTCAGTGGCCGCTATGAAAAAGCAGGGCAACTGTGTGCTCAACTTTCGGAAACGGATCATCCCTACATCAGGGCGAATTGCCAGGCCCAGATCAAAGCGCTCACAGGCGACCCTGAGCGGGGCTATCAAACGCTGAGTAGTCGAGCACAGCGTATGCCCGCGACCCATCCATACGCCGTTTTTATACAGAACACGCTTGGGGATATCGCCTCACAGGCCGGTCTACCGGATGCGCCAACACACTATAGTCGTGCTCTTGCGATTGATCCGACCGATTTGTATGCACGGACAGCGCTGGCAGATTGGCACCTCGAATCAGGAAATTTTGATCGTGTCGAGTCTTTGACTCGCCAATATGACGATGTCGATCGCCTTGCAGTTCTTCGCGCGATTGCTCAAAAAAGACAGGGGCTCACGCAGACAAATCTCATGGAAACGCTCAAACAACGCTTCGATGAGGCAGCGTGGCGCGACAGTTCTCTGCATAGCAGAGACCTTGCAAGGTATCTTCTTGATGTGTCGGATGCGCCCCAAGCAGCACTCACGTTTGCTTACAACAATTGGGCTGATCAGAAAGAGCTCATAGACACTCGCTTGCTTATCAGGGCCGCCAAAGCCGCTTCCGATGAAGCCATTACCGAGGAGGTGACGGCGTGGATGGAAAACCAGGGCCAGCACGATCACCAGATCAAGGACGTTCTCTGATGGGATTAAATAAAATAGTATTCTTTGTCTTTTGCCTCTTATTCTTGTTTGCCGGCCCAACCTGGGCCCATAAATCAAGTGACGGTTTTCTCTACATCGATGCCGAAAATAACCAAGCTCGATACGATATAGCGCTGCGCGACTTGTTACTCGTGACCGATTTGGATCTGAATGGCGATCGAACCGTCACGGGCAATGAATTGACAAACCGCTGGTCATTTATCGAAGATTTCGCGACGACGCATCTAACGTTCATGTCTGACTCCGGTAACTGCGGACTGCGTTATCAAGACCGTGGCATTGCTCGGCACAGCGATGGCGTCTATGCCAGCTTGACTTTGGATATCAATTGCAAAGACGGAGAAGCACCGAGTGTGGTCGCTTACACCGCCTTTGCTGAACAAGATCCACTTCACCGGGGTCTGATCAACGTGTCCGACGAAGCCAGCGAGCGACTGTTGACCGCGATTCCCGGTGGCGACGCTGTGTCCATTCGGCTCGATCCGTCGGAAAACCACATTTGGTCCATGTTCCTGACGTTCATCTACGAGGGAATCGTCCATCTGCTGATTGGGCTAGATCACATTCTATTTCTGTTGGTGTTGATAATACCTGCGACGCTTCGGGCTGCCGGCATAACCTCTGCCAAGGAGAGGGTCTTGCAGCTCGTCGGTATTGTAACGGCCTTCACGGTTGCTCACTCGATTACGCTAGCTCTCGCCGCCCTGGATATCGTACGACTCCCGATTGCATGGGTGGAGACCGTCATCGCGCTGTCGATTGTCTTGGCTGCCATCAACGTCTGGAAGCCTATCTTAGGCGAGAAAACGTGGAAACTAGCGTTTGGTTTCGGACTGATTCATGGTTTTGGTTTTGCCAGCGTCTTAGGAGACCTCACAAGTGGGGTTGGGAATCTTGCTGTGGCCTTGGCGGGCTTCAATATCGGCGTCGAATTAGGACAGCTTGCATTAATTGTTGTGTTGTTCCCGGTGCTGTATGCCATGGGGGATACCGCCTTTTATCGCAAAGGGATGGTTCCTGTTGCGTTGCTGGTTGTTTCTATCATTAGCATTAATTGGGTCATCGAAAGGGCACCCGTTTCATTTTAATCGCACGAATCAAGACGAAAGAACAATACGGTTAACGCCCTCAGTTTTATATTGTTAAAGGCGAGTTAACCGAACATCAGTGCTTTCCCGATAGGGCGGCAGTTTTGCCGCCTTTTTTTGGATTTCTGACCCGTCCTGAATAAGGTTTACACCTTCCTACTTGAGATTACGGAGGGTGTTATGAATACGAAGAGGCGTAGGAGTCAACGAGATTATTCCCTGGCCTTTAAATTGGCGGTGGTAGGCCAAGTTGAAAAAGGCGAGATGACGTACAAGCAAGCCCAGGAACGATACGGTATCCAGGGGCGCTCGACGGTGCTAACGTGGTTACGTAAGCATGGTCAGCAGGACTGGAGCCCGATGGCTTTGCTTTTCGTTCGCAAGGGGGCTGCGATGACCAAACCGGATCTTCCACTGACACCCGAGCAGCGCATCAAAGAATTAGAACAGCAGCTAGATGATGCCAACCAGAAAGCTCAATTCTTTGAATCCGTTGTGGATGTACTGCAGAGAGACTATGGCTGTCGCGTTATAAAAAAGCGGTCCGGCAAGTCCTCGCGCAAAAGCAGATCCAAAGCCTGAGCGTTACTCGGGCTTGCCGATATCTAGGTTTCTCCCGTCAGGCGTATTACCAGCACTTCAAAGCTGATGCGGTTCGTCAGGCCCATAATCGCCGGGTGCTGGACTTTGTACGGGAAGAGCGCCTGCACCAACCTCGTCTGGGCACCCGCAAGCTGCATTCACTCCTTAAACCGAAGGCCCTGTGCATAGGCCGGGACCGACTATTTGATCTCCTGCGAGCCCACCGACAACTGGTTCCTCGCAAGCGGGCTTATCATAAGACTACGCACAGCCATCACCACTTTCGCTGCCATCCTAACTTGCTGAAAGCAGGGCCGGAGCAGGTCGTGCCAGACGCGCCCGAGCAGCTCTGGGTAGCAGACATTACCTATTTGCCGACACGTCAGGGCTCAGCCTATCTCAGCCTGATTACCGATGCCTTCTCACGCAAAATCGTGGGCCACCACGTGCATGACACGCTCCATACGGCGGCCGTAATACAAGCCATGCAAAAAGCGTTGAAGGGAAGGCAATACTCTGGAGGGCTGGTTCACCACTCGGATCGGGGCGTCCAGTACTGCTCAGCCCCTTATCAGCAACTTCATGCCAAATACGGCATTCGTTGTTCGATGACAGATGGCTACGACTGCTACCAGAATGCGCTGGCCGAGAGGGTGAATGGGATACTAAAAACAGAGTTCTTACTGGTGCTTCCCAAAGACTTGGCGGAAGCTCAAAAGATGGTCGATCAGTCCGTGCAGACCTATAACACAAGGCGGCCACATCTGGCCCTAAAATACAAAACGCCCGATGCGGTGCACCGGGCGTTTCGATAGAAATAGGTGTAAACCTATTTCAGGACTAGACATTCTTCTCTTGAACTTCAGCCCTCCGGACACCCTCACATTGCGTTTCCAAACAGCTTCTAAAGACCGCGCCTGGCCTCTTAGGACAAGGTTGTTTCAACCACAGATCATTTAAGCTAGAAAAGCTTACAAAACTGGGAAAGATGCTTCGATTAGGGCACAGACAGTATTGTTAGCAGCCACTCGAAGGAATAAAGGCTTATGAAGCTGAATAACAAGGCTACCGTCATACTACTACACGGCATGTGGAGTGATGCTGAAAGCCTGGTAGAGGTCAAGCGCGCCTTCGAAGGGGCGGGTTATACCGTCCAGTCACTCACGCTTCCGAACCACTGTCCACGTGACGACCACACAGGAGCAAGTCGTGCAGCCCTTGCAAAGTGCACTCTCCAGGACTATGTGCAATTCGTCCTTGAAAACATCCAATATTTAGAGGCTCCCCCAATTCTTGTGGGCCATTCCATGGGCGGGCTTATTGCGCAGCTCACGGCTGCACGTGTGGAGTGTAAGAGACTGGTACTTCTTTCCACCGCGGCTCCAGCTGGAATCTATAGCCTGAGTTTCTCGGTTTTTAAAACACTGGGAAGAAACCTTTTTAGATTCCCTTTGTGGAGAAAACTGACCGGATTAACTTTGAGTAGCGTCCAGTACGGCATTGCCAATTCTCAAGACAGATCTCAACAACAGGACATCTACGAAAGGTCTGGCTACGAGTCAGGCATGGCCACACTTCAAATGAGCCTGGCGGCCTTCACCAACTCCAGTTTCGCAAGCGTTAATCCTGAGCGCATCGGCTGCCCGATCCTAATGATCGCCGGAACAGAAGACCGCATCACACCCATTAAAGTTCAGCGCCGAATCGCTCAACATTATGGAAGCCAAGCTGAGTTAGTTGAGATCCCTGGATGCTGCCATTGGACGATCGGCGGCAGCTTTTTTCCTCACGTCAGCTCTGCCCTGTTCAACTGGCTGGAATTAACCTGTACTAAACTTTCAAATCCGTCATAACAGTATTAGTGTTCATCAGCAGCGGAGCTCTACCAAGAGATGCAACTCCTGGGTGTTAGCGCGACGATATGCATGAGTGCAGTGTTCAGGCCCACTACACTCACACGACATTTCCTACACGTTACATGGCTTTCCAGAATACATAATCAGCTGTATACCCACTGATATATCGACGGCCCTCGGCCATCGCGGTGCAACCTCCTGCTGGCGCTTTGCCACCATTCAGGTTGATCCGCTGGATATAGGTGACCCCAGACATTGCGCCCTGCCCCATTGCCGGATTGGCCTTCACGAGCTGCATCGGAATGTTGCCTTCTCCAGCCGGAGCGGTTGCCAGCTGTTTCCCAGTTACCTTCGATCCGTCCACGGACTCCCAAGTTGCAGGGGGGCCGTAGTAAGAACCGAGCTGTTCACCTGATGCGTCCATGAGGTTTGCACTTGGGCCCGCAAATTTCCAATCATAACGGCCATTGTCTTGTTGAGCACACACCCACGCAACGTTACCGTTCTCGACGGTACCGATCATCGCAACTGAGTTTCCAGCCGGCACTTGAATAGCGGCGGGCAGCTCGCTTTGCGAAAAGCCATCGGACATCATGTTGTCCAAAGTGCTACAGCCACTCAACGCCAGGGCGCAGGTCAAACCCGCAAAAATAGGCATTTTTTTCATATCACGTATCCTATATTGACTATGTAAGATGCACCGTCGTCAGATGCATTATCAAAGACGTTTCGAGACCTGTATTGGATTCAAAAGTTGGCAACTTTTCTAAAAATTGATGACTCAAAACTACACAGAGGCTTCTGAATAACGGCTGGTGCGAATCTCCTTACTAACAAGAAATCATTTTTTATCGGCTCGGCCGTTTTACGCTGCATCTGAAAAGAACTCGGATCAGTATAGATCAATGGGCAATCCGCTCCTCTTTTCATATGAGACTAAGGAACAAAATATGAAGTCAGTATACAAACCTTTATTCGATCGTCATAAGCTGGTCGTTGCGGTAGCCACGACCTCGCTGATCCTTTCCGGATGCGCTCTAGAGGGTGATGATGGGCAGAAGGGTGAGCCGGGGAACCAAGGCAGAGCCGGCACACCTGCCTTTGCACCGGCAACCTTATTCGTTGCGAGCAACAGCTCAACCGACAAAGCTGTGCGGGTCCGCAACGAAACCTTCGGTTTATTGAATACTTATGAGACCGGTGGGAATGAGGGCATCGTTGTTTCCAGTGCCGGAGCTATTATCCAGGCGGATGATAGCGGAACGAATGGACGCATCATCACAGCGTGTAACGCATTCGATCGAACTACAAGCGGCCCTTCCTATGCAATCTCTGGAACCAACACAGGTTTGGTCAATCCTAAAGGCGTTGAAACGATACCGAATCTTGGTTTGACCTTGGTCGCCAATAATGGACAGTCGAATATACTGATCTTTGGGTCGGCTGCATCAGGCGACGTAGCCCCTTTCGCAACGCTTGGGCTTACCAATGACGCATGGGACCTCACCTATGACGGAAAAACTGATACCTTATTCGTAGCCCTGGTCGATGGCAGCGTCGCTGTTTTCGATAGGTTCGCAGAAAACGAGGGACAGGGCGGCATTACTCGTCTGTTTTGGATTGAAGATGCAGACGGCGAAGTGTCAGTCAACCTGCACGGGATCGACTACGATGCAGTGACTGACTCACTCGTTGTGTCTGATGTCGGGCAAGCCTCATCAGCGGACGACGGAAAACTGTATGTCCTTCAAAACGCAAGCTCCATTGCGAGCGGCACCGTGAAAGCGGCGACTACATGGAAAGGCTCTGAAACACGCCTTGGAAACCCAGTGGATCTTCAGATTACTGGCACAGATGTACGAATCGCTGAAAAAGCCAATGCAGGTGGCGCCGTACTCGTCTACCGCAACATTTTTGAAGCTGCAGGCGGCAATGTCGCCCCAGACGTCATTTATGACACGCCAGCTCCAGAGTCGATTGCCGTGGTATCTGAACAACTCTCACCTGTTGGCGCGACAGATGTCGTTAACTCCCAACTGTCCTATCAGCTCCTAGCAACGAGCAACCCCGCGCCTGGTTCACGGACGTCTGGGGCTATCTTTTCAGTGGATCGCAATGTTGCACAACTAGAAACTGTTTTCGACACCACGCAGGATAGCATTGAAAACATTACGCTGGATCGACAGGGCACTGCCTACGTCAACTTCAACAACACAGTCAACGGACCGGGGATTGCGGTGTTTGGCGCAATTGTTGAACGCGATGAGGCGGATCCACAGCTCGACCGCATCATCCAAGGTGACAACACTCAACTGATATCGCCTAAGGGTATTGAGCTAGCCGATGACCTTGGTTTACTGATTGTGTCTGACACCGGGACTCAATCAATCTTGGCCTTCAGCGCCTGTGCTGCAGGTAACGCGACACCGATCGAGATAGACACCGGAGGCATCGCGCCTTGGGACAGCGATTACGCACCATCGGTGGATACACTGTTTGTAGCCCTGACCAATGGCACTATTGCCGCTTACGATAAATTCTCTCAGACGCTTGGCGCCGGTGGCCCAAGTCGAACTATCGAGCCCGCCAATACCGTGAATTTCCACGGTATTCGGTACGACCAAATATCTGACACGCTGATTGTAACCGACGTTGGGAGTGCTCAGGATAACAGTGATGGTGCTATTTTGACGATTCCACAAGCGTCCAATGTCTCCGGGCCAGCGGCTGTCGGTAAACGGGTTACGTCACCCTCACCCACCGGGCTTCTCGGTAGTAGTCCGGACGAAAGCATCCTTGGAAATCCTGTAGACATTGCCTTTGATGGAAAAGACTTGTTCGTGGCAGAGAAGGCAAATGATAGTATTCAAGTGTACCGTGACTTTTTGACAGATCCCTCTGTCAATGGAGTCACTGCACCGACGGACACCATTGCCGCAACAAAACCTGAATCCCTTATACTGTCTATTAAACGATAATATGTAAACCGAAGGGCGGAGCGAACTCTCGCTCCCCCCTTTTTAATGACCGGAGGTCAGGCGGCCGATAAACAGGATTTCTCCGGTCGGCAAGCCGGTCGGTGACCCTCCCGGAGGTTCCAGTGTTATTTCAAAGAGTTGGTTCTCTTCCACACTGTTGAATGCGTCGGCGCGTATTTCCTGTTGCCTGTCTGAACCAAGTGTGCCCAAGCTAATCGGTTTCTCCCAACTATCAGCTTTTGTCCAAAGCTCCATAACACTATTTTCGGGTTCTGGAAGGTGCGTCAGCGCCTTCAGGACGCCTGACTGAGAATTCTGAGTGCGCAAAATCAGACCAGGCTGGTAACGTTCAGGCGTCACGAGAACGACGAATGGTTCTCCCTCTGTAGGCGATGAAGTTTGACCCTCGAACATCAGCATCATCGCGAGCAACGCAACCGCAAACCCCGTTGATACACGCCAAAGCCACAGGTTAGTCAGCATCCCTTTGAGTCGTCCGACTTCAGACGCCTGCGGCTGTACTGCTTGACTGGTCTGTTCTTTTGCAATTTCTTGCTGAATAACTCGCCAGACTGAATCCGGTACATCAACAGGTTCAACCGACTCTAACAGCGGAGACATTTTTTCCTCGAGAAACAAAACCGCGCTTCTCAGCTCAGAGGACCTTTCCATACGCAAAACGAATTGCATACGCTCGTCGTATGGGAGAGTTCCAAGAGTGTACTCCCATGCCTGTTCCCACTCCGTATCGCTCAGATTGATTTTGGTCATTTCAAACAGTCTCTAAGGAACTTTAGGCTCCGCCGAGCCCATGATTTCACCGTACCCAGTGGCGTGCCCATTCTTTTACTGATCTCTTCATGGGTGTGGCCCTCGACGAACGCCATGTAGATCGCGGTTCGCCTGTCCGTTTCTAGACGTTTAAGGCACTCGCTTAGATTCACTGTCGCCTCGTTCAGCTCCAAATTTGCAAGTATGCGTTCATCATTGACCAATGAGGGCAACTCTTCGACTTGTTCGCTTGAAGTTTGGTTCAAAGGTTGCGCGCGTCGACGGATCTCATCCAGCGCATGGTGACGAGCAACACTGTGAATCCAGGCTCGCCCCCGACTTCTTTGCGCATCAAAGGTGTGCGCCTTATCCCAAATTTTCAGGAAGACATCCTGAGTGAGGTCTGAGGCGAGGTCTGGATTGCCGACAATCCGAAGGATGATGCCTCGTATTTTTGGGGCCTCAACTTGGTACAACGTGTGAAACGCATAACGTTCCCCGCGCGCACAGGCACAAAGGCACGCCGAGTAATCAAAGACAGAAGACGAATCATTGTGAGAGTTCAAAACAACAACCGGTGTATTTTTTGATCAATCCGTCAGGCCTTTCGCAGACACACTCGCTTAGACATGACGATGCGATAATGCGTATTCCCTAAGGTCTCAAAATTATGATCAATAATCCAATGAACTTACATCTAAAATCGACGCACGCTCCTCGTTTACTCAAGGGAAACTGTCAACCAAGATCTGCCATCATGTGTGCAAGATCCGCGATGCCCCGATCGACCTCAGAAATACCCTCCGATAGAGACGCAATTCGCTTGGAGCTGCTTGAGGACAACTGACTGACATGGTCCATTCGGCGTCTCATGTCCGAGATCATTTCGTTATTGGCCTGAACAACGTCTGAAATCTGTGCGAGCGATTCAGCCGTGCGGGCTGCCAATGTGCGCACCTCGTCGGCAACAACGGCGAAACCACGTCCGACATCACCGGCTCTTGCCGCCTCAATGGCGGCATTTAAAGCAAGCAGATTGGTTTGGTCAGCGACCGCCTGAATGGTTCCTACAATACCCTGAATTTGAGCGGCTTGATCGCCCAGGCTTTCACTCAACCGCAGAGCCCCAGCGACTTCGTCTGCTACATGAGCGGAAGCTTCGACGGCCTCTGTGATCGCCCTCGTTGTTTGACCCGCTATCTGAGAGGTTTGCTCTGATGTAGCTGCCGCGGACTCTCTGGCCACCTCAGAACGTCGCACCTGCTCTGTGATATCCATCGCAAACTTCACGATCTTGCTGATGCGACCGAGTTCATCGTAAACGGGGCTGTATGTTGCCTCAAGCCATATCACACGGCCTTGAGCATCTTTTCTCTGAAATCGGCCAGAGAAGCTCTCACCGGAGGCCAGCCGTCGCCAAAAGTCAGGGTTGTCACGATAAAAATCATCCAGACAGAAAATTCGATGAGCCTGTCCGACAATCTCACTTAATTCATAACCCATTGCGTGCAAGAAATTTGAGTTTGCATCGAGGACGGTTCCATCTGGTGTAAACTTAATAACCGCCATATACGAGTCTAGCGCCGTCAGCAATGCCTCCTTGTCGGCACTTTGGGTTTGGGCATCCGTCACATCAGCAGCTATTTTTACCACATTGATGACTTGTCCCGTTTCGGTCTTAACAGGAAAGTAACTGCCCTCAAGCCAAACCTTTTCTCCGCTTGCGTTCAGTCGCGGAAACTGGCCGTGAATAAACTGACCTGCCCGTAAAGATTCCCAAAACTCAGCATACTCCGGGCTCTGAGCGTAGCTCTGCTCAACAAGCACTTTGTGGTGCTGACCAATCACTTGTTCACGGGTGTACCCGAATATGTGAAGCAGTTTATCGTTTACGTCTTCGACGATGCCGTCCGGTGAAAACACAATAAATCCAACTGCCTGTCGGATTGCGTCTAACGTCCTCTGTACCTTGCTTTGGCCAGCCTGGCACTTCTTTAAAGCAGCTTCAGCGTCACGTAATTCTTGTTTGTTAAAAAAGCCCACGCAGACCCCCTAACCCAGTTCAGGCTCAATGCTTACGTTCTAAATCTACCACCTTTATCGTGAACGTGGTTGCCGATTCACATTTCATAACGAAAAGCCACACAACACTGCGCAATGAGGTGATACGTGGCATCAAAACGAGATACCTGGCGTCTGAACTACCGCTGATCATATGAATTCGGTGTTGAGGATCTATTATCTCGACTCTGGCAAAAAAGAGCGCCTTGCGAAGCGGCTTACCACAAGTGGCACGAAAAAACCTGCGGTACAGATCAGGAAGCCATAGGCGTTCACGCCCAGCAACATAGCGTATTTGCCATCGCCAATGGCCCAGCTTGACGGAATCAGCCCAACCGCAAGCAACACACCAAGTCCCAGGCCGGTCCAGAAACTCAGGTGGAAACTCCAGGGCGACCATTTGGTGAACCCATAAAACAGGAACACCGGCGCCAGCCCCATCACCATGGTGCCGGAGATGGTGGTGGCCTTGAGGATATCGGTGCCGGCGAACATTGGCAGGTTGCCCAGGAAGGCAAAGATAACCATCACAATCGCACCTACCCGCATGCTCGGCAGCTTGTCAGA
>Ga0189287_100085_pt1 | contig 92113 bp, 76 predicted proteins | sample UW86minimetaG_FD_130319 | JGI IMG/M metagenome (GOLD analysis project Ga0189287, IMG submission 130319) | Marine microbial communities from the Costa Rica Dome - UW86 mini metaG | ecosystem: Environmental > Aquatic > Marine > Oceanic > Photic zone | place: Costa Rica: the Eastern Pacific...
ATACCGCCCTCGTACATCAGATCGACGATCAACTTCAGCTCGTGCAGACACTCGAAGTACGCCATTTCCGGCTCGTAACCGCCTTCCACGAGCGTTTCGAACGCCGCTTTAACCAGCTCCACGGTACCACCACAGAGAACGGCCTGCTCACCGAACAGATCAGTTTCGGTCTCATCCTTGAACGTGGTTTCGATGATGCCGGTACGGCCGCCACCGATACCGCTGGCGTATGACAGAGCCAGATTCTTGGCGTTGCCGGAGGAATCCTGGAAGATAGCGATCAGGTCGGGAATACCACCGCCGTTGGCGAACTCGGTGCGCACGGTGTGGCCCGGTGCCTTGGGAGCAATCATGATGACGTCCAGATCCTTACGCGGAACGATCTGGTTGTAGTGGATAGCAAAGCCGTGGGCGAACGCCAGGGTGGCGCCTTGCTGCAGATTCGGCTCGATTTCCGCCTTGTACAGCTGGGCCTGGTATTCGTCCGGAGTCAGAACCATGACAACGTCGGCGGCGGCAACGGCAGACGGCACGTCGCTGGTCTTCAGACCATAGGCTTCCGCCTTGGCGATGGAAGAAGAACCCGGGCGCAGGCCCACGGTCACGTCAACCCCGGACTCTTTCAGGTTGCACGCGTGAGCGTGGCCCTGGGAGCCGAAACCAATGATGGCAACTTTCTTGCCCTGGATGATGGAAAGATCGCAATCCTTATCGTAGTAAACCTGCATGAGAAACCTCTGTTATTTGTGATGGCCCCGAAGAGCCATATTGTTCAAACCCTGTTTGAAATCGTTAAAGGCTGAGCACCTTCTCGCCCCGGGCGATACCGGATACACCGCTGCGCACCACTTCCAGTACGCCCGACGTGCCAACGGCCTGAATAAAGCCGTCCAGCTTCTCGCTGTCACCTGCCAACTGAACCGTGTAAACGGAGCTGGTCACATCCACGATCTGGCCGCGGAAAATGTCCACCGTACGCTTGATCTCGGCACGCTGGGAACCGGTGGCTTTCAGCTTGACCAGCATCAGTTCGCGTTCGATATGGGCGCCTTCGGTGAGATCCACCAGCTTGACGACTTCAATCAGCTTGTTCAGTTGTTTGGTGATCTGCTCGATCACCTTGTCAGAACCCGTGGTGGTCACCGTCAGACGGGACAAGGTCTCGTCCTCGGTTGGCGCCACGGTGAGTGTTTCGATGTTGTAGTTGCGCTGGGAAAACAGACCTACCACCCGCGACAGGGCGCCAGGTTCGTTTTCAAGCAAAACAGAAATGATTCGACGCATGATCAGACCCTCTCCGTCTTGCTGAGCCACATATCTTTCATGGAACCCCGGGCAACCTGCATCGGATACACGTGCTCAAAGCGATCCACGTAGATATCCACGAATACCAGCTCGTCTTTCATGGCCAGCACTTCTTTTAGCTTGGTCTCCAGGTCCTCCTTCTTCTCAATCCGGACACCCTTGTGGCCGTAGGCTTCCGCCAGCTTGATGAAGTCGGGCAGGGATTCCATGTAGGACTCGGCATGGCGGGACTCGTAGTTCATGTCCTGCCATTGCTTGACCATACCCAGAGCCTGGTTATTCAGGTTAATGATCTTAACCGGCAGGTTGTACTGCTTGCAGGTCGACAGCTCCTGGATGTTCATCTGGATACTGCCCTCACCGGTAATGCACAGTACTTCGTCGTCCGGGTGGGTCAGTTTTACCCCCATGGCCGCCGGCAGCCCGAAGCCCATAGTGCCGAGACCACCGGAATTGATCCAGCGGTTGGGCTTATCGAACTTGTAGTACTGGGCCGCGAACATCTGATGCTGACCCACATCGGAAGTCACGAAGGCTTCGCCGTTGGTCAAGCGACACAGCATTTCAATGACTTCCTGGGGCTTGATCACATCCGGGCTGGTCTCATAGCGCATGCCATGGAATGCCCGCCACTCGTCGATCTGCTTCCACCAGGAAGCGATTGCGTCCGCGTCCGGCTTTTCGTTGGCTTCCTTCACCAGCGACAGCATTTCCTTGAGCACAGCGTCAACCGGGCCAACGATGGGCACATCGGCATCCACGGTTTTGGAAATCGAGGCCGGGTCGATGTCGATATGGATAATGCGCGCGCCCGGACAAAACTTCTCGGTAGCGTTGGTAACCCGGTCGTCAAACCGGGCTCCCACGCAGAGAATGAGATCCGAGTGGTGCATGGCCATGTTGGCTTCGTAGGTGCCGTGCATGCCAAGCCAGCCGAGGTGCTGCTTATCGCTGGCCGGGTAACAGCCAATGCCCATCAGGGTATTGGTGATCGGATAGCCCAGCAGCCTTACTAGCTCGGTCAGCTGATCCGACGCCTTGCCCAGAACAACCCCACCACCTGCATAGATAATTGGTCGCTTCGCCGCCAGCATCATGTCGACCGCTTTCTTGATCTGACCGGCATGGCCGCGAATAGCGGGGTTGTACGAGCGCAGTTTGACCTTCTTGGGATAGGCGTACTCGTAACGCTCGTTCGGCGTGGTCATATCCTTGGGAATGTCCACGACCACAGGACCGGGGCGACCGGTCGCGGCAATGTAATACGCCTTGCGGATAATCTCCGGGATTTCCTCGGGATGACGGACACTGAGGTTGTGCTTAACCACCGGACGGGAGACACCCATCATATCGGTTTCCTGGAACGCGTCCTCGCCGATGAGAGTGGACGCAACCTGGCCGCACAGAACCACCATGGGGATGGAATCCATGAATGCGGTGGCAATGCCAGTGATGGTGTTGGTGGCTCCAGGACCCGAGGTCACCAGTACGGTACCTGGTTTTCCGGTCGCGCGGGCATAACCGTCGGCCATGTGGACCGCCGCCTGCTCGTGCCTTACCAGAATGTGCTTGACTTTGTCCTGCCTGAACAGCGCATCATAAATATGAAGGGCTGCACCACCCGGATAGCCGTATATGTATTCGATGCCTTCATCTTGAAGGGACCGGATCAGCATATCGGCGCCAGACAATAACTCCACGATTTTCTACCCTCTTCTACGAGTGAATGAGCCGGGAAGGCTCCCGGTTGCCTGGATTCACGGTGTCCATGCTTCTTTTGAAAGCGGAACCGGCTGCTCCTCCACACCTTGTTAAGAGGTTGTCTCCTGGCCAGCCGCCCTCCTGAGGGTTGCGGAGAACGGCCAATCAACGGGTTGCACGTAAGCAACAACCATCCCGCGACGGATGCGCGGCGCGTTCAGTGTGGTAATTGATGGGGGATACTCGCTCGGGATTGCCTGCCGTATTGACCCCAGTCTTCAGGCAATCGGTAATTCTGACAGCGCGAAACTCCCTGTCAATAGCCGCTGCAGGTTTCTGTGCCTATACTGGCCGAAGGTCTGCCATACTTGGAACAAATCCGATACAAAGATTTGAACCAGACAGAAGAAAATCCGCAATAGCGATGGCATGATAGGCAACATTGAAATTAAAAAAACGGGCCCGGTCTATCCAGGTTGTCTGCCTGCCCGGGAGCAGTGAACATACGCGAGTTGAGCCATGAACAGAAAAATCCTGACGCTGACCTTATTACTGGCCGTTGTACCTGGTGTCGCCATGAGCGCCTCCGTCTATAAATGGACCGATGAAAACGGGGTTACCCACTTCGGAGACCGACAGCCCACGGGCTCGAAGGCCGAACGAGTCAATGTACGCTCCGGCACTTCTTCAGACGCATCCGGCAATCGACAGAGCCCTCAGGAGCGACTACAGAATATGCAGGAACAGCAGAATGAGCAGGCGGAACAGCGAAAGGAAACTGCAGTTGAAGAGGCCCGCAGAAAACAGCGGGAGGCAAACTGCGCGACGGCACGCTCCAATCTTGAGCTGATAGAGCGCAATGCCCGCATCCGCATCGAGGAAAATGGCGAGCAACGATACCTGAGCCAAGAGGAAATCGCCGAGAAAAAAGCCGAAGCCCTAAGAATTGCTGAAGAAAACTGCGGGCCAGTGAAAAATAGTGACCAACAGTAAATCTTAAAAGAAAGGGTCAGATGAAAACTCATCTGACCCTTTCCAAAGTTCAAGCTTTTGTAAAATTCAGGTGGTGATCCTCCACCGTACCCTTGATCACATCCCCCGGCACGAACTCTCCCTGTAGCAGACGCTGAGCCAGCGGATTCTCGATCATTCGCTGAATAGCCCGCTTCAAAGGCCGCGCGCCATATACCGGGTCGTACCCGACTTCGGCCAGCAACTCCATCGCGGCGTCATCCAGCTCCAGCTTCATATCCTGCTCTTTCAGGCGCTTGCTCAGAGACTCGATCTGAATCCGGGCAATGCCCTGGATTTGACTCTCCGCCAGTGGGTGGAACACCACCACTTCATCCACGCGGTTGATGAACTCGGGGCGGAAATGAGTGCCGACGACTTCCATGACGGCATTCTTCATGACCTCGTAGTTCTCCTCACCCGCCTTCTGCTGAATGATGTCCGAGCCGAGGTTTGAGGTCATGACAATGACCGTGTTCCGGAAGTCGACGGTCCTGCCCTGCCCGTCCGTCAGGCGACCATCTTCAAGTACCTGCAAAAGAATGTTGAACACATCCGGATGGGCTTTCTCCACCTCATCCAGCAGCAACACGGAATACGGCCTGCGACGAACCGCTTCAGTGAGGTAACCACCTTCCTCGTAGCCGACATAGCCCGGAGGCGCACCGATCAGGCGGGCCACGGAATGCTTCTCCATGAACTCGGACATATCGATGCGAACCATGGCTTCCTCGGTATCGAACAGAAAGGACGCCAGGGCCTTGCAAAGCTCGGTTTTACCCACACCGGTCGGGCCGAGGAACAAAAACGAACCGTTGGGGCGATTGGGATCGGACAACCCCGCCCGCGAACGGCGCACGGCGTTGGACACAGCTTCAACCGCCTCATCCTGGCCGATAACCCGACCATGGAGCGCTTCTTCCATGCGCATCAGTTTATCGCGCTCGCCTTCGAGCATCTTGGACACCGGGATGCCGGTCCACTTGGAGACAATCTCGGCGATTTCCTCGTCGGTTACCCGGTTGCGAAGCAGCTTCATTTCCATCATTTCTGCCTGGCTGGCCATATCCAGCTGGCGCTCAAGCTCAGGAATCTGCCCGTACTGGAGCTCGGACATCTTGCCGAGGTCACCGGCACGACGGGCATTCTCCAGATCAATGCGGGCCTGTTCCAAGCGGCTCTTGATCTTCTGGGAACCATGCAGCGCGGCCTTTTCGGTATTCCAGACTTCTTCCAGATCGGCGTATTCGCGCTCGACACCGGTGATCACGTCGGACAGCTCCGACAGGCGCTTTTTCGAGGCAGCATCGGTCTCTTTCTTCAGAGCCTCACGCTCGATTTTCAGCTGAATCAGGCGACGCTCAAGGCGATCCAGGGCCTCCGGCTTCGAATCCATTTCCATACGAATCTGGGAAGCTGCCTCGTCCACCAGATCAATGGCCTTGTCCGGCAACTGACGATCGGCAATGTAACGATGCGACAGTTTGGCGGCGGCAATGATGGCGCCATCTGTCACCTCAACCCCGTGGTGAACCTCATAACGCTCTTTCAGGCCCCGCAGGATGGCGATGGTATCTTCCTCACTGGGTTCGCTCACCAGCACTTTCTGGAAGCGACGCTCAAGAGCCGCGTCCTTTTCGATATTTTCACGGTATTCGTCCAGGGTGGTCGCACCGACACAATGCAGCTCACCGCGGGCGAGGGCCGGCTTGAGCATATTACCGGCATCCATGGAGCCTTCGGCCTTGCCGGCACCGACCATGGTGTGAATCTCGTCGATGAACAGGATGATCTGACCTTCCTGTTTGGACAGTTCGTTCAGAACAGCTTTCAGGCGTTCTTCGAATTCACCCCGGAACTTGGCGCCGGCAATAAGGGCACCCATATCGAGTGACAGGACTTTCTTGTCCTTGAGGCCATCGGGCACCTCGCCGTTGACGATACGCTGGGCCAACCCTTCGACGATGGCGGTTTTACCAACGCCGGGCTCACCGATGAGGACCGGGTTGTTCTTCCGGCGGCGCTGCAATACCTGAATGGTGCGGCGAATTTCATCATCGCGGCCGATTACCGGGTCCAGCTTGCCGGCCTCGGCTCGCTCGGTAAGGTCAATGGTGTATTTGGACAGAGCCTGACGGTTTTCTTCGGCGCTGGCGTCGTTGACGGCTTCACCGCCGCGAACGTCGTCAATCGCTTTTTCCAGGGCAGCTTTATCAACGCCCTGCTCCCTGAGCACCCGGCCAAGGGTACCCCGGTCTTCCAGAGCGGCCAGCAACATGAGCTCACTGGAGATGTACTGGTCTTTGCGTTTCTGGGCGAGCTTGTCGGCAATGTTGAACAGCCGGCCCATGTCATTGGACATGGAGACGTCGCCGGCCGATCCCTGCACTTCGGGCAGGTTTTCGATTTCCCGGGCGATCGCCTGGCGAATGCGTCCGGGCTCTGCGCCGGCCTGCTTGAGCAGCGGCTTGATCGCGCTGCCTTCCTGATCAAGCAGTGCCTGCATCAGGTGCACCGGCTCAATGAAGTTGTGATCTTTTCCGACCGCGATGGACTGTGCGTCCGCGAGGGCGGTCTGCAACTTGCTGGTCAGCTTGTCGATTCTCATGTGTACTTTCCCCAAATTTCTGCGAATACCGTGGTGCCGTGGGTGGCGGATATTCGATTGCTTTGACAGTTAATGTAGGGGCAAGTAGAGGGACTTCAAGCGGAGGCTCGGTGTATTCGTCAGAAAATTGACGGCCGTCAGGTTTCAGTTTGGTGCAAGCCTGAGGCGGGAATGACTCTCAAGAACACGCTGTGAATACCCCTGCGGGGTCCAGCCTGCAATCACAGATTGCAGTCGTTCGTCTGTCGCATGAAGCTTCGCTTCATATACGCTCGGCCTCACCCATGTAGGCTTGGCTGCAGCATCCATGCTGCAGACAGTTCTAGAGAGTCATTCCCGCCCCAGGCCCAATCTTTGGAAATAACGCAAAGATAACCGGTCAGTTGTCGATAACCCTTAATTCAACCAGATCAAAGTTGCCATCCGCCCGGTCCGGCCCTCCCTGCGGTATGAAAAAAACCGATCTGAATCCTGAACGGTACACAGGCCACCGCCAGTCACGTTGGAAACACCGAGATGATTTAGCCTCAAAGTGGCAAGGGCATAGATATCTGCCATGAAATGACCCGGCCGAGCACCTTCGGCTGTGAAGGCGTGGACCGCTTTGGGATCATGGTCAAGGAAGGCTTCACGCACTTCCGGGCCGACCTCGAAGCTGTCCGGACCGATGGCCGGGCCGAGCCAGGCTTGCAGAGCTTCGGGCGCAACGGCCATCTTGCTCACCAGGTTCTCGATAACACCGCCACACAGGCTTCGCCAGCCACAGTGGGCGGCGCCAACAACTGTTCCTTCGCGATCGGCAAGGATAACGGGCAGGCAGTCAGCAGTAAGGATGGCGCAGGCGATGCCCGGATGACGGGTGTAGCTGGCGTCAGCCTTGGCGATTTGTCCGACGTTATCAGGGGTCAGTTCGACAACATCGATACCGTGCACCTGATTGAGCCAACCGATCTGCTCGCTTTTCAGCCCTGTGGACTCGGCGAGTCTTCGTCGATTCTGTCGCACATGATCCGGGTCGTCTTCGACGTGAACACCGAGGTTAAGACTGTTCCAGGGTCGACCGCTGACTCCACCGGCGCGGGTTGTGCTGATCGCCCGCACTCTGTCGGGCGCAGGCCAGTCCGGTTTCAGGGCGTCACTTTCAATAGTCACGGGTTTCCAGCTCCCGGGCGTGTTTGCGCAGAGCTTCAATCAACGCAACCATATCCTCAGGCAAGGGAACCTCCCAGGTCAGGATTTCACCGGTTTCCGGGTGTTCCAGGGTCAATTGCCGGGCGTGGAGGGCCTGACGGTTGAACGTCGAGAGGGCCTCTCTAAGCTCGTCAGTGGTTCCCTTGGGCAGTCTCAGCCGACCTCCATAGAGCGGATCTCCGACCAGCGGGTGTTTTACATGGGCCATATGAACCCGGATCTGATGGGTTCGGCCGCTTTCCAGTTTGCAGCGGACGTGAGTGTGGGCGGCAAAACGTTCCACCAGGCGATAATGGGTGACCGCCGGTTTGCCGGAGGCGACGACCGCCATTTTCTTGCGCTCCCGAGGATGCCGGCCGATGGGCGCATCAACCGTTGCGCCACCGGTGAGGGTGCCAACGACGACGGCCTCGTACTCACGACCCATGGTTCGGGTTTGCAGCTGATCGACCAGGGACGTATGCGCAATCAGGCTACGGGCCACGACCATAATGCCCGAGGTGTCTTTGTCGAGGCGGTGTACGATACCCGCCCTCGGCAGATTCTCGACCTCGGGTGCGTAGTTCAGCAGGGCATTGACCAGGGTTCCATCGGCATGGCCGGCGGCCGGGTGCACCACCAGGCCCGCGGGCTTGTTGATGACCAGCAAGTGCTCGTCCTCATAGACGATATCGAGCGAGATTTCCTCGGCCTGCCAGCTCACCTGAGCTTCCGGCTCGGCATCCAGCGCCAGGCGATCGTCCAGCATCACCTTGTCCCGAGGCTTTCGCACCTCACCATTTACTGTTAGCGCACCGCTTTTGATCCAGGATTGCAGGCGGGAACGGGAGTGTTCGGGCATCAGCTCTGCTGCGGCCTGATCCAGGCGCCTGTCGCTCAATTCCGGCGGCACAACAAAGTTGGCGAGGATTCGTTTTTCAGATGACATTAAGCCCCCAGGGCCTGTGTGTGTTACGTTTCGGTCAGATTATTGGAAACAGCGGGGCATTGCTCTGCACATGGCGTCACTTCCCCGCTACAATGACTGCCCTTGAATCAATCGACATTATACGGGATTCCGGAATGAGATCAGGTCTTCGTTTGCTCCTACTTTCCACACTGGTTGTTCTGGTCAGTGCCTGCGCCTCCAACAAGCAGGAGGAAGTGCTTCCGGAGAAGACCTATTACGAGAACGCCCGCGAGGCCATGACCTCTGGAAACTTTAACGAGGCAGAGCAGAACCTGGACGCCCTGGAAACCTATTACCCCTTCGGTCGCTACGCAGAGCAGGCCCAACTTGACCTGATCTATGCCCGCTACCAGAACCTCGACCTCGAAGGCTCCCGTGCGGCCGCCGACCGGTTCCTGCGTCTTAACCCTCAAAGCGATCATGCAGACTACGCACTCTACATGCGCGGCCTGGCCTCCTATAACCTCGATATCGGCCTTGCGGCCCGCTATTTCCCGATTGATGTCGCGGCTCGGGATCCGGGTGAGCAGTTGCAGTCGTTCCGCGATTTTTCTGAACTGCTGAACCGCTATCCGGACAGCCAGTACGTCGCGGATGCCCGCCAGCGAATGATCGCGGTGCGCAATCGCATGGCCGAACTGGAACTCTACGCGGCCCGCTACTATGTGAAACGCCAGGCCTATGTCGCAGCCAACAACCGGGCAAGATACATCATCGAGAATTACCCGACAGCGACGGTCACCGAAGAGGCCCTGATTATCCTCGCGGAAACCTTCCGCTTCCTCGAACTGAGAAAAGGATCGCAGGATGCCATTGCCATGCTGCGCACCAACTTTCCGGAGAGTGACGCCTTCAATGCCGACGGCGAGTTTGATGTGGACCTGCTGAAGGGCGAAAACCGGTCACTGACGAACGTCGTAACCTTTGGTTTGATGGGCGACGAATAAAGTCTGAAATCGGGGCCAGGTGGTAATGCCATCTGCCCCCAAACTCCCGCGTCTACTTCCCGCTTTTCCAGCCATTTGTGATCGGATAGCGCCGGTCTTTCCCAAACCCGCGCTCCGTAATACGGACGCCGATCGGTGCCTGCCTGCGTTTATACTCGTTGATATCTACAAGGCGAATAACCCGCTCAACGTCGACTCGCTCGAAACCTTCCGCAACGATCGCATCGGCACTGAAATCCCGCTCTACATACAGATTCAGGATCTGATCGAGCACGTCATAACCGGGCAGGCTGTCCTCGTCTTTCTGATCCGGCGCCAGCTCTGCCGAGGGTGGACGGGTGATCACCCGCTCGGGGATCACTTCGCCCTCCGAAAGCGTGTTGCGGTATTTGGCCAGACGGAACACCAGGGTTTTAGGCACATCCTTTAGAACGTCAAAGCCGCCCGCCATATCGCCATAGAGCGTTGAATAGCCCACCGCCATCTCGCTCTTGTTCCCGGTGGTCAGCACCAGGGAACCGAACTTGTTGGACAGGGACATCAATAAGACGCCACGCAGTCGCGCCTGCAGGTTTTCCTCGGTTGTATCCGGCGTAGTGCCCTCAAAAGGCCCGGCCAGAGTTTCCATAAAGGCGTCGTACATGGGCTCAATCGAGAACACATCGTACTGCACGCCCAGGGCAACGGCCTCCGCTTCGGCATCCTCAAGGCTCATGCTGGAGGTGTAGCGAAACGGCATCATCACCGCGCGCACCCTATCCTTGCCCAGTGCATCGACGGCAACTGCCAGAGTTACTGCCGAGTCGATGCCGCCTGAGAGCCCCAGAACCACCGATTTGAATCCGTTCTTGTTGACGTAATCCCGCACACCGGTCACCAGGGCGCGGTAGACATTGGCCTCCAGCGTCGGCTCTTCCGGCAAAGCCTGGGATACCGGCTGACAGTGGTGCTCGCACAGAAAGTCGACCGGATATAATCCTTCACCAAACTGAGGGGCCTCTGCAGTCAGCACACCGGAATGGTCAAACACCATGGAGCCACCGTCAAAAACCAGCTCGTCCTGACCGCCCACCAGATTCACGTAAACGATACTGACCAGATTCTCCCGGGACTTCCGCTCAAGCAACGCCTTCCTGCGTGCCTGTTTATCGATATCGTAGGGCGAGGCATTGAGGTTCAGGATAAGACGGGCGCCTGCAGCGGCGCAGTCCTCCACCGGCCCCTCCTTCCATAAATCCTCACACACAGTAATTCCCACCGGAACGCCCCGGATATCCAGAGTCAGGACATCCCGGCCCTCGGCAAAGTAACGCTTCTCGTCAAAGACCTGATAGTTGGGCGGGAAACGCTTGAAATACCGACCGGTAATTTCGCCGGCGTCGATGACCACCGCCGCGTTATACAGCAGCGCGCCATGGCGAAGGGGAGCACCGATAACGATCACCGGATCCAGCCTTTCCGCCTGCAGCCTTTCCAGCGCCTCATTTACGCGAACTTCCATGCTGGGCCGCAAGAGCAAATCTTCAGGTGGATAGCCAGTCAGGCAAAGCTCCGGGAACACCACCACATCCGCCTGATGCTCGGACGATGCCCGTCGGGCTGCGTCCAGAACTAGCTCGGTATTGCCAGGAATATCGCCCACCAGGAAATCCAACTGGGCCATCACCACCCGCAATTTTCTGGGAGACTCCCCGGACGCTGCCTGGTTTCCGGACACGGACATAAATCGGCTCCTGTAACTCATTGCCATGAAAAGGCTATTATAACCCCGCATAGGCGTGGATTTCTTCCGACCAACAGCGGATTCCTGTAAATCATGGCAGCAGATACACCAGTACGATCGGCCGAAGCGCTCGGCCCGGCCCCTTCGACACCGCCCGGAATCCAACAGGCCAAGCTGTTCAGGATCTACAACCACTACCGACTAGTGGTGAGCCTGATGCTGGTGGCACTGCTATTCGTGGATCCCGTCAACTTTGATATGCGCTTCCGACTGCTGGATTATTATCAGGCCGGCGTTTCCGCCTACCTCGGCCTGAACGCGTTTATTGCGTTGCTTCTGATCGCCGGATTTCACCCCAGCCAGCGCCACATAACACTTTCAATCCTGCTGGACATTCTGATCATGCATGGCCTGTTGCTCGCCAGCACAGGCATTACCAACGGCCTTGCCAACCTGGTGATTGTGTCGGTGGCCGCGGGCAACATTCTGACGCCAAGCCGCATGGGAACCTTCTATGCAGCGCTGGCAGCCATCTGCTCCCTTGGGATCTCAGGATGGGCAGTTCTGACCCTCGGAGAGTCGGCTGACGATATTGTTCGAGCCGGTTCACTGGGTATCCTCTACTTTGCAGCCGCTTTCGTCCTGCAAAGCATCTCCCGGCGAATGATGCGCAGCGAGGCATTGGCTACCAGCCGCGCCCGGAGCATCGCTGAACTTGAGAAAATCAACCAGCAGATCATTCAACGCATGCGCACCGGCATTCTGGTGCTCGACCGTTTCGGCCAGATCCGCCTTGCCAACGCCGCCGCCGAAGAGCTCTTATACGGCGCCCCCAAAGCCTCGGCACCGATTCACGAGCGAGCGACCGTTTTGCCAAAGCCCCTCAAACAGGGCCTGGACGCATGGCTAAAGGACCCGACACAGCGCATCGAACCCTTTCAACCCTCACCCACCTCGCCGCTATTGCAGGTCAACTTTACTCAGCTGGACCAGGAGCGAGGCGACCAGATCCTTGTATTCATCGAAGATATGAGCAAAGTCACCCAACAGGCCCAGCAAATGAAGCTGGCATCGCTGGGCAGACTCACGGCCGGCATTGCCCATGAAATCCGCAATCCGCTGGGGGCGATCAGCCACGCGGCCCAGCTCATGGAGGAATCCCCTAACCTCGACCCAGGTGATCATCAGATGCTCGGGATCATCCGGCGCCATTCGCGGCGGGTGAATGGCATCATCGAGAACGTGCTTGATCTTTCAAGGCGTCGAGCTGCCAACGCAGATCTGATCGAAGTTGCTCCATGGCTACAGGAATTCAAAGAAGACTTTCTGCAAACGCAGAATGAAGGCCGCGCTGAGGCCGACATTATTCTTAAAATCGATCCCCAACTGCCATCTGCGAGATTCGACAAGAGCCAGATTGAACAGGTCATGGTGAATCTTTGCGACAACGGGCTACGCTACAGTGAACAGCACTCGGGGCAACGAAGAATCGGCATCCATGCGGGGGCAACTGAGGACGGAGAGCGAACCTATATTGATGTCCGCGACCAGGGCCCTGGCATTGCACCCGAGCACAGAAATTCTGTGTTCGAACCCTTTTTCACCACAGACAAGACCGGAACCGGGCTCGGACTTTATCTGGCCCGGGAACTGTGCGAGGCTAATCAGGCCCATCTTTCGCTGGTAGAAGATAACAAACCCGGCTGCTGTTTTCGCATTACATTTGCTCATCCGGGGCGGATGATCTGAACCGGCGCCGGCGGATATCGGGCGCTTGAACAACGACATGGAACCGACGACACAAGATGACCAAATACACAGCGCTGATCGTTGATGATGAACCGGACATCCGGGAGTTACTTGAGATCACCCTCACCCGGATGGGCATAACAACCCTCACGGCACCCGACCTCACCAGCGCCCAGAAATTGCTGGAACAGAACACCACCCACCTCTGCCTGACCGACATGAACCTGCCAGACGGTAATGGCATTGAACTGGTCCAGTGGATTCAGAAACACTCTCCGGCCACGCCTGTTGCCGTGATCACAGCGTACGGCAACATGGACACCGCGATTGAATCGCTCAAAGCCGGGGCTTTTGATTTCGTGTCCAAACCGGTGGAGCTGCCCCGACTAAGGGAACTGGTCAATAGCGCCCTCAAACTCGCTGAGCCCAAGGCAGACGCGGAAGATACAGCCGACGAGCCAGGCCTGCTACTCGGCAAATCACCAGAGATTCGAAAACTCCGGAACCAGACCCGAAAACTGGCCCGAAGCCAGGCCCCCGTGTTTATCAGTGGCGAATCTGGCAGTGGTAAAGAGCTGGTGGCCCGAATGATCCACCTCCAGGGGCCCCGCCGCGAAGGACCGTTCATCGCGGTTAACTGCGGTGCGATTCCCTCGGAACTGATGGAAAGCGAATTCTTCGGCCACAAGAAAGGCAGCTTTACCGGGGCCGTGGAGAACAAAGACGGCCTGTTCCGCTCTGCCAACGGAGGTACCCTATTCCTTGATGAAGTGGCAGACCTGCCCCTGGCCATGCAGGTGAAACTGCTCCGCGCCATACAGGAAAAAGCCGTTCGGCCAGTCGGGGACACCAAGGAAGTGCCCGTCGACATTCGGGTACTGAGCGCCACACACAAGAATCTGCCGGAGCTGGTCCAGGAAGGCAGCTTTCGTCAGGATCTTTTCTACCGGATTAACGTGATCGAACTCTCAGTGCCACCCCTGAGAGAGCGGCCAGATGATATTTCTCTGCTTTCGAATCACATTCTTGAACGAATTGCGAAAGAGTATGAGTGTGACCCTGCCTCGTTAACGCCAGCGGCCGTGGACAGACTGCGAAGCTATGACTTTCCGGGCAATGTCCGGGAACTGGAAAACGTCTTGGAGCGGGCTTTTACCCTGTGCGACGCTGACCAGATCGATGCTGATGATCTGCATCTGGGGAATGGTGTTCAGCATGCAGCTTCGGCCTCGCAGATCATTGCCGAGGGCCAGGTTGGCGATGGGGAAGGAATTGCCGTGCCCGATGGGGAGATTGATCTGGAAGGGTATCTGGAAAAGATTGAACGACAGGCCATCGAGAAGGCTCTTGAAGCGACACGGTGGAACAAGACGGCGGCTGCGAAACGACTGGGTATTAGCTTTCGGGCGTTAAGATATCGATTGAAGAAGTTGGGGATGGAGTAGTAAGCGGTTACACTTTGCGTGGCCACAGGCCTTTGCAGGGCTTGGTTTTTGTAAACAGGATTTCAGGATGAAATCCTTCCCTCGGAGATTCAAGGATGAACGTCAAATATCAGACGGGTATCACACTCGTCGAGCTTCTAATTACTCTGGTAATTATCTCACTGCTTCTCGCCCTTTCGGGGCCTTCCTACAACAGCCTCGTAAACGCCAGCAAGCGCGATGCGGAGGTAAACGACCTGCTTGCTTTTATGGTAATGGCTCGTCATGAGTCCATCATGAGCGGTGAAATCGTCACTTTATGCCCACTGAATACCAAGAAGGAATGTGGACGGGACTGGAACGGAGAGTTACACCTGTTCAAGGATCCCGAAAATAACCGGGCTTTGAGCAATGATCGGCAGGTTATCCGCACCCTACCGGCAACCTCAACGGGAAAGCGAGTCGTACGGTCACTTTCGAGGAGCTATTTCCAATACCGGCCCAACGGCATGATACTGAGCGACCTGGGCAACATCACATGGTGCCCAGAGAATGAGGACCCCAAAACGGCCGGGCATATCATTGTGAGCAGAGGAGGCAGGGTTCGGCTGGCAACCGACCTGGATGGCGACCAGATTCCGAACCGTGCTAATGGCAAAAATGTAGACTGTTAATCAATATTACCAACAGTCCGCTTCCGCACCTCCACGAGCACCACTGTTATCCAGAGTCAGCGTTCCGCAGCGGTCCCCGGTTTGGGGGCCGGTCGGTTGCGCCTGCAAAGCAAAGGCGTTCTGCGTTACATTACCGTTGAAACTGATGTTGTAGAAGGTAGTCCCCGTCCTTGGGGAGATCGTGAAAGGAAGCGCGGGCTGATTACCTCCCTCAAGATATGAGTAGTCCTGAGAATACTGGCGCTCCATCCATTGCGCCAACTCCAGGAGGTCTGCTTGAGCATTGGTCCGTCGGGTCTGGCGGACATTCTCCTGGTACGAAGGATAGGCAATCGCTGCGATGATGCCGATGATCGCCACAACGATCATCAGCTCAATTAGCGTAAACCCTGCTGCCCGATTCCTTATCATCATATTATTATCCTGAACTGGTGTTTACTGAGTGAGTTCCCGCCAACCTTTCCGACCAAGTGCCAGTCCGAATGGAGGTAGCGCATCCAACTGCGCACCACATCCAGCGCAATCGTAAGCAAGGTATTCATCCCAGACTTTCAATTGCGACGGAACCCCTTCGACTTTGTAGCCCATTGCGTTGTAGGTTGAATCTTCGAAGGCACCGATGCTTTCGCCATCATCCAGCCCTACAAGGCCTTCTTGAATGTCGAATGCCATAATCCAGCCATCGCCGCCGCCTTTACACGGATCAACACTGGGGATCAGGGTACTCACATACACGTAATCGCCACGAATGACACCGTTAGTCACAATGCGTTCGCCACTGACTGGCAGATCTGCATACCAACCTGACTTGCTTTCGTAATCAACAGGATCACCTTCCGCGTAGCGAATAGTCTGGCTTACGCCATCAATTTGGCCGGTTCCCACAACCAGATCGCGCTCTACTAGGTTCGCCTCGGTAACCGTGGTCTTGGTGTCTGCAGTTTCAAGTACACCATAAAATGATTGCTCTGAAATGGAGCTGTTATCACTTCTCTCCAGGTACTTACCCGTTCCGAACAAAATCATCAAGTTCGGGTCTTTGCCTGATGAGGTAGACGGACCAACAGTCGGGGCGCCGGTAATCGGCTTGTTGACTGTGACATATGGACGCGCCGCACTTCCTGACTTATATGCAGAATCCCAACCGCCATTTCCTCCAACAGCAACCCACATGTTTCCGTCGAGGTCACCAGCGTATACCCGGTCCGCAATGTAGTCACTGGTATTGTCGATAACCGTGAGAGCCGACAGCCCGTCTCCATTTTCAAACTCTATATACTCGAAGTCGCCAGTATCCCAGGAGCCATCCAGCCCGCCTTCCATGTCCAGCATGAAGAAGCCAGTTGACCCTGTGTTGTAGCCGCTAGGCACAAAGGCAGTCCATCGATAGTCACCGCCGCCCCAGTCAGCCAGGGAAACGACTGGCGGCTGAACCAGATTGCCGAGTTTCTCATGGGTGAATTCCCAAAGGACGGTTGACTGCGCATTTGACTCTGAGAAGGAGTCCGGGTCGGTAATGTCCAGAGCAAAGATACCCGGTGCCCCCCCTCTGCCACCACCAATCAAAACGGTCTTCCATCCTGCATCAGATAGACCGCCCGCAGAATTTCTACCCTGGATATACATGTCAGTCACTCGAGTTTCGAGGTCCACATAGTATCGATGCTCATAGCTCGGCTGTGTTAGGTAGTGAAGACCTTCAGCGACTTCTGTGGAGTACATGAAGTCAGGAACGTATGCCAGGAGCTCCTCCCCGCCGTCTTCATCATTGGTGCCCTTGAAGGCATGCAACATCCCGTCGTTGGAGCCGGCATAAACAACCGGCGTCCTATCCTCGTTCGATTTCCGGAACACCGAATACTTGCCGTCGCCAAAGGCCGAACTGTTGGGCCACTCAGAATCCGGAGCGGCAACAAACCGCGGTGTCGAGTTCACGATAGAACCGAGGCGACTGCCACGCTTGCGGAAGTTAGTCAGATCTGTCTCGAACGAGCGGTCACCGCGCAGGTAGGCCAGACGATCCTCGGCCAACGCGGCGTTGCCGGTCGCCAAGTCAGCTTTCTGGTCAGCGGTCAATTCGTTCCAGCGGAAAGGTCGCCCTCTAGTACCGTCAAACGTAATGATGTTCCGGTCGTTTTCTGTCAGATCGCGGTTCTTCAGTTTTTCTCTCGCAGACCAGCCAGAAGCGCCTTCACCAGGGATCTGCGGCTCGCCCTCTTCGGACGCCTGAAGCTCGACAGCTTTGACGTCACCAGTCCAACCATTAGGATCAAACGCTGCGGAAAACAACAGCGAGCCTTCCTTGAAGGAGGTTATACTGAAATCCAGGCCCGTCGCCGAACCAGCACGAGCACTCGTATCATCAAGAATGCTCTTGATGGCGCTTTGATAGTCCTCCGCGCTGGAGGCACTGTAGAAACCTCCCCGGCTGTTTACCGTAGCATGCAGGAGATCATTGATCTTATCTTCGTTGGTGCTTCCGCCCCACCAGTCAACCTGAGTTCCGGTCAGTGCACTCTTAAACGCAGTTGTGGGGTCCACGGAGCCAGTTACGCCCAAACCAACCCCAAACGTCACCATATGTTGCCAAAAGGCCGGGTCACCAGGCTTCTGGAGGTCTTCAGTATCGGTGTCTTCCGAAACAGGAACATAGTTATCAATATCGGTTCGGAGATCCCGCTTCCAGTAATGCATTGCAATGTCGGCAAGGGAAACTCGACCGTTGTAACCATCAGAATATGGCGCTGACGGGAGATACTGGTATGGCGCGTTCAAACCGGTTGTGATGTTCGGCCCATTGGTGTCGTCGGCTTTTACGGTCAAGTCCGGATCGTAACTGCTGCCAGTATTGTAATAACCATCGGTCATCAGCAAAGCATAGCTAGGACGGCATTCCCGAGCGGGATTGGTCACAGCGTCTGGGGAGCGCGAAGGATCATCCACCCAGGCTCTGAGACTGTTTTCATAATATTGCCCCGCCCCTTCCAAGGCGCGCTGCAACGGAGTCGACCCGGAGGCATTACGTCCATAGAGCCACGTAAAAAACTGATCTTTCACATCTACATAGGGCCGCACGCCAGAGCGAACCGCACGAACTGAGGCTCCATCTACCGTGTTTCGACCGCGGTTGATTTCCCCCCAACCTAATCGAAGATCCTGAGAGACTCCCTCTTCTTCAAATGCTGCCGCAAATGCCGAACCCGTGCCGGCTTTGGCAAGCATCATCCTTGTGCGGTAGTAAGAAAACCAGTTGGCAAAGTTCTGACGCTGTGAGTCAGCATCCCCTGGAAACTCGCTATTGGGAATCGCTTTTCGATCCAGACAGGAGGACGTCACATTGCTGCCGCAAGAACCATCGGGCATGTAGACGAAGGCCTGACCTTTATTGGCGGCAGGGCTGACGGTGAAGCCACCAATCTGATACCAGTTCCCATAATAGTTCAGCCAACCACTATAGAAGTAGTCATCCATAATGGCCGTATATTCGTTAGACAGGTTTACATTAGAGCTGCCACTGGAGTAGCCATCCATTGGTGCATTGAAGAAATCGGCATTCGCGAATGAGGTCCCATCACTCCGAACTGGAGGCGCATAGTTCGTGTTGGGATTGTAGTAGATAGTGTTTGTCGCCGGAGAGACCAACTCTTCGTTGCCGCTCGTATCAAGACCGCAAAAATCCTCGCTGTCATAGACTATGTAACTGCTACAGTTGGGAAGCTGGCTGCCGCCACCGGTGACTCCGGGATTCACCAATTCATCTGGCATGAACCCCCACCTCATGGAGCCGGAGTCGTCCAGAATAAAGAGCATATTCGCTTCCACTGAGCCGCCCGAAAAAAGAGGTTGCTGAGCGAAATTCACTTCGGCATAGCCGGACGCCGGGACGCTGAGCAGCATACCTGCAGCCAGATGGGCCAATTTGGTTTTGGTCATCGAATTCATCCTTCGTTACCTCCCGCGGCAACCTGATCCGGATCGAAGAAATAGAAGCTTTCGATCATTTTTCGACTTTGTCCTGAGGGGCCATTGGCCATAACGACAACCCTCACTGTTTCCGCATCTGCGGACAGGGAACTGGATCCGCCAGCGGCGTCCCCCCGCCCTTGGTAGTTCAAGTTGCGGACAGATCCCTCAGCACCGCCAACGTTGAGACTCACCAGTCCGCGGTATTCAATAAAGTACCTCGGCGTAATTCCATCGACGGCGTTGGCGCTGAGCACTTCGCCCCCCTCGTTATCCCAGGTTCCATCATCGAAAACCGGGGGCGCGTAACCAATGTGATACCAACCATTCTTGTTACCGGTTCCGTCTGCATTGCCAAAGTTGTCCATATTTTTGAGATTACCCAGAATGGCCTCCGCCTCCCGCAAACCGGCCTCGGCGGCCTCCAATGCGAGAGCGCTTTCTCTTGACGCTGTGGACATCCGTTCCTGCATTATCGACCCTTGCATGGAAGAGGCGCCGAGTATCGACATGATCAGCAAAATAACTAGCGACATCATCAGTGCGACGCCGCTTTGTGTTTTGATTGATATGTTCATCACCACCTCTCTAGCGTGACGCGTTTCGGACGTTCATGGTGAAGTTGTAAACCCGGTACAGCCGGTTATCGGGTGCCTGGAAATTGGGGCCGCCAGCACAGTCTGCCCAGCGCGGGAAACAAAGCGATTGCGCTCCATCGAAAAGGTTATTATCGCCCCCTCGCACAAGCAAACTTACCTCGACAGCCCGTACATTGTTCCAGTTGACGGCACCTGTTGACTCGGTCCAGTTATTCACCGGGTTGTTCGCAGTGTTAGAGGTGCCCATTCTGACCCGCATATCGAACACTCCCTCTACCAACTCCACTGGCGCCTGGTTAGGCACAAGCCTCATGAGTGCTCTCTCACCGGTCACATTACTGGTCCCGACGTACAGCGTCCGGTTGTATGGGCGCAGAATCTGAGCACCTGCCCCATAACTATTAGAGAGACAGTTCGTGCAGCCGTTGTCCAAAAAGTTATTGCCCGGATCATCTTCTCCGCTGTTTGAGACCACGGTAATTTCAGCGCCACCGCCACCACCCTGCTGGATATTTGAAATCTGGAAAATATCCGTACCGGTGCAATCGGAAATTGCAATGATATCGTTGACTTGCAAACCACCACGCTCATTCACTTCGAGAGATGCGGACGTTTCGGGCCCCATAGTCGAAATCTCATTGCCGTTGTTTTCCATGCCGGAGAACCGAATAAAATGAGTGCCTGCAACGGCTCCAGCTGGGCGTTCCGCATTCCTGGATGAGATAGGGGCGTCGATGTCGAATTCATGGGCATCGGCATCGAACGCTTCGTCAGTGTCGTCGAGATTGTTAACGACGTTTTCGATGTTACAGCCGAAGTATCCGGCGCCTCGAATTTCACGGCCCAGAATTTCTGAGGCGATTCGCCCATATTCCTGTGTGCGTGCAGTCGCCTCCGTAATCCGAAATGACAGATTATTGGAGTTAAAAATCTGGAACAGACCAACCGTCAACAGGGTTGCCAACACAAGCGCGACCATCAGCTCGACGATCGACAAACCTGCCTGTCGCTGAAACGTCATTCTCTGTACCTCACATTTAAGCTGAAGGACCCGGTGACTTCTTCTTTCTCGCCTGACTCACCACCTTCCGCAGATCCTGCGCCGGGATCCAGTCGGTTCATTCTCTCAACCCACTGCACGGAAATCACAGCGGCATTGCCGCCATTTGCCTCAACTGACCCAGTACTTCCTGGTCCCAAGTCGTTCTTCAACTGAGACTCCCAGTCCTCAACTTCGCCAGCGGCGGGCATGCCACGAATGGAACGGATGTATTCCGCCATCGTCTGGGTGTGCATGATGGCAACTGAGCGACTATCAGCTGCTGCAGTCTGCTGCATTGACACCGTCTGCAACCCGGCAACGCCAAGCAAACCAATCGCCATAATGATCAGTGCAATCAGCACTTCAATCATCGTAAAGCCGGAAGAAGCTCTTCTATGCCGATTCAAATCACTCATCGACCTTCCCTCTCGAAACTGACTTAAGAACATGCCGGGGCAACCTGATCGCGGGAAGTCTGTCCGCCAGCATTCACAACCACTGACACACCGGCCTCTCCGTTTCCTGGGCAAACCTGATAAACCGTTGAAGCACCGTTCTGCTTCATCCCATTACCGCTAAAAGTGGGGTCGACCCCTCCCGTTCGCGACAAGGTCACACTCCCTGGCATTGGTTCGATCCTGCGGATGACCGTATTGACATCGGAAGCCAAGACAACTCGCAAGCCATTATTGTAGGCTCCGCCCACGGGTAAGACCTGAACCGGCTCGCCCCTGCGCACAGCCTCTGAGCGCGCAAAATTGAGAATCCCGATAACACTGTTTGCCGCAGATGTCTGGCGATTTGCTTCAATCAACCCGCGAAACCCAGGGACGGCAACAGCAGCTGTAATCGCAATCAAAGCGATGACTACCATCAGCTCAACCAGCGTAAACCCGGCGTTTTTTCGTTTTGTCGTCATAGTTTCCTTCCACTTTGACCTATCATGAGAATAGCCAGGGATACACCCTGTCTCTACAGGCATCTGACAAATGGCTTCTTTCCAGGGATGAACGGTGTCCTATGTAGCACAATGTGACAGCAATCACACAGCTTCGGGGACGCTTAGTTCGGAGGTATGACTGGCTTCAGCGCGAACCCAGTCATCAGAAAAGTTGGACCACGAGGTAAGGGTCCGAAAGGACAACGAGTGGCTTTAATCTATTTCTGTAGCCTCTATCCGCAGCTCCCGCGGCATAGAGAACACAATATTCTCCTCACGCCCGGCAATTTCCTCCGGAACGCTGCCGCCAAGCTCTCGCAGACGGGTAATAACTTCATTCACCAGAACCTCGGGGGCAGAGGCTCCCGCAGTAACCCCAACCGAAGTCTTCCCTTCCAGCCAGGCGGGATCGATCTGTGAGGCCTCATCAATCAGATAGGCCGGCGTGCCCATTCTCTCGGCGAGCTCACGCAAGCGGTTCGAGTTGGAGCTGTTCGGAGAACCCACAACCAGCATCAAATCACAATCGCCCGCTAACTGCTTCACGGCATCCTGGCGGTTCTGGGTGGCGTAGCAGATATCGTCCTTGCGAGGGCCCTGGATCTCCGGGAACTTTGCGCGGAGCGCGTCAATGACGCGGGCGGTATCGTCCATGGACAGGGTGGTCTGGGTAACGTAGGAGAGCTTACCGGGGTCTTTAACCTCCAGGTTAGCCACGTCCTCCTCGTTTTCGACGAGGTAGATTTCGCCACCATTGCTATGGTCGTACTGCCCCATGGTGCCTTCTACTTCCGGATGGCCGTGGTGGCCGATCAGCACGCATTCCCTGCCATCGCGACTGTAGCGCATGACTTCGAGGTGGACTTTGGTAACCAGCGGGCAAGTCGCGTCGAAGACTTTCAGGCCGCGGCGGGCAGCTTCATTCTGTACCGCCTGGGAAACGCCGTGGGCGCTGAAGATAACGAGTTTGTCGTCCGGCACTTCGTCCAGCTCGTCCACGAAAACGGCGCCACGGTTGCGCAGGTTATCCACGACAAATTTGTTGTGGACCACCTCGTGCCTAACGTAGATAGGCGCCCCGAAAACGTCCAGCGCCCGGTTTACAATTTCGATGGCGCGGTCCACGCCGGCACAAAAACCTCGGGGATTGGCGAGTCGGATCTGCATATCAACCTGCTATTCTGGTTAGTGGGCCGGGCCTGCCGGTTCCACGTCGATGATTTCTACTTCAAACGTCAGTGTACGCCCTGCCAGGGGGTGATTGAAATCCACCTCAACTTCGTCACCTTCTACACGGCTGACAACACCGGGCAACTCGCTCTGGCGCGCGTCGGCAAAGGAAATCATTACGCCGGGTTCCAGCACCATATCGGGGCTGAACTCATGGCGCTTGAACGTCTGTACGTTATTCGGGTTGTGCTGGCCAAAGGCTTTCTCGGGCGGCACCTGGAAGCTGTCTCTGTCGCCAGCTTTCATACCCATCAGGTAGGCCTCGAAATTCTCCGGCAGGTTGTCATCGCCGATTTCCAGGGAGGCCGGCTCCTTCTCAAAGGTCGAATCAATCACTTCGCCATCCGGGAACTTCAGGGCGAAGTGCAGTTTTACCCGGGTACCCTTGTCGACAGGCAGTTCATTCATAAGAGTTACTCACTCCTTTGCGCATCCCCATCCGAATCGGCGGGTTTGCGGAACATATCAAGTATCATCATGGCGGCACCGATGGTGATCGCGGTGTCGGCCAGGTTAAAGGCGGGGAAGTGCCAGTCCTGCCAGTAAAAGTGCAGGAAATCGACCACGTAGCCGTGCACCACCCGATCGTAGACGTTGCCCAAGGCGCCGCCGAGTATCAGTACGATGGCAATGGCAGTCCAGGTCTCATGACGCTGGAGGTTTTTCAGCCAGTAGATCAGTACCACGCTGACCACCAGCGCCAGGGTTACAAAGAACCAGCGTTGCCAGCCGGCAGCTTCGGCCAGGAAGCTGAACGCTGCGCCGGTGTTGTGAAGCAGCGTCAGATTGAACATGGGTATAACCGGCACAGGGTCGCCATAGGTCAGTATAGCCGTGGCCATGGCCTTCGTGCCGAGATCCAGAGCGATCACCAGTACCGCCAGCCAAAGCCACTTCAGTTTGCTTCCGGTGACCTGCTCCGTCATGGTCGCGTCCATCAGGCGTAGGCGCGGGCTTCGCCGGGCCCTTCCACGTTGGTCACACAGCGACCACAGAGATCGTCGTACTTGGCATTACGGCCGACGTCTTCCCGGTGGTGCCAGCAGCGCTCGCACTTGGTGTGAGCGGCGGGCGTCACCTTCACGCGGAGACCTTCATGGGAGGTCATTTCCGCATCGCCCGCTTCTGAAACCGGTTTGACACTGGCCTCGGAAGTAATCAGAACAAACCGCAGCTCCTCACCCAGGTGCTTCAGATCGGCAGCCAGGTCGCCTTCGCAGAACAGAGTCACCTCGGCACTGAGCGAACCTTTGATTTCACCCCGAGCCCGGGCTTCCTCAAGGCACTTGTTGACGGCCTCTTTCACACTGTACATCTCGCGCCAGTAGTCGCGGCCAAGCTCTGCGTTGTCCGGCAACGCGGTGAGGCCTTCGTACCAGGTTTCATAGAACACGGTATCGCTGCGCTTACCCGGCAGATGCTGCCAGATTTCATCAGCGGTGAAGCTGAGAATCGGGGCGATCCAGCGAACGAGGGCTTCGGCCACGTGGTACAGGGCTGTCTGGCAGGAACGACGCGCCAGACTGTCGGCCTGGGTGGTGTACTGGCGATCCTTGATGATATCCAAATAGAAGCCGCCCAGGGTGGCTTCACAGAAGTTGTACACCTTCTGGTAAATCCGCAGGAAGGCGTAGTTGCCATAGTCCTCATCCAGCTCTTCCTGCAATTGCAGGGCACGGTCCACCATCCAGCGATCCAGCGCGATCATGTCTTCCGGCGCGACCATATGCTGCTCCGGATCGAATCCGGTCAGGTTGCTCAGCAGGAAGCGGGAGGTGTTCCGGATCCGGCGGTAACCATCGGCGGTCTGGCGCAGGATGTCCTTGGACACGGTCATTTCGCCGCTGTAGTCGGTTGCGGCCACCCACAAGCGCAGGATGTCGGCGCCCAGCTCGTTCATGACTTCCTGGGGTGCAATGACGTTGCCCAGGGATTTGGACATCTTGTGGCCCTTGCCATCGACGGTAAAGCCATGGGTCAGAACCTGCCTGTAAGGCGCCACGCCATTCATGGCGATGGAGGTTTTCAAGGACGACTGGAACCAGCCACGGTGCTGGTCTGAGCCTTCGAGGTACATATCCGCCGGGAACTGGCCCAGTTCCTCGCGTACCCGCAGGACCGACTCGTGGGTGACACCGGAATCGAACCAGACATCCAGGGTATCCGTTACCTTCTCATACTGCTCGGCATCACTGCCCAGCAGGGAAGACGCGTCCAGCTCGTACCAGGCATCGATACCACCCTCTTCGATCTGTTTGGCCACCTGCTCAATCAGGTTCTGGGTGTCCGGGTGCAGCTCCTGGGTTTCCTTGTGGATAAACAGGGTGATTGGCACGCCCCAGGTCCGCTGACGGGAGATGCACCAGTCCGGCGACTGGTTGAACATGGCTTCGATACGGTTCTTACCCCAGGACGGCACCCAACGTACACCCTGGATCGCTTCAAGGGCATCAGCGCGCAGGTTTTCCTTATCCATGCTGATAAACCACTGGGGTGTGGCCCGGTAAATCAGCGGGGTCTTGGTACGCCAGCAGTGGGGATAGCTGTGACGGAACTTTTCGGAGCGGACCAGCTTGCCCTCGCGCTCGAGGGCGCTGCAAACCGGCTCATCGGCCTTGTAAACGTGTACACCGGCCAGCTCACCGGCGGCCGAAGTGTAGGTGCCATCCGCCTGAACCAGATTGATGGTGCCGATGTTGTAGGCCTTGCCTACCTCAAAGTCTTCCATACCGTGATCGGGCGCGGTATGAACGGCGCCGGTACCGGCGTCGGTGGACACGTGATCACCCAGGATCACTGGCACCTGCTTGTCGTAGATCGGGTGCTGGAGAACCAGATTCTCAAGAGCCGCGCCAGCGCAGGTTGCCAGCACTTCGTAGCTCTCAACTTGCCAGCGGGCCATGATGCCATCGACCATGTCGGCAGCCAGGATCATCCGCTCCGGGCCGTGCCCGACATCGGTCTGTACCAATGCATAGTCCAGATCGGCATTAAGGGAAACGGCCTGGTTAGCGGGAATGGTCCAGGGCGTGGTGGTCCAGATAACCACGGACACATCGCCATTGCCATTATCGGTGCCGAACAGTGACAGGGCTTTTGCCTGGTCAACCGCGGTGAAGCGCACATCGATCTGGGTCGAGGTCTTGTCCTGGTATTCAACCTCGGCCTCTGCCAGTGCGGACTGACCCACCACACTCCAGTAAACCGGCTTGTAACCACGCACGAGGTGGCCCTTGGCGACAATCTTGCCCAGGGCACGAACAATACCCGCCTCAACTTTGGGATCCATGGTCAGGTAGGGTTTATCCCACTCCCCCATTACGCCCAGGCGGATGAAATCGGTTTTCTGACCGGCAATCTGCTTGGTGGCGTAGTCGCGACAGGCCTGGCGGAAGGTCTTGTAATCCACCTTCACACCGGCTTTGCCAATCTCCTGCTCCACCTTGTGCTCGATCGGCAGACCATGACAGTCCCAGCCCGGCACGTAAGGCGCATCATAGCCCATGAAGCTGCGGGACTTGACGATCATGTCCTTGAGAATCTTGTTGACCGCGTGACCAATGTGAATGCTGCCGTTGGCGTAAGGAGGGCCATCATGAAGGATGAACTTTTCCCGCCCTTCACGCTGCTTGCGCAGGTTGCCGTAGACGTCGAGATCCTGCCAGCGCTTGAGCATTTCCGGCTCGCGCTTGGCCAGGTTGCCGCGCATGGGGAAGGCGGTTTCCGGCAGATTCAGGGTGTGCTTGTAGTCGCTCATGGTTTGTGTGCGTACTCTTTTGGTCTTGGTCAGTTTGAGTCAGTCATTAATTCGTTGGGGCGCAGCCGGGCGTTTCAATCCGCGCTTTTCACAGAGCCGTTTTCGGCAATCCACGCTCGGGCATGGTCAAAATCCCGGGCAATCTGATCTTTCAGCTCGTCCACAGAACCGAATTTTTCCTCGTCCCGCAGGCCATGCCGGAACACAACCTCCAGGTGCTGGCCATAAAGTGTGCCAGCAAAGTCAAACAGGTGCACTTCCAGTGAGGGCCGCTTGCCGTCAACAGTCGGACGTACACCAATATTGGCAACGCCATCGAATCGGGCGCCGTCGTCCAGGGTGGCGGCAACCACATAGACACCGCGCAGGGCGGGTGTCCGATGTAACAGAATATTCGCGGTTGGCGCACCAATCTGGCGCCCCAGTTGGCGGCCATACACGACCCTCCCCCGGATTCGGTAGGGGTGGCCCAGCAGCGATTCGGCTTTCTCGAGCCCATTCACCGTGAGTAAATCCCTGACACGTGTGCTGCTTACTCGCTCGCCGTCGACGGTTACTGTCAGGGTATTCTCGACGGAAAATCCGGCGTCGTATCCAACTTTCTCGAGAAGCGCGAAATCGCCCGCCCGATCACAGCCAAAACGGAAATCATCGCCGACCACCAGGTGACGAACGGCCAATCCATGGATCAGAACATCGTCGATAAAGCCCATGGCCGAATAACTACGGAACGCCTGGTTGAAGCGCAGGCACAGCACAATATCGATGCCTTCCGCCAGCAGGGCCTCGAACTTCTGACGAAATCCCATCAGCCTCGGCGGCGCCTCCCTGCCCTGAAAAAACTCCCGGGGTTGGGGCTCGAAAATCATCACCACCGAGGGCACGCCCAGAGCCTTGGCCTTGCTTTTGACCTGATCAATAATGGTCTTGTGCCCAAGGTGCACACCGTCGAAGTTACCGATGGTGGCGACACACCCGTTGGCGAGCGGTGAATCCTCCCGACGGGAAAGCATTTTCAGGTTGGTCAGGCCCCGGATCAGACGCATGCAATGCGAACCTTCAATTGCCAGCTAGCTTTCAGCGCTCACTTTTACCGCAACGCTGGTGAGAAAACGCGCGATTATACCTTACCTGTGGCGGAAATGTCTTACCCGAACCCCGGCCAGCGCCAGTGCAACGAAGTACACGGCGACACCCGCCGCTACCAGCATCGCCATGTCCGCTGCACGCTGATAGCCTCCGTTTGCCAGCCACACCGACACCGGGGCGTTGAGCCAGACAATGACGGCCGCCAGGGCACCGTTGGCAAAAAGCAGCTGTAGCAGAAACCGGGGCCAGCCGGGCTGGCTCTGCCAGGCCCCTTCCTTACGCAGTCCGCGCCAAAGAAGGTAGCCATTCAACCAGGCCGATATTGAGGTGGCCAGCGCGAGGCCGGCATGGGCCAGCGGGAAAATGAGAATCAGGTTGAACACCATGTTTGCCACCATGGCAATGATGCCGATCTTGACCGGGGTTTTGGTGTCTTCTCTTGCGAAAAACCCCGGCGCCAGAACCTTGATGAGCATGAACGCCAGCAATCCTGCGGAATAGGCTCGCAAGCTCTGCGCCGACATGGCCACATCCCGGTCGGTAACCGCGCCATAGTGGAACAGGGTGGCAATCAGCGGCTCGGCCAACAGCGCAAGCGCCAGGGCAGCCGGAAGACCAATCAAAAGGACCGCCCGAACCGCCCAATCCAGGGTGGCGGCGAACTGGTCCGCTGACGCCGCTGCGTGTTTACGGGAAAGGCTCGGCAGAATAACCGTCGCAATGGCTATCCCGAACACGCCGAGGGGCAATTCCGAGAGCCGATCAGAGTAATACAACCAGGAAACGCTGCCGGTCTGGAGAAAGGACGCCAGAACCGTATCAAGCAACAGGTTGATCTGGCTGACGGACACCCCGAACAGCGCAGGCGCCATCAGCTTGAGAATCCGGCTGACACCTTCGTGGCGATAATCCACACGAGGCCGTGGCAGCAGGCCCAATCGCATCAGAAACGGCAGCTGAAAAAACAACTGCAGGGCGCCGGCAATGAAAACACCCCAGGCCAGAGCCATCACCGGCTCATCCATCAGCGGCGTCAACCAGATGGCCGCCGCAATCATCGCCAGATTGAGAAGAACCGGGGTAAACGCGGGTACCGCAAAGCGATCGTAACTGTTGAGGATGCCACCAGCAAAGGCCGTCAGGGATATCAGCAACAGATACGGAAAGGTGATGCGCAACATATCGCTGGTCAGCGCAAATTTCACCTCATCATCCAGGAAACCAGGGGCAAAGACCGCCGTCAGCACCGGCGCCCCGAGAATGGCCACCAGCGTGACGCCCAACAGCACCAAACCGAGGGAGCCAGCCACCGCATTGACCAGCCGCTGAACGTCCGAGAGCGACTGATTCTCCCGATAGGATGACAGGACAGGCACAAAAGCCTGGGAGAAGGCGCCTTCTGCAAATAGCCGACGCAGGAAATTCGGAATCTTGAAAGCCACAAAAAAAGCATCGGCACCGGCACCGGCACCGAAATAGCGAGCGATGACCATATCCCGAACCAGACCCAGCACCCGGGACAGCATGGTCATAATACCGACGAGCCCCGACGATCTGAGCAGTCCTGGCGGCTTGGGTAATTGCTTCTGTTCAGGCGTTGATTCAGGTTCCGACGACATGCAGGCCCTTGCTTGGCATTCTGGATATCCTTTTGGCGCTCGTATTTCGGGAAGTACCTGCTTCCCGGTCAAGCCCGCGTTCAGTGAGCCGCGAGTTTACCACAGGCCTTCTGTGTCGGGGCATGAAATGGGTTTTAGCCTTGACATTTGAAGGTTTGAGCGGCATAGTTCCGCGTCATTTATTTCGACGCGCTGGTTTTGGCGCGCCCGCGATGTAACGAATCATTCAGCAACGAATTTGAGATTTTCAGGAGTTTTACGGTGGCAAATTCCCCGCAAGCCAAGAAGCGCGCACGTCAGAACGAGAAGAACCGCAAGCACAATGCAAGCCTGCGTTCCATGGCTCGTACTTATGTGAAAAAGATCCAATCCAAGATCGAAGCCGGCAACTACGAAGAAGCCCAGGCCGCTTTCCAGCAGGCTCAGCCGATTCTGGACAGCATGGTCAACAAAGGCATCTTCGCGAAGAACAAGGTTGCTCGTAGCAAGAGCCGCCTGAGCGCCAAGATCAAGGCCCTGAAGAGCGCCTAATTAGCTCGATTCAGGCAAAAAAACCGGCCATCTGGCCGGTTTTTTTTATGGACGAGCGATTATCACACAATCACCAGATTGTCCCGGTGGATCATCTCCTCGCCTGACATATAGCCAAGGATCTCGGTAATCCGGTCACTAGAGCGGCCGGCAATGGCCCTGGCTTCGTCGGCGTCGTAATTAACCAGCCCCCGGGCGATTTCACGACCACTCTGGTCGAAGCAGGACACCATCTCGCCACGGCGAAACTGCCCCGACACACCTTTAACACCCACCGGCAGAAGACTGCGGCCACCCAGGCACAGCACTTTCACCGCACCATCATCCAGAGTCAGCCTGCCACGGGTCTGCAGGTGGCTGGCGAGCCATTGCTTTCGGGCAGCAATCCGGCCCTGCTCCGGCAATAACAGAGTACCGATTACATCACCCTGCCGCAGGCGACCAATCACGCCCTCAATGCGACCACCAACGATGACGGTGAAAGCCCCCGACCGGGCAGCAAGACGCGCAGCACGCAACTTTGTCTGCATGCCGCCGCGCCCGAGAACACCGGCGCCGCCACCCGCCATGGCATCCAGTTCGCGATCGCCGGCCCTGCGCTCGGTCACCAGACAGGCATCCGAATGCTTCCTGGGATCCTTGTCAAAAAGGCCCAGCTGGTCAGTGAGGATAATCAGGCCATCCGCCTCAATCAGATTGGCAACCAGGGCGCCCAGGGTGTCGTTATCGCCAAACCGGATCTCGTCGGTAACCACAGTGTCGTTTTCGTTCACAATGGGCACGACACCGAGGTTCAGCAGGGCTCTGAGGGTTCCCCGGCCATTCAGATAACGCTTGCGGTCCGAGAGGTCGTCATGAGTCAACAGAATCTGGGCGGTATGGATATCGTGCCGTTTGAACTGGGCCTCCCAGGTCTGCACCAGACCCATCTGACCAACTGCTGCAGCAGCCTGCAACTCATGGAGCTGCTCTGGCCGGACAGTCCAGCCAAGACGACTCATTCCCTCGGCGACGGAACCAGAGGAAACGACAACCACCTCCACGCCATCTTCAATAAGCTCGGCGATCTGATCCACCCACAAACCCAGGGCCGCCACATCCAGGCCACGACCATCGTTGGTCAGCAAAGCGCTTCCGATCTTGATAACCAGGCGACGGGCCTGGCGCAGCTGTAGGCGTTCAGTCATGGTGCTTGAGCGATCTCTCTGGTATCAGTCCTTGGTTTACTCCGGGGCGTAGACCACTTCGACATCGTAATCATCATCGTCAAAGTCGTCGTCATCGTCCTCTTCGCGGGCCGCGCGGCGTGCCTGACGCTCGGCTTCAATACGGGCGCGAGCTTCGTCGTCCATCTGCCGGCGACGTTGGGCCTCCCGCTCCGCGAATTCCGGATTCTGGGCCTCTTCCTCAGCCTGCTCTTCGATCCAGCGCATGACGGCCTGAGCCAGGGACTTGGTGCCCTCGCCACTGAGCGCAGAGATCCAGAAAACCGGCCCTTCCCATCCGAGCTCATCGACAATGGCTTGACAATGAGCATCGCGATCTTCTTCGGCCACCATGTCGACCTTGTTCAGTACGAGCCATCTCGGACGGTTGGCCAGAGTTTCGCTGAACTTCTCAAGCTCATGCTCGATCGCTCTAACCGCATCGGCGGGCGACGAGCCATCGTACGGTGCCACATCCACAAGGTGCAGCAGTAGACGGGTGCGCACGAGATGCTTCAGGAAGCGGATACCCAGGCCGGCACCTTCGGCGGCACCTTCAATCAGACCCGGGATATCGGCAATCACGAAACTCTGGTGCGCCTGTACACTGACAACACCAAGATTGGGTACCAGCGTGGTAAACGGATAGTCCGCAACCTTCGGGCGAGCCGCCGACACCGAACGGATAAAGGTAGACTTGCCAGCATTGGGCATGCCCAGCAAACCCACGTCCGCCAGCACCTTCAACTCCAGCCTCAGGTTACGCAACTCGCCCTCGGAACCCTTGGTAGTCTGGCGCGGGGCGCGATTCACCGAGGATTTGAAACGGGTGTTGCCAAGACCATGAAACCCGCCCTGGGCCACCTTGAGGCGCTGGCCGGCGTGGGTCAGATCTCCCAGGACCTCATGGGTATCCATATCAACAACGGTGGTACCGACCGGAACCGGCAGAACCAGATCTTCGCCTTTATTACCGGTACAGTTGCGGCCAGAACCGGGCTCGCCGTTCTGGGCTTTGTGTTTGCGCTGGAACCGGTAGTCGATCAGCGTGTTCAGCGACTCCTCGGCTTCCAGATATACGGAACCACCATCGCCCCCGTCGCCGCCATCGGGGCCACCCTTGGGAACGTATTTTTCTCGCCGGAAGCTCAGGCAGCCGTGACCGCCCTTGCCGGCTTCCACAATGATGGTGGCTTCGTCTACGAATTTCATGAATCAACCCTTTGCGCCATGCGCATAAACTAAAAAGCCCCGCAGCCTCTAGGAAGCTTTGCGGGGCTCCGGATGGTTCTGAGAACCTGATAATATCAGGATATCAGCGCCACCCAAGGTTCGACAGAACCGGATCGCCGCTGCTTAAGCAGCCGGAACGATGCTCACGAACTTACGGCTCTGCGGGCCTTTGGTTTCGAACTTCACCTGGCCGTCTGCTTTCGCAAACAGGGTGTGGTCCTTGCCAATGCCAACATTGCTACCAGCGTGGAAACGAGTGCCACGCTGACGGATGATGATGCTGCCTGCAGATACAGTCTCGCCGCCAAAGCGCTTCACACCAAGTCGTTTCGACTCGGAATCGCGACCGTTACGGGTACTACCTGCTGCCTTTTTATGAGCCATTACCAGCCTCCTTATTTAAGGGGTAATTCGAGAGCCTCAGCCCTTGATACCCGTGATCTTGACTTCAGTAAACCACTGACGGTGGCCCTGACGCTTCATGTGATGCTTACGACGACGGAACTTGATGATCTGAACCTTGTCGTGACGGCCGTGGCTAACCACTTCTGCGGTCACTTTGGCACCATCAACTACCGGCGCGCCTACCTGAACCTTGTCGCCGTCGGCGATCAGCAGAACGCGATCAAACTCAACGTTGCCACCGGTTTCAACTTCCAGCTTTTCCAGCTTCAGGGTTTCGCCTTCTTTTACACGGTGCTGCTTGCCACCGCTAACAATAACTGCGTACATTCACTCGTTCTCCACGATTGACCCATCCCTGCTCTTATCCACCTGGTTCTAAGGGAGGCGCTCTGGCGACCCTATAGCAGGGAGCGCAGGTTGGGATGAGTTGGGCGCGTGATTGTACGAAAAGACGCACCGCAACACAAGCCAAGTTGACACTACCTTCGGCAATACCTAGCATTGCCGCGACCTGCCTTTAATATCAACGATCGTAACGACGATAACACCAGCAAGGGATCCACAAGCCGCATGACAGCCCAGCGCATTTACGACACCGTGGCCGACGACTTCAGCCGCGTTAATGATCTGATCATCCAGCGGCTTTCGTCAGATGTTCCCCTGGTGGAGAAAATCGCCCAGTACATCATTGAAAGCGGCGGCAAGCGCTTGAGACCGTTACTGGTTCTGCTTTCCAGCCAGGCCGCCGGTTACGAGGAAAACGACCACCTCAAGCTCGCAGCCGTGATCGAATTCCTGCACACCGCCACCCTGCTGCACGATGATGTAGTAGACACCTCGGACATGCGCCGCGGCCGAAGCACCGCCAACGCCCGCTGGGGCAACGCGCCAAGCGTTCTGGTAGGTGATTTCCTCTACGCCCGCGCTTTCGAGATGATGGTGGAGCTGAAAAGCCTGCGAATCATGGACGTTTTGTCCCACGCCACGGCGGTAATCGCCGAGGGCGAGGTTATGCAACTGATGAACGTGAAAAACCCGGACCTCACCGAAGAGCAGTACATGAAGGTCATCCACAACAAGACTGCCATGCTGTTCGAAGCCGCCTCCCACACCGGCGCACTGCTTGCCCACGCCAGTGCAGAGCAGGAGCTGGGCCTGAAAGACTACGGCAAGCATCTGGGCCTGGCTTTCCAGCTGGTGGACGATGTCCTCGATTACCAGGGCGACGCCGAAGCCATGGGCAAAAACGTGGGCGACGATCTGGCTGAAGGCAAGACCACACTGCCGCTGATCCACGCCATGAGCCATGGCACCGGGGAAGAACGGCAGTTGATCCGTCAGGCCATCCGCAAGGGCGGCCTGGACGATCTGCCCCGCATCCTGGATATCGTTGAGCGCTCAGGCGCAATCGAATACACCATGGCAAAAGCGCGGGAGCAGGCGGAACTGGCCCAGACCTGCCTTCTATCCCTTCCAGACTCAGGCCATAAAGAAGCCATGGAACTGCTGACCGAGGTCGCAGTCGCGAGAGTTAGCTAAGCGACTCACGCCCGTGGGGTGAGTCAAAGTCCAGCTTCGGACCAACCGGTACTATCTGAGTCGGGTTGATGGTTCTCTGGCTTACGTAGTAGTGGCGTTTGATCTGATCAATATCCACGGTCTCCGCCACGCCTGGCACCTGGTAGAGGTCCCGAACATAGGCTGAAAGCGCCGGGAAATCGCTGATCCGCTGGCGGTTGCACTTGAAGTGGCTGTAATACACTGCATCAAACCGGATCAACGTGGTGAACAACCGCCAGTCAGCCTCGGTCAGCCGGCCACCGACCAGATACCGTTGAGAAGACAACCGCTCCTCAAGCCAGTCGAGAGAATCAAACAGCGCATTGTAGGCTTCCTCGTACTTATCCTGCGCAGTGGCAAAGCCCGCCTTGTAAACGCCATTATTAACCGTGTCGTAAACCCGGGCGTTCACAGTATCAATCTCTTCTTGCAGCTCCCCGGGATAGAAATCCAGATCGGTGCGAACACCCTCAAGGCCATCAAATGCCGAATTGAACATCCGGATGATTTCGGCAGACTCGTTGCTCGCAATCGTTTCTTTCTTTTTATCCCACAAGGTCGGCACTGTTACCCGGCCAGAATATTCCGGTGCAGCCTTGGTGTAGACCTGATGCATGAAGCGGAATCCATGGAGATGGTCCCGGTGCTGCTCGCTGTCCGGCCGGAATTCCCAGCCGTTTTCAACCATGTCAGGGTGCACCACTGACACCGAAATGTGCTTCTCCAGACCTTTAAGCTTCCGGAAAATCAACGTCCGGTGCGCCCAGGGGCAGGCCATTGAAACATAGAGATGATAGCGCCCTGATTCCGCCTTGAAACCGCCTTCGCCATCCGGCCCCGGCGAGCCATCGGCGGTCACCCAGTTCCGGAAACGCGCTGCTTCCCGTTCAAACTTGCCACCAGTCTTGTCGGTGTCATACCACTTGTCGTGCCATTTGCCATCAATCAGCAGGCCCATAAAGCCCTCCCGTTAAAATTCCTGAACATGATGAAATCAATACAGGCAGAATACCGGGGACCCTGCTACGCTCTCAAACAAGCATTTCTGGCCAACAACCTCAGATAATTCGAACATGCATACAGCCATCACCATTGACGCCCTCAAAGTCCTTGATGCCATTGACCGCAAAGGCAGTTTCGCCGGTGCCGCCAACGAACTGTTCCGGGTTCCCTCCGCCATCAGTTACACCGTGCAGAAGCTGGAAGAGGACCTGAATGTCGCCATTTACGACCGAACCGGTCACCGCGCCCGACTGACACCGGCCGGCCGCTACCTTCTGGAAGAGGGTCGCACACTGCTCGAGGCGGCAGAAAACCTCGCGCACACCACACGCCAGGTCGCCCAGGGCTGGGAAACGCGGTTACGGATCGGGTTCAACTCACTGCTGCCGGCGGAATGCCTGTTTCCGGCAATCCAGGAATTCTATGAGCTGGGCGTACCGGTAGATGTACAAATTGTGGAAGAGGTCTTTGCCGGAACCTGGGATGCTCTGCAAAGCCGCCGCGTGGATCTGATCATCGGCGCCGATAATTTCAGCAAGCCTGCGGGAAACTACACAACCCAATCCCTGGGCGACATGACATTCGTATTCGCCGTTGCCGCCGATCACCCCCTGGCCGATGCCCAAGCCCCGCTTTCCGAGGAAGATATCTCCCGTTATCCGGCAGCCGTCGCTGCAGATACATCAAGGTCCCTGCCTCCGGGCCACGCCGGCATATTCCACCGCCAGCGAACCCTGACGGTGGCCAATATTGACCAGAAGATCGCCATACAGGTAGCCGGCCTCGGCGTGGGATGGTTACCAAGGGCACGAATCAGCGCAGAACTGAAGGAAGGCAAACTGGTCATCAAGGAAGTTCAGGAATCGCGCCAACCAATCAAACTGCACCTGGCCAGGCATGCCGAGGACCAGGGCAAGGCCCTGATGTGGTTCTGGGACCGACTCAGCGCGGAGGGAGCCGTTTCAGACTGGCTAACAGGCTGAAAATAAAGCAAATGGTATGACTCCAACTCGGAGTCATACCAGGCAAATGAGTCAACCGTTTGACCCGACACTTCGTTTATACTGCAGCTGAAACCAACGCCGAAGGGAGCTCTCTGATGCGGCAACTGTCGGAACTGGATGCCTCGTTCCTGTATCTCGAGTCGGAAACGACACCGATGCACATCGGAGGCATCTACCTCTTCGATGCTTCCGAAAGGGAGAAACCGCTGGCCTTCAGCACCTTTGTCGCCTACCTTCGAAGCCGCCTGCATGTTGTGCCGGTTTTCCGGCAACGCCTGAAAGAAATTCCCCTGCGCCTGGGCCGCCCCTACTGGATTGATGACCCCGATTTCAGCATCGAGCGCCACCTCGCCTACGTTAATCTTGGCGAACACGGCCGCAAGGCAAGCCTGATGACGCTGGCCTCACGGATTCTGGAAGAACCTCTGAAAAGGGACCGCCCGCTGTGGCACATCACCTTCGTAGACGGTTTCAAACTGGACGAGGAGGACACCGGCAGTGATGGCTTCGCTTTGATCGTCAAATTGCACCACGCTGCCATCGACGCATTCAGTGGCGAGGAGATTATTGGCAAACTGCTGGAGTATACGCCCGAGCCCAGCCCGATTGCGCCACCTCGACCCTGGCAGCCCAGACCAGAACCCTCGGAAGAACGGGTCATGCTTCAGGCCGGTGCGAACATCATTCGCACGCCACTGCAGTTCACCTCTCTGGCGTTCAACGCAGCCGAGGCGACAGCCCGGGGACTGATCCAGAAGCAATTACGCAAACTGCCCCTCCCGCTGCCCCTGTTTTCCGCCCCAAACAGCCCTTTCAATCGGCAGATTACGGCAAATCGGCAGATTGTCGCCGCCAGCGTGGAGCTTTCGCGCCTGAAGGCGATCAAGGCGTTTCTCGGGGACGTAACACTGAACGATGTGGTTTTGGGCCTTTGTGCCGAGGCCCTGAAGCGCTATCTGATCAGCGAGGGCGCGAATGCCGACAAGTCCCTGGTGGCAATGACACCGATTTCGGTTCGTTCCAACAGCCTGCGCCGAGCCACCGGGAACCAGATGTCTGCCATGCTGCTGGATCTGGCGACCGATGAAACCAATCCTGCCCAGCGGATACGGCGCATACACTGGAACGCGGTTGCCTCGGAGCCCTACCGGGAGGCTATTGCTGCAGATCGGCTGACGGAACTGCTGCCTTCAACCATGCTGGCGCTGTCCGCAAGACTTTACTCGGAATTGCAAATTGCCCAGCGTTACCAGCCAGTATTCAATCTGCCAATCACCAACGTTCCCGGACCACAGGTTCCACTGTATCTGCAGGGTGCACGCCTGGTTCAGCAATACAATACGGCGCCGCTGTTCGACAGTATGGGACTGGTGATTGTAGCGGTGAGCTATGAGGGAAGGCTGACACTGAATTTCACCACCTGCCCCGATGTGGTGGCCCAAGGAGAGTCATTGCAGGCTCACGTGGATGAAAGCCTCAACGCCATTGAAGCAGCCATGGAACGGCTCGGAACAGAGGAAACCAAAGAACCCATCGCAGCCTCCCCAACACAGACCCTCGCAGATGATGCCATGACCGCGATGGAGGGCCTTCTCAAGAAAGCCCTGAAACGTTTCCGGGCCTGAACGGGCCGCGGAAACGCTCAAGCAAGTCTCGGGTTATTCGAACGCCCAACGAAGAAACGCCTTCTTCTCCTCATCACTCGCTGTTTCCCAGATGGCTTTGAGCAGTTCAAGCGCATTATCACCGCTAACCGGCGTGCCGTCGGACGAAGACGCCGGAATCGGCGTGCGGGAAGCGGCCATTTGCTCTTCCCCATCCCAAACGGTTGAGCTTGCCACGGTCATTCCGGCAGAAGAAACGATAGCAGCGGAGAACTCCGGCATTTCCTGCTCGGCTTCCTGACGAGACTCCGGCTGATCAAAGTCGAAACGATAGGTTTCACCGGCTTCTGCTTCGAAACGAACAACCTGGGGCTCGCTCTCAATTACGTGAACTTTCGATTCTCCGTTTCTGACCACGGTGCTTTTCGCCCAGATCGTCTTGTAGACAAAAACAACCTCGTTTTCGCCGGGAAGCAAAGCGTAGTCGAGCGCCAGGTCGTCCATCAGGAAGTTGGTCATAACGCGGCCATTCACCCGGGTCACCCGGATTTCGCCTGGCGCCTCAAGCGTGGCGGCATTGGACGCTGCCGCCGGGTTGCCTTCCCAGGTTTCCACAACGCTGACACTGGAAGCACATCCCGCCAGAGACAATACAGCCACTGCAACCAGTCCAGCGCGAACGCGTGCGACAGCTCGACGCCAACCCTGTCCTGTTGATTGAAAAACACGGATCACATGAGAAATGTTCATTTAGTCTCCTTGGCATGAGGATGGAAATGGCGTCAGGCTGGCGCCAGTTTCGTAGCATTCTGACGAGTGCATCTGACAAGGGCAAGACAACAGCGCGCTTTGGCGGCCCATTCCGGATTCTTCATTGCTGATCCCGATTGAGACGCAACCCGTAAAATTGTAAAAAAATGTTGAATTCGCCCCGAATTGGGTTAATTTTAAACAGATCGGCAGATATTAACGCGGCGCCCGAGAAGCAAGAACGAAAAGCGGGCAGTACAGGAGACGCCATGGACACCCATCGCAGGACCGGAGAAGAAGGGCCGGTTCCCTTTCGCAGTAGTCGATTCTTCTGCGTAGGGAGCAAATGGTACTTTACCACCCGGGAAGGGTTTGACAGTGGCCCGTTCGCTTCACGGGAGCGGGCGGAAACAGGCCTCAAGCGCTTTCTGCACGTGGTCCGTATGCTGCCGGAAGAACAACAGCTTCATTGACAGGCCTTCGTGCCCGTCTAGACCATGACGGGCACCAGCCACACGTCTACTGCCCAAAGGCAGATCAGGGCCATGACGCCGGCAATAACATCGTCAACCATAATACCCAGACCACCAGGCAGGTGTTGGTCCAGCCAATTGATGGGCCACGGTTTTGCAATGTCAAAAAGCCGGAACAGAACGAACGCCCCCAGAACCCCATAGATAGTGTCAGGGAAGAGGCCAAGGGCAATCCACATCCCGACGAATTCGTCCCACACAATGCCGCCATGGTCGTGAACCTTCAGGTCTTCAGCCGTCTTTCCGCAGAGCCAGATACCTACGATAAAAGCAGCCAGTACCACCAGCCAGTAGCCCACGGGCGGTAACCAGGCGAAGACGTACCACAGCGGAATGGCGGCCAGGCTGCCCCAGGTGCCGGGCGCCCTCGCCGTTGCACCGCTGCCAAAACCAAAAGCGAGCAGATGCACCGGGTTACGCAAGAATCCCGGCGGGAGTATGACTGCCGGCGCCTCCGGTTCCGGGGTCTCGCCTTCCTGACTCATAATTCACTCCTGAAATGGTCAAACCCGGCGGGCACCGCTTCCAAACTGCAATCGACACCGTCGAGATACAGGCCCGGCTCAGCTTCAACGAAGCCGATCACGGTGAGTTGGCGCTTCAGTGATTCCGGGGCACGCTCCCAGTTTTCTCGCGAGAAACACAGGCACAGTTCGTAATCGTCTCCGGAGCGCAGTGCACAGTCCAGGGCCTTCTCACCCTTCAGGCGAATAAGCGCTGGCGAAAGAGGCATCCTGGCACTCTCGATCCGGGCACCGACCCCTGATGCGGAAAGAATGTGCCCGAGATCTGCCAGCAAGCCATCAGAGATATCAACCGCCGCAGTGGCATATTGGCGTATAGCACCTGCCAGATCCAGTCTCGGCCAGGGATGGTGATAGCGCTCAAGCACGGCAAGCATGTCAGCGGAAGGGGCAGGCTCCGAAAGATAGTCTAAAGCGGCGCCGGCATCCCCCAGGGTTCCGGACACGGCAATCAGATCTCCGGGACGGGCGCCGGAGCGTCGAATCCCGGCCCCCTGCTCTACAGTGCCATGCACCTGCAGGCTCAGGGTGAGCGGCCCGGAGGTGGTATCCCCGCCGGCCAGCTCCAGACCAAACGCCTCGCTGGCCTTTCGCAATCCCATCGAGAAGTCTTCAAGCCACTGCTTATCCACGGCTGGCAGCGTCAGTGCAAGCGTGAAACATTCCGGGTCGGCACCCATGGCAGCAAGATCGCTGGCAGCGGCGGCAAGTGCTCGCCAGCCCAGATAATCGGGACGGTAGTTTCGGGGAAAGTGGACACCCTCCACGAGGGCGTCCACAGAAAAGACAAGGTCCCGGCCTGCGGGAATACGCTGAATCGCGCAATCGTCCCCTGGGCCCAGGATCAGGGATCCGGATTCCTGCCGCCCGGCAAGCGGCAGAAAGTAACGGCGAATCAGCTCGAATTCGCCCATCGACTAGCGAGCGCGGGTCTCGGCAAGCCGGAGTCGGCCGCTCAGCTTGTCGAGAATGCTGTTAACAAATTTATGGCCCTCGGTGCCACCAAAGCGCTTGGCCATTTCAATGCCCTCGTTAATGACCACCTTGTAGGGCACATCAAGCCGATGCTTGAGCTCATAGGCTCCCAGGCGGACAATCGCCAGTTCCACGGGATCAACCTCTTTAATAGGCCGATCCAGGAACGGCTCGATCAGCTTGTCCAGTTCGCCCTGCTCGCGATGTACCCCACGGAGCAGATCCCGGAAATACAGCAGGTCGACCTTGCTCATGTCATTGTCGACCATGAACTCGGCTTCAATGTCAGAAATCGCCGTCTTGCTGAAATGACGCTGATAGAGCCCCTGCATAGCGAGGGCCCTGGCACGGCGTCTATCACCGGCTTTCGGTTGGCCAGACGGAGCCGGCTGCGGTGATGTACCTTCGGTTTCGCTCATTACTCACCCAGCTTCTTGAACAGGCTGACCATTTCAAGGGCGGTGATTGCCGCTTCGGCACCCTTGTTACCGGCCTTGGTTCCGGAACGCTCGATGGCCTGTTCGATGGAATCCACCGTCAGCACACCGAAGGTTACCGGCACGTCGGTATCAAGACTGACCGCGCCAAGGCCGCTGGAGGCCTCGCCGGCAACATACTCGAAATGCGGAGTGCCGCCACGGATAACTGCACCCAGGGCAATAATCGCATCGTACTCGCCGGTTTCGGCAACGCGCTTGACGGCCAGGGGCATTTCATAGGCTCCCGGCACGCGGACGATGGTGACGTCGTCATCGGAAATACCGTGACGGCGCAGGGTATCCAGCGCGCCCTCGACCAGGCTTTCCACAACAAAGCCGTTAAAACGGCCCACTACAAGCGCATAGCGCCCGCTGCACTCGGTAAAATCACCTTCAATTACTCTGATATCTGCCATCGATGGCTCCTTCACGTGTCGCGGCATCGGGGCCACGACCGGGTTTATCATTCGGGGGTGTAGGGAACGTATTCGACCACTTCCAGATCGAAACCGGAAATGGCGGAAAATTTGATCGGCGGGCTCAGCAGGCGCATTTTGCCAACACCAATATCCCGGAGAATCTGGGAGCCGGTACCTACCGTGAAGTAAACGCCGGAGCTTCCCTTGCCGGAGGAGCCCTTACCTTCATCAAAGAATTCCTGGATCCGGTCTTCCAGGTTGTAGCTGTCCTCGGCGCTGTTCAGCAGGACGACCGCGCCCCGGCCTTCCTCTGCCACCTTTTCAAGGGCGTGATGCAGGGGCCAGCTGCGAGAATCCTTGCGGCGCGCACCGAGGAGGTCCCGAAGGGTGTCCGTGATGTGGACCCGAACATATACCGGCTCATCGGGAGAAATGTCTCCCATCAACATCGCCAGATGGGTGGCTCCCTGGATATTGTCGCGGTATGTCCGAAGCTTGAACACGCCGTACTCGGTGTCGAGGTCGTTTTCTTCAACACACTCAACGGTTCGCTCGTTCATGGTGCGGTAGTGGATCAGATCGGCAATGGTGCCAATCTTCAGGTCGTGCTCTTCGGCGAATCGCTCCAGGTCTTCGCGGCGGGCCATAGAGCCGTCGTCATTCATGATCTCGCAGATCACGCCGGCCGGCTCGCAACCTGCCAGTGCGGCGAGGTCACAGGATGCTTCGGTGTGCCCCGCGCGGCTCAAAACACCGCCGGGATCAGACATCAACGGGAAAATATGGCCAGGCTGAACCAGATCACTGGCTTTTGCATTGCGTGCTACCGCTGCCTGCACCGTGCGTGCACGGTCTGCCGCCGAGATGCCAGTGGTCACACCCACGGCAGCCTCAATCGAGAGGGTAAACTTGGTTCCGAAGCCGGAGGCGTTCTGCTGGACCATCAACGGCAAGCCCAGTTGCTTGCAGCGATCCCGGGTCATCGGCATACAGATCAGGCCACGACCAAAACGAGCCATGAAATTGATGGCTTCGGCCGTGCAATGCTCAGCAGCCATCACGAGATCGCCCTCGTTCTCGCGATCTTCGTCATCCATCAGTATGACCATCTTGCCCTGACGAATATCTTCAATGATGTCTTCAATGCTGTTCAGTGCCATATGGTTTTGCACCCTTGCGGCGCTCCGGCAAATAATTGCTGCCGGAACAACCTGAGTTTATGGATTACCGGCGAGTGAGGATCAGACGCTGATCCTCACCTACCTGACGTCGGTCCAGCACCTTCCATTGTACCTTGTCTGCCATGGTCTCCAGTGGCAGATGTGCGGTCGGACGTCCCGTGCTGCCGAGGAAAACCGGCGCCTGATAGAGCCAGAGTTCGTCGACCAGATTTTCGTTAATAAAGGTGCCGGCCAGAGTAGGCCCCGCCTCGACCAGCAGCTCGTTGATTCCGAGCTCGCCTAACGAGTCCAGCAGCTCGGCCAGGTCGATCCCGTTATCTTTCCAGGCGACACCGGTAAGGCTGATGCCCAGGGCCGCGAGATCCTGGGCCGGCGCAGTGGCCAGCGTGGATGACGCACAGAACACCTGCACGTTACCGCCTTGAAGGATCTTCGCAGACGACGGTGTGCGCGCGTCGCGGTCGGCAATCACCCGAAGCGGCTGCCTGGACGGCTCCGTCGCGTCGCCAATATCCCCCAGTTCCTCGCGCCGGACCGTCAATGAGGGGTCGTCGGCGAGCACGGTTCCGACACCGGTCAGAATGGCATCACTGATCGCTCTCAGACGCTGGACATCCCGACGTGCCTCAGGACCGGTAATCCACTGGCTCTCGCCGGAAGCCATGGCGGTACGGCCATCAAGACTTGCCGCCATTTTGAGCCGCACCCAGGGTCGGCCGGTGTTCATGCGTTTCATGAAGCCCGGATTCAGGCGGGCAGCTTCTTCCGCCAGCAGGCCTTCAGTAACCCGGATTCCAGCTTCCCTGAGCATATCCAGCCCCCGGCCAGACACCGAGGGGTTCGGGTCCTTGGTTGCGGCGTAGACGTGGGCAACACCAGCATCAATCAGCGCCCTGGCGCAGGGCGGCGTCCGGCCAAAATGGCTACACGGCTCCAGTGTTACATACGCTGTCGCACCCCGGGCATCCGGACCGGCCTGGCTCAGGGCACGGGTCTCGGCGTGGGCTTCTCCGGCACGTTCATGCCACCCCTCGCCAAGGACCAGATCTCCCCGGGCAATGACACACCCAACCCGGGGATTAGGGTGGGTAGAGTACCGACCGCGCCAGGCAAGCTGGACAGCCCGCGCCATCATGGCCCTGTCGCGGTTCTCGATCATGCCTTGCCTTTCGGGGCGTGGTTATCCGCCAGCGCTTTGGCAACATCCACGGCCGCCTCACCGTTGCCGGCCGACAACCTCTCGATCTCTTCCTTGAATTCGTTGATATCCTGAAAGCTGCGATATACCGAGGCGAAGCGGACATAGGCAACCTTGTCCAACTGGCGCAATTCGGTCATCACCTCTTCACCCAACTGCATGGACTTCACTTCCCGCTCTCCGGTCGCCCGCAACCGGTATTTGATCCGATTGAGAGCCGCATCAATCTGTTCAATGCTCACGGGGCGCTTTTCCAGCGCTTTCATCAGCCCGGCGCGCAGCTTTTCCTCATCAAACGGTTGTCGGGTACCATCCTGTTTGACCACCCTTGGCATCACCAACTCGGCAGATTCGAAGGTAGTAAAACGCTCCCGACAGGAGAGACATTCCCTGCGGCGACGCACCTGATCACCCTCGGCCACCAGCCGGGAGTCAATCACCTTGGTATCTGCTTCACCACAGAAGGGACAATGCATAGTCAGGAGCTCCGAAGAGGAAGCCGGGCCGAAAAGTCGGCCCGACAGGTCATGCCTGTAGTCTAGCTATAAAACGATTAGCCGTAGACAGGGAAACGGGCGCAGAGTGCACTTACCTGCTCACGAACCCGGCTGTTGACCGCCTCGTCGTCCAGGTTATCGAGGATGTCGCAGATCCAGCCGGCGAGGTCGCGACACTCGGACTCGCCGAAACCACGGGTGGTGATCGCCGGGGTGCCAATGCGAAGACCGGAGGTGACAAACGGAGACCGCGGATCATTGGGAACAGCGTTCTTGTTAACGGTGATGTGGGCACGACCCAGCGCCGCATCCGCATCTTTTCCGGTAATGTCCTGTTTGATGAGGCTGACCAGGAACAGATGGTTCTTGGTGCCACCGGAAACCACATCATAGCCACGATCCACAAACACCTGGGCCATGGCGGAGGCGTTCTTCACAACCTGCTGCTGGTAGGTCTTGAAATCGTCGCTCATGGCTTCCTTGAAGCACACGGCCTTGGCGGCAATCACGTGCATCAGCGGGCCACCCTGGCCGCCCGGGAATACCGCAGAGTTCAGCTTCTTCTGCAGATCAGCGTCATCGCAGGCCAGGATAAGCCCACCACGGGGACCGCGAAGGGTCTTGTGAGTCGTGGTTGCAACAACGTGGGCGTGGGGAACCGGATCCGGGTAGACGCCGGCGGCTACGAGACCCGCTACGTGGGCCATATCAACGAACAAATAGGCACCCACCTTGTCGGCAATCTCGCGGAAGCGGGCAAAATCCAGCTCCTGGGAGTAAGCGGAGAAGCCGGCGATGATCATTTTTGGCTTATGCTCGAGAGCCAGCGATTCTATCTCATCGTAGTCGAGAAGGCCGGTGTCGGTGTTAATACCGTACTGCACGGCATTGTAGATCTTGCCAGAGAAGTTGACACTGGCGCCGTGCGTGAGGTGTCCACCATGGGCGAGACTCATGCCCAGAACGGTGTCACCTGGCTTGAGCAGGGCCATGAAGACAGCCGAGTTGGCCTGGGAGCCGGAATGCGGCTGGACGTTGGCATAGGCAGCACCAAACAGCTCCTTGGCACGCTCAATCGCCAGCTCTTCAGCAATATCCACGAACTCGCAGCCGCCATAGTAGCGCTTGCCAGGATAGCCTTCCGCGTACTTGTTGGTCAGCACGCTGCCCTGGGCTTCCATCACCCGGGGGCTGGTGTAGTTCTCGGACGCGATCAGCTCGATGTGAGCTTCCTGGCGCTTCTCTTCCGCCTGCATGGCGTTCCAGAGTTCGTCGTCAAAGCCGGCGATTTTCATTTCACGATTAAACATGGATGCGCTGCCCCTGTGTGCTTGGCTGGCCCGGAGAGCTTTGGCGATCTCCGCAGGCTCCCTGAAAAATTGGGCCGCTATTCTATCTTACAAACGGGTGAAAAATCATCCTTTATACCGTCCGCAGATACCGGCATGCGGCCAACTCCGGTTTCTGCTCAATTGCTATCAAAGGTACGTTTCGTTACCTTACTCGATTACTGTTCTCAGGTACTGGCACCCGTGGTGTCGGCCTTCGGGATGGGCGGTCCAGGATACGCTGTGAATACATCCCTGTACGCTCGACAAAATCATCCCTGATTTTGACGATCCCGGACCGCCCACCCCGAAGGCCTTGATCAGGCACCTGACGTGTATTCATTTCTCAAGCGACTGTTTGATAAAAGGATTCTGCCAATATGGCCCAATACGTTTACACCATGAACCGCGTGGGCAAGGTGGTCCCGCCCAAGCGCGAGATTCTGAAGGACATTTCACTGAGCTTCTTCCCTGGCGCCAAAATCGGCGTTCTGGGCCTCAACGGTGCCGGTAAATCCACCCTGCTCCGCATTATGGCGGGCGTGGATCAGGATTACATCGGTGAAGCCCGCCCGCAGCCCGGCATCAACGTGGGCTATCTGCCCCAGGAGCCCGAGCTGGACGAAGAGAAAACCGTCAAGGAAATCGTCGATGAAGCGGTTTCCGGTGTCCATGACGCCCTGGCCGAACTGGACCAGGTGTACGCCGCCTACGCCGAACCGGATGCGGATTTTGATGCCCTGGCCAAGAAGCAGGGCGAGCTGGAAGCCTACATCCAGGCCACTGACGGCCACGATATCGAGCGCAAGATGGAAGTTGCCGCGGACGCACTGCGTCTTCCACCCTGGGATCAGAAAGTGAACGTACTTTCCGGTGGTGAACGTCGCCGGGTAGCCCTGTGCCGTCTGCTGCTGTCCGGCCCTGACATGCTTCTGCTCGATGAGCCCACCAACCACCTAGATGCCGAATCCGTGGCCTGGCTCGAGCGCTTCCTGCACGATTACGAAGGTACCGTGGTGGCCATCACCCACGACCGCTACTTCCTCGACAACGTCGCCGGCTGGATCCTGGAACTGGACCGTGGCCATGGCATTCCATTCGAAGGTAACTACAGCCAGTGGCTGGAGAACAAGGAAAAGCGTCTGGAAATGGAATCCAAGCAGGAAGCCTCTCACCAGAAAGCCATCAAGCAGGAACTGGAATGGGTGCGCAGTAATGCCAAGGGCCGTCAGTCCAAGAGCAAGGCCCGTCTGGCCCGTTTCGAGGAGATGAGTTCCCAGGAGTTCCAGAAACGAAACGAAACCAACGAGCTTTACATTCCACCCGGACCCCGTCTGGGCAACAAGGTGATCGAGGTCGACGGTATCAGCAAGTCCTTCGGTGACCGCATGCTATATGAAGACGTGTCCTTCAGCGTGCCGCCCGGCGCCATCGTGGGCATTATCGGTGGAAACGGTGCCGGTAAATCCACTCTGTTCAAGATGATTGCCGGTTTCGACAAGCCGGATTCTGGCGACATCACCGTCGGGGAAACCGTGGAACTGGCCTATGTAGACCAGATGCGCGATCTGGACGGCAGCAAAACCGTCTGGGAGGAACTATCCGACGGCAACGACATCATCAAGGTCGGCAACTACGAAACCCCTTCTCGGGCCTACGTTGGCCGCTTCAATTTCAAGGGCAGCGACCAGCAGAAGCGGGTTGGCGACCTGTCCGGCGGTGAGCGCAACCGTTTGCACCTCGCCAAGCTGCTGAAACAGGGCGGCAACGTGCTGCTGCTGGATGAGCCGACCAACGATCTCGACGTGGAAACCCTTCGCGCCCTGGAAGAAGCCCTGCTGAATTTCCCGGGCTCTGCCTTGGTTATCTCGCACGACCGTTGGTTCCTCGACCGTGTGGCCAGCCACATCCTGGCATTCGAGGATGATGGCGAGGTGGTGTACTTCGAAGGCAACTTCACCGAGTACGACGAGGACTTCAAGAAGCGCAAGGGTGATTCGGCGATGCAGCCGCAGCGCATGAAGTACAAGAAGCTGGCCTGATGGCGAAAACGAGAACCGCCTACGTCTGCACCGAATGCGGTGCAGACTATTCCAAATGGCAGGGCCAGTGCACGGCCTGCCAGGCCTGGAACACCATCAGCGAAGTCCGCGGCGTCAGCAGCAACAGCAAAGGCGCCCGCGGTGGCCGCTTTGAGGGCTTTGCCGGCAGCCTGTCCGAGGTCCAGAGCCTGGATGATGTCAGCCTGGCAGAGCAGCCTCGTATCAGCTCCGGCATGCAGGAGTTTGATCGGGTTCTGGGCGGAGGTCTCGTCGAGGGCTCGGCTGTTCTGATGGGCGGCCACCCGGGCGCGGGCAAGAGTACCCTTCTACTCCAGGCCATCTGCCATCTGGCTGCCAGCGTCCCCGCTTTGTACGTCACCGGTGAGGAATCCCTGCAGCAGGTGGCCATGCGCGCCAAACGGCTGGGCCTTCCAACCAAAGACCTGAAGATGCTGTCTGAAACCAGTGTCGAACGAGTCATGCAGGTAGCCGAGGCCGAAAAACCCCGGATTCTGGTAGTGGACAGTATTCAGGTGATGCACATGGCGGATATCGAGTCCGCCCCTGGCAGTGTCTCCCAGGTACGCGAAAGCGCCGCTTACCTGACCCGTTTCGCCAAGCAGACCGGCACCATCCTGTTCCTGGTCGGCCATGTCACCAAAGACGGCAGCTTGGCCGGCCCGAAGGTTCTGGAACACATGATTGACTGCTCAATCCTGCTGGAAGGCTCCAGCGACAGCCGTTATCGAACCCTTCGGGGGATCAAGAACCGGTTTGGTGCGGTGAACGAGTTGGGCGTGTTCGCCATGCTGGAACAGGGCCTGAAGGAAGTGAAGAACCCCAGCGCGATCTTCCTGAACCGCGGCGAAGACGCGGCCCCGGGAAGCGTGGTGATGGTCGTCTGGGAAGGCACCCGCCCCATGCTGGTGGAAATCCAGGCACTGGTCGATATGGCCCAGGGCGGCTACCCGCGACGAGTTGCCGTTGGCCTGGACCAGAACCGGTTGGCCATGCTCCTCGCCGTTCTTCACCGCCATGGTGGCATGCACGTTTCCGACCAGGACGTGTTCGTAAACGTGGTTGGTGGCGTAAAAGTAAACGAAACCAGCGCCGACCTGGCCCTGCTGGCCGCCATCGTCTCTTCCTTCCGAGACCGCGCCCTACCCCAGGACCTGGTGATCTTCGGCGAAGTCGGCCTCTCTGGTGAAATCCGCCCGGTGCCCAGCGGCCAGGAACGCATCTACGAAGCCGCCAAACACGGCTTCACCCGGGCCCTGGTGCCAAAATCCAATGCCCCAAGGAAGACCATCGTTGGCATGAAGGTGATTCCGGTGATCAAGCTCAGTGATGCGCTGACGGCCCTCGAGGAACTCTAGACCTGCACTTTCTTAAGTTATCGGCCAGTTTGGGAGTTAACGGCTAGACTGGCATAGGTGCTTCCAAAAACCGCTACAAGCACGTCCATGTGCGCTTGTCCTCGGCCATCCCTGGCCTCCGACATTTTTGGAAGCACCTATGCCAGTCTAGCCTGCTCACTGCAGTGGAGAACTCTGACTTTTAAAACTCTAGAAGACGGATCCCAAAAGTCGAAAACTGGTAACAGTCAGTGATTCGCTGTCCCTTTAAGGTCAATCAATCAGATGTGCAAACTCTCTTTCCAACAGCGCCTGGTCGCCCAGGTTCAGTTCCACTAGGCGTTTAAGATGCGTGGCGCTATCAAGGTCAATGTACTGACATTTGAAACCCAGCCGGTGCGGCTCCACGTGCCTAAGCTCTACCGCCATAACAATACCTGCCTCATGATCATTCAGATGAATAATCACTTCGCAGGGCTGCTTTAAGGGGACCTGCCAACCCTCCGGCCGCTTCACCAGAACGCCTTTCAGCGAAATATCCAGCACCTCTGTCGTCCAGACGGATTCCTGGCAGTGGAGCTCGCACGGCGCATCAAACTCGATCCGGTGGAACCGGCGCTTTTCTGGGGTCTTGGTGGGCAAGTGGTTACTCCTGTTTACCGGTCTTGTTTTACCTGACTATAGACCGGACAGAAGATCGCTTCCAGAGGAGTTTTTGAGCAGATATATCTCTGCAGAACCAACAAGGCTGCTGTAGGGCCCTTTCCAAAAATGTCGGAGGCCATGGACGGCCGGAGACAAGCCACATGGACGTGCTCGTAGCGGTTTTTGGAAAGGGCCCTACAGCAGGCTAGCCCGCATATTCACAGGCTAGGAGACGCAAAAATCCAAGTCTTAGCGGTGATACTCCGGGCTCAGCTCGACCACAGCCTCAATGAACGCCTTGGCATGCTCCGGATCGACATCCGGCGTAATGCCGTGACCAAGGTTAAAGATATGCCCGTTGCCAGAGCCAAAGCGACGCAGGATATCGGCCACTTCCTGGCGAATCCGCTCTGGCGGCGCATACAGCATGGCTGGGTCCATGTTGCCCTGGAGTGCCACACGGTCACCAATTCTGGCGCGGGCATTGCCAATATCGGTGGTCCAATCGAGGCCGACGGCATCGGCACCGGAATCGGCAATGGATTCCAGCCACTGACCGCCATTCTTGGTAAACAGGATTACCGGCACCCGACGACCATCGTTCTCGCGAATCAGGCCGTCAACGATCTTCTTCATGTAGCGCAGCGAGAACTCTTCGTAAGCCCAGCTGCTCAACACCCCGCCCCAGGTATCGAAAATCTGTACAGCCTGGGCACCGGCCTTGATCTGGCCGTTGAGGTAATCAATGACCGCACCCGCCAAATGGTCCAGCAAGCGGCGCATAACCTCCGGCTGACCGTACATGAGTTTCTTGGCCTCCCGGAAATCCTTGGACGAGCCACCTTCAATCATGTAAGTCGCCAGGGTCCAGGGGCTGCCGGAGAAACCGATCAGGGGAACGCTGCCGTTCAGGGCTCCGCGGATGGTGGAAACCGCGTTCATAACGTAGTCCAGATCCACCTCGGCGTTGATCTTCGGTAGAGCCGCAACATCGGCTTCGGAGCGGATCGTGTTCCGGAATTTCGGGCCTTCGCCGGTTTCGAAGTACAGGCCAAGACCCAGAGCGTCCGGAATCGTCAGGATGTCTGAAAACAGGATCGCCGCGTCCAGTGGGAAACGTTCCAGAGGCTGCAGAGTTACCTCGCAGGCCAACGGCGTGTTCTTGCACAAGCTGAGAAAGTCGCCGGCTTTTGCCCTGGTCGCACGGTACTCCGGCAGGTATCGCCCTGCCTGTCGCATCATCCAAACCGGTGTGCGGTCCACGGGCTGGCGCATCAGGGCGCGCAGGAAACGATCATTCTTCAGCTCGGTCATAGGAAATCCAGCGTGTTCTGTACAAAGGGGAAAATTGGATGGAGGCCATAATACCCGGTTTGCGGGAATAAAAAAGGGCGGCTTTCCCTTAGGAAACCGCCCTTCTGATCAGGATCAACCGTGCAATCAGATATCCAGGTAATCCATGATGCCTTCGGCAGCCTGACGACCTTCCCAGATAGCGGTTACGACCAGATCGGAACCACGGACCATGTCCCCGCCCGCAAAGATTTTCTCGTTGCTGGTCTGGAACATGAACTCTGCGCCTTCCGGAGCAGTTACCCGGCCCGAATCGTCGGTATTCACCTTCAGCTCATCGAACCAGTCGGCCGGGCTCGGACGGAAACCGAAGGCGACCAGAACCGCGTCCGCAGGAATAACCTCCTCACTACCCGGGACTACTTCCGGACGGCGACGACCATTCTCGTCGGGATCGCCCAAACGGGTCTGAACCACCTTCACACCCTCAACCCGGTCTTCACCAATAATGGCGATGGGCTGACGATTGAAGAGGAACTTAACGCCCTCTTCCTTGGCGTTGGCCACTTCCCGGCGAGAACCCGGCATGTTGGCTTCGTCCCGGCGGTAGGCACAGGTGACGCTCTCGGCCTGCTGACGGATCGAGGTGCGGTTGCAGTCCATGGCCGTATCGCCGCCACCCAGGACAACAACCCGCTTGCCTTTCATGTCGATGAAGTCTGCTTCGTCTTTCTCGAAGCCGAGACGACGGTTGACGTTCGAAACGAGGAACGGCAGTGCATCGTACACGCCCGGCAGATTCTCACCCGGGAAACCACCCTTCATGTAGGTGTAGGTGCCCATGCCCATGAAAACGGCATCGTACTCGTCAATGATCTCCTGCAGCTGAACGTCCTTGCCCACCTCGGTAGACAGGCGGAATTCCACGCCCATCTCCTCGAACACCTTGCGGCGGCGGGTCATAACGGATTTTTCCAGCTTGAACTCGGGAATGCCGAAGGTCAGCAGACCACCGATTTCCGGATAGATGTCGAATACAACCGGCTTGACGCCATTGCGAACCAGAACGTCCGCGCAGCCCAGACCAGCAGGCCCTGCGCCAATGACGGCAACCTTCTTGTCTGTCCACTTCACGGCGGACATATCCGGTTTCCAGCCCAGGGCAAAGGCGGTGTCGGTAATGTACTTCTCGACAGACCCGATGGTAACCGCGCCATACCCGTCGTTCAGGGTGCAGGCACCTTCACACAGGCGATCCTGCGGACAAACGCGGCCGCAAACTTCAGGCAGGGAGTTGGTCTGGTGACACAACTCGACGGCCCGCATGATATTGCCTTCGGAAACCAGCTTGAGCCAGTTCGGAATATAGTTGTGAACCGGGCACTTCCACTCGCAATAGGGGTTACCACACTCAAGACAGCGATGGGACTGGGACGCCGCGTTATCTGCTGTGAAGGGGTGGTAAATTTCACCAAACTCTTTCTTCCGCTTCTTGGCCGGGACCTTTTTCGGATCGACACGTCCAACCTCGACAAACTGGAAGTCATTACTCAGTCGTTCTTTCATCTGGATGCTCTCATCAACTCGATTTCGACAAGGGCGGCAGCCAGGCTGCTCGCCCCAAACCCTCTCAGCCTCTTATTCCGGACGCGCCCGGGTGCTGGCCAACAGACTGCGCAGATTCGCAGCCTTGGGTTTCACCAGCCAGAAGCGGCCAATGTAGTCGTCGAAATTCTCAAGAATGTGCTCTGCCCACTCACTGCCGGTTTCCGAGATGTGCTCCCGGATAACACCACGCAGGTGATTGCGGTAGGACTCCATGTCCTCGCTGGAAATCCGCTGAATTTCCACCAGCTCGTGGTTGTATTTGTCCACGAACGTGTTGTTGATATCCATGACGTAAGCAAAGCCACCAGTCATACCAGCACCGAAGTTGTGGCCAGTAGAGCCCAGCACCGTCACCAGACCACCGGTCATGTATTCACAGCAATGGTCTCCGGCGCCTTCCACAACGGCATGGGCACCGGAATTACGAACTGCAAATCGCTCACCCGCGGTTCCGGCAGCAAAGAGTTTGCCGCCGGTTGCGCCGTAGAGACAGGTATTGCCGACGATAGAGGTTTCCTGAGTCTTGAACGCGCTGCCGCGGGGCGGCTTCACAACCAGCTTGCCACCGGTCATGCCCTTACCGACGTAGTCGTTGGCATCCCCTTCAAGGATCAGGTTGAGACCACCCACGTTCCAGACACCAAAACTCTGGCCAGCGGTACCGGTCAGGTCCAGGGTGATCGGTGCATCCACCATACCCTGGTTACCATGGATCTGGGCGATTTCGCCAGAGAGGCGGGCGCCAATAGAGCGATCACAGTTGGTGACTCGATAGGACCACGCGCCTCCACTCTTCTCTTTGATCGCCGCAGCGGTATCCTGAACCATCTGTTCCGCGAGCCTGCCCTCATCAAACGGGTGATTCCGTTCGACCTGACAGGTCTGCGGCTTGTCTGCAGGAATATGGTCGTTAGACAGCAGGCGACTCAGATCCAGTTTCTTCTGACGTTCGGTATCACCGGGCAGGCGCTCCAGCAGGTCAACGCGACCCACAAGCTCTTCCAGGGTACGCACGCCCAGTTTGGCCATCCACTCCCGGGTCTCTTCGGCCACGAAGCGGAAGAAATTCATCGCCATTTCCACCGTGCCCTTGAAGTGCTCTTCACGGAGGTGGTCGTTCTGGGTAGCCACACCGGTCGCGCAGTTGTTCAGGTGACAAATACGCAGGTATTTGCAGCCCAGCGCCACCATCGGGGTGGTACCGAAACCGAAGCTCTCGGCACCAAGGATCGCCCCTTTTACCACGTCCAGACCTGTTTTCAGGCCGCCATCAGTCTGCAGGCGAATCTTGCCACGCAGGTCATTGGCTCGCAGCGCCTGCTGGGTTTCGGTAAGCCCCAGCTCCCAGGGAGAACCGGCGTAGCGGATCGACGTCAGCGGGCTCGCCGCTGTACCGCCATCGTACCCGGACACCGTGATCAGGTCGGCGTACGCCTTGGCCACACCTGCGGCAATCGTACCGACGCCGGGCTCAGAGACCAGCTTCACAGACACCAGAGCCTGCGGATTGACCTGTTTGAGGTCGAAAATCAGCTGGGCCAGATCCTCGATGGAATAGATATCGTGATGCGGCGGCGGTGAAATCAGCGTTACGCCCGGGACCGAATAACGCAGGCGGGCGATCAGTTCATTGACCTTGCCACCGGGCAACTGGCCGCCTTCGCCCGGCTTGGCACCTTGGGCCACCTTGATCTGCATGACATCCGCACTACGCAGATATTCGGCTGTAACGCCAAAACGTCCGGACGCGATCTGTTTGATTTTCGAGCGTTTTTCAGTGCCATAGCGAGCGGGATCTTCACCGCCCTCGCCCGAATTGGACCGGCTGCCCAGGGTATTCATGGCCACCGCCAAGGCTTCGTGGGCCTCGGGTGACAGGGCACCAAGTGACATCCCGGCCGAATCAAAGCGAGGGAAGATGTTTTCAACCGGCTCTACTTCCGAAATATCAATCGGCTTGATGTCTTTCCGGAAGACAAGAAGGTCACGGAGCGTCGCAACCGGACGCTCGTTAACCAGACCCGCGTATTCCTTGTAGTGGCCATAGTCGCCACTGGTGACCGCCTCCTGGAGCTTGCCGACCACATCCGGGTTGAAGGCATGGTACTCCTGGCCATGGACATACTTCAGAAGACCACCCTGAATGATGGGCTTGCGCGGTTTCCAGGCCACAGACGCCAGTTGCTCCTGGTCCTGCTGGAAGTCATAGAACCCGGCACCCTGAATTCGGCTGGGCACACCCTTGAAGCACAGGTCAACGACATCATCGGCCAGACCGACCGCCTCAAACAGCTGGGCGCCACGATAGGAAGTGATGGTGGAAATTCCCATCTTCGACAGTATCTTCAGCAACCCTTTGTTGATGCCCTTACGGTAGTTATTCTTGGCATCGATCGGATCCATCAGCAGTTCGCCGGTACGGATCAGGTCGTTCAGAACCTGGTAAGCCAGGTACGGGTAGACCGCCGTTGCACCAAAACCGAAGAGCACGGCGAAATGATGAGGATCGCGAGCCCAACCGGTTTCAACAACGATGTTGGAATCGCAGCGCAGTCCTTTCTTCACCAGATGGTGGTGGACCGCACCGGTTGCCATCAGGGCATTGACCGGCAGTTCACCTTCCTTCAAATCTTTGTCGGTGAGGATCAGCAGCACCTTACCATCCCGGACCGCCTGTTCCGCTTCCTCACAAACCTGGCGAATCGCCTGCTCCAATCCCTGTTCCGGGCGGTAGCTCATGGAAATACGCGCGACCTCGAAACCCGGGCGCTCATTGTTGGCAATCTTGAGGAACTTGGCAGGCGACAGAACCGGTGTCGTCAGAATAATGCGGTCTGCGTGATCGGCGGTTTCCTCGAATACGTTGCGCTCGGCACCCAGACAGGTCTCCAGGGACATGACAATCGACTCACGCAGAGGGTCAATCGCCGGGTTGGTCACCTGGGCGAACTTCTGCCGGAAGTAGTCCGCCACGTGGCGTACCTTGCTCGAGAGCACGGCCATTGGGGTATCGTCGCCCATGGATCCAACCGCTTCCTGGCCGTTCTCCGCAAGCGGACGCAATACCTGGTCACGCTCTTCGAAGGAGACCATGAACATCTTCTGGTGCACCAGAAGCTCGTCGGAATCCATCAGCCTGAAATCCGGGGTGTCCTGATTCAGAGTGGTCTCGACGCGGAGAGCGTTTTCCCGCAGCCAGCGCTTGTAGGGCTGAGCGGTCTTGAGACGCTGATCAATGTCCTTGGTGTGCAGGACTTCACCGGACTCTGTGTCGATCGCCAGCATCTGACCCGGCCCGACACGGCCTTTGGCTATCACATCGTCCGGCTGATAACCGTAAGTTCCGATCTCTGAGGCCAGCGTGATGAAATCATCCTTGGTGATGACCCACCGGGCCGGGCGCAGACCATTCCTGTCGAGCATACAGACGGCATAGCGGCCGTCCGTCATGACCAGACCGGCAGGACCATCCCAGGGCTCCATGTGCATGGAGTTGTACTCGTAAAACGCACGCAGCTCTGAATCCATGCTATCGACATTCTGCCAGGCTGGCGGAATCATCATGCGGACCGCGCGGAACAGGTCAACGCCGCCGGCAAGCAGCACTTCCAGCATGTTGTCCATGCTTGATGAGTCAGAACCGGTGAGGTTCACCAGAGGCTGCAGGGTCTGCAGATCCGGCAATTCCGGAGAGCTGAACTTGGCGGCCCGGGCGATGGCCCAGTTACGGTTGCCGTCAATGGTGTTGATCTCACCGTTGTGAGCCAGATACCGGAACGGCTGGGCCAGCGGCCAGCGTGGCATGGTGTTGGTGGAGAACCGCTGATGGAAAACACAGATGGCGGTCTCGAGATCGGGGTCACCCAGATCCTTGTAGAAGTTGGCCAGATCTGCCGGCATCATCAGGCCCTTATAGGCCAGGGTGCGGTGTGACAGACTGCAGATGTAGAACTCGGGATCGTCGGCCATATCGCTTTCGGCATGGCGACGGCCCACGAACAGACTGATCGCAAAATCACGCTCCGCCTTGCCACCAGGCACCACGAAGACCTGCTCGATACGGGGCAGGCAATCAAGCGCCATAGGACCGAGACAGCTGTCATCGACCGGCACTTCGCGCCAGCCGAGAATCTCCAGGCCCTGCTCGGTCAACCGTTTCTCAATGGCCGCACGACCAGCCGAAGCCTTGGCTTCGTCGGGGTTCAGGAAGACCTGGCCGACAGCAAAAAGATCACCCGGCTCCTTACCAAACGCTGCCTTGGCGGCTTTTTTCAGAAAGCCATCCGGGCTCTGGATCAGAAGGCCACAACCATCGCCGGTCTTTCCGTCTGCAGCGATACCACCTCGGTGGGTCATGCAGGTCAGAGACTCGATGGCAGTTTGCAACAACTTGTGGCTGGCCTCGCCCTTCATGTGGGCAATCAGACCGAATCCGCAGTTGTCCCTGAATTCATCGGGATGATACAAACCTGTCATCATAAGCGTTCTCTCGCGTAGAAATGCTTTTCAATCAAAGAGTTAATTGGCGCACAGCCAAACAACCACCCTTCGACACTGAAAATGGGGGCTGGCTATTTTACACACGTAGAAATACGTACTCAAATCGGCGTGACATTATTGTGGGAAGCCGAAACCGGGATTACCAGTCGACAAGGTTATGGAACAACGAGTTAGCGCCGAAACAGCGGCGCTATAAATTGTCGACCGGACGCACCCAGGGTGACCTGGAAGCCAGCTCCTCTGGCAAACCAGCTGCCGCGGCATTGGCCGCCTCCCGGGTAGGAAACTCCCCATAGAATACCATAAACCAGGGCTGGCCTTGCCTTTCCCCGCGGGTGTAGACCAGATCACCAAGCTGTGAATAGCGGGAAATAACGTTCAGAGCGGTCTGTTCAAGATTGCCGGCCACCAGTTGAATGGTCCAGCCTCCACGCGCCCGAACCTGATCAATCGCCGAAAAATACGCCGGGTTTGCTGGAGTGAAGCTCGGCGCGGCCTCTGGCTCTGGCTCTGGCTCTGGCTCTGGCTCTGGCTCTGGCTCTGGCTCTGGCTCTGGCTCTGGCTCTGGCTGATCAGCTTCCGGCTCGGTTACCGGCTCTGTCAATACCGTTTCAGGCTCCACGGCAGGCTGGTCCTGCGACGGCTCTTCCGGGGATGGCACTGAATTCTCTGTTTCAGGCCCAATGGTTATACTCTTTCTCACCGGCTCCGGTGCTTTTACAGTTTCGCCGGCCACGGATTCATCATACTGGCGCGACACAAACCACCAGGAGCCCGCAAGGAGCACAAGGGCCAGCCCGGGCAAAAGGAACCGCTTCCACGGAACCTGCTTAGGGCGATCGACACTCGGCGAGGCCACCATGTCCAGCCAAACGCCCGGAGTCACACGCTTGAGTCGCGCAAAGCTACCCTGACTCAGGGCGTGAATTTTGGAGACCCGGGCCGGACTCAGAAGTTCCCCTGCCTTGCCGCCGGCAGCGTGAACCCGTGGTTCCAGATAGGCAACGATTTCATCCCTGGTGAGAGGCCGCAGATGTATCTGGTGGACACTTGTGCTCGCATCACCCAGGCCCATCGACTGGACCAGGCTATCCGTTCCGGCAAACACCGGAACGGCAGAAGAGCCACGCTCTGAAGCCAGATAGGCGGACAGGATAAGCCTTAGCAACTCCGTCGGCGCCCGGTCGGCATCGTCAATCAAAAGGACGATACGCTGGCCCTTTCGGACCCGCGATTCAGACCACTTGAAAAAGCCATAAACCAGGTCTCGGGGGCTGTCTTCCGGGCCGAGATTTGAGCGGGAAACCGCTTTCAGGTCCCGGGCAAGGGCCTGGGCGCTGGTCAGCGCTGCCGCCGGTATACGGTGAAAGTCGAGTCTGGATGATTCGCTGCGGACCAGCTCCGCCAGTATTCGGGTTTTGCCCGAGCCAGCAGCTCCGGTCAATAACAGAGCCATATCACCGAAGCCGCATAGATGGCGCAACGCTTCCAGAGCGTGATGACGCATGGCATCCGGAAAGAACGGCGTCTCCATTTCCAGCGGGTTGGCACGGAGGCTGTAGCGCTGCTGCAACCTGGGGAACAGGCCTCCGCCATCAAGACTGTTCAAGCTTTCTTCAGTCACGGGTCTTCCTTGTCTTCTGGTCCGCTACCAAATCATTGATGCCTTCGGGCCGTCATCATGTCGAGCTGCAAAAACGTGCAAAGGTGAGAGCAAGGTTTTCAGGACTCGCTTCGGATGTGACCACGGCGTCTCCAACCGAACGAAGCAGGATCAGCCTCAAAAGGCCATCCACGTTCTTCTTGTCGACAGCCATCAGACCCATAAAATCATCGGCCGTCATTGCAACCGGGGGCTTATCCGGTAAACCGGCCCGGAGGATCAGTCGGTTTATACGATCACAATCGTCACGGCTGATCATCCCTTCAAGCGCGGATAATTCGGCGGCCATCAGCATACCGGTGCCTACTGCTTCCCCGTGCAGCCAGTTGCCGTAACCGGCATAGGTTTCGATCGCGTGGCCGAAGGTGTGACCAAGATTCAGAATCGCCCTGATGCCACCTTCGCGCTCGTCGAGTGCAACAATTTCGGCCTTGCAAGCGCAGGACCTGAAGATGGCTTCTGCCAGCGCCTCCGGATCAAGACTGACCAATGCATCCATGTGCTCTTCAAGCCAGCCAAGAAAGCCCTGATCCCGGATCAGCCCATATTTGATAACTTCCGCCAGCCCCGCTGACACCTCTCTGGCGGGCAAAGTCTGTAGACTTGCCGTGTCTATCAACACCGCTTGCGGCTGATGGAAAGCCCCAATCATGTTCTTGCCAAGCGGGTGATTGATGCCGGTTTTCCCACCTACAGAAGAGTCGACCTGGGAAAGCAGCGTCGTTGGAATCTGGATGAACGGCACACCACGTTGATAACAGGCTGCTGCAAAACCAGCCATATCCCCGACCACACCTCCACCGAGGGCAACCAGAGTGGTTTTTCGGGTGTGGCGATGTTCAAGGAGACCGTCAAAGATGCTGTTAAGAGTCTGCCAATCCTTGAACTTCTCGCCATCCGGAAGTACGACGGTATCAACCCGCTTCCCCGGAAAGCAGGCTTTCGCCCGCTCAAGATAGAGTGGTGCCACAGTCTCATTGGTGACGATCATGACCTGCGCCCCGGAAACAAAAGCTGATAGATCCTGAGTGCCGAGAAGACCCTCACCGATAAATATGGGGTAGCTGCGTTCACCGAGCTCTACCGAGAGCTCCCGATACCGATTAGACATGGTTGCGACCTTCCTTACGTATCTGCCTTTTGTGACGCGGCGTTTTCGGGTTCAGCCGATTGACCAGCTGACGTACCACCAGCCGGGGACTCTTTCTGTCCGTGAACATGATGATGTCCGCGAGACCTGAATACAGCGGATCGCGGATTGAGAAAAGTTTCCGCAAGACCGCCTCAGGGTCGTCGTTCTGTAGCAAAGGCCGATTGCGGTCCTTGCGTGTTCGCTCTACCTGCTGCTCTATGGATGTTTTCAGATAGATGACCGTTGCATCTCTCTTGAGAATCGGGTGGTTTTCCTGGCGCATCACAGCTCCGCCACCAGTAGCCAGCACGGTTCGGTCCTCGTGGGACAACTCGTCCAGCATGGCTGTTTCCCGCAAACGGAATCCATCCTCGCCCTCAACATCAAAAATCCACGGAATGTTAGCCCCGCACCGCTCTTCAATGATGCGATCAGAATCAAGAAAACGATAGCCGAGCTCTTTGGCGAGCATCCGGCCAATCGTGCTTTTCCCTGCTCCCATGGGGCCAACCAGGACAACGCGTTTCGGCAAAGACATAACTTCCGCTCAGTTTTGTTCAGGCGGGTGAGAATATCACAGGGCCCGTGATTGCATAAGTTCAGGAGCCGTCTCGGGCCAATTTCGCGCACAAAAAAGCCGCCGGTTTTAAGCGGCGGCTTTTTTACTGCACAGATTAACGAAGCAGATCGTTCTTGATGATCTTCGGCGTAATGAAGATCAACAGTTCGCTACGCTCGTCAAGGTGCTCAGTGCGCTTGAAGATACGGCCCAGGTAAGGGATATCTCCAAGGAACGGCGTCTTGGTCGTTTGAGTCGCAACCTCAGACTGGAAAATACCACCCAGAACTACTGTCTCGCCGTTACCAACCAGAACCTGTGTAGTAACAGAGTTCGTATTGATAGACGGAATGCCAGCCGTAACTTCACCTCTGGAATCCTGGTTTACTACCAAGTCCATAATGATTTTGTCGTCAGGCGTGATTTGAGGTGTGACTTCCAGTGAAAGAACCGCTTCTTTAAATTCTATATTGGTCGCGCCACTGGAAGTTGCCTCTTGGTAAGGGATTTCCTCACCTGATTTGATAGATGCTGTTTGGCGATCAGCAGTAACGACCCTAGGCTGAGAAACAACCTCGGCCTGGCCATCGCTTTCCAAAGCGGATAACTCCAGATCAACGAGGAAGTTGTCACTACCCCATCCAATGGCAAAGGAGGAGGTACCCTCACCACTAACACCAAGATCAACCGCAAGAGCTCCCGGGAAAGAAATCGTGTTGCTATTCCCGGCAGCTGCGTCACGAGCCTCCTGCAGCGATCCCTGGGAACCACCGACTGTAAACACGTTATCGCCACTCACATCGTAGGCAGCACCACCCCATCGAACACCCAGGTTCTCGGCAACATTCGTTTGAGCCCGCACTATACGAGCCTCGATAGAGACTTGACGCACAGGAACATCCCAGGTTGAAACCAGCCTGCGAATTTCCTCCAACTTTTCCGCGGTCTCCCTGACACTGATCGTGTTCGTTCTAACATCAGAGGACACAAAACCCCGATCAGAAATCAGTTCCTCATCTTCCTTAATCAAAGCAACAATATCAGCCGCCTTGGCATAGTTGACCTGAACGATATCGAGGCGCACAGGAGCCAACTCAGCAATCTGCTTGCTAGTTTCAAGCTCAAGCTTCTCCCTAGCTGCGATCTCATCTGCAGGCGCGACGAGCAAAACGTTACCGATCTGACGCTTATCAAGACCTTTTGTCTTCAGAATCAGATCAAGTGCCTGGTCCCAGGGCACATTCTGAAGGCGCAGAGTGATGCTGCCGCCGACAGTGTCACTGGCCACGAGGTTCAATCCGGTGAAGTCGGCGATAAGCTGAAGCACTGAGCGAACTTCGATGTCCTGGAAGTTCAGGGAGAGCTTGTCGCCGGTATACGGGAACTTCTCTTCCCGGCGGGATTCGGCCTCTTCCTGGCTTAGCTCCTCGACGCTGACGGTAAACTGGCTGCCAGACTGGTAGGCAATGTAGTCGTAGTTACCCTCAGGGCTGATCTCGACAACGGCATTGCCATCTTCCACAAAGGTGTCAATGCGAGTAACCGGCGTGGCGAAATCCGTCACGTCGAGCCGGCGACGCAGATCGGCAGGCACAGAAATACCATCCATCGTAAGACGAATTCTGCCGGCACGTTCTGTCAGGTCGACCGGCGTGCTGGAGCTGCCAAGATCCACCAGCACTCGGCCTTCGCCGTCTTTGCCGCGACGGAAATCGACCCCGGCAAGAGCATCAGAAGGCGCCGCGCTGGTTGTTCCACTGCTCTGCGAAACGGAGGTTGAGGGGCTCGCAACAACACCCTCAGACTGCCCACCAATCGTCATGATCAGGGAGTTACCAGAACGAACTGTGTCATAGGGAACCAGCTCGACAAGGTTGAAAATCAACCGCGTTCGATCCTTGGTCTCGACCACGGTCATGCTCTGGGCATTACCCGACCCCAAAGGCACGCTTCGGCTATCAAGACCACTGGTCGTATCCCGAAGATCCACCGCGATTCGAGCGGGGCGCTCAATGGTATAACCAGAGGGTTCCGGTGGCGCCCCATCAAATTGCAGTGTCACCTCAAGCCGCTCGCCTGGTAGCGACGAAAACGACACGTCTTCCAGCGTGACCGCGTTGGCCAGGCCGGATAACAACCCAAAAGCAATCACGCTGACGTATACATTGAGTTTTCTGAACATCGCTAGCCTCGACCCTAAACTTTTTTGTACGTGCATGTTTCTTTCAACTTTCATCCAGCCGCTCCTTAGCCTGCGCCTTCATCCAGGGTCAGGGAGCGAGGACGCTCGACCCAGCCACCCCGGCCATTGGGAACGATTTCAATTAGCTCAATTCTTGTTTCACTGACGGCCACAATGCGACCGTAGTTTTGACCCATGTAATTGCCGGTACGCACTCTGTGTATGCCGCCCGTATCGTCCTCAATGAGAGCAAACAGGTTACCGGATGCCCCTTGAAGAGTACCGACCATTTGAAGCGCTTTCAGGTCAAAATTCTCCAGAACTTCTCGAGGCCGATCCAGATCGGGTTCAACATCGCTGACAGGCCGCTCATCTACCATGGTCAATTGAACATCGATTGGCGGCTCAAATGGGGCACGACGATCCGCAGCTGAATAACTGAAAGCTTCGTAAGCCTTGAACTCCGGCAAGGGCTCAACATACCCTCTCGGTTTTGCCCGGGTCTCGGCCATGAACTGATCAAGATCTGAAAAACCGCTGCCCTGGGAACAGGCCGTCAGCAAGGAGACCAGACAAACACCCAGCCAGGCTCTTATCGCATGCTTTACTGTCATGCTCACTCTCCAGCCCGGTAGCGGTAAGTACGAGCTACAACTTGCATGTCAAGTCGCTCTCCATCTCCGCCTGTTGGTTTAATGGTTAAATCATGCAGTGTAACGATCCTGGGCAGGCTTGCGACACTACTGACAAAAGAGGCAAGCTCATGATAAGAGCCAGTCACACGAATATTTATCGGCAACTCTGAATAGAAATCACGACGCTGCTCAGGCTGAAGAGCCACCTCCTGAAGAGAAAGCCCATTCCCTAAAGCCGTGTTGGTTATATCTTCCAACAAGCCAGGGACCTCAGTTTCACTTGGAAGCTGCCTCACCAACGCGCCGAAGGTTTCTTCCATTTCTGCCATTTGAGCTTTGAAGACCTCCAAGTTTGCCACCTGGTAAGCTTTCTCCTCGTATTTTTTCCTTAGATCCTGTTCGGTTTTTTCCACACGCTCGAGTTGGACATACTGATCTTTCACGAAAAACCAGTAGCCCCCGCCAGCTATAAGAGCAAACACGATAAGCACAACAATGGCCTTGATTGGTGCCGGCCAAATGCCCGCATTATTTACGTCAAGATCATTGATATCGAATTCATTGAGACTTTTAAGTGAGTCGGCGAGGCTCATTGACCATCCTCCCCTTCAGGCTCAGGAGTTTTTTGTTGGACTGAAAGATTGAATTGACTATACCCCGCGCGGCGACTCTCAGCAGCGGACACATTGGACAGATCCGGATCCGGATCCGTGAACCAGTCTGATTCTTCAAACTGACGCATCAACGTAGATACACGACTGTTGGATTCAGACATTCCCACGATGTCAATTTGATCACCAGTTCGCTTGAGGTCCGTATAAAAAAGCCCATCAGGTAAAGTCCTGACCAATTCGTCGAAAACGCGCACAATAACGGGGCGCTTGCCCTGTAGGTCCTGAATAACCTGCATTCGGGCAAGAAGTTCATCCCTTTTCCGCTTTAGGTCCTCAATCTCCTTGATCTGTTCATCCAGATTTTTGGTCGCTGTTTCGAGGTAGGCGTTGCGGGACTGCTGGTAGGCAATCCGGCTATCCATATCGGTTTTCCAGAGGAAGACCAGGCCGCCAGCAATGATCGCTGCGCCCAGAATCATGACCACGAACTGTTTCTGTTTCTCGGCGCGAAGCTCTTCGCGCCACGGTCGTAGGTTAATCTTTGCCATCAGTCGAAGCTCCTCATTGCCAGGCCGCAGGCAATCATCAGGGAAGGCGCATCATTACTCAGTGCCGACGCGTTCACCTTTGAACCTACCGCCATGTCTGCAAAAGGATTCGCGACCATGGTCGGCGTTCCCGTTTTTTCTTCGACCATTTCAGTGAGCCCCTGAATCGAGGCCGTGCCCCCGGCCAGAACCACGTAATCGACGGCATTGTATTGACTGGCACCAAAGAAGAACTGAAGCGCGCGGGCAACCTGCTGCACGACAGCCTCGCGGAACGGCGTAAGCACTTCTGACTCGTAATCGTCAGGTAGTCCGCCCTGCTTTTTCGCAAGACCGGCTTCCTCGAGCGACAAACCGTATCGGCGCTGGATTTCCTCGGTCAGCTGTTTGCCACCGAAAATCTGCTCTCGCGTGTAAACGGTCTTACCACCGGCCAGAACACTCAGCGTGGTCATGGTCGCGCCAATGTCCACGATCGCTACCACCAGCTCTTCTCCCTGAGAGTCCAGCTGAGGCTCGATCAGTGCATAGGCACGCTCAAGGGCATAGGCTTCAACGTCAACCACCTTGGTAGTCAGCGAGGCAATCTCGAGTGCATCCTCGCGGATGTCGACATTTTCCTTCCGGCAAGCAGCCAGAAGCACATCCACCTGGTCGGGGTTACTCTCGGAAGGTCCCTGAACTTCGAAATCGATGGCCACTTCGTCCAGCGGGTATGGAATATATTGATCGGCCTCAAGGGCAATCTGGTCTTCCATCTCGAATTCGTTCAGGCCGCCATCCATCTGGATAAGCTTGGTAATAACCGCAGAACCTGAGACCGCAACAGCAACCTGTTTGACGCCAGAACGGGACTTGGAAGCTACGCGCTTCATTACCTCGCCCACAGCTTCTACGTCCGTAATGTTCTTTTCCACCACGGCATTGGCCGGCAAAGGCTCCACCGCGTAGCTTTCGACCTTATAACGGTCGCCCTGCTTCGATAGCTCCAGAAGTTTGACCGAGCTGGAGCTTATATCCACGCCCAGCACTGCACTGGATTTCTTTCCTAATCCAAACACGCGCTCACCCTATACCTGGTTAGATGCACCCGGTTACGTAACTTATGTGTTTTTTATTTAAGAGAATTTCTTCACCATTCCGTCTACAATGCGTGTTCTTCTTTAGTTGAGAACTATTGCAGCGGTGAAGCACCTCTTCCATCCTAAAGCAATTTCTCAAATGATAGACCTATATCCAACAGTTGTCAGAAAAAAATGTCTCATTTGTTGCGCACATCTCGCCTTTTTGCCTGGTTGTTTCTTACCGGACTGAGTGTCGCCGTTATCGTAACCTCAGGCTTCTATCTTTACCTTCGCCCTGGCCTTCCGCCGGTACATCAGCTTCTGGACATCAAGCTTCAGACGCCATTACGGGTCTATAGCAAAGACAACAGATTAATAGCAGAATTCGGTGAAAAGAGAAGGGCACCCATCACAATCGAACAGATCCCAACAATTCAGTTACAAGCCTTTATGGCAGCTGAAGACTCGCGTTTTTACGAGCACTTCGGGGTCGACATCAAAGGCCTGGCGCGGGCTGCAATCGAACTGGTCTCTACCGGCGAGATCCAGTCCGGGGGCAGTACCATCACAATGCAGGTTGCAAAAAATTACTTTTTGTCACGGGACAGAACCTTTATCCGGAAGTTCAACGAGATACTTCTGGCTCTTCAGATCGAACGTGAACTGGATAAAAACCGCATTCTCGAGCTCTATCTGAACAAGATCTATCTGGGCAATCGGGCCTACGGAATTGCCGCCGCTGCACAGGTTTATTACAACAAGCCGGTCTCGGAACTGTCCCTGGCCCAAATGGCCATGCTCGCCGGCTTGCCAAAAGCGCCCTCGGCATTCAACCCCCTGGCCAATCCGGACCGTGCGATGATCCGGCGCAACTGGATTCTCGGACGAATGCGCGACCTGGGATACATCACTCCGGATGCCCACGAACTTGCTGTTTCCGCCCCCATTACTGCCAGCTACAACAGCACGGAGACTGAAGTCGACGCCGACTATGTTGCCGAAATGGCGAGATCCGAGATGGTTCGGCGGTTCGGCGAGGACGCCTACACCGATGGCTACACCGTCACCCTCACAGTTGACGGCAAGAAACAGCAGGTTGCCACACAGGCATTAAGAGACGGCCTTGAAGCCTATGATCGGCGCCACGGCTTCAGGGGCCCCATTGGGCAGATTGATCAGGAAACCCTCGCCGAGAGTGAGCCATCAGATCTGATCCTGAACTACCCTCGCGTGGAGTCCCTGCTTCCCGCAATCGTCACAGAGGTTGACGACGAATCCGGCAAAGTGGCGGTGCACGCGCGCCACATCGGCCCCGCCACCATGGCTTTCGAAACCATGACCTGGGCGAGGCGCTACAAAACTGAAAATCTCACAGGCCCTGAGCCTGAGAAGCCCTCCGATGTTGTGGCTCCCGGCGACGTTATCTATGTGCGCGCCCAGAACCCGGAATCGGCCTCGCCAGAGCCAGAAGCCAACGGAAACGAATCCCCGAATGAGCAGTCGGAGCAGCTCGCTGAAGCCTCTGTTGCGCTTGCTCAAATCCCGAGGGTTGAAGGCGCGCTCATTTCACTGAAAGCCAAAACCGGCGCCATTGAGGCACTGAGCGGAGGCTACAGTTTTGGTCAGAGCAAATATAACCGTGCCATACAGGCAAGACGACAGCCTGGCTCCACCTTCAAGCCCTTTCTTTATCTGAGCGCTCTGGAAAGCGGCATGACACCGGCGACCATCTACAACGATGCGCCGATCGTCTTCGATGACTCGGAACTGGAGACTGCCTGGCGCCCCCAGAACTCCTCCGGACAGTTCTATGGCCCAACCCGCCTGCGGGAAGCACTCTATCGCTCACGCAACCTGGTCTCAATCCGACTGCTGCGCGACCTGGGCATCCAGAACACGCTGGATTACCTGGCACAACTGGAAATCCCGGTAGAAAACATGCCGGACGATCTGTCACTCTCCCTGGGCAGCGGGCAGCTTACTCCCATGGAACTTGCCCGAGGCATGGCCGTGATTGCCAACGGAGGCTACGACGTTGAACCCTACCTCATCGAGACTATCACTGACTTTAGCGGTGAGACCATTTACCAGGCGCCGAAAACCGTTCTATGCGACAAAGACTGCGACGACGATACAGCACAGGAACCATCGGGCGAGCAAGAAGGCTCGCCAAACACCGTCGCCAATGTCTCTGAAACAAGTGAGGACTCGCCCGAGGTTCGGGTTATGCCCAGACTGGCGGACGAACGCTCGGTCTTTATTCTGCATTCAATGATGCAGGACGTCATTCGTCGCGGTACCGGCAGAAGGGCGCTGGCCCTTGGCCGGGATGACATCGCCGGTAAAACCGGCACCACCAACGAACAGAAAGACACCTGGTTTGCCGGCTTCAATCACGAAGTGGCCACAACCACCTGGGTCGGATTCGACCAACCGGCACCTCTGGGCAGACGCGAGTTTGGCGCCAGCACCGCGCTCCCCATCTGGCTGGACTATATGGAAGTAGCGCTCGAAGGGGCACCCTCTTCCTTCATGCCTCGACCCAATGGCATCGTCAATATCCGGATCAACCCCGAAACCGGACAGCGCGCAAGGCCAGGCGAGGATGGCATTTTCGAGGTCTTCCGGGAAGAGGATGCGCCACCGCCCCTGACACCCGAAACCGAAAACGACCGTAATGGAGGCTCCGAGGAAGACGACCTGTCAAGGCGAATCTTCTGACATCAGGAGCAGGCACAAAAAAACCGGCGGGATCACCGCCGGTTTTTTTTATACCCTGGATGACAGATCAGATAATGTCGTCCATTGACTTCAGCGGGTAGTGCGCAGGGTATGGATTACGTGCAACGCCGGAATCCACGGCAGCGCGAGCAACGGCGGCCGGCACAACTTCCAGCAAGCGGACGTCCATCGGCTTGGGAATGATGTACTCTTTCCCGAACTCGAAACTCTCCACACCGTAAGCCTCGCAAATTTCCTGAGGCACAGGCTCCTTGGCCAGCTCACGGATTGCATTGACGGCCGCCACCTTCATTTCCTCGTTGATCGCGGTGGCACGAACGTCCAGCGCTCCACGGAAAATGAATGGGAAACCCAACACATTGTTAACCTGGTTCGGATAATCAGAGCGACCGGTGGCCATGATCAGATCATCGCGGGTTGCCAGGGCAATTTCCGGGCTGATCTCCGGATCCGGGTTGGAGCAGGCGAAAACGATCGGCTTGGGAGCCATTTTCTTGAGCTGTTCAGCGGTCAGGAGATCCGGACCGGACAGCCCCAGGAATACGTCAGCGCCATCAATCGCGTCGTCCAGAGTTCGCTTGTCAGTGTCGTTGGCGAACATTGCCTTGTACTGGTTCAAATCATCACGACCAGAGTGGATCACACCCTTGCGGTCGAGCATGAAGATGTTCTCAGAACGAATACCGCAGCTGATCAGAATCTTCATGCAGGCAATAGCGGCAGCACCGGCACCCAGGCAGACCACCCTCGCCTCTTCAATCTTTTTGCCCTGCAGCTCGAGGGCATTGATCATGCCGGCTGCAGTTACGATAGCAGTACCATGCTGGTCATCGTGGAAAATGGGCACGTTGCACTTTTCGATCAGCGCGCGCTCAATTTCAAAGCACTCGGGCGCTTTGATGTCTTCCAGATTGATACCACCGAAGGTATCTGCAATACGCTCAACTGTTTCGATAAACGCCTGCGGGCTCTCGGAATTGACTTCAATATCGAAGACATCAATTCCGGCAAAGCGCTTGAACAGTACGCCCTTGCCTTCCATAACCGGCTTGCTTGCCAGCGGACCCAGGTTACCCAGACCAAGAATCGCAGAACCATCAGAGATGACAGCCACCAGGTTGCCCTTGGCGGTGTACTTGTACGCGTTCTCAGGGTCCTTTGCGATCTCGCGGACCGGTTCGGCAACCCCGGGGCTATACGCCAGGGAAAGGTCGCGGGAGGTCTTGGTTGGCTTGGTGATTTCGACACTCAGCTTACCAGGCCGCGGCTTGGCGTGATATTCAAGGGCTGCTTCTTTCAGATCTTGAGACATTGCCACTGTTCCGTTTGTCACGTTTAAAGGTAGTGAACCGCCGAAGCCAAAGAGCCTCGGATCAACTCCGAATCGAAGGCCCCTACTCGGCGGAGCGCGCCATTATGGCCCGCCAGCCCGGAAACGACAAGTGCCTCATGAACATTTTGTGAACAGTCAATAGGGCTAATTGCGTATGTATCTTATAGGTACACTCTGACAACCGGGCACAAAAAAAGCGCCCGAAGGCGCTTTTCCCGGATCCAGCTCGATCAGTCTTTCTTGGCGCCGATGCGACCACCGAAACGCTTCTGGAAACGGTCGATACGACCACCGGTATCCATAACTTTCTGCTTGCCGGTGTAGAATGGGTGGCACTGGGAGCACACATCCAGCTGCAGATCATGGGTGTAGGTAGAACGAGTCTTGAATGTATTACCGCAAGAGCAGGTTGCAGTAATCTCTTCGTACTTCGGGTGGATACCTTCTTTCATGGCGAACCTCGTTAGGTCATGCCGCTACCTGATCACGGGGCATCGAATCTGCCCAGGCGCCAGGCACCGCACGTTTGAATCAATTGAGAAGACGGGGCACAATCATGCCCTGCCGGAAACAGACCGCGAATCTTACTTGCAATTAGTTCTGCAGGCAAGCACCACACTGACTTCCGAACTCGCCCACCTTGGATTTCGCGGCAGGCCGCCGACTAGACAGGATAAGGAAAAACCGTGACACCCGTCATCCCGTGGAGCACTCAGTGCCGTTGATCGCACGCATTGCCTTGAATCGTCCCCTGCGTCGACTCTTCGATTACATTATCCCGGAAGGCCTTGAACTGACGCCTGGTCAGAGGGTGCGAATACCCTTTGGCCGGCAGCAAGCAACAGGCCTTGTTGTTCAGGTGGGCGTTGAGCCTCCTCCCGGCATCACTCTCAAGGTTGTGGCAGGGGCAATGGAAAACTGGCCTGCGTTGCCCGCGGAAACCTTCAAGCTTCTCAGTTGGGCAAGCGACTATTACCAGCATCCGCTCGGCGAATGCCTGTTCACTGCCCTGCCCCCAGCACTCAGACGAGGGCGCATTGCAGAGGAAAAAAAGGATCAGTGGTGGCGGGCAATCGACAGCGGCTCGACGATCCCCGCGAATGCGCATAAACAGAAAGCCCTTTGGGATTGGCTGAACCAGCGATCCAACGGCACCCCGACAACCGATATTCTGAGGGCGGGATTCAACCGGGCGCAACTCAAGGCACTGCAGGAGAAGCAACTGATCGAGGTTGTCTCACCAGCCCGACCGGCGGATTTCAATGAAGCCCCCGAGCTGCTAGCCCGCCGACCCAGATTATCCGAGGCGCAGACATCTGCCGCAGAGCAGCTGGCTACCCCGGACGAAGGGTTTTCCGCCTTCCTTCTTTACGGCATCACCGGTAGCGGAAAAACCGAGATCTACCTTCATTACCTGAAAGAACACCTGGGAAATCAGGATCAGGCCCTGGTACTGGTTCCGGAGATCAATCTGACGCCCCAAACGGTCGCCCGATTCCAGCACTATTTTGGCGCACGGATTGTCGTATGGCACTCAGCGCTGAACGACAGTGAACGTCTGACGACATGGCTGAAAGTGCGAAACGGCGAGCCCGTTATCCTTGTAGGTACGCGATCGGCTGCTTTGCTTCCGTTCACCAACCTGCGAACCATCATTGTCGATGAAGAGCACGACAGCTCTTACAAGCAGGGTGAAGGTTTTCGGTACTCCGGCCGGGACCTGGCCGTCTACCGCGCGCACCTGAACAAGTGTCCCGTCATTCTGGGATCCGCCACTCCGTCGCTGGAATCCGTTCATAATGCGAAGCAGGCCAAATACCATCTGGTGAAGCTTGAAGAGCGCGCCGGCAATGCTGCGCCCCCGGTCATCAGTTTGCTGGATATCCGGAGTCGCCCATTGGAGGGCGGCCTCTCCCGTCCTGCCTTGAACGCCATCGAACAAATTCTGGCAAAAGGGGAGCAGGCGCTGGTTTTCGTCAATCGGCGAGGGTTTGCCCCGGTCATGATGTGCTTTGACTGCGGCCACATGGTTGAATGCCCGCGCTGTGACACTCGGCTGACCTACCACCGCCGGGACCGGGCGATGAGATGTCACCACTGCGACTACCAGACGGCGGCCACCGAGCAGTGCCCAAAGTGCAAGAGTGAGGCCTTCAAACCGGTTGGGCAGGGCACCGAGAGAACGGAGGACATTCTTGCAACGGCTTTCCCGGATACACCGGTGGTGCGAGTGGATCGCGACAGCACGCAGCGGAAAGGCAGCATCCAGGGCATCCTGAACCAGGTAAACACCGGCAAACCATGCGTGCTTGTGGGCACCCAGATGCTGGCGAAAGGACACGACTTCCCGAACGTCACACTCGTGGTGGTGGTAAACGCGGATGGGGGGCTGTTCAGCGTGGACTTTCGCGCCCCCGAGCAACTCATACAGACCCTTCTGCAGGTCAGTGGCCGCGCCGGACGGGGCACAAAGCCCGGCAAAGTGCTTGTACAAACCTGCCACAGCGACCACCCGTTGTTAAAGACACTGTGCGAAGGCCACTACCTCGACATAGCCGACCAACTCCTGAAAGAGCGGGAAGAAGGCCAATTTCCGCCATTCCGCGCCATGGCTATTTTCAGGACAGAAGGCGACACCATGGAGAAAAGCTTACAAGTGCTGGATACAATTAAGCCCCTCGCGAATACCACAGGCATTGAAACCTGGGGACCGTTGCCAGCCATGATCGCCCGGCGCGCTGACAAGCACCGTGCGCAACTGATCCTCAACGCCCGCAACCGGAAAAAGCTGAACAGCCTGCTGACCGGAATCTGTCAGGAACTGGACCAGAGAAAGCTGCCTGCCGGGGTCAAATGGATGATTGATGTTGATCCGCAGGAGACCGGGTAAAAAAGGCAAATCCGTCGCAAGAAATGTGAGCTACTGCCACGAACATAAAAACGTTACAAAGTTTTTCACAAAATGGCGTAACCTTGAGCGATCATAAATTTCGATGTGCTATGATTTCAGCGAACTAGCATTTTGTCTTATCAGGCTCCCTGAACTCTAAGGGACTGGGCGAGACCAAGATAAACGACACTTACGGAAAGTGGAGATAACAATGTCGGGGAAATTTGGCTTAACCATGGCAGCCAGCCTTCTGTCTCTTTTGCTCGTTGCCTGTGGCGGCGACAGCGGTTCCTCACCCCTTGCGGGACCCGGTAACAATACCGGTGGCGGCGGAGATGATGACGGAGGACAGGTTACTGCCGGCTCTATCAACCTACTTTCCGACTCGCCTCAGATTGGCACTGCAGCGAACTCACAGGTCACGCTTACTGCCACTGTTCAGGATAGTAACGGCGTTCTGCTCCCTGAAGTTCCAGTCACATTTAGCACCAGCGGCGCTGCACTTCAGGTGGTCAACGCGGTGACCGACCCCAATGGCAATGCCCAGGCAATACTAACTAACTCCAGCAACCCCCAGAACCGGACTATCTCCGTCACAGCCACAGCAGGCGGTCAAACTGACACTGTATCTGTTCAGGCGACTGGCACAGGCATATCCATTTCCGGGCCTACAGCCGTCTCAATCGGGGCCAATGCGAGTTATACAGTTCGCCTGACCGATTCGAACGGCAACGGCATAAGCGGTGAGGCCATCAGCGTCTCCAGCAGCGGCTCGAACACCTTGACCAGCGCCTCTCAGACTACAAGCGCTACCGGGACAGTATCATTGGGTTTCACAGCCAACACTGGCGGTACCGATACGATTACCGTGTCCGCCTACAGCGGCAGCAGCACCGTGCAAGCCTCTATCGATGTTCAGGTTGACCAGGATAGCTTCCTTTTCAACGACCCGGATCCAACTCAGATCGAAACAGTTAACCTGAACACATCTGAAACAGTGACTGTCGTGCTGACATCTGGCGGCGCCCCCGTCAACGGCGAGACCATTACCTTCTCCGCGACCCGTGGTACGCTAAGCGCCACACAGGTTTCGACCGCCAATGGCGAAGCCTCTGTTGATATCAGCTCTTCAACTGCCGGACCGTCTATCATTTCCGCCACGACTACTGACGGACTGACTGCGACCCGACAGATCGAGTTTGTTGCGACCAACCCGACCAGCCTTATTATTCAGGCAAACGACACTCAACTGAACCCACAACAGGAAACTGAGGTCACAGCAGTGTTGCGGGACGCCCAGGGCAACTTGGTAAAGGGCCAGCCCGTGGTCTTCAGCATCGTTACCGATGAAAGCAATGGCCAACTGCTTGAGTCACAGGCAACCACTGACTCCCTGGGTCGTGCGACAGTCACCTATCGTGCTGGCAATAGCGGCACAGGCAATGACGGAGTCGTCATTCAGGCTCAGACCAGCGCGGGAACACAGCCATCTTCGACAATCTCAATGACTGTTGGAGGCCAAGCGTTGAGGATCACCCTCGGTACAGGCAATGAGATCATTGAACCGGATAGCGTCCGTTATGACCGGGAGTGGGTTGCTTTCGTGACTGACGTTACAGGCGCACCGGTAAGTGGGGCTAACGTTGAGCTGAAGCTCCTGCCTATCTCCTACGGCAAAGGCGTATATGTCGCCACCGACATTGATGGTGATGGCGAGCCAGACCAATGGGTTCCAAACCGCTCGGCTACTTGTGATGCCGAGGACATCAACAATGGTAACGGTATCCTTGATCCTGGCGAAGACTTGAATAACAACGGCAAACTGGATCCGTCTAACGATGCGACCTTCTCGCCAGCTACCCTGACGACGGCAGCAGATGGTTCTGCGGATTTCTCTCTACTTTATCCACAGAGCAACTGCTCCTGGGCTGATTTCCGCCTGACGGCCACCGTTGAAGTCGCAGGCTCTGAGAGCCAGGGAACCGCAGAGTTTACGCTATCCTGCTCTGCTTCGGACCTGAACAACATCGAAGCCTCGCCTCCAGGAGGAATAGAGAGCAAATATGGATCAGCAGCCATTTGCTCCGATCCGAACTAATAGCAAACTCCGAAAACAAAGAGCCCGGGGACAGGAATCCTCGGGCTCTTTAGTTTGAGAATAGGTCCCCTTTCCGCGATAATACCCGCCTTCTGTTTTCAATGGGCCTCCTGCCCCGAATCCAATTCTCCTGTAAACCGAGTCATCTGACAGCATGAAAGAGACCGTTTCCGATCTGCTCCAGTCTGCACTGGCAGCACTCCAAGCCGATGGCACGCTGCCTGCGGACCAGTCCTTCACTCCACAGGTGGGCAATACCAAGGACAAGTCCCACGGCGATTATGCCTGCAACATTGCCCTGGTTGCCTCGAAAGCGGCTGGCTGCGCGCCCCGCAAACTGGCGGAGGCGCTGGTCGAGAACCTGCCTGAGAGCAGTGCGGTGGAGAAGGTGGAGATTGCCGGGCCCGGTTTTATCAACTTCTTTATGAGCACTGCGAGTGCCTTTGAAGTGGTCAATACCATACTGGATGAAGGCGATCGTTTCGGTCGCAACAATCAGGGCCAGGGCGAAAAAGTTCAGGTGGAGTTTGTCTCGGCCAACCCCACAGGCCCCCTCCACGTTGGGCACGGCCGGGGCGCGGCAATCGGCGACTGCCTTTGCCGGCTGCTGGAAGCCAACGGTTACGATGTAACCCGGGAGTTCTACTACAACGACGCCGGGGCGCAGATTGATAACCTGGCGCTCTCAGTCCAGTCGCGGGTGAAAGGTCTTACGCCGGACGACGAGAGCTGGCCGGCGGACGGCTACCGGGGCGATTACATTGTTGATGTTGCCAAGGCCTACCTTGCCGGCGACACCGTTACTGCAGACGATCGGGAAGTGACCGCCAAGGCGGATCCGGAGGACCGCGATGCCATCCGCGAATTCGCCGTCGCCTACCTGCGGCGGGAGCAGGATCTGGACCTGAAAGCCTTCGGGGTTCAGTTCGATGTCTATTTCCTGGAATCCTCCCTGTACGAAGACGGCAAGGTCGAAGCGACGGTCAAGCGCCTGCAGGAAAATGGCTACACCTACGAGCAGGATGGCGCCATGTGGCTGAAGACCACCGAGTTCGGCGATGACAAGGACCGGGTCATGCGCAAGAAGGATGGTGGTTACACCTACTTCCTGCCGGATGTCGCCTATCATCTGGACAAGTGGCAACGGGGCTTCACCACCGTGATTAACGAACAGGGTGCCGATCATCACTCAACCGTTACCCGCGTCCGCGCCGGCTTGCAGGCACTGAATGCCGGCATTCCTCAAGGCTGGCCTGATTACGTGCTGCACCAGATGGTGATGGTGACCCGCTCCGGCCAGGAGGTAAAAATCTCCAAACGCGCGGGCAGCTATGTAACAGTCCGGGACCTGATTGATGAAGTGGGCCGCGATGCCACCCGATTCTTCCTGGCCGCGCGCCGCGTCGATTCACAATTGACCTTCGATATCGATCTGGCTCGCTCCCAGACCAATGAAAACCCGGTCTATTACGTTCAGTATGCCCACGCGCGCATCTGCAGCGTGCTTCGAAAACTGGCCGAGGAAGGTGTAGAGCGCAGTCGCAACGAATGTATTGGCGACCTCTCACTGCTGACGCTTGACGAGGAAAAGGACCTGGCCAACCAGCTGGCCAAGTATCCGGAGCTCATTGCCAATTCCGCCGCGCAACGTGAGCCGCACCATCTCACGCACTATCTGCGGGACCTGGCGGGCCAGTTCCATACGTATTACAACGCCCACAAGGTATTGATTGAAGATACCGCCGTTCGTGATGCCAGGGTCAGCCTCTACCTTGCCATTCGGCAGGTTATTGCCAACGGTCTGGACCTGTTGGGCGTCAGCGCACCGGAAGAGATGTAACACGAATGTCCCGAGATTACGCCCGCAAGGACAGGCCCGCCAAAACGTCGGCCACGTCGCGCACGAAACCGGCGAGGCAGACAAAGCCAAAAGCGGCCCGCCCAAAACCCAAGGCCAGTGCCCGTGCCCAGCACGGCAGTTTGTCACTCAAGTGGATTCTGTCCCTGGCGGCCGTGGGCGGCTTCATCGGGTTTATCTTTTATCTGAACTCCCTGCCTGCAAACCCGGGTTCGCAGGCGGTCAGTGAGAAGCCGGCCCAGAAATCTTCTAAGACGCCTGCTGAAACAGCCAAGGAAGAAGACAAGCCCGGGTTCCGCTTCTACGAGATGCTGCCGGAATCCGAGGTGGTACCGCCCAAAGTCGAAGAATACACGCCCGGACCAACGCAAACGGATTTCAATTATCTGCTTCAGTCCGGCTCCTTCCGCAGCAAGGAAGACGCGGAACGACAGCGCGCCCAGATCGCTTTCCAGGGTTTGCGGGCAAGCACCCAGAGGATTGATCTGGACAACGGCTCCGTCTGGTACCGTGTCAACGTTGGCCCTTTCACATCCAGAAGCCAGATGAATTCCGCTATCGACAAACTGGTTTCCCTGAATATCCAGCCACTGGTCCGGAAGATCCCCAAGGAAGGCTGATCTTTCGGGCCTGGTGCGAACACCTTGAATTCGCACCAGGAGCCTCCATAACAACGGGATACCAATTTCAATCAGGCAATTGGAGCCCAAATGACTACCATTCTTTCCGTCAGGCGCGATGACGAAGTTGCCATGGGTGGCGACGGCCAGGTTTCCCTCGGCAACACCGTAATGAAAGGCAACGCCCGGAAGGTTCGCCGCCTCTACAATGGCCAGGTGATCGCCGGCTTCGCGGGCGGTACCGCTGATGCCTTCACCCTGTTCGAGCGATTCGAAGCCCAGCTTGAAAAACACCAGGGCAACCTCACCAGGGCTGCGGTGGAATTGGCGAAAGACTGGCGAACTGACCGTGCGCTGCGCCGGCTCGAGGCCTTGCTGGCTGTAGCGGACAAAACCGCCTCGCTGATCATCACCGGCAACGGGGATGTGATAGAGCCGGAACAGGGCCTGATTGCCATCGGGTCTGGCGGGCCCTTTGCCCAGGCTTCAGCCCGGGCCTTGCTGGAAAACACAGACCTGTCCGCCCACGAGATAGTCGAGAAAGGTCTGGATATCGCCGCCGATATTTGTATCTACACCAACCACAATCGCACCCTTGAAGTGCTCTCCAAAAACGACTGATCCGGAGCGACCATGTCTGCAATGACTCCCCGTGAGATTGTCCACGAGCTCAACAAACACATCGTGGGCCAGGAAGAAGCCAAGCGGGCGGTGGCTATCGCCCTGAGAAATCGCTGGCGCCGGATGCAGCTGGACAGCAGCCTGCGCGATGAGATCACTCCCAAGAACATCCTGATGATCGGTCCCACGGGTGTGGGTAAAACCGAGATTGCCCGGCGCCTCGCAAAATTGGCCGATGCCCCGTTTCTGAAAGTGGAGGCCACCAAATTCACCGAAGTCGGCTACGTCGGCCGCGACGTGGAATCCATCATTCGTGATCTGGCGGATATGGCCGTCAAGATGCTCCGCGAAGCAGAAATGAAGCGTCACGAAGAACGGGCACTGGACGCGGCGGAAGAGCGCATCCTGGATGCACTGATCCCGCCGCCCCGGGATTTCGGTGAGGACAGGCAACGCAGTTCCGACTCATCCACTCGCCAGCTGTTCCGGAAAAAACTCCGGGAGGGCGAACTGGATGACAAGGAAATCGAGATCGACCTGCGCAATTCCAGCGCCGGAGTCGAAATTATGGCGCCTCCGGGCATGGAGGAGATGACTAATCAGCTGCAGAGCATGTTCTCCAACCTGTCTTCCGACAAGCGCAAAACACGGAAGATGAAGGTTTCGGACGCCCTCAAGCGGGCCAAGGAAGAAGAAGCTGCGAAGCTGGTCAACGAAGAAGAGATCAAACAGAAAGCCATTCAGGCCGTCGAGCAGAATGGCATCGTGTTCGTGGATGAGATCGACAAGGTCGCCAAGCGATCCGAGAATACTTCGTCGGATGTTTCCCGCGAAGGCGTCCAGCGCGATCTGCTCCCGTTAATCGAGGGCAGCACCGTGAGTACGAAATACGGTTCTGTGCGCACCGATCATATTCTGTTCATCGCTTCCGGCGCGTTCCACCTGTCCAAGCCCTCGGACCTGATTCCGGAGCTGCAGGGCCGCTTGCCGATCCGCGTTGAGCTTCAGGCACTGACACCCGAAGATTTCAAGCGCATCCTGACAGAACCGGATGCCTCCCTGGTACAGCAATACGAAGCGCTTATGCTGACCGAAGGTGTGAAACTGACCTTCCGGGAGGATGCCATTGCGCGTATCGCCGAGGTTGCCTGGAAGGTGAACGAGAGCACTGAAAACATCGGTGCCCGGCGACTGCACACCGTCCTTGAGCGGTTGCTTGAAACCCTTTCCTTCGATGCCGGTGACAAGGTTACCGATGGCTTCGAGGTAACCGCCGAATACGTGGATGAAAAGCTTGGAGAGTTGTCCGAAGACGAGGATCTGAGCCGGTACATTCTGTAGGCGTGAGCGAGACGGTGCAGATGACACAGTCATCTGCACCCTCACCTACTGAACATTATTGCGCCTTTGAAAAGAGGTGCGACACGTTAGTCAAGCCACCCGCCAACCGGCCCTTCTCGGCTTTTTTCTTCCTGCCCTTGGCCACATACAGTGGCAGCATTTCGCCGTAAAGACTGGTACTGATCGTGCGCTGCTCGTCTTCAAGGCGATCCCGGCGAAGCTTGATGCCATATTTCGCCAGCTTGGGCTCCAACTGGTCTGCGCGACTCAAAAGATCCCGCCGTGTCATCTGATAGGCGTGCTCACACACCATTCTTCGGGACTGGAAGCTGAATACGTTGGAGAAGAACAGCTTGGCGTCGTCTCGGGTGGGTTCAAACAGCAGAATATCCTTGTCGGGATAATCCCGGGCATACTGGGCAATGCCCGACTGCATCCTTGAGTACACCATGGTCCTGAAGGTCTGTGACAGAACGTTTGGCATACCTGAGCGGGTCAGTTCGCCCGGCTTCATGGAGCCGGCCCGGACCGCTGCACTGGCATCAATCGGCACCTGGGGATTCACGGCGAAAACCAGGTCGGCACCATCCTCAAAAGCCACGGAAGCGTGTAAACCCTTGCGCAGCGTACCGTCCACATAATACCGCCCATCGATTTCCACTGGCACATACAACCCCGGTGAGGCAGTGCTGGCCTGAATAGCCTTGGAAATGGGCACATGGTCAAAACCGGGAGCGCCAAAACAGACCGCTTCGGTACTCTCAACATCGGCAGCCACGATGTAGAGGCTGCGCTTGAGCTGACGGAAATCATTGGTGCGCCCGAGCATGGTGAAGGCCCGTTTGAGATACTCATGCAGGCCTTCGTTATCAAACAGCCCGGCCGGCGCTGCCTGGGCCAGGATGGTCATGGCTTCCAGCAGGCTCTGATCGTAAGGGTTGTTGACGAAGCGGCTTACCGCCGTGGAAACCAGGCCGGGAATTGCCAGCAATCGACTGCCAATCTCCCGGAAAGCCGGGCGATAGAATACCTCCGGATGGAACGGGTGTACTTCCGCCTCGTTGCGCACGAAAATCCGGCAAAGTTGCGCCGTGGTCATCTGGTTAGCGAGATTCGCCGCCACAAAAGAGCCGCCATTAACACCAACATAGACATCGATGTTGTTGAAATCGAGACCATCAAGCGCCTCATCCAGCGCCCGGAGCGCTCCTATTTCATAAATGCCGCCCAGAGGACCACCGCCACCAAGGGCAAGCCCGATGCGGGGAGCGGGTTTATGGTCAATTGGCGAGCTCATAGCCTTCCCTTTTCCGGATTAAGAATGCGGGTCCGTCAGGCAGACCGCCGGATAATTCCATTCTCAAGATAACAACCGTATTTAGAGTGCGCACCCTATATTGCCCAAACCCGCACCTGCGATCAGGAAACGGCAGCCTCTGAAACAGCCATGGCCGTTGACTTGCCTGGGCGCAGGTAACGGCCGAAGCCGGCATTACGCAACGCCAGGTCGACACAGCTCTTGATCACGTGAGGCGAGTCCAGCAACAACACATCCTCCAATAGCTGAATGGCCCACTCACGGCTGACACTGCGAATCACCGATTTGACCTTGGGCAAGCTGGCGGCGTTCATGGACAGGGAATCGTAACCCATGGCCATCAACAGCAGCGCACCGCCGGGATCACCCGCCAGTTCACCGCAGATGCCAACGGGCTTGCCCACCGAGTGAGCGTCCTGGGCGATTCGCACCAGCGCCTGGAGTACCGCCGGGTGATACGAGTGATAGAGCTGGGCAACCCGGGGATTGTTACGATCCACCGCCAGCAGATACTGGGTCAGGTCGTTGGAACCAACAGAGAGGAAGTCCACCCTGTCCGCCAGTTCCCGGATCTGGTAAACGGCAGCGGGGATTTCGACCATCACCCCCACCTTGGGCATGTGAATGTCGTAACCCTCTTCCCGAACCTCGTGGTACACCCGGTAAATCAGGTGCAGGGACTCCTCCACCTCCGAGATGTTGGAGATCATCGGCAGCATGATCTGGAGGTTGTTCAATCCCTCGCTGGCCTTGAGCATGGCCCGAACCTGAACCAGGAAGATCTCCGGGTGGTCGAGGGTAACCCGGATACCCCGCCAGCCCAGGAACGGGTTTTCCTCCTGGATCGGAAAATAGGTCAGCGCCTTGTCGCCGCCAATATCCAGCGTACGCATGGTAACGGGGCTCGGCGCAAAGGCTTCGAGCTGCTCCCGGTAATACTCTCGCTGCTCCTGCTCGGAGGGGAAGCGGTCCTTGATCATGAAGGGCACTTCGGTCCGGTAGAGACCGATACCCTCGGCACCATGCGAGAGCGAGCGCACCACATCGGTCATCAACCCGGTGTTCACCAGCAATGAGACCCGATGGTGATCGGTGGTTTCACAGGGCTTGTCCTTGAGAACTTCAAGCCCGCGAATAAGTTCGTCTTCTTCGTCGCAGATCGCCTGGTAGTAGGAGCGGAGGTCTGCCGATGGCGAAGCAAAAATCTGGCCCTCAAAGCCGTCTACGATCAGCTCCTTGCCGTCAAGCTGGTTCACCGGAATGTCGACAAGTCCCATAACCGTGGGCACGCCCATGGCACGTGCCAGGATGGCGACATGAGAGTTACTGGAGCCTTTGACCGACACCAGACCCACCAGCTGCCCCTTGGGGACCTCGCCAAGCATGGCCGGTGTCAGCTCTTCGCTGACCAGGACCGTGCGCTCGGGGTAGTTCAGGTGCTTCTGCTCACCTTCCTGCAGATGAGACAGCAGACGGCGGCCCAGGTCCCGGATATCAACAGCGCGTTCCTGCAGGTAGTGATCGTCCATCATCTCGAAATGACGGATGTACTGCTGGACCACCTGCTTGAGAGCGCCCTGGGCCCAGATCCCTTCCCTGATCTTGTTCGACACCTCACCCGGCATGGCATCATCGCCCAGCATTCTCAGATAAACATCGAACAGGGCCTGCTCTTCAGGACGCAGCTGCGAAGCCAACCGCTTGGCAACCCGCTCAATATCTTCCCTTACCGCCTTAACCGACGCTCCGAACAGGGCCAGCTCCTGATCAATATCGTCAGTCGGCTTTTCCGGAACTACATCAAGATCAGCGGATGGATAAACGACAACGCCATTGCCGATGGCAACACCTGGAGCACCCGGCACGCCGTTGAAACTGACATCGTGTGCCTCCTCACCGGTCAGGGACAGGCCACTGATGGCGCCGGTGGCTTCACTATGGGCTATGACCCCCGCCAGCTGAGCGGAAACGGTTACCAGGAATGCCTCTTCGCCCTCATCAAAGCACCGGGAACTCTCCCTCTGCTGGACAACGAGCACACCCAACACCCGGCGATGGTGAATGATCGGAACACCCAGGAACGAGCGGAAGCGCTCCTCACCGGTCTCGGGGAAGTAACGATAGCGCGGATGGGAGGGAGCATCCTCCAGGTTGATAGGCTCCTCACGAGAGCCCACCAGGCCGACAAGCCCCTCTGAATAGGCCAGGCTCACCTGGCCAACCGCCTTGCGGTAAAGGCCTTCGGTGGCCATCAAAATGTAGCGGTTGGTGGCAGGGTCAAGCAGGTAGACGGAACAGACCTCGGTTCCCATGGCTTTCTGCACCCGCGATACAATGATATCCAGCGCCTCCTGCAGATCGCGGGCGCTGTTTACCTCTTGTACTAGACTTCGCAGAATGCTCAGCATGGCGGTGTCAGTCCGTCATTTCTGGTGTTCCTGTAAACGCCGGTTCTGCTCCGCCCTATGCCACTGCTCCATGTTGTAGAACAGTCGCGGCGCAAGCTCTCTCAGCGCGCGTCGATACACTTCTCGCTTGAATGAAACCACCTGCCCCAACGGATACCAGTAGCTTACCCACTGCCAGCCGTCGAACTCCGGTGAATCCGTACCGTCCACGCAAACCTGCGCGTCCGGCGATAACATCCTCAGCAGGAACCATTTCTGTTTTTGGCCCACACAAACGGGGTGGGAGTTTTGGCGTACCATCCTCCTCGGGAGTCGATACCTCAGCCAGCCTCGCGTGCAGCTGATGATTTCCACATCGTTTGCACAGAGGCCGATTTCCTCTCCAAGCTCCCGGTACAGCGCATCCTCGGGGGATTCATCATGTTTGATGCCACCCTGGGGAAACTGCCAGGAGTCCTGCCCTATTCGCCTTGCCCAGAGAACTTCTCCTCTGTGATTGGCCAGAATGATTCCGACGTTGGGTCTGAAACCGTCTGAATCGATCACGGCACAGTCCTCTCAAAAGTCGGTTGACCGGTACAAAAATTCACCGGTCGGATTTGTCCAAGTTGCTCTCATTCTTACAGAATCCCAAGGGTTCGGCAAACGGAGCCGTTGGGGACAGGTCATGATAGACTTGGCGTTTTACTGCAAGCCCTGTGATCACCGGAGGTAGCCGCTTGACGCTCGCAATTTTTGATCTCGACAACACCCTTTTAGCCGGAGACAGCGACCACGCCTGGGGCGAATTTCTGGTGGAGGAAGGCATTGTCGATGCCGAGGAATACCGCCTTGCCAACGACCGCTTCTATCAGGAATACCTGAACGGCGAGCTGGATATTCTGCACTACCTGGGGTTTGCCCTTCAGCCTTTGGCCAGTCACAACATGGAAGAGCTACTGGCGTGGCGGGAAGCCTTTATGGAGAAAAAAGTACGCCCCATGATGCAGGCCACTGCTAATACGCTGCTGGACAGCCACCGGGAGCAGGGTCACACCCTGATGATCATCACCGCCACCAACCGTTTTGTGACTGAACCCATTGCCGAGGCCCTCGGCATCGAACATCTGATCGCCACCGAGCCCGAGCTTGTCAACGGCCGTTATACAGGCGAAGTGGCCGGCACTCCGAGCTTTCAGGATGGCAAGGTCACGCGACTGGATGACTGGCTGAGTGCCCATAACAGGACACTCGAGGGGGCCTGGTTCTACAGCGACTCCCACAATGACTTGCCGCTGCTGAAAAAAGTGGACAACCCGGTAGCCGTAGACCCGGACCCGACCCTGGCGCAATATGCCCGGGACAACGGCTGGAAAGTCATGTCACTTCGGGGTTAATGGCAGGTTTAAAAGAACCCCGTCAGTGAACGAACAAAGCAGGATTTGATGTAATCGGTCTCGGGGATGCCCGGAATCACCGGGTGATCCGGAGCCTGATGCCCCTGCTCGAGCAACTGGACAAAGCGGTCGATCTTGCGGCCGCTGCCTCGAATGATGTCCACCAGCTTCTCCTGCGAGAGATGCATCGAACAGGACGCGGAAACCAGTATCCCATCGCGCTCCAGCAACCGCAGACCGAGCTGGTTCAGCCGGGCATAGGCCTCTTCACCCGCCTTCTGGTCCCTGCGCCGGGGAATCAGTGCCGGCGGATCGAGAACCACCACATCAAACTTCTCCTTCTCATCCGCCAGCGCCTTCAGGGCCTCGAAGGCATCCCCCTCAATGGTTTCCACATTGTCGAGGCCATTGAGCCTGGCGTTGTGGTGAACCGAATCAATGGCACCGGCCGAACTGTCGACACAGGTCACTTGGGTGGCCCCGGCACAAGCGGCCTGAATGCCCCAGCCACCGACATAACTGAACACATCCAGCACCCGCTTGCCCGGCGCATAGGCCTGCAAACGGGCACGGTTCATCCGATGATCGTAAAACCAGCCCGTCTTCTGGCCGCCTTCCAACGGCACCTCGAACCGGACACCGTTCTCCTCCACCTCCAGCAGACTCACCGCAGCGCCATGGGCCTGCTCCACGTAGGTATCCAGCCCCTCCACCTTGCGCATCTTGCCATCGTTCTTGAGAATGATCGCCTCAGGGTGCACCAGCCGCTGGACTGCCCGAACAACTGCCTCCTTCATCGCTTCCATACCGGCCGTGGAAATCTGCACCACCACCGTGGAATCAAACCGGTCAATCACCAGCCCCGAAAGCCCGTCACTGTCGCCAAACACCCAACGGTAAAACGGCTTGTCGAAAAGCCGTTCTCTGAGCGCAAGCGCAGCCTCCATCCGCTGGGTCAACCGCTGGGGCGTCATGCCGTGGCCCGGATCCCGACTGATCAGCCGACCACAAATCAGCGCATGGGGATTAACGAACACTGTACCCAGAGGCTTGTCGTTCGACGCCCGAAGCTCCGCCTGAACACCGGCCTCGAATTCCGTCAGCGGACTGCGGCGGGTGTCCACCTCATTGCTGTAAACCCATAGATGGCCAGCACGGAGACGGCGCTCTGCGCCTTTTCGAAGATACAGAACCGGAAAATTCATAAAGACCACCTGGAAAGGAAAGACAGGGATTATACAAGATGAGTTGAAACTGATACCGATGTATGACGGGCTGACGGGGCGGGCCTTCCAAAACTGTGCGGAGCCAGGGATCGCGGAGCCAAGCGTACAGGGACGTATTCACAGCGTGTTTTGGAAGGCCCGCCCCGTCAGGCCAGCCTCCCAAGCGGAAGTGTTATTCCTCGGCCGCCACATGCTCCGCATAAGCTGTAGAATCCATCAGGCCATCCAGCTCACCAGCATCCTCGAGACGCACCTTGTAAAGCCAGCCGTCACCGTAGGGATCTTCGTTGACCTTCTCCGGCTCGTCCTCGAGGCTCTCATTCACCTCGATAACCTCACCGGTCACCGGGCTGAACACATCCGAAGCCGACTTCACAGACTCAGCGACCCCGGCTTCCTCTCCTCCGTTAACCGTTGCGCCCACATCCGGAACACCGATGTATACCACATCACCCAGTTGCTCCTGGGCAAAATCCGTAATACCGACAGTCGCCGTGCCATCGTCTGACACGCGAACCCATTGATGGGTCTCAATGTATTTCAGGTCTGCGGGTATCTCACTCATAGTCTGGTTTCCTGAACGAATTTTTTGCGCAGTTTAACTGAAGAGGTTAATTCCAGCGAACCTCACGTGCCAGCTTCATGAACGAATTCAGGTAATCCACCTCCCGATCCCGCTCACGAAGTCCTAAAAAGATCTGTTTCGGAATCCCCGTTTCCCCGAGCTGAACCGGCCGAACCGGAATCCGGGCACCGTAATCCTCGACCAGCCAGCGTGGGAGCGCGGCCACCCCGCGCCCTGCCGCGACCATTTGCAACATGATATCGGTGGTCTCGATGGTTTTGTGCCGCGCGGGACTGGCGTGGGCCGGAAGCAGGAACCGCGTGTAGATATCCAGACGTTCGATTTCCACCGGGTAGGTGATCAGGGTTTCTTTCTCCAGATCCCCGGGTTCAGCCCAGGCCTTGTCCGCCAGAGCATGGTCCGCGGCCACCACCAACACCTGCTCGTAGTCGAACACCGGCTCGAAAACCAGGCCCGGGCGCTGCAGGGGGTCCGGAGTTACCAGCATGTCGATGTCGTGACCGAACAGGGCGCCAATGCCGCCAAACTGGAATTTCTGTTTTACATCCACATCCACCCCGGGCCAGCCCTCCAGATAGGGCCCGACTACTTTCAACAGCCATTGATAGCAGGGATGGCACTCCATTCCGATACGCAGCGTGCCACGCTGCCCCCTGGCAAACTGGCCGATCAGCATCTCCGCGTGCTCCATCTGCGGCAGCAGCCTGTTGGCCAGCGAAAGAAGGTATTCCCCCGACTGTGTCAGTCGCAACTGCCGCCCTTCCCGCACCCAGATGTCGGTACCAAACTGGTGTTCCAGCTTACGGATGGAATGGCTGAGGGCAGATTGCGTCAAATGCAGGCACTCGGCGGCCGCCGTCAAAGACCCCTGCTGATTCACTGCCCGGAGAATTTCCAGATGGCTTCGCTCGATCATTATTACCCTTAGCATGAACAATATTCATTGATCTCTGAAATAATACCATTATTTTTCATTCCGCCAGGTGGATATTCTGCACTTTCTTCAAAATCACAGAATCAAGCAGAGGACACACCATGGTAACCACCCACAATCTCGGCTTCCCACGAATCGGGGCCCGCCGTGAGCTGAAGTTTGCCCAGGAAGCCTTCTGGAAAGGCCGGATAAGCGAGGAAGATCTGCAGATTAGCGGTGCCGATCTCCGGCGCAGGCATTGGCAGAACCAACGCCCACTGGACCGGGTGCCCGTCGGAGACTTCTCCTTTTACGATCAGATACTGGATATGAGTGTCACCCTGGGCAACCTGCCCGAGCGGGTGAACGACACCAAAGGCAGCGAACTCGACCGTTATTTCCGGGTAGCCCGGGGGCGTTCCGGGCAGGAATCAGCCTGCTGCGGTGTTCAGGCAGGGGAAATGACCAAATGGTTCGACACCAACTATCACTACATCGTGCCCGAGTTCCACCAGAACACCCGCTTTCGACTCAATGGCAACCGACTAATCGATCAGATCGACGAGGCGCGAGCCCAAGGAGTTACACCAAAGCCGGTGATTATCGGCCCCGTCACCTATCTCTGGCTTGGCAAAGCCAAAGACGACAGCGACCGACTGTTGCTGCTGGAGTCGTTACTGCCCGTGTACTCAGAGCTTCTGGAACTGTTAGCAGACCGTGGCGTTGAGTGGGTTCAGGTAGACGAACCCGCGCTTGTGACCGACCTGGACGCGGACTGGCGCCACGCCTTCAGCCTCGCTTATCACCACCTCAAGACCAGCACGCCGAAGTTGTTGGTAACCACTTACTTCGGTGAATTGCGTGAAAATCTGCAGCTGGCCTGCGAATTACCCGTGGCCGGATTGCACCTCGATGCCATCAGTGCCCCACAGGAAGTCCCCCGTGTGGTCGACTGGCTACCGCCCCACAAGCAACTTTCTTTGGGCGTCATCAATGGCCGGAATATCTGGCGATCGGATCTGGAGAAGACCCTCGACTGGCTCGAACCGGTCTATGAAAAGTTGGGGAATCGTCTCTGGCTCGCGCCATCCTGCTCACTGATTCATGTGCCTGTTGATCTAACGAGTGAAGACAAGCTGGACCCGGAAATCCGCAGCTGGCTGGCATTCGCCGTCCAGAAACTGGATGAACTGAAGACTCTCGCCACAGCGTTGAATAATGGAAGAGCGGCCGTTCGCAAACAACTGGCGGAATCGACGGTAGCCGTCAACAGTCGGGCAAAATCCGAACGGGTTCATAGTGCTTCTGTGCAGGCCCGTCTCGCCGACGTCAGCCCGGCACTCGGTCAGCGGCAAAGCCGTTTCCCGGACCGCATCGCCATACAGCAACGGAAGCTTGGCCTACCCCGCTTCCCGACAACCACCATCGGGTCCTTTCCCCAAACACGGGATATCCGCCAGACCCGCTTGCAGTTCCGAAAGGGAGAGCTAACGGAGCCGCAATACAACGCCCGGATTCGCGAAGAGGTTCGTCGCTGCATTGTCGAGCAGGAGGCCCTGGGGCTCGATGTGCTTGTTCACGGCGAAGCCGAACGAAACGACATGGTCGAATATTTCGGCGAACAACTGGACGGCTATACCTTCAGTCAGTTCGGGTGGGTTCAATCCTACGGCTCCCGATGCGTGAAACCACCCATCCTGTTCGGAGACATATCGCGCCCGAAAGCCATGACCGTCGAATGGATCCGCTATGCCCAGTCGCTCACGAAAAAGCCTCTGAAGGGCATGCTGACCGGACCTGTCACCATCCTCAACTGGTCGTTCGTGCGGGACGACCAGCCACGGCGAGAGACCTGCCTTCAACTGGCACTGGCCATCCGGGAGGAGGTGCTTGATCTGGAGGCCTCGGGCGCCCGAATTATCCAGATCGATGAAGCCGCCCTTCGGGAGGGCTTGCCGCTGCGGCAAGCCGATTGGAAGAACTATCTGGACTGGGCCATCGAGTCATTCCGGATATCTGCCAACGGCGTTCGAGACGAAACCCAGATCCACACCCACATGTGCTATTCGGAGTTCAACGACATTATCGAAGCCATCGCCCGGATGGACGCTGATGTGATTACCATCGAGACCTCCCGGTCGGACATGGAGCTTCTCGATGCCTTCCGTGGCTTCCATTACCCGAACGACATCGGGCCCGGTGTCTATGACATACACTCACCGAATATTCCCGACAGCGAGCAGATTCGATCATTGATGATAAAGGCGGCAGAGCGGATACCGGCAGAGCGGCTATGGGTGAACCCGGACTGTGGCCTGAAGACCCGTCAGTGGGAGGAGGTCCGCCCTGCCCTGAAAAGCATGGTCGCCGCCGCTCGGGAACTCAGGGAAACTATTCAGTAACCGGAACTGTTCTGATCCAGCTCGAACTGGAAATCTTCGGCCCGGCGGACTTCCGTTGCGAAGTCGCCGGAATCGTGGAATTCGAGCCAGCGGTAACCGGGCGGTAAATCCTCAACCGAAAACTTGCTGGAACCGGAAGTAAACTGGATGCAGGTGGACGGCGTGGCCAACAGCTGCACGCCGTTGCGCTCGCGCTCGTGCTCCTGATGGATATGCCCCCACAACACGATCCTGACCTGAGGAAATCGATCTAGCACCTGCCAGAACGCATCGCGATTGGTGAGGCCAATTTTCTCCATCCAGTCGGAGCCGATATCCACCGGATGATGATGGAGTGCAATCACTGCCGGTATGTCCGGATGTTGCTCAAGCGTCTCCGAGAGGAACGCCAGTTCGGATTCAGCCAGAGCGCCGAAAACCTTGCCGGGTACAGAAGAATCCAGCATCACAAACTGCCAGCCACCCTGAATCACGTGACGATCAGATGCGTTGTACTCGCGAGAAACCTGGAGCAGGTTATCGATATGATCGTGATTACCAGCGATCCAGACTGAGGGACAGGAGAAAGACTTCAGGCTCTCACCAAAGACTCGGTAAGCTTCCACCGACCCGTCTTGAGCGAGATCCCCGGTAGCCAGAATCAGATCCGGCTGACCGTGCACTTTCAATACCTCTGCAATAACCGCCTGCAGGCTTTCCCGGGTTCTAACGCCCAACAGATCTCCGTCGGCACGCGCCATCAGGTGCGGATCAGTCAGCTGCAGTACCCGCAGTGGCCGGTTTTTTTCCTTCGTGGTCATGGCGTTCTGGATTTACTCGCTGGCAATACGTGGTCTGATCACAAGTGTACGACGCCGATTCACAGATTTATCACTTCCGAATCGAACCCGGGTCACATTCTGGCAAGGCTTAGACGATATATTGCAATTTTTGACAACTATGGCACATCGGTGCGCCATAGCCACACCACTTTAGTACAGGATAAGCGTATATAGGACCTCGTCAGTCGACGCCTTCGCCGGCAGACCAGGCTGCATGTTCCATGGGCAGGTGACCAAACCTGAGACAGTAATCCAGCCAATCGGCGAGGAAGCCGTTGACCTGAACCTTTTCATCCGGATGGTGCATGAAGCGATTTGGGTAATCGTTGACGGGCGCAATCTGGCGATCACGGTAGCAGCTGATCACTTCCGCCATGCTGGCGTCGTGGTAGACCCGTACGGTCATTTGCGGGTTGTTTAACCAACGACCGGAATTATGGACCTGCTCAAGCAACAGGGTTTCGGTGAACTTTGCTGTCTGGAGCACCTGAATCCGGACTCGTCCCAGGTAGTGATTCTCCCGATGCAGCTCGAACTCGCACACGGGCTTGCCGTCCACTTCCAGCTGCCTCAGCTTACGGAGCCGCTGATAGTTTCCGTCACACAGGGCACCGAGCTGCCTGAGATCCGGAACATACCGCCTGGGTTTCATGGTCCACTCGCCCATCACTGCCACCCTTTCCTCAAACGGGCCCGATTCAGCTCGAGCCACTGCAGGGCTATAATGGCTGCCGCGTTGTTGATGCGACCATCGTGGATCATCGCTATGGCGTCGTCGGATGACACCACATGGGCACGGATATCCTCATGCTCATGTTCCATACCATACAGACCACCGGCATCTGCGGTGCTGACACGCCCGCAGTAAAGGTGAATCATTTCCGTGCTGCCGCCGGGTGACACCAGGTAATCGCAGATTTTTTCCAGCGGCGCAAAGGTAAGTCCGGCCTCTTCCTGGCCCTCGCGTTGAGCGACTTCTTCAGGGCTCTCGCCGTCTTCGTTCATACCAGCTACCAGCTCCAGCAGCCACGGCGACTGATCACGGCCCAGGGCACCAAGACGGAACTGCTCAAGAAGGACTACCTCGTCCCGTTCCGGGTCGTAGGGAAGTACACAGGTGGCATCGCCACGAATGAAGAGTTCTCGGGTAAACACCGGCATGTCCCGGCCGTCAAAACGCGGATGGGTCAACCAGAGCTTATCCATGCGGAAGAAGCCCTGGAAGACGGTTTCACGTTTTTCGACGTTGACGTCGTCGGCGTTGAACTGGAACAGTTTGGCCATTTTTTGTCCGGTCGTTGAATCGACTTGGAACGATAGCCTTTAGTTGGGTATTACTTCAAGTTCAAACCTTGTCGTAAAGCTTACTCCCGGACTCCACGAACTCGCGAGATTTCTCCTGCATACCGGCATCCACTGCCGACACCTCGTCCAGGCCATGCTCCTTCGCATAATCCCGAACTTCCTGGGAAATCTGCATGGAGCAGAACTTCGGTCCGCACATGGAACAGAAATGCGCCACCTTGGCGGATTCCTTTGGCAGAGTCTCATCGTGGTAGGCGCGAGCCGTATCCGGGTCCAGACCGAGGTTGAACTGGTCTTCCCAACGGAATTCGAAACGGGCCTTGGAGAGCGCATTATCGCGAATCTGGGCACCCGGGTGCCCCTTCGCCAGGTCCGCGGCGTGGGCGGCAATCTTGTAAGTGATGATGCCGGTTTTCACATCGTCCTTGTTGGGCAGCCCCAGGTGTTCCTTGGGTGTGACGTAGCA